>OFDN01000050.1_pt1 | contig 135473 bp, 120 predicted proteins | sample 1520971 | NCBI WGS metagenome assembly OFDN01 (sample SAMEA94257418, study PRJEB24077) | hot springs metagenome | biome: Aquatic biome; feature: Geographical feature; material: Water | place: India | collected 2012-06-12 | depth 5 m
GTGGCCGTGGCTTCTGTAGCCAATAAACTGTCGCTTATTATTCCTGTGATCTTATCCGTGTATCTGTACAAGGAAACCGTAGCGGGCTGGAAAGTAGTGGGAGTGGGGCTTGCATTAGTAGCAGTAGTATTGACCTGTTATACAAATGCTGAAAAGGGGCATACTGCTCAAAAAAATAGATGGGTGTACTTGCTTCCATTGGTATTATTCATCAGTAGTGGTTTATTGGATGCATTGATCAATCATGTTCAATTGACTTACGTGACTGCAGAAAATAATAATGACTACCTCGTCAGTTCTTTCTTCTCAGCAGCTACGATTGGGTCATTGCTTTTACTCATCCAGTTGATTCGAGGAAAGCAATTATTTGTTTGGAAAAATCTGCTAGCCGGAATACTGATTGGTATACCCAATTATTTTTCTATCTGGTGTTTGGTTCATTTTTTACAAGAAAGTCCTTGGCAAACCAGTGCCAGTATTCCAGTCAACAACATGGGTATTGTTTTGTTTAGTGCAGTGGTTGCTTGGATTTTATTTAAAGAACGATTGACAAAGATCAACTGGTTAGGAATATTATTATCATTAGTGGCTATTTATTTAATTGCATTTGGAGATCAGTTATGACAATGATGGGAAACGAATATTATCAAACCATTGATAGACAAGGATTCGCTGAGTTCAAGGATCGTGGCAGCCGTTTCCTGGCTTATGCTTTTCCCATGCGTACGCCGGATGATTTTAAACAACATTTGCAATTACTGAAAAAAGAACATCCCAAAGCCGTACATCATTGTTTTGCTTATCGATTGGGGTTAGATGGTAATCAGTTCAGGGTAAGTGATGATGGTGAACCCTCCGGCTCTGCAGGGAAACCTATTTTAGGTCAAATTGATAGTAAAGAATTAACAGATACAGGGGTTATTGTAGTGAGGTATTTTGGAGGTACTTTATTGGGTGTGCCTGGACTCATCAATGCTTACAAATCGTCGGCTTCCATGGCTTTGCAGATGATTCCGGTGATACAAAAGCCCATTGAAATCATCTATGATGTGAATTTTGATTATACGACCATGAATGAAGTCATGATGGTTGTCAAACAATTCAATTGTACTGTGATTCATCAGGAAATGCAGTTGTTTTGTTTACTTAAAATCGGGATACCGAAAAGTAGATTGGAAGAAGTGTTATACAGATTTAAAGAACTGCATACGGTAACAATTCAACGATCAAAATAATCAGGCTTTTCCTGTTAATTGATACACCCAGAGTCCGATCACTTCTTTGATCAAGTGACTCCAATCTTTTAAAAGTTTGGCATCAGGAATGAGTGTATCATCGATTGAAAAATAGTCATCTACTACTTTGAAATCTGCAGGGTAACTGTCGAACTGAATACCTGCTTTTGTGAATACGGCTTCAGATCTTCTCATGTGTAATGCAGATGTGATGAGTAATGAAGGAGTATTTATGTTTAATGAGTCTAATATTCGTTTACTGAAGATCGCGTTTTCATAAGTATTTCTAGAATCAGGTTCTACGATGATATCTTTTTCAGGAATGTTGTTGTTGAGTAACATTTCTTTTAAAAATACAGCTTCGGATTTGTAGGTGTGTAGCAATGATCCGCTACCTCCGGTCACTAAAATTTTGTTGATCTTTCCGGTATGATAGAGTGTAGCAGTTTGAATGAATCGATCTGCTGCTGATCCGAAAAACCCTTGATCTTTGGTATCAAACTGAACCATACCGGTCAGTAGTATGCCCAATTCGTATTCTTTTACTTGCGATAATGGTTTGAAGTCAGCTTGCCAGTATTTGTTGACTTTTTTATACAACCATGGATTGCTAAAGACCAAAGTAATCAAAACAGTCATCAAGATTAATCTGCGTTTGAGTCTTGCTGATTTCACAAAATAAATACTGATCAATAAGATGATAATCCAATTGAAGGGGATTAAAAGAAAATTGAGCAGTTTCGAGAGGATGAAAAACATAGGCAATATTAAAAGACCGATTGAGGCATATCAATCGGTCTTTATTTCATTTATTTTTTAAAACGATCACTAACGATCAGTTCCTTGCTTCCGGTTGTGTATTTGTAAAATCCTTCTCCGGATTTTACGCCTAGTTTACCTGCAGTCACCATATTCACCAAAAGTGGACAAGGTGCATATTTCGGATTGCCGAATCCTTCATGCAGTACCTGAAGAATGCTTAAGCAAACATCTAATCCAATAAAGTCTGCTAGTTGTAAAGGTCCCATTGGATGTGCCATTCCTAGTTTCATGATGGTATCAATGGCTTCTACATCTGCAATGCCTTCATACAAACTACAGATTGCTTCATTGATCATGGGCATTAAAATCTTGTTCGCGATAAATCCCGGATAATCATTCACCACACAAGGAACTTTACCTAATGTTTTACTGAGAGTTACAATCGTATCCGTGATATCTGTTGTAGTAGCATAACCGTTAATGATCTCTACCAATTTCATCACCGGAACAGGATTCATAAAATGCATTCCGATTACCTTTTCGGGTCTCTTAGTAACAGAAGCAATTTTAGTAATAGAGATAGAAGAAGTATTGGATGCAAGAATGGCATTTGCAGGAGCTGCTTCATCGATCATTTTGAAAATATTCAGTTTCAATTCCACATTTTCAGTAGCTGCTTCTACTACCAGATCAGCTTGTGAAACTCCTTTTTTCAAATCTGTTGCTGTTTGAAGTCTTGCTAGTGTTGCTGTCTTTTGTTCTTCCGTTAAAGCACCCTTAGCGATTTGGCGGTCTAGATTCTTTGAAATGGTTTGTACTGCTTTTTCCAATTGAGCTGCATTCACATCGATGAGCTGAACAGAAAATCCATTTTGAGCAAATACGTGCGCTATTCCATTACCCATGGTTCCGGCACCGATCACACTAACATTCGTAACTGGCATATTCAATCGTTTTAAGTATGCGCAAAAGTAAAGCCGCTATCCGTAACGAAAGAAAATCTGTTGAAAAAACAAGCAATAAAGCTGAAATATTAGTCTTTGCGTTTAAAATCTCCTCTTTTCCAGGCCTTAATAAAATCAGCCCAAGCAGCAGGATTCAGGATATTCATCGGAGGTAATTGTCCGGAATAGTAGTATTTATTCGCCTGCTGTCTCAATTGATAATTGATGGCTTCTCTTCCATCGGCAGGCAAGCTATTGATCAGAATTCGGCGTTGAGCCTCATCCGTATTCTTTCTGGCGATCTCATATGCGTCGTCAGCGATCTTCATGTTCACAAAATCACGTTCAAATTGCTCTCTGGTGGGGCGGGGTTTTAGGATGGTTGCAGGCAAATAAGCCGTATCACTCACCAATAATTGGATCACACTATACTGATTATCGGGCAGATCGCGAGGAATCTCAATGCTTCTATTCTTGAATCCAACACAGGAAAATGTAATACGATCGCCTTTGAGTACAGCAATAGAGAAAACCCCATCCGGATTGGTAATGGTACCTCTTCCTTTTCCTTCTACAATAATGCTAGCGGATGGAATCGCCATTAAACTATCAGCTGTCATTACCACGCCATACAATTGTACCACCGAATCTCGGTATTCATTTCGCTGTGACATCGCTTTTCCAATGGTCAGCAAAAAGAAGGCAGTAACAACAGATAATCGTAGAAATATTTTCATCACGGTAAAAATACAAATGGTTTTCCCAAAATCGACAACAACCAGCCATTCAGATTGTTGAAAACTCACCTTAATTCTGACAAAGTAAGGTTGCGAGCGGTTAACTTTGCAACCAAATTGATTTTTTAACAAAAACTTGCGTGATGACAGAAGCGGCTATACTGAGTGCACTGAGTAATGTACAAGAACCTGATCTGGGAAAAGATTTGGTGACTTTGAATATGGTGAAAGATATTCAGATCAAGGATAAAGAAGTGAGCTTTACGATTGTACTGACAACACCTGCTTGTCCGATGAAAGATATGATGCGTACAGCTAGTGAAAACGCTGTTAAATTGTTGGTAGACAAAGAAGCAAAAGTGACGGTGAATTTCACATCCAATACTTCATCTACCCGTAAGGATAATCAACAAGTATTATCGGGTGTGAAAAATATTATTGCGGTAGTAAGTGGTAAAGGTGGTGTTGGAAAAAGTACAGTATCTGCTAACCTTGCACTTGCTTTAGCAGAAGGCGGTGCATCCGTAGGTTTGATGGATGCAGATATTTATGGACCAAGTGTACCCATTATGTTTGGCGTTCGCGGTGAGCGTCCAATGATGAAAGAAGTGAATGGAAAAGGAATGATCATTCCTTTGGAAAAATATGGGATCAAACTGATGAGTATTGGTTTATTGGTTGATGAAAAAAATGCAGTGGTTTGGCGCGGACCAATGGCGAGTAGCGCTATTCGTCAGTTTGTGACAGATGTAGATTGGGGAGAATTGGATTACCTCGTCATTGATATGCCACCAGGAACCGGAGATATTCATCTTACACTGATGCAAACCGTACCTGTGACAGGTGTGATCATTGTAACAACCCCACAAAATGTAGCATTGGCAGATGCAAAAAAGGGCATTGCTATGTTTGGACAAGCACAAATCAATGTTCCTATCATTGGTTTGGTAGAGAATATGGCTTATTTCACTCCGGCAGAATTGCCCCAAAACAAATATTATCTGTTTGGAAAAGATGGCGGTAAGAATTTAGCAGAAGAATATGATTTGCCTTTCCTTGGACAAATTCCTTTGGTACAGGAAATAAGAGAAGGGGGCGATTTGGGAATACCTGCTATGGCCGGAAATGAAGAGGTAAGTAAAAATGCACTTCGTCAATTTGCGGGCAATGCAGTTCGTAATATCGCGATCAGGAATGCCAGTGCCCCAAAAACGCAAACTGTTCAGGTAACTGAATGATGCTGATTCGTTCATAATGGTATGAATGGTACATCTGAACGGGTGAGGTGCAATAATTTTGTTTGAAACCTAAATCAGATCCGTCGTATGTATCATCTTCCCAGTTATCAGGAAAAGAATCAAGATGAAATCATTGCATTCATCAAAGCCCATCCTTTTGCAACTTTAATTGGAGTATCGGCTTCAAACGAGCCGGTAGCTACACAAATTCCAATCTTAATAAAGGAAAGAGAGGGTGTTCTTTACTTGCAAGGTCATTTCATGAAGCAAACGGATCATCACCAAGCTTTTTTGCAAAATGACCATGTACTGGTGTTGTTTTCAGGTCCACATGCTTATGTAAGCGCAAGCTGGTATGAAAATAAGAAGCAGGCATCTACCTGGAATTATATGACCGTTCATGCTCGCGGGAAAATGCATTTACTCAGCGAAGAAGCATTACCTGCAATGTTGGAAGAGTTAACGGCTCATTTTGAACAAAACCCTTCTTCTCCCTCACAGTACAAAGAACTTCCTGAAGATTATATTAGTCGTTTATCAAAAGCGATTGTAGCATTTGAGATTAAATTATTGCAAACAGATGCTGTTTTTAAGTTGAGTCAGAATAGGGATGAGCAAAGTTTCGATAATATTGTGTCTAAACTCAGTTCCGGTAATTGGGAAGAGAAAGCAGTAGCAGAAGAAATGAGTAAACGCAAACAACAATTCTTTAGATCATGAATAAAGCTTGGATGCTGATTCTGTTACTCTCTTGCTTTTCCGCAAAAAATAATCAAACGAAATTAGCATCATTCGATAAACAGGGACATCGCGGTTGTAGAGGGCTCATGCCGGAAAATACCATTCCTGCCATGCTCAAAGCAATTGACTTGGGTGTTACAACCTTGGAAACAGATGTAGTCATTACAGCAGACCAACAAGTGATATTAAGCCATGAACCTTTTTTTAGTCATGATATCACTACCAAACCTGATGGTAGCTATGTGACTGTTGAAGAGGAAAAAAAGCTGAATATTTTTCAGATGGATTATGCCGATGTTCGCAAGTATGATGTTGGATTAAAATCCGTCTCCCGTTTTCCCAAGCAGCAAAAATTAGCTGTATACAAGCCCTTGCTATCAGATATGATTGACTCTGTTCTGGCTTATTGTACGAAAATGGGAAAACCGGTACCCGCTTTTAATATCGAAACCAAATCTCAGCCTGCTACAGATGGTATATATCATCCTGCTCCGGCCTTATTTGTTGACCTGATCATGGAAGTGATCCAACGTAAACAAATACAAGAGAAAACCACCATTCAGTCTTTTGATATTCGTACACTCCAATACCTGCATCAAAAATATCCATCCATTCCAACCGCCTTATTGATTGAAGGCAATCATCCTCAAACATTTGCGCTTCAATTAAAGGAGCTAGGTTTTGTTCCTACTATTTATAGCCCTTATTTTTCATTAGTGACACCTTTGTTGGTAAAGCAATGCAGGGATTTGGGTGTTAAGCTGATTCCATGGACTGTGAATGATCGAACCAAGATCCAGGAACTGCGTACATTGGGGGTTGATGGGATCATTACAGATTTTCCTGACCTTTTTTAGGCTGTGTGAATGCTCTTTGTAAAATTCTTATTAAGTTAGATGCAAATAATGCACCATGAAAAAATTAATATTTGCTCTTTTACTTGTTTTTAGCACATTAGTAGTACAAGCACAATTGGTGGCATTTGGGATAGAGTCTAGAGGAGGTGGTAATGTTAATTCAGCTGCTTCAAGAATGTCTCCTCAGAAAAATATCGTTGAAAATTTAGGTTCATCAGGAGAACATACCAGTCTTGTAATGGCCATCCAATCAGCAGATTTAATTGAATTGTTACAAAAGCAAGGACCCTATACTTTTTTCGCCCCTTCCAATGAATCTTTTACCAAACTGATGCAGGGAAACATTAGTTCAACGGATGAGGACAAGAAAAAATTAAACCGTTTGATCAAAAGTCATATCGTTTCAGGAAGACTTGATGCGAATGCATTGATAAAAATGATCAAAGAAGCAGATGGCACTGCATCACTTACAACATTATCAGGGGATGTCTTACAGGTAACCAAAAAGGGGAAAAAAATTCTTTTGACCAATCCGCAAGGAAAGCAATCTGCCATTGTTTTGCCGGATAATGAACAAAGCAATGGACTGATACATATCATAGATAAAGTACTTACGCAATAAAGAAACCAACATATTCAATGATAAGGCCTCATTTTATGAGGCTTTTTTTATTCATAAAAACCAATTGATAACATGTGTCGTATATGGTCTGTACAACAAACAAAAATTAAATCAACAGATTATGAAAAAGATTCTTTTTATTCTTTGCACCATTCTAGGTACACAATTCGCAATGGCTCAGGAAAAAACGGTAGAAGTAGGTGGAGCACCCATGTATCCTTCCAAAAATATTGTTGAAAATGCTGTGAATTCAAAAGAGCATACCACATTAGTGGCTGCTGTAAAAGCTGCAGGTTTAGTTGAAACACTGCAAAGTGCAGGTCCATTTACCGTATTTGCACCTACCAATGCTGCTTTTGGAAAGTTACCGGCAGGAACAGTAGAAACTTTGGTGAAACCAGAGAATAAAACAACCCTTACCAAAATTCTAACCTATCATGTGGTAGCCGGAAAATATGATGCCTCAGCCATTGCTCAGTTGATCAAAGAAGGAAATGGTACAGCCGTATTGAAAACAGTTGCGGGTGGGTCATTAAAAGCTTCTATGAAGGGTAAAAAATTGATCTTAACAGATGAAAAAGGATCTACTGCTGAAGTAACCATTAGTAATGTATATCAAAGTAATGGGGTGATACATGTCATTGATAGCGTTGTTCTCCCAGGATAACAATATCAATCAATTCAGTACAAAAAAGGTCGGTATGATTACCGACCTTTTTTGTACTGAATAATCGGTTTTTTTACTGCAATTTTGCATGATATCAGCATGCATGAAGAAGATTATTATCACATTGGACGGTTACTCATCTTGTGGCAAAAGTACTTTAGCCCGACAACTGGCGAAGGAGTTGAATTATGTTTTTATTGATAGCGGTGCTATGTATCGTGCTATTACACTCTATTTTCTCAGAAAGCATATTGATTATGCTGATACCAAAAAAGTTGTAGAAGCTCTTTCTGAAATCTCATTATCCTTTGAATACAACCCATTAACAGGTCAAAGTGATATGTATCTGAATGATGAAAATGTTGAATCGCTGATTCGTGAGATGGTGGTAAGTGAGCATGTGAGTGAAGTGGCTGCATTAAAAGAAGTACGTGAGTTCGGTGTTGCGCAACAACAATTGATGGGAAAGAAAAAAGGTATTGTCATGGATGGAAGGGATATAGGCACTACTGTGTTTCCGGATGCCGAGCTGAAGATATTTGTAACAGCCGATCCGGCCGTAAGAGTTGAAAGAAGATTCAAAGAGTTATTTGAAAAAAATCCTTCTATCACCATCGAAGAAGTGAAGCGTAATTTGGAAATGAGGGATTATATGGATAGTAATAGAGAATTCAGTCCACTCAGACAAGCTGCAGATGCTGTGGTACTTGACAATAGTGATTTGACCCGAGAAGAGCAGTTACAAGTAGCCATGAATTGGGCTAAAGAAAAAATTGGTGGGTAATAATATTTACAGATTTTAGTATATTGCAAAAAAAGGGTCCCTCCGTGGAAACGGAACGACCTCTACGATTGCTTGCCATACGAAAATTCTTTTGGGAGAAATATCCCGATATTTTGAACGCTACCGCGTTAATTACGATTGTTTGTTATACTTCGATTGTCTTGCTATATGAAACATATCTTCTATTCGAAGGTAGTGCACCATTTTGGTGGTATAAAGACAAGTTTTTACTTCCTTTTTTATCTTAAAAATGAAATAGGCTGTCTGAAACACTTGATTTTATTGGTTTTTTGGTTAAAAATGATATGATGCCCAACCGTTCGCAGGACCCTTTATTTCAATTGATCAAATCGCTTCAAAAAGCGGAAAAAAGGCATTTTAAACTGTATATCAAACGTAATTCCGCCAAAGATGATCTGAAAGTCATACAGTTGTTTGATGCATTGGAAAAGCTCTCTGATTTCGATGAAAAAAACCTGCTTAAAAAAATACCCGGCATAGCGAAACCTCAATTGGCCAATCTCAAAAACCATTTGTACCGTCAATTGCTTTCCAGTTTACGATTATTGAAAAGTAATGACAGTATCGATATGCAATTGCATGAGCAGATTGATTATGCACGTATTCTGTATAATAAAGGATTGTATCATCAGAGTCTTAAAATTTTAGATAGGGCAAAAGAATTGGCACATCAGTATCATCAGGATAGTTTTTTGATTCAGATCATTTCACTGGAAAAAAAGATTGAGACCTTACATATTACCAGAAGCATGCAAGACAGGGCTGAGCAATTGACAGCCGAAGCCAATGAGGTCAATGAAAAAAGAAGGGTGATTACCCAATTATCCAATTTAGCGTTGCAGTTATATAGTTGGTATGTGAAAAATGGTCATGCCAGAAATGAAGCGGATGAAAAAGATATCAAAGATTTTTTCAAACATCAGCTACCGCCCAATTCAGATATCATGAATGGGTTTTATGAGCGATTGTATCTGTACCAAAGCTATTGCTGGTATGCTTTTATTCGTCAGGATTTTCTGATGTATTACCGTTATAGTCAAAAATGGTTAGGCCTTTTTGAAAAAGAACCTTTTATGGTTGAGGTTGAAACCGGGCATTATATCAAAGGTTTACATAACCTACTCAATGCACATTTCGATTTGAGAAATTTTAAAGCTTTTAGCCACACACTTAAAAAGTTTGAACAATTTGCTGAAAGTGAAGCTGCGAATAAACATGACATTTTCCGGGTACATAGTTTTATTTATATCCATAGTGCTAAACTGAATCAGCATTTGATGCAAGGCACTTTTCGAGATGGATTGACATTGGTAGCAGATTTGGAACAGCAGTTGTCTGATAATGCATTGTATATTGATCAGCATCGGGTATTGGTATTCAATTATAAGATAGCATCCTTGTATTTCGGAAATGGTGATTATAATACCTGTATTGATTATTTACGGAGAATCATCAATGATCATGTTGACTTACGTAATGATCTGCAATGTTATGCTCGTCTATTACATTTGATGGCTCACTATGAATTGGGGAATGCAGAGTTGATCGAGAGTTCTTTGATCAAATCCGTTTACCGTTTCATGGCTAAGATGGATAATCTTACGATTGTAGAGGAAGAGATGTTTCGTTTTCTGAGACATTCATTTCAAATACCTGCCAAACAGGTTAAAACAGAATTGCGCTCATTTTTAGAAAAGATCAAGAAGTATGAAAAGAGTCGCTTTGAAACCCGATCCTTTGCTTATCTGGATGTGATTTCATGGGTAGAGAGTAAAGTATATGGGAAAACCATGAGTCAGGTAATACACGATAAATACCTTTTGAGTAAACACAAGTAGTTTTACTCTTCAAAATAAGCTAAACTTCCACCCACCCATTCTTTATCCTTGTTATAACGAACACCAATCATTTTTCCTTTGCTTAAGCGAGCTAGATTGTTAGTAGCAATCGGTCTGCTCTCACCCTCTTTCCAAAAATAAAAAATACGGAGCTCTACTTTGGCAGGAATATCAGGTGTATCAATGACATCTGCATATTGCACTTTTTTCTGAAGTATCCAATTTTCTGGATCGGTTATTTTATCGATGTCTGCTTGTGTAACATCAATTACCACACCTTGACCTGCAAAAGAGAATAAAGGTTTTAAGACATATTGATCTAGGTGCTCGGGTACTTCGTCAAGTTCACTCAAAAAGACGGTTTTAGGGACATAAGGATGATCAATAAACGGAAGGGTATATTTACTGATTCGATAAAACCAATTGGGATGCGGTACCCACTCTATATCCAGTTCTTCGAGCATTAACTTCCCTTTTTCACGGATATCTTCTGTTTGTTGTTGCAGGTCGTCAAAAATGATGCGGTTATAAATTCTGTGAACCCTGATCTTTTCACCTGCTGCATTGCGATAGAACAATTGATTGCCTTCTTTTTGTAATTCAGTTAGACATACAATGGGGATACCGGTATATTCACTGGTGCAATAAAAATCTATTTTCGTTTTTTGTTGATGGGGTAGTAGTTCCAACAATATCACATTTTCCGGTTGGTGTTTTCCCAGAATGATCTCTTTCAATAAGGATAAATAGCGATCACGGTCAAATCCATTCAGATAAGTGCTGTAGCCTTTGGGTACTTGAAAATGATTTCTGGTGACTTCGTCTTGCCATACCTGGTATCCAAATAAGGTGGGGAAGCCTTGCATTTCAATCAACTGGGGTTCATATTCTCCGTCTTCATTGACACAAACGCCAAAATCAAAAGCAATAAAATGGGTGTGATCGTTTTCATTGGGTACTCTTAAATCAGTTGGAATGGCATGTGAACTCAATGTTTTAAAATTGAATTGAGTGATTACATCCACAATATGCTCGCAGGCAGATAATATTTTTTCTTTGAAACTTCGGTCAACAAATACCGGCGTTTCAGCAACCCGAAACTCAATGGCGCTGGGAAACTTGCTATTCAATTCTTCCAAATAAGCCTTGTATTGCTCAGTAGTAAACTGTTGATTGAATGCCTGTCTGATAGAAGGTACCATACAAATGAAATTAGGTCTTTGAAAGTAAAAAAACCTTTTGATACCTGAAAGGGAATCGGTGAGATAAACTTTAATTTAACCTTGTTGTGAAAAGATCGCTTCTTGAACAGATTGATTCAAAAAATTAGGTAGAATGGTATGGTAAGTGAAGAGTATTTTTTCAGGGTCCTGTAATTGCTCCACCATGCTTTGCCATTTGGCTTCTCCATGGTTATCAATCACCGTTTTCTTTTTATCCTCTCTCATTAAATACATGTGCATGCCCACGGCATCAGCTTCCGGATGAAACTGGGTGCCAATAAAATGATCATTGAAACGGATGGCCATCACTGCACGTTCATAAGGTACATGTGGTCTGTTTTTTTCAATCGCCAATATCGATGCACCCATCGCCGTAAGCTTACGGATGTCCGGTTCAATAACTTGATAGTCTCGGCTATCCACAGAATAAAAAGGATCTCTCAATCCATCAAATACCGGCTCTTCAGTACCCGAATCCAACATATGAATAGGAAATACACCGAAAGCAGTGGATCGCCTTTTACATACATTGCCAATTCCATAATGCCTGCACACCAATTGAAAACTATGACAGATAAAGAATACATTTTTCTTATTGGAATCAACAGCGGTTTTGTTGAAAGCTTCTAAGCTTTCCAGCCAACCAAAATAAGCGGCTTCCCATGCAGAACCTTCTGTTTCTAAAGGGGAACCCGGACCCCCACTAGAGATATAGATATCAAATGAGGTATCGGGGACGGACAGTTTTTGTCTAACATCGAATTCCTCATATATAAGATCAAAGCCTTTATCAGAAGCCCAATTGTGAACAATCTCTTTGATACAACGCATACCCTGATTGGCCTGACCTTCATACAGATCCAGTACGGCTACTCTTATTTGTTTTTTCTCAGACCACATGGGGATGAAGTTTGATTTCTTGATCTGTGATTTCTTGATTTTGCTGAAGAATAAAGAATCAAGAAATCACAGATCAAGAAATCAAAGATAACTCAGGTTTGTTTTAGGTGTTAATGTTAAAAGCGTATGGTACATCAGTTTGATGGTTTCTTCGATATCATTTTTATGCAACATCTCTACAGTGGTGTGCATGTATCTTAATGGTATTGAAATCAAGACTGACGGACATCCATCATTGGCATAAGCAAAACTATCCGTATCTGTTCCTGTACTTCTACTTAATGTTCTGAATTGAACAGGGATTTTGTTTTTCTCTGCTGCATCTTCAACAATTTTCAACAATTTGTTATGAATAGCAGGAGCGTAGGCTAGTGAAGGGCCTTTACCACATTGAATATCCCCTTCAATGATCTTGCTGATCATGGGAGTACTGGTGTCGTGTGTTACATCGGTTACAATGGCAATATCAGGTTTAATTCTTCTTGCGATCATCTCAGCACCTCTCAATCCTATCTCTTCTTGAACTGCATTCACCACATATAAACCAAAGGGTAGTTTCTTTTTGTTTTCATGTAGCAGTCGCGCAACTTCAGCAATCATGAAGCCTCCGATACGGTTATCAAAAGCACGACCGATATAAAAATCATTGGCCAGTTCATCAAAACCTTCTTGATACGTAACCACTGCGCCGATGTGAATACCCAATGCTTCTACTTCTTTTTTATTGCGTGCACCACAGTCTAGACAAAGGTTGTCTACTTTGGGTTGTGGTTCTTTTGCATCAGGATTACTGAGACGGGTATGGATAGCGGGCCAGCCAAAGACTGCTTTTACGGGTCCTTTTTTACCATGTATAAAGACACGCATTGCAGGTGCAATCTGATGATCAACACCGCCGTTTCTCTTCAAATAGATCAATCCCTGGTCATTGATATAATTCACAAACCAACTGATTTCATCAGCATGGGCTTCTATTACAACTTTGAAGGGTGCTGTTGGGTTGATAACACCCACCGCAGTTCCATAAGGATCTGTAAAGAAACTATCTGTGTAAGGTTTCACATAATCCAACCAAACTTTTTGACCGCCACTTTCAAAGCCAACAGGAGAGGGGGTATTGATATATTTTTTAAGAAAATCAATGGATTTGTCTGTCAGGATAGATTTCGATTTTGTCTTTGCAACTGTTTTTACTTTTGCCATAGTGCTTCAATTAAAAATGAGGAGTGCTGTTCAAGTGTGCTGTATCCAACTTCCGCCAATACCACAAATTGCTTTTACCAGCATTAACCCGTCAATGATTGCAAGATAATAGAGAATGCTTTTACGACGGTGCATGTGATAGGTGACAATTATCAACAAAATAAAGGGGACAGTGTTGATGAGCATTCGAAACAGTGGAAAATGATGTACTGTGCCATAGGTCAAAAAAGTGCCCAAACCAATGGCTGTCAGTGGTATAATGATATAAAAAAGGGTCTTACGTAGCCCGAACCGTACTACAAATGTTTTCAGCTCTTCGTTATAGTCTGTCGCATAATCTTTGATGTCAAAAAGGATGCATAACATGGAGATAAACATGCCATTTTTGAGAAACAGCAAAAAGTGGAAGACATCGGGTTCATAACTACTCTTGTTTTCCATGACGGAAAGGATGGCAGGATAAATATTTACTACTCCGGCCCATATAAAACCGATGACAAAGGGTTTGATCCACCCTTTAGATCGTAAGCTTGTTTTACGCAACCAGGGAATAGCGTCGCCATAATACCAAACTGCCAGTGTAGGAAATACAAGTATGATGATCCATTGCCAGGTTTTGACAAACTGAATACCTGAACCATATAGAAAAACTAAATAAGATCCAGTAATTACAGCTATAAGTAGGAGAAGCCATTGCGATTTTCTGATCCAAGTCTGATGTTCTTTGTACCAAATGGTTCTTGGATTGATACTGGTACTATTCTTTTCATGTAGGTAGGCGATGGTGTAATAAATAACGGTTCCGACAAAAAGTAGGATATACCAAAATGGGTGATTGAGTGAATAACCTTGTTGCAAAGAAGCCTCTATCGATAATGCTACAGCACAAATGCCATAAAAATAATTACCGAAGAAAAAAGTATGGAATAATTTTTCAAGTGTTTTCACCATAATATGTACAACCCATGCCGCTGATAACTACACGATCATCTTCTGATTATAATATCAGGTGATACAACGGTATCACTTTTGTTTTTCGCAAGGTCACTGGCCCAAAAACGGAAAAAACAAGTATCGTTTCTGCTACAAATAGGAATTACAGTATAATTGCTATTGGGGATATTACCGGTGCTGTAACCAATCTCGAAAGTACCTTTCAGGTTATTGGTAGGTGTGAAGGAAGGTATTTTCACACGATCACTGAAATTGGTACATCCATTTGTCTTGGTTACTTTCTGTACCCAAATGCTATCCTGAATATCACCTTCTTTATCTGTAAATTCAATAGAAAAGATAATGGCTGAATTGAGGCCAAAACTGGTACCATTGACACTTTTAAAGGTCAACTGAGGCTTCGTGGTATAGGTATCTTTCTTGCAGGCAGCAACTGCCAGCAGAATTGTGCTTATTATCAATAATTTTGCCTTCATTCGTACTGCTTTCATATCAAATTTAGTTAAAACATCACAATAGATGACCGGTTTACCCTTCGATGTTAACAATATTTTCTCTCTTTCTGTTGACCATTTCGATGAAGTGTGCATGGATATTTTTCGGTTTCAGTACCAATATAATCCGGTATATCATCAATGGTGTGCATTACTGGGTATCGATCCGCATAGAGTAAAGACACCGGAACAAATTCCCTCGTTGCCTGTATCTTTTTTTAAGCAAAAAAAGGTGTTAACAGGTGAGGATGCTGCTTATTTCTTTGAAAGTAGTGGTACCACGCAAACACAAAATAGCCGGCATTGGGTAAGGGATTTGCATTTGTACCGACAAAGTTTCATCAACGGTTTTGAAAGGTTCTATGGTAAGATTGACGAGTGGTGTATACTGGCCTTATTACCCGCGTATCTTGAAAGACAACATTCTTCCTTGGTGATGATGGCGGAAGAATTGATACAAATGACCCAGCACCCTCACAGCGGCTTTTATCTGTATAATCATCAGGAATTAGACCATACACTGAAAGCATTGGAGGCATCCGGACAAAAAACGCTTTTGCTAGGGGTTACTTTTGGTTTACTGGATTTTGCTGCCGCGTTTCCGCAACAACTTAAACATACCATCGTGATGGAGACTGGTGGTATGAAGGGGAGAAGAAAAGAAATGACCCGAGCAGAAGTACATGGCTTTTTAGCACAACAACTAGGGCTGTCTTATATCCATTCTGAATATGGTATGACTGAATTATTAAGTCAGGCCTATTCAACAGGTGATGGCATTTTTGAATGTCCGCCCTGGTTGAAAGTCATGGCAAGAGATGAGGAAGATCCTTTGGGAAAAGGACAAACAGGTAAAGGAGTGCTACAATTGATTGATTTGGCTAATGTGTATAGCTGTTCTTTCATAACCACAGAAGATGTAGGTCGGGTATATGAAGATGGCAGGTTTGAAGTTTGGGGCCGATTAGACCATAGTGATATCAGAGGCTGTAGTTTAATGGTGCTTTAGTTTCCTTCGATGGCTCATTTTCAAAATTTACTTTGTCAAAAGCACGCTTTGCTATTATATTTGCAGCCCTGAAACAACAGCTGTATAGCTGGTAAACACCTGCCCAGGTGGCGAAATTGGTAGACGCACTGTGTTCAGGTCGCAGCGCCTTCACGGGTGTGCTGGTTCGAATCCAGTCCTGGGCACATAAGAGACAATCACCATTGTCTCTTTTTTTTATCTCTGCACCAAATTTTTTGTTCAATCACACGCAGAACTAAAAAAAAAGTATATTGAGTAAGTAATACGATCAAAGTGTTTGAAGGACTCCCCACCTATTCTAAGCATGGTATCATTTCTTTGCTGATTCTTATCAGTGTTACCCAATTATTCGCAGCAGATGATTCCGTCCGCGTTCAATTGAAATGGTGGCATCAATTTCAGTTTGCGGGATATTATGCAGCAGAAAAAAAAGGATATTATCAGGAACAAGGGCTCAAAGTAAAGCTGATACCTGGAGATCCCATGCATGCACCCGTACCTCAGGTTTTGAATAATAAAGCAGATTTTGGTATTACGGGTTCTGATCTGGTAGTAGAGTATGCCAATGGAAAACCGCTTGTAGCTTTGGGTGCTATCTTTCAACATTCTCCTTATACTATCTTATCGCTCAAAAACAAAAATATCCATGTTCCTTCCGATCTAATTGGTAAGCGTTTGATGGCATCGCCGGATCAAGGTTGGACAGAATTGAAGGCCGTATTTCTTCGCGAAGGAATAGCCCCTGATTCATTGAAAATATTATCACATAGTTGGAAAAATACAGATCTGATAGAGGATAAAGCAGATGCGATCACTGCTTATATTTCAGTAGAAGTCAATCAACTTCGAAAAATGGGGGTAGACCCCTCTTATATACTCCCGATCAATTATGGGATTGATTTTTATGGGGATGTTTTATTTACCCAAAAGAAGCTGGCAGAATCAGAGCCACTATTGGTTCAGAAATTTACCACAGCAAGTTTCAAAGGCTGGGCGTATGCGATGAGTCATACTAGTGAGATGGCAGATTATATTCTCAGTTTACCGGGTGTAAAAGAGAGAGGTGTTACCAAAGATGATTTATTGGTAGAGGCAGAAGCCATGCGTAAATTGATATTACCGGATCTTGTTGAGATCGGTCATATGAATGAAGGTCGATGGAGACACATCATAGAAATTCATAATCGGCTTGGCTTAATTCGAGATACACCAGATCTCACCGGATTTTTATATGACGGCACGCAGAAAGTAAGTTCTAAGTTTTTCAAAAATGCAGTTTATATATCCATCATCGTTCTTTCTTTACTACTGATATCTGTATTGTATGGATTTTCGCTTCGTAAAGCGGTTAAAAAAAGAACAGAGGAGTTGGAAGCAGAAATTATTGAAAGAGCCCATGCGCAACAGTTACTGCGTATTAGCGAACAAAGATTGGAAATGGCTACTGTAGCAGCCGGTTTGGGTATATGGGATTGGGATATTACAAGTAATGAAGTATACTTCAATGATCAATGGAAAATGATGTTGGGGTATGAACCCGATGAACTAGCGAATAGTTTTTCCACTTTTGAACAGCTACTACACCCCAATGAAAAAGCGGGTCTCATGCAATTGCTGAATGATCATTTGGAAGGGAAAAGTGAAATATATCAGGCAATGATTCGTATGCGTACCAAGGATCGGAGGTGGAAGTGGGTACTCACCATGAGTAAAGCCAGTAAACGCGATGAAACCGGTAGGGCTATTCGATTATCAGGAATTCATTTAGACATTGATAATATCAAGCAAAAAGAAATTGAGTTGAGGCAATTATCGCAGGAGTTGATGCATAGCAATCGAGAGTTACAGCAATTCGCCTATATCACTTCTCATAATTTACGTGCCCCTGTTGCGAATCTGATCAGTTTACTGAGTCTGTTTGATAAAGAACATTTATCAGAACGGAACCATGTTTTTCTTGAAAAAATGGAAATGAGTGTTGAAAGATTACATGCCACATTGAATGATCTCAATGAAATTCTATCGTCGCGGGCGAATATGGCAGAAAAAGATCAGGTTTTGTATTTTGATCAGGAGCTAAAAAAAGTATTGGAGTTAATTTCAGAGGAAATACGTTTAAAAGAAGCAGTGATTCATGCTGACTTTTCAAGAGCCCCTTCCATTTTATTTTCCAGAAAAGTATTACATAGTATTTTATTAAATTTATTAACCAATGCCATCAAGTATCGAAAACCAGATCAGGCCCCTGAAATTACAGTCAGCACTGAAGAAGATGGAGAATTTGTGATCCTGTATGTGAAAGACAATGGCATGGGTATTGATTTAGAAAAATATGGCAACAAAATATTTGGCTTATATCAGCGTTTTCATGACAATAAAGACGGAAAAGGCTTGGGATTGTATATTATTAAGAACCAAATAGAAGCGTTGGAAGGAAAAATAGCTGTAGAAAGTATTGTGAATAAGGGTAGCATGTTTCATGTGTTCCTGAAGAAAAAAAAATTATCCTATGAGTAAACCTGCTCATCATATTTTGCTGGTTGATGATGATGATGTAACCAATTTTCTGAGTAGGGAAATGTTGAAGATATACTTGCCTTCTCCCCAAATTGATACGGCTTTGAATGGACAGGAAGCCATTGATTTTTTACATGCAAGAGCGGATCAGCCTGAACTTTTGCCTGATATCATTCTTTTAGATATCAATATGCCCGTTATGGATGGATGGGAGTTTTTAGCTGAATTTGAGAAGCTTAAAAGACCGGGTTTTGAAAAAATTCACATTATTATGTTTACATCTTCAGTATACTACGAGGATATTGATAAAGCCAAGACTTACGCAATTGTAACAGATATATTTTCCAAGCCTTTGGATGAAGGTAAAATCAGAGATATTGTGTCGCGTTGTAGTTGATCCCCGCAGCTTGCATATGCAATTTATAGAATATTAGTATATTTTTCTTTATAAAATATTGATAATTAATATTTTATAATATTTTTTGAAATATTGCTTCTTAAAATTGTGACTAAAATTCCGTGTTTTAAACGGAATAAATCCGTGAAATAAACTCACCACTTCGCCATAGACGAACGTATCTTGCATATAGTAAATGACTCGAAAGAGTTATTTCGCCGATATCCAAAAAACCAAAAAAATGTAATAATCTCTTATTACATTTTTCTTTCGATCCAATCTCCTTTAGCATATTAATCCTATACCTCGTAGTAAAGACCAGAGAGTGGGGCAACCAGTTGCCCCACTCTCTTTTTTGTTTGAGCAGGTACAAATTTCTTTTCTTCTTAAAAAAGAAGTATTTTTCTAGTAGCATTAACCGTTTTTTTACAAAGGATGATCCTTCAACCATTGTTTTTGATAAGATCTAATGGGGTGTTTATCAAAATAATTATGTGTATCAAAACAATAATCTCATTCAATAATCCGTGTATAGAACGAATAGATGTGTATTTTTGAAAATACAGACAACCATTACTTACTGAAAAGGAGATATCCATGAGAATTTTGATTGCAGATGATCACAGCTTAATCAGAGAAGGTTTGCGAAAGATTTTGATGGAAGCCATGCCATTGGCTGAAGTACAAGATGTGGCTGATTCTGCTGATCTTTTTAAAAAAGCAATCAGTGAAAAATGGGACATTATTATTTCCGATATCAGCATGCCGGGTTATTCCGGTATTGAAATTCTCAAGCAAATCAAAGAACACGCTCCGAATACTCCCGTTTTAATGCTGAGTATGCATACACCCGAGCAATATGCGGTAAGGGCCATCAAAGCAGGAGCTTCCGGTTATCTCACAAAAGAAAGCGCTCCTTATGAATTGGTAAAAGCAGTACAGCAAATTCTAAGTGGTCGTAAATACATTACCAGTGAAGTTGCGGAAGTACTGGCAGGTTCTTTAGAACAAAAAGACCAGCGAGCTCCCCACGAACAATTATCTGATCGAGAATTCGAAGTATTTAAAATGATTGTAATGGGAAAAAGTATCTCTGAAATCGGAGAAATACTATCTCTGAATGTGAATACCATCAGTACCTACAGAGCTAGGATCATGGATAAAATGAAACTGCATAACAATGCTGAATTGGTGAAGTATGCGATTCAAAATAACATCGTGTAACCGTGAAATAACAGATTTTGTGTAGTGGAATCACTACATTGATTTCACAGTTCATGGTATTGGAAGATCAGATGTATTGATTGTCCTTTGTATAGTCGAGCTTCCCCCACCAGTAGCCGATTATCTTTTTTAAAATTCCTCTATCCCTATCTAAATCCAAAATTGTCGCCTATACAGGTTGACATTAACTTATTGTCCTGGAAAAACCTTACAGCTTAGGCTGTATGAGCTTTGCAGGTATTTTCCTGCAAAGCTCTTTAAAACTTTTGAAAGATGTCTGTATCCGTTATGATAGGGAAGATGCTCAAAATATTATTGGTGGATGATTCAGAATTTATTCTGCAACGTGTACAGCATTTATTGGCTGGCATGGAACAGATTCAAGAAGTAAGAACAGCCACTAGTGCCGAAGAAGCGAATCAATGGATCGAAGCATACAATCCCTCATTAATTTTTCTGGATATTAATCTACCCGGTAAAAACGGTTTGCAGATGTTGAAAGACATCCGTGCTAACAAATCTATTGATCCTATCGTTGTCATACTCACCAATAATACACTATCCGGCTATAGAAATGAATGTATGCAGGCAGGAGCTGATTATTTTTTAGATAAAGCCAAAGACTTCGCCAGTATTCCTGATATTATAGTTGAAACAGCTGAGAAATTTTCTTTCAAAGACAGGTCTAATTAAGGATTGAATTAAATCCCTAGTACATTTTTCAATTTTACATACCCGGTCTTACTTACCGGTAATCTAACGCCAATACTAAGAATGGCAAGATGACTATCTTTTTCATACGGTTCTATTCTACTGATCAGATGTATATTGACCAAGTAAGAGCGATGTATTCTCACAAAATTACCGGCATCCATTTTCTGTTCGAAAAATTGCATGGTCTTATTTTTTAGAAAAACACCATCTGGAGTATGGATTTTCACATAATCATCTGCTGCTTCAAAATATTGTACCTGCTGTGTTGGAATGATTTTGATCTTGCCATTATCCTTCAACACAATTCGATGCTGTTGTTGAGGTGATATGGCTGCGGCATCGATCAATTCATGGGTTACATTTTGTTGCGTTCCGCTTTCAGTCTGCTTCCATTTTTCTATTGCTTTTTGAAATCTCTCTTTACTGAATGGCTTCAAGAGATAATCGACAGCATGCGTTTCAAATGCTTTGATAGCAAATTCTTCAAATGCCGTTGCGAAAATAATCGCCGGCGGATTTTCAATCAGCTCCAGCATTTCAAAGCCATTGATTTTTGGCATTTGAATATCAAGGATAACAAGGTCGGGCTGGTATTGCTGAATGGCTTTTACACCTTCAAATCCATCGCCACATTCCTGTACTACCTGAAGATCAGTATAGGATTGTAAATATTCTTTTACGATGCCTCTTGCCAAGGGCTCGTCATCAATGATGATTACTTTCATGATTCAACTGTGGGATAACAATATGGGTTGAAAATAATTGTTCCTGTCTTTCCGTTTTGATCAGATCCTGACGTGCATACATGAGATACAATCTTCGGGCAATAGAAGCTAGTCCAAAACCGGTACCATGTGTATGAACAGATGTTAAAGGGTCAAATGGATTTTGGATCAGTATCTCTAATAACTGATCATCTTTTGCAGTAGCTATGATACGGATCAATACTTCTTCGGTTGTGTCGTACAACCCGAATTTAATAGCATTCTCTACAACAGGTTGTAACAACAGAACCGGTATTAACATGTCTGATGCTTGGTCTTCGATCTCTAAAACTGTTTGCAAGCGATGACCGAAACGTACTTTTTCAATATCGAGGTATAATTGTAAATGATGTATTTCTTCACGTAATGTCACCAATTGATGTTCTTCTTTTTTCAAAGTGCCGCGTAAAAAATCCGATAATTGTTGAATCATATGTCTTGCTTTTTCTGGCTGGGTACCTGCAAGAGCGCTGATCGAGTTCAAACTATTGAATAAAAAATGCGGTTGTAATTGTTGTCTGAGTTTTAATAACTCAGCATCTTTTGCAATTTTTTCTGCTTCCTCTTTTCTTTGTTCGTTTTCTTGTTGCTCTTTCAGGGTATACCATAACAAACTGATCATTGACATACAACCAATCATTAAAAAGCCGGTGATATACCTGATATAAAATGATTGTTTGAGTAAGTTTAGGTACATGTCATCTTCCTTGAAAATAAAACGAAGAATTAACCTGCTGATAAAAAGATACATACTGCTCAATACCAGACTCACAATGAGAATATACCAATACCGTTCTTTTCGGGGGAGATAGTATTGCATATTGTTGACAACTAGTAAGCAGAAAGAAGCCAACAAAAAATTAGAAATAAACGCATCGGCTAAGGCAGACAATAGTTTGATCTGGTATTCATCCAAAACCCATACATGAATGACAGTCCATACTATCCACCAAGAGGTAAAAGCAAGGTAGAAACTTCGCCCTTTTGTAATGGATGTAACCATGTGTTATCTGGATTGAAGGAATTGATCGGTACAGTTGGCTAACAAATATCCTGCTTTTAACCTGATATTTTTCTGAAATGCTTCCGGCTCATTTGTTTGGTGTGATTGGGAGAGTACCTCAGCACCATCCATCATGCTGTGCAATTTCAAGAGCTCTGTTACATCCATAAAATACCAGTGAATGGGTAGTCCATCTTCATATTCCAGATGACATTCTTCCTGGCTACCTATTTGCTGTGCTCTGTGAAAAGCATGTAATTCATCTTCAGCCTCTACCAGTCTGATCTGCTCCTCAAAATGAACTGCAGCATTGGCTGTTTTAGGCTGAAAGCGATACACGAGTTTGGCAAGATACCATTCCATGATTGAAACAGGTTAGATTTAAAAACTTTTGATCTCAATACCACCAAATACAGAAGTACCTTTTATGATGAGTATTTTATTGGGATCAAATCTGCTGCCGGGCAATAAATTTCTTTTGTCTTCGATACCCGCAAACACAGCAACAGATTCAGATCTTACTTCCCAGTTAGGAGGTACCACTATTTTAGTGCCCCCAAATACAATAGTCACTTCTAAAAAAATGGGGCCATGTATATCTGCCTGTGTAAGATTGATTTGAGAACCTCCCATGAAACATACGATTTCTCCACCTTTGAAGCTTTTTGAGGTAACCATCTTTTTCACTTCACCAAAAACAGAGGTACAGTCGATGTAATCATCTATTGCCATATTCACTTCCGTATCATAGGGTTTTGTTTCCGTGATGACGGAAGGCAAACCCTTTTCCACATCTTGAATATTAATGGTTTTTCTTTTGGGTCGGAATAACAAAATGAGTCCGATGCCTATAATAAGAGCAGGCCAGATATATGGACGAATATTCTTGTCTTTCACTACTTCATCAAGCATAAAAAATACACCGATCGACATGAAGATGATCCATGACACACCTTTAAATCTTACTTTGATACCTGAGATCAGACCAATCAAGATCACAATTGCCGACCAATCATAGAGCCAACCCGGAAATGGTACGCCTAATCTTTTTAAAAGGATAGCACCACCTACTATGATCATAACAATGCCGGTAAAAAATCTATCGTTATAGTTTCTGATATCGTAACCATTATTTTTCATATCATCAATATTTAGGACGAAACTAATGCTGCTATGATCCTTTCAAAAGTGGAAATAGGTAATAAGAGGTGAGGGGGCGGTAAGTGGCGGAAAAATGTCGGTAAAAAATAAGGGACATCAACTGGGTTCAGTCGCAATTTTTGATTGCCATCCAATGAGTATAACACCTACAATTACCAATGCGGTACCCAATATTTGTTCAGGTATGATGGTTTCACCCAGGAAGAAATGCGCTTGTAGAATGGTTGACACAGGGCCAATACTGGTAATAATCGCCACATTATTGCTGCCTATTTTTTTCATGCCAACACTCATCATAAATGAGGGTAAAACGGTGGCAATAATGGCAAGTGCAATTCCATAACCCGCCAATGATGAAGTCATAACCACATTCTGAACAGGGTGTGTGAGTAAGAAATGTGTGAAAATGCCGGCACTGGCAGCCAGCATGGCATAAGCCGTATATCGGGTGGCGCCAACGGCGTTTACGAGTCTACCAGTACCCACCAAATAAAATGAATAAGTTACAGCGCATAAAAAGATCATGAATGATCCATAGAAGAATTGAGGTCCATATTGTGCTGATCTGATCTCACCCCAATAAGCAGTTCCAATACCAATATAGGTCAGCACTAATGCCAATACTTGTATGCGACTCAACTTTGTTTTGAAGTAAAAAGTATTGATCAGCACTGCAAAGGTGGGGTAAAGAAAAAGAATCAATCGCTCTAAACCTGCTGATACATATTGTAATCCGATGAAATCAAATAAACTACTCAAGTAATAGCCGAATATTCCCATGGTTAATACCCATAGCCATTGCTTTCGAGTAAGTTGAACCACACCCTCTTTTCTATGTGCGATCCATGCGGCACCGATATAAAATGGAAGTGAAAAGAGCATTCGCAAACACAACAAAGTCACCGCATCCACTTTGGTATCCTGAAAAGCCAACTTTACAAAAATGGCCTTCGTAGAAAAGAAAATAGCACCGCTGATGGTGATCAGAAAGCCGAGTGTGTTGATTTTGTATGATGATGGGTTCACTTGTATAATTGAGGAGACCATAGTCCATAGACCATGGTCCATTGACTATGGTCTATGGACTATCGACTAAACACTCACATTAAAATCTCTCAACGCATCATTCAGACTTGTTTTTAAATCGGTGCTGGCTTTGCGTTGTCCAATGATGAGTGCGCAGCTTACTTGGTATTCGCCGGCATTGAATTTTTTGGTATAGCTGCCCGGAATAACCACACTTCTGGCCGGAACTCTTCCTTTGTATTCAATGGGCTCATTACCGCTTACATCGATGATTTTAGTGGATTGTGTGAGTACCACATTGGCACCCAAAACCGCTTCTTTTTCAACGATTACACCTTCTACTACAATACATCTACTGCCAATAAAGCAACCGTCTTCGATGATCACAGGACTTGCCTGTAATGGTTCCAATACACCGCCAATGCCGACACCACCGCTCAAGTGTACACCTTTGCCTATTTGCGCACAACTACCTACTGTTGCCCAGGTATCTACCATCGAACCTTCATCTACATAAGCTCCAATGTTTACGTAGCTGGGCATCAATACCACATTACGCGCCACATATGCGCCATATCGGGCAACAGCATGTGGAACGGCTCTCACACCCAATTCTTTATAATTGCTTTTTAGCAACATTTTGTCATAGAACTCAAACGGCGGCAATGTCCAGGTTTGCATTTGTTGGATACCGAAATACATTAAAATAGCTTGCTTCACCCATTCATTCACCACCCACTTATCTTGTTCCGGTGATGCCACTCTTAATCTTCCTTTGTCTACTTCTTCAATGACAGCTCTCACTGCATCACTGTGTGTATTGTTTTGTAATAACTCCCTGTTCGACCAGGCTTCTTCAATGAGTTTTTTCAGTTCCATTACCTAAAATTTTTGCAAACATACAAGTTCGTGAGAAAGTATGGGGCTTGAAAGTCATATTGGGCACAATTTGTACATTGCAATGACAATGCTGCCTTTTCAACATGATATTGATGCTTGTTTAGAGATCCTCGATACAGGTGGACTCATTCTCTATCCCACAGATACCATTTGGGGAATAGGATGTGATGCTACCAATGAAATGGCTGTAGAAAAGATCTATCGGTTGAAACAACGTCCGGATCATAAGCCGATGGTGGTTTTGATGGCAGATGAGAGAGAAATACTGCAGTATGTTACACAACCTGATTTGCAGGTGTTTGACTATATCAAAGGGGTGAGTAAACCGATAACAGTAGTGTATGAAGGTGGGGTGGGACTTGCTGATCAATTATTGGCAGATGATAGATCGGTTGCCATACGCATCACTTCAGACTCATTTTGTAAACACCTGATCAAAAGGTTTAAGAAGCCGATTGTCAGCACTTCTGCAAATCTTTCCGGTTATCCGGCACCTAGGTCTTTTCAGGATATCGACCCCTTAATCAAAGAAGGGGTGGATTATCTGGTTCGTTACCGACAATCAGATGATAACTACTATAAACCCTCTTCAGTGGTACGATGGGATAAAAATGGCGAATTGATCATCATTCGCTCCTAATTGTGCATAAACCTGTGTGAAAATCACAAAATTTGTTAATTAGCTGTAATTGAGTGCTTTAGCTTGTTTTTGAGTGTTTTTGGCAAAAATTTTGTTGAACTTTTAATTGCTTTTCTTGTAATAAAATGCAAACTTAAAGTAAGCAAAAACTATGGCACGCGTAATACTCGATGTTCCTACTGAGAAAATGCAGCCTTTCCTGCAGGCTATCCTCAATCTGGGGCTAGAGCGTCATGCTATTAGCTCTGCTAAATTCAATCAGACCAAAGTTTCAGAAAGAAGAAGACGAAGAGGTCTCAGACAACTTATTTCTACCTATTTATTGTTCGATTGGGAGTTCTTCAGCAATGAACTCGAATACGAGTAAACAATCGATACAAATTCCTTTGTATTAGCTTTGTGCCATGCAGCGCATTCTGGTTATTCAAACTGCTTTTATTGGAGATGTGGTATTGGCCACTGGTTTATTGGAAAAGCTTCATCAATATTATCCTGATGCAGCATTGGATATTTTGGTAAGAAAAGGCAATGAGTCATTATTTGATGGACATCCTTTTTTGCACGAGGTATTGATCTGGAATAAAAAGTCTAATAAGTATCGACATCTTTTTCAATTATTGAAGTCGATCCGACAAAATAAATATGATGCAGTCATCAATGTACAACGTTATTTTGCTACCGGTTTCCTGACTGCTTTTTCCGGGGCTTCCAGAAAAATTGGGTTTGATAAAAACCCATTTCGTTTTTTCTTCACTGATATTGTTCCTCATCATTTCTCCGGACAAGCTGATGCCCATCATGAAATTCAAAGAAACCATGCATTGATTCGTTCATTGACAGATACGAATGCAGCTAAACCCGTCTTATATCCTACAGCTGAAGCTTTTGAAAAAGTAAAAATATATCAGCAGCGGTCTTATATCTGTATTGCACCGGCATCTGTGTGGTTCACAAAGCAATATCCTGCAGACCAATGGGTGGACTTGATCCGCCAACTTCCAGACGACTATACCATTTATTTATTGGGGGCACCCGGCGATAAATACCTTTGTGATCAGATACGGTTACAATCAGGGAATAAGGCAACCGATCTTAGTGGACATTTGTCTTTTCTTGAATCAGCTGCTTTGATGAAAAATGCAGTGATGAATTATGTCAATGATTCAGCACCAATGCATTTTGCTTCCGCCATGAATGCACCTGTAACGGCAGTATATTGTTCAACGATACCCGGATTTGGTTATGGTCCACTTTCTGATAACAGCCATGTTATTCAGACGATCGAACCTCTTTCTTGTAGACCCTGCGGATTACATGGGCATCAAACATGTCCGGAAAAACATTTCAAGTGTGCCCGTACGATTCAAACTGAACAGCTAGTGAATAGTCTCAGTTCCTGATAAATAAGGAAACAAGTTACCTTTGCACCGCATGGATATTGTTTGTACAGATAAAGAAGCACTTATTTTTCAACAGATAGGAAAAGCAGCGGCATCGCTTAATATGCCCTGTTACCTGATAGGCGGTTTTGTGCGTGATAAAATCATTGGTCGGGCTACCAAGGATATTGATATTGTTTGTATTGGGGATGGTATCAGTCTCGCTCATAAAGTTGCTGAGGCATTTCATCCCAAACCTTATGTTTCCTTTTTTAAAAATTTTGGAACAGCACAGATCAAAATCGATGATTTGGAAATTGAATTTGTGGGTGCGCGCAAAGAAAGTTATGCGAAGAACAGTCGCAAACCTGAAGTGGTTCCCGGGACCATTGAAGATGATCAAAATAGACGTGATTTTACTATCAATGCAATGGCCATTAGTTTGAATGCTGCGGATTATGGTTCACTTATCGATCCTTTTAATGGTATACAGTCAATTCGTGACAAAATCATTGTAACACCATTAGAACCTTCACAAACATTCAGCGATGATCCTTTGCGCATGATGAGAGCCATTCGATTTGCGGCGCAACTGAACTATACCATTGTGCCTGAAACACTGGCTGCTATCGCTGCCAATGTGCATCGAATCAGTATTGTTTCACAAGAGCGGATTACTGATGAGCTAAACAAGATCATGCTCTGCGAAAAACCTTCGGTTGGATGGGATCTTTTATTTAAGACAGGTTTGTTACAAAAGATTTTCCCTCAAATGGTAGATCTTCATGGAGCGGAATATATCGATGGTCTGGGTCATAAAGATAATTTCTATCATACCCTGCAGGTGTTGGATAATATGGCAACATCCACTGACGATCTATGGTTGAGATGGGCAGCGCTTTTGCATGATATTGGGAAACCTGCTACTAAAAGATTTGAAGAAGGTCATGGTTTTACTTTTCATGGACATGAAGTGGTAGGCGCTAGGATGGTTCCTAAAATCTTCTCGAAATTGAAGTTGCCATTGAATGAAAAGATGAAGCAAGTACAGAAGTTGGTATTACTGCATTTACGTCCTATAAGTCTTACAAAAGAAAACATCACTGATAGTGCGATAAGAAGATTGTTGTTTGATGCGGGTGAAGATATTGATGCTTTAATGATGCTATGTTCTGCTGATATCACTAGTAAAAACAAGCATAAAGTAAAAAGGTATCTTCAAAATTTCGAACTGGTTAAAGAACGGTTGTTGGAAGTGGAGGATGCAGATCGTATCCGAAACTGGCAACCACCAATTACCGGGGAAATCATCATGGCAACATTTGGGTTAACTCCCGGCAGACAAGTAGGTATTATCAAAGATGCTATACGTGAAGCCATATTAGATGGGGTTATTCCTAACGAATATGAAGCGGCAAAAAAGTTCATGTTAGAAAAGGGAAAAGAACTGGACTTGGAGGCCATTGAATAAATTGTATTTTAGCGTTTCTGATGACAACAAATAGTGTTGTTTTTACTTATTATAAAAGACTTAAGCATTTAGAATGGCCATTCTGAAATTCAGGGTTTATTTGGAGGAAGATGATGCGGTGTACCGCGATATTGTGATCAAGCATACACAATACTTTATCGATTTGCATTTTGCGATCCTGAAAGCCTATGAGTTTGATCAGAAGCACCAGGCTACTTTTTTTAGGAGTAATGATAATTGGCAACGTGGTCGTGAGATCAGTTTTGAGCGGTATGATAAATCTTATGTAGCAGAGCCCTTGCTTATGAGTGATACCACGATAGGTAGCGAGATTCGTGATACCAATCAAAAATTTATTTATCTCTACGATTTTGCAAAAAACTGGACTTTTTTAGTGGAGTTGATCAATGTGAGTAAGGAAGAGAATAATAAACTCAGCTATCCGGCCACATCCAGGGTAGAAGGTATCGGTCCACAACAGTATGGAACAAAAAGTCTTTTAGGCGATAAATTCGCTGATATTGAAGAGAAATATGATCTTACAGAAGCATCGGATGGATTTGGTGAAGAAGGAGAAGAGGGCGAATCTGATGGGGATGATTTTGGCGCTGAAGAAAGTACAGAAGAAGATTTTTAATCCTTGCATCTTTTAAGTAGTTATCAAGATATATACCCTAATCATTGTCTTCACATACAGCCATATTGATTGTTGGTCCAACGGCTGTAGGTAAAACCGCTGTTGCCATCGCATTGGCGCAGTTGTTCCAAACGGAAATTCTGTCTTCAGATTCCAGACAATGCTATCGTGAAATGAATATCGGTGTAGCTCGTCCTTCTGCCGAAGAACTGGCAACTGTACCTCATCATTTTATTGCGTCACATTCTATTCATGAAGAAGTAAATGCTGGTATCTATGAAACCTATGCGCTCGCAAAGGCAGCCATTATTTTTAAGCAACACTCCAAATTAATTGTAACAGGCGGTACGGGTTTATATATCAAAGCATTTTGTGAGGGTATTGATGATATGCCCGAAATAGACCCCTTCATCAGACAAGAACTCAATCAGAGCTATGCTACAAATGGATTGGCATGGTTGCAACAGGAAGTGGCCAAGCGTGATCCAGTTTTCTGGCAAATTGCTGAACAACAAAACCCCCACAGGTTATTACGAGCATTAGAAATACTGGAAGGGACAGGTAAATCGATAACCAGTTTTCGAATCGGCAAAAAAGTTGAAAGACCATTTCGAATTGTGAAGATCGGACTTGAAATGGAAAGGGCTGAATTGAATGCGCGCATTCATCTACGCGTTGAACAAATGATGGAGCAGGGATTATTGGATGAAGTCAAAGCATTGTATCCCTTTAAGCATTTGAATGCTTTACAAACTGTAGGTTATCAGGAATTATTTGACCATTTAGATGGAAGTATTAATTATAATAGAGCTGTTGAATTGATTCAACAGCATACGCGACAATATGCAAAAAGACAAATGACTTGGTTTAAAAAAGATAGCAGCATTCACTGGGTAAATGCTGCTGTTGATCCTGTATCGCAGATTCAAAAAATACTGCTTGAACAGGGTATTAATTAGATAATTTAGAACTTTAATCCAAGTGTAAGCATCACAGAACCTCTTGATCCGGTTTGCTCCGCGAATGTGTTGGGTTTATCATTGAGGCGATATGCAAACTGAACATCGCGATTGAATGCATGTGCATAGCTGAGGTCAATGAAAATACCTTTATCGCGATAACCCACACCACCGGTTGCTAAAATACGATTGGCTTTTAGTTCTTCCTCTGCGTATGGACTTCCATAATAAGCTCCACCCAGTCGAAACATAAACGTATGAAACTTTAGTTCGCCACCTAGGCGGAAATTGATATTGCCTTTATAAGTGTCTTTAATAACATCGTTCAAAAGGTCATAATAATTCACGAGTGCTTGGTCTGTCTTATCTTCAGCAGAAAATCTTGAGCCGCGATAATTCACATATTCCAGATCAGCACTGATGAATGCTCTTTGTCTGCGCGTATCTTTGATTTCTCTAAAAACATAACTAGCGCTTACAATGGCTCTCCAGGGTGTAATTAAGTTATAATTGCTATTACCTGGATTGCCGCTATTGAGATTGTCACTGTTTTCGGAACGAATACCTGCATAACTTTCAGTATTAGCAGTCATAGAAGCACGTACTCTGTCTTTAAAAGTGATGTACTGAGGTGTATGAAATGCAAAGCCAATTCTCCAATGTTCCTTTGGTTTATAAATGGTACCGATTTTCGCTCCAATACCAACTCCTTGAGAGGTAAAAGTTTCACGAAATTCGAAGCTGCTGAATTGGTTATTGGGATTGTTGGTAGCATCTGTTTCACGATACACCAGATCACGAGAATAGCTAATAACAGGAATGGTAAGACTTCCACCAACATACATTTTATCTTCCATATTGCCTGCCACGCCAAGTGCTATTTCATGGTATCCACCTCTTGTAGTGGCATCATAAGATTGATTCACACCGGTTGAAATCGGCACCAAACTTTGATAACCAATAAAGTTACCACTGGCATTATTCGCTGTATCTACCAAGAAGGTTCTAAACGCGAGAGAAGAACCAAAGATATAATTGCTCAATGCAGCATTGGTATCAGCAAGATCGCGAGTCAATTCTTCCAGATACTGTTCTGAGAATGAACTCATGTTATTGAATCCTTTGAATTGAATTCGATTGTTATAGCTGGCTAATTGGTTTACTGAAAGGGCAAACGCACTACTGGTCCATTTACTTTTTCTGTTAACACCCGTACTCAAAATAACGCCGGACGCACCATAACCAAAACTGTTCTTATTATTAAGGGTATCAGAACCGCGATATTTGAATTTGTTGTTGTTCAATAAGAATCCGGGTGATAAAACGAATTCATTGGTTTTGAATAATCCAATACCTGCAGGATTCACGTGGTTGGCTGTGATTTCGCCTCCTAAAGATCCCATCACACCACCAGTTGCAATATTTCTTGCAGAACCATTTTGTGTGAACCATGCAGTTCGTAATGAATAATCTGGGTTTTGTGCAGATGCTATTAAAGTGAGCATCAATGTCAGGGATAGTAAATATATTTTCATGTTACAATCTGTTTGGGTATAGGTTTAGTATGAGGTGTACAACACCCGAATCTATTATTGCCTGAAGTGTAAGAATTAGTTACCCCTGCCTCCGCGACCAGAACTAGAGCTGCTACCGGTGCTTTTCACTCCGCCACTGTTACCACCTGCAGAACTGCTAGGGGTTGCAGAAGAACTGCTACTATTTGAAAAACTTCTTACAGGTCTATCAAAACTTGAGCTAGAATTACCGGGACTGGTAGTAAACACGCGTTTCAATAAACTTCCAAAACTACTGGATGACGCATTATTGGAATTCATGAATGATCCTGTTTTCGGATTGTAGTAGCCGCCATTGTTGTTACTAAAGCCCTTTATATTACGGTAGGCGGAAAGATTGCTTCCGGAAGTTCGTCCGCCAGCATAAAATTTAGGGGAAGCATAAGCAATCACTGTATACATCGGATTGTTCCATCCCCATCCAAATCCTAGTCCGGGCTGCATTCTCCATAATCCATAGCTGAAGGAAGGATTCCATGGATTGTTCCAAGTATAGAAACTATTCCAATTGCTGAAATGGTTATATCTGCCAAAGTCATAGCGACTGTCGTACCAATAATCAAAGTCATCAATACCCGACCAGCGGTTTCTATTCGCTACTTTCATACGTAAATAACGATCATCCTGACTGCTGACATATTCTTCATAACGCTCTTGCTGTTCTCTTACCTTCTCCTCTTCACGTCTGCTGCCGCCATCTCTGCCGGGTGAGTAATAAACATCATCAGGTGTTTGTCCGCTCTGATATGCCGTAGAACATCCTGAGAGGAGTCCGATGGTGAGCAATGAACCAAGTATCATTCTTTTCATAACATCAGGATTGAGAAGGTTATATAATGTGAAGTTACATACATTTGCGCTGTTATAGACTTCCTGTAAACAGCGGCAATTAGTTTGCCAACTAACAACTGTAAGCAATCTATTTTGTTAAGAGAATTATAATATTATTATGAGTAAGGAAATAACTTCCAGAGCGCAAGATTATTCTCAGTGGTACAATGACCTCATTATTAAAGGTGGTTTGGCAGACTATAGTGCCGTGAGAGGTTGCATGGTCATCAAACCTTATGGTTTCGCACTTTGGGAGAATATGCGTGATGTATTGGATCGAATGTTCAAAGAAACTGGTCATCAGAATGCTTATTTCCCGCTCTTTATTCCCAAAAGTTTATTTGAAGCAGAGGAAAAGAATGCAGAAGGTTTCGCAAAGGAATGTGCAGTTGTTACGCACTATCGCTTAAAAACCGATCCTACTAATAAAGGAAAACTCATTGTAGATCCTGAAGCAAAGCTGGAAGAAGAACTTGTGGTTCGTCCAACCAGCGAAGCCATTATTTGGAATACTTATAAAACATGGATTCAATCTTATCGTGATCTTCCTATTTTGGTGAACCAGTGGGCGAATGTGGTAAGATGGGAAATGAGAACAAGATTATTTCTTCGTACTGCTGAGTTTCTCTGGCAGGAAGGTCATACGGCACATGCTACCAAAGAAGAAGCGGTTGACGAAACCGTCAAAATGCTAAACGTATACGCCGATTTTGTGGAGAATTGGATGGCTGTTCCGGTAATCAAGGGTGTGAAAACACCCAACGAACGTTTTGCAGGTGCTGAAGACACTTATTGTATTGAAGCAATGATGCAGGATGGAAAAGCATTACAGGCAGGTACTTCCCATTTTCTTGGTCAGAATTTTGCAAAAGCATTTGATGTAAAATTCAGTGATAAGAATAATCAACTGGAATATGTTTGGGCTACAAGCTGGGGTGTAAGTACCCGTTTGATTGGTGCATTGGTGATGGCGCATAGTGATGATAGTGGATTGGTATTACCTCCACGTATCGCACCATTACAAGTGGTGATTGTTCCCATTTTCAAAGGAGAGGAACAAAAAGCACAGATTGATGAGCGGGTTCATCAGTTAATGAAAGAACTCAAGACCTTAGGTATATCTGTGAAGTATGACGACAGTGATAATGCCAGACCGGGATGGAAATTTGCAGAATATGAATTGAAAGGTGTTCCTGTACGTGTGGCTATAGGTGCACGTGATCTTGAAAATAATGTAGCAGAAATAGCCAGAAGAGATACTAAGGAAAAGAATACGGTTTCTTTGAATGGACTTTCCACCTATATACAAAATCTGTTGGAAGAGATTCAGCAAAATATTTTCAACAGAGCCAAACAGTATCGAGACGAGCATATTACTCTGGCGAATAGTTGGGATGAATTTGTTCAGCTACTGGATACTAAAGGTGGATTTATTGCCGCTCATTGGGATGGCACCGGTGAAACAGAAGACAAGATCAAAGAATTGACCAAGGCTACGATACGTTGTATACCATTGGACAACCAGGCGGAAGAAGGTGTTTGTATACTTAGTGGAAAGCCTTCTGCTCAAAGGGTTTTATTTGCAAGAGCTTACTAGTATTCACAGCATCCGTGCAAATACATTATCCCTCCAATGCGACAAAAAGAAATACATCCTGCATTACAACCTTACCTTGAAGGCAAAGTCATTTTGCTGGATAAACCATTGGAGTGGACTTCCTTCGATGCTGTTAAGAAAGTACGTATACTCACACGTATTGCAAAAGTTGGACATGCCGGTACGCTTGATCCTTTGGCTACAGGTTTATTGATTATCTGTACAGGTAAGTTTACAAAGAAGATCAATGAGTATATGGGAATGGAGAAAGAATACACGGGTACTTTTACCTTGGGTGCCACAACGCCAACCTATGATTTAGAATCGCCACCTGAAAATATTAAAGACGTTACTCATCTTACAGAAGAACAAATACACAACGCTACAATATCATTTACAGGGCCTATTATGCAGGTTCCTCCTGCCCATTCGGCGATTAAGAAAGATGGTAAACCGGTTTATCTCGCGGCAAGAAAGGGTGAGCATGTTGTATTAGAGCCGCGTCCTGTTACGATCCATCAGTTTGCGATTGAAAAAATTGAATTGCCGGTTGTTCATTTTAGAGTGGTGTGTTCAACAGGTACTTATATCAGAAGTTTGGCCAATGATTTTGGTGCGGCATTAGGTGTGGGTGGGTATATGAGTAGTTTGCGCAGAACCAGAATAGGTATTTTCTCTGTGGAAGATGCGCACAGTATTGAATCCTTTGAACAAGAAATAACAAAGCTCAAAGAGAACTCAGAAGGGTAAACCAATCCCAAATTGTAAAGCCATATTGTTGATCTTGAGTCCGGAAGCTCTTGTTTCAGACCATACAAAATCTTTGATACTCATCCATCCTCCATTTTTATTTCTGGCAGGATCTTTTACACGGTAAGCAAAATCAAATCGAATCAAGAAATAAGAAAAATCAAATCTCAATCCTGTACCTACACCTATAGCTAAGTCTCGAGTCAGATTACTGAAAGAAAATTTTGAGTCGGGATCTTGATCATTTCTTTTGATATTCCAGATATTGCCGATGTCAGCAAAAAAAGCACTGCCTACTTTGAATGATCCTAGTGATAATAAGGTAAATCGATATTCGATATTACCCTCTAACTGAACATCTCCAAAACGATCACGATAAGAACTATTAACAGTATCACTAAATACAGAACTACCTAAGCCCAATTGCCTCAGGCCCCATGCACGCATGCTGTATGGACCACCGGCAATAAATTGTTTAAAGAAAGGTAAGGTTCTTCCGATACTCGGGTCATTACCATAATTATATCCTACGCCTGCAAATGCACGATATGCCAATTCTGATTGATCATAACGCGTAACTTGACGATATTCAGTTTCAGTTTTGATATACCGGTAAATATTATTTCTCAATCCGGGTAATAACCCAAATAATCCACCAGCTTCTTCAATACCTACCCTAAAATAGTGACTTCTGTTTCTATTCAATCTACCGGTACTGGTGCTAATGAATGATAAACTTTGACTTACAATATTACCCTCGTTGAAGGATGCTTGTAAAAATGGGTTTTTCTGAATCAAATCAATAAGTCCTGCTAATCGGGTGATGCCATACAATTCCACATTTAGGGGTTTGTACAACCATAAATGATCTCCATTTCTTTTCCTGCTTCTCCATTCATAGCCAATACTGGCTGTAAAAGAATTCACTTTATAAAAATTTCTTCTATCAATATAGGATCCGTTAAGGGTGAGTGAGGTTTTTTTGTTCTCTATTTTTTTTGAACTACCCCAACTGCGAAACGGTGTGAGAATACGTGGGAAAGCATAGGTATGACTTGCACTTACTAAAAAAGTTTGAAAGAGCGGATTATTGGCTTGGTTCAATAAATTTAATTCTACCCCCGTTCTCAAAACAGTTTGTTGCTGTATGGCTTGTTTCCATCTATTCTTATTGTTGTAGCTAAGGTTCATGGAGATACCAAGTGTATTACCGGTAATCACATCACCCGAATTTCGGCTGCCTTCCAACTCTGCTGCTACAGATTGTTTGGTAGCGGGAACCAAGAATACATGAACGTCCAATGAATCTTTATTCCTAGGTTCCAAAATAGCGTCTACCTGTTGCCAAGCACCCAATTGTCCGAGCGTATTAATAGTTTTAAAATAATCAGCTTCATTGTATTTATCTCCCCGCTTGAAGTAAGTATGTTCTCGCATGGGTCTAAATCGAAATATACCCTGCTTATATTTCATGATACCGCTCCTGAAAGTATCTACAATAAAATCAGTTCTCCTTTTTACACTATCCGGGATATCATAAAGTTTCGTTTCTGGATAATAATAAATATTTCCAAAGCTGAATTGATGCAACCCTGTTGAGTCGGTTAAGTTTCTGGTAGTGGTAATATTGATATCCCAACTAGGATTTTCGTTTCTCTTCTTTGCAGCATCAGCAATGAGCTGGGCTTGTTTGAAAGGATCTAGTGTTAGTTGAAGTAGTTCTTTATCCAGTGTATCTACTACTGCTCTTAGGTCATCTCTGCTAAAATTATAGTAGCCGTTCTGACGGAATAAGTTGGTAAGTCTGTCCAGTTCGTCACCAATCACTTGTTTGGTATAGCGCCCTCCTTTTTTTAGTAGGCTTTTTGAAATTTCAGATTGCACCAATGCATTCAATGCAGAGTCTTGGAAACTGTAGGAAACAGAATCAATGGTAATATTTTTTCCTGTTGATATGTCCATGATCACATTTGTACGTAATTGATCTTTGACAGTATCGATAAAAACAGAGTCTTTGAAATTTGGATAGAAATAACCTTGACTATTCAGATAAGCTCTCATGAAATTGATCGAGCGATCAAGATTGGTGCTGTCAAATACAGGAGGCTTATTTAGACGATACCATGCTAAATATCTCTGTGCTAGTCTGACCTGTAAGCTATCATCCCAATAATTCTCTAGTTCATAAGTTAGCCGTTTTTTCTCATCTTTGGGAAGGTCATTAAGAATATTGATCTTGTTGCTGTAAACAAAAGGTTTATTGGTAGGGTAATTTTTTACTGTTGTACGTTGTTGAACGGAACAGGAATGAAGTAGGATCATTAACAATACAGTCAAGATGCCATATTCTAAAACAACTCTTTTTCCGATCAAAAGCATAATCAATGTTAAGCAAGAATGAGCTCAAATATATTCAATCTTTATGCCACAAAAAACAAAGAACGGCTGAGCGGTTATTTATTGTTGAAGGCGTGAAATTGGTTCAGGAGCTTATTACAGAAGGTTATCCTGTTAAAAATATCTATGCAACAGACCAATGGGTGATGCCCGAGGGGAATTATCCGGTTACCATTATTTCAGAACAGGAATTAGAGAAGATCAGTTCCCTGCAAACCCCCAATCAGGTGCTGGCCATCGTTCAGCAGCCGGAACTTACGTATGAACCTCAATGGGATCATAAGTTAACATTGGTATTGGATGGTATACAAGACCCGGGTAATATGGGTACCATCATTCGTATTGCAGACTGGTTTGGGATTGATCAAATCATTGCCAGTGAGGATACAGTTGAATTGTACAATCCTAAAGTGATTCAGTCTACGATGGGAAGTTTTATGCGGGTGAAGGTTTGGTATCGCGATATCGTTTCTCTACTTAGTAAGCAAAAGGTACCGATATACGGTGCTGTACTGGATGGACAATCGATGTATGAAATTCAGCCCCCTCGTACAGGTATATTAATGATCGGGAATGAATCCAAAGGAATTCGGGAGGATCTACAGTCTTTGATCAATCATCGTATCACGATACCCAGAATTGGACAGGCGGAATCTTTGAATGCTGCAGTGGCATTGGGCATCTTATTGTCGCAATTCAAACGGCCTCATTAATTACCTGAACTGTATGGCTTTTACCGGATTGACTTTTCGTATCAACAACGAAGGAATGATCAGTGAAGCATAACATACAATAGCGGTTCCCACAGTTATAGCTAAGACCTGCCACCATATAATGATCATAGGTGCTTCACGAACATAATACGAAGTTTCGTCCAACCTGATAAAGCCTGTTAGCTGTTGTAACCAACAGATGCCAACACCCAGTATCAGTCCCAGCACAATACCTGTAATTGTAGTTACTGAAGCATGATAGAGGAATATTTTCTGGATGGTCCAGTTATCAGCACCCAATGCTTTGAGAATACCTACCATTCTTGTTCTTTCCAAAATAAGAATCAGTAAGCAGGTGATGAGATTAATAATAGCTACTGCCGACATCACAATAAAAATCACATCGCGGTTCACATCCTGAATATTTAGCCAGTCAAATATATTCGGGTATACTTCACGAATGGTTCGGCTCATCCATTCGACAGGTAGCTGTTCTGATAGTTGCCGACTCACAGAATCCATTTTTGTATAGTCTTTTACAAACACTTCATACCCGCCTATCTGATCGTTCCTCCATTCATTGATACGTCTGATCAGTTGGATGTCACCGATCACAAATAGTTTATCATATTCTTCAATCCCCGTTTTATAAATACCTGTTACTTGTAGCTTGCGATATGTGCGACTATCATCAATGGAGGAGACAAAATGTACTTTTAAGGTATCATTCAATCCGATATTTAGTTGATCAGCCAAGGCTTTTGAAACAATGATCTGCTTACTGTAATTACTATCTTCAAACTGCAGCCAATTACCTGCTGTAAAAAATGATTTCAATTCTGAACTGTCATAACCCCGATCAATACCTTTTAACAAAACACCTTCAATCTCACCTTTCGATTCAATAACGGCTGATTTGGTAGCAAAAGCCTGTACGCGCAGAACATTATTGTTAGTCTGAATGATATGGCTGATGCTACTATCGTAGGTAAAAGGTGTTTCTTCTGCGATGAGTGATTTTCCTGCTTCATAGTGCTGTACCCTGATATGTCCCCAGAAGCTGAAAATTTTAGCAGCCACCGTTTGTTGGAAACCATTGACAAATGCCAAGGTGAGGATCATAGCCGCTACACTTAATGTGGTGGCAGCAATGGATAAACGTATAATAAACCTGGAAAAAGATCGCTGTTTGTTAAATGCAATACGTTTGGCTATGTCAAATGAAAATCCCAATGGCATGATTTTGGTAAAAATACGAATGGCAGGGCAATCCTGCATGTTTCCTTATTGCTAATAAAAGTCTTTGTATTATTACATCATCATCTTGTAACATGAAACAGCCTTATTTGCTTCTTCTTTTCTTACTGATTACCTATGCTGTAACAGCACAGCGTGAACCCGATCGTATTTATATGGAAGGGATACAAACGGTAAAGCTGTTTCAGCAAAATGATCAGCAATCTGTTCCACTCATTCGCTTGGGTACTAGCGATTTGCTGGAATTGCATTTTGATGATCTCAGTGGTACGGTAAAAAATTTTTTTTATACCTATGAGTTGTGTAATGCGGACTGGAAGCCGGCTCTATTGAATCCATTTGATTATTTAAAAGGGTTTACACAGAATCGTTTAACACAGTATCGGATGTCTTCTATTGCTATGACCAAGTACATGCATTATCAGGCATTGCTTCCGGAAAGAAATTGTATGCCATTTAAAAGTGGTAATTATCTCTTAAAGGTTTTTTTGAATGGAGACACTTCAAAATTGGCTTTTACAAAAAGAATCATGGTGGTGGATGATAGGGTGAATATTGGAGCCAGAATATCGCAGCCATTCAATAGTTCACAGATCAGAACGCATCAGAAAATACAAGTAACGGTTGGTACCAAAGATCTCAATATCATGAGTCCACAGCAGCAAACCAAGCTGGTGATTTTGCAGAACAATCGTTGGGCTGATGCTGCTTTTAATTTACAACCTAGTTTTATTCGTGGAAATGCATTGGAATACAATGGTGAGCAGGATGCCGTTTTTCCTGCCGGGAAAGAATTTCGATGGGCAGATCTCAGAAGTTTTCGTTTTGAAAGTGACAGGGTGGAAAGTGTAGATCGCTCTGCATTTCCGCATCATATATATATTAGACCCGATTTACAAAGAAATGATCTCCGATATGCATTTTTCAGTGATCGCAATGGATGGAATGAAATATCCACCACAGAATCCATTAATCCCTGGTGGCAGGGTGATTATGCAAAAGTAGATTTTACACTCGTACCATCCGGCGGCAAACCCTATGTGGGTAAAGATGTTTTTTTGGTAGGAGAGATGACAGGTAATCGGGCCAGTGATAGTTCAAAAATGGAATTTGATACAGAAAAAGCAGTCTATAAAAAAACACTTTTTTTAAAGCAGGGCTATTACAGTTATCAATATCTGACAAAAGATATAGGAGATCGTTTCGCAAAAGCTGATCCCTCACTTACGGAAGGCAATTACTGGGAGACAGAGAATGAATACCTGATCCTATTTTATTTTCGCCCATTCAGTGGTCGGCATGATGAATTGTTGGGTGTAACCCGACTCAACTCTCGAAATTTCGGCAGTGGTTTTTGAGTATCGGTTTAATGATTCAAAAAATTAGGGAAAATAAGGTCTCAACCCTTACTTTTGCACCGGCAGGTCTTACACGACCAGCTCCTGCTGAACCTCCCCAGGGCAGGAATGCAGCAAGGATAGGCGGTTGTAGCGGTGCGATGTGAGTAGCCTGCCATTTTTTCTTTCTCCCCGAAGTAGTCACTGAGGGGTTTAATACAGCTTATATGAAATTTTTCATCGACACCGGTAATCTTGCGCAAATTAAGGAAGCCAATGATTTAGGAATCTTAGATGGCGTTACAACCAATCCTTCTTTAATGGCCAAAGAAGGCATTAAAGGAGAAGAAGCTATCGCCAACCATTACAAAAATATTTGCGAATTGGTGGATGGTGATGTAAGTGCGGAAGTATTATCTACTGATTTTGCTACCATGGTTGAAGAAGGTAAAAAGCTTGCTGCCATTCATCCAAACATTGTAGTGAAAGTTCCAATGATCAAAGACGGTGTTAAAGCCATCAAATGGTTTACAGATAATGGAATTCGTACCAATTGTACATTGGTATTCTCTCCCGGACAAGCAATTTTGGCTGCCAAGGCTGGGGCTACTTATGTTTCACCTTTTATTGGTCGTATTGATGATAGTGGTTGGGATGGGATGGATCTGATCGGTCAAATCCGACACATCTATGATATCCAAGGATTTAAGACTGAGATATTGGCAGCATCTATTCGTAATGCTTTACATATTACAAAAGCCGCTGAATTGGGTGCAGATGTTTGTACTTGTCCGTTAGACTCCATTCTCGGTTTATTGAAACATCCGTTAACAGATATCGGATTGGCTAAGTTCCTGGAAGACGCTAAAAAAATGTAATGATACTCCAGATATTGAAAAAGCCATTCGCCTTGCGGATGGCTTTTTTTGTCCTGTACATGTCTTTTTACAAAGTTACGACTGTTTGTGTTTCATGACTTCTAACTGCAGCTTCTAATATTTGCATGACGCGAATGCCTTCCTCAGCTGTTACTGGTGGCATTGCGCTATGAATCATAGACTGGTACAGTTTCTCATAATACATACCATAATTACCGGGTAAGGTCCTCACTGTTTGTTTGCTGTCTTTTCCATTCATCAGGATATGCAATAGTCCATCATTGCTTTCGGGCTCAATACCCCAGTTGAAAGTACCGGGTTGTTTTCCGGCAATCAGGTTTGCTTCTTGAATATCACCACGCGTTTTTATGAAAGATCCGTTGCTTCCATGGAATACAAAAGCAGGTAATGGTTCTTTTACCAATAAACTAGATGTCAATCGAACCCTTAAGGAAGGATAATATAACAACAGATCAAAATAATCATCTACCAAAGAATTGGGTCGAAGTATTCTGATATCAGCAAATAGTTTTTCGGGCATTCCGAATAGCACCAATGCCTGATCAATCAGATGCGGTCCTAAATCATTCAACAGGCCTGCACCCGGTCCGGGTTGTTCCTTATGTAATTTATTGCCAACTGTGTTTTTGAAACGATCAAAACGAATAGTTACTTCTTTCAATTCGCCTAATATACCGTCTTGAACAACTTTTTGAACCGTTTGAAAATCGCTATCCCATCGTCTGTTTTGATAGACAGATAAGTGTAGTTTTTTTTCCTGTGCTAAAAATGCAAGTGTCTTGGCTTCTGAAACGGTTGTTGTAAAAGCCTTTTCAACAATGGCTGATTTTCCGGCTTCCAATACTTTTTTGGCATAATCATAATGGGTATTGGTGGGTGTATTTACCACTACCAGGTCAATGCTACTATCTTGGAGGATGGCATCGAGTGATCTAACTATGGTAATATCCGGATAGATTTCAATGGATTCAGATTTGGTACGTTCCCAAACAGCATACAGTTCAAAACCGGGATGCTGTTGAAGAAAAGGGGCGTGAAATACTTTACCCGACATCCCAAACGACAATAAGGCAACTCTGATTTTTTTCATGATAATATGTCAATTAGCGATTGTTCATACTTGGTATTTGTTCGAGATGTTAAAAGTTCAACAAGATTCGAACAGTTATCAATATAAAGTGTTTCAAGGTTTTCTTTTAAAAATTCTTATTTTGTTGGTGTGCAATAAGCATATAAACAAATGAAGATACTGTTGATAGAAGATGAAGCTGCTGTTATTTCATTGATTGAGAGGGGCTTGAAGGAGATTGGATTTGAAGTAAGTGTGGCAATGGATGGGCATACCGGCTTGCAGATGGTGCGAAGCCATGATTTCGACATGGTGGTACTGGATATCATGTTACCCGGTGTTAATGGTATTCAGGTGTGTAAGGAAATGCGGTCTCAGGGTATTTCTATTCCTGTATTGATGTTGACAGCATTGGGAAGTACTGAAAATATTGTCACCGGTCTTGATAGCGGTGCAGATGATTATATGGTGAAACCTTTTAAGATTACAGAACTGGTGGCAAGGGTCAATGCTTTGGGACGGCGCATGACTCGAAATACCATTGTGTCGGATGCACATATCTTAAAAATATCTGATCTGCGTTTGGATACAGATGCTAAAACAGCTTTCAGAGGCGATGAAGCCATTTCCCTGACTTCCACAGAATATAAGTTGTTGGAGTTCTTTATGAAAAATCAATCCAGGGTATTGTCTAGAATGGAGATTCTGGAAAATGTATGGGATATTGATTTTAATCTGGGTACCAATGTGGTGGATGTATACGTCAATTACCTTCGTAAGAAGATTGATAAAAACAAAAATGATAAACTCATACATACCATGATTGGTATGGGTTACATGATGAAAGAGAATGCTTCATGAACATCCGTAATAAGATTACCACCTTATTTACCTTACTGACAGGTGTCATTATCTTGATGCTTAGTGTTTTTATTTATCATTTTTCTAAACGTTCCATAGATCGGGAGTTTTTTCATCGCTTAACTGTTCGCGGGGGTATTGCTGCGCAGGCGCATTATGAAGAAGGAATTCTAGGTCCTGATGTATACAATGAGATCCGTCAAAAACATTTGCAGCGTTTACCTGATGAGAAAGAATACTTTTTTGACAAAATCCCGGACTCATCATTTCTGACTTCGCATCATATCACGCTACCACCCGATTTTGAGGAACAATTGAATGCCGGTAAAACAGTTCAATTCATCCGTGGATTAACCTATTATTCTATCATACCGTATAAGTATAGCGGGAAACGATACATCGTGATGATGTCTGCCCGTAATGATTATGGTGAAGAAGGATTAAGGGACATGCGACAAAACCTGGTACTGGGAATCATATTGGCAGTTATCATTGTATTTGTAGTAGGGATGCTTTTTTCTGCAGAGATCGTTAATCCCATCTCTAATATTATTCAAAGAGTGAAGCGTATTAGCGTCACCAATTTGGATATGCGATTGCCGGAACAGCCATCAAAAGGAGAGATCAGTGATCTCACACAAACTTTTAATGATATGCTGGATCGTTTAGAGACTTCTTTTGAAACCCAAAGAAACTTTGTGAATAAGCTGTCTCACGAGTTGAGGACACCACTGACAGCCATTCTCGGAGAAGCAGAGCTGGCACTGAGCAAAGAAAGAGACCCTCAGGAATATCGTGCTGCATTATCAGTGATTGCACGTGAAGCTGATCAATTACATCATCTCACTACCAGCTTATTGGAATTGGCACAAGCAGGCAATAGTGTGAATGAAGAATTCATGGGATCCATTCGCTTGGATGAACTGATCTTATCGGTAAAAAAATTAGTGGATTTCACGGATCCGGGTAATCATATACAGATCAATTTTGAGAGTTTGCCGGAAGACATAGAATACATCACCATTTATGGAAATCAAAACTTATTAAAACTTGCAATCACCAATGTGGTGCAAAATGCTTGTAAATATTCGGATAATGGTAAAGTAACCATTTCACTGCACGCCTCAGAATCACAGTGTATTGTGGTGGTGGAAGATCGGGGCATTGGAATTCCTGAAAAGGAACTGCGTTATATTTTTGATCCATTCTTTAGGGCATCCAATACTTCTGCCTATAAGGGTTATGGTGTAGGTCTGCCACTGGCACAGAAAATCATCCGTATACATCGGGGTGAGATTCGTTTTACTTCTATGGAAGGTGCCGGTACCAGGGCTGAAATGCGTTTCCCTATTCGTTCATAGCCTATTTTGGGGGTGTAGACAGACTTTGAAAAAGGTTGTTAGAGCCGCATTAGAATTTCTGCAATTTTCTAATCCTGCTCTTAAAAACTTCTAACTGTCTCTTAATATACTTCTTAGATCATCCCAATGCCTGCAGTGTAGGTTTGCATTTGATACAGTATTATCTGTCATCATCACATAAAAACTACAGGTATGAAAAAGATTATTATCCCAACAAGATGTACTGAACATGCGGTAAATCTGTTTCGTTTAGCTACAAGATTGTATAAAACAGAAGGGTTTTATTGCACTTTCCTACAGGTAGTACCTATACCTGATAATGAGAGTGATTTAATGACTTTGAGCAGACAAGCTAACGGGTATAAGTTCTCTGCTGCAGCTCTTGAATCCATTCGCAAGATCGAAGAGACGAATCCGGAGGTAGTGAAAGGATATAGTATTGATAGAATTTTTGGTGATTCACCGGCTGTTTTCAAACAATATATTGAAGAGTTTGGATGTGATATTGTGTTTTATTCAAGAGAAGAATGGTATGAAACAGGCAAATCAACCGGATTGGATGTTTTCAGAATGTTATGTCGTTCACGTTGTGCAGTGATGTACATCGCAAAATCTGATCTCGCGAATATTTCAGAAGAATTATTACAGCCGGAAACAAGAGCATTTCATACAGCACGAGAAATGTCTGACGCGGTTTCTTTATTAGATGCCCCTGCATCCAATCAGCAGCAAGTTCCTTCATCATTGGTATACCAGTTCAACGCCGTAGAGAAAAAGTTATCCAACTTTTCAGAAATGATGCAGTCGCAGAATATTCCGACCGTTAAGATGGGTGCTTTATCCAGCTATTTTATGCGCGAGCAAAGACTGGAAAGGATTTTGATGCAGTCTAATATGTCTTTGCTATTGTTGACGATTTAGGCCATAGCAGATAGTTCATGGCGTATGGTTCATAGTAGTTTATGGTAGAGAATAGTTTCTGCTATAGGCAATGAACCATACGCCATTTGCCATGGACTAAAAAAGCTTAAGCCCATAGTACCCAATCGTCGTAAACAAAGCGCAGCGGGTAATTACGCCTATACAGCACCATACCAGTAGTTTTTGTAGAGGGACATTGAATCCTACTCCAACACCTATACTTACAGGGGCACCCACAGTCATGGTACCAAAGAATCCCAATCCGATAATGCCATATTTTTCCCAAAGGGTGTAGATCAGTCCGGTTTTGGGCTTTTCAGGCTTGGGTTTACGATATTTTGCTATGATTTTTTTGATCTTATCTCCCAAAAATGTAGCAATAAACACACCTGCCAGTCCGCCCGACATACTGGAAAGAAAAATGGTCCAGGCCGGAAGCCCAAAAGCGAAACCGGCGGGTATTGCTGCATATACTTCAAAAGTAGCCAATCCTGCAACGGTCAATATTTCCCAAATCATAGTTCTAAATAATAGATTTTCAATAGACTCGGTGAAAATAAGTACAGTTGCTGTTGTAACATTCATTTAAATGGTAATAGTTTGTGAATGCTTGAAAGTTCCGGTTATCCCCTGTTTATGAACAGTTCTTTTTTTGTAGGAGCAAGGCACTTGCATTTGCGGAAAGGGATGTCTATTTTGTTTAGCAAAATTTTCCCCTTAAAACGATTGCTTATGAACACCACAAAAATGTTGATCTCCGGCATTGCCGGAGGAGTTGTTGCCTTCTTTGCCGGATGGCTTATTTATGGAATGTTATTAATGGATTTTATGGCTGAAAACAGCGGTACTGCTACCGGTGTCATGCGCCCCGATGCCGAAATGGTATGGTGGGCACTGATATTGGGAAATATTTGTACAGGTATCCTGTACTCTTATATTTTCAATCGCTGGGCGAATATCAGTACGCTTTCAGCCGGACTTTCAGCAGGCGCAGTTATTGGTTTAATCATGGGAGCGTCTTTTGATCTCACCATGTATGGAACCAGTAATATTTTAGCTATGAAAGCAATTTGGGTTGATATTGCTGCATCGGCCGTGTTGGGTGCTATTGTTGGCGGTGTAGTAGGCTGGGTCAATGGTATGGGTAAGAAAGCCTGATGTTGGAAGGTAACCTTTCAAAAAAAAGCTCCGAAAATTTTCGGAGCTTTTTATATAATAGCCTAGTGATTATCCTGCTACTTGTTTACGAATGATATTCAAAGCACCACCTGCCTTAAACCATTCAATCTGCTGCTGATTGTAAGTATGGTTTACGCTGATTCTATCAACGCTCCCATCTGCATGATGCAACACAATCGTAAGTGGCTGACCTGGTGCAAAATTTGTCAATCCTTCGATATCAATGGTATCATCTTCTTGAATCTTATCGTAATCATTTTTATCATTGAAAGTGAGTGCCAACATACCCTGCTTCTTCAGGTTGGTTTCATGGATACGGGCAAATGATTTCACCAATATCGCACGAACACCTAAATGACGTGGTTCCATAGCTGCATGCTCTCTTGATGACCCTTCACCATAATTCTCATCACCCACAACAATAGATCCAATGCCTTTTGCTTTGTAAGCGCGCTGGGTAGCAGGTACAGGACCATATTCTCCGGTGAGTTGATTTTTTACCAGATCCGTTTTTTCGTTGAAGAAATTCAATGCGCCAATCAGCATGTTGTTACTGATATTGTCGAGGTGTCCACGGAACTTCAACCATGGACCTGCCATTGAAATATGATCGGTTGTACATTTCCCTTTTGCTTTAATAAGTAGTTTCAACCCTTTCAGATCTGTTCCTTCCCAAGGTGCAAAAGGATCCAATAACTGCAAACGTTTGGAAGCAGGATCTACAGCCACTTGTACACCAGTTCCATCAGCAGCAGGTGCCTGATACCCTGCATCTTCTACTGCAAAACCACGTTGCGGCAATTCTTGTCCACTAGGTTCATCCAGTTTCACTTGTTCACCTTTCTCATTGGTCAAGGTATCTGTGATAGGATTGAAAGTAAGATCACCTGCAATCGCAAGTGCGGTTACCAATTCTGGTGAAGCAACAAATGCCATCGTATTCGGATTGCCATCAGCACGCTTTGCAAAGTTTCTGTTGAAGGAATGAACGATGGTATTTCTCTCGGCTTTCTCTGCACCTACACGATCCCACATACCGATACAAGGTCCACATGCATTGGCGAAAACAGTTGCACCAATTTCAGAGAAGATATCCAAGAATCCGTCACGCTCAATTGTATAACGTACCTGCTCACTACCCGGTGTAATTGTGTACTGTGCTTTGGTTTTTAGTCCTTTTTCTTTTACTTGACGTGCCAGACTAACTGCACGGCTAATATCTTCATAAGAACTGTTGGTACAGCTTCCGATCAAACCCACTTCTACTTTGGTAGGCCATCCATTAGCAGCAGCCATTTCTTTCATTTTAGAAATAGGAGTAGCCAAATCCGGAGTGAATGGACCATTCAAATGCGGTTCCAATTCACTGAGGTTGATTTCAATGACTTGATCAAAATATTTTTCAGGAGAAGCATACACTTCAGGGTCTGCGTTCAAATAAGCTTTCACGCCATCTGCCATTGTAGCTACTTCTTCGCGACCGGTAGCTTTGAGGTAACGACTCATGCTATCATCATAACCAAATGTAGAAGTAGTGGCTCCTATCTCTGCACCCATATTACAGATGGTTCCTTTACCTGTGCAACTCATTGCTGTAGCACCTTCACCAAAATATTCCACGATGGCACCGGTTCCACCTTTAACGGTAAGAATACCTGCCACTTTCAGGATCACATCTTTAGGGGCTGTCCATCCACTCAACTTACCGGTTAGCTTTACACCAATCAGTTTGGGCCATTTCAGTTCCCATGGTAAACCTGCCATTACATCACAAGCATCAGCACCACCCACACCAATGGCAATCATTCCCAAACCACCGGCATTTACGGTATGAGAATCTGTACCAATCATCATACCACCCGGAAACGCATAATTCTCCAAAACTACTTGGTGAATGATGCCGGCACCGGGTTTCCAGAATCCGATACCATATTTATTGGAAACAGAAGCCAAGAAGTCATATACCTCTTTGCTTTCTGCATTGGCTACTTCCAAGTCTTTTTTAGCTTCTAATTTGGCAGTGATGAGGTGATCACAGTGTACAGTTGAAGGAACTGCCACTTTCGGACGACCCGCCTGCATGAACTGCAAGAGCGCCATTTGTGCGGTAGCATCCTGCATAGCAACACGGTCCGGTGCAAAATCAACATAAGATTTACCTCTTTCAAAATTACTGAGTTGCTGATCCTGATGCAGGTGTGCAAAAAGGATTTTCTCAGAGAGTGTCAAAGGGCGACCGAGCGCCTTGCGTGCAGCATCTACCTTGGCAGGCATCTCAGCATACACTTTCTTGATCATTTCAATGTCAAATGCCATGGGTCTACGATTTAAAGATGTATGGTTTCTGATATCTGGTTTGAAAACCCATTATGGAAAACTTCCAGAGAATAGTTGATTCAAACAGATGTATTGTTGACTAAAATCTGCGCGAATTTACGGAAAAATAGGGTGGGGGCAAAGACAGAAATCAGTGGTCTTCGACTGCTTCGTTCAGACTTACGACTTACTGGCTACATTCTTAAACTTTTTTCACTAAAATTTGTCTAATTTGCCATATAAAGCCCCGTTCAACTGTCAGATATATGCAAAAGATCAGAGAATTTCTTGAAGTAAGGGCGTTTGGTGTATGTACCGCTATTGGAGAAAAACTAGGTATCGCCAGCTCCCGTATCAGGATGTGGTTTATTTATATCTCTTTCTTGACCATGGGATCTCCTGTCATTATCTACATGATCCTTGCCTTTTGGATCAATATCAAAAATTATATCCTCGCTGGAAGAAGAAACCCGTTGCGTAATTGGTAGGGAGGAAAGATACAAGAATGAAGAATCAAGGTACAAGAAAGCTGCAAGTTACAAGCTGCAAGCCACAAGCTATACAATACAACTCTTGACGCTTGTGGCTTGCGGCTTTCTTGAATCCTGTGCCTTCGTTCTTGTTTCTTGCTACTGCATCGCTTTTTTCAAGCGAACCAGTTCTTGTAACAATGGTTCCAAGAGATCAAGTCGTAACATATTGGCGCCATCGCTTTTCGCGATGGCGGGATTGGGATGTGTTTCTATGAAAAGTCCATCTGTTCCGGCTGCAATCGCAGCTTTTGCGATGGTACCGATCAGTTGTGGATTGCCACCGGTGACACCGGTTGTTTGGTTGGGTTGCTGTAAGGAATGGGTACAGTCCATGATCACCGGACAACCATGTTCTTGCATCCAGGGAATATTTCTATAATCAACCACCAAATCCTGGTAACCAAAAGTTGTTCCGCGTTCGGTTAACATGATTTTATCATTACCGGCAAGTTTGATTTTGTCAACTGCGAATTTCATGGAAGGACCGCTCAGAAATTGACCTTTTTTTACGTTGACAATTTTTTCTGTGTCAGCGGCAGCTAATAATAAATCTGTTTGTCGACATAAGAAAGCGGGTATCTGAAGTATATCTATAAAAGGAGCAGCCATAGCTGCTTCATCGTGTGCATGAATATCAGAAGTGGTGGGTAGTTGATAAGTGTCGCCTACTTTTTTAATTAATGATAAACCATTGTCATCGCCGATTCCTGTAAATGAACTGGCACTGGTTCTGTTGGCTTTTCTATAACTGGCTTTGAAGACATAAGGAATACCCAGGTTCTTACAAATACCCGAAACTTTTTCACCAATTTCCATCACCAATTCCTCACTTTCCACCACACATGGACCTGCAATCAGAAAGAAGTTATTACTGTCGTATTGCTGGTGCTTAAAAAGTTCTGTCAAATAGCCTGGAATCATAACATGTTTGTTTGAATGGCGAAATTAGTGATTTGTTGGGTTCGTAGTCGTTGGTTGATGGTTGATAGCCCATAGTCCATGGTCCATAGCAAATAGGTTATGGCAAATGGTTCATAGCTAATAGCCCATAATCCATGGTGTATGGCTTTGCAATTATCAGTAGACTATGGACTATGGGCTATCAACCATCAGCCATCAGCTACGACCTATTTGCTATGGACTATGAACCATGGACTATTCCCCTTTTTTCTCTTTCTTTGTTGCTCCAAAAAATGATTGCATGTCTCAGCAAAAAGAAAAAATTTTAGTCATCGGCGCTTCGGGTCAGATTGGGGTAGAATTGACATTGGCTTTGCGAAAGCTGTATGGTAATAATAATGTCATCGCTTCAGATCTACGCGAACAGAATCCATTGTTGGAAGGGACTGGTCCGTATGTGAGTATGGATGTGATGAATAAAGAGATGTTGCATGTGCAGGTGATTCGTCAAAATATTACCCAGATTTATTTATTGGCTGCGATCCTTTCTGCAACAGGAGAAAAAAATCCAAACCTAGCCTGGCATCTCAATATGCAAGGCCTATTGAATGTTCTGGATATTGCACGAGAAGAGAAATTGACCAAAGTTTATTGGCCGAGTAGTATTGCAGTATTTGGTCCTACTTCCCCCAAGCAAGATTGTCCGCAACAAACCATTATTGAACCCACAACAGTTTATGGTATCAGTAAGTATGCGGGTGAGTTCTGGTGCAATTATTATTTTCAACGATATGGGGTAGATGTACGCAGTTTGAGATATCCCGGTTTGATCAGCTATAAATCTGCACCCGGTGGCGGTACTACAGATTATGCAGTTGAAATTTATCATGAAGCATTAGAGCATAAGAAATACCAATGCTTTCTCAAGGAAGACACTTATTTGCCGATGATGTACATGCCTGATGCCATCAGGGCTACATTAGAGTTGATGGAAGCTCCTGCAGAAAAAATATCGGTAAGAACTTCCTATAACTTATCCGGAATGAGTTTTTCACCAAAAGAAATTGGTGCTGAAATTATTCGACATATACCTGAATTTACCATGGCTTACGCGCCAGACTACAGACAGCAGATTGCAGATAGTTGGCCTCAAAGTATAAATGATAGTGTGGCCACCCGTGATTGGGGATGGAAACCTGAATTTGATTTGGCTAAGATGACAGAGGATATGCTTAGAAATTTGAAAAAATAACTATTTGATCAAGCAACGAAACTAAGTCTTGCTGTATCATAAGATATGATGGTAGTTCAGTACTGCTCATCATTTACCGGGGGGTAAACAATAAAATAGCCGCAACTTGTTAGTTTGCGGCTATTCTTTTATAACACTAAACTTGTTTAGAACCTAAAACCGAGGTTAATGCCCAATCCACGTATACCTGCCCATGGACCGTCTGATTGAATACTTGCACCTGTAGATGTTACGGTTGCATTTTTAAACTTAAACGGAGGAGCATCTATATTATCCAGTTCCTGCTTCAGGGCATCACGCTCTTGTTGTGTTGAGAAATTTCTTGTTACACTAAGGGTTCCTTTACTGCTTCCATAGTGACCACCAATGATCCAAATATCTAGTGTCAATACCTTGAAGATTCTATGTTGGGTACCAAACATAATACCACCGCTTGTAGAAGTTATTTTACCAGCCATAGGTGCTTCTGTAGTTGTGCTGCCGCTTCCACTATTATAGGTGTATTTAATAGGGGCTGTAATATCAAATGATGCAAAACGCATGTATGGAGCTACATAAAAACCTCTTAAGTTGCCCTTTCCAAGATAGAATCGAACTTCAGGAGTGAAAGCTGTATTGCCAATTTTGAAATCATTGATATTAAAATCTGTTCCATCAAATACATTTTCAAGCGCACTCTTAAAGGGTACAGTGCTTTTTGCCATGGTTCTGAAACCTAAAGAAGCAGAGATGCGACCAGTTAATTTGCGCTCATAAGTAATATGAAAGTTTTTAGCTACTAATGAACTTGCATTCAGTTTAACAATATTTTTCCCACTGAGAATGGGAACCTGTGCCTCACTTATAAAGGGAATACACAGTAAAAGGAAAAGCAATTTTTTCATTTCAGTTTTGTTTTAGAGGTTTGTTTATAATACTGCCAGATCGGCAACAGTTTTGTTTTCCAATACTTTCAAGGTATTACCACGCACTTCAATCAACACTTTATTGAGACCACATTTTTTCTCATTGCAGTCATGGCACTTTTCATAGAAATTGAGACTTACACAAGGTAGTAAGGCTATTGGACCTTCAATTAAACGCATCACTGTAGCAAGGGGGATTTTATTCGGCTCTACATTGAAAAAGTATCCTCCGCCTTTCCCTTTCTTGCTTTCCAGTAAACCGGCTTTTTTCAGCTCAAGTAGAATGTTTTCAAGAAATTTTAAAGGGATCTTCTTTTTACTTGCAATTTCTGCAATCAGAATCGGACCTTCTTTTTTGCGTTCAGCCATAAAGGTAAGGGCTTTAAACGCATATTGTGTTTTTTTAGATAACATATGGTATCATTTTATAGGAGTCCTATCCTTGATACAAAATATAAAAAAAACAGAAGAATGTAATTTTTAATGCACCAAACAGATTTGATTAAAGTCCTAAAACATCTTTCATACTCCAAACGCCTTTATTTGCAGCTGCGTATTCTGCCGCAAGAACTGCCCCTCCTGCAAATCCGGCTCGGTTATGTGCGGTATGGATGATTTCGATATCATCAATAGCAGAAGTATATTTTATTTTATGTGTACCGGGTGCCGGATCTATACGCTCAGAGAGAATGGATAATACAGATGGATCATTTGAAAATTCGTTGACCCATTTTTTCTTTTGAGGCATCGATTCCAATATCTGCTCTGCCAATGTAATGGCTGTACCACTAGGAGCATCTTTTTTTTGTGTATGATGAACCTCTTCCATGAAAACATTGTAATCAGAATGTTGACTCATCAATTTTGCCAGTTGCTTGTTGACTTCAAAGAATAAATTCACCCCTATACTATAGTTGCTTGCATAAATAAGTGTTCCATTATTGGCTGCACAATATTGTTTGGCTTCTTCATAATGTTCCAGCCATCCTGTAGAACCACAAACAACAGGAATACCTAGCTCAAGGCATTTCATTACATTCTTAAAAGCGCTATGCGGACCTGTAAATTCAATGGCTACATCAGCTTTTGCAGCATTAACAGCATTCAGTTCATCTGCATTATCGATATCAACCTTTAGAGAAATGGTATGACCCTTCTTCACTGCAATTTCTTCAATGGCTTTGCCCATTTTTCCATACCCAACAAGAATAATGTTCATGATTTCTGCTTTTGCAGCAAACTTATTTGTAAATCGGCAAGAAACAAATTTTTATCAGGCGTGATGCTCAACGTGCCTGCTTTGGCTTTTTGTCCGGATTTTTCAGACTCATCACCAATCCGAAACCTGGAGTTCTTGTTTGTGGGTTAAAAGTGGGACTAATTTGCATGGTCAGATCATCACTTACATCGAATTCTTTCAAATGGGCAAATACAGTAGCATCTGCTACCTGAAGCCCCCATGCCAATATGAACCATAAGATTGAATAGTCCCTGTCTCGGCGAAATGCATTTCGATAACTCTGTACCGATGAGATGCTGAGTCCACGAAGTTGCGGATCAATCAATCGGTAATCGGTACTATCATTATTCGGTGGAGCCAGTTGTGCTTTAAACAAGGCTTCATAAGCAAACTTTGTTTTTTTGTACATGCTATTATTGTACACATACGCTACCGTGGGGATGGCTAAAATGCCATATACTACTGGTATTTTCCAGTACTGCTTATTATATGCTTGTCCCCAACCCGGTATCAACAAAGAGCGTCTGGTGGCTATTCTGGGTATATGTTTTTTTGGGGTAGCGGCTTTTTGTACACTGTCTTTTAATGTGATGCTGGTATCCCGACCAATGAGCTGTGTAGCAGCCATTTGCTCTTTATCATACTGTGCGAAAAGAGTGGTTGCGATACAACATGTCAACAATAGTGGTATGAATAAACGAAATACACTCATGTATTGATTAACTCACCGTTACATTCATGGCTTCGAGAATTTTATTCAGCTCTTCCAGTGAAAAATACTCGATGGTGATACTGCCATAGCCCTTTTTATTATGAACCATTTTCACCTTGGTAGCGAAATGTGATGCTAAGTTATCTTCAATCTTTTTGTAAGCGGGCGGAAGATCGGTTTTTGCAGAAGTTTTAACAGTATCAGCTTTCTCTGCCTGGTACATTTTTCTGACTAGTTCTTCTGTTTGTCGTACACTCAGACCTTTTTGTTGAATTTCTTTGTAAACAAAAAGTTGTTTATCGATGGTGTCAATATTAATCAAAGCCCTGGCATGCCCCATACTGAGTTGTCCGCTACGAACAGCTAACTGAATATCTGGGGGTAATTTTAATAAACGAATATAGTTGGTAACTGTACTTCTCTCTTTTCCCATTCTTTCCGCTACCTGTTCTTGCGTATAGTTCAACTCATCCATCATTCGCTTATAACTCAAAGCAATTTCAACAGCATTCAGATTTTCACGTTGTAAGTTTTCCAGTAATGCCAATTCCAATAATTGCTGATCATTGGCTTGACGGATATACACGGGAACATCTTTCAATCCGGCAATTTTTGCAGCCCGAAAACGACGTTCACCTGCAATCAATTGGTATTTATTACCCGATAACTTAGATACCGTTAAAGGTTGAATGATATCATGAATTTTCAATGACTCGGCCAATTCATTCAAAGCCTGCTCATCAAAATCTCGTCTAGGCTGTTTAGGATTGATTTGAATATCACTCAATGCAATCCTGTTGATTGTTGTAACCTGTTCTACCACATCTGTCTTCAAAGCACCACTAGTGGTTTTGAGATCAGCATCAATATTCTGCAACAAAGAGCGAAGCCCTTTACCGATCAATTCTTTATTTTGTTTTGGGTTGGTCATGGTAATCGTTTTTTAGTCCATAGACCTTGGTCCATGGACTATGGTCTATTCAATAATTCTCTCTTCATTCGACATCTTAGTCAAGCCATTGTTCTGTAAGATTTCTTTGGCGAGATTTAAGTAGTTGATGGCGCCTTTACTTTCAGCATCATACAGAATTACGGGTTTGCCTACACTCGGTGATTCACTCAGTCTCGTATTTCTGTGAATGATGGTAGAAAAAACCATTTCATCAAAATGTCTTCTTACTTCACTTACTACTTGATTACATAAACGTAAACGACCATCATACATCGTCATTAGAATACCTTCAATTTGTAATTCAGGGTTGAGACGACTTTGTACAATTTTAATCGTATTGAGTAGTTTACCCAATCCCTCCAATGCAAAGAACTCGCATTGAACAGGAACGATCACACTATCGGAAGCTACCAATGAATTCACAGTGATTAATCCCAAAGAAGGAGAGCAGTCGATAATGATAAAATCGTAACGATCTTTTACTGCATCTAAGATCCCTTTCATTACATTTTCACGGTTCGGATAGTTGATCATTTCGATCTCAGCACCTACCAAGTCAATATGTGATGGAATGATATCAAGGTTCGGGATTTCGCTTTTCAGGATCACGTCAGCAGCAATGGCGTTATTGACCATGCAATCGTATAAGCTGCTGGTAATATTGTGCAGGTCAAATCCAACACCGGTGGTACTATTGGCCTGTGGATCTGCATCCACCAATAATGTTTTGAATTCCAGCACAGCTAAACTGGCGGCAACATTAATAGCAGTAGTAGTTTTACCTACACCCCCTTTCTGATTGGCAACTCCGATTATTCTCGCCATAATGATTCTTATGCTTCCGCAAAACGGAATATTTATATTTTAAAGGTCAATGGTTGTTCCGATACCCGGCAATAATAATTCTTTTCCGGCCGCTTTGAATGCTTGTACTGCAGCATCCGTATCAATTTTAATAAACCCGAATGTATTGTAATGTACGCCAACTACACGGTTACATTGCACAAAATCAGCACAACGAACAGCATCATCGACATCCATGGTAAAATTATCACCCAAGGGTAGTACAGAGAAATTAAGTTGAGCCCAGGAAGGAATCAATTGCATATCCAATGTAAGTGCAGTATCGCCACTGTAGTAAAAATTAGCTTCTTCTGTTATGAAAAGAAACCCCATCGGATTACCGCCATAACTACCATCTGGTAAACCACTGCTGTGTTGTGCAACGACACACTTCACCGTTCCAAAATCAAAATTCCATTTTCCACCGGTATTCATTGGGTGTGATTTCTCAATACCTTGTTTGGTCATCCATTCATGAATTTCCCATGCACTTACCACTGTACAACCGGTTCTTTTTGCAATGCCAACAGCATCTGCAATATGATCCGCATGTCCATGTGATAAAAAGATATAGTCGGCTTCAATACTATTCACGTCAATATCTTTTGCCAACTCATTATAGGTGATAAAGGGATCAAAAAGGATCTTTTTTCCTTTGATTTCCACTTGAAAACAGGAATGTCCGTAATAAGTCAATTTCATAGCCACATTTCTTTGAAGGACGCCAAAAATACGGTTTCAAAGACATCTTTTGAAAGAATCTTATCCATAAGAATAGCATATGGTCCATAGTCCAAGGCCAATGGTTTTATCGGACAATTTTGTGTGTGAAGCAGATTCAACCGTTTGGGGGTTAATTTGTTAAGAATGAGTGGTTTTTGATGGCTATTCTATCGCTTCATGTAAAATGCAATATTTTTATTCACTGTACGTCTACACATTAAAACTTTCTCATGCGTAATGCCGGTACTCTGTGGGTGATAGCCCTCATCATGCTGTTACTTGATTTTTATGTATTTCAGGCGGTTAGAACGGTCACACAGACCCTCTCCGACAAAACCCGAATGATCATTCATATCGGATATTGGGTACTCTCAGTGCTAACCTTGCTCGCGCTGTTATCTTTCCCTTATATACAACTCTTACAGAACTCTAAGTTTTATCGGAATTATATTTTCGCAATACTGGTGGGGTTATTTTTTGCCAAACTAATAGCCGCGCTTTTCTTTTTGACTGATGACCTCAGACGTATAGCCTTATGGTTGATGAGTAAAATATTTCCCGGTACCGGCGCTCAGTACATGAGCAATAATGGTGGAGGTATTCCGCGTTCTACTTTTTTAAGTTGGCTGGGATTGGGCGTTGGAGGTTCTTTGTTTGGTACTTTATTGTATGGTTTTAGTAATAAATACAATTATCAGGTTAAAAGACTAAAACTTTCATTTCCTAATCTCCCTGAAGCTTTTCGCGGAATGAAAATGGTTCATATCAGTGATATCCATAGTGGCAGCTTTCAAAATAAGAAAGCGGTGGAACATGGAATTGATATGATTCTTCAGGAAAAACCTGATCTCATCGTATTTACCGGTGACCTTGTCAATGATCGGGCTTCTGAAATGGAAGAATACAAATCTGTTTTTGCTCGTCTTCAGGCTCCTATGGGAGTGTTTAGCACTTTGGGTAATCATGATTATGGCGACTATGTTTCCTGGCCTACCCGTGAAGAAAAAGCTGCCAATCTCGAGGCTTTAAAAAAAACACATGCGGATATGGGCTGGCGCTTACTTATGAATGAACATGTGGCATTTGAAAAAGGTGGTCAACATATAGCTTTACTTGGAATCGAAAATTGGGGTGCTAAAGGACGTTTTCCTAAATATGGTAAAATGGATTTGGCTCACTCGGGAACGGAACAGATTCCCTTTAAGATATTATTGAGTCATGACCCTAGTCATTGGGATGCACAAATCAGAACGGAATATCCGGATATTGATCTGATGTTATCCGGACATACCCATGGAATGCAATTCGGATTGGAGAATCCTTATTTCAAATGGAGCCCTGTTCAGTGGATGTATAAACAATGGGCAGGTTTATATGAGGAAGGAAACCAAAAACTATACGTCAACCGAGGATTTGGTTTTATCGGTTATCCGGGAAGAGTAGGGATATTGCCGGAGATTACGGTGATTGAGTTGGGGGGATAGTGGTCCATGGGCCATAGCCAATGGTTCATAGCAGATCGTTGATGGTCCACAGTTAATAGTCCATAGAGCAAGTATTGACTATCTAGTAGAATGATTTACTGACTACTCACTCAAGACACTTTTATTGGCAGTACTACTTTCAAGTATTCCCATTCAATCATCACACCCGCATCTTTACCTGACGGTATTACTGAATAGGTGAGTCTTTGGGTAGCTTGTGCCTTTTTTATGGGTTTTACTTTTACGCGTACGATATCTTCTGAAACATTATACGCATCGGCAAGATGTTGTTGGTAGTTGGTATTGATGATAATGGTCCATTCGGTTTTACCAGGAATCGTAAAAAGCGCATATTTCCCTTTGGTGATTTTCTTTCCTCCAATGGTTACATCTGTAGAAAAATCAATAGAAGTAGCATTATGTGCACCGGTTGCCCATACTTGATCATAAGCTACCAATCCGCCCCAAATCATTCTTCCCTTTACACCCGGAGATCCGTATTCGATATGAATATGGGTGTTTCCAATTGTCTTCATCGCTACTCTTTTCGGACTGCCTTTCATGGTATCCTTAGCAATCAACCCCTTGTTAACACTATCAGCATAACCATCACCTGAAATGTGTTGGTGTTGGGCAATGAGTGATGAAAAAGCAAAGGATAAGATTAGGACAAAGAGAATACGCATAGATTGAATTTCACGCAAAGTAATAGGATAATCAATTACCGTTTACTGATTTTGTTCATGCTGATGGTTCTTTGACGTGAACATTTGAACCTGCTAACATCTTCTACTCTCAGTTTTGAGTGTTTGGTAAATCTACCCGCCATTCTTTTGCGCCACATTTTAAAACTGCTTTTTTTGCTGTGGGTACGCATCAGTTCGATTACATCCTTTTCCTTCAAACCAAACTGGAATAAAATGGCCTCAAAAGGGGTACGGTCTTCCCATGCCATTTCTATGATACGGTCTATCTCCTGATCTGTTAAAAATTCCATATATCGTTAAACAAATACAATAATAAATGGTTGAGCAGCGTTACGACCTGGATTTGCATCTTGTCCATAATTTTTGGCACGGTGCTTGAAAAGGAAGAAGAATTAAAATAAACCTTATGAAGAAGTTATTAGTAGCAGCCATTTTATTGTTCAGTACCATCCAATTGGTCAATGCTCAGGGAGCTCGTGCCGGTGTTAAACTGGGAACCAACCTCAATAAGATATCCGGTCAATCATTTAAAGACGGATTTGACCTTTCTTATCATGTTGGGGGCTTTTTAGAGCTGGATCTCAATAGAAAATGGGGAATTCAACCCGAAGTACTTTGGAGCCAAACAAGTACAAAGCGAAGCAATTTTAATACCCTTTATTCTACACAAGTTAACCCGTTTAATAACAATGAGAAGATCAAACTGGATTATTTATCCATTCCTATCTTATTGCGTTATTCTGTGGCAGGTATCCTTACTTTGAATGTGGGTCCTCAGTTTGGTATATTATTGAATCAGGATAAGACTTTGCTTCAAAATGGCGAGTCTGCCTTTAAATCCGGTGATTTTTCCATGGTTGCGGGAGGGCAACTGAACTTTAAATTCCTTCGTATATACGGTAGATATAATATCGGACTACAAAATATCAACGATATCGATAATAAAGATAAGTGGACTAACCAGCAAATCCAGCTGGGTTTAGGTTTACGGTTTTAAGATCCAATATCCATCAGGATTTTAAAACGGGGTAACCATTCTTTCCAAAGAAAGATGGTTACCTTTTTTTATGCCTTTATTTTGAATGATTTTTTAACTGATTGGATCTTTTGTTTAAATGATACCAGTTCTTTCATTTGCTGCTGGATGAAACCATTGTCTTCCAGTTTACCAATAACAGTATTCATTTCTGCAAAACTTTCATAAACCATTTTTCTGAACGGACTTTGATAATCTTTGGCTCTGGATTCATGAATGCCTTTGGTCATCCATTCTTTTACAGTTACTGTATGATCTAATAACTGTTTGAATACTTGAGGTGTTAATTTTCGAAGCGAAAGCTCTTCTATTTCTTCCAAAGCAGCCAGTGCATGTAATGCTTTTTGCTGACTATATCGACTTCCTATTTGTTGATATGCCTGGTGAACATCTTCCCAAGATTTTATCTTGCCTATTTTGATCTTTTCTTTCAATTGTATAAGCTCCGATTGAGGAATGAGTTGTCCACCCAAATTCACCCATTCATTTCTGCTATTTTTAGCAGGTATTATTTTTTGAATGCTTTCTATCGTTCGAATTTGCTGGTCTTGTACCATTTCAAGCAAATGTAATGTGCCATAGTAGCGAATAAGGTCTCTGAATAAATGATAAGCAGTTCTGGTTTTTAGTAAGATTACTTTTCTCTTACTGTTTTCAAAACCATCTACAGTTATTTCCAATTGATCAACAACTTTATCAGCGCTGAGGAGTAATTGTTTCCCGGTTACAATAGCTTCTTCTTTACTCAACGCTTTCTGACTTGTATGTTGGGCTTTATGATAAGCATGACCTGTAGCTTCTTCTAAAATGGTAAGTGCCGTAAACATTTCGTTGATAGTGTCTGGAGCGAGGTAATCGTATTCAATCAATTGTACACGATCGGTTCGTTTATCTCTGTCTACATACTTCCATGCATTTCTGGCCAGTGCATACATGTTATACAAAAACCAATATCCCGGCATGACCAATAACTGATCATTACTGACATCATTACTTACCAAAGAGAAAGGAACTTTTATATGTAATTCTGAAGGATAATCGCCTTTGGTTAGGATTGTAAATCCTGCAAAAACAGAATTGTGTTTCAGGCTCACGCACAATCCGGGCCAGAATCCACGTCCCATAATGATTTCACCATCTGCACCTCTGCTGTTATGATTGGATCCAATGGTAGCACCGGCAGCAATATTACTTTGTCCCATCACCAGTGCGGCACAGAGAAAAGAATTGTTATGGTGTTGCTCATGTGCAGGAAAGATCAACGAATTCAATACTTCACAACAAGAGATGGTGGCATTGTGTCCAAGATATGAGTTGATCAATCTGGCTCCATATTTCAATTGTGAATGAGAGGCCATAATGAAACGAACAGCTTTTACGCCATAAAACATTTTACAGCCAAAGCCAATGATACCATTCACAGCTTCACATCCTTCACCAATTTGAGTTCGACCTTCTTGTCCTGAGTTAATCGTGAGGTTTTTGAGTTTATTAGCGCCTTTGATATAAGCATCTGTTCCTATCCAAACATCTTTAATGATACTACAGTTTTTAATCACTGTTCTGTCGCCAATCTTTCCATAATAACCTCTTTTATTATCAAAACGTGCTTCGGTAAATTGTCTGAACTTGTCTTGTAGTACTTTATCATCTTTATCACGACTCCATAGTAAAGCATCTCCGGCCAACATACCATTAAAAGGTAAGACCCTTCTGCCGGTATTTTCATTACAGATCTCCATCCATATCCTCACATCTTCTGATTCACCTTCCTTGATGATGCCATTTCCAAATTTGGCATGATTGGTAGATACCAACTCATTGACATTTGTAATGATAACTTCACTTCCTATGATGTAATGTGATAAATAGTTGACATTGTCAATACATACATTATCACCAAAATCGCAACTAATGATAGTAGAGTTGTACAATCCAACCGGCACTTTTAAATCACTGAAGCCCAAACAAAATGGTTCCAGCTTACCAATACGAACCAGTCCAAAGAATTTGCAATTTTTTACTAATTCAGGATTAAAAGCATCAGATACCAATATTTTATTCCAGTCATCGCTTGTATTTCGGTTTCTAACTAAGACCTCAATTTCATAAGCATTCAATGTACGATATGCAATACCATTACGGTTTTGCATATTACGTAAGTAATACTCATCTTTTCCCTTTGGTAAGAAAGGTGGAGATATAAAATGATAACCCAGAGAAGACAGTGGGGTTTTGATTATTGTATTCTGCGGCATGTTGAAACTAGTTTGTCTTTACTGCTGTACCATAATTTATGAACAGACATTGTGATCTTTTATTCAACCGTAACACTCTTAGCAAGGTTTCTTGGCTTATCAACATCCAGACCTTTTTCAACACCTACATAATAGCTCAGCAATTGCAGTGGTATACAACTTAATAATGGTGCAATCACTTCATCAGTATCCGGAACAAACATTACATCATCTGCCATACCAGGTATGATGTCGTCGTTTTGTGTAGCAACAGCTATCACCATTCCCTTTCTTGCTTTGATTTCCTGAACGTTGGAAACAATTTTCTCATAATAAGAATCTTTTGTTGCCACAAATACCACAGGTAACTTTTCATCTACCAAAGCAATAGGACCATGCTTCATTTCTGCTGCAGGATATCCTTCTGCATGGATATAAGAAATCTCTTTCAGTTTCAAAGCGCCTTCCAATGCAACGGGGAAGTTATATCCACGTCCCAGGAAAAGAAAATCACTGGCATTTTTATATTTAGCAGCAATGCGCTGGATATTAGAAGTATCGGCAAGAATTTCTTTTACTTTTTCAGGAATCGCTTCCAATTCTTTCATAAGTCCGAGGTAGCGTTTCTCATCAATAGTGCCTTTTGCATAACCAATTTTCAACGCCATCATGGTTAGCACAGCCAATTGTCCGGTAAAGGCTTTGGTACTTGCCACACCAATTTCGGGTCCGGCATGTGTATAAGCGCCTGCATGACTCAATCTGGCGATGCTACTACCCACAGCATTGACAACACCAAAAATGAATGCCCCTTTTTCTTTAGCACTTTCTAAAGCCACTAAAGTATCTGCTGTTTCACCACTTTGTGAAATGGCAATGATGACATCACCTTTGTTGACAACGGGATTTCTGTACCTGAATTCAGAAGCATATTCAACTTCAACCGGAATTCGGCATAATTCTTCAATTTGGTATTCAGCGATTAAGCCCGCATGCCAACTGGTTCCACAGGCAACAATTAAAATACGCTGTGCATTTTTTAATGCATCGATGTGATTGTCTACACCACTCATAATAATCTGTCCGGTTTGAGGAAGCAGTCTTCCGCGCAAACAGTCGAAAATGGTATCCGGCTGTTCATGGATCTCTTTGAGCATGAAATGATCATAACCACCTTTCTCAATAGCGGCTAGTTCCATGTCCAGCTTGGTAATAAATGGTGTTTGTTTTTCATTACCTAAGTTTTTTAGGATCAATTCATCCGGACGAACAATCGCGATCTCATAATCATTAACATACACCACTTCTTTGGTGTATTCAATAATGGGAGAAGCATCGCTGGCAAGAAAATGTTCGCCTTTGCCAATACCGATTACGAGCGGACTACCTTTTCTGGCTGCCAAAATGGTTTCAGGATCATCTTTTGAGATCAGCAAGATACAATAGGCGCCTACTATACGTTTCAATGCAATTCGTAATGCTTCTTCAAGAGAACAGTTATTGTTGATTTTAATGTCTTCGATAAAGTTTAATAAGACTTCGGTATCTGTATCACTTTTAAATGTGTATCCTTTTGCAAGGAGCTCTTGTTTAATGTGGGCATAGTTTTCAATAATACCATTGTGAATCATGGCCAATTCACCGCTTTGGGATAAATGAGGGTGTGCATTGCGATCACTGGGTTCGCCGTGTGTTGCCCAACGAGTGTGGCCAATACCGATATTGGAATGAACATCTTTTCCCAAAGTATCTTCTTCCATTTCGGCTACTTTCCCCTTTTTCTTGTAGACATTTAGTTTGCCATTGTTCAATAAGGCAACTCCTGAACTGTCATAACCACGATATTCCAGTCTTTTGAGTCCTTTTAATACAATTGGGTAGGCTTCTCTATGGCCTACATATCCAACAATACCGCACATAAATTTTTACTTTAATAGGTCAATAATCAACGGTAACTTTCTACCATATTTCGATTAAAAGTTACAAATATTCAATATAAACTTAAATAAATTCAATGCCTTACATATTTGATCTTTCCAAAGACTATGTTTTAGAAAATGAGTGCGTTTTGTTGCGTCCTTTGCAACCTGATGATTGCGAACATTTGCGGTATTTTTCCCAAAATCAACCCGAAATATGGACCTATTCCTTGCAAAAAGCAGCAGGAGAGGACAACCTTAAAATGTATTTAGAATTTGCTGTAAAAGCTCGTGAAAGGGGAACGGAATATCCTTTTATTGTTTTTGATAAGAAACAGCGGGCTTATGCCGGAAGTACTCGATTTTATGATATTCAATTACAGCATCAAACTTTGCAGCTAGGTTTCACTTGGTATGGAATTGAGTTTCAGGGAACCGGATTGAACAAGCATTGTAAATTTCTTCTATTGCAATTTGCTTTTGAACAAATAGGAATGGAACGTGTAGAGTTCAGAGCAGATATCAATAATAAACGTAGCATTGCTGCAATGAAAAGTATTGGATGTGTGGAAGAAGGCGTATTAAGAAGTCATGCGAATAAAGTGGAAGGTGGGAGAAGAGATTCTATTATTCTGAGTATATTAAAAGATGAGTGGTTGAATACTGTTAAAGAAAATTTGATGCAGAAATTATAATTACATACTTGATTTGTCATTCAACTGTCAGTTTCCTGATTGCGTAAAATGAATTCCGTATAGCTACTGGTTATCTTTTTCATGATGCTGAGTTTTGCCACTCAAAATAAAAGTATTCATGAAAAGAATTGGAAATACAACAGCTCGTTTTGTATCATTTGTGATCATTCTATTGATCGCTCTTTCACAAGGATTCGTTTTTGCATCTGAAAATGAAGTAGGGTCAGCAATTATAAAAGGGAAGGTTGTAACAAATAACGGTACGTCGGTGATTTATGCCACCGTTACAATCAAAGAAAACAATCGCACGGTACTGACAGATGAAGAAGGTTTTTTTACGTTCAGAAACATCAATGCCGGACAGTATTCATTGATGGTAAGTTCTACCGGATTTGGAAATGCTACCAAAATAGTAGAGGTACAAGACCAAACAACCAGTACTATTGTTATTACCATTGAAACAGGAATTACGGAACTGGCTGAAGTAACAGTAAATAGTGGCAGGAGAAAGTTTTATCGTGTATCTAGTGAAACAGTGGCACGTATGCCTTTGAAAAATCTGGAAAACCCACAAGTCTATAATACCATTACATCGAGTTTATTGCAAGAGCAAGTCATCACTCAATTTGATGATGCGTTGAAAAATGCACCCGGTATTGATAAACTATGGACATCTACAGGAAGAGGAGGTGATGGAGCAGCTTATTTTTCTCTACGTGGGTTTAGTGTACAACCTTCCATGATCAACGGGGTGGCCGGGTTAACCAATGGTGGATTAGATCCTGCTAATATTGAAAGCATTGAAGTGATCAAGGGTCCATCAGGAACTTTATTCGGAAGTAGTCTGGTTTCTTTTGGCGGACTCATCAACTTGCAAACCAAACGTCCGTATGATACAACTGGTGGCGAGATTAGTTATACCGGCGGAGGATTTGGTTTGAACAGATTAACAGCAGATATCAATACACCACTGAATGCCTCTAAAAAAGCCTTATTTAGGCTTAATACAGCGTATCATTCAGAAGGAAGTTTTCAGGATGCCGGATTTAGGAAATCTTTATTTGTTGCACCTTCTTTCGCCTTTAAAGCCAATGAAAGATTATCTTTTTTACTGAATACGGAGTTTTATCAGTCAGAAGCTACCAATCCTTTAATGCTGTTCTTGAATAGAACCAGAAAACTCAATGCGACCAATGTTAATGAGCTGAAAGTAGATTTCAACCGATCATTTACGGGTAATGATATCACCATTAAAACACCTACTGTGAATTTGTTTGGACAAATGACCTATAAGTTATCCAACAATTGGACTTCACAAACCAATATTTCAAGAAGTACGCGTAAATCGGATGGTTACTACTCTTATGTAATGTATATCCTTCCCGGAGATTCATTGTTGAATCGTTATATAAGCAATCAGAATGCTACCGGATATACCAGTAGTTTCCAACAAAATTTCATCGGTGATTTTACCATCGGAAAAATGAGGAACAGAATGGTAGCAGGTATTGATGTTTTACATCTGTCAGCACAGAATAATAGTTCTGCTTATATTTTATTTGATACGGTAAATGCGATTAGAACTGATAACAGATACACGCAGTTAACCAAGGCGGCATTGGATGCCAGATTTGTGCAGAATAATAATCCAACGAGAAATACCACCAATAGTTATACGTATAGTGCTTATGTTTCCAATGTACTGAATATTACGGATCAATTAATGACCATGTTGAGTGTACGTGTTGACCGATTTGATAACAAAGGTACTTTGACACATAGAACTAATACAATAGCCGGGGCATTTGCACAAACAGCGGTATCACCTAAGCTTGGATTGGTGTATCAGGTTGTAAAAGATAAGCTGTCTTTGTTTGGTAATTATATGAATGGCTTTAGAAATGTAAATGCCATTACTCAGCCGGATGGAACTGTGAGTAATTTCAAACCACAACAAGCCAATCAGTGGGAAGGAGGTGTGAAAGCTGAGTTGTTGAATCGTAAGATTACGGCATCATTATCCTACTATCAAATTTATGTAACCAATATTACACGTCCTGATCCTTCACGTGCGGGTTTCACCATTCAGGATGGTAATATGTCTAGCAAAGGATTTGAAGCCGATATTTCTGCTAATCCGTTACCAGGACTGAATTTGATTGCCGGGTATAGCCTCAATAGAAGTTTGAATGATCAAACAGATCCGGCAAGCAATGGTAGAAGACCGGTGACTGCGGGTCCTGAGCAATTGGTGAATTTCTGGACCAGCTATCAATTTGTTCATGGCCGAATGAAAGGATGGGGAATGGGTATTGGTGGAAACTATGCGAGTGAAAATTTGATTACAAACAATAGTGTTAATGGAGTATTCACGCTTCCTGCTTATACAGTACTCAATTCTACATTATTTTATAACACTTCGGCATTTCGTATTGCATTAAAAGTAGATAATCTTTTTAATGAGCGATACTTCAAAGGATGGACAACGGTAGAACCTCAATTACCTCGTAGACTATCTGCGAATATCAGTTTCCGTTTTTAATGTATCATCTAATACAACTACTCAGTGTTTCTAAAACTACCGAACCCTGTTCGTAAGATTATATTGAAGATTCACCTCTGGCTCGGTCTGGGTACCGGGCTAGTGGTTTTTATCGTTTCTATTACCGGAGCCATGTATTGTTTTGCTCCGGAATTACAGCAACTCACACAACCTTACAGGTCTGTTACCATACAAAATACCCGCTTCTTACCTGCTTCAGAGCTTATTGCTATTGCTGAAAAACAGATACCGGATAAAAAAGCAAAAAGATTGTATTATGGACAACCCAATAAAGCTGCATACGCTTTATTTTTTGATAAAGATGGATACTATTATGCAGTCTTTATGAATCCTTATGATGGAACCGTATTACAGACAAAAAACATGCGAAAGGATTTTTATACAATCATATTGTATCTACATTTTACTTTGTTAATTCCTTATGGACAAGAGATTGTTGGTTGGAGTACTTTGATTTTTTTTGTGATGATTGTAAGTGGTATCATTTTATGGTGGCCAAGAAATAAAGCGGCGAAGAAAGCTAGGTTTACAATCAAATGGGGGACTTCTCCCAAAAGACTGAACTATGACTTACACAATGTTTTAGGATTTTACAGTAGTTGGATACTCTTGTTTACTGTTTTTACAGGACTTATCTGGGCATTTGACGGATTTGCTGCAGTTGTTTATAAGATGACTGGTGAAAAACATTCTGTGATTCAACAAAAGCTACCGGTATCTGATACAAATCAGAAAAATATTTTGATTACCGATAAGACCATCGATAAAGTTTGGTATCAGTTGGAGCATGAAATGAAAGATACTTATCAGGGAGTTGAACTGATTTTGCCTCAAACTGATAGTGCGGCTATTCTCGTAAGAGCCAATCCTTCTGAAAAAATATTTTATAAAACTGATTACCGTTATTTTGATCAATACTCAGGTAAGGAATTTGAGGGTGCATACGGTTGGGGTAAATACAGCGATGTAAAGACTTTATCTGATCGTATCCGAAGAATGAATTACGATATCCATATTGGAGCGGTATTGGGTTACCCCGGTAGAATTGTAGCTTTCTTGGCGGCTTTGATAGCGGCAAGTTTACCTATCACCGGATTATTGATTTGGTTAGGTAGAAGAAAGAAAATAGCTAAAGTTTAAATTATGTTATTGTTATATCCTGTAAGTACTTTCTCATAATAATACCTATTTATGAGTATTACGTCTTTTCGCAGTTTTTTTTGAAAAGTTTGTTTGTATTTTTGTCTTTCAGTTCCCCCCGCTGATTATTAAATCTTTTTTATTATGTCACAGCGGACTGTTTTATCGGACACAAATGATATCAGAATGATTGCGAAGGATATCAGTGTCTTTTCAAGTAGAAAGAAAATTTTCAAAGCCAAATTTTATCATTTTACAGACAGCCAAAATCTAGAGCTGGAGAAAACAGTTGTTCGCTATTATTCCCTCAATCAACATAACTTCTGGAATATTTTACCTGTCTATATACTAGGCTCATATTTATTGCTGGTGTTCGCGGGTATTATTTCCTACCATGAATTGGGATTGATACCTACCATTATTTTGTATGTTCCTTTTGCGCTTGTATCTATTTTTCTTACTAGGTTGGCTGTTACCTGGTATGCAAAGAAGTCTTTACAGAAATTAGCTAATGATCTCGAGCTACAAAATTCACATTACTCATTTGTTATGTCTGCACGGCTGCAATCATCCTAGAGTAAAAGTCCTTGTAAAAAGAAATAAGCAAAGCTGAAATAAATAATCAATCCTGTAACATCCACTAATGTAGCTACAAACGGTGCTGAAGATACAGCAGGATCGGCGCCTAGTTTTTTTAGGAAGATGGGCAGCATGGATCCAGAGAGTGTTCCCCAAAGAACAACACCTACCAATGAAAATCCAACTGTGAAGGCAATCATCATCCAGTGATCGCCATAAATAGCAGGGAAAAAAGAATGCCATACTGCTACGCGAATAAAACCAATCATACCTAATACAGCCCCCAGTAATAAACCGCTTAAAATCTCCCTACGTAGTACACGCCACCAATCTGTAATACCAATTTCACCAACAGCCATGGCTTGAATAATGAGGGTGGATGCTTGAGAACCACTGTTGCCCCCGCTTGAAATAATCAAGGGGACAAACAGTGCCAAGACAACAGCTTTGGCAATTTCATCTTCAAAATATCCCATCGCAGTAGCCGTTAGCATTTCTCCAAGGAAAAGAACAATGAGCCAGCCCACTCTTTTTCGGAATAGTTTAAATAAAGGAATATCAAGATAAGGTTCGTTCAAAGCTTCCGTACCACCAATCTTTTGCATATCCTCACTAAACTCTTCATTTGCCACCCATAACATGTCATCAATGGTAACAATTCCCAGCAAAATATTATGATCATCTACAACCGGAAGTGCCACGCGGTTATTCATTTTGAATACCTGGTTCGCATGCTCTTGGTCATCATGTACATTCAAAGAAACAACCCTTCCATCTATTATTTCATCCATTCGTTTGTCAGGAGCTGCAAGAATTACGTCCCTGATTCTGATATCATCTATAAGCGCTCCTTGCTCGTCTATCACATAGATCACATCAATGGTTTCACTGTTTTTACCGAATTTTCTGATGGTTGTAAAAACTTCTGAAACGGTATTGTGAGCATATACATACACATAATCCGGTGTCATCAGTCGGCCTACACTGTCTTCCGGATATCCAAGCATGGACAGTGTTATCTTTCTTTCTTCCGGATCTAATAATTTAATAAGGTCTCTGATAGCAGCTTTGGGTAGCTCTTCTAAAAAGTCGGTACGGTCATCTGCCGGTAATTCATTGAGCAGTTCTGCAGTTTTTGAAGAAGGAAGTTCCTTTACAATATCTTTTTGTTGCGCAATATCTAAGATTTTGAAAACACTCGCAGCACGATGTATAGCCATATTGGCAATGATCTGCGCTTCATATTCCGGAAAATCATTGATCAATCCGGCTACATCACTGATATTCTGATGATCCAGAAATTCTCTGATTTCCAGTTTGTCCTCTTTTTCGATCAGTTGTTCAAACTGTTCATTTAAATCCGGTTGTTCCAATTCCAACGACATATGTGCAATTTAATAAGTAATACTGAAAGCTCCATTGAATAGGTTATTCGAGGGTAGGTGTTTTCAGATGTAACGGTATCTTTACAAACCAACGAAATAGAGCACTTTATGATTCTCCCTTTTCTTACCATTGGTCCATCTGATAACAGAGGTAGGGGTGTTTTTACAACTGAAGATATAGCCGTCGATACGGTCATTGAAATATCTCCGGTACTGGTATTGAGTCCGGAAGAAAGAGCTAAGGTGGAACAAACGCTTCTGTTTGACTATATTTTTGAATGGGGAGATGAAATGAAAGGGGCTTGTGTAGCCTTGGGCTATGTATCTGTTTATAATCATTCTTATGCAGCTAACTGTATTTATGAGATGGATTTTGAACATGAGCTGATACAGATTAAGACTGTTAAGCCGGTAAAAGCAGGAGAAGAGCTTTTCATAAACTATAATGCAGATCCTGATGATACAAAACCGATATGGTTTGAAGCTACATAAGGATCATGCTTGTTCATATTGGTAAAGACCATTTTTAATAGCAAAAATGGTCATGCCGGCCGAACTATTTACATTCATTTTCTTAAAAATAATAGATCGATACGTCTCAATGGTTCTAACACTCAATGAAAGTTCTTGTGCAATTTCTTTACAGCTTTTATCATCACATATTAATGCAATCATTTTTTTCTCTGTTTCCGAAAAGAGCGGCTTAGTATCTTGCGAAAATGAATTATAAACTCCTCGTTTTGCCATTAAAGCAAGTTTATGAGCAGTACTGTTACTATAAAAAATTTGCTTTTTGTAAACGGAATCAATAGCTACAAATAACTCCTCTTTATTAACATCTTTTGTTAAATATCCTGTTACTCCCGCATCCAATGCCGATGCAATCATGAATTCATTGTCAAAATGTGAAAGTGCCAAAAAGCGAATGTCAGGTTGGATAAGGTGTATTGTTCGAATGGCTTCTATTCCATTAATTCCCGGCATTTTGAGATCGGTGATAATAAGATCAGGCTGATAATTTTTTGACGCCTCTATTAATTCCTCTCCATTTCTACAGCTAGCGATGACTTCATAAGAAGGGTTCGTCACAAGAATATCTTTTAATCCATGTCTAAATATATCATGGTCATCCGCTATGATAATTTTAATGCTGGTCATTTTGTGAAGGGTTTACTTAGGAATAATTTTATGCATAGGATATTTTATCGGCAATAGCTTTCTATCTCACACGTAATTGGCGTCCAATGCTGCTGATTCTGATCAACAAAAAATAGCATCATACAAAGAGTTTAGTTATGGTATCAATCGTATGAACCAGCTAAAAACAAATATAAATAATAAAATATTTAAATACTTTTTACTGAGTAAATGCTTAATTGATTGATTAAAAGGCACTTGTGAATTCTTGTAGCTGAAATACAATTCATCGTACATCTAGACCTCATTCAATTTTGTAACCTACAGTTTATTTTACCGTAACTGAATCTGAAAAAGCTATTTTAGTAGTCGCGTTGCATATCAATGATCGCAGTTCTTCATAATCTACTCCAACTCTTTGTTGTATGAAAAAATACCTCTTTTTTTTACTTTTTTTGATCTTCAGTATTGTGAGTTTTAGTCAGCGTATAGCTGCTGTTCAGTGGATGGTAGGAACCTGGAAAATCAATACTCCTCAAGGTACAATCGTAGAAATCTGGCAAACAAAAGATGATAGCACACTACAAGGACGTAGTGTATTTGTAAAAACAGCCGGTGATAGTATTACACAGGAAAAAATTGAATTCGCTTTCCGAAATGGGGATTGGTATTATACACCCACAGTTATGAATCAGAATGGCGGTAACGGAGTACCATTTAAAGTGATATTTATTCGCGGAACAGAATTCATTAGTGAAAATCCTTCACACGATTTCCCCCAGCGCATTGCGTATAGAAGAATCAAACAAAACATGTATGCCAGTATTGAAGGGAAGCGAAATGGGAAATATGGCAAGCAGAATTTTGACTTTACTGGTGAATAAGCAATGTTAATGTAAAATATCCTCCACATTTTTTCCGATGTTCGTGGCTATTTTTTGCATGGGTAGATCATTGTCATCTTTTCCAAACGGATCTTCGATTTCCTCTGCAATAATCTCCAAACTCGCTAAAACATAAAAGATAAAGATCACGACCGGAATAGTGAGGTAACCTAAGCTCAACGCAAAGCCAAGTGGTAGTGTAATCACATAAAAGAAAATGAATTTCTTGATGAATGCACTATATGAATAAGGAATAGGTGTATTTTTTATCCGCTCACATGCTCCACAGATATCTAAAAAGGATTGTAATTCATTGTTCAAAAAAAGTAACTGATAATCAGAAATCGATTTGTCACGGTGTAATAAATGCACTTTATTCATCATCAGTGCAACGATTTGATTGGGGATATGTTTACTGCTGTCAAATCCTATAATTTCAGGGTGAGGATCTGTATCCAATGCCAACCTTGTTTTTTCATTTTGAAGATGAACGCAAAGCTCACTGGCAAAAAGAGGGATGATTTTTTTGAAAAAACTTCTGTTTTTTTCATCTTCTCTTGAAAGGATGCTATTTAGTTTGACTGCAAGATTTCGACTATTATTCACCAATGCCCCCCATAATTTTCTTCCTTCCCACCATCTGTCATAAGCAGTATTGGTTCTGAACACCAACAGCATAGAAATCGCAAATCCTAATAAGCTATGCATAGTGGTAATATTCTTTGCATAACTATTCTGTGTCAATTTTAAATAGTTCGATTCGAGGTATACAATACCCCAAGAGTACAAACCAATAAACACGATTAGCGGAAAGAGTTGTCTAACTGTATCCGTACGATGAAAAGTAAATAAGAACCGAAGCCAGTCTTTTGGGTTGTAGCTAATCATAGGCTAAATGTACAAATACCCTAGAAATTAAGCAGTAATGCACCAAAATCATTGTTCGGCTGTTTTAAGTGCATAACAAATCCTTAATATGGAAGCATTGAGCTAATGGATGAATTTCGTAGAAAATTTAGCTTTTGCATCAACAGCACGCATTGCTCAAACAATCATTCGGCAAAGACTTTTTATGGGGTGTCGCCATTTCAGCAGCACAAAATGAAGGTGCCTGGAATATAGATGGCCGAGGTCCATCTATTTGGGATCAGTTTGCAAAACGGCAGGGTAAAATCAAAGGCAATGGAAAACCCTCTGTTGCCTGTGATTTTTATTACCGATATAAAGATGATCTCATGTTAGTGAAAGCAATGGGTTTTAATTGTTTTAGGTTTTCTATTTCCTGGAGCCGTATTCTGCCCGAAGGAATAGGGAAAGTCAATAAGGAAGGGATTGCTTTTTATGATCGTGTGATCGATGAATGTTTACAACTTGGATTGGTGCCTTTTGTAACATTATACCATTGGGATCTGCCTGCAGCACTGCAAAAAGAAGGAGGCTGGGCGAGTCATCAGATGCTGAAATGGTTTACCAGATTTGTTCAAGTTTGTACAGAAGCTTTTGGTGATCGTGTAAAAAACTGGATTGTATTGAATGAACCCATGGGTTTTACCTCATTGGGTTATATGCTGGGTAAACATGCTCCGGGAAATACAGGTCTCAGCCATTTCTTACCGGCAGTACACAATGCCGTTCTTTGTCAGGCTGAAGGTGGTAGAATCATCAGAGCCAATATTCCACGTGCCAATATTGGTACTAGTTTTTCTTGTAGTGAAGTCATGCCTTTTACCCAAAAAGAAGAAGATGTGAAAGCTGCAAGAAGAGCAGATATCTTGTTGAATCGATTATTTATTGAACCATTATTGGGAAGAGGCTATCCTCAGGAACAAGGATTTGCCTTGTTGGATAAGTTGCACCTCCATAACAAAGCATGGAAGTATACAGAAAGAATGCAGTTTAATTTTGATTTTATTGGGATACAAAATTATTTCAGTACGACTGTAAAATACAATCCACTGATTCCTTTTGTACAAGCATCAGAGGTAAAAGCCGTTACTCGAAAAGTTTCCCATACTGCCATGGGTTGGGAGATTAACCCGGATAGTTTTTACAGAATGATCAAGCTTTTTTGGTTGTATGGAGGGGTCAAGCAAATCATCATTTCCGAAAGTGGTGCTGCATTCAAAGATTATATATCACAAGGTGTTATCAATGATGCTGATCGTGTTCAATATTTCCAGCAATATTTGAATGCTGCATTACGTGCGAAAAAAGAAGGGATCAATATCGGTGGTTATTTTGCTTGGACACTCACTGATAATTTTGAATGGGCTGAAGGTTATCAAGCACGTTTCGGATTGGTGCATGTAGATTTTGAAACACAGCTTCGAACTATTAAACAGTCGGGATACTGGTTTAGAGATTTTCTGCATCATAAGATTTGAGTATTGAGTAGATATTGCCACTGAGAGCACAGAGCTACACTGAATATTTTTCTGTGCTTTTCTGCGCCTTCTGTGGCAATAAAACACCACTCTCATCATGTTTCACTAAGTTTGGTACTAGTAAAACCAACCACATGCGCTGCTTTATTGCTTTATTCAGCTTATTATTTTTCAACTTTATTACAACTACAGCACAAGAATTACCGTTCAATCAAAAGTCAAGATTAAATGCAGCTTCTGCTTGTCTCAGGTATCCATTGGCCGATAGTATTCGGGCAATTGGATTTTATAATGAACTAACGGTTCCAAATGGATATGATCACCTACCCAGTTTTTATATGGCCAACGGATTTTCCAGAGGCTATTTTGGTATTCAAATCATTAGTGAAAAAGAAAGAAGAGTGATTTTTTCTGTATGGGATGCAGGTAATGAAGCAACTGATAGAAATAAAGTAGCTGAAGAAGATAAAGTAAAGTTGTTGGCCAAAGGTGATGGAGTGGTTACCAATGATTTTGGTAATGAAGGTACCGGTGGACATAGTCACTGGGTGTATGATTGGAAAGCAGGACAGACCTATCAATTCATGTTAACAGCTTTACCTGATAGTGCTACACAAACAACAATCTACACCGGTTACTTTTTTGTTCCTGAATTGCAAAGATGGAAGTTGATTGCCGCTTTTCGTGCGCCAAAAGATGGGAAGCGTTTGAATAATTTGTATTCACTCAATGAAAACTTTACGGATAGTAATGGTCATTTGCAACGTAGGGCTTTATTTGGTAATCAATGGGTACAACAACAGAATGGCAGATGGGTATCACTTACTGAAGCTGTATTTGCAACTGATGCCACAGGTGCAGCAAGAGATTCTTTTGATAAAGGAGCAGGTGTAATCGGTGAACAGTTTTATTTATGGAATGGAGGGTCTACAAAGCAAGAAGCAAAACCTGGTGATCAGTTGAAGAGAAATAATACATCGAAGGCACCTATTATTGATTATACCAAAGACGTAGACAGTTTAGCGCAGGCAAAAAAAGATATGCAAGAAATCACCATGGCTGTTAAGACAGGTAAGATGGATACAACAGGAAGTATTGAATCGGTTTATTATTATATTATGCAACAGGGGACCGGTGATTTTGTAGCCGTCACAGATACGGTTACTGTTCATTACAAGGGTTCTTTGTTAACGGATGGTTCCATCTTCGATCAGACGAAAGATAATCCTGCCACTTTTCCGTTAAGAAGATTGATCAGAGGTTGGCAGCTCGCGCTACCTAAATGTAGGGTGGGTGGTAAAGTAAGGGTCATCATTCCATCAGCCCAAGCTTATGGTATTAGAACGAGGAGCAAAGATATTCCACCGAATAAAGTATTGGTTTTTGATATTGAAGTGGTGGCTACGAAAAGGCAGCAGTAATTGAATAAAATAGATATGTCGAGTGACTAAGTGATAAAGCTGCTTGTAATTGACATTTTATGCAGGTTTTTAGCCTAGCTCTTGCAAAAGGCTTTATTTCTGTTTAATTTAATGTCATCTAGTTTCTGTAACGCTAAACTCTGTCTATGAAAGCGGCTCGCCAATTAACCATTGCCATGCTTGTACTGGCTGTAACAGCAGCTTTGTTTGTGGGGTATCATCTGATTGCTGATCCCACAGGAAGCACACTCAGCATACCTGTTTATTTCCTCAATGGAACCATGTTTAAAGATTTCTCCACTCCCGGCTGGATCATTTTATTATCTATCGGTGTACTAGGTATCGTCACCATCTTCACCGTTGTAAAAAGAATCCGGCACTTTCATACGGTGGTAGTGGTTCAAGGAGCCATTATTTGTGTTTTGGTGATTGCTCAAATGATCATTATTGGGGAAGAATATATCTTACAATACTTATTTCTCATGTTGGGTATGGCCATTGCTATAGTTGGGGGCTTATTAAGCCAAATAGATAAGAAAAAGGCACAAGAATAAAGAAGCAGGGTACAAGAAAGCTACAAGTTACAAGCTGCAAGCCACAAGTGTAAGTGAATTGCTTGGTTCTTGTATCTTGATCTTTGATTTTCTTTATTTCATATTTCTTATTTCATGTTTCTCTGTTTCATCCCTCATCGCTAAGTACACACCATTCGTCCAACCAAATCCATCTTGATTGGGATATTCACCGCCACCGGCTTTTACATGTATATCTTGTACGTTATACTTCTCCATCATTTTCCCGGTCTGTTGGTAAGTGGTTTCATTTAAGCGCATCCATCTCTTTTTTATTTCATCTGCTAGTTCCTGATGCCCGTAATTGCTCAGTCCTTTATAAGCAACCCATTGTAGTGGGGCCCATCCATTGGGAGCGTCCCATTGCTGACCGGTTTGAAGGGTGGTAGTCAATACACCTCCTGCTGAAAGCAGTTGTTCTTTGATCATCACAGCCACTGCGGTGGCTTGTTCATCATCAGCAACAGCTAGGAACAATGGAAAGCATCCAGCCATGGTAATGCGATCGGTATTTTTTTGCTGTTGAGTGTGGTAGTCAAAATAAAATCCCTTTGTATTATTCCAACAGTATTCTTGAATGGCGGTGTGACGGTTCTCTATTTTCTTTGTGAAAACCTGTACGGCATCATGATTTTTATTTTGCTGATAACAGGCTAATAAAGTTTTCTCCAGATGTAACAAAAGACAATTTAAATCAACAGGAATAATATCCGTTGTCTGTATTGTATGCATCTCTTGTGCATCTGCAAACCATCGGCTACTGAAATCCCAACCCGATTCAGCAGCCGCACGAATATTCCTGTAAACTTCCTCTGGCTCTTTGTTGGAGATTTTTGCTAAATGAAGGTCTTCTATGTATGCTTCGGGTCTGGGTGAGGGATCATCATCCCAATACCTGTTTAATACTGAACCATCAGGCATCAGTACTACCCTTCGATAAGTGGGTAATTCAGGCGAAAGTTGGTCTACACCATCCATCCAGAAGTTGTATTCTTTTTCAAGTGCAGGTAAATATGCCTCAAGTATCCTGTCGCCTTTGGCTGCGTGTAGAATACCCACCATCATACTAAAAAATGGGGGCTGAGATCGGCTGATATAATAAGTTCTGTTACCATTGGGGATATGTCCAATGGTTTGAATCAGAAAGGCAAAGTTTTTCACCATATTTTCTATCAGGTCAATTCTACCGCTCTTTTGTAAGCCCAACATGGTAAAATAACTATCCCAATAATAAATCTCTCGAAATCTTCCTCCAGGAACAATATATGGATAGGGTAATGGTATCAATGTGCCGCCAGTTTCATCGGGGTTCCTTTGTAATACATTCCATAATTCATTCAAGTGAATATTGATAGATTTATTCGCAGATGAATATTCTTCTTGTTCCGCTTGTGGTAATATGAAATTTTCTTGTATGAATTTTAATAAGCTAAATGAGGGTTGCTTGTGTTCAGTAGCATATCTTTCTAGAACACTTGTAACACTTGATTTTGGTAAAGCGTCCACAAAATATTTTGAATCAGCAAAAATGTCAGACTGCTGAACATCTTCATACAATGGCGACAAGGATTCAATATGTAAGTAACTATTAGGCTTCATCTGTTCGATTGGATACTATTTTTTTCTTTTCGTTGTAGTCTATTAAACAAGAATAGACATACAATTAATATGGCCATGGGAATTAAGGAAAAATAAAATGCTTGCTTGCCGTCGTAATGTTCAAATATATTTCCTGTAATGATAGATCCGGTTGTACCACCTAATGCGGAAAAAATGATGATCAATCCAGACATGAGTCCATGTTGTTTTGTAGGTAGCGTACTGAGTATAACAGAATTTACTGCAGGATAAATTGGAGCCAATAATAACCCGATCATAGGAAACACAAATGCAGCAATAGGAGCGGTAGCCCAACCGGTAATGGGTTGTCCGGTAGTTTTTTCAGCCAAAGGAATGGCCACTAATACCAATGCTGCAGCTAATACCAAACAGGAAATCAATACGATCAGCCAGTTCAGTTTTTTCAATACTAACCCGGCGAAGAAGCGCCCCAATGCAGTAGAACCCGCGAGTATACTTGCCATTTGAATACTCAAAGCTGCAGGTAGCAGTAATACTTTATTATTAAAAGTCGGTAACCAACTCATGATACTTTGTTCGATCAGCACATAAAAAAATGCACAGAGTACAAATACCAATACGATAGGCTTCACCATCAATTTGAACATTTCTTTAAACTCACTCAACATAGACTTTTGCTCTTTCGATTGTATTGATGATTCATCTAATGAGGCAGAGAGCAGTAGCAAAAAAGCAGCTAATGAAATACCGCCTAGCAGATAATATACATTCAACCATTGAGTAGATTGAGGGTTTGCATCATCTACAAAATAACTGAAAATAAAATAGCCTGTCAGAATACCGATCATGAAAAAAGATTCAATAAAGTTCATCAGGCTGATATGCTCTTTTTCATTTTTTGTTACTAAGCCAATTGTGCTGTACACAGACATTTTAATCAGCGCAAATGAGGACCCCACTGCTGCAAACAATAATTTGGTAGTTAGGAAACTGGCTGTGAAAGGCATGATGAAACAAATAACACTAATGAATCCTAATGCAATCAGCATGGCATTTTTATATCCAATCCGGACAATATAAGAGGAGATTAGAAAGGATACCGCCGCAATGCTCAAATCCTTAAAAGCTTCGAGTGTGGAAGCTGCACTTTCTGAAACACCAAAGTTTTGCTGTACTTGCAGAATAACAGTGCCTACGCTATTGAGCAGTATGGCAAATACAAAATAGTTAAGAAATAAAGATGTTTTTATTTTCCAGTTTTGCATATAGAGGGATTAAAATTATTCTTGAATGGGTATTAGCTTCAAGCAAACAGGACTCGGCACTTCTGTTTGTCGGATCAATTGTTGTAGTAGCCCTGTTTCTTTGTTGATACGATACGTAACAATATTATTGGTTCGCTGATTGGCTACTAATAAAAAGTTGCCACTTGGTTCTATGATAAAGTTTCTAGGACCTGCTCCGGGAATAGGTTGGTAACCAACAGTAGTAAGCTTTCCTGTGTTTTGATCAATGGAAAAAATGGCAAGATTATTTTCTTCGCCTCGATTAGACGCGTACAAAAATTTGCCATCAGGCGATACATGAATATCAGCACTGCCCGCTTGTCCGGAGAAATCTTTGGGATGTGTTGCTATTTGCTGAATCCCTGTTAAATAACCGTTGGTATAACGATAAGCTTTGATAGTACCCGTTAACTCTTCCAACAGATACACAAATTTTTGGTTGGGATGAAAATCAAGATGACGAGGGCCGCTTCCGGGAGCAGAAGCAGCGAAAGGCATGGCCGCTGGCTTTAATGGTTGTTTGGTATTGGGATTAAATAGATACATCATCAGTTTGTCAGTTCCCAAATCCGGTACCAAAAGATATTTCTCATCCGGAGAAAAAAAAGTTCCATGAACATGCGGCTTATCTTGTCTGCTTTTATTGATACTACTACCTGTATGTTGAATCTTTTGTACATAATGTTTGAGACTACCATCGCTGGCAACGGGAAATACACTGATGTTTCCTCCGGTATAATTTCCGGTGATGACCCATTTCCCTGTTTTATCTACTGTTACATAACAAGGATGGTCGCCGCCTGTTGGCTGACTGTTTATGTAATATAATTGTCCGGTAGCCGCGTCAAACTCATATGCACTGACATAACCGGGTTGTTCACCTCCTGTCTCATTGACTGTATAAATTTTTTGTTTATCAGGTGATACTGCCAGAAATGAGGGATTGGTAGCACTATCGGTACTGCTAACCCATTGAATTTCTCCATTTTGGGAGTTAAACCTGAATACATACACGCCTTTACTCTTACCTGTAGTATATGTACCCACCAGCAAGTAATGATCTTGGGCAAAAAGTGACAAACAATAAAAACACATGAAGAACAATAGAGAAGCTCTCATGATGGTTTGGATTTTCCGTAAGATAAACATTGCATCGCATTCTTTGTAACCATACAGTAATTATATCTACTTGAAATGGTTTTTTACGATTTTGGGAGTCTCTGATGATTAATATAGTTGTTTAGTAGACTAATTGTACTTTTGCGATGCAAATCAGCAATATGAAATATATATACTTGGGTCTAATACTTTTTATGATGAGTTGTGGCGTAAAACAAAATGAAAATTTACAAGCGGGAGAGTGGCAAGCCAAACTAATTCGTGAAGATGGAAATCATATTATTTTCAACTTTGAAGTGATCAAATCCGGTGATAGCCTTCACTGGATTATTAAAAATGGCGAAGAGCAGATTCAAGTTGATGATATTACTATAAAAGATGATTCCGTACTAGTAGCCATGCCGGTATTTGAATCCTATTTTAAATTGGTCAAAAAAGGGAATAACCAACTCTCGGGTATTTGGACCAAAGCAGCCACTGCCGGTTTTATTGATATGCCCTTTGAAGCAATAGCCGGCACAAGTACAAGATTCGAAACCAATAATCAACCAACCGCCAATATCTCAGGAAAATGGGAGGTGACTTTTTTCAGGGCAGACGGTTCCCCCAGACCTGCCATTGCAGAATTTGTACAACAAGGTAAAACCCTTTCAGGAACCTTTATTACTCCTACGGGTGATTATAGATACTTATATGGTATCGTAGATGGTCACCGTATCAAGCTCTCAACATTTGATGGGAGTCATGCCTATTATTTCAACGCAACTATTAATAGCGATACATCTATTACAAATGGTCATTATTATTCAGGAGCTACCAGTATTGAGCCATGGAAAGCTGTAAAAAATGACAAGGCAACATTGCCTGATGTTGCGGCTATGTTTTTAAAAGAGGGAGAAGAGCGACTAGATTTTAGTTTTCCTGATTTGAATGGGAATACCGTTTCAATTAATGATAACCGATTTAAGAATAAAGTAGTCATTGTTCAAATCATGGGATCCTGGTGCCCAAATTGTATGGATGAGACTGCTTTTCTCAGTGAATATTATCAAAAGAACAAAGAGCGGGGTGTAGAAGTAGTGGCATTGGCATATGAATATTATGAAGATCCAATTTTAGCAGGTAATAGTGTACGAAAATTCCAGAAGCGTTTCAATGTGCAATACCCCATGTTACTTACGGGCGTCACTGTATCAGATACATTGAGAACAGAAAAAACATTACCACAACTAACAAAGATCAAGTCATTTCCTTCCACCATATTTATTGATAAGCAGGGTAAGGTTGCTAAGATACATGCCGGATTTGAAGGTCCGGGAACAGGGTCTAGATATGCGTTGTTGAAGAAGGAATTTGAAGCAACAGTGGAAAGCTTATTAAAATAAAAAAGCACGGGTTGTATTCCCGTGCTTTTTTATTTTTTATTTAGCTCCTTTCACATATTTATCTAACCATTGTTGTTGCTCCCATAAAGTGTGCAACACATTCTCCTTTCCACGATAGCCATGTGCTTCATAAGGTAAGAATACAAAGCGTACCGTACCGCCATGTCCTTTAATAGCTGCGTATAATCGTTCACTATTAATTGGATAGGTTCCTGTGTTATCATCACTATCACCATGAATCAATAAGATCGGTGTTTTGATCTTATCAGCATAGCTGAATGGACTCATTTCATAATACAACTGAGGAGCCTGCCAGTAAGTACGGTCTTCATTCTGGAAACCAAAAGGAGTCAAGGTTCTGTTATACGCACCACTTCTGGCAACACCTGCTTTGAACAAGTTGGTATGTGCTAATAAGTTAGCAGTCATAAAAGCACCGTAGCTATGTCCACCTACACCCACACGATTTTTATCGGCCACGCCCAAACCAGATAAATGATTAATCGCTGCTTCTGCATTCATCTTTAACTGAGCAACAAAATTATCATTCGGTTTTTTATCCGCAGAAGCTGCTACGATGGGCATTTCAGCATTGTCTAATACTGCATAACCTTGAGTTACATAATAAATAGGAGAGCCCCAGCTTAAAGTAGTAAAACGGTATTGGCTACCTCTGATTTGAGCAGCATCAGCAGCGCTGTTGAACTCACGGGGATAAGCCCAAATAATCAATGGCAATGGACCGTCTTTATCTTTATTATAGCCCTTTGGTAAATATAGTTCACCGGTAAGGTCTACGCCATCTGCTCTTTTGTACTTTACTTTTTCCTTGGTTACACCTTCCAGTTGTGGATACGGGTTGGCAAACTTCGTAATGGCTCTGTCGGCAATGCGTAAAACCAAATTCTTAATATAGTAGTTAGGAACTTCTGTTTGTGATTCACGACGGGTTAGTAAAACCAATTTATCGGCATCAATGACTTCATTCACAGTTTCATAAACACCTTCGGCACAACGCCAGATAATCTCGTTTTTCTTGGTAGACAAATCAAATTTAGCAAGGAAAGGAAGATCACCTTTTGGAGAAGAACCGGTGGTATTGTTCATCAAAATTTTATTACCATTATCAGTGGTTTGAATTACTAATCTACCGAATTTATTCTTGGTTAATACAGGTGATCCCGGATTATTATAAGCATCGGTCTGATTTCTTTCAATCAATAATTCCAAAGCCCCTGTTGTGCTATTGTATCGGCTAACACGAATAGTTTGTTTAGATCTCAATACCTCCTGCACCAATGCTAGCGTAGCATCACCCCAAGTCGTACCAGCATAACGTGTTTTGGTTTTAAACAATTCTTTGGCTTCACCTGTGAAAGGGGCACTCAATGCATAAACAGCATCATGATACTCCACTTGTTTTTTGATCAATCCACTATCCAGCGGCATAGCCCAAGTAATGCTAGCAGCCTCATCATCTCTCCAATCAAATCCACGCGGAACATTTTGTGTATTATCATAGCCCGACGGTGTTCCTTCAGAAGAAGGTAATTCAGCCAATACTTTAACGACTTTTCCTGTGAGATCTTGAATAGTAATGGTAGAGGGGAATCCATTAGCGGTAACCAGATAAGAGAATGGTTTACGAATGGTTCTTACCATCATATATTTTTTATCCGGAGATAAGCTGAATGTTGAAACAATACCTGATTTACCCAGATTGGTTTCTACTCCGTTTTTATTTTGTACCAGTTGACCATTTGCATAAAATTCAAAAAGTTGTTCATCAAAAGGAGATTTGATCAAATCCTGATAAGTAGGACTTGGTGCTGCTTTACCTAAATTCTGTTGAACGGTAGGTCCTTTAGGAGTGATAGGACGCTTTGGAGCATTGGATGCAGATTGTGTAGCTGCTTTATAAATAATGGTATTATCATCTACCCAAGTATAAGAGGTTCCCAAAACCGTATTCAATGCTTGTTTATTGATTTTAGTCGCTTTTTTGCTGGCTACATCAATCACATAGAGGTCTACCCTAGAACCTGTAGTATTAGTAAATGCAATTTTGGTTTCAGAAGGACTCCAACTCACATTACCCGCTAATAAATTGGCAGGTAAACCGGTAACCTGTGTACTTACACCTGTTTTGATATTCTGTAGTGAAAAATTATTGATAAAATTTTGTCTGCTAGGAGCAAAATTGTTGGGATTGATTCTTAATCCGGCAACACGTATCTCTGGTTGTCCGAGTTCTTCTACGGTTGGATAACTGTTCCGCTCACTTAATACCATCCATTCAGCTTTGCCATCAATGTTAATAGAAGGCGTAGGCTTTGCTAGTAACAGTTCCATCACTTCTTTGGCAGGTGTGCGATAGCTGTTATCATCCTGTGCATATAATGCTGTAAAAGATGCACCAGCGATAAGAAGACTAAAGAACAATTTTCTCATAATAATTTGTTTTATCGGTGTTGGTTTTGAAAATTTATCATTATTGATAAACACGTACATAGTCGATCCACATTTTCTGCGGAAATACTTTTTCATCTACCCCTTTTTGTCCGCCCCATGATCCTCCTACAGCAATATTCAAGAGTAGATGGAAGGGTTTGTCAAATGGCCATGCATCATTTCCTGTATGTTCATTTTTAAAAGTAAAGTAAGGCTTCTTATCTACCAGGACAGTGATGTTTTCTTTATTCCATTCTAAAGCATATACATGAAATTTCTCACTGCAATCGGGAACACTTACAGTAGCAGTCTTCTGGGTACCGATGCTGTGAAAATATTTTTTTGTATGTGTGGAAGCATGAATCGTTCCTTGGTTATAACCTACATGTTCCATAATATCGATCTCTCCGTCATCAGGCCAGGTAATTTTTGGCGTGGTACCTAACATCCATATTGCAGGCCAAGTACCTACTCCTTTGGGTAATTTGGCACGCACTTCAATGCGCACATATTTCCAATCTGCTTTTCCTTTGGTAACTAGTCGGGCAGAAGTATAATCGTTCTCACCCATTTTTTCTTTGTGGGCTTCTATAACCAACATGCCTTTTTCAACCCTTGCATTCTTCAACTGTTGTGAGGTATAGTATTGCAATTCATTATTTCCCCATCCATGTCCGCCAACATCATAGCTCCATTTGGTAGAATCGGGCAGCCCATTTTTATTGAATTCGTCGCTCCAAATCAACTTCCTTTTCTGGGAAATAGCTGTCAAGCAGGTCAATGACAGAACGGTAAATACCATTGTTTTTAACATAGGCTGCAATTTGGGACACGTAAGTTAGGTATTATGGGGCAGGAATACCGGTCAAATGGATGATCGGGTGAAAAAAATTTGCAGGGGAATGAAGATGCCTTTACTTTTGCATCTCATGAAACAATTCGCACATATCCACCACCATCATTACTTACCCATTGGGTAGGCTGTTGGTGTTTTGTGCCAAACATAAAACATTGAAAGGCTTACCAAGAGGTAAGCCTTTTTTATTTTAACTGAATACTATGAAACTAAAGCTCGCAATTCAAAAAAGTGGTCGTTTACACGATGACTCCATTCGTTTGTTGAAGGAATGTGGTATCGATATCAGTAATGGTGTGAACAAACTCAAAGCTGAAGCCACCAACTTTCCCATTGAAGTATATTTTTTGAGAGATGATGATATCCCGCAATATGTGGAAGATGCAGTAGCTGATATTGGGTTTGTTGGTGAGAATGTGGTGTATGAAAAAAGAAAAAAAGTAACTGTTGTTGAGAAACTAGGTTTTGGTAAATGCCGCTTGAGCATGGCAGTACGTAGGGGTGAAGAATATACGGATGCCTCTTTTCTCAATGGTAAAAAGATCGCAACCAGTTACCCGGTGATTGTAGAAAACTTTCTGAAGGAGAAAAATGTTACTGCCGAAATACATGAAATCAGCGGTAGTGTTGAAATTGCACCCGGTATTGGATTGGCAGATGCTATTTGTGATTTGGTGAGCAGCGGCTCTACACTTTTCATGAATGGATTGAAAGAAGCTGAAACCATTTTACAATCGCAAGCCGTATTAATCCGTAACAATGGATTAGAGGATGCCAAAACACAATTGTTGAATCGTTTGTTATTCCGCATTCAATCAGTAAAAAAAGCAAAAAATAACAAATACATTTTGCTGAATGCACCAAATGATAAACTTGCAGAGATCATTGCTTTACTACCCGGTATGAAGAGTCCAACCGTATTGCCATTGGCTGATCCTGGATGGAGTAGTGTTCATAGTGTACTCAATGAAAATGAGTTCTGGGATATCATCGAGCAATTGAAAGCAGCAGGTGCCCAGGGAATATTAGTAGTGCCGATTGAAAAAATGATTGTATAGCTAAAAGAGAAGTATGAAAAGAATTGAATTGCCAGAAAGAAGTACATGGGGTCATATTCTTCAACGGCCTGTTATTGACACGGCCACATTGGAGCAACAAGTTAAAGGAGTGTTGGATGTCGTAAAACAGGATGGTGATAAAGCAGTATTGCAATTCACCCGCCAATTTGACGGTGTTCAATTATCATCACTTGTAGTGACGGATGAAGAAATTGCATCAGCTATTCAAGAAGTACCCGATGATCTGAAAAGAGCGATTAAACAAGCAGCCAACAATATTCGTGTTTTTCATGAGAAGCAAAAAGCTGTTATTGAAGTGGTAGAAACCATGAAAGGTGTTCGCTGCTGGAGAAAGTCAGTAGGAATAGATAAAGTGGGATTATACATTCCCGGTGGTACCGCACCGTTGTTTTCTACCATATTGATGCTCGCCATTCCTGCTCAAATTGCAGGATGTAAAGAAGTAATTCTTTGTTCACCACCGGATAAGGAAGGCAACTTAAATCCTGCTATTTTATATGCGGCTAGTTTAACAGGGGTTCACAAGATTTTTAAAGTAGGTGGTGTTCAAGCTATAGCTGCTATGGCTTATGGTACAGAAACGGTTCCGAGCGTGTATAAAATATTTGGTCCGGGTAATCAATATGTAACCTGCGCCAAACAATTGGTACAACAGGAAGGAACCGCCATTGATATGCCTGCCGGACCTAGTGAAGTTTGTGTACTTGCGGATACGAGTGCGAATCCCTCTTTTGTTGCGGCAGATTTGTTGAGTCAGGCTGAGCATGGTGCAGATAGTCAGGTATTATTGGTATCAACAGATAACCAGTTGATTGATGCGGTCATACAAGAGCTGTCAGTACAATTGAAACAGTTATCACGAAAAGAGATGGCGGCTAAAGCGTTGGAAAACAGCAAAGCTATTTTTGTCAAGAATATGGATGACGCAATTGATCTGGTCAATGAATATGCTGCTGAACACTTGATCATAGCTTGCGAGCAAGATGAAAGGATCGCTGAAAAAATTACCAATGCAGGTTCTGTGTTCTTAGGTAATTATTCCCCGGAAAGTGTTGGCGACTATGCCAGCGGAACCAATCATACCTTACCAACCAATGGTTTTGCAAGAGCATATAGTGGTGTGAGTTTGGATTCTTTTATCAAGAAGATCACTTACCAGCGACTTACCAAAGAGGGATTAACAGCTATTGCGCCTACGGTAACAGCCATGGCTGCTGCAGAAGGATTGGATGCACATAAAAAAGCAGTAACGATACGTTTATAAATTTAATATCATTTATAATTCAGCAATATGTTTAACCTGGATCAACTCACCAGAGAAAATATTAAAAAGTTAACGCCTTATTCATCAGCACGTGATGAATTTAGTGGTGAAGCGAAAGTATTTTTAGATGCTAATGAAAATAGTTTGGGATCACCATTGCTGAAATGGTATAACCGATATCCAGATCCACATCAGCAACTCATCAAACAAAAGCTGAGTACGATCAAAGGAATACTGCCTGAACATATTTTTCTAGGGAATGGTAGCGATGAATGTATTGATATTTTATTTCGATGCTTTTGTGAACCGGGAAAAGATAATGTGATTATTTGTCCGCCTACATACGGAATGTATGAAGTGAGTGCGCATATCAATGATATAGAGATTCGTAAGGCACCATTGCTACCGGATTTTCAACTGGATCTGGTTCATTTAGAAAATTTGATTGATGCAAACACCAAGCTCATTTGGCTCTGTTCACCCAATAATCCAACCGGTAATTCTTTGAATCGTACCGATATTGAAATGGTATTGAATAACTTTAATGGAATTGTGGTGATTGATGAGGCCTATATCAACTTCGCTCGACAAAAATCGTTTGTACAGGAACTAAAAGAATACCCCAATCTGGTTGTCTTACAAACGCTTAGTAAGGCCTGGGGATTAGCGGGATTGCGACTTGGAATGGCTTTTGCCTCACAAGCTATTGTTGAAGTCATGAATAAGGTAAAACCGCCTTACAATATTAACCAAGCTACACAAGAACTTGTATTAAAAGCATTAGAGGAAGTAGGGCAGGTGAATGATATGATTAAGTTATTGGTAGATATGCGCGAGGCATTGGCAGAAGTTTTTACATCTATGCCAACTGTAGAAACTGTATATCCTTCTGATGCCAATTTTATATTGGTAAAAATTGCAGATGCCAGAAAAGTATACGAGTTCCTATTGACGAAGGGTATTGTATTGCGCGATAGAAGTAATGTCCAATTATGTGACAACTGTTTACGGATTACAATCGGCACTGAACAAGAAAATACCCAATTGGTAGATGCCATGCAGGAATGGTATGTTTCGCAAACAAACTAATCAACTCTATGTTTTCATTTGTAAATTCATCTCAAATTCAGCATCACATGAAAAAAATGTTTCTCATTTTCTTACTTGCTTCCATATCATTTGTATCAAATGCGAATGATTCTACAAAAGTTAATATTACGAATCAAGTAGTAGCCGATGCAGATAATGCAGGACTTACATTGCCTTCAGGATTTGGCGCTTTGATTGCTGCGGATAATTTGGGTAGAGCCAGACATATTGTAGCGACCAAGCAAGGTGGAATTTATGTCAAGTTAGAGCGTTTGGTGGGCGGCAAAGGAATTGTTTATCTCACGGATGCAAATAAGGACGGTAAGATGGAAGTAGAAACAAGTTTCGGTAATTATATCGGAACAGGTATCGCTATAAAAGATAATTATTTATATGCATCTTCGAATGAAGATGTCTTTCGTTATCATTTAGATGAAAATGGGAAAGTTACTAACCCCGATAACCCACAAAGAATTGTAAAGGGTCTGTGGGATAAACGTCAGCATGCATCCAAATCCATTGCTTTGGATAATGCAGGTAATATTTATGTGAATATCGGAGCACCTTCTAATTCTTGCCAAGAAGTAGATCGTACCAAAGGTTCGAAAGGAATGTATCCTTGTCCCATTCTGGATTCAGCCGGAGGCATTTGGCAGTTTAAAATTGATCAGACAGATCAAGGATACCACAATGGTGTGCGGTATGCAACGGGATTGAGAAATGTTGTAGGACTTGATTGGAATCAACAGCAAAACAAGCTGTATGTGACCATGCATGGAAGAGATATGTTGTACACTTTGTATCCCGACATGTTCGATACTACTGTAAGCGCAGAACTTCCTTCTGAAACCATGTATGAGATTAATAAAGGCGATGATGCAGGGTGGCCCTATGTGTATTATGATCATTTTCAAAAAAAGAAAGTATTGTCACCTGAATATGGTGGTGATGGAAAGAAAGCAGGAGGAGAAAAAGCTATTGACCCAATTGTAGCTTTCCCTGCTCATATGGCTCCAAATGCACTGTTGTTTTATACCGGAAATCAATTCCCAGCAAAATACAAGAATGGGGCTTTTGTTGCGTTTCATGGATCATGGAACCGTTCACCCTTGCCACAGGAAGGATATTATGTAGTGTTTATTCCTTTTGAGAATGGCAAACCTTCCGGACAATGGGAAGTATTTGCAAATGGATTTTCCGGTACAGAAATGGTTAAAAATCCACGTGATGCCAAACACAGACCTTGCGGATTGACAGAAGGTCCTGATGGATCGCTCTATGTATCTGATGATGTTAAAGGAACTATTTACAGAATTCTATATAACGCCAAATAATCAATCATATGAAATATGTGTATTGCTTGAGTTTGATTCTCGTATTAAGTTCAGCATTTGTAAGTAGGTCGGCTACAAATACAGTTCAGCCTACGATCAAAGCCTCTATGGATCGGGGTAAAACCATTTATCTGCAACGCTGTATGGCTTGTCATCAAGCAGATGGAAGTGGGGTTCCGAGACTCAATCCGCCATTGGATGGGGCCTCTACTGTGAAAGGAAATGATAAATTAAAATTGGTGCGTATCATTATCAAGGGTATGACGGATCGGGTTGAGATTGATGGAGAGTATTATGATAATAATATGTCTGCCAATCCTGATTTGACAGATACACAAATTGCTGATGTATTAAATTATATCAGGAATAGTTGGGGTAATAAAGCTTCTCTTGTAACGGCAGCAGAAGTAAAAGCGGCCAGAACAAAAATTAAATAAACAATGAGACCGGTATTATTTATTGACCGAGATGGTGTGGTACTGCAAGAACCACCGATTGATTTTCAAATTGACAGTATTGATAAAACTTCTTTTGTGAAGGGGAGTATCAGTGCGTTGTCACAGATTGCTGCATCATTTGATTATTACAAAGTGATGGTGACCAATCAGGATGGATTGGGTACGGATAGTTATCCGGAAGCAACTTTTTTTCCTTATCACAATCTCATGTTACGGACATTGGAAGGAGAAGGGTTTGTTTTTGATGAGATGATCATTGATAGAACTTTCGCCGCTGAAAATCAACCCACACGTAAACCGGGTACTGCTTTACTACAACATTTTTTCAATGCAGATCAATTTGACTTAACCAGGTCTTTTGTGATTGGTGATCGTTGGAGCGATATTCAGCTGGCTAAAAATCTAGGCTGTAAAGCCATCTATCTGAAATCACCCTTGCATGAATTAACACCCGAGCAAGAGCAAACATTAAGACCTGTGATTGCATTGGAAACAGATAGCTGGCAGGAGATTTATACATTTCTGAAATTGGGAATGCGTGTTGTGCATCATGAACGCAATACCAATGAAACAAAGATTAATATCGCATTGAATCTGGATGGATCAGGACGTGCTGATATCCATACCGGTCTTGGTTTTTTTGATCACATGCTGGATCAGATTGCTAGACATGGAAAGATTGATTTGACCATTCATACAAGCGGAGATTTACATATAGATGAACATCATACCATTGAAGATACTGGTATAGCGTTGGGCGAGGCTTTTGCAAAAGCGTTGATTGATAAGCGCGGCATGGAGCGGTATGGATTTGCGATACCAATGGATGAGGCAGAAGCTAAAGTGTTGATTGATTTTGGAGGCAGAAACTGGATTGTTTGGGATGCTGAGTTTAAAAGAGAAAAAGTAGGAGAAATGCCAACTGAAATGTTTTTTCACTTCTTCAAATCTTTTAGTGATGCAGCTAAGTGTAATCTGAATATTTCTTGCTCAGGTGATAATGAGCATCATAAGATCGAAGCCATTTTCAAAGCATTTGCTAAAGCCATTCGTATGGCTGTGAAGAGAGATCCATTCTCGAATCATTTGCCTTCGACGAAGGGGGTTTTATAATAATTTTATTGCCACTGAGGGCACAGAGAAGCACTGAATCGTTCTGTGTATTTCTGTGCCCTCAGTGGCAATCTATTTCCCTTTACCCGAAAGAATAATCCTCAAAGTATGTATCATGATTTTAAAATCAAGCAAGAGAGAAGCATTCTCGATATAAATCAGATCATACTTCATTCTTTCAATCATTTCTTCAACTGAAGATGCATAACCAAACTGTACCATTCCCCAGGAAGTGAGTCCGGGTTTCATTTGTAACAAATACCGATAATAAGGGGTTTTAATATTGATCTGATCAATGTAAACTTTACGTTCGGGTCGGGGTCCAATCAAACTCATGTCGCCTTTCAGAATATTCCAGAACTGCGGTAATTCATCGAGTCTCCATTTCCGCATAAACTTTCCCCATTTTGTAATACGAGGATCATCATCACTGGATAACATCGGACCTTGTTTTTCTGCGTCTTCTACCATGCTCCGGAATTTATAAATCAGGAATGGCTTTCCTTTATATCCGACCCTTTGCTGTGTATAAAAGACACCACCTTCTGAAGATACTGCTGTTCGTATAGCAATAAATACATACAGAGGGGATAATAAAATCAATACTGTTAGCGAAATCAGAATATCTGTTAATCGTTTTACATTTTGTTGCCAAGGGCTTAATGGGTTGGTTCGAATATCAATCAGCGAAGCGGTAAAAACATTATTGGTTTTAACAGACCCGGAAAGAATGTCTAAAGTATCTGCTACTAATTTGATATCAGTTTCACTATCTGATAATCGATAGAGTATATCGTTAATAGCAGTCTGTTCATTTTTATCAAGCGCCAAGATCACTTTATCGATCTGTTTTTCTGTAATCAATGCTTGAAGATTTGCGATCGTACCCAAATTCGGTAACCATTTACTGAGCCCATTTCCTTTGTCAGCACCCGTGGTAATATAACCTGTGACATGGATACCTAAGTACCTGAAATTTTTTTGTATCTCTCGATAGGCTTGAACTGCGTATTGGTTGTTACCAATGATGAGTGTATTAAAGATGATTTTACCTTTTAGAATCGCTCTTTTAACTGTATGAAGAATGAGGAGCCTACCTGTGAATAATAAAAGAAAGCTAATTGTAAAATAAGAGAGGAAATAAGCAAAGAAATCTGTTGTGTCTACAGCAGTGATGGTGCATATAATAAAAGTCCCCAATAGCACATGAATGAACGTGGCTGTCATTTCATTCAGTCTAGATTTTTCATACAATGATTGTTGATAGCTTCCTACAAATGCAAAAAACAGCAACCAGAAAAATGGCGTAATAATTGTTGTATATGACCCATGATTTTGTGTTTCAAAAGAAGTAATCAAAATTTCTTTTGAAACAGCAACACTAAAAATATAGGTACTCAAAGCTGCAAACAAGAAGTCGGAGAGGATATACCACCAAGCTATTTTGTTATTGCGCCTGTACATGTTCTAAACCAGGATACTGGTATTATTAATTTTATCCAGTATTTGATGGGCTACTTCCATAGCAAGGAAACCATCAATTTCACTCACAACAGTAGGCTTATTGTTCAATATTGCATCTGTGAAGGACTCTAACTCCAGTTTGATGGCGTTGGCTTGAGGTACGATTGGACTGGCTATAGCAATGGTTTTCTTACCCTGTTGTGTATCGATATCAAAAGAAAATACATGTTGATCATCTGGCTGCTTCAGTTTAATGATTTCTGTTTTCTTTTCGAGGAAATCAATACCGATATATGCATCTTTCTGGAATAAACGCATCTTGCGCATTTTCTTCATACTGATACGACTACTTGTCAAATTAGCCACACAACCATTATGAAACTCAATACGCACATTCGCGATATCAGGTGTTTCAGTCATGACGGCAACGCCACTGGCTGAAATTTGTTTGACATCACTTTTTACTAGACTGAGGATGATATCAATATCGTGGATCATTAAATCCAATATCACACTCACTTCAGTACCCCGCGGATTAAATTGAGCCAAACGATGTACTTCTATGAACATCGGATTTAATGGATGCTGTTGAATGGCGAGATAAGCAGGATTGAATCTTTCTACATGTCCAACTTGTAATTTCACATTGGCCTCACGAACCATATTCACAAGATCCCGACCCTCTTGAATAGTATGTGCCAGAGGTTTTTCAACAAAGACATGTTTGCCTTTTCTGATGGCCATCATACAAATAGCAAAATGATGGTCGGTAGGCGTTACCACATCTATGGCATCACATGCGTCAATGAGTTTTTCTTCATCGGAAAATCTTTTCAGTCCATATTCTTCTACTGCAATTTTTGCATTGTCATTATTCGGATCAAAGAAGCCAACGATTTTTACGTCTTTGATTTCTTTCCAGTTATTCAGGTGAAATTTGCCCAGGTGACCAACGCCAAATACGCCTACTTTAAGCATAGCAAAAGTTAAGTTTAGTGGGTAAAGATAAATAAAGACTGCCCCCGAAGTAGTAGCTGCTGCTTTATGTGGATATTCTTCAAACAGGCCGGTATTTGAGGGGAAATCTTACTTAATATTGTTGATGCTTACAAATAGGCATATAAAGAGGGTATTGTTCAGGGCCGGCCAGCTAATATTGGGAAGGGAAAACTGGCTTTTATTCATGGCTCATATCAATTTAACACGGATGCGGGGTAAGCACTATGAAGGCACTTTTCGAGCATTCTCCCATCTGCTACCTGATCGTGGACTTGTTTTGGATATCGGAGCTAATTTGGGAGTTATGTCTGCTTATTTGGCTCAAAAAAACAGTTCTTGGAAAATCATAGCTATTGAGCCCATACCATTACATGTAACTGTTATCAAACGGTTTTTCAGATATAAAAAAATCATGAATATTGATATTGTTAAAAAAGCAATCAGTGATAAAGATGGATGGGCAGAAATGAAAGTTCCATTGGAAGAGGGGATACTGCAACATGGACTGGCCTCATTGGAAATACAAAAAGAGAGAGAAGGGGAGTTACACCAAGTACCTGCAATTACATTGGATCAGTTGATGAAGCAGTACCCTGATGAAATCTTAATAGGTTTAAAAATCGATGTCGAAAATCATGAATGGGAAGTGCTTCAAGGCGGAATACAAACTATTCAAAAGTATCAACCTCTTATCGTGGCTGAATTGTGGAATGATCGTAAAAAGGAACAATGTTTGCATTTACTAACATCATTGGGTTATCGTGTGATGTATGTCAATATGCAGGGACTACTGGTTTCCTATCAGGGTGAAGATGTAGTAGATTATATATTTATGCCCCCATTAGCATAATTATGGTAAACCTCTTTTACATATCAATAGGGATTATCGCTTATACTTATATAGGCTATCCTTTTTTGATTTTTTTAGTTTCGAAAATGGTAGAGCTATTTCGTAAGCGGAAAGTAAAAAAAATTGATGATTCACTGGATTCTCCAATGGTAACGATCATTATTGCGGCTTATAATGAGTTGAATTATTTGGAAGCTAAGATTAAGAATACCTTATCGCTCGAATATCCTAAAGAGAAGAAATCTATTTGGGTAGTCACTGATGGATCAACAGATGGCTCCGAAAAATTGCTAGCTCATTACCCGGAAGTACAATTATTTCATCAACCAGACCGTCATGGAAAAGCAGCCGCAATCAATCGTGTACTTCCTGCTGTATTACCGGGCATTGTGATATTTACGGATGCCAATATATTATTGAACAAAGATGCGTTACATCATCTTGTACATCATTTTAAGGATCCTTTGGTGGGAGCGGTGGCAGGTGAAAAAAAAGTGTCAGATGGTAAAGAGAAGGGTGCAGTAGCAGTGGAAGGATTGTATTGGAGATATGAATCTATCATAAGAAAATCAGATGCATCTGTTCATTCTGTTACGGGAGCGGTAGGTGAATTGTTTGCGCTCAGAACAGCATTAGTAAAGCCAATGCCTGAAAGTATTATTTGCGATGATCTCTACATGAGTCTACAAGTGATAGATCAAGGGTATCGTATTGCTTATGAAGAAAAAGCTTATGGGGTGGAGGCTTATTCCTTTTCAATATCCAAAGAGTGGAAAAGAAAAGTTCGTATTGCTGCGGGTAGTATACAAATGCTAAAGATGGTTCATTGGTGGAGTCTTTTGATCAAAAGACCGATTCCTATATTACAATTCATCAACCGAAAATTGTTGCGATGGCTGGTAGTTCCTTATTTAGTAGTGCTCATGCCGCTTATTGTTGCATTCATAGATAGAGATGTGATTGCACTTCCATTATCGGGATTACTTTTTTGGTGTTTTGTATTTTATGGATGGGCATTATTGGGAGGGATACTCATCCAATTAAAATTTGTTCCGCGTTTCTTTTATTTGCCTTTTTATTTTGTGTGGGCGAATCTGGCTATGATTGTGGGTACTTGGGAATTTTTAAACAAAAAGTCTTATACAGTTTGGGAGAAAGTACGATAGTGGTGCATGCCTTTTATTCGTAGGTCTTATAATAAAAACCCCCGTTCAACATCGTGAACAGGGGTTTTATTATTGCAATTTTTAAATCTAATTAGTATCCTGGATTTTGAACAAGACTACGATTAGCATTCAAAAATTCTTCCGGAATTGGTATGGCCCATTCTCTTGCTGTTGCTGCAAGTGTACAAGCACCTGAAGCAGAAACACTTGTTCCACAAGGAGTACCACGAGAAACAGTTCTTGTAGTACGTTTCAGATCAAAGAAGCGATGACCTTCGCCAAACATTTCTCTTCTTCTTTCATCAGCGATAGCATTGATCAATGCAGTACCTGTTAATACAACAGGAGTATATCCACTGATACGAGCAGCACGTAATGTATTCAAATCAGCCAATGCAGAAACTTCATTGGCACCGCCTAAGCGAGCATTCGCTTCAGCACGGATCAAATACATTTCACCGGTACGGAATACAGGATAGTTGGCAGTACCGTCTACCAAACCGGCTTTTCCTCTATACTTAGTTACAGCCAGATTTGGAGTAGTGGTACCTGCTGCAGGAACATTTGTAAAGTAAGCCTGATAGCGTACATCATTGTTCTGAATCAAACCACTTGTACCAGCTATAGTTGCGATATCCGGTCCTGGTCTAAAATAGCTTCTATTGCTGGTAGCAAAGAATACCAGAAAAGTAGGACTAAATTGACCAGACTCGAACTGAACATTGAAAATCAGTTCACCAACATTGGTTTGGTTATACATACCTGAGAAAGCTGCTTGTGTAGTAGCCAATGGACGACCATTGATCGCATTGGTTGCTGCTGTAGCCGCTTCAGCCCAATTACCTGCATACAGATTAACACGAGCTAAGAGTGCATACGCTGCATTTCTGTCCAAATAAGGGCGACTAAGACCACTGGTTGGGTTAACTGGTTTATCAACATTACCTAACAACGTAATGGCTTGGTTGATATCAGCAAAAAGATTATCATAGAAATCTTTGTTAGTAGCTCTTGGTAATTTTAAAGACGTAGAAACGACAAACTCCTTAACATAAGCTACCGCTAAATCAGTAGTACTAGAACGATCATATTTCGGAGAAAAATAACGCAGCAGATCAAAATGAGCTAATGCACGCAGTGCATAAGCCTGACCCTTAATTCTGTTAGACTCTCCTTGGTTGATTGCTGTAGTAAACTTGTCAACATCACGCAACACAATATTTGCGTTTGCGATGGTTGCATAAGGAGCAGCATACATGCTTCTTACTTGACCTGTAGATTGATTGAAGATCCAATCTGCCATAGCTCTTGAGTTTGCTAATGTTTCAGCAGAAACCTCATAGAGGTTATCACTCATGACATCGGGCATCAAAGACCAACAAGCGCCGGTACCACTACCGGAACCGTAATAATCATTCGCTCTTAAGCTAGCATAAGCACCAGTTAACACTTCTTCTACTTGTCTCATGCTTGATGGATTGGTAATGGCATCAAGAGCAAAGTCTGGCGTCAAATCAACGACGTCTTTTTTGGAGCACCCCTGCATCACCGTAATAGCTGCGAGTGCAACGATGGAATTTTTTATTATTTTACTATACATGTTCATTCGTTTTGAGGGTGATTAAAATCCAATGTTTAAGCCAACAGTTGTTTGTACAAGAGCAGGATACTGTGCACCAACCAAGGATGTACCGGTTGATTCCGGATCGAAACTCTCATACTTTGTAGCTGTCCACCAGTTCTGACCCTGAACAAAAATTCTTGCAGAACGGATACCTGTTTTGCTAAGCATTTTTGCTGGGAAAGTATAACCCAATGTTACGTTACGCAATCTCCAGAAACTACCATCTTCAAGAAAACGGGTAACCTGAGACTGATAAGGATTGGCAGGAGCTGTTCCACCCAGTGTTCCTGAAGAAGGTCTTGGTACATTGGTGATATCACCCGGATTTCTCCATTCTTTCAACAACTCAACCCACATGTTATCAAAGTAATAAGTTGGGTTAACAACGTTGTTTTTGTCATTATTGTACACTACACGATCAAGGAAAAAGTTCAGTTGTGCACTTAAATCAAAACCTTTATAAGACCAAGAAGAAGTGATACCTCCAAACCATGGAGCATCTGATGTTCCCTGATACACTTTATCGGCAGGAGTGTACACCATAGTGATGGATTTGTCTCTCTTTTGATATTGTGCATTACCATTTGCCGGATTAACACCCGCATAAGGAACCAGGAATAAGGTATTCAAAGGTTTACCTACTTTCAGAATGGTCAATCCTGTAACCAGTGAATCTTGAGATAGCTCAATAATTCTGTTTTGGTTATAGGTAATATTGGCACTGATCGTCCAGTTGAAATCCTTGGTCTTAATCACTTCACCTCTGAGTGACAATTCAATACCACGGTTGCGAAGTTTACCAACATTGCTTGGAACACTAGTAAAACCACTGGAAGAAGGATCAGTTGTAATACTGTAGAATTGATCAATTGTTTTTCTATCGTATAATTCGATAGTACCACTCAATCTTCTTTTCAGAATAGAAAAGTCAATACCGAAGTTGATGGTGCGGTTGGTTTCCCAACGCAAATCAAGGTTTCCGGGCTGTCCAGGTGTCCATCCACTAACTCCCGCATAAGTAGCACTTCTAAATTGTGGAATAGGATAATCACCAACAGTATTTGGGGTAAGCTGATTACCGGTGGTTCCAATACTAGCTCTAACACGCAGATCATCAAAGATCTTGCTATTCTCCATGAATTTCTCATTTGAAGCAACCCAAGTTAGACCTACTGATCCGAAATTAGCAAATTGATTATTCAAACCAAAACGAGATGAACCATCGCGACGACCTACTAAAGTCATATAATATTTACTGTCGTAACCATAGTTGAAAATTCCGAAGTAGGAAAGAAGACCATTATCGGTACCATTACCACGTACTGTAGGAATAAAGTTGGCATTGGCAACACTACCTTGTGTAATACCGGCTTCATTGGTAAAACCATTGGTGAAACCATAAGCGGTAAATCCAAAGCTTCTAAAGTCATTTTTCACCACTTCCGTAAACAAGCCACCTTCTATTTCATGTTTTCCAAAATTTTGCTTGTAGTTCAATGAAGTAGTTCCGGTATAACGGAAATTTCTATTTTGGTCTTTTATAAATGTACCCGCTCTTGCTTGTGCGCCTGCAGTACGAGGATCATTGAAGCTCACATTCTCATTACCAGTGAAATCTATACCCCAGTTGGTTCTGGCATACAATCCTTTCAGAAAAGGAAAATGGAATTCCAAATAAGAAGTAGCCACAGTCTTTAACTGGATAGATTCATTGTAATCTAAGAATAATTCCATAGCACCATTGGGTTGACCGGAAGTTAAATAACCCGGACCTCCAAACTGTTGGTAATCACCTGTACGAGGATCAATATCACGCTCATAAGGATTTGACCAACGCGCAGCATTCAATGGACTAGAAAGTGCGGTGTTTGCTTCAGGTGTGCCTTTTAACTTAGAAAAACCTGCCTGCAAACCAACACCAAATCTCCAATTCTTAATGCTATTGTCGACATTGATTCTGGCTGTATATCTTTTCAAACCAGTGGTTTTTACAATACCTTCCTGATCTAAATAAGAGAGTGAAGCATAAAATTTACTTGCAGCAGTACCGCCACTTACACTTAACTGATGTTGTTGTGTTACACCTGTTCTGAATAATGCATCAGTCCAGTTGAAATTTACTTTGCGTAAACTATCTGCTTCAGCTGTAGTCCAGCCGTAAGGATTACCACGCTGTAATTCATAAGTAATTTTCTGATCACTATTCATCACCGGTAATCTGTCTTTTGGCAAATCACTAAAGCCGACTTGGGCATCATAACTAAACTGTAAAGTACCTGCACGACCACGGCGAGTAGTGATTACGATTACACCATTCGCTCCACGAGAACCATACATGGCAGAAGCAACACCATCTTTCAATAAATCCACTCTATCAAAATCTCCCTGGTTCATACTTGCGAAGTCAGCAGCAGAAATTTCAATACCATCAAGAATATATAATGGTACGTTACTACCACTGATAGAGCCATTACCTCTAATCCGAACCTGTGCAAATGCACCTGGTTGTCCAGAGTTTGCAACAACAGAAACACCCGATGCTTGTCCTTGTAATGCCTGATCAAAAGAACCAAAAGGCTGCTTTCTCACTTCTTCTGTTGCAGCTGTAACTGTAGCACCAGAGAATTTCTTACGTTGAATGCTGGTATAACCGGTTACAACTACTTCAGATACGCTATTGGCTTCAGCAGTAGTTAATGCAATGGTTAATGCACCCCCGGTTAAGGTAACGGTGCGATCGTTGAATCCGAGCGATGAAACAACAATAGATGTAGTAGCGTTTGGAACGCTGATGGTAAAGTCGCCGGTAGCATTGGTTGCACCAACGGCTCTTCCATTTGCTTTAATGGTAGCACCTGAGATAGGGGAACCATTAGCCTCAGTTACCTTACCGGTAACATTTTTGTTTTGTGCGGAAGCCGTTGCTAAAAATAGCATCAAGACTCCCAAGAGTGATAGGAATTTTCTCATTTGTTCTAGTTTTAAAATTTTAAGGCGTGTTCATGAAGAATGTAGCGGTTACATTGTGGTTTAGATGAAAAAAAGGCTTGGATATTTTTAGGTTCAGTTATTACTTTCATAGATCGTCTCTTCAAACATGTAATGGTTTTAGGCTAATTCGTGCTCAATCGAATCAATATCATTTCGGCATTGTATACTTTGTATGGTTATTGTTCATACCTAAATCATCAATCGCATGTCAAATTTTTTGGCAAAAATCGAAGAGACAGCATATAAATAAAGACCGTTTTCAGTCTCAAATGCTGCATACGTAGCTGTAAATGTTAATAAAACTTTAATGCCGTCAAAAAAATGAATATATATTATTTTACATAATCTATATATAATAATATAATCAATATTTTAAAGATTATTTTTTTATTAATTAAAATTTAAGTCCTACTAAATTTGTAGATATTTCATTCTAATTTATAGAATTGACCATCACCCTACTTGGTCTTAACAATACGATTATCAATCGTTTAATGATTGGTTTCTCCGTTAAAACCCCGAGGTTTTCCACATAAAAAACCGTTTTTTCCCCATTGAATAAAAGAATAATATGCAATTGATTGATAGTGCATTGCACTTACTAACCCCAAATTGACAACTTATGAGAATTTTTTTACGCAAACTACCTAGTCTATTGGCATTATTGCTATTGACTTCCCTTGTTTCAGCTCAAAATCATTATTATGTTGCCATCAACGGTAACAACACAAATGATGGACGATCACTAGGCTCCGCCAAGGCTACCATCAATGCTGCATTGACTGCCGCCGCCGCAGGTGATGTGATTCATGTTACACCCGGCACTTATACTGAGAAAGTCAATATCAATAAACAAGGTATTAAACTGGTATCTACAGAAGGAGCTACCGTTACTTTCATCAATCCTTCCACGGCTGCCGGCGTGGGTACAGTTGCTATTGCCACTGGTATTAATAATGTAACCATCGGTGAATCCGGTAAGGGATTCACCATTACGGGTTTTGATGGAGATGGCGGTAGTGAAACGGGTGCCATTTTTCTAGACGGATCGCATCATAATATCTATATCGAAGGCAATACGATTGTTGCAAATGGAGAACATGGATTAGGTTCGAAATACAATGCAGCAATTGACAATCTTGTTATTAATGATAACATCTTCTCCGGCAAAACATTTGTAGGAGCAGAACCGGGTGGGTGTGATTTTTCGACGGCAACTCAATTCGCACCTAACAATAATGTTCCACGTCAGATGGTAGTATTAGGTGGTGGATCCACTACCACAGCAACCAAAAATGTAATCTTCACCAACAATAAAATCATTGGAACAACAGGTGGGTATAACAGTGCTTCCGGTTGTATACAAGGCAATACACAAGTAACCATCGATGTCATTGGAGCTACGATCTCCGGAAATATTTTTGACGGCGTTACTACCGGAGGTTCTAGCCTTCGTACACGTGGTAATGCAACAAGCATCAGTTGTAATACTTTTTATAACCGTAATCTGGGTCCTAAAGCAACACATATTTTTTTCTTTGACCAAGATCCATTGACCGGTGCTAATCCTTCTTCTATCACAGGTGTATTACAAGCGAATGCATTTCCTGATGGAGGGGCAGCATTTACCTCTGATTATATTACAGGTATCGTGAATACTTATACTATTTACCGTGATGCTGCACAAGCTGCAACTGTGAATCAACTTTTGGGAACATCTTTCAATATTGCTAACGGTCCTTCTGCACTTGCTAGTTTACCACAACTTTTCGGTTACAGTGTAGTATCGGATATTAATACCTGCGGGGCAGTGGTAGAGCTTCAAGTTCCTTCAGCATTGGCTTATTGTAATACTTCCATTGCATCTATTACCAATGATGTACATAGCAGTAATCTCTTTGAAGTAGGTACCACAAAAGTTATCTGGACAGTTACCGATATTCAAGGTAATACCGATACTGCCTGGCAATTTGTAACCGTAATTGATAACCAGAATCCAACGATTCATCCTGTTACACCAGTTGTAAGTTGTGCAAATGCAACAGGCTCTTATACATTACCTGCATTGAGCGTGTCCGATAATTGTGGGATCAGTAGTATCAACTATATCATTTCCGGCGCTACCAATAGAACAGGTACAGGAGTAGAAGCAAGTGGAGCTTTCAATATCGGAGTGTCTACTGTAACCTATACTGTTACTGATATCCATGGTAACAGCAGATCGTATGCTTATGATGTTACCATACAACCTGCTGCCGCCGCTACTTATACAGTAAGCAGTCCGGATGCATTTTGTAATCAACTTTCATTAACTGCAAATGGATCTTCAGGATCTTCCTATCAATGGAGTTTGTCGGGCAATACCATCGGTACACAAGCAGTGCTTAACTTAGGACTCACGAATCCTGATGGTGTTTATCAACTTCAAATTACGGATGCGAATGGTTGCGTATCTGCGCCTGTTACTTATTCATATCAAAAACAAACAGTCGCAGGTAATTATACATTGCTGGCTTCCAACAAAATTTCACTCGGTGTAGGTAATAAAGTTGCGAGTGGTAGTGTAGGGATATCTGATGCCAATGGAATTGCTAGTTTTGAAGCGAATAGTAGTGTCGCTTCTTCCGGATCATTTGTAAAAGCACCTGCTATTGTTCGCAATGGTTCGGGTATTCAACTAGCTGCTGTCATTAATGGAACTGCATTGGTGACATTACCAACTATGCAAAATAATACCGTATCTACTCGTAGTCTTTCTAACTATACAGTCAATAGAAATACGGTTGTTACCTTATCTGCCAACTATAACAACCTGACTGTTAGAAAAGGTGCAGATGTAGTATTGAATGGCAATACTTTTGGTCAAATCAATATAGAAGAAGGAGCAAGGGTAAGATTTACACAAACAGTAGTGAATATTGCTGAACTCAATGTTCAGCAAGGAACTCAAACTGTTCCTACCACTATTCGTTTTGCTAATGGAACAAGTGTTCGTATCAGCAATTATATTCAGATTGCAGGGAATACCCGTATCAACCCTGATCAAAATAAAACAACTTTTTACCTAGGTGATTTGAATACGGATGATGAAAGATTTGATGTGAAAGGATCGAATATTCAATTCACAGGAAATGTTTATGCTCCTAATGGAACGGTTCGCTTATCTACCGAGCAAAAAGGTTCGAGCAGCAGCAGTGCTTCGAATGTGAGTATGACCGGTTTCTTTATTGCGAAAACAATTGAAAGTACTATTCCTAATGTGATTTGGAATAGTTATAACTGTAGTGCACAGTCTGTTTATGTTTCCAATGCTTGGACTTCTACTCAATTAACGACTGAGGAAGCAATGAAACAGGATGATCCATTTACTGTTCAGGTAATCGGTAATCCATCTACCTCATTCTTTACATTGAAACTGCAAAGTCAGCGCTCACAAACAATTCAGTTACGTGTTACTGATGCAACCGGAAGAATGGTAGATAGCAGGGCAAATAACCAACCCAATAGTACTGTTCAGATCGGTCATCAATATGCACCTGGTACTTATTATGTTGAGTTGATGCAGGGTGTAGATAGAAAAGTAGTGCAGCTAATGAAAATTCGTTAATCTCCCTTAAATCATACCAATTGCTTAATGCCAAGACCCGCTGAAAAGCGGGTCTTTTTTGTAATTATAGGTCTTTTGTTAAAATTATGTTAACGAGAAAAAACTACCCAACCCTTTTTCATTCAGCTCAGGTACTATGATTATAAAAGCAATTATTCAATCGTAAAAAAAGAGCAAAAATGACAAAGATGATGATTAACATTCTAAAAGTCTTAATACTGGTGTTGGCCATGACAGCCTGTAATAAGAGAGATGTATTTACACCTCAAAAACCCATACCCGGACAACCCACACAACAACCAGGTAATGGTGGGAACGAGAACGAAGCAGATAGTTTGATCACCATTCAGGTGAGAGCCGTTATTCGTATTGGAGATATCACCTATGATAGTGTGCCTGCAAGACTCAATATCATTTCATGGGATAATGGTAAGGCACGTGTTCAACAAATTTCATTGAAACCAGGTGCAAATGAAGTTAAGATTCATAGACAATCTTCTCACCATGAATTGGAACTGGTAAAGTGGAACATGAGTGATAAAATGGTATTGGATAAAGCGAATGTTCAAGAAAATATGCTGTATCTGATTGGTGGCGGAAAAGCAGCCAGAAGGCTAAAAAAGGAAATGGAGTATGTGTTGATCAATGGACAGTATGTCGCAAAAGGCAGTACAGAATACATCTACGATACGCAAGGGAAATTAGAAAGAGTGATGTACTACAAAAAAAATAAGCAGGGTGTTATTTACACTGCTATGTCTGAATGGTTAACCTATACGGGTAATCAAGTGACTAGGATTAATAAATTTGATTCTGCTAGTACTTTGGTAGAGCAACTTTCTTTCAACTATGATCAACAAGGGAAGATTATAGCGATGCGAAAAGATGATATCTCAGGTGTAATTACCAGGGCTACGGTAACAAGAATGCCAACAGCTAATGGAGTTGAAACCAATATCTCTTACCAATACTCTCACAATAATATTACAATGCAATATGCTATGTTATTCAACAGAGGAAATTTGTGGCAAGGAGTGGCTACCACCAATCATCATAACAGCGAGATTGGCAGATATAACTACGACACCAATATTAATCCCTATGCACACATGAACTGGCCGGATATATTTCTTTCAAGACAGTCTAAAAATAATGTGAACTGGTCATCAAAAGAATATTTTGGCAGCTATCCGGTATCAGATCCAGTTAACTATAGATACTTGTATGATGGTGATGGATATCCGATAGAATTGTTAAAAGATCATAAAGCGTACAATTCAACCAATATTTTATACACTACAAAAACCACTTATCACTATTAATTACCCATGAACAGGGAACTTGTTCCCTGTTCATTTTCTCACAGATACCTTTGCAAACTCAAAAAAATGAACAAACTAATTATCATACTAGTCAGCACTTTTACATTGGTCTCTTGTACTGCCGTAAAAGTTGCAGTGCCAGATCAATTCAGCTCTCAGGCTACGAAAATGAAAGTATATGGATTGAATGGCTGGAAGTTCAATGAACAACTCAGCTTTGGCACCTATGTAACTTCTACGGTACAAAGAGGTTGGGATTTTTCATCCGGTAATCGGTTCACTAGATTTAGTATCAAGCCGGAAGATATTCTTCTCAGTGCATTTGATATTCATTCTGATAAAGCCCGCTTTAATGAAAAGAACCGTTTTCAATATACCATTCAAGATGCCAAACTGATTACAGAAGTATTTGCTCAAGAAAAATTTTCGGAGAAGCAAATTATTTACAAATCAAATATTGATTGGCTGAATAATATTTCGCGAACCAATAGTTATGACTATGCTTTTTCTGCTACTATTGTTCCACTTAACTTCAATAAAGGAGAAGCCTGGTCATTGGTGATGGTAAATCAGTTTGATGCAAAAAATGACAAACAAAAGTTGTTCGAACGTCCACAAACACGTGATCTAGGCTATGCTACCAATGGTAAAGATCGCATAGAAATAAAACCCTTGTATCTCAGCAAGAGAGAAACCAATTCGGGTAAAGAAGGTAAAGTTTTAGGCGGACCTATTCATACCGGCTATGAATTGAAATGGGAGGATGGGGTAGTAGGTATTATTGATATCATGGATAATCAAATCTGGATTGTTAATGATCTAGAGGCTTCTGATAAAATGATTATTTCTTCACTGGCTTCAGCCATTTTATTAAAAAGAAAGCAGGATGTTTTCCTGGAACGCGATTCAGGTATAATGCAGTAATGGTAACAGCCATAGACGATATCGGCTTATTGATCAAAGACTGTGTTGCCAATCAAAGGAAAGCACAGGAAGCCTTATACCGTGAATTTTATTCATTTGCCATGAATATTGCATTACGCTACTCGCGCGATGAGGCGGATGCAGAAGATATCATGAGTCATGCTTTCGTGAAAATTTTTAAGTATCTCCACACATTCGATGCAGCAAAAGGTTCTTTGCATGGTTGGATCAAAAAAATAGTTGTGCATGAAGGGCTCGATCATATTAAGTCCAGAGAGCGATTCAGTGAAAATGTAGAATTGGAAACTGTAGAAGAGCCCGCCATTGATAATCGAGCACTCGAAAAAATGGGAGTAGAAGAATTAATGGAATTGATACAAAAATTGCCGCCTGCCACACATGCAGTCTTTGTGTTGTATGCAGTTGAAGGGTACAATCACCGTGAAATTGCAGCGCAGCTGCAAATCAGTGAAGGAACGTCCAAATGGCACTTGAGTGAAGCCAGAAAAAAATTACAACAAGCGATCACACTTATCAAATAAAATGAATCAACCTACCACATACGAACAGCTGATAGCAGCCAAACTGCAGGAACTGTCCGCGCCCGCAAAGATCGATGGGATCTGGGCTCGAATAGAGCAGCAGCTGGATGTGGAAATGCCTACCGATGAATCCGGTTCAACAGATGCCGGGGCTTCATCACACCCGGGTTTCTTCTTTCCGGGTAATAAATTTTTCTATATTTTTCTCGCTGCTGTAGCGGGTATTTATTTCTTGACACGTCCGTATGCAATTCAAAATGAAGCATCGGAAACCAATCGTCATCAACCCCTTGAAATCATGGATTCTGTTAACAGTCTGAAAGGTCCGGCGAAAAATGCTGATAGTGAAGTCATATTCACTGATAAGGCAGATATGTCTATTCAGGATCCTGCATTATCCAAAGATTCCACACCTGTAGTTATTGCAGAGCCGGAGCCTACTGCCAACTTTACCAAAGAACCCGAGCCTGTGATTCAGTCACCTGTCTCCGCTGCTATCAATGAGACCCAAAAATTACCTACACCCATTATAACAGATACTACTCCTAAAAAAGGAAAGGGCGTGAAAGGAATTAATTTGAGTGATTATAAAATAGCTCCGGTAAAAAAAGACAATTAATCATAAGCAGTTAACTTGCGCTGGGTCAACTGAATATCAAATGCGCAATACCACCAAGTTAAAAGCGATTCTCAAATACTATCATATCGATCTTTCCATGAAAGAAGATGATATCATGGTGATGAATCTCATTCATAGAGAAACAGCCATGATCACATGTTTCGAAGATGTATCGTATAGTAAACTAATGGCAAAAGCATACTCGCATCTTCAGAAAACGCTAAAGAAAGCGTTAAAAAAATAATTTACGATCTGACATCTTCTTTCATCTGTTCATACTAGACAATATGTAAGTAAATTGCTAATACAGAGTTGATCAGCATCAAATTATCAGCATTTGAACAGACGTAAATTCATTAAACGAACTTTCTTCGGACTAACCGGTGTTGGATTGGCAACAGGTTTATATGCTTGGCAAATAGAGCCTTTTTGGTTGGAATTTGTGAAGGTTAAAATGCCTATAAAAAATTTACCCGATGATCTGGTTGGTAAAACGCTCATGCAGATCAGTGATATGCATGTGGGTAAAAAATTTGATCATCAATTTATCATCAAATCATTCAATAAAGCCAAAGCCTTCAATCCCGATTTTGTGGTGTATACCGGTGATTATGTAAGTACACATAAGGGCAAAGTGCTGTACCATGTATTGGATGAGGTATTCGGACATTTGGTAAAAGGAAAAATAGCCACCCTTGGTATTTTAGGTAATCATGATTATGGGATCAATTGGGCGGAGGCTGATGTAGCAGATCATATTGTCTCCAAGCTCAGTAATAATGGCGTTAAGGTCTTACGAAATGAAACCACAGCAATCAGCGGCTTACATTTTATTGGTTTTGATGATTATTGGGGATTGAATTTCAATCCTCAAAAAGCAATGCAACATTTTGATCCAACAAAAGCGACTATCGTATTATGCCATAATCCTGATGTATGCGATGAAGATGTATGGGGACAATATAATAGCTGGATATTATCAGGCCATACCCATGGTGGACAAGTAAAGCCGCCCTTTCTCCCTCCGTTTATACTTCCGGTAAAAAACAGAAAATATTCAGCCGGACAATTTTCATTGAGTAATGACAGGACTTTATATATCAATAGAGCATTAGGTCATTTATGGCAGGTGCGATTGAATGTAAGACCGGAGATTACTTTGTTTGAGTTGCAAAAGGGATAGATGGATCAGTAATATATTGATGGACCGCAGATTGTTTCCATAGGAATCCTTTGGATATGATGGGTTATGATCTTATATCTGCGCATATCATAACAATCATATCCAAAGGATTCCTATGGAAAAAAATAAGCGGCCCATAATCAATTGTATTAAAAGACCGATCAATAAAAAAGCCGCCTACATTAACTAATTGAGGCGGCTTCTTTTATTATTTTAAAGATGGATTACCTATTTACCCAAATACTTTTTTATAGCATCATGTAACCCACCACTCAATGGAACAACCGGGAGTCGAACTTCATTTTGTATCAATCCATGTTCAAACATAAATGCCTTAACACCTGACGGATTATTTTCCGCAAACATCAAATCATAAGCTTTCAGTAGTGGATCATTGAGTTTTTTAGCAGTTACCATATCGCTATTCAAGGCGGCACGTACCATATCAGAGAACTGTTTTGGAAATGCATTGGCAGCAACACTGATCACACCATCCATACCACAAGCAATCTGAGCCATGGCCAGCGCATCATCGCCACTTACGACCAAAAAATCTTTTGGTACGTCACGAAGTATTTCCATGCATTGTACCATATCACCACTGGCTTCTTTCATACCCGCAACATTTCCTACTTCATGAGCCAAACGAACAGTAGTAGCAGCACTCATGTTGCGCCCCGTTCTTCCAGGAACGTTATACAGGATGATGGGCTTTGGTGAAGCTTCTGCTACAGCTTTGTAATGCTGAAAAATACCTTCCTGTGAGGGTTTATTGTAGTAGGGTGCTGCACTCAATACTGCGGTAGCTTTTTCCAATGGAAAGTAGCTGAGGTCTTTGATTAATTCAGCCGTATTATTTCCTCCAACGCCTACCACTATAGGTACACGACCGGCTACTTTTTCAAAAGTATAGTTAACAATGTCTTTTTTCTCCTGTTTCTCAAGCGTAGGTGTTTCACCGGTAGTACCTAATGTGATGAGGTATTCAACCCCACCGGCAATCATCGCATCGATCACTTTACCCAGTGCATCAAAATCAACACTGAGATCCTTTTTAAAAGGAGTCACCAACGCCACACCTGTTCCTCTTAATTGCGTTTTTAGAGACATTTTTTTTTTAGCCCATGGTCCATAGTCAATGGTCCATAGTGGAAATGTGATGTATAATAAATTATTCTTGCTATGGACTATGGTCCATCAACTAAACCGCTTCTTCCCAGAATCCCATCTTGCCATATTTCTCAATACGGTCATTGATTCGTTGTTCAGGATTTTTATCTTTTACTTCTTTGAGTGCTTTTAGGATATATGATTTCAGGATATCAGCAGCTTCAGTATAATCCCAGTGAGCGCCACCTAATGGTTCATGAACGATCTCATCTACTAAACCAAAACCTTTCATGTCGGTTGCAGTGAGACGCAATTGTTCTGCTGCTACTTCTTTTTTCTCCCAGCTTCTCCAAAGAATCGAACTACAACTTTCTGGAGAAATCACCGTATACCAGGTATTCTCCATCATCAATACTTTATCACCCACACCAATACCTAAAGCACCACCGGAAGCACCTTCACCAATGATCACAACAATCACGGGTACTTTCAAACGGATCATCTCATAGATATTTCTGGCGATGGCTTCTCCTTGCCCACGTTCCTCAGCTTCTAATCCGGGATAAGCACCCGGTGTATCCACCAGACAAACAATCGGTTTACCAAATTTTTCTGCCAAACGCATCAAGCGTAATGCTTTACGGTAGCCTTCCGGATTGGCCATACCAAAATTCCTCAATTGACGCAATTTGGTATTGGTTCCCTTTTGCTGACCAATGAACATTACGGTTTCTCCATCCAACTGAGCAAAACCGCCGACCATTGCTTTATCATCTTTGAAATTGCGATCACCGTGCAGTTCTACGAAATCAGTACACATTTTATCAATGTACTTGAGGGTATACGGACGGTCAGGATGTCGACTTAATTGAACACGCTGCCAGGGGGTCAGGTGCTGGGTGATTTCTTTTCTCTTTTCGAGAATGGATTCCTCCAGTTGACGAATGGTAGCGGTATAATCTATTTTAGGGTTCTTCTCAGCCAGTTTCTTGGTGTCCTCAATTTGTTCGTACAATTCTTTGATAGGCTTTTCAAAATCAAGGAATTGTCTGTTAGGGTATTGGGGCATAATCGTCATTTAGAGTGGTAAAATTAGGGGTTCAGATTTTTTCAGGAAAAGATTTGTTTATGAAAATGCTTTACCCTTATCTTTGCCGTCCCGAAAACGGAACAAAAGGGATGTTTTTGAGGGTTTGGATCGGTAGTTCAGTTGGTTAGAATGCCGCCCTGTCACGGCGGAGGTCGCGGGTTCGAGTCCCGTCCGGTCCGCAGAAAGTCTCAGCTATAAAGCTGGGACTTTTTTGTTTCTATCACCCCTCACAAGGAAATTCCGTGCATATAATTCGTAACTTATTCCCAAATCCCTGCTATGCATTCCACCCTAACTGCAACCAAATGGAGAATATCATCTATTGATATCCTTCGCGGACTGGTTATGATCATCATGGCATTAGATCATGTAAGAGACTTCTTTCATATCTCTGCTATGACAGAAGACCCAACCAATCCCGCAACCACCACACCTATTTTATTCTTCACCCGTTGGATCACCCATTACTGTGCACCGGTATTTGTTTTTTTATCGGGTACATCTGCATTTTTATCCGGACAAAAAAAGACTAAAAAAGAATTATCCTCCTTCCTTTTAAAACGGGGTCTGTTTTTGATCGTATTGGAAATTGTAGTGATTAATTTTTTAGTGGTGTTTGATCCTTTGTATCGATTCATTGGTCTACAAGTGATTTGGGTCATTGGAGTATCCATGGTGCTACTTTCTTTTCTGATCTATCTGCCTTTACGCTTGTTGTTTATGATTGGAATGGCATTGGTGGTGGGACATAATGTGCTGGATGGGTTTAACTATCGGAATATGGAAGATATTCCATTATGGTATGCATTCTTACACCAGCAAATGTTTACTTCTTATGGTGAAGGCAGATTTTTTGCGGTATTGTATCCACTGATTCCCTGGCCGGGTATCATGTTATTGGGTTATTGTATGGGTTCCTGGTATCTGAAAGAATTTGATGCAGCTAAAAGAAAGAAATTATTACTAGGGTGGGGTAGTGCTGCATTGATAGCTTTCTTCTTATTACGATGGATGAATGTGTATGGAGACCTGGTTCCTTGGACAACACAAAAAGATACCACAGCTACCATCATCTCCTTTTTCAATGTAACCAAATATCCACCATCCTTGCTGTATTGCTGTATGACACTTGGACCCGCTTTGTTATTATTGATTTGGTTAGAGAAAGTAAAAGGCAAATGGGCGGAAATCGTAATGATATATGGTCGCGTACCAATGTTTTATTACATACTGCATTTCTTTCTCATTCATATGCTCTGTGTGGTGGCATTCTTTGCTACCGGCAGACCATTGAGCGATGCTGCAAGTGGCAACTTTGCTTTCCGTCCGAATGATTTTGGGTTTTCTTTGCCGATAGTGTATGTCGTATGGATCAGTGTAGTGCTAATGTTATATCCTGTCTGTAAATGGTACAATCGTTATAAAAGTACCCATAGCCAGTGGTGGCTATCCTACCTATAACTCTGTGTAACTTGGTGTAAACCTCTGTGAAAATCTGTGGTAAAAAAGCCACGGAGTTTCACAGAGTACGGCGCAGAGTTGCACGGAGGTTTATTTGAGTAGACCTTTGATCTCATTTAGCTTCATCAAAGCTTCTACTGGAGTAAGGCGATTGATATCGATATCATTGAGCATCTTACGGATATCATCAAAAGTTTGAGAGTGTGCATCGAAGATGGAAAGCTGCATTTTGGGTGCGCTGAGTTCTTTGATGTTTTTTTCCAGACGCTCTTTTTTAGAAGCGGATACATGAGAATCTTCATCTACATGCTTTTCTTCCAGCTGAGCTAAAATTTCATTGGCTCTTTGTATCAATTCAGGAGGCATACCCGCCATCTTGGCTACATGAATACCAAAGCTATGTGTACTACCACCTGCAGCCAGTTTACGCAAGAAAATGATCTTATTACCTACTTCTTTATTCGTAACATGAAAATTCTTAACACGCGGTAACTTCTCTTCCAATTCATTCAGTTCATGGTAGTGTGTTGCGAATAATGTTTTGGGGGCATGTTTCGATGCATGCAAATACTCAACAATACTCCACGCAATTGAAATACCATCATAGGTGGAAGTTCCTCTGCCAATTTCATCTAACAGCACCAGACTGCGTGTTGAAATATTATTGATGATACTCGCCGTTTCATTCATTTCAACCATGAAAGTAGATTCACCCCCACTCAAATTATCACTGGCGCCTACACGCGTAAATATCTTGTCTGTTAAAGGAATTTGTGCCGATGATGCGGGTACAAAACTTCCCATGTGCGCCATTAAGGTAATAAGCGCTGTTTGCCTGAGTATGGCACTCTTACCACTCATATTCGGACCGGTAAGAATGATGATCTGTTGTGATTGCGGATCGAGCAATATATCATTGGCAATATAGTGTTCACCCGGAGGTAAGTTTCTTTCAATTACAGGATGACGACTGTCTTTTAGTTCCAGTGCGTGTCCATCGTGGACTTCCGGTTTTTTGTATTGGTATTGTAAAGCATTCTCTGCAAAGCAAGTCAAACAATCAATTTGTGCCAGTAACTGTGCATTGATTTGAATAGCAGAGATATAAGGCTGAAGCGACTGTAACAATTGATCATAAAGTTCTAATTCAATCGCCAATATCTTATCTTCTGCGCCGGTAATTTTCTCTTCGTATTCTTTTAATTCCGGTGTGATATATCGCTCAGCATTCGCCAGTGTTTGTTTGCGTATCCAATCAGCGGGTACTTTGTTTTTATGTGAATTGGTAACTTCCAGATAGTAACCAAATACATTGTTGAAACTAATCTTCAAGGAACTGATGCCTGTTTTCTCAGCTTCTCTTTGTTGAATATTGATCAGGAACTCTTTTCCACCACTGGCAATATTGCGTAAAGTATCTAGCTCTGCGTGGATACCTGCACGAAATACTTCTCCTTTATTGGCAGCTACGGGTGGCTGATCGGTTAGTGAGGTCGTAATTCTTTCTACCAGTTCTGTACAAGGATTCATCGCCATACCTGCATCTTTCAACAAAGGGTCGGTAGAGGTAAAACAAAGCTCTTTGATGGTATTGACTTGTTCCAATCCGCGAGCGAGTTGTAATACTTCTCTCGGATTGATTTTTTTAGCGGGTACCTTACTCACCAATCTTTCTAGGTCACCGCATGATTTGATTGCTTGTATGAGTTGTTTTCTGGCTTCGGTATGTAGCAACAGATACTCAACCGTATTCAATCGTTCACGGATCCTTTGCTGATCTTTTAGTGGGAAGATCAACCAGCGACGTAACAATCGGGCACCCATCGGACTCACTGTATTATCCATCACTTTCAATAAGTGGTTGCCTTGTTCAGTACCTGTGCCAATGAGTTCAAGATTACGAATGGTGAAACGATCCATCCATAAAAAATCATCTTTTTCAATTCTTTGAATCGAGTTGATGTGCTGAATATTGGGATGTTCAGTTTCTTTCAGGTAGTAAAGGATAGCGCCCGCTGCTACCAATCCTTTTGATAGATGTTCAACACCAAATCCCTTAAGGGTATGTGTCTGAAAATGTTTGAGTAAACTTTCCGTAGCAAAAGCCTCATCAAAGATCCAGCTTTCCATGGTGTAGGTATAGAACCAGTTACCATGACTTTCTTTGAAAGTTTTCTGGTATTGTCTTTGGAAGATGACTTCCGCAGGTTTCAAACCTTGTAACAGGTTATCGATGTATTCAGTATTGCCTTCTGCTATCAAAAATTCGCCCGTGGAAATATCTAAAAAGGCAATACCACTTTCTGTTTCAGTAAAATGAACGGCGGCAAGAAAATTATTGCTGCCTTGTTCTAACAATTTATCATTGGTGGCAACACCGGGTGTTACCATTTCAGTAACGCCCCTTTTCACGATACCTTTTACAGTCTTAGGGTCTTCTAGTTGATCGCACACTGCTACACGATGACCCGCTTTCACCAATTTGTGTAAATACGTATCCAATGCATGATGTGGGAAACCGGCGAGTTCACTGGAGGCTGCAGCTCCATTATTTCTTTTAGTAAGAGTGATCCCTAAAACGCGGGAAGCGATAATAGCATCTTCTCCAAAAGTTTCGTAAAAATCACCGACACGGAACAGCAAAACAGCATCCGGATATTTTTGCTTAATTGCCCGATGCTGCTGCATTAAAGGAGTATCTGCCGAAGATTTAGCCATAGGAGCAAATATAGAATTTGTCCAGAGGACTCCTATGGAGAAAATGAGTTAATTTGTCCAAAGGACTCCGATCGGAGAAAATTTGAAAATGAAAATGCCTTTTTGCTTTGCAAAAAGGCATTTTCATGCTGTTGTATTTTCAAATTAATTCCTAGGTTTCGGCATCGGTTTACGTGGCAATTTCGCGTCACGCTGAGCTGTGTTATACGCGAACGCCGCTACGATCGTTGCGATTTGTTTGAGGTCATCAGCAATCAGGTGATCATACACATCCATATTGCTATGATGGGTACGTGTATCATATTCAATAGGATCCTGAATGAACTGGAAACCAGGTAATCCTACCGCATCAAAAGCCTGGTGGTCTGTGCCACCCGTGTTGCTGATGGTAACGGTTGTAGCCCCCAAATCTTTGAATGGCTCCAGCCATGCACTGAAAATATCTTTGCAATCGGCATTGCCTTGTAAATAAATACCACGGATCTTTCCGGTGCCATTATCGATATTATAATAAGCAGAGAATTTTTCATGTTGAGTAAGTGGCTGCATATTGGCAGGGTCTGCAAAAGTCTTTTTTACATAGCCTCTTGAACCCAATAAACCTTGTTCTTCACCACTCCAGAGACCAATACGGATAGTTCTGCGAGGCTGAACACCCAATGCTTTTAGAATGCGCATTGCTTCCATCATCACTGCAGAGCCGGATGCATTATCCGTAGCACCTGTACCCGCCTGCCATGAATCTAAGTGAGCACCAATCATAACAATCTCATCTTTTAATTGAGGATCGGTACCCGGAATTTCAGCAATTACATTATAACCTTGCAGGTCTTTGGTTTGGAATTTTGTTTTTACATCTACATCCATTTTCACAGGTGTGCCTGATTTAGCCAAACGTAGAATGGTATTGTAATCTTCAATACCCAACGCCATATCTAAAAAGTTTTCAGGATCTGTTCCTTTATACGCTCCACCACCTTGTGCGAAGATGGTACCATCATGGTTACGAGTACCGGTAGTGATCATAGCAATAGCACCTTCGCTTTTAGCCATTACTTTTAATAAATTCATGGCACGCTGACTGTTTTGTCGAGCCGCCATTTGTTCCCGGAAGATGCGCATTTGAGCCGTATCACCACTTTGAGGTGCGCCGCCACGTCCACCTGCAGCGGTTGGAGCAGCCGCAGCCATTTTAGCCAACTCTTCATCGGTGAAACGAATTGCATCTGCCTTGAAACTATGTTTGTAATCAATCAGCTGATCTGGAATAATGATCTTATTTTTCAATTGTCCACGATAGGCTTCCAGAGATGTTGAATCTTTCAATTGGATCACCAATATCTCGCCATTTTTTAAACCACGTGTTCCGGCTGTCCAGGTTTTGGGCCATGCCATGATAGGTTTATAATAGGGGGCAGTCATGGCTACATAAGATTTTTCCAGTTCCCATCCCTTTCCAAATTCACCCCAAGGATCGAGTTGTGCATTGGAAACTCCCCAACTGGTCAATGCTTCTTTTGCATAGTTGGCGGCACGCATATAGCCTGCGGAGTTGGTGAGACGATTACCACTTTTGTCTGTGAGGTTGAATGCTATATCCATAACCTGTGAACGCTTCAATCCCTCTTCACGGATTTTTTGCATCATCGACAAATCAACTTTCTCCTGTGCAAACACTGCCACAGGTAAACTCAATGCCAAAAGCCAGGCATAACGGGTTGTTTTTCTCATAATGGTTGGTTTTAGGTGTGTTGGTCGATAGTCCATAGACCATGGTCCATGGTCTATCGACTATGGTCCAAAATAACCAATCCCTCCCAATCTTCCCCCCACATTATTTGAATGGTTGAGTTTACCTTTGCGGCATGCGAAAATTGAGCATGGATGAGTTGGGTAGAAAATCGGTGTCTGATTTTAAAGAAGCAGATAAACACCGATTGATACTGGTACTGGATAATATCCGGAGTATGCATAATGTGGGAAGTGTGTTTAGATCTGCCGATGCTTTTCTAGTAGAGGGAATATGTTTGTGTGGCTATACTCCACAACCCCCACATCGCGACATCCATAAAACCGCATTAGGAGCAACTGAAACGGTGGATTGGATGTACTTTCCCACCACATTGGAAGCAGTACAGCAGTTAAAGTCGAAAGGGTATAAAATATTCGCACTCGAACAAGCAGAAGGAAGTACTTCATTAGAACAACTCAATGCCAAAGAACATTTACCTGCCGCTATTGTTTTAGGCAATGAAGTAGAAGGAGTAGACACAGCAGTACTACAACATTGTGACGGATGTATTGAAATTCCACAGTTTGGAATGAAACATTCACTCAATGTATCGGTAGCAACGGGGATTGTATTGTGGGAAATAGTAAGGGGAACAATATAGGATGGTGGATGTCAGATCGCCGATGTCGGATTTCTGATTTCTGATGTCTGATATGTGAATCGAGTATCTTGTTTTCTTGTTTCTTGTCTCATATTCTTGTAACCTGTACCTTCCTTGTCCCTTGTTCTCCTAAGGAGTCCTTCGGACCTTCGATCTTGATACCTTAAATTTTTTATATGGTTCGCATAAAAAACTACTTGAGCCTTGTCAAATTTTCCCATACCATTTTTGCAATGCCGTTTGCGATGATTGGGTTGTTTTTGGGTGGAACTTATGGCGATCCAGTTTATGATAGCTATTTGCAAAATGAGTTGATTGGTTATTTGCACCCTTTTGTGGTAACTGCTCTTTTGGTAATTATTTGTATGGTCACAGCCAGAAGTGCTGCTATGGCTTTTAACCGCTATCTCGATCGCTCTTTTGATGCTAAAAATCCACGTACCGCTATTCGCGAAATACCCAAGGGAATCATATCTCCCGAAAGTGCTTTACGCTTTGTGATACTGAATAGTATTTTGTTTGTTACAGCTACCTGGTTCATCAATCCCCTTTGTTTTTATTTATCACCGGTGGCTTTGTTTGTGATATTATTTTACAGCTATACCAAACGATTCACGATGTTATGTCACCTCGTGCTGGGTTTGGGGTTGGCACTGGCTCCTATTGGCGCTTATTTGGCTGTGACAGGCGTATTTGATTGGCTGCCTATTTTATTTTCTCTGTCTGTAATTTTCTGGGTCAGCGGATTTGATATCATTTATGCTATGCAAGACGTAGATTTTGATCAATCGCAACAATTGCACTCTATACCGGCATCATTGGGTAAGGAAAGAGCGTTACAGTTATCCATTGTATTACATTTCATCAGCGCAGCCTGTATCATTGTAGCAGGTATCTATGGAGCGTTTCATTGGATCTATTGGATAGGTACGGCAGTGTTTTGTGGAATGCTGATCTATCAACACTCCATCGTAAAACCCAACGACCTCAGTCGCGTCAACATCGCTTTCATGACCGCCAATGGCATTGCCAGTGTAGTGTTTGGGGTATTGGTGATTGCGGCGATGTTTTTGGAGTAGACCATAGTCGATAGACCATGGTCCATGGACTATCGACTATTCCTTAATTTTGCATCTATTCTCCGGCTAACATAATCCGGAACTACCAGCTTCATGGCAAGAATTCTTTGTATTGATTATGGCGGGAAAAGAACCGGGCTGGCAGTGACCGATCCTTTACAGATCATAGCCAGTGCCCTTACGACGATTGATACCAAAGAACTGTTTCCTTTTTTGAAAAAATATATACAGTCTGAACCGGTTGAATTGATACTGATTGGGGAGCCCCTTGGGCTGAATGATCAACCTACGCATGCTACTCCTTTGGTAAAAGCCGCTATCCAAAGATTAAAAAAAGAGTTCCCACAAATACCCATTCAAACAGTAGATGAACGCTACACTTCCAAAATGGCCTCTCGCGCCATGATTGATATGGGAATGAAGAAGAAAGATAGACAAATCAAGGGTAATGTAGACCAAATTGCTGCTACGATGATGCTGCAGGAGTATTTGGAGAGAAGAGGGTGAAAGGGGAAAGGTGAAAAGTGAAAGGTGAAAAGTGAAAAGCATGATCGATACTATCCTTTCACTTTTCACTTTTCACCTTTCACTTTTTGTTATACCCCCTCATTTGCTGGTTGCCCAAATTCGGGGTATTTTCGCCGATTAATAATACTGAACAATCAATGATACTTCCAATTGTAGCCTATGGGGCACAGGTTTTAAGGAAAAAAGGAGTAGAAATCAATGCGGATTACCCGGGATTAGAAAAACTCATTGCCGATATGTGGGAAACCATGTATGCGAGTAATGGGGTGGGATTAGCCGCTCCCCAGATCAATAAGGATATTCGTTTGTTTGTGGTGGATAGCACCCAAATATTTGAACATATGGAAGCAGAGGATAAAGGGAAGTATCCTGATGAACCCGGTATTAAAAAAGTATTTATCAATGCACAGATCCGTTCCTTAGGCGGAGAAGAATGGCCTTATAATGAAGGCTGTTTGAGTATTCCCAATATTCGAGAAGATGTGATGCGCAAAGAGGAAGTGGAACTGGAATACATGGATGAACAGTTTCAATTGCAGGTAGAAACATTCAAGGGTATTACTGCTCGTGTAATTCTGCATGAGTACGATCATATAGAAGGTAAACTCTTTATCGATTACCTGAAACCCCTTCGACGCAAAATGTTACAAGGCAAACTAAACGATATCAGTAAGGGAAAGTCTCGCGTTGATTATAAAATGATCGTATTAAAATGAGGCGATTTCTATATTCAATACTGTTTTTATTTTTTACCCAAACAACCTTTGCGCAGGACACTACTGTGCACATAGACAATCAGTCTTTTACATTGGCGGAAGTGGTAGTTCGGAATAATTTTGATTATAGAAGATTATTGAATCAGATCAAAGAAGACACCACTTTTTACAAAGCATTTCGTAACCTGCGAATCTTGGGTTTTACTTCTTTCAATGATATCAAAATGCTGAATCGAAAGGGTGGAGTAACAGCATCTCTGTACAGTAAGACCAGACAAAATAGATCCAACGGTTGCAGAACCATGGATATTTTGGAAGAGAAAATAACCGGTGATTTTTATGATCGTAAGGGAGAGTATAATTATGAAACACCTGAGTTATATGCAGGATTGTTTTTTACCAAAGGAACTGTTTGCGGGGAAGATAATATCGTAAAAGGAAGAACAAGAAATGTGAGTAACAAGAAGGGAATGGAAAAACATAAAGAACAATTGAAAATGTTGTTCTTCAATCCAGGTAAGAAAATACCTGGTATTCCTTTGATCGGAAATAAGCTCGATCTCTATGATGATGATGCACATAAATTGTATGATTATCGATTAGACCTAGAAGAGTATAAAGGGCAATTGTGTTATGTATTTTCTATTACACCTAAAGAAAATCTCGGTTTTCTTAAAAATGACAGGATCGTAGTAGATCAAATGACCACATGGTTCGATCAAAAGACCTTGGAGGTACTCGGAAGAAATTATTCATTGAGCTATAAAGCACTAGTGTATGATTTCGATGTTCAGATGGAAGTGGAAATGGGTAAGTTTGAAGGATTAACTGTTCCTAAAATACTTCGTTATAAAGGCAACTGGGATGTTGCTTTCAAGAAAAGAGAAAGAGCGGTATTCACAGCTACGTTATTTGATTTTAAAAAATAAGGACCGCATAGTGCAGTCCTTATTTTTAACATCAATCTACACTATTATAAGTTCTCGATGACATTAAGTATGTCTGTCAGACTTTTCTTTTGAGGTTCAATTTTATAGGTGTTCATGGTGCCAACATCATTGATTTCACGGATACCCAAATAGAGGTCTGTACCAAGTCTGGAGAATGAAAGTATTTTAATTTTGGCGCCTCTAGGGATCTGAGATGCTGTAAATGCTTTTGATCTGGCATCAGGAGATAGTTTCACCACAATTTTCTGATCTGCAAATACTGCGTACACAACAGTATTCTTATTTGTGAAGTTTTGTGGGAAGTAAGTAAAGATATTGGTATGCAAAAGGGTACTATCAATATACCGCTGTGCACCTGTCCATCTAAGCTGAGTAGTTCTAAGTTCATACCCTTTTATGATATTACCCAAAGAATCAGTTTTCTGCCAGGTTCTGATATGGCTGGTATCTGTATGTCTTACCCAAGTATGCGCAGTATCGATACCATTGGAAATAAATGGAATGGTTTCTTTTGCATGAAATACCTGCATGTTATTTTTCGGATCTTCTGAATCACGGAATCGTATAGTGATAGAGGCATTCGGTGCAAGCTTTAATTCTTGTCCGTTTCTGGAGATCCTAATAAAAAAGCCACCCGCAGTTTCCAATAAATATTTACCGGCCGTAGTAGGCTTAAAAAATTTGATATAATCACCCTTTTTCTTCAGTCGGAAAAACTCAATTTTTACTTTCCCTGTAGCAATTGAACCATTATTATCCGTACATGCACCGGCAGGGATCATCAGTTCTATTTCATCTTTTAATGAGAGTGTATCTCCGGTACTACAATCAAAAGAATCAATGATCAAATCAGGAAAAAATTGTCTGGCCAGTTCATGAATAGGAGCGGTGCTGGATGTGGTAGCCGTCCATACAGTATCATTTCTCGGATCACCGGCGTATATCGTGAAATTATCCGATAGTTCTTTCTGACAGGAAGTCAAAAAGAAGAGAAGGATGGTTCCAAAGATGATGATATTCTTTTTCATACTACGAAATGTGATACAATGATTAGATACTATTTTATTCCGGTTTGTTGCCTGCTCATTTTCTATTTAAATTATATCGCAACCCTATCGACAATCCACCCAAACTAAATCTTTGCTTGAAAGATGCTTGTTCACTGGTGATACCCGATAAGTTATACCTGAAATAAGGTTCAAAAAACAATTGAGTGTCTTCTCCCAGTTTTTTCAATACGCTAAAACCTCCATACAAGCCCAGTCCGATATTGTTTTTATAAATGCTGGTACTGCCTTTGGTAATGGGTACTGCAGACATACTGCTGTCAAGAATTACTCCCTGGTACCAAGAAGATATATTGAATACAACACCTGCATTTACACCAAATTGTAAGTTGTCGTTTCCAAATTGATAACCTAGTGTAACCGGTATATCAAAACTGCGATAACGGTTTCGGATAGTGTTATTTTTAAAACCGGTTTGCTGAACCGTACTAGTATCAGTTATTCTGAGTGTGTCACCCGGACCACGAATAATCGTTCTCACAGAAATAACGGTAGTAGTTCTTACTTCATTTTCAGTTCTGTAAGTAAATTTTTCATTGATCTGTGTATACTGTACACCTGCTTTCACCAAAAAGTTATCTGTAATGGGTTTGATGAGTCTTATTCCGGCTGAATAACCCAATCGCATAGATTCGCTGCTGTCTTTTCTTTGTAAATACTGTGGTGTAGCGGAAATATTTTCAATGGATTTAAATGCTAATTCAGGTGCTGCATATACTTCAACAAACCAATCGGTATTACCGCTTTTGAAGGGTGGACATACAATTACGTTCTTGAATTTTTTAGCGTATGCACTATTGATCTGATCTTTTTGTAGACCACTTAAACTGTAATGTAATCTGCTTAATGATACGATATTACCTTCTTCCAGTTTACTGTTAAATGTTAATGGATAAGATAATGATAGTTGTTCAAGCGAAAGATCTTGATCAGTTGAAATGGATGGTGTAATTGTGTTAGAAGATGGTATCGACTGACGGGTACTGTTTTTTATAAAAGATGGAGAAGCCTCAATATAAGTTGGGTCTAGTTTTCTGTTTGTATTTTTTACTGCAACTTCATTAGCAATAAAATTTGCTTCATCTTGTTTAGAGGAAGCGTTTACAGAACTGCTGGTAGAATTTTTTTCAGTCGTTGTTTTATTTGATGAACTAAGTGTAAGGGTTTGAATAACTTCATCAGATTTACTTTCATCATTCTTGTTGTTGTTATTGGTTAGACTGTTTTCTTGTCCTTGCTGATCCTGAGTAAAGTTTTGTTTAGATGATTCTGAAGTTTTAGGTGATGGATGATTGGCTTCTGTTGCCGAAATAGTAGAACTAACCGTCTGTGCCGAAGAAACGGTTGATTCCTGCGATGAAAACGTATTGCTGAAAATCAGGTATCCGGTAGTGGAACCGATCAATAACAAAAGTGCCAATCCCCAACGGTATTTTTTGGGAAGAAGGAAGCCTCCTTTACGGTCATCATCTTTAGCGGGGTTCACTTTATCCCATAATCCGGCCGGCACAGGGGCACTATGATCATGGAGTTTAGCCCTGATGAAATTATCAAATTGGTTATCTGTCATGTTATACAGCAATTTTTTGCAATTGTAAGATTTGTTGTTGCAGCATTTTCCTAGCTTTCACCAATTGGCTACGGCTGGTCCCTGCTTGTATATTGAGCATTTCTGCGATTTCTTCATGGCTATATCCCTCAATCACATTCAGGTTGAATACGATCCGATATCCATCCGGTAATTGATTGATCAGTTTCATCAGGTCTTCTTCTCCCAAATGTGCGTAAGCACCCGGATCTACCTGAGGGGCATGTTGGCTATGATCATCAATATCCTTGAACTTCATCTTTTTTCTTTCCAGATGTCGGATAGCCGTATTCACCACAATACGTCTGATCCAGCCTTCAAATGAACCTTCAAACTTGAATTGACCGATATATTGAAAAATTTTAATGAAAGCATCCTGGATCATGTCTTCTGCTTCCATGGCGTCATTGGCGTATCTTAGACATACGCTCATCATCTTACCGGCATACTTATCAAAAAGCATGCGCTGGCAACTGTTATCCTGCCTGATACAGCCTCTAATCAGATCATGTTCTGTCACCTGCGGGGTAGTTTAGTGGGTTGACGTCACTACATAGATACCATTTTATGTTCAATTGTTGCCTGTCTTGCGGTTTCTATGGTAAAATAGACAAAAGCCCTGAGAATAGGGGTGGCAAGGGGAAAATTAACAGAACCATTAAGGGGAGTTTAGGTTGACAGTTGTTAGTTGACAGTTGACAGAAAAGCCAGTTTTTCTCCCTGTCAACTGTCAACTAACAACTGTCAACTATCATATCACTCACACTCTCAAAAACTGATCCTGAATATAATCCACTACTTCTATCAGGTTCTGATTTTTATTGAAGACGGCTAACTGTCTGTCTGCACCGGTTCCTTGCTGGAAGATCGTATGAACATAGTTGAGAATATGTCTGCTACCGAGTTCGTCTACCACATCGTCTACAAAATCCAATAATTCGAGGATCAGGGCTTTGGTTTCTACTTCGGTTTCTTTTCCAAAATCAATCAGGGTACCATCAATACCATACCTGCTGGCCCTCCATTTATTTTCATTGATCACAGAGCGTTGGTACATCATAAAGCTGAGGTTTTGTGTTCTCAGTTTATAGATTTTGGCACATATAGCCTGAAACAGTGCTGCAATGGTGATCGTTTCATTGATAGTCATCGGCACATCACAGATCCTGAATTCTACGGTATTAAAAAACGGATGTACACGTAAATCCCACCATATCTTTTTGGCATTGTCGATACAGTTCGTTTTGATCAATAGGTTCACATAACTTTCATACGATTCAATATTCTCGAAATAATCCGGGATACCTGTTCTCGGAAACTTGTCAAAGACCTTGGTACGAAATGATTTATAACCGGTTTGTCTTCCTTCCCAAAAAGGTGAATTGGTACTCAATGCATACACATGGGGAAGAAAATAGCGTGCAGTATTGGCAATATGGATAGCCATTCTTCTGTCTTCCATACCCACATGCACATGCAAACCAAAAATGAGGTTACTTCTGGCCGCCTCTTGCAATTCGTTCACGATCTGATTATAACGAACATGATCGGTAATCAACTGGTTTTCCCAATGACTAAAAGGGTGGGTACCGGATGCACCAACCCATAATCCCAGTTCACCCGCAATAGCAGCAATAGTGCCCCTGAGCGCGGCTACATCTTTAAAAGCTTCGTCTATATCGGCACAGATATCTGTTCCCACTTCCACCACTGCTTGATGCATTTCAGCTTTTACTTTGTCTTTCAGGATTTTTTGTCCTTCCAGTACTATTTTTTGTTCATGGCTCTTGAGTTCTCTTGTCAGTGGATCCAATACCATGTATTCTTCTTCCACGCCTAATGTAAAATGCGCATACTTCCTGTTTCCCATCAGATCAGTTTTTGTTTGGCACTACTACGTTTAATGTATTCTCCCCAAGTGAGGTTGTCGGCACCATCAACTTGCGACTGAGCTTTTTCAATGGCATAATTAGCGGCAGTTTCCACTACCCAGTCAAAATTTTCTTGTCCTACACTTTTGATATCCGCATCCGGCGCCGGATTACAGAAGTCGATCGCATAAGGAACGCCATCACGAAGAGCTAATTCTACGGTGTTGAAATCATATCCTAGATATCTGTTGATGCGCAATACAATGTCTTCCATCTGAGCCAGTCTTTCTGCCGAAGGCTTGAAATCGGCCACATATCTCAAATGATGAGGATTACGTGGCTCATAAGGCATGATACGTACATGCTTGCCTCCGATGCAATAGCAGCGATAATATTCATCGAAAATAATTTCTTCCTGTAAAAGCATGACCAACTCTCCGGTCTCACTGTGTTTTTCAAAGAAATCTTCCATGCTGGTGAGCTTATATACATTCTTCCAACCACCACCTGCAAAAGGTTTCATATAAGCAGGGAAGCCAACATAATTAAAAATTCCTTCCCAATCGAGTGGATAAGCCAGGTTACTAAATGACTGATCTGAAGTATCAGCTGGAAGATCTCTGGATGGTAAGATCACTGTTTTTGGAACCGGTACATTGATTTTAGTGGCCAGACAATTATTAAAAAATTTTTCATCGGCACTCCACCAAAAAGGATTGTTGATGACCGCTGTGCCACAAAGGGCTGCATTTTTCAGGAAAGCACGATAGAAAGGAACATCCTGACTAATCCTATCAATGATAACGGCATATCCACTGGTTTCACCCTGCATCACCTTATCGATCCGCACAGGTTCGGCCATGATGCCGGGAATATTTTTACTGTTGATCCTTTCCACAAAGGCCATGGGAAAACTTCGTTCTTGCCCAAACAAAATGCCGATCTTTTTCATAATGCAGTAGTTTAGAGTTGAGGTCTGTTTGATTTGTCCCATCAATTTAATCAGAATTTTCGGAAAAAAAATTCTTCTCTACAGGATTTTCATGGCTGGGTCTGAATTAGTTTCTGGCTTTATTTTCATTCATTCCTTTATTTTTGAAATATGGCTGAAACCCCCTCTGAAATATCCTTTACATCCATTCAAGTAACACGACATACGGTTCATTCTGAGTTTTTGGAAAGAGAAGTTTTGATCGATCTGTATTTGCCGGTGGAATCCTTACGAAAAGAGGCATTGAGTTTATTGTTGATCAATGATGGACAAGACCTTCCTAAAATGCCTTTTGATGAGCTATTAGATCAATTGATTACAGATGGTGAAATACAACCCCTGATTGCTGTTGGTATTCATTGTGGGGAAGACCGTAAAATGGAGTACGGAACTGCTTATGCGGCAGATTTTAAGGGTAGAGGGGCAAAGGCAGGGTTGTACACCAAATTCGTTTTTGATGAGTTGTTGCCTTTTATCAGAAAAATTTCTTCCATACAATCTTTTAAGGATAAATCTTTTGCAGGTTTTTCATTAGGCGCATTGAGTGCCATGGATATTGTTTGGAATCATCCCAGTGAGTTCAATCGAATTGGGGTATTCAGTGGATCATTATGGTGGAGAAGAAAAGGATATGAAGACGGTTATGAAGATGAAAAAGACCGTCTCATGCATTTACAAATTCGAAAGGGTGGTTTTTATCCCTGGATCCGCACATTTATTCAATGCGGACAATTAGATGAAGCCGAAGACAGAAATAAAAACGGAATCATTGATAGCATTGATGATGCTTTAGACCTCATCATTGAAATGAAAGCCAAAGGCTATACCGATGAACATATTCACTATGTAGAAATGGAAGACGGTAAACATGATGTTCCTACTTGGGCGCGTGCTTTTCCAGTATTTTTGAAGTGGGGGTGGGGCTTGTAGTATATGGCTTATAGGTCATGGCCTATAGTAGGAAGTTAGGATGGTTCATTATTGGTAATCACAAGTAATCTTAGACCTCATTTTACAATCAACTATCAGCTATGAACCATAAGTCATGGACTATAGCTTATGGTTAATGGCGTATGGTAGGAAGTTGGGATTGCTAATTACAGAGAATAGCACTTTTCATTTTACAATCAACCATTCGCTATGAACAATAAGCCATTTACCATGTACTATGGACCAAAAAAAGCCGCTACTCAAAAAGTAGCGGCTTTTTATTTCAAAACGCTGTAACCAGCATTAGAAGTTAAATCTCAGACCTAGCTGACTGATCCATCTTGCAGCATAAGCAGCATTTGTGGTGGTGCTTACGTTCCAAGGGCTACGTCCAACCAATGTTGGGTTGAATCTGTATTGTGGAGTCAGGTTGGTAGCGGCATTTACATAACCAGCAAACTGTATCAACTGGAAGTTGTCGTTTGTCTGGAAGTAAGTACGACCCCAGTTTCTGTTCAGCATATTACCAAAGTTAAATACATCGTAAGTTAACTGGAACTGGTAACGTCTGTTACCCACTTTGATATTGAAATCCTGAGCAATTTTCAAATCGATAATGTTGGTGAAAGGTAAACGGCTACCGTTTCTTTCAGCAAATTTACCACGATTCTCTCTCAGGTATTTATCACTCTGAATATATGCTTCCAAAGCAGCTCTTTGCTGATCCTGTGTGTAAGTAACACCACTTACAGTATTGTTCAAGAAGATCATGGTAGATAGATCACCTGAAGTTGGGATATAGATCAGGTCGTTTGTACCATTGGTACCATCATCACGAACCATTGATCCCACACCGTATACATAGCTCAGTGGGTTACCAGACTGACCAGTGTATACTAATGTTACAGTAGTAGCCAGTTTCTTATTAGCATATTCAAATTTCTTGCTCAGGTAAGCAAAAATTCTGTGACCTGCACTGAAATCTGAATTAGATCTGGTGATAAAGTTTCTACCATTCACAGTTTCCATGAATCTCCACTGGCTCAAGTTAACAGAGCTGGTACCATCATTTACAGTAGTAGAGTTACCGAAAGTATAGCTCACATCAAAAGCGAAACCTGTACGAGTTCTCTTACTTGCAGACACTGTAAAGTTGTAGGCATATCCTGTAGGACCTTCATTGTTACTCAACAAGATCGCATTATCATATGGATTAGATCCATCTGGATTCAAAGGAATACGACCGTTATTAGTAGTTGGATATACGTTACGGCTACCGGCACCCAAAGAAGTACCAACAGGAGGTAACAAGTTGATATTGGTATAATAGATCTCATTCAAGTTCTTACTGAAGATACCTTCCAATGAACCAGACCAACCATCACCAAATTTCTTATCAAAAGCAATGGAAGTTCTGAACAACTTAGGAACTTTAAATTCAGCAGCAGTTAAGTTCAAAGGTCCTTTTGTAATACCAGCTCCTACTTCAGCAGGAGTCCACTGGTTGCTAGGATTGGCTCTGAAGCGGATAGTATTCAACTGAGTTGCATTGGCAGTATAGCCTCCAATAAAAATACCATTATTGTTAAAGATTCCTCCAGGCCATACCAATGGAATACGTCCGGTAAACAGACCCATACCACCACGGATCACTAAGTTTTCTTCAGGGATTTTATAAGTAAAGCCAACTCTTGGTGATAAAGCCAAAGGAATTTTTGGTGCTAAACCAGAACGAGCGCCTTGCAGATCATAGTACTGAGAAAATCTAGGGATGGCAACAGTATTGGTATAATTGTCTTCCCAAGGTTTGGAGAGAATTTTGTAATAATCAGCTCTCAATCCCAAGCTAATGCTTAAATTATCAGAAGCTCTAATTTCATCATTTGCGAAAAGAGAACCCTTCGCCATAAGGAAGTCAGCAGCAGCTTTGGTACCATCACCTTTTCCTCCATCAACATTTGAGAAACCATAAGTATAAGCTTGTGGTCTAGCATTGGTCAGAAAATCATTCAAGTTGCTAAAGGTATAGTTACCAAATGTATTTTGAATGAAAGCATTCACCACATCATTGAACTCATAATCTACACCCACTTTCATAGAGTGTTTACCTAAAGTGAATTTGAATTCATCATACAAAGACCAGTTCTTTTGTCTGAGGTAGTTAACAGTAGAACTGTTATCAGGACCAAATACCAATGCACCTGAACCGTCATTGATACGAACACGAGGGAAGTCTTGTCCAATCGGGCTGCGATCATCCAATACATCCGTGAAAGTGATCAATAATTTATTGCTAGAACTCTTACCTACCAAACTCTTCAATTCAGCAGAAGTTGAATTGGTTCTGGTTGGGAAACGGAATCCATTGTTGTAAAAGTTAATGGTACTGCTTGAACTTGAGCTGGTATTTAAACGTTCACCTTTTGTGTAACGGTTACTTACAGACAATTTATGTCTATCACTGATATTCCAGTCAATACGAGCAGTAATACGATCAGCATTTACTTCTTCAGTATTATCTAAGAATCCACCAGGCTCATAGCCGAAGTTGGTTCTAAGCGTATTAGCCAAAGCTGTAACAGTAGCTAGATTGCTATTACCTGCATATTGACTAAAATCAAAAGGTTGAGGGCGAACATCGCGCTGAAGATCTACGTTGATAAAGTAGAACAATTTGTTCTTAGTGATGGCGCCACCAACACGAAAACCATAGGTTTTCTTGCTGAAATCATTCAAGCGCGTAGCATTCTGCTTTAATCCGGTTGGTGTTTTACCCGCCAGTTTTTCATTCTGTAAGAAATAGTAAACAGATCCTTCTGTTTTATTGGTACCTGAACGAGTAATGGCATTGATACCACCACCCACGAAGTTACCCAAAGAGGCATCAAAAGGAGAAATTACAACTTGGAACTGGTCAATCGCATCTATTGAAATTGGAGCGATGGCTGCCTGACCACCATTGGTACCTGAAGCAGATAAACCAAATACGTCGTTGTTTACAGCACCGTCAACATAGAATGAGTTGTAACGGTTATTTTGACCGGCAATCGTTACAGCTCCTTCACTAGCACCCAGTTTAGCCTGGGGTACCGCACGGAGATAGTCATAAATATTACGACCTACAGTAGGCAGGTTCGCCATTTTATCACGACCAATTAAAGTCTCAGCACCACCTTTACCGGAAGCTTCTGTTGTTCTACGAGTAGAAGAAACGGTTACTTCACCTAGATTGCCGGCTTTATTGGCCATTGCAAAATCTAACTTAAATGATTCACCCAAACTCAGGTAAATCTCAGTTTTTTTCTCATTCGCAAAATTCACGAACGATACTTCTACTGAATATGGACCACCAGGGTTCATATTGTTGATGTTGAAACGACCACCTGTACGGCTTTGTACACGATAAACGGTACCGGTAGGCTCATGGGTTGCTGTTACGGTTGCACCAACCAGCTCTTCACCTGTTGTTGTTTTCACAGTACCACTCATACTACTGGTGGTATTCTGTGCCAGTGTTAAGGCCGGCATGAGTAAAACCGCAATTACAAATTGCAAGAGTCTTTTACTTAGCATAATGTTAATTTTTCAGCTGCAAAGAAAACAAATAATTAGCTATGAATTTCAACAGAATGTTAACAAAATATTGCCTCAACCGGCTATTGCTGTTATTCCTCGATTCTTGTTCAGTTTTTTGACCCTTTTCGGCTTTTTATGCTTAATAATGCGGGTTTTTGGAACGAAAAATAATCTGCATTCCCAAATAGGTAAACCGTTTTGAGCATTGAACTGTAATTTTGTCTGACAATGGAAAATATTAGACTGAATACGATAGAAGAAGCCATTCAAGATATCCGAGACGGTAAAATGATCATAGTGGTGGATGATGAGGACAGGGAAAATGAGGGAGATTTTATCATTGCTGCCCGACATGCTACCCCTGAAATCATCAATTTTATGAGTAAGGAAGGTCGCGGATTGATCTGTGCCGCTCTTACGGAAGAACGTTGTAAAGAGTTGGAACTCAGTCCAATGGTGAGTTCTAATACCTCTTTACATGAAACCGCTTTCACGGTTTCAGTGGATTTAATCGGGCAAGGTACTACCACGGGCATATCTGCACATGATCGATCCAAAACCATCTTGGCACTCATTCATCCGGATACCAAACCTTCTGATTTAGGCAGACCCGGACATATTTTTCCGCTCAGAGCCAAAGATGGAGGTGTTTTGCGCAGAACCGGGCATACAGAAGCAACGGTAGATCTTGCCAGACTTGCCGGCTTTGAACCTGCGGGTGTTTTGGTAGAAGTGATGAATGAAGATGGTACCATGGCGAGGTTGCCACAACTCATGATCATTGCGCAAAAATTTAGGTTGAAGATCATTTCTATCAAAGACCTGATTGACTATCGTTTGAAGCGCGATTCTTTGATTGAAGAATTGGTAAGAGTGGATATGCCTACCAAACATGGTCAGTTTAAACTCGTAGCGTTCAAAGAAAAAATAACGGGTGCCGAACACTTGGCTTTAATAAAAGGAGAGTGGAGTCATGATGAAGCGGTATTAACAAGGGTGCATAGCAGCTGTTTTACCGGTGATATTCTGGGAAGTTTCCGCTGTGATTGTGGCGAGCAATTACAGAAAGCCATGAAAATGGTAGAAGCAGAAGGGAAGGGAGTGATTCTCTATATGAATCAAGAAGGAAGAGGCATTGGATTGATCAATAAACTGAAAGCCTATAAACTGCAGGAAGAAGGAATGGATACCGTGGAAGCCAACTTGCACCTGGGCTTTGGGATGGATGAAAGAGATTATGGTGTAGGAGCGCAAATACTACGTTCATTGGGTGTTACCAAACTCAAACTCATGAGTAATAATCCGAGAAAACGAGCGGGCTTAAAAGGATATGGCCTCGAAATCGTAGATATCGTTCCTATTGAAGTAGCTCCCAATCCTCACAATGAAAAATACCTGAAGACTAAGAGAGATAAATTGGGGCATGAGATCTTAGAAGGGGAATAATGTTATTAATAATGTCAGATGGCAGATGTTAGATTTGTTTTTTATAAAATCTGATATCTGCCATCTGACATAAAAAAATTGCCTCTTATCTTCTTCCCTGCTGGTATTCCTGTTCTTCCTTCTCGTGTTCTTTATCGTATGCCTTAATGATGGCTTTTACCAGTCTGTGACGTACCACATCTTCCTCATTCAATTCAATATGAGCAATACCATCGATTTGTTTTAAGATACGTGTTGCTTTGTCTAAACCACTTCTCATATTTCTTGGAAGATCAACCTGAGTTGGATCACCTGTGATGATGGCTTTCGCATTCGCACCGATACGTGTCAGGAACATTTTCAATTGGAGGTCATTCGTATTCTGTGCTTCATCCAAAATGATGAAAGCATTGTCTAGCGTACGTCCACGCATATATGCAAGAGGAGCGATCTCGATTGTTCGGGTACTCATATAATAACCTAGCTTATCCGCAGGAATCATATCATCCAATGCGTCATACAATGGGCGTAGATAGGGATCAATCTTTTCTTTCAAATCGCCCGGTAAGAAACCCAAACTTTCGCCGGCTTCCACAGCAGGTCTTGTCAAAATGATTTTCTTAACCAGTTTATTCTTCAATGCACGCACTGCTAAAGCTACTGCGGTATATGTTTTACCAGTACCTGCCGGTCCAATGGCAAAAACAATATCGTTTTTATCAGCAGCCTGTACCATCTTTTTCTGATTCTGTGTTCTGGCTCTTACCGTTTTACCGTTCGGACCAAACACCAATATATCATTGGGATTCCTGTCAACAAAATTGTCTACTGTTTCTGCATCATCGCCACCCAGAATCTGTTCAAAATAATTCTCACTGAGATGACCATTTCTTTCGAGGTACTGAATAATGAGGTCAATTTTTTCTTTTGCTGATTCAATCTGTTCCGGAGCCCCGCTTAGTTTAATTTGTGTCCCGCGGGAAAGGATCTTTAATAATGGGAATTTCTTTTTCAGCAAATCTAACTTACCGTTGTTTACACCAAAGAACTCAATGGGGTTTACGGTTTCGAGGTTAATGATTGTTTCTGTCAATCTGTTACTGTTTTAGGTTCACGGATCATATTATACTTAACCAAACCATCCTTCTCAAATTTAATTTTTAAAGTAGCACAATTCCTAATACATATTATACACAGATGTGGATAGGTTGGTTGACTAAAGTTCGTGAATTGCCTTATGTGGGTGTGTGAAGATTGGGTTAAGGATTGAATGGGTGAAAGGTGAAAAGTGAAAAGTGAAAGGTGAAAGGGGGAAGTCTCTAGTACCCTTTTCCTTTTGACCTTTCACCTTTCACTTCTTTATAAAG
>OFDN01000051.1_pt1 | contig 134748 bp, 126 predicted proteins | sample 1520971 | NCBI WGS metagenome assembly OFDN01 (sample SAMEA94257418, study PRJEB24077) | hot springs metagenome | biome: Aquatic biome; feature: Geographical feature; material: Water | place: India | collected 2012-06-12 | depth 5 m
ATTTTAAAAATTGATTTTAAGGGGTAGTTTTCTCGAAGAGAAATCGAGGATCGTTTCTTTTTGAGGGGTTAGGTCTTCTTTTGAAATAATTGTGGCTATAAGAGGTTTAAAATGTCATGCCGACCCAAGGAGGCATCTCCCACCGCTTGGGTGTTTGCAAATTATTTTGTTTCTAATACACGGCGATGAGGAGAATGAGTATAATTAAGGGACGCAGATTTTTTATGATTATCATGATATGGGCTGATTGAGTACTATAATCATAACTGATTATAAAAATCTGCGTCCCATAAACTTTATTGGTTAAGTGCTTTGATCTTTATAATCTTAATCTGTGACATCCAGTTTTTCATGCTCCACTTTTGATCGCTCTTTCTTTATGAGCCGGATGCGATTTTTATCTACTTGGAAATAGTCTGTTTCTGTCCAACTCCAACTGTCTAGCTCTCGTAAGTTAACACCGTTGGCTTTAAAGGATATGATGATCTGGTTTCTGTTAGTGGTCAAATTGATCTCATCAAAAGTATCTTGAATAGTAGCAGTATAGGGTGTTGTGGGACAAGCTTCCAATTGCTTCAACACCATAGAATCATTATTAAACCATTGCCTCAAAAATCCTAAATGCTGATCTGAACATTGATAACCCAAATTCAAAGCAGATAAGATTTTGCATTTGAGATTCTTTCTATTATCCGAATCATCACCATCCCACCAACAGTCATTACCAATAAAAGTAGCAACATAACCTAGTGCTGCTTTTTCAGGATCAGTGATGGTTTTACAGAATTCTTGATTGATTACAATAGCAGCACTGTCTCTCCAAAGAAATTTTACTGTTTTTACTGTGAGAGAAGCTGATGTTGTATCCGTACTTTCTTTTAAATCATTGTTGGTGCTTGTTTGCCCGCAGGATAGAAGGAAAATGAATAGAATGATGGGTAAGATTTGCATTTGTGAATAATCTATTTTATGCTATGATATTAATAAGAAAGCGTATTGATGGAACGTAAATTTTTTATGATTATCATGATATGCGCTGATTGAGTACTATAATCATAACTGATCATAAAAGATCTGCGTCCCATCAATCTCAATACAAAAAAGTAGCGTATGAAAATATATTGATGATTGACTTTTTACACCCCTTTAAGATTCTATCATCGGTAGTAAACTCAAATAATCTTTAGTATACACAATCACATTACCATACTTTTCGAATTCCACCCTTTCATGCATCGTCGTTAGCACTACACATTTCATTCCGGCATTCAAAGCCGCTTCCACACCTTTTGGTGCATCTTCGAAAACGATACAGTCTGCAGGATCTACACCCAATTCTTCTGCACCTTTTAAAAAGGGTTCGGGATCGGGTTTACTGTGTTTTACATGTTCTGCACCAATCACAGAATCAAAATAGTGTCTGATATTGAGACCATCAATTGCAAAATCAATATTGAACAAGATAGCGGCTGAGCCGATTCCCATTTTGATTCCTTTTTGCTTGGCAGTTGCAAGAAATGTTTCTAGTCCGGGTAAGGCTTTCATTTCAGGTCGATAAAGTGCCTGGTATTTTTTCTCCTTTTCCATTGATATATGATCCATTTCTTCCACTGTAAAACGATCCGGACCAAAGATGCGAATCAGTAACTCCGTATTTTTACCATACATCTGATGCGCAACTTCATCCCAAGTCAAGTTTGCACCCAGTTCTTTGGTCAGCACATCAAACCATACCTGTTTGTGATAATGCATATCATCGATCATGGTTCCATTCAAGTCAAAAAGAAAAGCTTTGGCACTGTGTAACATCCGATAAATTTTGATGCACAAATTAATGCATGATGACACAACAAATGATTAATTTATTGACCAACACTTTCCGACAGCTATTATTGGGAGATTTTTTTAACCAACGCAGTATTGGCTTTTAACATGGCCAGCCCTTCTGCTCTTGTCATATAAGGCACACCCTTTGCATGATTGATCATACTGATCTTACACATGAGATACCAGTGTCGCGCAATTTCACGCCATGCAAAAAATACCGAATGTCTCGGATCATACATATGTGTAGGCTCACTTCCTGAGCCATTGAGTTCAACGATCATAAAATTTTTACCTTCTCTGAGCAATTCAATCGATTCATAACGAATATCCATTCTGCCATAATAAAATCCTTCAATCTTCTTGGCCAGTTGATCAATCACTTGGTTCAATGATTCATCAGCTAAATAGCTAAGATCAATAAACTTAGCCCCGCGAGCATGATTACCGTAGGGTACTAGTATTTTTTGCTCCCCTTTTTGTAGAATGATAGATAGTTCTTCAGGCATGGTTCTACGCAATACCGGCAATTGTAGAATGTATCTGGGATCTAATTGTAATAACTGATCAATGGTTGATATCCCATCACCGGATACAGTTAGAAACTCTTTTCCAACAATACCTGTAATTGTTCCTTTTTCCTCACCCGGTATGCGATAATAAAATATCCCTACTTCCTCTTCAAAAGGTATATAAGCCTGTATGAGAAAATCAAAATCTGCTTGCGCAACATAGTTTTTTACTTCTGACTCACTTTCTAGTTTTTGAACACTCATTCCCCGCATACCAATATCAGGCTTCCCGATCAAAGGAAAGTGCAAACGCTCATTCGCAATTGTGTTCCATACAATTTCTGCATTTGTTCCGGCAGGAAAAAAAAGTGTAGTAGGATAAGTGCCTTCCGGCAGAATATCATAAATCTCTTTTTTACTCTCCATCAAAAATCCGCCATTACGTATGCCGGGGTTGGCAGCATTGATATAAAAAAAAGCCCTAGCTTTTAAACATAGCCAAAACCAATAAGGATATAAGGGCGCATAGAGCACATTAAAGGACCAATACTCCCAGTTGAAAAGTTTGATAAAAAAAGGATGAAACTTGAGTTTCCTGATCAAAGACATGCCTGAAAGTTAAGAAACCGGCTGTTGCTGTACAAATGAAAGCGATAACTGGTGCTGTTCCTGATGAATAATATCATTATATAACATGGTAGCAGACTGTTCATCACAAACAATATTGGTAACACTTACTGTTAGCATTTCATTATTACGATTCATACGTATATCATTTTCTGCATCACCATTGCCACCAAACAGATGGAAGGATAGAATATCTGCAGAATTCGGATGTGGGTGCTGTTGCAACCATTCAGCAAACCACTGCTCTCTTTTTTGAATAATATCTTGCGTATACAAGGTAACCGAAGACCATATATGCGGCTGTGTTGAATCTACTTCACGAATGTATCTTTCCTCTCCACTCCATCTACATTCATATAAACAACCTTCTTCCCAAATGATGAGGGTAAAGGGTTCTATTCCCAGTAAACTGATTTTCTTAAAAGCAGACAACACATGTTGCTGAGAAAGAATATCCAAAAAAATAAGTCCCCTGCTTTTCCGATAGGCGGCGGCGGGTTCATGTTTAATGAAACCACCATTTAATAAAACCATGGTAGTACCTATTTCAGAGGTCCCAATCCAGGTGCCTCCAGCCTGTGTGTCTTGGGGAAACAATAGTTTGTATTGACCAACCATGTGAACAACAGGTGCCGCTGCTTTCTTCCGAACTCCTTTTTCATCTCTGTTAGAAGTAAGCATTACTTTACCCTTCACGGGTATAAAAGTTACTGTGCACATGTGTCACGATGTTTCATAGTAGAGGAAGCTACACCAAAGCCATCAGGTAGAATGATATCAGATACTTCTGACACACCTACACGTATCAATGCCATATGATGTACGGTATGTTCGAGATTATAGACCACTTCACGATAATAATTACTATTGACCACTACTGTCTCATTAGAGAGATCATCATAGCTCATTTCCAGCTGAATGATCTTGTCTTCACGAATCAGTCGACTACTGATTTCATGTAATAGTTGAATGGCCAACTGCTTATCCGTTTCAATGCTTTTGTCTCTTTTTCTTTGCTCATAATTCACAATACCCTGCTCATAGCCATTTTCCAAACACTGAAACAGTTCAACAATGTGTCGAACATGTTGACCAATAGTTGCATTGAATAATGCTTTGCTGGGTTGTGTGTATTGATCAGGATTTAGCTTATCTAAAGTTTCGTGTAATTGTACAAACACGTTTTTAATAGCAAAAGCAATTTGCATAGATAGAGTTTCTTTTGTTAGTTTTTTCTTGCCAAAACTGAGAGATTAACCGATAGTTGGTCAGACAATATCAGGCTTTTTCCGCCAACTTTAAAATCTTTTCTATTGATTTTAAATCCGCCTTTAAATACGTAACCATCCGCCAAAGGGTTTGCGGTAAATGGAAAACTGATTTCTTTACCGATCCCTTTTATCTCAAGTATTCCTGTGATTTCATATTGTCCGGCTCCTTCTAGGGTTATACTTTTTGATATAAAGCTAATCCTTGGATGCTTTTCAATATAAAAATAATCTTCTTTTTTTAAATGATTATCACGGGCTTTAATATCTGTATCCACAGTGCCGGCATTCACAGATACCGAAAACTTACTTTCTGCTAAGTTAGCCGGATCAAAATTGATCAATCCGGATAAGCCTGTAAACTTACCTGTAACATTTATACCCAAATTTTTGATGGTAAAATTCACTGATGATTCAGTGTCAACAGGTGTAAATTTCTGAGCAGAAACGAGTAGCACATTCAGCAACATTATTCCAACTAATATTATTCGCATCACACTGTTATATTCTTTTAATTCAATAATCATTTAATAGTTGCAAAACCAAAAACCCTGTTAAACTGTTGACAATGTATGACCGCGAATTTATAGGTATTAAAATCAGGATTTCCCGGGATATCATACAATTGATTTCCTTGAACAGATCTCAATCTTCCTAATTCGATAAAGTTCACCGGTTGCATTTCTTTTGATATATATACACGTAAATCAGGTCCATTGGTGCTTTTAAAATTTTCTAATGCCAAAACCAGTTTACCCTCTTTCTGATATACTCGTACATTACCTGTAACTGTATATGAATTTGCCGATGTAAATGCCATCGCAGAAGTTATAGGTGTTGCTGAACTACCAACTTGTTCATTTAGCGGATCAGATGATGTGGCACTTTTTGTACAACTATAAAAAAGAACTGATAATATAACAGCTATGAGGTAAATATGTTTTTTCATGATTCAAGTTTTTAAAAATGCCTGGATATTCCAATACCGAAAGCATTTACTTTATTTCGGAATCTGTTAATTATAGTGCCGTCTGAAGCCACTTGATTCAAGTTATTAGTTTTATATTCTGAGAAATAGAACTGATAAACACCTCTTAACGACCATTTATCAGATAACTTATAGTTGATAAAAAGCTCAGAATTCAAACTGCCCAGGTCATGATCACCTGTAAGTAGTAGATTAAAAGCAGAAGGTTTTACATCAGCATCATTTCTTGTAGTACCATTACTAGTAAGAATACCATTGGTGGTTCTTCCTAGGGTAAAGCCAATCACATCGATATTAAAACCCGCCGACCATTTCTTATTAAAATGGTATCCAATATTAACGGTTGCATTCAAAGCAGTTGTAAAAGGTCTTTGCACGTTGAGCGTATCCCAGTTTTCCGGTTTTTGATCAGCAAAGAATATTAAAAATGGAATCGAATGACTTCTCGTTAGTCTGGCAGGACCAGCTGTGGTATAATCTCTTTTAGTTCCGAAATAACTTGTTAGTCTTCCTCCAATTCCGATTTCCCATTTTTGTTTTTTTCCGATTTTCCAATTGTGTACATATGATAAAGCTGCAGAGCCTTGTGAAGTTCCGGCAGTTAATGCCAAATCAACAAAACGATTCGTTTTACTTGTTGGAGCTGTTTGAGCGATAACTATACTGACGAGAAGCATTAAACAAACGGTGATTATGGATCTTTTCATATTACTTGTAATTAACTTTTTTTACCAATTGCATTATTTTTTCTTTTTCCATCCAGATTATTATGGCGCTACAAATCCATACAATAAGCGCATATGCAAAAAGTTGCCCTCCGTCATCTTTTACTTCAACTCCTAGAACAGTCAAATGAGAAAGTATGGCGCCACTCATGATACCGGCTGCCAAGATGGCGCCAAAAAATTTTGTTGGACTATATAGTATTAAAATAGAAGCAATCAATTCAAATATTCCCGTTGCGATACGTCCCCAAGGTTCAATGCCCATTTCTGTGAAAATAAAAACAGATTCTTCCGCTGCTGAAAACTTGAAATAAAGGGTTTGTAACATAATAACCGCAGCGATGATTCTTAATACCCATAATAGTATAGCAGATGATTTCATTGATTTCAAATTTTTTGAGTGTGCATTAATTGATAAATTTTTTCCATGCTATATCAGCTTTGGATTTTAAGTTAGCCTCATCTTTGTTCCAATCTTTCAGGGTATTATTAAAGAATCGATTATAAAAGAGATAGAGCTTATTGTTGACAATTTTAAAAGTTTCAGGATCAACAGGAACTTTTTCACCTGTAGCTCCCATGGCATAAGCACACCAACCACCATATTCCGGCTCATAAGCAGAGGGGTTTTTTACAAAAGTTTCCAGATTTTCTTTTGAAGAAAAGTAATAGGTAACATTTCTTTCGGTGACTGAATAGGTTGATTTACCCTTTACAGCTTTTTTTACTGTGAAATAAGCAACAGGGTCATATCCACTGATGGCAAGGTTATTGGACAGATTGTACTGCTTTTTCCGAGTTTCAGGCGCTTGGGTAAAAGCAGTAAATACCAAAGTCATAAATAAAAGGAGTAAAAAAGAGTGTTTCATATAACAATTATAAGTTCATTGATTATCCATAAAGACGGATAGCCTTTTAATCCCTTACAACTGAACATTATCGAATTGTTAAAGTCCTAAGCGAAAGAAGCACCATGCGTTTGACGAATTAGCCAGTTGGAAAGTCGGGGTGTTTTTGACATTGTATATAAGAAAATCCTAGTAACAAAAGGATTTCCAAAAAAAGATTGGACAAGTCTTCCGATAGCCAATCTTTTTGAAAATTGTCGCTTCCAAGATTTGCTGTACTGCTTTTCCATTTGTTCACGAGTAATACTGCCTTCGAGGAAAAGTCTCATCTCTTGAAATGCTAGACTTGAGGCGTGCATAGCCATACTCATTCCATTGCCGCAAAGAGGCGTAATTAGCCCGGCAGCATCTCCTACCATCAATATATGATTTTCAACTTGTTTTTTTTGATCAAAGCTGATCTGAGCAATCGTGAGTGGCTTGTCGTATAAAAAATTGGCTTTTGAAAAAATTTCAGACAGGATTTGATTTTTAGATAAAACGGTAGCTTCCAATTTTTCAATCTTGTTTCCTGCATAAGAAAGTTGATCGGCTGTAGTCAGATAGCATACACAACAGGTATCATCTTCAATTTTAGATATTCCACAATATCCATTTTGAAAATTATGCAGTGCTATCAAATCCTTTGCTATATCATATTTGATATGATACTTTACTCCGATATAGTTATTCAATCTATTCTTACTCTTTAAAGAAAACTTTCTTCTCCATTTGATATCGAGATTAGATCTTTTGCCAAATGATCCAGCTACCAATTTTGCGGTATACTTTTTATTTTTGGTATCTATTGTAAACAGATCATTTTGAAATAATACATCTTCCACTTTCGTCTCTTCACATAGCTCCACCTGTTTTTGCTTGGCAATTGTAGCCAAAGTATGATCTAATTTAAATCTGCTGATACCAAACCCACCTAAAGGCAACCGAAATTCGTATAGCTTTCCTTCACAATCGGAAATATGTAATTTAGAAATCATTGGTAAATCCCATTCTTGTAAGGGTACCCCACATTGCGATAAGAAATCATAGCTCTCCATACTGATATATTCGCCACAAACTTTATGAAATGGGTAGCTTTCTTTTTCAAAAAGAATGGTTTGATATCCTGCATTGGCAGATTGTATGGCAAGTGTAAGTCCGGCTAATCCACCGCCAATAACCGCTATGTCATATATTTTATCTTTTTCGCTCAATTCTATTTTTTTGATAGTACTAAATGCCTGAATGCCCATTCCCATGATACCTCAGCTTTAATGGATGCCTTACCAAGTAAATCCATCCACTCGTCTTTCTTAAAGCCACGTTTAACACTTAAGGGAGCATCGTTTTTCACTAAATAAGATTTAGAGAATAATTGTGTAAGGACTTTTATTGAATAATAGGCCAACCAGTGTCTGTGAAGATCATTGATGAAGAAACCCTTGGCTGAATTTCGATGCATCCATTGAAGCTGTTCAATAAGAGATTCATTGGTAAAATGATGACAGAATAAACTTGAAAAAATGATATCAGGATATCTGGTAAAATTGACATTACGATAATCACTGGTAATCCAGTTTGCTTTAGAACCAATATCTTTTCGCTGTGTTGCTACGTCTATGCAATTGTGGTTGATATCGATACCTGTGATTTCAAGTTGAATATTTTTATTGCTTGCCCATCTTGCAATAGCAGCTAAATTATCTCCGCCACCGCAACCTATTTCACAAATATGTAAAATATTTTGTTTGCCAGACAATAGCTGTACCCCCTTTATTGTGATACGATGTCCGCCTAAATAAGTATTAATGATATCCAATTCAAGCATATTCTGCCGGATAGCTTCAAAGGGTATATTAACGTCATCTAAGAGTTCCTGTTCATATGATCTTGTTGATAAATTCATACAAAATGAGCTGTAAAAGTTTCCATGGTTAATCCCGGACCAAAAGCCATACCTAATATGTTCTCATTGGATTGATACTTATTTTCAAAAATGTTTTTAAGTACAAAAAGAATGGTGGGTGATGACATGTTTCCATATTCTTTCAATACAGCTCTAGACTGATCAAGCGTATCGGGCGATAAATTCAATTTTCGTTGAATGCTGTCAAGAATTCTTTTTCCTCCCGGGTGGATACACCAGTGATGAATAGACGCTTTGGTTATTCCTCTTTCTTCTAATGCACCTGATAACAGTGATTCTATATCAGCTTCTATCAACTGGGGGATATACCCACTTAATCGCATCTGAAAACCGTTAGATCCTAACTCCCAAGCCATATCCGACTTTCCCTCGATAGCTATTTGAGCATAAAATCCATCAATCCGGATCTTACGTGTTCGATGTATTTTATTGGATATTAAAACTGCTGCACAACCATCAGCAAATAAAAGACTACTGGCTATATTGTCTTCTGTCATCGTAGTTTGAAAATGGAGTGTACACAATTCTACCGCAACAATTACAATATTGGCATTGGGAGTTCCTTGCGCAATCATATCTGCCAATTTTAAAGCATGAATAGCAGCATAACAACCCATGAAGTTGACTGAAGTGCGGAAAATATTTTTATTCAGTCCCAATTCCTCCATCAATTTTATATCCAATCCGGGTGCAGTCATCCCGGTACAACTAACTGTGATTAGATGAGTGATTTCTTGTTCTGATATAAATCCACTAATACATTTTTGAATTGCATGGATGGATAGTGCTAGAGAAGATTCATCATAAATTTTGAGACGATCTTCTAAAGTTGGTTCTATTTTTTTGTTATTGGTGGAAGAGAAAAAATTTTCATCGGATATTGATGAAAAATCAGGTAATACAGAATAACGCTTTGTTATACCGCTTTGATGATACATGAACTTGAGTTTCCGTTTTTCTGTATCATCAAGGTGGAATGCATCACCCATATAATGAAGAATATCATCTTGTTGATGACAGAATTGGGGTACAGCCGTTGCTATGGAAATAATATCAGTCAAAATATTTGATTAATAGTATGGTAATAAATGCCAATGAAGTACATGTAGACGCTATCCAATTCATTTTCATGGTATGTTCATAATCTGCTTTTTGAGGATTTCGCCAAACTTTTGATGCCCAAATAAGAAAATATACGGCCACGGGTAAAAAGAAGATTTGTACAACAGCAAATAAATGAAGCTGCTGTTGCTGATTAAAAAAAAGAAACAACAAACCAAAAGCCAGCAGATACAATAAACTACAGAAAATAAAAGTTCCTCGCTTACCCAATAGCATAGACATTGTTGTGACATGATCATTTTTATCTGAATCATGCTGATAAATTTGAGTGATAGGATAAAAGCCTCCAATCAATAAACAAGCAGTAATACAGCCAATAAAAGGGAATTTCGGATCGATGCCATGAGCAGCACTATTATAAATCATTAAAAAAACAATTCCTCCCTGGTTAAGAATGACTGTCAGATAACCTAAAACAGGATATTTTTTTAATCTAACACCTCTGTAACTATACAATCTTGAACATACTATATAAATAAATAGTAGCCCAGCAAAGGATAAAGAAATGATCAAAGACAATAACAAGGAAATGATGTCCAAAATAATGGTGATAATAAATAATTCTTTATCGGGTGGAGGCGGATTTTTAATACCACCTATACTGGATGTATCCTGATCCATGTAAGAATTATAGCCATTACTAGATGGATAAACGAGTAGATGCAATATGAGAAAACTTATAAGCGCATGGATCCAATTGATATTTTCAACAAAGCTGAGACTAAACCAAAATACTGGCATCAAAAAGTAAGAAAACGGGATACGCAAAAGTTGTATGCTCGATTTTTTTATCATAGAATGATAGAAGGCTCTTTTCGATGCTACTTTATTGGACGAACAATAAAATCAATCCTTGCACAGTATACGCTTTATTCAACATTTTTGTTTAATTCTAGCTTAAAAACATCGTAGTTCGATTTATAATCTGAATAATTAATCATATTTTACCATATCAGAATGGTCATTTGAAACATGAGTCAACAAAGAATAATTGTTATTGTAAAATCCATTTGCATTTTTGTATTTGCAATGGGCTTTATTGTATTAGTCGGATGGTTTTTTAAGATCCCTACACTCACCAGCATTATTCCTGAGTATGCAACCATGAAGCCCAACACTTCCATTCTTTTTATTTTATCATCAGTTGAGCTATACAGAATTATATCGCGGAAATGGTTCTTTTTAAATGGAATACTCAGCTTTCTCATTACAATAGTAGGATTAGCTACTTTAATAGAGTATGAATTTCAACTGAACTTTGCTATCGACGAATTCATTGCTAAAGATTTCTCATATAATGCTACTATTGACTCCTTTCCGGGCAGGATGGCTAGGGGTACTGCTTTTTCCTTTTTCTTATTGGGAATTTCTTTTTACTTCATTAAAAGCACACAAGAGAGGCAAAAAAAATTCGCTCAATACTTATTACATATTATTTCACTCATAGCATTTCTAGCGATAATTGGATATATACTAGGAGTACCTATGTTTTATAAACTATCCTCTATAGGATCGATGGCTATACATACGGCTATAGGTTTTTTATCATTATCCATCGCTGCATCTCTTTTAAATAGTCAACTAGGTATCACAGGCTTATTAACCGGTGATAAGATTGGGAATCGAATGGCACGTCAGCTATTCCCGACATTGACTTTATCTGTGATCTTTCTAGGCTTCATTCGAATTTATTTACATCGTGCTAATTTGGTAAGTGTAGAATTTGGAATTGGAATGTTTGCTACTTCATTTATTTTGATAGGTCTTTTATTGATCAGTATTTCTGCACGACAGCTTAATAAAATCAATTTTGGAAAAACACAAGCTGAGGAACAACTTGAAACATTAAATAAGAATCTGGAGCAAACGATTTTACAGCGAACCAATGAGCTTAGAAATAAAGAACAGCTATTAAACGCAATCATTAATAATACTTCTTCAGCCATTTTTGTAAAAGACATATTCGGAAACTATATTTTGGTCAATAAAAAATTTGCTGCGGATTTTGGGCTCGAGCCTGAATCAATGATCGGTAAAAATGCCTATGATATTTTTTCAAAAGAAACTGCTGATCAATTAACGCATGATGAAAATCAAATTATTCAATCTGCTAAGGGACTGACAAATGAAGTGAATATCCAAACCAATGAGAGTCAGAAAACAATGCTGACCAATAAATTCCCCTTAATTGATGAAAACAATCATGTATTCGCTATTTGCTGTGTAGCAACAGATTTCACTGAGATGAAAAATGCCAAAACAGAGCAAGAGATCTTATCCTTGCAACTGCAAAAGAAAAATCAACAATTACTAAATTTCGCCCATATCACTTCACACAATCTACGATCTCCTGTTAGTAATCTTAATTCATTATTGTGGTTATATAAAGAAAGTCAAACCAATGAAGAGAAAGCGCTCTTATTCGAAAAATTTGAAACCGTTATTCATAATCTTTCTGAAACATTAAATGAGCTCGTTGATGCATTAAAAATTCAAGAAGATACGGATAGAAAAAGAGAAGTGCTTCTTTTTGAAGAAGTATTCAAAAAAGTAAAACAAAGTATGGCGGGTAAGATATTAGAAACCGAAGCCGTTGTAAGTTATAATTTTACCAAAGCACCTACCATTGAATATCCAAGGCTGTATCTGGAAAGTATTTTGCAAAATCTGTTATCGAATTCATTAAAATATAAGTCTCCGAACAGAACGCCTGTTATACATGCAGAAACGCTGTTTCAAAATGGAATTCTTACCCTCAAATTCAGTGATAATGGTATGGGTATAGATCTTAAAAGACATGCCGATAAACTATTCGGACTCAACAAAACCTTTCATAAGCATGCGGAAGCCAAGGGCGTTGGACTCTTTATTACTAAAACACAAGTTGAAGCCATGGGTGGATCTATTACAGCAGATAGCGAAGTGAATAAGGGTAGTGTTTTTACTATCTTCTTTAATAAGAAAGAAGTATAAGTCATTTTCTACTTCGATACCATATCCACTCTTTAAAACTTTCATAAGATGCTTCCATATCAATCATCTGCTGAGACAATGTATATAATGGCTTGATGGATTCAGGTATTGGAATAGATGTACCTATAACTTTCTCAACAATCTCCGGAAACTTTACCGGATGAGCAGTAGCCAATAGCACCCCTTTCCCTCCTTTTCTGAGTACTTGTTTCAGGGCACTATAACCAACTGCTGCATGTGGATCTAAAATATACTTATTGTTTTCATATACTGATTGTATGGCATGAATGGTTGCCTCATCCGTTTGTGTACTACTACATACTTGTGACTTGATGAAGCTTAGATTATGCTGATACATTTCTAGGATTCGAATCAGGTTACTCGGGTTTCCTACATCCATTGCATTAGAATAAGTCATCACTGCTTGTTTAGATGTGTAGATTCCTGTTTCTAAAAAATCAGTGATACTATCGTTGATATTACATGCCGCAATAAAATTACCCATCCCCAATCCAGATTTTTTTGCCAATAAGCCCGCCGCTATATTACCTAAGTTACCACTCGGAACTGCCATTACAGGAGCTGTTTCTGATGCCGGCCATTGTTGCATTGCCAGAAAATAATAGAGTTGTTGAGGTAACCATCGGGCAATATTAATAGAATTGGCAGAAGTGAGTTGTAGGCGTTCAGCCAACTGTTGATCCATAAACGCTTCTTTCACTATTTGCTGACAGTCATCAAAAGTTCCGTTAATACGCACTGCGGTAATATTATTACCGCAAGTGGTCAGTTGCAACTCTTGCACACGACTTACTTTACCTGCAGGATACAGAATAATGACTTCTACACCTTCTACATTCAAAAAACCGTTGGCTACGGCCCCGCCTGTATCTCCTGAAGTAGCTACCAAAACAGTAGTCGTAGTGGTCTTGTCATTCGAAAAATAGCCCAAGCAGCGACTCATGAACCTTGCACCAACATCCTTGAATGCGAGTGTTGGACCATGAAACAATTCCAATACATAAATATCTTCTTCCAGTTGAGTCAAAGGGAAATCAAAATCGATGGTTTCAGCCACAATCTGATACAATTGCTCTGCTGAAATATCTCCTCCTACATAAGGTTGCATAATTTGATAGGCAAGCTCTATTTTAGGAATAGATCGAATGTTATTCAATAATTGCTGATTTATTGAAGGAATCCTTTCGGGAAAATAAAGTCCCTTATCAGATGCTTGTCCTCTCAATGCAGCTTCTTTAAAACTGACGACCGGCGATTGTCTATTGGTACTATAATATTTCATGGTTAATGATTATGCAGAAAACAACTGTACGCCTTTTGAACTAACAGTTGTAACATACGTATAGTGTAGCAAATTCATTTGTTGAAATACTGCTTTCATTTGTGTCTCCACTAATTGGGCAGTTTCCAGACTTCGACTCAACATAAAAACAGAAGGACCCGAACCTGAAATACCACCACCTAATGCCCCTACTGATTTCGACCTTTCTTTTATTTCATCAAACCCCGGAATAAGAATACTTCTTACGGGTTCTATGATTACGTCCTCTAATGATCTTCCAATCAATGCATAATCGCTCTGTAATAATCCGGATACCAATCCGGCGATATTGCCCCACTGTTTAATGGCATCTTTCAAATAGACTTGCTTTTTTAAAATACTTCTTGCATCAGCTGTTTTTACTTCAATCTGTGGGTGTACAATGGTGACAAATAATGGAGGTGGTTGTAATGGAATGATATCTAATGGAAAAATAGATCTGATCAATGTAATACCTCCATAAATACATGGAGTAATATTATCAGCATGTTTTACACCGGATGCTAATTTTTCACCGTGCATCGCAAACTGAACCAAGGATTCTTTATTGAATACTTCGCCTAATAAATAATTGGCTGCTACTACTGCCCCTGCTGCACTTGCAGCACTTGAACCCAATCCACTTCCCGGTTTGATATGTTTATGAATAATTACATCAAACCCAACAGGCATGGTTAACTCAGACAACATAGCCTGTAATGCTACACCTGCAACATTATCATTGGGTTCAGTTGGCAATTGATGATCATCTGTATGAACGATGGAAATACCAGGTTCTTTTTTAAGCGTGATCGTCATTTCATCATACGGTTCTGCAACTGCAAATCCCAGTATATCAAAACCACAAACCATATTCGCAATGGTTGCCGGTGCTTTTATTTTTATTGATTGTCCGTATTCCATAGTTTATATTCTTGCTACACGAATAATATCTGCGAAAACACCGGATGCTGTTACTTCAGCACCCGCGCCGGCTCCCTTAATCACCAAGGGCTGTTGATGATATCGATGTGTATGAAATAATACTAGATTGTCTTTACCGTATAAATGATAGAAATCGGACTCAGGGGCAACCGTTTCCAATCCAACTTTTGCCGTTCTATCTTCATAAGTAGCGATGAATTTTAGTTTACCGTTTTTTGTTGCAGCTTCTTTATACAGTTGTTGGAAATGAGCTTCCTGCTTGGCTAACTCTTCGTAAAAATCATCTACAGTTCCATCGAAACAACTGGAAGGAAGAAAAGAAGTATTGATAATATCCTGCATCTCCAAAGGCTGACCTGTTTCTCTGGCCAGTATCATTATTTTACGCATCACATCTGTACCACCTAAATCGAGTCGAGGATCCGGTTCTGTATATCCTTCTGCTTGGGCTTTTCTAACTACTTCCGCAAAAGGAATCGAAGTATCATAATGATTGAACACATAATTCAAAGTACCTGATAGTACTGCTTGTATTTTTTGGATCTGATCCCCACTTCTTAAAAGATCATTTAAGGTTCCGATGACTGGAAGACCTGCCCCCACATTGGTTTCAAAAAGAAATAAGGCATTGTAGGATTTAGCCAAAGACTTCAAACGCTGATAAGAAGGATAAGAAGACGAACAAGCAATTTTATTACAAGCTACTATGGATATACTTTTTGTTAACAGAGATTCATAAACACCTGCTACTATATCACTTGCTGTAACATCTACAAACACACTGTTTCTTAAATTCTTGTCCTTAATAATAGCAACATAATTCTCAATGGAGCTAAGTGGTGCATCTGCTAATTTCGACTGCCAAAGGTCTAGGTCGATTCCATTTTCATCAATCAGTGCTTTTTTACTGTTAGCAATACCTATAACCCTAATCTGTACATGCAGTTGATCTCGAAGAATTGTTTGTTGCTGTCTAATTTGTTCCAATAATTTACCCCCAACATTTCCCGCACCTGCAATAAAAATGTTCAGTTGTTTATACGTCGTTTCAAAAAAAGTTTCATGCAATACATTGATCGCTTTTTTTACATCTCGTGACGCTATAACAGCTGAAATATTTTTTTCTGATGAACCTTGTGCAATCGCCCGAACATTGATACCATTACGTCCTAATGAACCAAACATTTTTCCGCTAATACCCGGATGGCTTTTCATCTGCTCACCCACCAATGCTAAAATTGACAGATTTGTTTCTACAATAAGCGGCTCTACTTTTCCGGTTATAATTTCAATATGAAATGCAGTATCAATGGCTCTTTTCGCCTTCAACGTATCTGATTCATTAATAGCCACACAAATAGAGTGTTCCGATGAACTTTGTGTTATCAATATCACATTGATCTTTTCATTGGCCAATGCTTCAAATAGTCGCTTAGAAAAACCGGGAATTCCAATCATGCCACTTCCTTCCAAACTCAATAAACTAATACTATTGATACTGGATATACCCCGTATGAAATCTGCAGTAGGAGCTGAATAGTTTTCAATCAATGTTCCATGCTCGTCTGGAGCAAAAGTGTTTTTTATCCATACCGCTATTCGTTTATGCATAACAGGCTGTATGGTTGGCGGATAAATGATTTTAGCACCAAAATGAGAAAGCTCCATAGCTTCCTGATAAGAAATTTGTGCAATAGGCTTTGCATTGATGACCAATCTTGGATCTGCAGTCATCATACCACTTACATCTGTCCATATTTCCAATACTTCAGCATCTAACGCTGCAGCATAAATGGCAGCAGAATAATCAGACCCGCCTCTCCCCAATGTTGTGGTATACCCTGCCAAACTGGATGCAATAAATCCGGGAGCGATGTAATATTTGTAGTCATGGCTTTTAAAATAAGTCTGTATCTTCTCATTCGTAGCTGAAAAATCTACAGCCGCATTACCGTGCTGCGTATCTGTAATAATCAACGATCTGGAATCTATCCATTGCTGATTCATTTGCAATGATTGAATTTTTGCAGACAGTATAACTGATGAAAGTATCTCTCCGAAAGCAACAATTTTGTCTTGTGTACGAGCAGATAATTCTTTGAGTCGATACACTCCATCCAGCAACTCCTCTAACTCATTACAATACTGTTTGACCTTACTCAGTACTGAACTTTGTTGTTCTAATGGTAAAAGCTCTCTCACTGCTGTAAGATGTTGAAGTGCTAATAACTCTGCTTCTTTTGTATAGGACTCATCAGCACTGGCTGCCATTCCAGCCATTTTGAGTAAATGATCTGTAACACCGCTCATGGCTGAAACGACTACCAGTAGACCATCTGAAGAAGACTGATTCAATAATACGGATACTACTTTTTGAATATGATCGGCATTGGCCATTGAGGTCCCGCCGAATTTGAGCACTTTCATAATAATGATTTGAAATAGAATGAATAGAGGATGATTCCTGAAAACGATCCTAAGATCCTTGGATGATATAAAATGTATAACCCCTTACAGGGTCGTAGTAATCATAGCAGTACCTGTCGCCGTTGAAGCGAAAGAGAAGGAAATATATGACTGCATTTGTTTCATTACAGAATAAAGATAAGGACTTATTAGATTACTAAACCAAATAACCAAAAAGATTATCGTTCTTATTGAGTTCCGTATAATTTATTTGATGAGCAATCAGGTTATCAACTAACAGCTGATAGTCTTTTCTTGATTTCAATTCAATACCTACCAATGCCGGACCCGTTTCTTTGTTATGTTTTTGCATGTATTCAAAGCGGGTAATATCATCATTTGGACCTAATACATCATTGACAAACTGTTTTAATGCGCCGGGTCTTTGTGCAAAACGGATCAGGAAATAATGTTTTAATCCCTCATACTGTAATGATCTTTCCTTGATCTCTTGCATCCTATCAATATCATTATTGCTACCACTTACTACACATACTACTACTTTTCCTTTGATCTGTTCTGCATAATCGTCTAAAGCAGCTACCGATAATGCCCCGGCGGGTTCTGCTACAATCGCATCTTCATTGTATAATTTGAGAATACAAGAACAGATTTTCCCTTCAGGAACCAGACATACATCATCCAATACATCTTTACAAATGGCGAAATTCAGATCACCTACTTTCTTTACAGCGGCTCCATCTACAAATCTTTCTATTGTTTCCAGTTCAATAGGTTTTCCTGCTTTCAAGGCTGCTGTCATGGAAGGTGCTCCTTCCGGTTCAGCCCCGATAATTTTTGTATGAGGAGAAATCGTTTTAAAGACTGAACCTGTACCTGCACTCAATCCACCGCCACCAATAGGAACGAACAAATAATCAATATTACTTTGTTCTTCAAGTATTTCCAATGCAACAGTTGACTGTCCTTCGATAATCTTTATATCATCAAAAGGTGGAATAAAAGTCATCCCGTTTGCTGCTGTATATGCTTTGGCAGCCATCGCACAATCATCAAAAGTATCTCCGGTAAGAATGACTTCAATGGCATCTGCACCAAACATTTTAGTCTGGGTAATTTTTTGATTCGGTGTGATCACCGGCATGAAAACAACTCCACGAATTCCTAGTTTTTTACAACTGTAAGCAAAGCCTTGTGCGTGATTACCTGCACTTGCACATACAACCCCTTTCGATAACTGAATGGGATCTAAGCTGCTCATCATATTATAAGCACCTCTCAGTTTATAGGAACGAACAATTTGCAAATCTTCTCTTTTCAGATAAACATCACAACCATACTTTCTCGATAAAGAATGATTATAAGTAAGTGGTGTTTTAACGACCACTTCTCGCAAACGATCAGCCGCTGCTGTAAAATCTATCGAATAGCTCATTGTTTTCATGCCGATCACTTTATGAAAGCGCTGCGGCTTCCTCTACTTTTTGATTTTCAGGGCGAAGACTTCTTACTGTTTTACCTGCTTGCCACAACTCGCTCTCACGCAACTCTTTTAATTCTTCTTCCAGTTTTTCTCTATAATCAGTTTTGCTATTGCTTTCAATTGATTTAGCAGCTTCTTTTCCGGTTGCTACACTCTCATACAATTCTGTAAAAACAGGTAGTGTTGCATCTCTGAATTTTTTCCACCAATCCAAAGCACCTCTTTGTGCAGTGGTAGAACAATTAGCGTACATCCAGTCCATCCCATTTTCGGCAACCAGTGGCATCAATGATTGTGTGAGTTCTTCTACCGTTTCATTGAAGGCTTCCGAAGGAGAATGTCCTTTGGAACGTAACACCTGATACTGCGCGGCAAATATTCCCTGAATAGCGCCCATCAAAGTGCCTCTCTCTCCTGTTAAATCACTGTATACTTCTTTTTTGAAATCAGTTTCAAATAAATAGCCACTCCCAATAGCAATGCCCAATGCAACAACCCTGTCAAAAGCTTTTCCTGTTGCATCTTGAAAGATGGCATAACTGCTATTCAATCCTCTTCCTTGCAAAAACATTCTGCGTAAAGATGTACCAGATCCTTTGGGTGCTACCAGAAATACGTCTACATCCTTCGGAGGTACAATTCCGGTTTGATCTTTATACGTTACACCGAATCCATGAGAGAAATACAAAGCTTTACCCGGTGTAAGGTATTGCTGTACAGTAGGCCATAATTTAATCTGCGCTGCATCACTCAAGAGATAGCAAATGATGGTACCTCTTTGTAATGCTTCTTCAATTTCAAACAAAGATTCGCCGGGAACAAAACCATCACGTACTGCTTTATCCCAGCTCTTAGAGTTTTTACGTTGACCCACGATCACATTGATTCCATTTTCCTTTTGATTCAAAGCTTGCCCTGGACCTTGAACACCATATCCAATTACGGCTACTACTTCATCTTTTAATACTTCTTGTGCTTTTTCCAGCGGGAATTCTTCTCTAGTGACCACATTTTCTACAACGCCTCCGAAATTTAACTTTGCCATGTTGCTTGTTTTATATTTTAATAGATTGGGTTGATTACATACTAAATACTTCCTGTTGTTTTCCCAGGTATTCATTTTCAATCAAATCATCACTCGGTTCGGTTGCTTCGAACTCTTTGATCTTTTCATGAAAACCGCTACTGGCTTTAATAATAGCCACACGCGCACTTCTCACAAATTCAATCAGCCCGTAAGGCTCTAAAACATGAATGAGTCTGTTGGTCTCTTCGCGGTGACCACTGGTTTCAAAAATGGTATAGTCTTTTCTGATCACCACTGCTCTTGCGCCGTACTCTCTCAACAATCGTTCTACTTTTACCTTCTCAGCAATTTCATCTGTAGATACTTTATACAATGCCAGCTCCTGCCAAACGATTTCATCATTGGTATTGTAATAAGCTTTTAAAACTTCTACTTGTTTTTCGATTTGACGTACCAATTTTCTTACCACTTCTTCTAATTCATCAATAACAATGGTAAAACGATGAATACCTTCTACTTCTGAGGGTGAAGTATTCAGACTTTCAATATTGATTTTTCGTCTGGAGAATATAATCGCAATTCGGTTTAGCAAACCGATATGATTCTCTGTATATACTGTGATGGTAAATTCTTGTTTTTGCATACATTTACTTTAATCTGATTTCACTAACACTACAGCCTTGAGGAACCATCGGGAATACATTGTTTTCTTTTCCTACCATTACTTCCAACAAATATGATCCCTGATGTGAAAGCATTCTTTGTAATGCATCATTTAAATGATTGCGCTCTTTTACAGTCTCCCCGCTGATGCCATATCCTTTAGCTACTGTTACATAATCAGGACTAGCTATATCAACGAAAGAATATCGTTTATCATGAAACAATTGCTGCCATTGACGTACCATTCCTAAAAACTGATTATTAAGAATGAGAATTTTAATATCAATACCCGTTTGCATGATGGTTCCCAATTCTTGAATGGTCATTTGAATACCACCATCTCCAATAACAGCTACAACTGCTCTTTCAGGTGCTCCAAATTTTGCTCCGATAGCAGCGGGCAAAGCAAATCCCATGGTACCTAACCCCCCCGAAGTAATATTGCTTCTGGTCTGGTTAAATTTGGCATACCGACAAGCCACCATCTGATGCTGGCCTACATCTGAAACCACAATAGCTTCTCCTTTTGTTAACTCATTCAATACACGAAGCACTTCACCCATCGATATTTGTCCCTCACTAGGGTACAACTCATTGACGATAACTTCCTTTTCTTCCTCTTTTTGATAAGCCTTGAATTTTTCTACCCATTGAGGATATACTTTGGTTTGTATCAATCGTGTGAGCATCGGCAATGTCTCTTTACAATCGCCCCACACACCTACGGTTGCTTTTACATTTTTATCGATTTCAGATGGATCGATATCCAAATGAATCACTTTAGCTTGTTTAGCATATTTATCGAGTCTACCCGTAACTCGATCATCGAAACGCATACCGATCGCAATCAATACATCACATTCATTGGTCATGACATTCGGTCCATAGTTACCATGCATGCCTAGCATACCCATATTGAGTGGATGATCGGTAGGCAAAGCACTCAAACCTAAAATAGTCCATGCAGCAGGTATGCCTGACTTTTCCAAGAATGCTTTGAATTCCTGTTCTGCATTACCCAGAATCACACCCTGACCAAAGATCACAAACGGTTTCTCCGCTGCATTGATCAGTTCGGCTGCAGCTTCAATAAATTCTTTTCTGATATAAGGTTTTGGACGATAACTCCTGATATGATCACAGGATTGATATCCTGCATAATCAAACAATTGCAACTGCGCATTTTTAGTAATATCAATGAGTACAGGACCAGGCCTGCCACTTCTAGCGATATAAAAAGCTTTTGCTAATACTTCCGGAATTTCACAAGCATCTGTGATCTGATAATTCCATTTGGTTACCGGAGTGGTAATATTAATCACATCTGTTTCCTGAAAAGCATCCGTTCCTAAAAGGTGGGCGAATACTTGTCCTGTGATACAAACCAGTGGCGTACTATCTATTTGTGCATCTGCCAATCCTGTAACCAAATTGGTAGCACCCGGACCACTCGTTGCAAATACCACTCCCACTTTTCCCGACGCTCTTGCAAACCCCTGTGCAGCATGTATTCCTCCTTGTTCATGTCGAACAAGGATATGTTTCAGTTGTTCATGATAATCATACAATGCATCATAAATAGGCATGATCGCTCCACCCGGATACCCGAATATAGTATCCACATTCTCGGCAATCAAAGCATCGAGAAGGGCCTGTGACCCGGTAATTTTTGTGGTTTCTTTTACCGGCTTTTCTATGATATCTATTGCTGTTTCCATTATCATTACTTGTTCATGAATAATTAAATTTCATCTGTTACACAACCCTCTGATGCATCTTTTACGACTCTTGCATACTTAAACAATAAGCCTTTTGTTACTGTTAAAGAAGGTCTTTTCCATGCTTGCTTTCTTTGTTGTATTTCTTCCTCAGCTACTTGTAAATTGATAGATCTTGTTGTGACATTCAACTCAATGATATCATCATCTTTCACCAAAGCAATCAGTCCACCGTCATAGGCTTCAGGAGTAATATGTCCAACAACAAAACCATGTGTACCTCCACTAAATCTGCCATCAGTAATTAATGCCACAGACTTACCTAATCCTGCTCCAATAATAGCTGATGTGGGTTTCAACATTTCAGGCATACCCGGACCACCCTTGGGTCCTACATAACGAATCACTACCACATCGCCTTTTTTGATCTTTCCGCTATTGATCCCCTCTATCAAAGCATGCTCTCCATCAAATACACGTGCAGGACCAATGAATAATTCACCTTCTTTACCGGATATTTTTGCTACACTTCCTTTCTCTGCCAGATTCCCATATAATATTTGCAGATGTCCGGTTGCTTTTACCGGGTTTTCTATTGGGTAAATGATTTTTTGTTCTTCAAAATTTAAATCTGGAACAGCCGCAAGATTTTCTGCTATCGTTTTTCCGGTAACCGTCAAGCAATCACCATGCAATAATTTTTTTGATAAGAGATATTTCATCACTGAAGGAAGTCCGCCATATTGATGCAGATCTTGCATTAGGTATTTTCCACTCGGCTTAAAATCTGCCAGTACCGGAATACGATCACTGATGGTTTGAAAATCATCTTGTGTCAATGCAACATTGACTGCTTTAGCCATGGCGATCAGGTGCAGTACTGCATTCGTGCTACCACCCAGTATCATGATCACTGTCATGGCATTTTCAAAAGCCTTTCGTGTCATGATATCACTGGGTTTGATATCTTTTTCCAATAATAATCGGATGGCTTTTCCGGCTTCCAAACATTCCTTCTTTTTTTCATCACTCAATGCCGGATTTGAAGAAGAGTACGGTAAACTCATACCCAAAGCTTCAATAGCTGACGCCATGGTGTTTGCGGTGTACATACCACCACAGGCTCCGGCGCCCGGACAAGCATGTTGAATAATGCCTTTGAAGTCTGCTTCAGAAAGCTCACCGGCAATTTTTTGTCCTAAAGCTTCAAATGCAGATACGATGTTGAGATCTTGTCCATTATAATGACCCGGCGCAATAGTGCCGCCATATACCATGATGGATGGACGATTCAATCGACCCATTGCAATCAATGATCCCGGCATATTTTTATCACATCCGGGTAAAGCGATTAATGCATCATAATACTGTGCCCCGCAAACAGCTTCAATTGAGTCTGCAATCACATCACGACTTACCAAAGAGTAACGCATGCCATCTGTTCCATTACTCATACCATCACTCACGCCGATGGTGTTGAAGATGAGACCTACCAGATCATTATCCCATACACCCTGCTTTACCAATTTCGCCAAATCATTCAGGTGCATGTTACAGGTATTCCCATCATAACCCATACTGGCAACACCTACTTGTGCTTTTGTTAAATCATCTTCCGTTAAACCAATACCATAAAACATAGCCTGTGCCGCAGGTTGCGTAACATCTTGTGTAATGGTTTTAGAATATTTATTCAGTTGGCTCATACTTATTATTTGTAAACAGATACTACTTAAGCTTCTGTCATTTCTCTTGTGTATTCTTTTTGTAACACTTTTGCTTTATAAGCTTGTTGGAGAACAGCACCTAATGACTCTTCCCATCTTTTTTGAAAAGGGATATTATCCAGCGACTCTAATGCCACTACTTCCGCAGCTGTACCACAGTAAAAAGCGCTATCTGCTCCACGTATTTCTTCAGGTTTGATCTTTTTTTCTTCTACGGTAATATTCAATTCATCACATAGTTCCAATAAAGTAGCTCTCGTGATTCCGGGTAAGATATTGCCTACCGAAGGGGTATAGAGAACACCCTCTTTCTCAAAAAAAACATTTGCGCCCGGGCCTTCTGCTACATAGCCATCAATATCCAAGAGTAAAGCTTCATCAAAGCCTTGATCTTTTGCTTCTTGACAAGCTAATATTGAGTTTACATAATGACCTGATACTTTTGCGTTGATTTTAAATCCACTTGGATTGGGTCTTCGGTAAGAAGATGTCATCACGCGCATTTGATTACTCAAATAACCATTGGTCCATTCCCATGCAGTAATAGCCAGATAACTTTCTTTTCCTTTTGATAAAGACATATTCGGAGAACAAAGAATAACAGGTCTTATATAAGCATCAGTAAATTCATTTTTTTGAAGTAGCTCATAAGTGATGTCAATCAATTCTTCAACGCTTACTGAGAAGGGAATACCCATAACCTGTGCTGAATAGCAAAGCCTTTCGTAATGTTCTTTTGCCTTGAATATAACCGTTCCCTGATCCGTATGATAGGAGCGAATTCCTTCAAATACAGCATACCCATAGTGTAGCGATTGACTATATACATCAATGCTTGCCTCTGTCGCTTTTACAAAGTTGTCTTTGAAGTAAATAATGGTTGATGATCCGTAATACATATATCTGTTTTGTGTAAATAAAAAAGCCCCGCCTTTTGGAGGCGGGGCTGTATAATTCAGTTAATTGATATTATAGTAAAACTCCTCCTCCGTTTGGTACAGGGATAATAATGACAACCACAATAATAATTGTGCTGATGATGTTGACAATATTGGTACTGTTACTAAACATGAGGAGATTCTATTCAACGAATATACTCCCACCTCTGATATAAACAAAGAACTCTTCTATTATTTTTTCATCTAACGAACAACTGTTTGTTATCTGATATCCGAATACAACAAGTGCGACACCTATTGTATCGCACTTAAATATTGACTTTACACATCTATATTTACTCATTACCTGAAACCCGATCAGATAATAGTAGACTTATTTAAACTGGCATTAGCACTTACTGCCAATTCATTGTTTCGCTCAATATGATCAGCTATCAAATCCCCGATAGCACTGGTGGAATAATTGTTGACAGGATCAATATCTTTTGATACAAAGCCATTCAATAAAGTCCATTCTACAGCTTTTCGAACAGCCAGTGCTTCTGCCGGTAAGCCAAAATGATCGAGTAGCATAGCTGCGGAAAGTATCGATCCTATTGGATTTGCGATATCTTTCCCTGCTGCTTGTGGATAGGACCCGTGAATAGGCTCAAACAATGCTGCTTTATTACCTACTGAAGCCGATGGCAATAAACCAAGAGATCCTGCCAATACACTGGCTTCATCACTAATGATATCACCAAACATATTCTCGGTTAGTACAACATCGAATTGTGCAGGATTCAAAATAATTTGCATGGCTGCATTGTCTACATACATATAATCTACTGCCACTGTTGGATAACTGGCAGCAAGTTCCTGAACAACACTCCTCCAGAGTCTGGATGTTTCTAAAACATTGGCTTTATCAATAAGGGTCAGTTTATTTTTTCTTTTTTGCGCATATTGAAAAGCCAGATGTGTGATTCTTTCGATTTCATACTTTGAGTACGTACACTCATCTGTAGCAGAATTACCATCAACCGACTTTTCTTTTTTTCCGAAATAAATTCCACCTGTCAGCTCCCTGAAGATTACAAAGTCTACATTCTCCAGTAGTCTTGCTTTTACCGGTGACAAATGATGTAAGGCTTTATAAGTATCAATCGGACGAATATTGGTGTATAACTCCAATACTTTTCGCAATTTCAATAAGCCTTGCTCCGGTCGTACGGTTGCTGAAGGATCGTTATCATATTTAGGGTCACCAATCGCGCCGAACAATACAGCATCACTACTTAAACAAGTATCAATCGTTATCTCAGGTAATGGATTGCCTGTTTGATCAATAGCAATCGCTCCCACAACTGCAAAATGATAATCAAATGAATGTCCGAATCTAGCTGCAATCGCATCCAACACTTTGATACTCTGATTGGTGACTTCAGGACCAATACCATCTCCCGGTAAAACTGCGATTCTTTTATTCATATATTTTTCTTTAGGCTACTTGTTGTTCAAATTGTTCAATTGTTGTTCTCATATTAATGAGGTAATCAATATCATCATACCCTTTTAACAAACAAGTTTTTTTATAACTATTGATCTCGAAACTTTCTTTTTGACCAGATTTATCGATACAAACTGTTTGTGCTTCTAAGCTCACAGTTAGTGTATCTGCAGGTGACAACTGAAATAACTGTTGCAGAAACGCATCACTAACGGTGATGGGTAATAAGCCGTTATTCAATGCATTGTTCTTAAAAATATCAGCAAAAAAACTAGAGATCACTACTTTGAACCCATAATCTTTGATAGCCCAGGCCGCATGTTCTCTGGATGAACCACATCCGAAATTTTTACCCGCTACCAATATCTCACCACTGTATATTTTATGATTCAATACAAAGTCTGTTTTAGGTTGTAATTCATCATCATTGTTATATCTCCAGTCTCTAAAAAGATTCTTACCAAAACCATCGCGTGTAGTAGCTTTTAAGAATCGTGCAGGAATGATCTGATCCGTATCGATATTTTCGATGGGCATGGGAACAAATCTGCTTTGTATGGTGGTTATTTTATCCATTTTGATTTTAGTAGTGTTTGGCTGATGGCTGATGGTTCATGGCTCTTAGCATTACATTAATTCTCTTACGTCTGTTACAACACCTGTAATAGCGGCAGCGGCGGCTGTGAGTGGACTAGCCAATAATGTTCTTGCACCTGCTCCTTGTCTGCCTTCGAAATTTCTGTTACTGGTACTGATGCAATATTCACCGGCAGGAATTTTATCTTCATTCATTCCCAAACATGCGCTGCACCCTGCCTGTCTGATTTCAAATCCGGCTTCCTGAAAAATTTTATCCAATCCTTCTGCCTGTACCTGTTTTGATACCTGCTGCGATCCCGGAACAATCATTACTTGAACATGCTCATTCTTTTTTCTTCCTTTCACCAATAATGCCACTTGTCTGAGATCTTCAATACGAGAATTTGTGCAGCTTCCAATGAATATATGTTGTACCGGTAATCCTAATAAAGACTTACCACTTTCTAGTCCCATGTACTGTAATGCTTTTTCAATGGTATGACGTTCGCCTTCATCGGGTATACTTTCGGCAACGGGAATGAAACCATTGATGGCAATACCTAATCCGGGATTCGTGCCATAAGTAATCATGGGTTGAATAGCAGTTGCATCAATATGAATTTCTTGATCAAAAACAGCATCTGCATCACTATACAATACAGACCATTCTTGTACTTTTTGATTCCAAGATTCACCGGATGGTGCGAACTGACGTCCTTTGATATATTGGAAAGTGATCTCATCTGGAGCAATCATGCCTCCTCTGGCACCCATTTCAATACTCATATTACAAATGGTCATTCTTGCTTCCATAGATAATGCACGAATGGCTGAACCTGCATACTCAACAAAATAACCTGTGGCTCCACTCGCAGATATCTGTGCAATAATGTATAAGATGATATCTTTTGCTACGACGCCCTTATTTAATTCACCTTCGATATTGATACGCATTAATTTGGGCTTGGTTTGCATCAAACATTGTGATGCAAATACCATTTCTACTTCACTCGTTCCAATGCCAAACGCGATGGTACCAAATGCTCCATGGGTAGAAGTATGACTATCGCCACAAACAATTGTCATACCCGGTTGCGTAATACCCAATTCAGGACCAATCACATGAACAATGCCCTGAAAGGGATGTCCCAGTCCATATAACTCTATTTGATGCTTTTTACAATTCTCAATCAGCTGTTGTACTTGTATTCTCGATAATTCATCTTTGATTGGCAAATGCTGATTCAAAGTAGGTACGTTATGATCTGCTGTTGCTACTACTTGTTGGGGTCTGAACACCGACAGGCCTCTTTTCTCCAATCCTTTAAAAGCTTGTGGACTGGTAACTTCATGAATAAAATGTTTATCAATATACAGAATAGAAGGACCTCCTTCAATCTGTTTAACAACATGTTTGTCCCAAATCTTTTCAAATAATGTTTTTGCCATTGTATCGTATTACTTTCCAATCATTTAAATAGTTGCTATCGCCAGACTTAAGCAGTAACAGGTTCTGATTGATAAGCCTGTGCCAGTACTTGCAAATCCGATTCTTCTACTTCTTTTTTCTTATCTGCTATTTTGAGAAACTCCTGATAAAGAATATCGATATCATTTCGATTGTACTGATACCCTATCTTTTGAAAACGATAGGCCAGTGCACTTCTACCGCTTCTGGCTGTTAAAACGATCTTACTGCCTTCTGCGCCTACTTCTTCCGGATTGATGATTTCATAGGTTTGAGCATCTTTTAAGAATCCATCCTGATGAATTCCGGATGAATGAGAAAAGGCATTGGATCCAACGATGGCTTTGTTTGGTTGTACCGGCATGCGCATCACTTCTGCCACTTCTCTACTGATCGGATTCAATTGCTGTGTATGCACTTGTGTATAAAAACCAAGATCTTTATGTTGTTGTAAGATCATGACCACTTCTTCCAATGAAGTATTGCCCGCTCTTTCTCCCAGCCCGTTAATGGTACATTCTATTTGTCTGGCACCATTGATTACACCTGCGATGGCATTGGCAGTGGCTAACCCAAGATCATTGTGGCAATGGCAGGATATAATGGCTCGGTCAATATTAGATACATGATTCTTGAGGTAGGCGATCTTTTCACCATACTGATGGGGCAAACAGTAACCGGTAGTATCCGGAATATTGACCACGGTAGCACCGGCCTTGATCACCGCTTCGATAACTGTAGCCAGATAAGCATTTTCTGTTCTGCCTGCATCTTCTGCATAAAACTCAACATCATCCGTAAAATTTCTTGCCCATTTTACTGCTTGCACAGCTCTTTGTAAAATTTCCTCTCGAGTAGCATTGAATTTGGAACGGATATGATAATCAGATGTCCCAATACCGGTATGTATTCTTGGTCTTTTCGCATACTTCAACGCCTGGGCAGCTGTTTCGATGTCTTTTTGAACGGCTCGACTCAACCCACATACCGTTGCATATTTAACGGCTTTTGAAATCTGTTCCACCGATTCAAAATCACCGGGTGATGAGATCGGAAAACCAGCTTCAATGATATCAACCCCTAGCGCTTCCAGCTGAAGTGCCAATTCCAGTTTTTCTTTGGTATTGAGTTTACAACCCGGAACCTGCTCTCCATCTCGCAAAGTGGTATCAAATATGTGGACCTGCTGAGCCATGAATGGTTTATTATTTTTTTATGTAGGATAAAAAAGCAAGCTGTTTATATTTGTTAACGATTGCCTGTATTAACAAATTCACAGCCTGCTCATCATCGAATATAGATACTCTGATCAGCGGCTTAAGATCAATTTTGGTCTTATTTTACGCCGTATGAAATGAGTTGTATTTGCTGAAACCCTTACGAGTAAAGGATTATAATTGTTTTGAATTACCATGCCCAACCGTAGTACCGATACCCTTTTTCAACTGATTCAGTCGCTCACAGCCTCTGAAAAAAGGCATTTTAAACTGTATATGAAGTCGAGGTCGGGTGAATCAGGGGATTTGAAAGTGGTACAGCTCTTTGATGCCATCGATAAATTGAAGCAGTATGATGAAGAAGCATTGCTCAAAAAGAACAAAAGCATTCTCAAACAACAGCTTTCGAATCTCAAAGCACGTTTATACCATGAAGTACTCAGCAGCTTACGTTCGTTAAAGCAAGAGGAAAATATAGACCTCCAATTACATGAGCAACTCGACTTTGCTCGCTTACTCTATAATAAAGGGCTATATCTGCAGAGTTTGAAAGTATTGGATAAGATCAAGGAGCTTGCCAAAACGAACAACCAGGTTACTTATATTTTACAAGTTGTTTTTCTGGAGAAAAAAATAGAAGCCTTACATATTACCAGGAGTATGCAAGACCGTGCTGAAAAATTAAGCCTGGAATCTGTAGAAATCAATGAAAGGCTGAGATTGATCGGGGCTTTATCGGATTTATCACTACAGCTATACAGTTGGTATATTCAACATGGACATGCCAGAAACAATCATGATCGAGAGCAACTAGATGCTTTGATGAGCCAACCTATGATGGAAGCAGCTTCTAAAGTTGATGGCTTTTATGAGAAGCTATACCGTTATCAGTGCTTTTGTTGGTATGGATTTATTATTCAAGATTTTCTACTGTATTATCGTTATTGTCAGAAATGGGTTGATCTTTTTCATAAAGAACCCAAAATGATAGAAGTGGAAACCATGCACTATATCAAGGGTATGCATAATTTATTGGGTGCTCATTTCGATTTGCGCAATTATCGAAAATTTGATGAAACACTCAAACAATTTGAAGCATTTTCAGAGAACCCGGGTATACAGCAAAATCAAAATAACCTGATTCAGATTTTTATCTATCTCTATACCGCAAAGCTGAATAAACACTTTATGGAGGGAACTTTCACCAAAGGCTTGGCATTGGTACCTGAGATTGAAGAGAAGCTAAAACACTATGAGATCTATCTGGATCGTCATCGTATCCTTGTTTTTTATTACAAGTTCGCTTCCCTTTATTTTGGATCGGGCGATCATGAAAAAAGTATCGATTACTTGAATAAGATCATCAACTGGAAAGTAGATCTTAGAACCGACCTACAATGTTATGCGCGGCTTTTGCATCTGATTGCACATTATGAGTTGGGCAATTTTGACTTATTAGAGTATTTATTGAAATCTGTGTATCGATTCATGTCGAAAATGAATAACCTGAGTATTGTAGAATTAGAAATATTCGCTTTCCTAAAGCAATCGTTCCGATTACCTCCTCGACAACTAAAACCGCATTTTGAAAAATTATTGTCCAAGCTTCGTAAGTTATCTAAGAATAAAATGGAAAGCAGGGCATTTATGTATTTAGATGTGCTCTCTTGGTTAGAGAGTAAGGTAGAAGGTAAAGACGTACAAAAAGTGATTAGGGAAAAGTATTTGCATAATAAGTAATAGCTGATAGTTATCACTATTCCACGACAGTTTTATTAACCGATTTCCGCATACAGCTTCAGTTTTCTTTCTTACATTCATTGTACAATTATGCTGTATGAAAAAGTTGTTACTCATTCTCAGTTTTCACCTTTCCCTTTTCACTTCCTTCGCCCAAATTCTCAAAGCGCCTGAAGTAAAAGAAGGTGATGGACCTTATACACAATTGATCATTCGTGGCGTAACACTGATCAATGGTACGGGCGCACCGCCTGCAGGACCCGTAGATATTGTGATTGAGAATAACCGAATTGTTCAGATCCAGACTGTGGGTAGTCCGGGTTTACCTATTAATCAAAGTAGAAGACCTGCTTTAAAAGAAGGTGGAAAAGAACTGAACTGTGAAGGCATGTTTGCTATGCCCGGATTTATTGACATGCATGGACATATCGGTGGTACTGCACAAGGTACACCTGCAGAATATGTATTCAAGTTATGGATGGCACATGGTATCACCACCATCCGCGACCCATCGGCAGGCAATGGATTGGATTGGGTATTGGAACACAAAAGAAAAAGTGCGGCTAACACGATTACTGCTCCGAGGATTTTTGCATATACCGCATTCGGACAGGGTCATCGTGGTCCGATCAGCAATGCAGAGCAGGCCAAGAACTGGGTGCGTGAAAATGCCAAGAAGGGTGCGGATGGAATTAAATTTTTTGGTGCATCACCTGAAGTAATGGATGCTGCTGTTCGTGAGAACAAAGCACTTGGATTGCGTTCAACCGCACACCATGCGCAAACAGATGTTGCCCGCTGGAATGTATTGAATTCTGCTCGTGCAGGTATGACCAGTATGGAACATTGGTATGGTTTACCGGAAGCTTTGTTCACGAATAAAACGATTCAGGATTATCCTGCTGATTATAATTACAATAATGAACAACATCGCTTTGAAGAAGCAGGGAAGTTATGGAAACAAGCGGCTCCTCCTTATTCAGATCATTGGAATAAAGTGATGAATGAATTGATCGCCTTGGACTTCACAATAGACCCTACATTCAATATTTATGAAGCCAATCGCGATTTACACCGTGCAAGAAGGGCAGAGTGGCATGAAGATTATACATTGCCTTCTTTATGGAAATTCTATGAGCCCAGCTACCAAAGCCATGGTTCATACTGGCATCACTGGGGAACAGAACAGGAAGTAGAATGGAAGAATAATTATCGTTTATGGATGACTTTTATCAATGAATATAAAAACCGTGGTGGAAGGGTAACAGCAGGTTCTGATAATGGATTTATTTATCAGACCTATGGTTTTGGCTATATACGTGAGCTAGAATTACTACGTGAATCCGGATTTCATCCACTGGAAGTAATACGCTCTGCTACCTTATATGGTGCTCAAGCTTTGGGGATGGAAAAAGAATTAGGCAGCGTTGAAGTAGGTAAACTTGCTGATTTGGTAATCGTTAATGCAAACCCATTGAAAAATCTACAAGTTTTATATGGTACAGGCGCTATTGAGTTGACAAAAGACAATAAAATCGTAAGAGCCGGCGGTGTACAATTCACCATTAAAGACGGCATCGTATATGACGCCAAAAAACTACTGGCAGACGTAAAAAAAATAGTAGATGAGCAAAAAGCAAAGACTGGCTGGAAGTTGAAACAGCCGGGGGTGGAGTAGTTGAGGGGTGACAGATAACAGTTGATAGTTGACAGTTGACAGATCTTTCATCAATACACTATTATTAACTGTCATCTGTCAACTATCATCTGTCAACTAACCTCCCTCCTCCTTTACCAAAATATCATTCGTGATCGGGAACTCAATTCTCAGTTGACATCCTTTTCCGGGTTCGGAATGGATATTGATTTGTCCGCCATAAAGTCCAACTCTTGTTTGGATGTTATGTATACCAATGCCCTTTCTTTTCTTTTTAGTATCAAATCCAACACCGTTATCATTCACAGATAACCTGATGACTTCATCACGATACAATTCAATAACAACTTCTTTGGCTTTTGCATGCTTTAAAATATTATTCATTTGTTCTTGTACGATCCGATAGATACTCAATTTGAATTCGTAATGAATATCTTCTTCATAAAAGTTTTCACAAAAGAAATCGAAGTGTATACTATTATTTGCAAGTTGAATATCTTCTAATAAACCCTCAATCGCTTTGCAGAGTCCAAAGTCTTTAATGAGTGGTGTTACGAGTGCTTTTGAAAGTTTACGAATTTCTTCAATAGCATTATATATAAAACCTGAAGATTGTTTCAGTAAAGCTTCTGCGTTATTTGCACCTTTTTCTGCAGTAGCAATATACATCATGGCAACGGTTAGTTGCTGATTCACGTTATCATGTAATTCTCTACTTATTTCATATCGCTCTTTTTCTTGAACCCTGATGACTGCTTCGGTGATCTCCTTTTGTTTTGCCTCACGTTCTTCTTCAAGTTTACTTTCAAGTCTTATTTTTTCATCGATATTATTTGCCAATGCCAACACAGCAGTTCTTTCTTTAAACAATATTTTCTGTGAATAGATTTCCATTGTCATCTCTTCGCCATCCTTTCGCAGATGCTTCCAAACACCTTGCATGATCATATCCTGTCCTTTTTTCTTGAATTCTTCTACGAATAGGAGATACTTTTCGACATTTTCTTTTTTTCGAAGGTCTTTCATATTCATAGAAAGAAACTCATCTCTTGAGTATCCATACTCTTTCTGTGCGGTATCATTTACTTCAAGAACTTCTAAAGTATCAATATCCCATATATAGATAGACATGGGATTATTAAAAAACAAGCTACGATATCTTGCTTCAGAAGCTAAGATGGCTTCTTCTGCTTGCTTTTTTTCTGTTACATCCCTCGAGTTTGACACGATACCTTGTACCGCAGGATCTGCAAGCAGATTTGTTAGTTTTGTTTCCAACCAACGCCACTCTCCTTTTTGATTTTTAAAACGGAAATAAGGAATCTCATGATAGTCCGTTTTTTTGATGATTTCAAATCGTTCAAGAATATCCTGTAGATCATCCGGATGAATAAAATCAAATGTGCTTTGTCCTACGATTTCATCTTGACGATACCCTAATACTTTCTCAACGCTGGGACTGGAAAAAGTAAATATCCCTTTTTTATCGAGTATCTTGATCATGTCAGAACCATTCTGTACCAATGATCTGAATCTCTTCTCACTATCCAGCAATTTCAATTCTGCCAGTTTTCTTTCTGTATTATCCTGCATAGAGCCAATCATCCGTATCGACTTCCCATTTACATACAGGAGATACCCTTGATCAAGAACATATGCATACTCGCCATTCGATCGTATGAAACGATATTCATCTTCCCATTGGTTGCTACTATTGTCATCACATACCTCTAATAATCTTTTAACGACCCGGTCATGATCATCCGGGTGAATTTTATCTGACCAAAAATCAAAATCAGTTTCTCCATTTTCAATATCATATCCAAATACGCGTCGCATATTTTCCTCAGCCCAAAGAATTTTTTTAGTAGATAGATTCATATCCCATACCACATCATTTGTTACACGTGTCACAAATTTGTATCGATCAATACTTTCTCTCAGACTTTCCTGACTTTTCTTACGTTCGATACTATACTGTATGGATTTTTCTAGTAGCTTTTCATCAAATTCACCCTTTATTAGATAATCCTGCGCACCACTTGCCATCGTTTCAAGGGCTATTTCCATATCTATTAAACCTGTTAATACCACAATAGGTATTGAGCCCGCATATTCATCTACCATTTCATAGGACTGAAGTCCATTGCTATCAGGGAGACTCAAATCTAATAAGACAAGATTTATTTCTTCTTTTTGTAGAGCCTTACAAGCTTCACCGGCACTCGTGACTTTAATCAATTGTTTTATGGGAAGTGTTGACCCTCTCAATAACTCTTCCAGTAGGAATAGATCACCGGGATTATCTTCAACAATCAGTATGCTTAAGGGTAATCGGTTATCAGACATAACCTATGGTTTTAGGGAAATGATTGACACAGTTTTCATAATAAGCTATACAAGATACTAAAATAAAGGGGTTATAAATATCAATATATTTATCTTTTACTGAGTGTAAAAAAGAAAGAACTGCCTTGTCCAAGAGCTGATTTTACCCATATTTTTCCATTATGACGCTCAACGATCTTTTTACAAATAGCCAGTCCGATTCCCGTACCTGTATATTCAGATCGACTATGAAGTCGATGAAAAATCACAAATATTTTTTCATGAAAAGCAGGATCGATACCGATTCCATTGTCCTTGATTTCAAACAGATGGTCGTCCTCCTGTTCTGTGTAATGAATCTCAATGTGGGGAACTCCTTCTTTATGGTATTTAATGGCATTGCTGATTAAGTTCTGAAAAAGCTGTAACAATTGTGTGCGATTGCCTTTCACAATCGGTAAATGATCAATTGTAATATTGGCTTTTACTTCATCAATAGATTTACTAAGTAGGTTTTTGATCTCATCGATCAATAAATGCAGGTCTACATTTTCATTTGGTTCAGTATTGGATCCTACTCTGGAATAATCTAGTAAATCCATGATCAGTGTTTTCATTCTCTCAGCACCATCTACTGCAAAAGCAATGTATTGGTTCGCTGTTTCATCCAGCTTTTCTTCATATCGTTTCTTTAGCAATTGCAGGAAACTTGTCACCATTCGAAGAGGTTCTTGTAAATCATGAGAAGCAACATATGCAAATCTTTCAAGTTCTACATTTGAGTTGCCCAGTTCTTCCGCGCGGCGTTTAAGTCTATTGTTGAGTTCTAACAATAATGCTTCTGTTTCTTTTTGTTGCGATACATCCTGAGTAGCCCCAATCATTCGAATGGGGGCACCATTTGCATCACGAATAATATATCCCTTATCGAATACATGCGCGTAAGTATCATCTGATTTGCGAAATCTATACTCGTCTTCCCAGTATAAGGCTTGACTTTTGTAAAGAACCATTTCCCGCTTTGAAATCATAGCATCTAAATCATCCGGATGCACTCTTTTGATCCAAAATTGATCATCAGTACTTGCTATATCTTTATCATATCCGAATAAATTTTTCAATCCATCTCCTACTCGAAATACTTTATCATTTTGAATATCCCAATCCCATATAGCATCATTGGTTGCCTTGGCTGCATAATAGAATCGTTCATTTGTTCTCAATAATTCTGCTTCCTTGGATTTGGTTTCAGTGATATCCCGAACATTAATAATAGCTCCCACTATCAAATCATTCTCATAAATAGGGCTATATCGAATATCCACAACAACTTTGGGATTATTATGAATAGGTGGAATCTCCACTATATTTTGTCTTACTGCCCCATTCAATACATCAGCATACAATTTTTTCAATATCGGAATTCTCTCCGGTTGTGCACTATCCAGAATAGACCTGCCTCTTTCAAATGGCACTCCCAATAACTGTTTTGATTTCTGTTCTGTAGCTTTATTAAAGTTAATAACTGTAAGATTTCTGTCAATGATAATAAACAACTCATCCGTATTATCAAGGATCATTCTCATGTTCGCCTCTGAAGTGCGCAGTTCCTCTTCTTTTCTTTTACGCTCAGTAATATCTTGAATGATGGTAAAAGTTTTTTCTTCTTTTCCTTCCTCTTTAAAAATGACAGAAGATACCCAGATAGGAAACTTCTCACCATTTTTTTTAACTCCTATCAACTCACATATGATCTTCCCTTTTTCCTTTCTTTCTGCCAGCAACTCAGCTAAGCCGGGTGACTCAGGATCGATAATACCTTGTCGCCCCGCAATTTTAAACTCATCTAAAGAATAACCAAACATGGAACAGGCTGCTGCATTGGCATCTAGGATAGTGCCATCGGGTTTGGTCAAAAAGAAAGCATCCAGTGCATTTTCAATCATGACACGATAGATGCTGTGATCAGACATATTTCTGATAATAAGAGGTTATAGAATTGTAAAAGCAGAAAATTTATTCCTACTTTTTATCAGGCATAAATTCTCTCGATCGCCGATTTAAATTTTTCCATCACTACTTTTCGCTTTAAGCTCATTTTTGGCGTCATTTCTCCTGTATCAATTGTCCATTCTTGGGGTAGTAATTCAAACTTTTTGATTTGCTCTACATGATTAAAGAAAGTATTATAGCTCTCTACCAGTTCTCTATACAACTCCAGAATCCTCGGATGATGAATAGCATCTTCATTGGTGGTATAGGTAATACCCTTTTCTTTCATCCATTCTTTTAATGTCAAAAAGGAAGGCACAATTAAAGCGCCAACAAATTTTCTTTCAGAACCCACTACCATGATCTGTTCAATGAATGGACTCTCTTTCAATTTGTTTTCAATAGGCTGCGGAGCTACATATTTACCACCACTGGTTTTGAATAGCTCTTTTTTGCGATCTGTGATCTTCAGGAATTTTCCATCTTCCAGAATTCCTATATCACCGGTATGTAACCAACCGTCGATCACTGCTTCCGCAGTAAGATCGGGTCTTTTGTAATAGCCTTCCATAACACTCGGACCGGCAACACATATCTCACCGTCTTCTGCTAATTTGAGTTGTACACCATTGATCACCGGACCTACGGTTCCGAACTTAGTGAGTCCTTTTGCTTGTCGATTGACACTGATCACCGGACTGTTTTCTGTTGGACCGTAGCCTTCAAACACCGGTATTTTAGCAGCATTGAAAATGCGAAGTAATTTTACCTGACATGCAGCACCGCCAGTAACAATGAAAGAAACATTTCCACCAAGTGCTTCTCTCCATTTACTAAAAATAAGTTTATTGGCTATCGCTAATTGAATATTGTACCAGAGACCTCCGCTTTTCAGGTTATCGTATTTTTCGGCGAGATCCACAGCCCAGAAAAATAATTTTCTTTTGAGCCCTGTTAACTCATTGCCTTTAGACATGATTCTTTCGAATACTTTTTCCAGCAAACGCGGAACGGTTGTAAATCCGTCAGGCTTGATTTCACGAAGATTATCACCAATCGTCTCTAAACTTTCTGCATAGTAAATACTAATACCGCTGTAGAGATAGATATAAGTAACCGTTTTCTCAAAAATATGGTTGAGAGGCAGAAAGCTCAATACTTTCGAATCGGGCGCATCATTAAAAGGAAAACTTTCTTTGGAGAACTGAACATTTGAGTAAATATTTCTGTGGCTCAACATCACCCCTTTAGGGGTTCCTGTAGTACCGGATGTATAAATGATGGTAGCAAGATGTGAAACAGGTATCGTTGCTTTTACCTCATTTACTTTTTGCAATAAAGCATCATTGGCCAATGCAGTTACTTCAGACCAATGCTTTGCACCTTCTATTTTATCAAATGTATAAATCGCCTTGATAGAAGGCACTTTTGCAGCAACTGCTTTTGCTTTCTCTAATAACTCTGCATTACTTACAAAAAGATATTGCACTGCAGCATCATTAAGAATAAACTCTAGCTCTAGGGGACTGGTAGTAGGGTATACTGGTACCAATATCGCTCCAATTTGCTGTACTGCAAGATCTGTGAAAATCCACTCAGGTCTATTGTTGCTGATGATAGCGATCTTATCACTAGACTCAGGTGTTATATCTCGAGCACTTACTCCAAGTTCAATCAAGCCGGCACTGAATTTATTTACAATTTCTACTACTCGTTCAGTACTGTAGGTTGTCCACTGACCATTTTCTTTGGCAGCGAGCATATCGCTTTTAGGAAAATGATGCAACTGATGTTCAAGGCAATCAAATAATCTCTTTATCGTCATAGTGCAAGCATTCTAAAGTGTTCAAAAGTAAACGATAACAAATAAGAAAGACGATTTGTTATTGTTGTCTTTTTAATTTCTCATACTCTTCTTCCACTAAGTCTCTACCGCTGCCATTATAAGCATTAAAATACTGAAAGCCGAGTGCGATCCCCCATCCCAACATTACCCATATTGGCCAGGGAGGAGTGCCATGAAAGCCATGATATCGGCCAGTATTCATCCACCAAATCACCCATAGAAAAGCTATGATAATGATATAACTGTAAAGGCTTCTCTTAAATGAAGCACGTCTTTTGGCAATACGCCAGAGTTTGTCGTCTTTGCTAGGTTCCATGATAAGCAGTTTTAGGTTAGTCAATTTAAGCAAAAGAATACAAACAAAAAAGCCCGCAATAAGCTTGCGGGCTGCTGCTATTTGCTTTTATCCTTTATTTGGAGAAATGATATTGTCCGGCAGGCAGCTTAAATAATCTTGTTTTTTGATATTCGCTAAACGCTTCTGCCTCTTTGGGATGGGTGTCTTTCCATACTTTATAAGCATTCTCATTGACTGATTCGCCGAAAATCCACTGATTATAGGCTTCAAATAAGCCTTCTCTAATAAAATACTGTTGTTGTTCAAACAAACGGAAAGGAAAAGCAGTCGCACTGGTTTTAAACCATTCCAATACAAACTGTGAACGTAATGAAGTGCTATTATCTGCCTGAAATCCTGCTTTCGCAGTAGTGGTTTGTTTCTCTAGAATTTGCAATACTGCTTTTTCAAATGAAGACACCCCGGCTTTTAACTGTTGACTGATTACAGTAGGTAAAAACATTTTTTGCCAAGCATTCAGCACCGCTTTTTTAACTTCTGTTGTTCTTTCTGTAAAACTTTCCAGATTTATAAAAATTTCACCATACAACGCCATTCTGATCCAGTTACCGGTTTTGGTATAATAGATGCAGGCATTATAATAGTTTCCACTGAAGTTAGGGTCAACCTGAATACCTTTCTCCCATTGCTCAATAGCTTCTGCAGGCGAATTATCCATTGCCAGCAACTCTCCATATTCATTATATATGATGGTACTATTGGGAAATTTTTTCAAAGCGGCTTTGTAGAGTTTGATCCCGTCTTTATAAGCAGCGATTGCTTTATAAGAGAGTCCGAGTATTTGAAAAACTTGCTCATCTGCATCCTGTCTTTCAGATAAGGGTCTTCCTACCTGAATTGCTTTTGCAAAGTCTCGCTTCAAATAACATGCATAGGAAAGATCTTTTAATATACTTAAATCTCCCGGCGCCTGTTTTACAGCAGACTCTAAAATGGCGATTGCATTCTCGAAGTCGCCTTGCATCAACATTGTTTTCGCTGTTTCCTGAAGTTTCTTACCAGGTTCTTGCGCCTGAACAGAAAAGCTAACCAAGGAAGAGAAAAGCAAGAATAATAGGATACGCATTCGCATTTTTTTATTGATCAATAAGAGAAATTTATTCTCCGATTAAGTGTGTCAATAGTCCATCTCTAAGTTTGGGTTCAAACCATGTACTCTTAGGAGGCATTACATTGCCACTATCTGAAATATCAAATAATTGATCGATTGTTACAGGATATAAACTAAAAGCCGCAGCAAAATCGCCACTATTGACTTTCTTTTCCAATTCACCCAAACCTCTGATACCTCCAACAAATTCAACGCGTACATCTGTGCGCGGATCTTTAATGCTTAGTATATTATCCAATATACGATTCTGTAGTATGGTAACATCTAAAACACCAATAGGATCATTGGTATAAGTGCCCGGTTTTGCAATCAACTGATACCAATTACCTTCAATAAATAAGCCAAAATGATGCAATTCCGATGGTTTAAAAGCTTTTTCCCCTACTAACTTCACTGTAAAATCTTTTCCCAATGCTGTAAGAAAAGATGTAGTTGTTAATCCATTCAGGTCTTTAACGATCCTGTTATAGTCTAAAATTGCGAGTTGATTGGAAGGAAATAATGTCGTGAGGAAATAATCTGCTGCTGGTCCTGATTGTTCTCCCAAAGCTTGACGCACTTTAGCTGCTGATGCTGCACGATGATGCCCATCAGCAATATAAGTACAAGGAATTTCATTCGCGAACAAAGCCGTGATCTGATCACAAACATCAGAATCGTTTACAATCCAGATAGTATGCTGTATTTCATCATCTGCTATAAAATCATATACAGGTGATTTACTTTCTTTCCACTTTTCAATCAGCTCATCCACTTTTGTATTGTTTCGATAAGCAAGAAATACATTACCGGTTTGTGCGCCTGAAGTTTTAATATGATTGATGCGGTCTAATTCTTTTTCCGGACGCGTAAACTCATGTTTTTTTATGATGTCATGCTCATAGTCATCAATACTGCTCACACAAACTAGACCTGTTTGCTTTCTGCCATGCATGATCAACTGATAGATATAATAACATTCTTTTGACTCCTGAAATAACACCTCACGTTTGATAAAAGCATCCAGATTTGATTTTGCCTGCTCATATACTTCTTGTGCATGAATATCTATTCCATCCGGCAGATCGATCTCGCTCTTGGTGATATGAAGAAATGAACTTGGATTGCCTTGTGCTTCAATTTTAGCTTCTGCACTATTCAATACATCGTAGGGTCTACTGGCCACTTGCTTAGCCAGCTGTGGTTGTGGGCGCAAAGCCCTGAAGGGTTTTATACTTGCCATTGCGCAAATATCAGTAATTAATTATAAAAGAAACGTTATGAAAGGGTAGTTAACTAGGCTATCTTACGAGCATAGGCCTCTATCCACTTTGAAATAGCCTTTTGTTGGGATAGTTTAGAGAAAATAACGATTCCAATCGTTGCGCATATTATTCCTGCCAATACATCCAATACATAATGATGGCTTGTATACACAGCAGAAAACCAAATACCCAACATGATGGTTGCGAAGAAAAGATTGATCCACTTAAAGCGAAATCGCCATCCAAAATACAGAACAATCAAAGGATAAGCCGAATGCAAAGAAGGCATTGCTGCAAATACATTGGAGCTCTTTTCATAGAGCGATTTAAAAATAGAGACACCAAAATAGGCATCAAATCGATGTAAGCCGGCTGTATTACCCGGTGTTCCGGCTATAAAATCAAAACCATATTGTTGTACATACCAAGGTGGTGCTGCAGGGTATACGTAATAAATGATAAAGCCTAGGATATTAACAAACAAAAATGTGAGTGAAAATTCCAGAAACCATTTCCTATTTTTAAAAAATAGAAAAGCAGCAACCCCAAGTGGAACAGGCACCCAGCTGAGATAAAAAAATCCTGTGAGTACATCTAAAAAACAATTCGAGTGAATAGCCCAGTATTCGTTGGGAGTAATTATTTTTCCAGCTTCTTGTATACCCAACCATTGCTTTTCGGTTTCATACAGGCTTTGAATATGCACTTCCTGATAGTTATAATTAGGAAATGCTTTCATAAAATCAAAAATGATCCAGAATACGATGAATATGGAAAACCCCAGAATAAATTTTCGAGTAATGAAAGAAAGATAGTAGCAAACATTAAATAATAATACCAAGCTCAGCTGATCTTGTTGATATCCGATCAGCCAATAACTTAATAATAAATACACCACTGAAACAAGCGAAGTAATCAATAGATCTTTCGCTGTAAAAAGTTTATTTGTTTGCGTGAAACGACCTGTCATATCAGGGTTTGAAACGTTGCATGAGTTCTTTTCCCGTATATTCATCTACCCCTTTCATTTCCATATACACCACATTGGGCGACCAAAAAGTTCCTCCATCTACTTTAATGAAAATCCTGCTCAATACGGCCTGTTGGTTATTGATGGTGGCATATACTTTGTATTGGTTGTCTTTCTGTGAACGCATCAGGTAGAGAGGCTTCTTTTTATACGAAACAAAATGAAGTTTATAAGAATCTTTTTCCAGCATCTGAGATTTGATACCATAAGCAAATACTCGTTGTATATAAGATAACTCTTTTTTTACACCACCTTCTGTATAACGTATCCAATAAACATGTACCGGGTCTGATACATTCAACAACCCATTTTTATCATAATTGAGCTCGCATACAATGGTATTGGTATTCGCCGTTCTTTGCAGATAAAACAGTTGTTTACTATTGGTTTTAGGAACCGGGAATGTATCCTGAGGTTCAATTGCAGATTTGGCTACTTGTAGCGCACTTACTTCTTTCTGTGCCATTGCCGATACTGCTGTCAAACTAATCAGTAATCCGATAATTACTGATGGTAAAATTGCTGATTTCGATTGTTTCATTTGTTCATCTTTCAAATCCAAGGCCTTTTTTGATCCTCTTAAGCGATTGATCGCCGTTACATTGGTTAATACTGCCATTAAAGTAAGCGGTAAAGTAAAAATGGACATGGTCTCTAATACATGAAAACGGATTCCACTTACATACCATTTCCAATCACCACCGATAGACTCTCCCACGATGCCACAAGCAATAGCAGATACGCCAATGGTAACTACTCTTTCCGGTCTTTGCATAAGTCCATCTTTACACTCTATGCCCAACCCTTCTGCTCTTGCCCTGGTATAACTTACCATCATAGAGCCGATCATGGCAATGAACGCAAATAAAGAACTCAGAAAATAATGATGTGCAATGAGGTAGTAACAAATACCTAAGAACATAATCAACTCGCTGTATCTATCCAATACCGAGTCAAATAAAGCACCAAATGAAGAACTCATATTCCCCAAACGCGCCACCTGACCATCTAACATATCAAATAAGCCCGCAAATAGAATTAAAGCACCTGCCCATCCAACATAGGAGAGATCGCCACGATGACCTCTTTCACCACCTTCAACAAAAATGATGGCGACTCCAATATTCAGAACAAACCCTATCATGGTAACCATATTAGGGGTTAGTCCGATCTTGATCAATCCTTTCACAAAAGGATCGATGACCACATAAATGGCTTTCTGTAATCTTATTCTCAAGGGTATTTTTTCCATGTACCGTTAACTGCTATACAAAATAATAGAATTAAAAATCAAATTTGAAACGCGCTCTCACGCCCCAAGTACTGATGTTCGGATTTTCTTTATAGTTAAACCTTCTCACCAGATCCACTCTAAAAATTTTAAAGATATTTCCAACACCCACACTTCCTTCAATATATGGTTTCCTATTCAAGGAAAAAGTAGTTGTCTGACCGTTCAATTCAGGAAACTTGATCAAATCAGGATTTTTATCCGGATTGTTCTCATCTCTGATACCGCCATAAATTACTTTCATCGTCAACAATTCTCTCAGCTTTAGTTTACGTAACAATGGAATACGGTTAAAGATGAGACCGTTGAAATGATGATCAATAGACAATGCAGCAAACTGATCGCTCACAAACTCCTGAAAATTCATTAGGTTATAAGAGTTCAACTGATAAGCGTAGGTTTGGTTGGCGCGATGAATGGTTAATAAAGGATAAGGCGCAGAGCCAAATGTATAACCACCCTCAAGTACCATATCACTATAGCCTAATTGCGACATGAATACACGTTTCTCGACACGTAGATTAATATTTTGATAATTGTATTCACTATTAAATAGTCCTTTCACACCGGCAGTATAACGCAAAGTGAAAATGGGATATTTATTGATGATAGGAATCCTGTACACCTTACCCTGATAAAACTGTTCTTTAGGAGCCCAACGAACTTGTGCAGATATCTCACTGGTATTGATCGAAGCAACATTTTGAAGAACGCCATTATTGAACTTATTGTACACAATAGATCCTGCCGGAGTATGACGCCAGTTTCTGAAACCTACTGTATAAGACAATCTGTTTTGAAATTCATGTACATATTCCAGTTTGAAAATATCGTTATAGATCCACTTATCATTCAAGCCTCGTTTAAATGATAAGAAGAAATTGTCTTCTTGCACAAATTGTAATTCCTGACCCGGAATTTTTGTATCGTGCTGATAACTGGCTCTGATAAATTTCAGAGGGAAAGTATAAATCGATTTATTATTCAAAGAATAAGTAGTACTCAAGAAATACTTCCATCTTTCATCTTTAAATCCATACGCACCATAGGTTTCGAAATAAATACGTTTGCTGAGTTTGGGTGTTGTTCTACCGCCAAGTCTTAGCTTAAAACCTTCTACCGGATTAAATCCATAAAATGCTGCAGCAGGCCCCATTTCAAAAGGACCAAAAGAAGTATATCCAGCCAATAAGAAAGTTGCGAATGCCAGTGTTCTTCTGAAAGAAGGCATTTTTTCCAAACTATCGATATTGGAATACACTTTTGATTCTGTTGCCGTAAGTGTATCATGTCTGTTTTGTTGCCAGAAAGTATCAGGAAGCTTATCAACTTTTTCCAGTTTCACAGTGGCAGGACCATCATAGACACTATCCGGCTTGGCTTCGTTGATCTTATAGTTTTTAAAAGAAACGGTTCGCTCACCAAAGAAACCTCCGCTAGATCCCTTGGTAACAGCGGCTTCTGCCATTACATTACTTTTACTTAGGTGATAACGACCATCCGGATTCTTTTCAAAGTCGAGATCAACACGTAATTCACGTACAAAATTCAGGTTCACATTCCTACTCAGGAACATATCCAGTTTTTGCACCGCATAGTTTCCATCCAGTGTGATATACATATTACCACGGAACAACAGATCATTGGTATTTCTCGGAGTGAAATACATTTTGATCAGTTTATTTCCTGTTTCGTCCGTAATGGTATCACGGATATAGTACATATAAAAAGTGGGAGCCAGATCTGCAATCGGACTTAAAAACTGATAAGTGAACAATGGAATATTGTTATCATAAATATCAATATCCATGATCAATCGATTCAGATAAGAGCTAACGCCATCATTATCGATATACTCACCATAGTTCACTCTTTTCTCACCACGAACAATGGTTTTGGTCTTCTCAGGATTTTTGCGGTAATATTTTTGTGCCAGTTTTTCTTCAAGATAAACAGGCAATAATGTTTTTCCTTGCAGTTTGGTAGAGTCTACATTCTCAAATAGAAACTGGTACTTGCGTAACATTCTATTATTGGCCAGTTTTTCCGGAACACTGCTCAATGATACTTCCAGTTTTTCATACTGATCGTATTCCACATAATCATATTTCTCCGGACGATTAAGCGGTTTATTATCAATCACTCTTCTGATGAGGTCAACTGCAGGATTATTTTTATTTCTGTACTTAGCTCTTTTGTTGGTAGACACCGTTACATTGTATACTGCTTTTGGATCGGTCTCTAATTCAAGATCAATGGTTTGTTCTTTTCCTACAACGATATCACGCTGAATGGTTTTGTATCCTACATAAGAAACAAGGATCACTGAAATATTTCCTGATGAACGTAAAGTATACTGGCCTAAGCTATCTGTAACAGTACCACGTCCGCCCTTGAATACCACACTTACATATTGTAATGGTTCTTTGCTGAATGCGTCAACGATCTTCCCTTTCACTACCGTTTGAGCCATGCTTTGAACAAAGCCTGTCAGGATAAATAAAGCCAGAAGCCCCCATTTTACAACGCCGCTTTTAGTTTTCATTTTTGTTATTATTTGAACACGAATTTTTTTTGTAACATATAATTATAGGTGAACCCTACAATTAGTGATACAATGATCTTTGATGCGAGGGGAGTGATTCGTGCGTATTCTGTAACCACAAACACACCTCCTGATACCAATAATAGATTACCGATCCATACCAATACGTATTTCAATGCTTGCCTTGGGATTTTGCCCTGCGTTGCATCAAATACCCATACACGACCCAGTAAAAAATTGGTAACGCCTCCTGAGATGGTTCCGGTAATGCTAGCTGCCAGGTACCAACAGTTCAACCATTCTGTCAATAGAATAAAGACAGAAAAATCAACTATGGTAGCCGCCAATGAAGCAGCTTGTGCTTTTACAAAAGTAACCATCGGTCAAAAAACATTTAACCACATAATTGTGTGTAACAGTACGTTGGTATATAATCCGGCTATCATATCATCCATCATCACACCCCATCCACTAGGGAGTGATTCTGTTTTTCTGATCAGCAGTGGTTTGGTAATATCCAGTAATCGAAATAAAATAAAACCTGTTGCCACATAACTCAAGGTAACCGGTACAAAGAGCAGTGAAATCATCATTCCTGCCGCTTCATCAATTACCACTCTGCTGCTATCTTTCCCCCAGTCTTTTTCAACACCTGTCGCAGCCCACACACCCAATGCAGTAACGACAACAGTTACTACACATGCAATCGTTTGGAAAGAACCAACTGTCTGAGCGAAATACCACGGAATACAACAGAGTAAAGCAGCGATTGTTCCGCCTCCTTTGATATACCCGATACCCAGACAGCTGGCTATTAATTTTTTAACTTTCATTACAATGCTTCCACCAGATCCTGATAATAATCCAGACCCAGGTGAGTGATCAAATCTTCACCCATCATATGACGCAGTGTATTCTGCAACTTGATGAGTTGTTTGAAAATATCATGCTCCGGTCTGAGTCCTGGTGCAGTTTGTGGCGACTTAAAGTAAAATGACAACCACTCCTGAATACCGCTCATATTGGCACGCTTAGCCAAGTCCATAAAGATGGCCAGATCCAATACAATTGGTGCTGCTAAAATAGAGTCGCGACATAAGAAGTTGATCTTGATTTGCATAGAATAACCTAACCATCCAAAGATGTCGATATTATCCCAGCTCTCTTTATTATCACCATGTGGCGGATAATAGTTGATACGAACTTTGTGATACAGATCACCATATAATTTCGGATTGATGTCTGGCTGAAGAATATCTTCCAGTACACTCAACTTAGAAACTTCTTTTGTTTTAAAGTTATCCGGATCATCCAATACCAACCCATCTCTGTTACCCAAAATATTGGTGGAGAACCATCCACGTACACCCAATGCACGCGCATGTAAACCCGGTGCCAGTATGGTTTTCATTAAGGTTTGACCAGTCTTGAAATCCTTACCCCCAATTGGCGTATTGGTTTCTTTTGACAATTCAATCAACGCAGGAATATCACAGGTCAGATTAGGTGCACCATTTGCATAAGGAACGCCAATTTTAATCGCTGCATATGCATAGATCATACTAGGTGAGATAGCAGGATCATTGTTTTTTAATCCGGCTTCAAATGATTCAATCGTTTCATGAACGGCTGATTGCTCAATATATTTTTCAGTAGAACCACACCAAACAATCACCACGCGGTCACAACCGTTTGCTGTTTTGAAGTTTTCGATATCGTTGATCACTTCATTAGCAAGATCCCACTTGGTAGCTGCCTGTTTGATATGTGTGCCATCCAGATTCTTCACATAAGATTTATCAAAAACAGCCTTCATGGGTTTGATGGCTTCGAGTTCCGGTTTGATCGCATTGAGCAAGGAAGCTTCCAATACTTTTGCATTCATGGCTGCTTCGTATACATTATCACTGTAAACATCCCATCCACCGAATACCACATCCTGTAATGGCGCCAAAGGCACAAAATCTTTGATGAGAGGGTAACGATTTTCTGTTCTTTTTCCCAAACGGATATTGCCCATTTGCGTAAGTGCACCAATAGGTTCAGCAAGGCCTTTGTTCACAGCCACAACACCTGCAATAACAGTGGTAGCCACAGCTCCCAATCCGGGAAGAAGGATACCCAGTTTGCCATTAGCAGGTTGGATTTGTTCTTTCATGTTTAGTAGATTTTCTCTGTTGTTGTAAATGATCGTTCCGCCTCAGGCGGGACGTATAAAACGCTTTTTTATTTTATTTTTTAATTCCTTTTACCATAATACTCACAATCGAATCGATTCTTGTTTCCAGTTTTGGATATTTATTACCTGCAAACAAGTCAAATTCCAGTCCGCGCAAAGAACTCACCACTACAGACGGTAAAATATCCAGGTCCTTTTTAATCGCATTACTGAACTCTCCGGTTTTAATACCAAAACTTAGAATATTCTTTACCAACTTTATTTCCTGCTGGTCATACTCTCTATGTACGTGTTTCATACACCGATTGTTTTCTTGCATTTCGCCGCGTACCACTCTATATAAATTGGATTTTTTCTGAAGGGCTTTGATCTTGGTAATGGTGAAGACCCTGAGCTTGTCTTCTGCAGACTGGGCTTTTTCTGCTGCATCTTTAGCCTCATTAAAGACCTCCGTCATTTCTTTACTGATGACGGCATCGAATATCTCTTCCTTACTGCAATAGTAATAATATAAGGTGCTTTTACCTTTGCCCATGGATCGGGCAATGTCTTCCATGGTGGTTTTCTTCAGACCAAATTGTTGGAATAACTTTTGCGCCTCTTTCAGGATGTCGTCTTTAACGATCTCTTCTTTCTGTGTAACTATCATTTTCGACCAAAATCGTTTTTCGGTCCAAAAGTAGGTAAAATTTATTTCCGGTCACAACCGTTTATAAAAATCATCCATGTTTAGATGCGAAGTCTTTCATGAGTTCACAAATGACTTCTACACTCGATAATGGTAATGCATTGTACATGCTTACACGTATTCCTCCAACAGTTCTGTAGCCTTTTACGCCAATCATATTTGCCTGCTTACAGGCTTCTAAAAAAGCTGTTTCCAATGATGGGTCATTGAGGAAAAACACAGCATTCATAAGGCTTCTATCCTCTTTCGCTACATCTGCACGAAACAAAGGAATACTATCAATGGTTTGATATAAAAGCGCTGATTTTGCTTTATTTCTTCTTTCCATCTCCTCTAACCCACCTTCCTGAAGAATCCAGCGTAAAGTGAGCATACTCACATACACAGCAAATACCGGTGGTGTATTCATCAATGAACCGGCAGCAATATGTTTTTGGTAATCCATGATGGTAGGAATTTTTCTGTTTACTTTTCCTAACAGATCTTTTCTCACTACTACCATATTAACACCCGCTGCACCCATGTTTTTTTGTGCACCGGCATAGATCAATCCAAATCGTTTATAATCAGCAGGTCTGCAAAAAATATCACTGCTCATATCGGCCACCAACGGCACTTGTGTTTCCGGGAATTCATGCCACTGTGTTCCTTCTACTGTATTATTAGAGGTAATATGTAGGTAAGCCGCTGATCTAGGTACGGCAAAGTCTTTACTGATATATGTATTTTGTTTGTCGGCGCTGTCTGCCACCACTTCTACTTTACCAAACAAAGCCGCTTCCGTAGCTGCTTTTTTACCCCAGATACCATTCACATGATAAGCAGCTATTGCATTTTCATCCAGCAAATTCATGGGTACTTGCATGAATTGCGTAGTAGCGCCCCCATGTAAGAACAACACTTCATGATCATCACCCAGATTCATCAATTGTTTTACACTGTTGATGGCCTCTTGTAATACCTCTTGAAAATGAGTAGTACGATGTCCGATCTCAAGAATAGATAAACCCGTTCCATTAAAATTATGGATCGCCTGTGCGGCTTGCTCCATCACGCTTTGGGGCAAAATAGATGGCCCCGAATTAAAATTATGAACCTTCATGTCGATTGCTTGAATGCGCAAGGTAGGGATTAGTCGATAGTGAATAGTCCATGGTCCATAGTCCATGGTAAAAAAAATTAACCTCCTATTATTACATAAAGAAAATCGTGAACCATCGTCCATAGACCATGGACTATCAACTATGGACCAAAACCTACTCTACATCCGTAACCCCACCCGACACCGTATACTTCATGGCATCGGCGGCGCTGATAGATGGTAGGGGTTTGATTTTTTCTTTGGGTACAAAATAGGTGATGCCGGAAATGGCATAAGAGTGTGGTACATAAACAGTTACATGATCTTTCAAACCAAAATCTTCTGATGACTGTTGAGTGATGAATCCAATACGCCATATATCTGCTCCATCTACATTCACCAGTACGGGTTTATCAAATTTCTTTTTATTACCGGCAAAAGCTTCCAGAAAATCTTTTACGGATGAATAAATGAATTTGATACCGGGTGTTTTTTCAAGAACAGTGTCTAAAAGTGTTACCAATCTTCCTACCACAAAAAGAGAAGAGATCCATCCTACCAATAAAACCAATGCAACCACTACAATAAAACCCAAGCCGGGTAAGCTTCTCAGATTACCGGCCGCATCTTTTTCCAACAGATCAGGAAAGAGGGAATTGATGAGATTGGGCAGAAATCCATCGATCCAGCGAAACAATCCTACTACCACCCAAAGTGTAATGCCAATAGGCGCCAATACGATCATCCCTTGAAAAAAGTATTGCAATAACTTTTTAAGGTACAAGCGAAGGCTATTTTTTACATCTACATTACTCATCTCTCTGGATTTCAATGTAAAGTAACTAAGAAATCAATAAATCTGCTATTTGTATACAATATACAAATGCTTCAACCGTCTAAAAAACTAACTATCATAAGCATTTCATTCATCGTTTTTATTAACCGCTTAACATAAAATTCATCCGAAAAACACTTGGAAACTTTGGTAACGTTAAAAGTTTCCATAGTTTTGCGCCCGAATTTAGATTATGGAAACTCAGGAAAGAATATTAATCAAAGCTCATGAATTGTTCATGCGATATGGACTCCGTAGTGTGAGCATGGATGAAATTGCCAATCACCTGGGCATGAGCAAGAAAACCATTTACCAGTATTATGCGGATAAAGATGCACTGGTAGAAGGCACCATTGATATTGAAATCGAAAGAAGCAAAAACGATTGTACCGGTCACAGAAATCAGAGCGAAAACGCCATTCATGAAATTTTTATGGCGGTAGATATGGTTCAGGAAATGTTGAAACACATGAATCCATCACTCATGTTCGACTTGGAAAAATACCACCCAAAAGCCTATAAAAAATTTCTAGACCACAAGAATAAATTCTTCCATGAAGTCATCAAAAGCAATTTGGAATGGGGTATCACAGAAGGGTTATATCGTGAAGATATCAACGTAGAGCTACTGACGAGGTTTCGTTTGGTGACCATGTTTTTCATGTTTGATAAGGAAAATTTTCCTGCTCCCAAATTCACACCCGGCCAGGTCATAGCAGAGATCACTGACAATTTTCTCTTTGGTATGGCAACAGCAAAAGGACAAAAACTGATTTTAAAATACAAGCAACAAAGACAAAAAAAATAAAACTAAACCTATGCACGAAAGAAGGACCCCGAGACTGGTTTTACTGATAGGGCTGGCATTGATAAGTTTTCTTACCAACGCTCAAAATCCTGCAAAGCATGAATTTTCCATTCAGCAATGCGTTGATTATGCCAATAGAAACAATGTTCAGGTAAAAAATGCATTGTTGAATATTCAGGTGCAAAACCAAACTAACCGCGATATTACTGCGGCTGCATTACCCACTGTTACCGGTAACGTGAGTGGTAATGATTATTTACAATTACCTGTTTCCTTATTGCCCGGAGAATTTTTCGGAGGAGCTGCAGGTACTTTTATTCCGGTTCGTTTCGGAGTAAAATACAATGCATCTGCTACTGTTCAAGTACAGCAATTACTGTTCGACGGACAAGTATTCATTGGCTTACAGGCTAGAAGAACTTCCATCGAATTCCAAACCAAGAATAAGGAAGTAACAGAAGAGATGATCAAAACCAATATCCACAAGATCTACTATCAGTTGGTGGTGAGTAAAACACAGATCGATCTTTTGGATGCGAACATCAATAGATTATCCAAACTGGAAAACGATACCAGAGAGCTGTACAAGAATGGTTTTGCTGAAAAACTCGACCTCGACAAAATTGCTGTTCAGGTAGCGAATTTGCAAACAGAAAAATTGAAAGCCCTGAATAGTATTGATCTGGGTTACATGGGATTGAAAACTTTATTAGGCATGCCTGTAAATGATACACTGATATTGACCGATCGTTTAAGTGAAGATCAGATCAGTAAAGACTTTACATTGGATACTGCCTATAACTATGCAGACAGAAAAGATTTTCAGTATTTGAATCTGGGTAAAAAACTCAATGAGTTCAATATCAAACGTTATCAGTTGAGCTATTTACCTACCGTATCATTATCAGGTTCCTATACCAAGAATGCACAAAGAAACAAGTTTGACTTTTTTGGTAAAGGCGATTGGTTCACTACTTCTTTTATCGGCTTAAATGTATCGATCCCCATTTTTGATGGTTTTGGGAAAGATGCCAGAATTAAAAAAGCACGTTTTGAATTACAACAAACCGAAAATCAGCTTGATAACTTGAAACTGAGCATTGACAATGAAGTAGCTCAATCGAGGGTGAATTTCAGAACGGCTATTGCCACGATGAGTTTCCAAAAGAAAAACATGCAACTGGCAGAAAGTGTATACAACCAGACCAAGAAGAAATATGAAGTAGGTACCGGTTCCAATACCGAGATCACTGCTGCACAAACAGATCTGGTGACTGCACAAACCAATTATATCAGTGCCCTGTACAGTGCCATTATTGCCAGGGTAGATTATTTAAAAGCAATCGGAAAACTATAAACCTAAGTATATGCAAAAGATATTCACTATTCTGGTACTCGCCGCTTCAGTAACACTGGTTTCTTGTGGTGCAGGTTCTACTGAAGCCAACAGCGGTGCCGCAGCTGAGCAAAAAGCAAAACTGGCTGAATTAAAAAAACAAAAGGATGGAATTGATGCTGAGATCGCTAAGCTTGAAGCAGAAATTGCCAAACTGGATCCTGCTTCTGCTAAACCGGATAATGCAAAACTCGTTGCATTATCAGCAGTAGCACCTGAAACATTCACACACTATATTGATCTGCAAGGTAAGATTGAATCTGAAAATATTTCTTTCGTGACTCCCCGTGGTGGTGGTGGACAGGTTAAAGCTGTTTATATCAAACGTGGGGATGTAGTAAAGAAAGGACAACTCATCTTGAAACTGGATGATGCCTTACAACGCCAAAGTGTAATTGCGGCAGAGCAAGGTCTTGAAACGCTGAAAACACAATTGTCTTTCGCAAAAACATTGTATCAGAAACAAAAGAATTTGTGGGAGCAAAATATTGGTACAGAAGTACAGTTGATCACTGCAAAAAACAATGTAGAAACACTGGAAAATCAATTGAAGAGTGCAGAAGAGCAAGTGAAACTCAGTAGAGAACAACTCGCTTTCACTTCTGTATACAGTGACGTGAGTGGTGTTGCCGAAGATGTAAACATTCGTGTTGGTGAAATCTTTGCAGGTCCGGGTCAAATTAAAATTGTCAATACCAGTAATTTGAAGGTGACTACTGAAGTTCCTGAAAATTATATTGATCGTGTTAATAATGGAACTCGCTTAAAGGTTACTTTACCTGATATCAACAAAACCGTAGAAGCAAAAATTTCTGTATCCGGAAAAATCATCAATCCAATTAGTCGCAGCTTCTTTATTGAAGCAAGAATGCCGAATGACAAGGACTTCAGACCGAATCAAATTGCGATGGTACAGATTCAAGATTATACCATCAATAATGCCATCACTGTTCCTGTCAACACTTTACAGAATGATGAGAAAGGTAAATATGTGATGGTGGCTGTAAAAGAGAACGGTAAAATGATCGCTAAAAAGAAAGTAGTGATTGTAGGAGAATTTTATGGTGATAAGCTGGAAGTGAAATCCGGTTTACAGGCAGGTGATATGGTGATTACAGAAGGCTACCAGAGTTTATATGATGGTCAGGTAATTACCACCAGCGTTAAGTAGGCATTAAGATTCAAGATCTATTAAACTAATTGTATGAGTGCATTAGAAAATATAAAAGGTAAGTTCAAAGAATTTGTACTTACTACCTGGAGTATCAAAAACAAAACATCGATCTATCTGATGATGTTGTTTGTGAGCTTGGCAGGTATTTACCAATTCATCACTTTACCAAAAGAGCAATTTCCTGATATCGTTATCCCTACTATTTATGTACAAACTGTATATGTAGGTAACTCTCCAAAAGATATCGAGAACCTGGTTACCCGCCCTATCGAAAAACAAATCAAAGGTATTACGGGTGCTAAGATTAAAAAATTCACCAGTACATCACAGCAAGACTTCTCAGCCATTATGGTGGAGTTTGATACGGATGTAAAAACGGATATCGCACTACAAAAAGTAAAAGATGCGGTAGATAAGGCTAAGCAAGACCTGCCGAATGATCTTACACAAGAGCCCACTGTTCTTGAAGTAAGTTTCAGTGAGCAACCCATCATGTATGTGAACCTGAGTGGTGATTATGATCTTCCGCGCTTGAAGAAGTATGCGGATGATATGAAAGATAAACTCGAAGATTTACCTCAAATCAACCGTGTAGATATTGTAGGTGCTCCTGAGCGTGAATTCCAGATCAATGTCGACAATTACCGCATGCAAAGTGCCGGTGTCACTTTTGATGATATCACAGCAGCTGTTCAACGCGAAAACATGGATATTTCCGGTGGTCTTTTAGAAGTAGGTAACATGAAACGTAACCTGCAACTGAAAGGACAACTGAAAACTGCTTTTGATATTCAACAGCTCATCATCAGAAATACCAACGGTGCTCCTATTTATCTGAAAGATATTGCTCACGTTATTGATACCATCAAAGAAAGAGAAAGTTATGCGCGATTAGATGGTAAAAATGTGGTGACACTAAATATTATCAAAAGAAGTGGTGAAAATTTGATCGAGACAAGTGACGGTGTTAAAAAGATCGTAGAAGAAGGAAAAGGTATTTTATATCCTACGGATATGAAAGCAGTCATCACCGGTGATCAGAGTATTCAAACCAGAACTTCCTTCAATGAATTGGTTAACTCTATCATCATCGGTTTCGTATTGGTGTTGATTGTGTTGATGTTCTTCATGGGTGTTGTGAATGCATTTTTTGTGGCATTGTCTGTTCCACTGAGTATGTTCGTTGCCTTCGTATTCCTACCGGGTGCCGATCTGATTGTTGGAACACATGTAACACTCAACTTCATCGTACTCTTTGCCTTATTATTCGGATTGGGAATCATTGTGGATGATGCAATTGTAGTCATTGAAAATACGCACCGGATCTTTGTAGAAGGAAAGGGTAAATTAACTTCTGCTTTCTCTGCAAGAATTGCAGCGGGTGAGGTATTCGTTCCTGTATTAGCAGGTACACTTACTACACTGGCTCCTTTCTTCCCATTGTTATTTTGGCCGGGTATTATTGGTAAATTCATGGTATACCTGCCAACGATGTTGATTTTCACATTGGCGGCATCATTGGTGGTTGCTTTTATGATGAACCCCATTTTTGCGGTTGACTTCATGAACCACGAAGATGAACACGGCGTCAAAGAACCTAAGAGTGCCATCTTCAAAAAGAAAGGATTCTGGATCGCGATTGCTATTGGTATCTTGTTAGATATTGCAGGTGCTACCTTCTGGGGTAACTTCTTACTCTTCTTCATGATACTCGTAGTATTCAATAAATATGTATTGAATGATGCCATCCATAATTTCCAGAACAAGGCGTTGCCTTGGATCATGAGTCATTATGAAAGTTTATTGAGATGGTCATTGAACGGATGGAGACCTGTACACCTGTTATTGGGAACCATCGCACTGTTCTTTATCTCCCTGTTCATTTTTGCAGGTTCTATTGGAAGTGGTCGTATTCCGATTACTTTCTTCCCCAAAGGTGATCCTAACCAGATTTTTGTCTACCTAAAATTACCGGTAGGTACGAATGTAGAATACACCGACTCTGTTACCAAAGTATTGGAAGGAAGAGTAAATAAGATTTTGGGTACTGAGAATGGTAAAGAAAATCCGATCGTGGAAAGTGTGATTAGTAACGTTGCCGTGGGTGCCGGTGATCCCATGGCAGGTGATAGAAGTACGAGAAGTGAACTGGGACGTATTCAGGTATCATTTGTGGAATTTGAAAAAAGACATGGTGTTTCTACCAGACCTTACTTAGATCAGATACGTGCAGCGATGAAAGGTATTCCGGGTTCAGAAATTAGTGTGGATCAAGAAAGTGGTGGACCACCAACTGATCCTCCGATCAATATTGAAATTGCCAGTGAAGATTTTGATGCGATGATCAAAGGTGCTACTGCACTGAAAAATTATCTGGATTCTATTCAGGTACCGGGTGTGGAAGAATTGAAAATGGATGTAGACCTGAAAAATCCGGAGATCACTTTAACTGTTGACAGACAGCGTGCATTGATCGAAGGCGTATCCACTGCTCAAATCGGTATGGAAATTCGTACCGCACTGTTTGGAAGGGAAGTGTCAAAAGTGAAGGAAGGAAAAGAAGAATATAAAATACAACTGCGCAATAATGAGATTCAGCGTAAGAGTCTCACAGATCTACTCAATATGCGTATTTCATTTAGAGATATGGCAGCGGGTGGCGCGGTAAAAAATATTCCGATCAGTGCATTGGTAAAAGTTGAGCCTACCAGTACTTTGGGTAGCGTAAAAAGAAAGAATCAGAAGCGTTTGATTACACTACGTTCTAATGTATTGACCACAGAAGGATTCAATGCTACGGCAGTGAATCAGGTATTGGCTAAGCATATTGCTGATTTCAAAGGTTTACCTGATGGTGTCACCATCAAACAAACCGGTGAAGGAGAGCAGCAGGCTGAAACAGGTGCCTTCTTATTCAGCGCTTTGTTGATTGCATTGGCATTGATCTTATTGATTCTGGTATTACAGTTCAACAGTGTAAGTAAGCCGGTGATCATTTTAACTGAAATTATTTTCAGTGTGATCGGAGTGTTCCTTGGTTTCTCGATCACAGGAATGGAAGTATCTATTTTGATGACTGGATTGGGAATTGTAGGTCTGGCGGGTATCGTAGTAAAAAATGGTATCCTGGTAATTGAATTTGCAGATGAGTTAAGATCAAGAGGTATGAAGACAAAAGAGGCGGTAATACAGGCTGGTAAGACACGTATCATTCCGGTACTATTGACTGCACTTGCTGCGATTCTGGCATTCATTCCGATTGCTGTTGGTTTCAATATCAATTTCATAACACTGTTCTCTGAGTTGAACCCAAGGATCTTCTTTGGTGGTGATAACGTAGTGTTCTGGAAGCCACTGAGCTGGACCATCATCTTTGGTCTGACTTTCGCTTTCTTCATGACATTGATCATTGTACCTGCGATGTATCTGATCGCCGAACGTTTACGCAGACCGATGCGTAGAATGTTTGGTGGTAAATGGATCAGCTTCATGGGTATTCCACCGTTGACTATTATCTTCTTATTGTTGATGGTAGCGGCATTGATCAGAAATAGAATAGCGAGAAAGAAAAGAGAAAAACGTTTGAAAAATGTAGCCACTGTTAATCAATCTTTTATTGGCAGTTGGTTCTAATGATAGTGTACAGTTGGTTTTTGGTAATAATCCACACACCGCCCTTGTTCTCAGGGGCGGTTTTTTTGCGGGAAATACTTATCAAATTCTGTGTACCTCTGTGCCCTCTCCGAAGGAGTCCTTTGGACAGTGGCAATAAAATGAACCCATACAACTCCAAAGACTACCCCCTCCAACCTTTGACCTATCAATTAATCGGTATGGGGATGGAGATACATAGAATTTTAGGTAAAGGATTTCTGGAAGTGGTTTATAAAGATGCTTTTGAGTATGAATTAAGGTTGAGGAATATTATATATGAAAGAGAAAAAGAATATACAGTTACCTATAAAAACACCATTTTACCGCATAAATTTTATGCCGACTTTGTAATTGACAACTCAATAATTTTAGAGATCAAATCAAAGGCAGGAATTATAGAACAACATCAAGCGCAGGTATTGAATTATCTGGCTGTTTCAAAATTAAAACTAGGATTACTACTAAACTTTCATGAAAAATCATTGCAATACCAAAGAATAATACTGTAATCTGTGAATCTGTGGCAAAAATTAGCCACAGATTCACAGATTATTTTACTCGAGTTATAACTGATATGTAATCTTTATCGCTACTTTACTACTAATTTTTAAAATTGTTTGATATGAAACAAAACCACGAAATAGACTACAAAATCTACGGAGAAGAAATGCAATATGTGGAGGTAGAGTTGGACCCAAATGAAACGGCAATTGCTGAACCGGGGGCTTTTATGATGATGGATGATGGTATCCAAATGGAAACCTTGTTTGGCGATGGCAGTAAACAACAAGGTGGATTATTGGGTAAACTTCTCAATGCCGGTAAACGCGTATTGGTAGGTGAAAATCTATTCATGACCGCATTTACCAATGTTACCGGTGGTATTAAAACCGTCAGCTTTGCTTCCCCTTATCCCGGAAAAATCATCCCTGTTGATCTTTCCCGTTTTCAGAATAAAATCATTTGTCAGAAAGATGCATTCCTCTGTGCCGCCAAAGGTGTAAGTGTGGGTTTAGAGTTCCAAAGAAAATTAGGAACCGGCTTATTTGGTGGCGAAGGATTCATCATGGAAAAACTGGAAGGTGATGGAATGGCATTCTTACATGCCTGTGGCCATGTAGTACAAAGACAATTACAACCCGGCGAATTATTAAAAGTAGATACCGGCTGTATAGTAGGCTTTACTTCAAGTGTAGATTATGATATCCAATTTGTAGGTGGTATTAAAAACACCATTTTTGGAGGTGAAGGCTTATTTTTTGCAACACTCCGTGGTCCGGGTATCGTTTGGATTCAAACACTACCGATCAGTCGACTAGCAGGAAGAATTCTTGCTTATGGCACTTATAGCAGAAAAGAAGAAGGTAGTATTCTCGGAGGTATCGGTAATATTTTGGATGGAGATGGATGGAGGTAAAGTTTAGCGGATGGCTGATGGGTCATAGCAAATTACTTGTTACAAACTATTTGCTATGCCCTATAAGCTATTTGCTACCAATAATAAAGTGGTACTTAGTGATGGACGATTGTGATAGTTTTGTACCGTATGAAAATCGATAGTAAGAGCTCCTTAAAAGATTTTTTCGACAGTAAAGTACAACAATACAATCAACCCTCCTTTATCAAAGAAGATCCTATCTGCGTACCTCATACTTTCACCAAAAAGCAGGACATAGAAATAGCAGGTTTTTTTGCAGCCATATTTGCTTGGGGCAATAGAACTACCATCATTCAAAAATCATTTGAATTGATGAAACTGATGGACAATAATCCTCACGAGTTTTGTCTGCACCATCAAGATCAGGATTTGAAAAGATTGGTACACTTCAAGCATCGAACATTTAATGCTACCGATCTCCTGTATTTTATCAGCTTTCTACAACAGCATTATAAAAAGTATGACTCTTTAGAAACTGCCTTTACGATTCCAAAAGAAAAAGAAATGGAAATCAGATTAACACGATTCCATGAATACTTTTTCTCCCTAGAAGATGCTCCGGCAAGAACCAGAAAACATATTGCCACCCCTTATAAAGGCTCATCATGTAAAAGATTAAATATGTTTTTACGCTGGATGGTTCGAAAGGATAAAGCAGGTGTTGATTTTGGGATCTGGAAACAAATACAACCCTCTGAATTGATCTGTCCGATTGATTTACATGTAGCAAGGGTGGCAAAAAGATTTCAGTTATTGGATAGAAAACAAACAGACTGGCAAGCAGCTGTAGAACTCACCAATTACCTGAAGACACTAGACCCCAAAGATCCGGTGAAATATGATTTTGCCTTATTTGGGTTGGGGGTGATGGAGAAGTATTAGCACTAATAAAAAACTCCTATTCTTTACGGTTAATCCTTTAAAGTAAATAACCGCAGAGAATAGGAGAAGTGAGTTATCGCAGAGAAGAGATTAGAAGAAAAACATACTTTGTCTTCCCCCTACTTTACCACCTGACCCCTTACCGGATGCTCCAAAGCTTCTAATATTGTAGGTAAATGTGAGCATAAAATAACGCTGAAGAATATTGACTTGTCTATCGGTAATGAAGTTCTCAGCTGAGAAACGGAATACAGAACGATTTTGATTCAGTAGATCAAAGACTGAGAACTTAAGTTGTCCTTTATCCTCTTTCAAGAACAGGTACGTTAATCCGGCATTCAATAGAGCAACTGTTTTCTGAACCCCGGGAGCTGTTTGTGAATTATAACGATGATCTAAAGTCATTTCCCAAACAAATTTTTTCGGTATCCGTACTACGAGGTCAGTATTGATGCTCTGTCTTTCTACTTGCAGGTTACGAAAATCGCTGCTTTCATAATAGGCATTATTGATACCTCTGTTATAACTGATATTCCACTCTACTTTATCATTCCAGTTGAAGCCCCCGCGTAAGTACGGACTGAAATCAATATTCTTTACATAGCTCTTCTTCGAATTGATGATTAAAAAATTTCTGGTATAGTTAAGATTATACCCACTTCCGAAGTTTACAGAAAAAGTCTTGTTGAGTTTATACTGTTTATTGAAATAAAAGTTTGTATAAAAGTTATGGATACCATCTGCATTTACAGGCATCGTGGTTTGAACACCATTGGCAGCAATTTCGCGACTTCTTACCACACCATTATTACTAATGTTTCCGCCCAAATAAGCACTAATGAATAATTGTTTAGCAGTGATATTCTTAAAATAGTTGAGATTGAAATTATGAGATTCTGCCGGTTTCAGATCAGGATTACCCTTATTGATGTACAATGGATTACTGTTATCCGCTACAGGTTGAATATCTCCAATACCCGGTGGATTCACATTCACATTATAACTCAGGTTGAACTCTCGCCAACTGATATTGCCACCCGGTAAAATATAATTGAAGTGCTGATCCAGTTTTTGTCCAATAGAAACATATCGGTTATTCAGATCCAGCCATAAGAAGTTCAGCGTAGCCGTGATACTTAATTTTTTATATCTGAAATTCAATCCCGATGAGAGATTGTTTCTCCAGCTCGTTCTTTCCAGATGATTGGTCAATAAACTGTTCAGTTGATCATATTTACCACTACTATTACTTTTATTAAAAGTTGATAAAGCGTCTTTATTTTCAAAATACGTTAATGCATACCCCAAGCGTAAGGTTAAATTTTTAGCAAGCGGTTCAGCAAAATTCAGATTGGTATTGGTAGAGAAATTGGCACGCTCCAAATCACGTAATTGATCCAAAGTAGTGGAACCTGTTGGGAAAAAAGTATTCAAAACATTATTGAATTGATCACTGTTGGTGCTATTGTAGTTCACTGTATTGAATACATTAAATGTTCTTCCCTTTTTTCTGAAATTTTTGAAATAGCTCAATTGATGATTATAGCCTAGATCCTTTGCATGTACAGACTGGAGATTATTACTTGTATTCAAAAGTCCATCTACACTACTTGTTGTATTGATATTGGTAAGACGATTATTATTCTGCTCTCCAACCGTTAAAGAAGGGCGAAATTCCATTCTTGAAGTCGTATCAATTTTCCAACGCAGACCAAAACCCAATCGATGGCTGTTGGCATTTTGTACTTCAGATCTGTTCGATCTTGTATTGAGGATGGTATCACCCAAAAACTGTTGTCTGTTTTCTAACTCTGTAATATCATTTCTTGTTTTGCCATAGAAATATTGTGTATTGAGCGTTAACCCTTTTTTGAATTCATTATTCAGGTTAAATCCAATGCCCCGAGATTGTTGAATACCTTGTCCGGTTCCTCCAAAAGAAATGCCATTCACATTCAATCCGCCATTACCATTGATGGAGATAGAATTGATACCACTCCGATCGAAACCACCTAGGGTTCTGATATCATTAAATCCAAATCCGGCTTTATTCAAATTATTACTGAACCCTAAAACGCTCACTTGTAAGGTATCACGGAACATATTTACGATACCACCCGCTTCATATCTATCTTCATCTGCTTTACCTGCATAGGCTTTTCCAAACCATCCTTGTTTAATGGCTTTTTTCAATTTAAGGTTGATAACCTGACCCACATCTGCCTTGGCTTTATCCGGATTCAAATCCAATTCATCTTTATCATCTGCTACCTGAATTTTATCGATAAGGTTAGCAGGTAAGTTACGCGTAGCCATTTTAGGATCACCGCCGAAGAAATCTTTTCCATCCACCATGATTCGGTTTACTTTTTTTCCATTCACGGTAATATTGCCATCGGCATCCAATTGAACACCGGGCAATTTTTTAAGCAGGTCTTCTACCAAAGCAGAAGGTAATGTTTTGAAAGAGTTGGCATTGAATTCAATGGTATCACGCTTTACCACTACCGGTGGACGTTCCGCATACACCAACACTTCATCCAAAGTATTGGCTTGATTGGGTGTCATTTCAAGAGTGCCTGCTTCAAAAGAAGGAGCATCTGATGTGAGTTTAAATTCTTTCCTGGTAACCGTGTAACCGGAATAAGAAACAATCATTCTCAATGGTATATCCAATGGCAGACCACTGACTTTGAATTCTCCTGCCTCTGTACTCAAACGATAGGTAACCAACACAGTATCGGCGGCTGTAAAAACGGAGACTGTTGCCAGATTCATCGGTTGTTTAGAAGCTGAATCAATCAGTTTACCGGATAGTAAGCCCTTGTTATTATTGCTTTGGGCTGAAACAATAGTAGTCATACATATGCTCAGTAAGAGCAAAAGAATTCTGTTACGCATTGAACGTATTTTTCTCGTAAACAATAAATGGTTAGGAAACAGTGACTTTTAGATGCATAAGTAATTACCCGAAGGAATTCCTCTCCATTCAAAAGTTGATGTTTCGGGAACTTTTGTTTTCCCAGTGCCAGAAGGGTGTATACCGAATAAGAGAACCCCTGCGAGTGCAGCTGTGGTGACCAGCAGCAACAAAAGCGGTATCCATTTTCTCAGATTCAGCATACAAATGACTTATTTACTTAACTCCAAATAAAGAGTTCTGTTACACGAAAAGGTTGGAAAAAGGAGAAAAAATTAATCCTCGTCCTCTAATTCAAATAATTCTTCTACCGGAACACCAAACAGTTTGGCCATTTTGAGTGCCAGAACAGTAGAGGGTACATACTTCCCTGATTCCATAGTATTGATAGTCTGTCGGCTTACAGCAATTTTTTTGGCCAAATCATCCTGTGTCAGGTTATGAATGGCTCTTTGCACTTTGATCTTATTTTTCATAACCTACTTTATTATACTGAAACAATATGTACCTAAAACGAAGGATAAAGATGATCAGCACTGTAAACATATTGTACGTCATCACCTGAAAAAATGTGGTTCCGTATACAGCCAATATGCTGATAATCAATACCAAATAGTTGGCGTATACCGCCCACTGCAAAGCTTCCAACCGAAAAAATTGGATAGCTTCATCTTCAATGGATTCTTTGGAGAAAGCAATTAAGATAAGACTGATGATGAGACCAACCGAAGCCACTTCATCTGTGAAATTATGGCTGGCACTAAATTCCAACTGACCATTTGTAATCATTTTAAATTCCAACCAAGAAGGGTTGAATTCAAAAAACATGTGCGCAATACCCAATGCCAAAAAGGGCACCAATAAGACATAACCTATGCGCTGATAGCTATGCGGGAATAATTTGATCTGTTTCATATGCTTGTTTGATTTAACAACACAAACGTAAAATCAATTTTTCATTTTGTCAAATTTATTTTACATTTTGTAGTAATTATTTAACAATTTGTACGCGTTAGTTGACTTAATTGGTTGATATTGAGGTAAAAAACACCGACAAAAGATTCCTATATCTTTAAAGAATGGCGGAAGAAAATAAGCTGATGGGTATCGAATCCTATTCCTGGGACCAATTGGTGGCTTTTGTAAATGAGCTCATCACCCAAGATTTCAATCAACTATTGACCTTACTGTATCGATTAGATATCAATGAAAAAAAACTCAAGCAAACCCTAGCCGATCATCCGGATCAAAATGCCGGTGAATTAATTGCCAAACTGATCATTGATAGACAGGAAGAAAAAAAGAAATCGAGAGAAGCTTTCAAGCAAAAAGATTGGGAGGGATCTGAAGAAGAAAGATGGTAGAGCACTATAACTTCTGTGTTTCTCTGTGCCTTCAGTGGCAATTTTTTAATAATTGATTGCCACTGAAGGCACAGAAGGTCACTGAAGGCATTTTATAATTTGTCAATGGTTGTGAAATGGTAGCCTTTTGTTTTCAACAAAGTGATGATCTCGGATAAACGGTTGTACAGTTTATCTTTTCTTCTTGGATCTGTACCTGCATGTATCAATAAGATTGCTCCGTTCAATGTATGCTTTACCTCAAATGCTTTAAGCAGATCCATTAGTTCTTCACTTGATTTATAAGAAGCCCCCATTTCCGGCCAGGTATAATCAGCATTGGTTCTTGTACCGGGTGTAAAACTCACCAATCGAACAGGTCTTTGTGAAAACCATTTTGATATTTTTTTATTCCACCATTCATAAGGCGGAATAAAATATTTCGGTTCTCCGTTCTTCAATAAACCCAAGGAGCGCATGGCTTTTATATTATTTTGATAATCGTTCTCCAAAGAATCTCTTGTTACCAAAACACTATCCCTATTCTTCCAATCATTGTATAAAATATGCTGATCGGAATGCGCTCCGAAATAGTGTTGTTGTTGATACAGTTGTTGAATAACAGGCTGATAGGTTTTATTACGATACAATCTTCCAGTAAAAAAGAAAGACGCTTTGGCATTTTGTTGTTGCAAAATTTTCTGAATAACTGGCAATCCTTCTACATATTCATCTGCAGTAAAAACAATTGCGATAGATTTCTTAGTCGTATCACCTCTCACAATAGCGCCATGTTGTAATGTAAAAGCAGGGTTTATAGGAGGATAAGCTGTCCAGCCGCCATTAGTTGTTGGTCTTGTTTCATTTTCTTTTGCTGCCAATAAATAAATCAAGGATGCTGTTCCATCCATCGTAGGTTCGTTCGTACTATAATCACCATAATCATCATGATAGACAGCCAGATCGCTTTGAAAAGCAGCATATTCATCAGGGTCATTCAATTTGATACCAATCAAATTTTTATAGATGGCTGTGTATACCGGACCATCAACCAATCCACCATCAATAGGATACTTTTTTAAGTGTGTGAAGGCAGAATGCGGATCTACAGGCGTATCACCCCATGATGGTAATCCATAAACCATACTCGTTCCCCATGGATTACAACCAAAGATCCAATCAATATTTGCTTGTTCCAATTCGGTGTAACTATCGTCACCTGTCATGGTTCTGTACCAATAACACTGCAATGCAAATGAAACCGTAAGGTTATTGCTACACCAAATAAACGGAACACCTCTATAAAAAGCATTTTGTTTGGCTTTATTCCAAACCGCTTTGATGCCTGCTTCATAAAAATCATGAAGGGTATCACGCTGGTTATTATTCAGTGTCCCATTCGCTAACACATAGTGACCCGCATTCACGAACGGATACCATTCATAATGATGGGCTGTATCTTTTCCCAGCCACGGTGTGATGGGCTCTTTTTTAGCGAAGGAATAAGCATCTGTGTGATAGATACCATCTTTAGTGTCTTTCGTTTGAGCAAGTGTTGCTGCAGCCAATTCCATATCATCTACCCAATTCCCTTCTGCATAGATATAAGGTGATTTTACAGAAGCTGTTTGCGACACCCCCGGATATTGCTTGCCGTATCGATAGGCTGCTTCTGCCTTTTGTAATAATTTTTTGGAGAAGCTTTGATCTTTCTCCTGATAAACCTGCGCAGCCAATGCAAAAGTACTTGCATACTTACCGGCTGTTGAAGCAGTTCCTGTTGTTGCGTTCATGAACTTACCCCTTACTTGTGGCTTACCTGAAACAAAGTAAACGGGTCGCTCAAAGCCTTTGCCATAATAGTTGGTATCTTCTTTAGGAATACGCATTTTCACATGGTCTCTGTCATCACCCAACTGATTGAACATGATACCATCAGAAGGATTCATTTTCAATAACCAATCCAATCCCCATTTGGCTTCATCCAAAATATCTGCTACACCATTTTTCCCATCCAATCCATTGGCTTGCTTTTCATCACGGAATACCCTTCCGAAACTTTTATAAGCTGATAATAAATGCCAGGCTGCATTGGCAGAGGTAGTCGTGTATTGTAAATAATCACTTGCATCATGCCATCCACCACTTACATCAATATATGTGCTATCGGGCATCGGACCATACAAAGTATATCCATCATGGGTATGACAACTATCTTTTAAATACGGATTAAAACCACTTCTTTGTTGACGCATATATCGCAAACAGAAATCAGCGGTTCCTTTATAAACATCCTGATCAATTTTAAATATGGGTGATACAGTATTACCCGCACGAAGAAAATAACGTCCGGGTTTACGAAATGAAGTGAACCTAACTCGTGCCGTTTTATTAAACGGACCATAAGCCCCAAAAGCTTCTAACTGATCAATGGAGTAAACAGCTTCATTCGTCTCAGCATTCACCAACTCAATCTTTTCAGGTAAAAAATTTTCTTTACTACACCAAACTGCTACTTTACTGCCATTGGGAGTATAGCCCAGTTGATTGATGCGAATCCAATGTTGCGGGTCCTCTGATTTTTTAAATGCAACGCAAAGAATGAATACAATAATTCCAACAAAGAACAATATTCTTTTCATATGGCTGTTTTGGGTCAATAAAGATACCTGATTAACTACTCTCTGCGAAACCTCAGCGTACTTCTTTCTCTGCGGTTCATTATCACCACAGAGAAAAGAGAAAAAGAGTTTCGCAGAGATTTTTTAAACTATTTTCGCCACTCAATTGATGGCATTATGAAACTTGTTTCTTACTTATCTGATGGTCGTGATCAACTTGCATTTTTGGTAGATGGTTATTTGTTCGATTGTGATCTGGTACATCCTGAATTACCCAGTAGCATGAATATGTTCCTGCAATATTGGGATGATATGTTTCCCATTGCACAACAAGTGAATGCCGCTATTAAAGATGGTAGAATAGGAAAAGAAAGAGGCGTTGATATACAAGGACAAAACTTACTGGCACCTGTTCCATTCCCAACATCTTGTAGAGATGGATATGCTTTTCGTCAACATGTTGCTGCAGCTCGTCGCAATCGTAAAGTAGAAATGATTCCTGAATTTGATCAGTATCCTATTTTCTACTTTACCAATCACCACAGCATTCAAGGACCCGGTGATATTTATTGCATGCCCGATCATTTTGAAAAACTTGATTTTGAACTCGAAGCCGCTATCGTGATCTGTAAAAGCGGAAAAAATATTCCTGCTGAAGAAGCAGATCAATACATTGGCGGCTTGATGATCATGAATGATATGAGTGCCAGAAGATTGCAAATGGAAGAGATGCTATTGAACCTAGGCCCGGCGAAAGGAAAAGATTTTTCAACAGTGATTGGACCTTGTCTTGTGACGCTCGATGAGTTGGAAGCTTATGAAATACCCGCCAAACACGGACACACCGGTAAGAACTGGAACCTGGGAATGAAATGTTGGGTGAATGGAGTACAAGTAAGTGAAGGTAATGTTGGAGATATGGACTGGACTTTTGCAGAAATTATTGAGCGTTGTGCTTATGGCGTACAATTACATCCGGGAGACGTAATCGGAAGTGGTACGGTAGGAACCGGCTGCTTTCTGGAACTGAATGGAACCGGCAAACTGAATGAGCCCCATTACCAGGAACAATGGCTACAACCCGGAGATACCGTTACAATGGAGATCGAAGGCATCGGAATACTTGAAAATACGATTGTGAAAGAGGATACTGACTTTTCTATTTTGGCGAGGAAGAAGGGTTAGGTGATAGGTTATAGGTAAAGGGTAATAGGTCATAGGTATTATATTAAAAAAGCATTACCTTAAAACCCATAACCCTTTACCTATTACCCATTACCTATACCCCACAACCCAGCACCACCCCAACATTTTAACACAATTTCAACCCTCGGTTCAGTATATTTGATAAGCTCAAAAACTAAAACGAATCATATGAAAAAAGTAATTGTACTTGCAATGGCGGCTTTCCTGGTAACGGGTGTGTCATTAGCCAACGACCATAAGCACGATGGTAAAAAATGTGCAAAAGCAAAAGAATGCAGCAAAGAAGGAAAAGAGTGCTGCAGCAAGGATGCTAAAAAAGCAACCAAAGAGACTAAAGAAGCTAAAAAAACAGAAACAAAGAAAACCGTTAAGGCTTAATATTTTTCTGTCAGTGATAAAAAAGGATGTTCGTATGAACATCCTTTTTTCTTTATAAGATGTTTTCCAATTCTTTAAGGTGATATACTGTATAGGTAGGTTGTATATGTGCAGCAATATTCAAATGATTCACAAACACAGTATCCATCCCCGCATTGATGCCGCCTTGAATATCAGCATCCAAATTATCACCGATCATGATACTTTCTTTCTCATTAGCCCCTGTTTGTTGAAAGGCATAATCAAAAATCTCTTTATGCGGTTTTAAACTATTACTTGCTTCTGAAGTGATCACCGCATTAAAATAGGCATGCAATCCTGAACTCTGCAATTTATTGTGTTGCACTTTTTCAAAGCCATTGGTAACAAGATGCAGATGGTAGCCCTTGGTCTTCAGGTATTCTAGTATTTCAAATGTATACGGGAAGATTGCTTTTTTAGAGGGTAATGTTTCTAAAAATTGAACTGCCATGTTACGAGACAATTCCTCATCTGCTAGTTTATAATCCAGCAAAGTCAGCCACATTCTTTTCCATCTCAACTCATCTTGTTTAATAAAACCTTTGGTATATCGATCCCATAAGCGTTCATTATGGTAACTGTATCGATCAAAGAATCCATCAAAATCTTCAATACCTCTTTTACTCAACTCATGACTGTGATACAGATCATTCAATGTGTCTTTGGCATTGGTTTCAAAATCCCATAAAGTATGATCCAGATCGAAAAAAATATGACGATAGCGCATGTCACAAAGTTAATGCCTTATTGTACAGGTCTTATCATTACCTTATTGCTAAAGAATCAGCTATCAGAATCCGTATAAAATGATTTACTTCGTAGTGTTCTAACTATTATCCTTCTGTATATGAAAATCGTTATTACTGGAGCCTCAAAGGGAATTGGTAAAGCCATTGCTGAACGCTTTGCACAAGATGGTCATCATTTACTGCTATGCAGTAGAGGTGAAAAATCTTTGTATGATTGTGTTGAAGATTTACAAACGCGCTTCCCCGATGTAACGATTCAAGCCAGACCAACAGACATGTCTGTACAATCAGAAGTACTGGCATTTGCCCATTGGTGTTTAGAACAAGGCACTCCGGATATCATCGTTAATAACGCAGGTAATTTTATTCCGGGTAGTGTTCATAATGAGCCGGAAGGTGCATTGGATGAAATGTTACAAGCCAATTTGTTCAGCGCCTATCATCTTACCAGGGCTTTGTTACCATCGATGATGGCAGCGAAATCCGGACATATTTTCAATATCTGCTCTATCGCTTCCTTACATGCTTATGCAAACGGAGGAAGTTATAGTATCAGCAAATATGCCTTAGCGGGCTTCAGTCGTAATCTCAGAGAAGAAATGAAACCGCATGGTATTAAGGTAACTGCCGTCTACCCAGGTGCAGCACTGACCGCCAGTTGGGATGGTTTCAACATAGACCCCAAACGCATCATGGAAGCAGATGATATCGCCAAAATGGTATATGCAGCCGCCCACCTCTCACCCATGGCGGTTGCTGAGGATATTATTTTACGTCCGCAGTTGGGGGATTTGTAGGTAGTAGTCCATGGTCCATAGTCGATAGTCCATAGGAATACCCAATCTTTTTACTATGGACTATCGACTATGGACCATGGACTATTCACCGTAACAATTTCTTCATCCCCTCCTAACATTCTATTCATACTGTATGAGCAGTTTTGTAAAACCTCATGATGTATGGAAAGACGTCCGCTTGATGTTGTGGTGATGAGCGATCTTCATTTGGGCACTTATGGTTGTCATGCCAAAGAGATTGTCAACTATCTGAAAAGTATTCAGCCACAAATTCTTGTACTCAACGGCGATATCATTGATATATGGCAGTTCAGCAAGCGATATTTTCCTGTTGCACATATGCAGGTGATCAAAGAGATCATGCATTTACTCAGCAAAGGAACCCGCGTTATTTATATCACCGGTAATCATGATGAAGCACTACGCCGCTACTCCGATATGCACATGGGGAACTTCCAGTTGACAGATAAAGTAGTGATGGAGATCAACGGTAAAATGACCTGGATCTTTCATGGTGATGTTTTTGATGCCACTACAAAAGGCAGTGCTAAACTATTGGCCAAGCTGGGTGGACATGGCTACGATCTCCTCATTCTGATCAATAGTCTGATCAATCGTTGTTTGAAACTGATGGGCAGAGAGAAAATGAGCTTCAGTAAAAAAGTAAAAAATAGTGTCAAGAAAGCAGTATCCTGGATCGGGAATTTTGAACAAACAGCAGCAGAATTGGCCATTGAAAAGAAATATGATTATGTCATCTGCGGACATATTCACCAGCCACAAAAAAGAGTCATTACAACCAAAGACGGATATGTTACCTACCTCAATAGTGGCGACTGGATTGAAAACCTAACCTCACTCGAATACCAAAACAATGAATGGACGATTTATCAATACGATGAAAAACAATTCGCCGATACGGTCGCTCCGGTAGTTACTATGGAGAAGAAATTACCACAGTTGAATGTGGTGACCGATGAGATAGCATTATTCATTCACTCTTTAGCCATTCAACCATGAGTATGAAAATATTATACGCCGTTCAAGCAACCGGTAACGGACATATCAGTAGAGCAATGGAGCTCATGCCGTTTTTACAACAGTATGGCGAGGTAGATGTTTTTTTAAGTGGCAGCAACAGTAATCTTCAACCTGATCTACCCGTAAAATTTCGTAGTAATGGATTGAGTTTGTTTTATGGGAATACCGGTGGATTGGATTATTGGCGTATGTGGAAAGAGTTAGATCTAAGAAGAATATGGAAAGAAGCAAAAGAGTTGCCGGTAGAAAAATATGATCTGGTGATCAATGATTTCGACAGCATTACTTCCATGGCCTGTAAACTAAAAAAAATAAAAAGTATTGGCTTCGGGCACCAGGCAAGTTTTCAAAGCGCGTTAACACCAAGAAATAACAAGAAAGATCTTGCAGGTGAAATAGTGTTGAAACATTATGCAACTGCATCAGCATACATCGGTTTACATTTCGCATCTTATGATGATTTTATTTATCCGCCTGTTATCAAAGAAGAAGTTTTAAAAGCAGATCCAACAGATCAAGGACATGTTACAGTATATCTTTCTCATTATAGTGATGAAGTGGTAATCCATGCTTTGCAAAAGATCAAAGATGTTCGCTTTGAAGTGTTTTCAAAAAAGGTAAAATCAGTAACTACACTTGCCAACGTGAAATTATTCCCGATCAGCAATACAGGGTTTACGCAAAGTATGATTCATTCAAAAGGGGTCATTACCGGCGCGGGTTTTGAAACACCCGCAGAAGCTTTGTACTTAGGTAAACAATTGTTATGCTTACCCATACGCGGACAATATGAGCAACTATGCAATGCCGCTGCGTTGAAAGATTTTGGTGTCACCATCATCGATAAAATCAGTAATGATTTTACACAGCAAGTCTACCAATGGCTTCAGGCATGTACTGCAAAACAACTTTCGCTCACACATAGTACTTATGAAATTGTACAACAAGCAATTGAGTTGGGCAGAAGTTTACAGCCGGCTAAAAAAGAGGAATCTTTACTAAACGAAGAAGACTTACTGGCTTTATTTTAATTACAAAGTAATACCTGCCAGGCTTTTTCAATATTTCCGGTATTCAATAATTCAGCAGCATACTTGTGTAACTCTGTTTCCATTTCGGCCGGACTCACCGAATAATATTGAAAGATATTTTTTACCCGATCATCGCTAAAAGAAGCATCGATATCAGGCATGGCATGTACATTTCCTAACATGCCCAAATGATTTCCCGTAAGTATGGTACTATTACGAATACTGTCTGGCAGTTGATCTACACCAATACCTAACTGCGTATTCGGTTTGGGAACTTTGAATAAATTGGTATGATCCACTTTACAATACCAATCGCCTCCTAGTCTGGCAACGAGTTCTAATTTCTGCTGATCAATTTTTTCATCGTCACCTAAGATGCTTTCATCTACATGCATACAAAGCACTTCGGCGATCACCAATTGTCCTGCACCGCCATTTTCACCCAAACTCTTTACTTCATTGACTTTACACTCCAGTTTAATCTTGGCTTCTTTCACCATGGGTGGCTGAACACGTGTGGATGGCTGCTCTGTAAAACCGGCTTTCCCAAACTCATTCATCCCTTTCGGAAATTCACAACTCGATAAACTGGTTTGCTGTACCATCGCATAATCAACAATATTGATCACACACTCGGGAACTTCTAACACATTTTCTAAAGTATGTTTGGTGGTATTATCGCGACCCCTTCTGGCGGGTGAGAATATGACAATGGGTGGATTGGATGAAAACAAATTGAAAAAGCTAAATGGACTCAGGTTCACATTACCCTGCTTATCAATAGTACTGGCAAAACAAATAGGTCTGGGTGCAATCGCATGTTGCAACCATTGCTGTTTTTCCATTACCGGTAGTGAGCTGATATCAATTGTTTTCATGAACGCTGATTATAAAAAGCCACAGATTCACAGATTATTCGAAAGTAATCTGTGAATCTGTGGCTCAAGAAAATTATTGCCAACTAGCCAAAACAGTCACACCCCCCTTCACCACCTGATTCATACTCACATTCACTTTAGTACCCACAGGCAGTAAAATATCAACCCGACTACCGAATTTGATAAAACCATATTCATCACACTGCTTCACTTGTTGTCCAACAGTGGTATAGTTGCAAATTCGCTTCGCCAATGCACCAGCGATTTGTTTGTATAAAATGGTACCGTAGTTATTTTTTACAGCAACACTCCATCTTTCATTTTCAGTAGATGACTTAGGATGCCATGCTACCAAATATTTTCCTTTGTGATATTGGTTGTACACCACTTCACCACTCATCGGATTTCTATTCACGTGCACATTGGCCGGACTCATGAAAATACTCACCTGTATTCTTTTGTCTTTGAAGTATTCTTCATCGATCACTTCTTCAATCACCACCACTTTTCCGTCTGCCGGACAAATCAATTGTTGATCATTGATGGTTAGGGTACGATTGGGTATTCTGAAAAAAGAGATCAGGAATAGTAAAAGTCCGAGTGTGATCACAAAAATGATGATGGTTAACCAGGGCAAGGAGGCACTTAAAAAAGTAAAAGATGCCACATTTAGTACACCAAAAATCAATGCACCGATGCCAATAGACTGGTAACCTTCGCGATGAATGGTCATGAGGTTGATGTTGAACTGCAAATGTAAACGGATTAAGGCAAATATCTAAGCCTTCTTAACCAAAGAGAAACAAAACCAGCCATACATAAGGCACTGCCAATAATAAGGAATCAAATCTGTCTAAGAAACCACCATGTCCGGGCATAAAATTGCCACTGTCCTTAACACCTGCCATGCGTTTGAGTTTACTTTCCAGAAGGTCACCCAATGTACCCATGACTGCAGAAGTGATGGTGATCAACAATAACTGAATCCAAGGTAGCTCAAGCCAATAAACGCCTGCAACAGTTACCACAACAACGGCTAGAATAGCCCCGCCGGCCGTGCCTTCCCAGGTTTTTTTAGGAGAGATCGGAGAAAAAGGTGTTTTGCCAATAAAAGAACCCACGAGATAGGCCATTGTATCATTGATCCAAATCGTAGCAATGATCAACATGGGTAATAGCCACCCCTTTTCATAAACATTACCATCAAAATAATGATACAAATTCATCAATAATCCCCAAGACATGGATATGTATAGAAGTCCGCCAACCGTATAACCGATGATTTTCCAATCCGGCATTTTTGCTTTGATCAATTTAACAAGCACCAATACTGCTAAAGCAATCAATAAAATACGAAATCCGATTTCACTTAAAACAAAATCGCCGATGACATAAGCATCCCCGGTCATCCAACACATAAAACCTAATCCGGCAGCAATAGCGCCATAGAAATGAATCGGAGAAATATGTTGATATCGATTATCAATCTTAGCAATTAGCGAACGGTATTCGATCCAACATCCAATATGAATCATCGCAAAGAGCAACAAAAAACTCCACTGGTTCCATAACAATCCACCCAACATCACGATCACAAAAACAATCGCCGTAATTGCCCGCGTCCGAAAAGTTTGAAAATTAAATGCCATGGGGTGAAGGTAGGAAATTAGTGTTTAGTCAATGGTCCATAGTCCATAGTCAATGGTTAAAAAACATGTCTATTGACCATGGACTATGGACTATTAACCATGGACTAATTCAACAACGCCTTATTAATCAATTCCTGCGCAGTTATAGCGTATTGTCCGGGTACGAAGAGTTGAATATCGCCAAACATGGGGTAGCTGCTGTCTTGTTTATTCAATAGCTGAACGGGTATCTGATTTTCTTCCAGCATTCCTTTGATGATGGCAGCTTCAGGATATACACGGGTGGAGAATACTTTTTGCCACTGATTCATATTTCTGTATTCATTTCTGGGTTTGTTGATACAGCTGTTTCGGTTTTCAACTGATTGCTTTCTGTCAGTAATAAACGGAATAATACCACCAGCAAAATCAGGGCAATACTACCCCACCAAATGGGCATGGTTTCATCCATTACTTTATCAATGGCTTTTCCTTGGGCAGATAAAATATAGAGTTGCGTTACCACAAAACCATTATTCAAAAAGTGAAGCAGAATACTCAACCATAAATTATTGGTATAATAAAAAATCAACCCCAAGATCAATCCCAATGCAATTCTTGGCAGGAATCCAAAGAAAGAGAAATGAATAGCACTGAAAAGAATGCTGGTAATGATGATACCTGCCCAGGCATTTTTAGTCCAGCCCACAAATACTTTCTGAAATGCACCACGAAATAAAACCTCTTCAAAAACAGCCGGAGCCAGTGCCATAACCAGCATTGCCAGTAAATAATCAGTAAGGCTTGTCATGTGCGCCATATTCATCATGGCATTTTTATAGGCATTTTCAAGTTGTTGTGCCTGTTTCAGCAAGTTTTCTGATAAAGGAATTTTTTGATTGAGCATGCCCAAAGACCCACTGAGTATCATGCCGGCAAAAGTGATCAATACAACGATCAACATTTGTTTGCCATTCATTCTTTTATTAAACCCCAACCATGAAAAAGGTTGTTTACTTAGCACTTTTGCAAATACAATGGCGGGTATTAAAAAAGCAACGAGCGTAGCCAGGGTATTCAATAAACGGGAAATATTGGCATTTTGAGGGCGATTCAAAGCATCAGGCACCTGCAACAAAGAAACACCTAACATATTGGAACCCAAGGCGGCAACTAGGAGTGAACCAAAAACCATAAAAAGCCCAACGAGTAAAAGGAGCATTAAAAACTGAAGCGGATAACTAATCTGTTGCCTCTGATTCATGTGGTTGAAGAATAAGCTTGTAAATTTGCAGCCGATCTTTGCGCTGAGCGACTAAGGTACAGGTAACCATTGAAATACCGACTTCCGGTCACATGGATATTCTACCATACATCGAATCCTTTTCTTTTCGAAAAGAACAGTTATTGCAAAGAAACAGTCAAACAGACAGAAAGTTGCCGCATGGTTAAGATTGATCAAATAGAATTACCCGATTTCCCCTTGTTACTTGCACCCATGGAAGATGTGAGTGATCCGCCATTCCGTGTGGTATGTAAAGAAAATGGCGCCGATTTGATGTATACAGAATTCATCAGCAGTGAAGGATTGATTCGTGATGCCATCAAAAGTCGAAGAAAACTAGACATTTTCGAATATGAGCGCCCTGTGGGCATTCAAATTTTCGGAGGTGATGAGGAAAGTCTGGCACTCGCCGCAAAAATTGTAGATGTTACCAACCCCGACCTGTTGGATATCAATTTTGGTTGTCCGGTTAAAAAAGTAGCCGGCAAAGGTGCAGGAGCAGGCGTATTGAAAGACCTGGACCTGATGGTAAGATTGACGGATGCCGTTGTAAAAGCCACACGCTTACCGGTAACTGTCAAAACAAGATTGGGATGGGATGAGACCAGCAAAAACATTGAAGAAGTAGCCGAGCGTTTACAAGATGTAGGTATCAAAGCACTGAGTATTCACGGTAGAACCAGGGCTCAAATGTATAAAGGTGAAGCTGACTGGACGTTGATTGGCAAAGTGAAGAATAATCCTCGTATCAAAATTCCCATTTTTGGTAATGGAGATATTGATAGTCCACAAAAAGCCGTGGAATATAAAAATCGTTATGGCGTAGATGGCGTCATGATTGGTCGTGCAGCCATTGGCTATCCATGGATCTTCAGAGAGATCAAGCATTATATTCAAACAGGTGAATTAATGGCACCGCCTTCAGTCGAAGAAAGAGTACAGGTGTGCAGACAACACTTACGTAAATCCATTGAATGGAAAGGACCCATTGTTGGTATCAATGAAATGCGCAGACATTATGCTAATTATTTGAAAGGTCTGCCGGGTATCAAAGATTACAGAAACAGATTGGTGACGCTGAAAACCATGGAAGAAGTAGAAGCGGTGTTAGATGAAGTTGCTATCAACTATAAAGGTTTTACGATGGAGCGTCAGCAAATAGAGCTGGTGAATTATCACGAAAATTGTCCTCTATAATCATCTGTGAATCTGTGGCTAAAAATTCAGCCACAGATTCACAGATTACTTAACTAGTAGCTGAACCACTGACTTATCTAAAGGCGATACTGTTTGTGGGAAAAACGCTTCGAGAATACCTTCTTCATTCACCAGGTATTTACAGAAATTCCAAGTAGGCTCCTGATCATTCCATCCATTTTTACCGGCATCACTCAACCATGCAAACACCGGATGTTGCTCCGCTCCTTTGATCACTGAACTTTTCTTCGCCAACAAGAATGTAACTCCATAATTCACTTTACAAAACTCAGCGATCTCTTCATCATTCTTTTGCTCCTGTTGTTTGAAATCATTGGCAGGAAAACCAACAATTACCAGTTGTTCTTTGTATTTTTTGTACAACTCTTCCAATTCTGCATATTGTCCGGTATAACCACAAGCACTCGCTGTATTCACCAACAATAATTTTTTTCCTTTGAACTGTTCCATGGAAATGGTTTGTCCGTTATTGAGTGTAACTGTAAGCTGATAAAAATTCATAGTCGCTGTTTTATGTTGCTTATTCAAAGAGCCTTTCTGTGTACCAAATAATTTTCCCGGCAACATAATCACAGGATATACCGCTTTCAGGATAGACTCTCTCCATGTCATATTTTTCTTTTTAATGAGAACAAGTAGTACAATGATAACAATCAGTCCAATGATTAGTTTACGCATTATTTTATTGATATGGATATGCTAAATAAATTTCTTGAATAATTTCAGCTTCCCTTTGAATGGCGGATATTTCATGGAAGGATCAAACCAAGTAGGCGTTTGCAGCACTGCTTTTTCATGACTAAACGTATCAAATGAGTACTTTCCATGATAACGCCCTGTTCCGCTAAAACCCCTTCCACCAAAAGGCAAATGATGATTGGTAGCATGCCAGCTCGCATTATTGATACAAGCCGCACCGGAAGGAACTTTATCTAACCACCGTTCTGCTTCTTTCTGTTGATTCGAGAATACATAAAATGCGAGTGGATTCGGATTTTTTTGGATGATAGACAAAGCTTCTTCTTCAGTGTCGTAACTAATGATGGGTAAGATAGGACCAAAGATCTCATCGCTCATAATAGAACTATCGAGCGATACAGACTCCATCAATGTAGGTGCTATGAATAAATGTTGTTCATCATGTTCACCACCATGTACCACTGTACCATCTTTCAAATAGCCAACCAATCGATGGAATTGTTTTTCATTGATGATCTTTCCAAACTCATGACTATTGATCGGCTGTTCTGAAAAAAACTGTATAATCTTTCTCTTCATCGCTGCAATCAGTTGCTCTTTAACAGATGTATGCACCAACACATAATCTGGTGCAATACACATTTGTCCGGCATTCGAGAACTTAGTTACAACGATCCTATTGGCAGCTACTTTGATATTAGCTTTTTCAGTCACAACGCATGGACTCTTTCCTCCTAGTTCCAAAGTAACAGGTACCAATCGTTCAGCCGCCATCTTATAAATGATCTTTCCTACTGCTGTACTTCCGGTATAAAACACATGATCGAAAGTAAAATGATGCATCATCGCCGGAATCACAGTAGCACCATCACCCGATACATACAAAACATATTCTTTAGGGAAAATCGACTCAATGATCTTTTGCATCACTGCATCGGTAGCCGGCGCAAATTCACTGGGTTTTAATACCACGCAATTACCTGCAGCAATGGCACCAATCAATGGAGTTAATAATAATTGAAAAGGATAATTCCATGGACCAATGATGAGCACTGTTCCTAAAGGTTCTTTAACAACACTACTCTTACTCGGCAAATTCAAAAGATTCGTTGATTTACGTTCCGGTTCCATCCAGGCACTCAGCCAACTGATGGTATGATCCAGTTCACTCAAAACAAAACCATTTTCAGTAACCCAACATTCTTCCGGACTCTTCTTAAGATCACGATACAAAGCAGTATAAATTTCCTGTTCATGTGCAATGATGGCTTTTTTCAATGCCAACAATTGCTGTTTCCGAAAAGTATAAGAACGAGTGACGCCGGATGTGAAATAATGCCGCATGGCATTCAGTTGTTCAATTGATACACTAGACATAACAACAATTTAGGCAAGAATACCCGAAACAATAAATGTCTGAACAGCCTTTTTTGTAAATTGCATCTTCCCGGCTCATGAGAGCATACAGCATTACTAAAAAACACAATATGGAATACAGAAGAATGGGCCGAAGTGGCTTACAGCTAAGTGTACTGAGTTATGGTAGTTGGGTAACTTTTCACAAACAGATTGATGACAGCATTGCAGATGAATTGATGGGTATTGCTTATGACAATGGCATTAATTTTTTCGATAATGCAGAAGCCTACGCATTGGGGGAAAGTGAAAAAATGATGGGAAGGATTCTGAAAAAGAAGAATTGGGACCGAACTTCTTACACTGTTTCTTCCAAAGCATTTTTCGGATGGAGAGGAAAAGAAAATAAACCCAATCAAACCGGACTCAGCCGCAAACACTTAATGGAAGCCTGTCACGAAGCTTTGCAACGTCTACAGCTGGATTATCTGGATCTGTTTTTTTGTCACCGCCCCGATACCAATGTACCTATTGAAGAAGTGGTATGGACGATGCATAACCTGATTCAACAAGGAAAGATCTTATACTGGGGTACCAGTCAGTGGAGTGGCGCAGAAATTATGGAAGCGCATCGTGTTGCACAGCAATATGGACTGATTGGTCCAACCGTAGAACAGCCGCAATACAATATGTTCGAAAGATTTAAGGTTGAGCAAGATTATTTACCCGTATTCCAGAATGTGGGATTGGGTACCACTATTTGGAGTCCATTGGCAGCCGGTTTCTTAACCGGTAAATACCTCAATGGTATTCCTGATGATTCCAGACTGGCTATTCAGGGATTTGATTGGCTGAAAGAGCGCTGGGTACAGGAAGCCAAGATTGAGAAAGTAAAGAAACTAGCAGTGCTGGCACAGGAAATGGGTGTAAGCTTAGCAGAACTGGCTATCGCTTGGACCATCAAAAATCCAAATGTCACCACTGCCATTCTGGGTGCAACCAAAAAACAGCAATTGGAAGAAAACCTAAAAGCTTTACAAGTATTGCCATTATTGACCCCGGAAATCATGGAGAAGATAGAACAGATCTTACAAAACAAGCCCATCCTAGACTTGGCATAAGATTTTGAAAAACAATATATTAGAAGCGGAATGAAGGTCTTTCATTCCGCTTTTTTATGCAAGCACTAAAAAAAGTTCTACCTTCTTTCCAACCATTATCTCCTTTTCAACTCCTATAAGCGGAATTATACTTGGAACAGGAACCCACCATACAAACGGCTGTTGTGAGAAAAGCCTGCACGGGAGATGCAGCATCGCAGGCATGGCTATATCGCCAGTATAGTAAAGCCATGTACAACATCTGTATTCGCATGACCGGCAATCAGAATGATGCTGAAGACCTCTTACAGGAAGCTTTCATGATCGCATTCAAAAACCTGAGACAGTTAAAGGATCCTGTTCAATTTGGCGGGTGGCTGAAAAGAATTGTGGTGAATGAATGTATTCGTTTTTGCAAGAAAAATGTGTACTGGTCTGAGTGGGATGAACAATGGGAACAAACCCTAAGCAATGAAGAACCCGAATGGTGGAAAACAGTTGATCTCAAGATGGTACATCAGGAGATCAAAAGTTTACCGGATGGTTGTAGACAGGTCTTCAATTTATATGTACTGGAAGACTATAGTCATAAAGAGATCGCAACCCATTTGGGAATTTCTGAATCAACCAGTAAGAGTCAGTACCACAGGGCCCGACAACTATTAAAAGAAAGAATCACTAAACAAATGCAGCTACATGGATGATTTTAAAAAATACCTGCAAGAAAATCGTTCCGCATTAGATGTAGAAGAGCCATCGCCTGCCATCTGGGAACGCATAGAAAGACAAGAACCCGTGAAAAAAACAAGGGTGGTTGTACTGATGACACGATGGGTGGCAGCAGCTTGTATATTGGTACTGGCAGGAATCGGCGTATGGAGTATTGTGAATGATACAACAACACCTGAATCATCCAATCTTACCGCCGCTACTAAAACGATCACACCCGTTGAACAACCTGTTGAAACAATACCGGAGACCGAATCCATTATTACAACAAAGGAACTGTCCGCATCTGTAAAAAAAGAAGCTAAGAAAAAAGAAGCCACAAATACAGCAGCAGCTAAAAGACAGGATCTGATGATCATGAACAATATTGAAAGCAGCTTCAAACAGGTTATCAATTTACAGCGCGATAAAGTAAGTACCACTCCAATGTTTGGAGAATCAAGCGACTATTTTACAGATTTTAAAATTCAGATCAACCAATTGGAAAAAGACGAAAAAGGTATCAAAGCAGAAATCGTTAAAAGAGGAATGTCTGATCAATTACTGAATCAACTCATTAATATCTATCAAATCAAACTCAATACACTCAAACAATTACAACTTGAAATGAACAAGATCAACAACCGCATCAAACAAAATCGTGTACCTGTTGATAGTGTGAAAACTTATTTCATCAATATTTAAAACCATCAATAATATGAAACGTATTGCTCAACAATGTGTGCTGCTGTCTGGAATTGTAACACTAGCCATCAGCGGAACTTTTGGTCAGACAGCAAGTTCTCCTGCTGCACAAAATTTTAATCGATCATCAAATACCAACGTAATAAGTATTGATAATGTAGCGACAGCCTATGGCTATGGTTTTGAGACCCGCAACATCAATCAAGAAGATCTTAAGTCTAAAGAAGTCAGCCAGGAGATCAATATGCCTAAAAGTGGCGAGATCTATATCGAAAATAGCTCCAGATCTATTCAGGTAAAAACCTGGGATCAACAAAAAGTAAAAGTGGTAACCACTGCTTATTTCGAGAAAGAAAGTACACTCACAGATGCTGAATGGCTTGAGAGAATGGGTATCAGTTTAAAAGCATTGGGATCTTCTGTAAAGATTAAATCAGGTGGTTCTAGTTTTGGAACATACACCTATGCTACAGGTGGAAGAAGTATAGTAGTAGGCTCTCCGGCTCCCTTGTTAAAAACAGAAACAATAAATAGAAACAGCAATACGAATAAAAGAATACTTACCATCTACGTTCCTGCAGGCAGTAAACTAGATATTGAAACAAAATATTCCGAATTACAATTACCCGCAAATATTGGTGATGTGTTATTGGATATTACCAATGGTAGTGTTGAAGCAGAGAACTTAAATAAACTTCGTCTTCGTTCTAAATACTCCAATGCCAATCTGCGTGATATCAAAGAAGCAGAAATTGAATTTGCAAATGGTAGATTCACAGCCAACAATATTGATGATCTTGATATAGAAAGCAAGTATTCCACCATTGAAATGGCTGCTGCGAAAACAATCAAAATGGTGAGTACGAATGACGAGTTTGAAGTAGAAGATGTTACCGATATCAGAGGTCGAAAAAATTATGGCAACCTACGCATCACCAGACTCACCGGCTCCATTGAAATGGATGGCAGCAATGCAGATGTGAAGATCAGAAATGTAGGTGCGAATGTAAAACTCATCAAAATCAATAACCGCTATGCAGATATTCGTATCCCACTTCGTGATATGAAAAACTATGCAGTAGACTTTTTAGGTAGCTATTCTACTGTGTATGGTGATTTTGAAAGAAAGGCAGTTGAACCTACTGAAGAAGAGAAAAAAGAATATGCAAGTCTGATACAATCGATGATCAATACTTCAGGTAATGCGAAAATTAGCTCTGTCAATGGTATGACTGCTATCAACATACCGGCGCAATCCGGTAAAGCCACTACTCCAAGTGGAACAATAGAAGCTAGGACTGTTCCTATGCCGGGAACTGTGGGTACAACCGGAACAATATCAGGCGGAACTTTTTCAGGAACACTGTCACCAACCGTTGTACAAGGATACCCCGCATTTCGTGGTGTCAACAGTACCCCCGCTAAATTCACTGCCAATATCGGAAGTGGTTCCGGTTTGAAAGTGCAGATAAAATGCCAGAATTGTACGGTTGATTTTAAATAATATTTCAGTTTCCATATACCCGAATGAGCAGCGCCATACTGCTCATTCTTTCTTTCGAGTTTCTTCATGTGCATATAAATTTCACACAGCCGATTTTTCTCATGTTGTTAACGATCGGTGCGTGCCCCGTTTCTACGGGGCACTCTTGTGAAGGTGAATGGTGAAATATTAACCCCTTTCACTTTTCACCTTTCACCTTTCACTTTTTCTTATCTTGCATAGTGAATAAGTAATCATGACCGAGCTGTATACGATTATATGGATTCTGCTCTCCCTGATTTTCATCGGCTTTTTTGCCGGATATGAGATCGCTTTTGTGAGTGCCAACCGATTGAGTATTGAACTCAAAAAGAAACAAGGCAAACGCAGCGGTATCATCTTATCAGATTTTGTTGACAATCCCGCAAAATTCATCGGCACCTGTTTAATCGGATTGAATACCGTACTCGTAGTATATGGCTTGCTGTTTGACGAATTCCTGAAAAGTATTGCCTGGAATCCCCTCAATGTTCAAAATGAGTTTTTAAAATTATTTATTGATACCATCATCTCTGCTTTGGTTGTGATGGTTTTTGGTGAATTCATTCCAAAAGCTATTTTCCGTGCCAAGAATGATAGCTTACTGATTTTCTTTGCCCCACTCGCTAAGTTCTTTCACACACTATTTGAGCCTTTGACCAATTTATTCGTGAATCTCTCACAATGGATTTTGAAATACATTTTGAATGTTCGTGTGAATGATAAAACAGAAGCTTTTACCAAAGTAGACTTGGAACATTTCTTCCAACAAACCAAAGAACAAGACGAAGACAACCAGGAATTAAATACAGAGCTTTTTGAAAACGCCCTGAGCCTGCCTACCATTAAAATCAGACAATGTCTGGTTCCACGTACAGAAATTGAGGGAGTAGATCAACGTATTTCTGTGCGAGAATTACAACATCGTTTTGTTCAATCTAAATTGAGTAAACTCATTGTTTTTGATGAGAATATCGACAATATTCTTGGTTACGTTCATCAGATAGACCTCTTTAAAAAACCACACAGTATCCAAGATATCATTCATCCTATTCTGGCTGTTCCGGAAAGCATGAGTGCTGCCGACCTGATCAATAAATTCACCAAGGAAAGAAAAAGTATTGCCTGGGTTGTAGATGAATTTGGCGGTACGGCAGGTATTGTAACCATGGAAGATCTGTTGGAAGAGATTTTTGGAGAAATACATGATGAATATGATGTAGAAGAGTTTGTTGAGAAGCAACTGGCCGATGATGAGTTCATTTTGAGTGGAAGACTGGAACTGGATTATCTCAAAGAAAAATATGAACTCGAGTTCCCTGAAAATGAATCAGAGACACTCAGTGGATACATCATCAATAAGCACGAATCTATTCCCAAACAAAAAGAAACCATCATTATTGACGATTATCGTTTTGATATCCTGAATGTGAGCGAAACACGTATTGATACTGTTAAGCTGAAAATATTACGCTAACATGCGAAGAGCCTATCTCGCAGTTAGTCTTGATCATCGACCACATCTTGAATCGGTGATTCAAACCCTTCAAAACTGTCTCAACAAATATTCCATTGACTTATTTGTTTTTGTAGACCATTATCATTTCAGCTCAAATGAAGAAGTGGAAATGATGCAAACCGCTATGATAGAAATCGACCGTTCCGACATACTGATCGCAGAAGTATCCGCCAAAGCCATAGGGGTAGGTCTGGAAGCAGGTTATGCTGCCGCCAAAAACAAGCCTGTTTGGTACTTGAGAAATAAGGCTGCTGCTCATTCTTCTACCGTATCGGGCATCGCCAGTGAACGGATATACTACCTGGATGAGCAGGATCTCGCTCATCAACTAGACGGTATTATACATCCACATCATTGAATAGCCTATAAAATCGACGTTTTTCGTGTTCCTGTTACCCGTAACTTTGGCAACTCAAAAGCAGCGCGGATACATGGCTTTATTCAACAGAAACAGAGGACAGGAAAAAGCAGAGATGAGTTTTATTGACCATCTCGAAGAACTGAGACAGCATATCGTTCGCTCCATTATTGCTATTTTGGTAATGGCGATCGTGATCTTTATTTATCGCGATTGGGTTTTTGATAATATCATCACAGGCCCTATCAACCCTAATTTCATCAGCTATAAGGCGCTATGTGATTTTAGTCATTGGGCACATATGGGCGATGCACTGTGTATGCCACCGGTAAAAGTGGATATGCAATCCACCACTTTTGCCGGACAATTCCTCAGTAGTATCTCCATGGCACTGATTGGAGGTATCATTATTGCTTTTCCTTATATCTTCTGGGAGTTCTGGAAATTCATTAAACCCGCATTGAAAGAGAAAGAACTGAAGAATACCCGCTTCATTATTTTCTGGGTATCTTTTTTCTTCTTTTGTGGCGCAGCTTTCGGATATTTCTTATTAGGTCCATTTACGTTTAACTTTCTCGGCAGTTTTCAGTTAGGTACACAAGGACTACTCGTAACCAGACCCACATTAACCGATTATCTGGACAATCTTACCAACCTCATCTTAGGTTGTGGTATTGCATTTGAACTACCGGTGTTGGCATTTTTATTGACGAAAATCGGACTAGTCACCCCATCTTATCTTAGACGCATGCGCAAGTATGCGGCCGTAATTATATTAGTAGTTGCTGCCATCATTACGCCAAGTCCGGATTGGATGAGTCAGCTTATCGTATTCCTTCCATTATTTTTCTTATATGAAGTGAGTATCATCATTTCTGCACGTGTATCGAAGGAGCAGGAAAGAAGAGAGCAAGAAGAGTGGAGTTAAGCGTATAATGCCTGGTTATTGTTCCGCTTATACATTTTTTAGTTTTTCGTTGGATCAATACTTTAATTTCACTGCTTAATTTTTAGTCATGAACTACGTGTTTGATGCTTCAAAACCGATTGCCATTGGTTCAGATCATGCCGGTTTTGAGTATAAAGAAGCCATCAAAAAATGGCTGACAGATAAAGGATATACCGTAAAAGATTTTGGAGCACCTTCTCTCGATTCGGTAGACTACCCCGATTTCGCCCACCCAACTGCTGCTAGTGTAGAGAATGGCGAAGCTGCTTTTGGTATTCTGTTTTGTGGCAGTGCCAACGGTGTAGCCATTACGGCTAATAAACATCAGGGTGTACGCGCCGGACTAAGTTGGCAAAATGATGTGGCTTCATTGATTCGTTTACACAATGATGCCAACCTCATCTGTATACCTGCCAGATTTGTTGCTTTACCACTTGCGCAACAAATGATTGAAATATTCATGACCACAGCTTTTGAAGGTGGACGTCATGCTACAAGAGTCAACAAAATTGCCTGTTCATAATTCTTAAATATTGCTTGTATGAAGAAACATTTATTAGTGGCATTTTCATTTGTCACAGTAATGGTATCTGCTCAGGAGAAAGCGTCTCGCTATGCACCTGTTATCAGTACCAAAGGATTGAAAGAAAAACTAACTGTGATTGCCGGCGCAGAAATGGAAGGTCGTGAAACCGGAATGCCGGGTGAACGCAAAGCGGCAGCTTATATCGAAGAACAATTTAGAAAAATTGGATTACAACCGGGTAATGGTAACAGTTATCAAATGACATACCCTGTATACAGAGATGAAGTAAGCGATAAAAGCTTACGTGTAAACGGAAGAAGTTTTGAATGGGATAAACAATATTTCTTTAATCTGGCTTCAGCAACCAACGGAACTTTAGTGGTGAAAAACACCGTTTTTGCCGGATATGGTATTGTTGATTCTGCTAAATCCATCAATGATTTGGCCGGATTGGATATTAAAGAAAAACTGGTGATGGTATTGGATGGTGATGGTGGTACAGGAAGTAGTGCAGGAAGCAGTTTTGCAAAAATGAATGCGCTCAGAAGAGCAGGTGCAGCGGGTGTATTAATGATCAATAGTGCATTTCCTAAAGCAACCACCACTGCTACTACCGGAAATATTTATTTCCGTCAAAATACCGGTACGCCTTTTCTCATCATGACCATTTCTCCTGAAATAGCATCTGCTTTACTAGGAAGAACAAGCACTTTGAGTGTGAGTGATTTAAAAACCGTAAAGAAAGGAACATATATTGCCGAACTGCAACTGATGGTAGAAAAGAAAACCACTACCCTTGAAACCAGTAATGTCATCGGTGTATTACCGGGAACAGATAAAAAAGACGAGTATGTTTTCTTAACAGCTCACCACGATCATTTGGGTATGCGTAATGGACAAATTTATTATGGTGCAGATGATGATGGTTCCGGAACCGTAAGTGTAATACAAATGGCAGAAGCTTTCGTAGCTGCAGCTAAAAAAGGTGATCGCCCAAGACGCAGCATAGCCTTTATGACCGTAAGTGGTGAAGAAAAAGGATTATGGGGTTCTGAATACTATTCTGATCACCCGATTTTCCCCTTAGATAAAACAACAGTGAACCTGAACATTGATATGGTGGGTCGTGTAGATACTGAAAGACAAACAGCCGACTCATTAAACTATGTGTATGTCATCGGACATGATAAGCTAAGTTCAGAATTAGCACCCATCAATGAAGCCGCCAATAATAAGTTTACGAAACTAACATTGGATTATAAATATGACGATCCAAAAGACGTCAACAGAATTTATTATCGCAGTGATCATTACAATTTTGCACGCAAAGGTGTTCCGATTCTTTTCTTTTATGATGGTATGTTAAAAGCAGATTATCATAAAGTAAGCGATACCGTTGATAAGATCAATTTTGATCTGATGCAGAAGCGTGTACAAATGATCTATTATACCGCTTGGGAAATGGCCAATAGAGATAATATGCTGAAAAGAGATATTCCTTTGACCATGCCAGGCCGATAATCAGTTTTATCAAAAAGATTAATTACTTACCTTACGGAGCCATTACAATCTGTTTGTAGTGGCTCTTTCATTTAAAATCAAATTATGAGAATCATTCTTTTATCAGCGTTACTTCTTTCTGCCAGCATGGGCATGGCACAGAAAGGAGATCCTTCTGTAGCAGCAGGTACCATTACTGCTGCCGATTTAAAAAAACACCTCACCATCATTGCCGGTCCTGAAATGGAAGGACGCAATGCCGCAAGTGAAGGAGAAAGAAAAGCAGCTGCCTATTTAGAAAGTCAGTACAAACGCCTGGGATTAAAGCCCGGTAACGGCAATAGCTATTTACAGAACTTCCCACTATTTCAGGATGAACTGGTAGAAAAAAAGTTATCAGTAAATGGTCGTGTTTTTGAATGGGATAAAGATTATTCCATCGCCATGCAAATGGTTGGCTCCGGAGAATTTACTTACAGCGATGTTGTTTTTGCAGGTTATGGTATCGTTGATTCTATAACGAACGACTATGCCAATCTGAATGTTAGCGGTAAAATGGTACTGATACTTGAAGGTTCTCCCAATAGCAGTACTCCCGCTAATCCTCGTGCTGTAACACCTTACTCTACACTTGGAAAAGTAAATGCAGCCGTAACAAAAGGTGCAGCCGGTGTGTTGATTGTTTCTAAAAGCGGTTTCCCAAGAAGAACACCTACCAATACCAAGGGAGGTATGTCTCTGACCAAATCAAATACACCTAGAGTAAATGTAGCCAGCGTTTCAGAAGAAGTTGCCAGTGCATTACTGGGCAGAACGACTAAAGTTGGTGTAGAAGAAATCAAAAACTTGAATAAAGGAACTTATAAATCTGAATTCAAATTAACAGCCATCAAAAAAACCAACGAATTACAGAGTGCAAATGTGATCGCTGTTTTACCCGGAACTGATAAGGCTGATGAATATGTATTTATCACCAGTCACTACGATCATGAAGGTATCATCAACGGCGAAATTTATTATGGTGCAGATGATGATGGTTCAGGAACCGTAAGTGTGGTAGAAATTGCTGAAGCATTTGTCAACGCCAAAAAGAAAGGAGAAGGTCCTAGAAGAACCATTGTATTCATGAATGTATCCGGTGAAGAAAAAGGATTATTGGGTTCTCGTTATTATTCAGAACATCCGATTTATCCATTGGACAAAACCACTGTTGATTTGAACATTGATATGGTGGGAAGAATTGATCCTACGTATAAAGGTGATTCCATGAACTATGTATATGTAATTGGTGATGATAAACTGAGTAGCGACTTAACACCTATTACCAATGAAGTAAATCAAAAATACTTTAAGATGGAATTAGACAGAAGATTCAATGATCCGAACGATACCAATCGTTTTTATTACAGAAGCGATCATTACAATTTTGCTGCAAAAGGTGTTCCCATCATTTTCTATTTCAACGGCACACACCGCGATTACCACAGACCTACCGATACGGTTGATAAAATCAATTTTGATCTGATGGAAAAAAGAGTTCGACTCATTTACCATACGGCCTGGGTCATTGCACAAAAAGATACGATGCTGAAAAGAGATATTCCACTGAATATGCCTCCACGCTAAAACAAAAAAGCTCCGAATTAAATTCGGAGCTTTTTTTATTCTAAATGAATCTGAGGGTATTGATTTGACCATGGTCTATGGACCATTAGCCAACTACCACCCCAACAAATACGCAAAGATCAAAGGCGCTACAATCGTAGCATCACTCTCTACAATATATTTAGGCGTATGGATATCTAATTTACCCCAGGTAATCTTTTCATTTGGTACCGCACCGGAATAAGAACCATAAGATGTAGTGGAATCACTGATCTGACAGAAATAACTCCAAAAAGGAACATCATGCCATTCCAAATCTTGGTACATCATCGGCACAACGCAAATCGGGAAATCACCTGCAATACCACCACCGATCTGGAAGAATCCAACACCTTTACCAGCACTGTTCTGACGATACCAGTCGGCCAACCATACCATGTATTCAATACCACTTTTTACTGTGCTCGCTTTTAATTCGTTTTTGATTACATAGCTGGCAAAGATGTTACCGGTAGTACTGTCTTCCCAACCCGGCACCACGATCGGCAGATTTTTTTCAGCAGCTGCTACTATCCAGCTGTTCTTAGGATCAATTTCATAGTATTGTTTCAGATCACCACTCAATACGGTCTTGTATAAAAATTCATGTGGAAAATAACGCTCGCCTTTTGCTTCAGCATCCTGCCATTGTTTCAATAAGTGCTTTTGTAATCTTCTGAATGCTTCTTCTTCCGGAATACAAGTATCTGTTACACGATTGTAATGGTTCTCTAATAAATCCCACTCATCTTGAGGAGTAAGATCTCTGTAATTAGGCACTCTTTTATAATGACTATGTGCCACCAGATTCATCACATCTTCTTCCAAATTGGCACCGGTACAACTGATGATGGCTACTTTATCTTGACGGATCATTTCTGCCAGACTAATGCCCAATTCAGCAGTACTCATGGCGCCTGCCAAGCTTACCAGCATTTTTCCGCCTTCCAGCAAATGGGTTTCATATCCTTTTGCAGCATCAACCAATGCAGCGGCATTGAAATGTCTGTAATGATGCATAATAAACTGAGAAACAGGCCCTTTCGTCATATTCGGTGATTTTGAGGGGCAAAAGTAATTTTTTTAACCGGTTCGGGAAAGTGCAATTAAAATAAAAAAGCCCCCCAGCCTATTGGCCGGGAGGACTTCCGATTAACCAAACCAACTTATTTACTCTTCTCAAAAATGGTCACATTGCCGTACAATGAAACTTCCAGAATCTTACGGTCTGCGTCATTTTCTAAGGAAACAAAATATTTTCTTTCGCCATTGAATTCAAATTCAATCGTTTCAGTGACTTTGTATTTACCATAACTTTTTCTGATCTTTTGAATGGCGTTCAATGGTAAACGTTTCAGATCTGTTTTTCTGGAAGTCCCAATCATATCTCCTGAGGCATTGAAGAAAGCTTCTACCTGCTCTCCTTCAATCGTGAATTTTGCCTTGGTATAATCTTCAGTAACTGTCCAGTTAACATCCGTAGCATCAGCAAATTGGGCTTGGAATGCAACCAATACGCGGTAACTAACTTTGCTTACATCTGAAGCAAATACTTGACTGCCAATCATAGCAGCAATCAAAGTGGTTAAAAAAATCTTTTTCATGTTTTCTGTTTTTTAAGTTTGAGTATGATGATGTATATCTTTCGGTTGACAAATCAAAACTAGTACTTACAATACCCGACATCCATTCTTTATGACCAATGCAATCAGAAGATGACCTCTACATTATGAACGGTGTTAATGATGATGTTAATATGGGTTAATAGACCGCTGAAACCTTTACCGGCATTGCATTTCAAAAAGTTTCTTAATAAAAAGATAAAAGGCGTTATGATGTGGTTAATTTTTAGAAGTGGTGAACCAATACATAGATGACAAAGCTGTTGTATCTTTAAGCAAAGCCTTACCATGAGACGATTTTTTACATCCCCGCTTCTGGCAGTGGTTATTTTAGCATTGCCATTTCTGTATCTGGGTATACAATATGCAAACTTACCCGATACCGTACCTGTACATTTCAATGCAGAAGGAGTAGCTGATGGATTTGGATCGAAATCTTCATTATGGCTACACACCTGTATTATCTCTGTAGTTGCCTTAAGCACGTATTTACTCATCAGCAACCTGCATAAGATTGATCCGAAAAAAACAGCCAAAACCTCTGCTGCTAGCTTACATCTTATAGCGATTGTTATTGTATTGTTTCTTTCCGTGATCAATATCAGCATTACATATAGCGCTGTCAACTATCCCGCTAGTTTCAGTCTTACAACAGTTGTTCTGTTCGCTGTTGGACTTTTATTATCATTTATAGGCTATCAGATGCGTACGATACAGCCCAATTATTTTATCGGCTTACGATTACCATGGACACTGGAAGATGATGAGAACTGGAAAGCTACACATCGGTTGGCTGCGCAACTTTGGGTTCCCGGAGGATTGATCATTGCAATCACGCCCTGGGTATTGCCTTTTTTTAGTGCATTTATCACCACCATCATCATCACAGGCATTATGGTCATCATTCCAACTGTATTTTCTTACCGCTTTTTCAGAAAAAAACAGGCATGAACTATCTCGCACATGCTTTTTTATCTTTTAATGAACCGGGATTGCTGATCGGTAATATGATCAGCGATTTTGTCAAGGGAAAAAAACAGTTTGACTATACACCCGATATTCAAAAAGGCATCAGGCTGCACAGAATGATCGATACATTCACTGATGCACACGAGGCCACACAAGCAGCAAAACAACTGTTAAAACCTGCTGTGGGTCCTTATGCGGGTGCATTTATAGATGTGGTTTACGATCACTTTTTAGCCATCGATACAAATATGTTATCCGATCAGGAATGGAAAGCATTTGCAGAACAGACTTATGCTACTTTACATGCACATGAATCATTGTTACCCGAAAAGTTTGCCAGAATGCTTCCTTATATGAGTAGTCAGAACTGGTTATACAATTACCGTCACAAATGGGGAATCGAAAAAAGTTTTGAGGGTGTGGTAAGAAGGGCTGCATATTTGGAAGATAGCAGTGCAGCCTATCAGTTATTCGAAGATCATTACACCTTATTTCAGGAAGCATATCACAGATTTTTCCCGGATGTTAAAAAAATGGCGACCAGCTTTTCCAACGCTTTGTGAAACGCTTATGCAGCTATCTTTGCCAAAAAATAAATACCACATGAAGTTTCTATTGCTGAGTATTTCATTACTAGTCAACTTTTGCATTTTCGCCCAACAAAAACCGACAGATCTAGATAAGTCGCCCATGGATATGAGCTACTGGCCTGCTAACTACCCCATTCTTAAACTCAGTGGTAAAGCAAAAGATGCTCCTATTGCACGTGTGATTTATGGCAGACCTTTAAAAAGCGGACGCGATATTTTTGGAGGTATCATCAAATACAATGAAATATGGAGACTAGGTGCTAATGAAGCTTCAGAAGTAGAGTTTTTCAAGAACATCCGTATCGACGGTAAATTGGTACCCAAGGGAAGATATACTTTGTATTGTGTACCAACAGAAGGTAAATGGACCATGATCTTGAATAAAGACAATTTCTGTTGGGGTAATTTTAATTATGACGCGAAAAAAGACTTGTTGAGAACAGAGATTGATATCGCCAGAAACAATGAAACCGTTGAAGCATTCACCATTTATTTTGAAGAAACAAAAAATAACGGTGCCCAAATGATTATTTTATGGGATGATCTAAAAGCAACATTACCCATGACCTTTATCGAAGATGCGCCCGTAAAAACTACTAAAAAGAATTAAACCATCCCTTGTATGAAACTTGCTACAAAATATATACATGCCGGTACAGAACCCGATCCATCTACCGGTGCGATCATGACACCTATTTATCAAACTTCTACTTATGTGCAGGAAGCACCCGGAGTAAATAAAGGTTTTGAATATGCCAGAAGTCAGAACCCTACCCGCAAAGCATTAGAAGAAGCATACGCGCAAATCGAAAATGGGAAATACGGACTGGCATTTAGCAGTGGTGTAGCAGCTACTGATGCCGTCATTAAACTCTTATCGCCCGGCGATGAAGTGATTGCAGCCAATGATATGTATGGCGGTACTTATCGCTTATTCACCAAAGTGTTTGAGAAATTCGGGATACAGTTCAAGTATGTAGATACAACCAATACTGAACATGTAGCAGCAGCCATCTCAGCAAACACAAAACTCATCTGGATTGAAACACCTACCAATCCACTGATGAATATCACAGATATTGCTGCAGTAGCAGCCATTTCAAAAAAAGCAGGGGCATTGCTTTGTGTTGATAATACTTTTGCTTCCCCTTATTTACAAAATCCTTTAGACCTGGGTGCAGATATTGTGATGCATTCTGCTACCAAATACCTGGGTGGACATAGTGATGTAATTCAAGGATGTTTAGTAATGAATGATGCGGATCTGCGTGAAAAATTATACTTCATTCAAAAAAGTTGCGGTGCTGTTCCTGGACCGATGGATTGTTTTTTGGTGTTGAGAGGTATTAAAACCCTGCATGTTAGAATGCAGCGCCATTGTGAGAACGGAGAAAAGATGGCTAATTTCCTACGCAATCATCCGAAAGTACAACAAGTGTATTGGTGTGGTTTTACAGATCATCCCGGTTATGCCGTTGCCAGTCAACAAATGCGTGGCTTTGGTGGTATGATGAGTTTCACTTTAAAAGATGATAGTGTTGAGAATGCCAAGCGTGTATTATCATCAACCCATGTATTTGCACTCGCAGAAAGTTTGGGTGGAGTTGAATCACTCATCAATCATCCGGCATCTATGACGCATGCTTCTATTCCAAGAGAAGAAAGAATTAAAAATGGATTGAGTGATAGTTTGATCAGACTCAGTGTAGGCATTGAAGATATCGATGATTTGATCGCTGATATTGATCGGGCCATCGGATAATTTTCGTTGGATACAATTTCATTGAAAAGGCATCACATGAATATGTGATGCCTTTCTTTTTTGCTAGATACTACTTACTGCTCATCCCTAATTCTGACTTTCTATCCAATGAAAAATGCAGTTCGTACAACATAACAATTGTTCAAGATGAGGTTGCTCAACTTTGTTATCCTAAAACAGATATATGCAACAGAATAAATGGATCATCGGATTATGCAGTTTACTCATCGTATTTTCATCCTGCACCAAATCAATCACCGGTGAAGGACCTACTGCTACACAAATCAGGCAGGTAGCGAATTTTAATAAGATCAAATTGAATGGTTCAGGTGATGTAGAGATCGTACCCTCAAATACACAACAAGTAATTATTTCAGGTTATACCAATCTACTGGAAGTGTATGAATCCAAAGTAGTTAATGGGGAACTTATAGTAGGATTTGAAAGCAGAAAAAATATCCGCAATGACAATATCAAAGTAAGAATAGAGATTCCGGATATAAGAGGTGTAAATATCAACGGATCAGGAGATGTAATGATCAATGGATTTCTCCAGGGAACAGATCTAAACACTTTGATCAATGGTTCAGGCAGAATCCGAATTCAGTCATCTGCTTTTAACAGCACTGCTTATAATATCAACGGGTCAGGAGATATTTTTGCAGCAGGTATTCCGTCGAAAACCAGCGAAGCTAGTATTACAGGTTCCGGATTTATTGAATTGAACTGCTCACAAAATTTAAAAATAAGAATCAGCGGATCAGGCACGATCGACTACTATGGTAATCCGCCTACCACTGATATTGCTATTAGTGGCAGCGGGGTTGTAAGAAAAAAATAACAGAGAAAAGCCGGATCTAGTAGATCCGGCTTTTTTTATTTGATCCCCAATAATTTTTCAATCGCTTTATCCAAAGTGACTTCTTGTTTAGCAAAACAGAAACGAATGACTTTATCATCTTTCCCATCTTTATAGAATGCAGAAACAGGTATGGTGGCTACGCCATGTTCAGTTGTTAGTCGCTTGGCAAAGACCATATCCGGTTCATCACTGATAGCTGTATAACTGTAACACTCAAAATAACTTCCATGAGATGGAATACATTGAAAAGGGGTTTGTTCCATTTGTTTTCTGAAGTAATCTCTTTTCTGCTGTATCTGAGCACCCAATTCCATATAAGCCTGCGCATCATCCAAATAAGTAGCCAGTGCAACTTGTTTAGGTGTATCACAAGTAAAACAATTGAACTGATGTACTTTTCGAAACTCTTTCATCAATTCAGGTGAACTGATACAATAACCTAATTTCCATCCCGTACAGTGATAGGTTTTACCAAAAGAAAAACATACAAAACTGCGTTTCAATAATTCAGGATAGCGCAGGATACTTTCATGTGTAAGTCCATCAAAGATCAAATGCTCATACACTTCATCACTCAAGATCATGATATTCGTTCCTTCTACCAAACGAGCTAAAGCTTGCATATCAGCAGCAGATAAAACAGCGCCGGTGGGATTATGCGGTGAGTTGATCATGATCATTCTTGTCTTGCTCGTGATCTTTTGTTTCACCTCCTCCCAAGGAATACTATAATCCGGATAATTCAAGGCGATGCGAACGGCAACTGCACCATTGATCTCAATATTGGGAATATAACTATCATATGCAGGCTCAAACACAATCACTTCATCACCGGGTTGTAAAACGGTAGTCAACGCAGTATAGATGGCATAAGTGCCACCGGGCGTAATGGTGATATCTGTTTCTGCATCCACAGCAGTAGCATACAGTTGCTGCACTTTTACTGCCAGTTTTTGACGCAATAACGGATAACCATTCATATGCACATATTGATTGGCGCCATCACGCATGGCTTTGGCTACCAGCTCATGCAGTGTTGGGCTCATGGGGAAGTCAGGAAATCCTTGTCCGAGATTCACCGCATTGTACTGCGCTGCCAGCTGACTCATCACAGTAAAAATGGTAGTTCCTACATCCGGTAGTTTAGAAAGGATCGATACAGACACGTTGAATGATTTATTCCGGCAATTTACGAACGGAAATGCATTCGCCGTTGATCATTCATTCAAGCGATACTGTTTAACATTGAAATCAAAAAGAGTTACGGGGTAATCTGATTGGCCAGTCTTTTCAATTCAATCTCAGCCAACTTAGCCGTATAATTCAGGTTCAACAATCGGAAACCTGATGTTTCAAAACTTTGTTGTGCCTGTCTAACATCAATGATGGTAGCCTGATTGAGTTCAAAGCGTTTTAATACAAGGTCAACCAATTGCATAGAGAGTTTATAATTTTCAACCTCTGTTTCCAATTGTTGCAGCGCATTTTTATATGCCTGATAGGTTCTAACAGCGCCTGTTTCTAAGGTTTGCGCCAATGTTTCTTTTTGCAGCACGGCATTTTTTGAATTGATCTCTGCTACTTGTTGCTGACGTTTGAATGCCGTACCATTATAAATGGGAATACTCAGGTTCAAACTAATAAACGGACCAAAACTCTGGTTCTGCAAAATGAAACCTGCACCACTTCTTGTATTGTTGAAATTGTATCCGGTATTGGCGCGAAGAGTAGGCATGCCCAATGCTTCTGTTTCTTTTTCAATCAGTTCATTGATTTTGATCTGCTCATTCGCACTTAATAACTGTGGATTGTCTTTCAACTTGGCACGAATATTTTCCAATGAAAGATTACGCTCAACGATGATGGTATCCTGAATGCTGATGGTGGAATCCGGATTGAGGAATAATAAATTCAGCAAATCGGTTTTGCCTTGTTGTATCACCAATTCCTGCTGCTGTTTCAATTGCACTTGTGCGTTCAAATCCAATCTGGCCTGGAAAATATCGGCGTTATTAGATAATCCGGCTTCTTTGCGGGCCAGTAGGATATCCAATCTTTTTTGAAACACATCAATGGATTGTTCAATGGTTTTGATAAACTCCTGTTGACGAACCACATCATAATAACGGGTAGCTACGGCTGCCATGGTATTTTGAATCTGAGCATCCAACAGGTAACGGTTTTGGATCACCAATTCATTCAAACGCTTTTTAGTAGTGACCACCCGATAGCCATTGGATAAAAGAATGGTACCGGTAACACCCACACTCAGGTTATTGGAGCTAACATTGTTACGGGTCGTATTTCTGGATGGATCCGGAAATTTTTGGTTGATGGAAACGATCTGTTCATTGTCATTGGCGGTTGCTGTAACCGTAGGTAATGCACCGGCAACACCCGGATGATTATTGATGGTGCTGATCTCTACATTATTCTTAGCCAATTGAATATCGAGGCTATTCTTCAGTGCAAGATTGATGGCATCTGAAAGTGTAAGGCGACCTTGTGATAGCGCCATTCCTGCATTCAGACAACAAACGAGTATCAATAGTTTTTTCATTGGAGTGAAATTACCAACAGCATTCAACAATAACCCTTGTTTTTACACCAACGGGCGATCAGCTTACAAAAGTGCCTACATTCATCCCTTCAACCACTTTCAGCAGGTTTCCGGGTTTGTTCATATCAAACACAATAATGGGGAGTTTGTTTTCCATGCAAAGGGTGAAAGCCGTCATATCCATCACTTTCAGGTTATTGGTGATACATTCCTGAAAACTGATTTTATCATATTTAGTGGCAGTAGGATCTTTCTCCGGATCTGCTGTATATACGCCATCAACACGGGTACCCTTTAAAATCACATCTGCTTTCATCTCAATGGCACGAAGAGAACCCGCTGTATCTGTTGTGAAATAAGGATTACCGGTACCCGCTCCAAAAATCACCACCCTTCCTTTCTCCAAATGACGCAAAGCTTTTCTGCGGATATAAGGCTCAGCTACCTGCTCCATATTAATGGCACTTTGTAAACGGGTATACACACCAATCTTCTCCAACATCGCCTGCATCGCCATGGCATTGATCACCGTAGCCAGCATACCCATATAATCGCCATGTGCACGCTCAATACCACTCTCTGCCTCATTCATGCCTCGATAAATATTTCCTCCACCAATCACAATCGCAACCTGAACCCCCAAATTGGTCACGAGTTTGATATCGTGCGCATATTGTTCAATGATCTGCGGGTTAAATGGATCACCATTTTTTTGATCGCCTAATAAGGCTTCACCCGATAACTTGAGGAGGATTCTTTTGAACTTAGGAAGCATGGGAATGATTTGTTTGCAAATAACCTGAATTTTTGGTCAAATGCCAAATGAGAGAATGGCGGATGTCTGATGTCTGATTTGATTAGCAGAAGATTAGCTATGAGCTGCAAGCCGCAGGCTGCACGCTACAGGCTATAAGGGGTTTGGTTAATTCCCTCATGCTTCTCTGAGGTATGTAGTCCTTAAGACTCCTGTATCGAACAAATAAACCATAACCCATGAACTATAAGCTATGACCTATGAGCCATCAGCTACCAGCAACTCCGCCATTTCTATGGAGTGTTTCAATGAGTTCAGATCATTCCAGTCGCTATGCGCAACAATGATGTGTTTGGGAGACGGGTATTTTTGTTGTACTCTTTTTAAGGTGTTGGCATATTCTTTCACATTACCATCTCCTAAAAATCCCAGATTCTTATCCGAAGCACCTTTGATCAAACATCCGCCATACAATACTTTCTCTGTGGGAAACCAAATCACAATATTATCTTCCGTATGACCCGGACCCGGATAAAATATTTCAAATCTATAATTCCCAACCTGAAACAATGTGTCTTTATTCATGAGAAAAGCAGCTCGCTTCGCAGCATTCTTTTTACTCAGTTCATCTGTTTTTCGAGTAGTATAGGTCCTGATACCTTTTTGATGATAATATTCCAATCCTGCTGTTTTATCACTATGCCAATGCGTAGCAAAAGCCATGATCACGGGTTGATGATGTCTGGCTTGTATGCTGTCTAACAAAGGCTGAAACTGCGTAGTATCCCAAGGTGTATCAAACATGACCACACCATCCTTTGTAACCACATACATTCCATTCGCAGGTACTTGTGTATTTTGATAAGTATTGTATGTGGTGTAGATATAAAAATTGTTCCTCAGTGCAGTAATCTTGAGTTTAGGATTTGTTGATTGCGCCATTAAGGAAGTGATTAAAAAAAGAAAGCCAAAAGACAATAATAATTTACGCATAGAATAGATAATGAGGATTTGAAGCAAGATACTTATTTATAGTCACCCTTCGTCGCGAATCACAACCGTGGGTTGTGAACGCTCCTCAGGGTGACTACTTTATCTTATATAAAAACTCCTTACTTATATTTGGAATATGATAACCTGTTTAGGGTATCATGATTCAATAAAACAATCCAATACCATGAATCTACTTTCAGTTCTTCGATCCGGTTTTTGTATAGCAGCCATGCTCATAACAGTGGATACCGTTGCGCAGATGACTACGCAATTCCTTGAGCCCAATGTGTCCATCACCTATGATAGCACTCGATTCAAACCCTACAAACGCGATGCTTTTATCTTTCGGGTACAGGGCGAACAGACTGAAATAAAAGTGATGCCCGGACTACCGGAAAAAGCTCCAGTGGTCGATAATCAGAAACCAACCAACCTTTCTGAACTGGAAGACTATTATAGAAATACAATAGACAAACTAAAAAAGAATCCCAACTCTTTTTCTTTGTCGGGCAATCCGATCATTGAATATGATCGAAAATTTAAAAAAATAGGAGCATTTCGTGGTTTTAGTTTTGTTGAGGAAGGCAAGAGTGATAAAAAACGTTATGCGCAGATATTTGTAAGTCATCTGTCTGCCAACGATTACACATCCATTCACTTACGCTCATTTGAGCAGAAAGCGGTGGACATTCAATATCAAATACTGACCGAATTCCTAAAAGGTTTTAAATCTTATTCAGCAGCAGAATTAGCTACACATGAAGCAGATATCCGAAAGAAATATACCGTGGTAGTGAGTAAGGCAGAGACTGTTCCTGCTTCATTACAGCGACGTGCAAAAGAATATATTGCCCTCGTACGCACCAAAGAGCCGATGCAAGACAAGATCAAAGAATTATATATCTCTGTTGATGGCTACGCAGAAGTTTTTTCACCCAATGAAAAAGGCGAAATCTATATCGCCACGAAAAGCAATAAAAAAGGAATGATACAAAGAACCGGTAGTCTAATCATCATTTCACCCATCGGTAAACACATCAGTATTCCATTTAGCTTTCAATTTGAACAGCAATGATCTTGTATTCATATCATTTGGAATAGGCTATTGCGTATAGATTCTAGTCCACCATTTCCAGCAGAATAAACCCTGAAAAAAAAGGAATACCATTAATGATATTAGTGTAGGTATTTCTTTGATCATACTTGGACTACCTATAAAAATAGCAGTGATGATGGATACCGATAAAACAACATAGGATCCTTTGAGGATCATCCACCACTTCTTGGTATTCACCATCAAAGAATATATCCAGCATAAAAACGCCAACCCAAAGCCTACATTAAAAAAATTGATCTCCTGAAAAAGAGACAAGAAGAAAAGCAAACCCAATGGGAGGGTTAGTTTATCTCCGGTAATCAGAAATAAGGAAAAGCAGAGCATGGAGAACATGTCGATTACTATGGAGTGTAAAAGAAAGTTTTTCATACTTTATATGAATGAATGAGAAAAGAATTGTATTTCGTACACCGTATCCTAGCTAATTTTTGGAAAGTTTTAGAACTTTCCAAAAGTTCATTTATTCCCAAAACCAAAAAGAGGTTGAACCATAGTTATACACTAAAATCATACCGGACAGCAGTTGAATCGCTTCGTCACAATAAGCCAAGCCGAGTTTAGGTTTTGACAAAAACTCAATTCTTTTGCTATTATCTTGAAGACTGGACAGCTTTTCAACAGTAGTCTTTTTACATAGAGTATTCAAGCTTCCGTCAGTTTCCTTGTGTACATTTTCTTTACTGAATAAACAATTAAAATACTGTACTCCCAACACACAAACATTGTTTTGTACCGGGCTTTGCTGGTCAAGCATCAGTTTCATTGCAATACCATTCTTGTTCCTTGGATTGATATGTCCTGTGCCGAATGAAGCAAAAAACTTAGGATCTCTACCCTCTTTAGCAAATTCATCATACATCCGAAAGAAATTTGAAACCATCGACGCATCTCTTCTTGGTGAGAAATTGAATTGCGCATTTGCCATCAACAAAACATCTAAATAATACTTACCGAGTAAAACACGACTGATGGAGTCATTTTCTTGTATATAAGATTTCAGTCTTATTAAGCCTTTTTCAAGATCCGTAGGTTGAGCGGTAACAATATCGCTTAATAATAAAGCCAAACTGTTTGAAGTAGGAGGTTTTAACTGGTCAAGAATAATGGCAAGTGCTTTTTGCGTGTATTTACCATTTTGTCTGTTTTCAAAATCAACCCCATAAAAACGTATTTGCTTATCAGCGCTGAGATTATTGTTATATGCTTTGATACTTTTTATGAAATTAAATTTTGCATCAGCATGAATAAACTTCAAAAGGTCTTCATCCCCTGTTTGCAAATAACGATTGATTAAAAATGCAGCAGAATGTGCATATTCTAGTAATTGATATTGCACATCGTACTTAGTATGAAGTGGAAGCAAGAGTGCTTCTTCGATAATGGTATTCGCCTCATTGTTGTGCAACTGTCCTACAAAATAAACCTGAGCTCTGGGTAAATTGGATACGATGTCAATACCCAAATTATTTTGACCGTTTGAATACAGGCTACCGATGCAGATTAAAAATGAAAGTAAATATCTCATTGGGGTTTATTCAGTGTCTTATAATAGATATAGGAAAACATGAATGCTCCTGTTATACGAAATCCATATAAATATATTATTAAAAATAATCAATTATGATGGATTTTCATTCTCTGAGAAATGCATACGTATGAGATATAAAGGAGTCCGAGATACCATTAGAAAATGTTCTATTTTATAACGATTTATTGTTCATTAATAAAACATTCCTAATTTTACACTTTCAAAAATTGAATCAACCGGTTGATATGTCTATACAATTATCACAAAAGCAAATAGGACAGAGGATTGCTGAACTCCGAAAGTTGAAAGGGCTTTCTCAAGAAGATTTGGCCAAAACAGTAAAGATTTCTCGACCCTCTTTGGCTCAAATAGAGTTAGGGAATAGAGGTATTGATATTCTTGAGCTCCAAAAACTGTCGCAGGTTTTAGGTTTTTCTTTGGATGATTTTATGTCTAAAGATTTCAGTGTAAGTCAGGATCTTGTGGTGAAAGAGGAAAAAAAATCTAAGAAAAAGGAAGAACGCATTTCTGTTCCAACATTTCAAGTCAATAAGTTTAAAAATGTTCTTTTATATATTCTTGAACGTTGTGCAGGCAAGCCCAATGTTGGCGAAACAGTTCTTTATAAGTTGCTGTATTTCTCAGACTTCAATTATTATGAATTGTATGAGGAGCATTTAACAGGTGCGAAATATCGGAAATTGCCTTATGGTCCGGTTCCTCAAAAATTGGATACCATCATTCATCAAATGATCGATAAGGGACAATTGCAGCGGGTAAAAACAGAGTATCACGGCTATACGCAAACACGCTATTTGCCTTTACAAAAGGCAGATCTAATGGAATTGAAAGCAAGTGAAAAAGAAGTCATCGACAGGGTAATAGAACAAATGAGCGATTGGTCTGCCGCAGCCATCAGCAACTATTCGCATAAAGACATGCCATGGCTTGCTTCCAAAGAAGGAGAAGAAATCAATTATGAATTGGCTTTTTATAGAGATGCTCCTTTCTCTGTGAGAAACTATGGAGATGAAATGGAAGCAAGATGAACTTTGAGGAATTAGCCGAATTCAAAAAGGATTTAAAACTCCTTCTAAAAAAGTATAAAACGCTACATGACGATTTAGATGTAGTAAAAAAAGTTTTGCAAGTAACCCCGGATGAAAGACCTCCTTTTAGTTTTCGTATCGATCATTTAAGACTGAAAACATGTATCATCAAAGTAAAAAAAATTGCTTGCAAAGCACTCAAGGGTAGAGGCGTAAACTCCGGATTAAGATTGATCTATGCTCATTTTCCTGAAGAACAAAGAATTGTTTTTATAGAGTTATATCACAAAAATGATAAGGAAAGTGAAGATAGGGATAGGATTATAGGAAACTTCGAGTAGTGATAGTATAGCAAAAGGGACGATAAACTCTTGATGCTAAACTTTTGGAAAGCTTCGGAGCTTTCCAAAAGTTTAGCATCACAGGTTGTGATCCGCAACGAAGGGCCCTTCGTCGTCATTTCCGACTGTTCGTCGGAAGATTCCTCAGGGTGACAACATTTTCTTACATAAAAACTGCTGATCGGCATAGCCGATCAGCAGTAACAACCCCGAAGCTCCTTGTCACCCTGAGGAGCGTTCGCAACCCCCGGTTGCGATCCGCGACGAAGGGGCCCTTCGTCGTCATTTCCGACTGTTCGTCGGAAGACTCCTCAGGGTGACAATATTATCTAATAAAAAAACTGTTGATTGGCGGAGCCAATCAACAGTAAACTTGCAAAATCTCCTTGTCACCCTGAGGAGCATTCGTAACCTCCGGTTACGATCTGCGACGAAGGGTTAGCATCCATTTTTTTTAGGCGCACGCTTATAAAGTATCTTACCCCCTCTTTCTACATAATTTCCTGTAATGATCGGATACGCATATTTAGGTGCATAGGATACACCATGACTTTTGATCATGATCTTATCATTCACCATCAACTCTTTCAATTGCGAAAATTCATTGTTCTCTTCCGGACCAAAACTTAGAATATACTCTTCACCATTGATATTCACCATCACACCAAACCCCAATCTTGAACCCGGTGGCAGCGACAAAGATGTTACCACCGCTTCCATATGGGTGGAGGCATTGATATGCTGTCTTATTTTACCCGCACTTGCCAATACTTTTTGCCCAGCAGGAGAAGTTTTCCAATTATTGAATCGGATACCATCGGGAGTGGCTTCCCATATTTTCATGGCTGCTGTCTTTTCTGCAGCGGTGAGGGACACCGATTTTTTAGCAGGTTTATCACTGGTTTCGTGATTCGCCAATACGATTCCACTTACAATAACAGCCAGCGCCAGGATCAGCGCAAACATACCTTTCTTCATATTTTTTACAGTTTTAGTGAACATATTTCTACCTTTTGTTCCATCTAATCTGTGAAGACATTGCCATTCACAGTTGATAAGATAAAAATACAAGCACGCTGTGCAGACAATCGAATATGTATTGTAAATAATCGTGTAAAGATTGTAAATATTAGTTTGACATGATGCGGATCAAAAAAATACAATGGCCGATTCAACGAAAACTCCTCTTCGGATTACTATTCATCTCGTTGATCTCCATGATCTGTGTAGCATTCACCTTCACAGGTAAGGATGATTTCGAGTTGGCCAGAAGAGAAATCCTGCTTCGTCGGCTCGGACATGAAATATTGCTGCAGTCGGGCGACAGTATCTCAAGGGTATTACCCGTACAAAAGATCTCCGATCATGAATACCGGATCCGTTTTGAACAGGCATTTACCTTTCAACCCGACTCTTTGGTAAAAACAACCCAACGCTTATTCGCCAAAGACCCGCTTGCCGGTAATTATGTGGTGAATGTGCTGAACTGTACCGATAACAGTGTTGCCAATGGTTATGCGATATCCAATAACAAGAAGAATGATATTGTAGCCTGTATCGGAAGAAGACAACCCAGTGCTTGTTACATGCTCAATATTCAATTCCAACCCATAGGTATCATGGATGGAAAAAATGGCTACCTGCTTGGTGCTTTATCTGTTTTAGCATTGATTGGATTTGTTTTTTGGATACCGATCAAACGACCAAAGACCCAACCCGACGATGAACAAACCGGCATCTTTACCCTGGGTGCTATGCATTTTGATACAGAGAAACGTAAGCTCATGATGCAAGAAACATCCATTGACCTTACACGTACTGAAACCCGTGTACTCCGAATTTTTGCCTTATCACCCAATGAAGTGATCGAAAGAAGCCGATTACAAAAAGAGATCTGGGAAGATGAAGGGGTGATCGTGGGGCGGAGTTTGGATATGTTTATTTCAAAGTTGAGAAAGAAATTGGAGTTAGACCCGAGGGTGAAGATTACGGTTGTGAGAGGGAAAGGGTATCGATTGGAGGTGAGTGAATGATGAATATTGAATATTGAATGATGAAGGAATTTCTACGCAGATGAACTTCTTTTAATTTGAAGACCCTGCGGAGAAGGAAAGTTCAAGCTCATTAATCATCATGCCAATTTGTTCTTGTCTTTTCTGTACACATAAACCCTTCTAAGCTATTAGCAAAAAGTTGTACTTGCTCTTTAGATCCACAGATATATGTCTCAACAAAATCAAAGGCGTTTCCAAAAAAAAGCGTTTCGTCGAGTGTTTGTAAGCATCTTAGGGTGTTATGTTGATTAATGATTGTTTCAATGCCTAAGTCAACAACAACCGGTGGATCATGCTCTGGCAATTCAGGTATACATCTGACTTTATGATGTCCAAGTTTTGATAGTATTGGTAAAAGACTTTCTAATTGATGTGGACTAAAAATATCTTGATAGGGTAAAATAATTTTCTCTTGCTCACAAATATCGCGCAGCAAACCAGAACCAAAGATGGCAGCTCTTAATTGACCAAGTGTTTGTAGTCCTGTTAGTTTTAACATGTCATTCCATGTTAAGGGAATGCTGTGTTCAGCAAGCAGTTGATAATTAAAATACACACCAGGGTCGTCAATAGAATCTAGTATAGCTGAGCCTTCTTTTACTTTTAAAAATGGTTTTAAATAGCAAAAAATTGATTCATAAATATCTCCCCAATATTCAAATACAGGAACCCTGTAATAAGGGGCGGTTATTTTTCGATATTCTAAAGGTAGTGTCATCTTTAAAAGTTACCTACAACTGAAACTAAATAATAAACGAATGATGCAAAACTTTATTTTCTCAGCAGAGTCTCCGAGGCACGAGGTCCACAGGACTCCTTTGGAGGACTCTGCGAGCTCTCAATATGGGTTCATCTTCGTAAGTACGGACTAGCTTCATCATCTAAAAACAACTGCTGATCAAAAATCACTCTTTTAAAAGACCAGTCAATTCCTGATTTTTGAAACAAAAGAACTTTTGCTTCCGGCCAATAATTCAGGTGACGTACATAAATGATCAAACAGTTTTTTCCATTATTAAAAAAGTATGGGACAGTGATCTCAACAGCCTGTTTTATAAGATCATTAGCGATTTTGAATGCCTGATTCACTTGAAGTTTTACTGTAGACGGCGTTTCTTTCGTTTGTAAGGGCATTGAATAAACAGACGATCCTCCTTGTGAATCTCTTACAGCCTTTGTATATTTCTTTTCAAGCTCTATTCTGATGGAATCGGCAGCATAAAATGAATCAATTCCAAAAAGTTGATTAGGAGAAAATAAATCCTGGTAAGATTGGTTAACATTTGAAGACCTGATATGCTCTAAGAACTGTTTTGTTATACTTCTTATTTCTTTGCTTGTATCACGCTTCATAACAACTTCGATCCTATTGGTCAAAATACTGTATCGTTGAGCAAAAAAAGCATGATTGCTTTTATCGTTGATTTTATGTAGACCTTTTGAAGGGAGATAATGATTCAAAAAATAAAATAAGAAATCCTTGATATCTGATTGAGAAAGACAACAGATAGAATTCATTGAGAATAAAATAAGTAAATAGATTTTTCGCTAACTGCCCCTTATTGTTTCGTATTCCTTTTCTTTCGTGAAGTGTCTACGGGTAATAAGACTCTGCTAAAAAACAAATGAATAAGCTAAAGTAAAAGCAAATCCATATACCCTAGCTGTGTAACACCGCAACGTCCCTTCGTTCTTCGGGAGACGATGCGGAGAATTTCTTTTTTATTTGGACACACTGCGGAGAAGAAAGAGTCTCTTGTGCCTCGGAGACATATACGATGAACTTAATTTGAATCGAAGACTCTGCGAAGAAGGAAAAATGCAGCTTCCCCGCAGATTCTGCGATGAACTTGTTTTGATTTGAAGACGCTGCGGAGAAGGAAAAGGCTGAGAATACATTCGTCTCCCTGCCATATTGCCAGTGCAATGTTAGCGGATAGCCTTAATGATTCCTGAACGTTGTGCTTGTAATAAATACGAGAAGGCAGAATCTCTTGTTTTGGCTAATTGTTTATTCCTTAATTCAATGTAATTACCCGTCAGCTCTAAAAGTCCAACAGTCGCAAGTCCTGCTATTTTTAAAGAAATCGGGGTGTCAAAAAAATGAAATTTTTCGTTTGCCAAAGCCGCAGCAGATACTATCGTTGTTGGTGATTTTAAATTTATTAATGACTTGAAAGATTTGAACACTGTCTCTATTCTTGAATCTTTTAATGTCGCCGAAATTCCTTTGACACCTCCTTTAATATTTTCTTGAAACGAAACGGCGATTTCTTTTAGCTCACCATTTGATTTAGCTTTTGAGATTTTACTTTGAAACTCCATTAAAATTTTTCTGAAATTTAGCAACTCGTCCTTCCTTTGTCTTTTGAAGTCAATAATTTTTTCTAATGGAACGTTTGCAATCGGAGTTGGAAGTATGTTACTTAAATTTAAACTAACTACAGGGAAACCTTCTTTTTCTCGAACTCTTTTAAAATTGAATTTTTCGTAAACGCCATAATCCGTTCCAATAGTTGTTTGCTTTTTGTCAACGTCTGCAAGATATTTTGCCAAAAGAGACATGTAAATTAAAGCCGTGTGCCTTTCAAACATGAGCCATTGGTGATTTTTTATGTCTCTTTTTGCAAGTCCTAAGTCTTCAAGGAAATGAAATAGATAATCCGACGTTTTATTGCTGTGTACTCTGGCAACTAAATTTGATTCTCTTACTTTATCAATGTGAATACCCGACAAGGAAAAAGGCTTCCGTTGTATGAAGCTTTTAAATTGAGGCGATTCAATTGTCGTTTTAAATTCTGTTTGAAATTCGTGAAATGCTTCCCAATTATCGCCTTTCAATATCAACTCGTCTGGTTTAATTGCTCTAAACTGTCCTTCGTCAATTAGATAGTGAATGTCAGGCGATAATTCATATAAATATCTCTCTCCCCAACTTTGAGGGATTATGGAACTTACTTCATCCCAATAGAGCAATGAATGTCTTAACCAACTGTTAGATGGGATATTGATAGTTGGGTAATATAAAATGGTTCTTGTCGCCATAGAGATGTTCGTTTAAGGTTTCCGCTAACGGTTACGTATTGGCGATGGTGTGGCATTTGAAAAACGTCAGATCAACATTTGCACAAACTCCCAATAGAATTACAAATGTTGAGTTTACAACTGTCAGCCCCACTATTGCCAATACGATGTTGGCAATAGTTTTATTTGAGGTATTTCAATTTTATTTCAGGATATGACATGAAAGTAACTTTCGCACCGCTTGTCGCTATTTTATTTGTAACCTTTATTTTGTTTGGTTCATTACTTATGCTCTCTGCGAAAACTGTCACGTAAACTAACTTCTTAATTGAAGCATTGTCAAACGGGTGAATCAGTTTTGTTTCACGCCAAAATATTTTATCTCCATCTTTCTTTGATGTGAACCATACAGTATTAGTTTCTCCGTCAGTATACTCAACACCTAAATGTAGTTCGCTATTTTTCTTATCTATTACTAGTTTAAATGCAACATTATTGTTCTCAGGTCTTAACCAACCAAACCGTGGTTTTTCCGCTCTAGTCACACTGGTAGCAGTGCCATAAGTAAGTATTGTTTCATCTGATATATTATTAACATCAGCGTCTGTCAAAGAAGGAAAAAATAAACTGTAATTACTACCACTTGGGTCAAACTTTGTACTTTTCTTTTTGATTACTTGAACTCTGAATAGAGAGTTAGGGTCTCTTAGTGTATACTTAAAACGCAATGTGTCAAGCGTGTTTAGTTTCGTGCTATCAAATAATGGAATAAATTGATTAACTGCACCCAAATTCACACCTGCACCTGTTAATGATGTTGTTATTTTACTTAATGCAGCACTAATATCAGTTTCAGTTGTACGTGAAAACGCAAATTCAAAAACAACCGAGTCAGCACTTTGTCCTGAATAAACAAAATAAGAATTGTTTGGCATTTTTTTGACTGTCTCAAATGAACAAGAATATTCAATAGGATTATACATTTTTAAGTCAGTCATTGTTACTGAGGCTAAACTAAAAAAACTCATATAGAAATCTCTGGTCTTTGTTTGGAATTCCTCAATCTCTGAATTGTTGATTTTGCTAGTGTCAAGTCTTACTGCTATTGAGTTTACCTGAGACATTGGGTCTCTTAACAATTCCTTGTTTGTTCTATTGTAGTCCTTTATTCCTTTTCCAATAAAGGAGGTAGTTTTTACGCTTTTGTCAAACAACCAAGTTGAGTTTTGTGCTTTTGTTACTTCTACTGTTGTCGCTAACAGAAGAATAAGGATGATGCTTTTTGTCATATTTTTTTGTTTTGGAGTGTCTGTTAAAATTACTGCCAACTGATAAATATGCGAACCTCAACTCCTAATCTCAATTACGCATTTTCACATATTCACTTCACAGCCATTTAATTAAAAAATATACACCTATAATTTTCACTTTCGCAAATACACAAACTCATCATCCAAAAGCACCATCACCTCTGCACAACAATCTCTCATTCGCACTCCAATAAAATCAGGAAATAAAAAATATGGGGGAACTCTAATATACTGATTTATTTGAATATTGCAAGCCTTCTCTGAGCTTGGTGTGAATGGTGAATTGTGAATGGTCAATGTAGATTCTGTTTTGAGTCGTTTTTCTTTCACCATACATGCTAGCGGTGGGAGACCCCTCCTTCGTCGGGGTGACACTTATCCGCCGCGGCGGATCGGGGTGACATTCCGTTATAACTCCGTTTCAAGTCCGTTATAAGTCCGTTACAAGTCCGTTATCGGTCCGTATTCCAAGCGGTATTCATTCGAGTTTCATTTGATATTCATCCGCCCTCCATTCGTATTATATCAACCCTCCCCCTAGGTATCAGCTTATCCTCCCCTTACCTATCTATGGCATTGGCTATCACCCTTCGGGTTTTTCTCAGGAATACCCGAAGAAGTACGGCACCGCCCTGAGGAGCCTCGCGGTCCGCCTCGGCGGATCGCGTCGGCGACGAAGGGTTCCCGATCTCGTAACTACCCACCCTTTATTGCCACTACTTTTGCAACCACATCCATTGAGCCACAAGAAATTACATATCGCCCTGGTAGGTAACCCGAATAGCGGGAAGAGTTCGCTCTTCAACAGCCTTACCGGATTGAACCAGAAAGTGGGCAACTTTCCCGGTGTTACCGTTGACAAAAAGACCGGTAGCACCAAACTGGATGACCGCACCGAAGCAGAGCTTATTGATCTCCCCGGTACGTACAGTCTCTATCCTCGCAGGGCCGATGAATGGGTGGCCTATAAAGTACTCATGGGTGCCGATACCGATCTGAAAGCTGATGTAGTATTACTCGTGGCCGATGCCAGCAACCTCAAACGCAACCTGCTCTTCTGTAGTCAGATGATTGATCTGAAGATTCCGGTAGTGATGGCTCTCACCATGAATGATATCGCTTCCAAAAAAGGTATCAAGATCGATATCAGTGGACTAGAAGCCGATCTCGGTATTCCCGTTGTGGCAGTGAACCCCAGAAAAAACAAAGGTCTCAACGAACTCAAGAAAGTATTGGCACAGGTATCCAGACTGGGTAACAGTGCTGTACCTCGTGATTTCATCGACAATAAAAAACTGGCAGCGTCTTCCATCGATGCCATTCAACAACTCGACCCCTCTTTGAGTGATTATGCAGCTGTGCATTATCTCATCAACCACGAAAGTTTTCCGCTCAGCGAAACTGTTCAGCAAAAAATAGAACAGATAGAGATCGATCATAAATTCAATCCTACCAAAACACAGGCTGAAGAAATCATGCATCGATACACCCGTATCCGCCAGATCATGCAGCAAAATGTGTTGGAGCCCGGACCGCTTGAGAAAAAACTCTTTACCGATAAACTAGACAACCTACTCCTACATCATACCTGGGGTTATGTGATCTTGTTATCCGTTCTCTTTCTCTTGTTCCAAAGTATTTTCTGGCTCGCCGCATTTCCCATGGATGGTATTGAATGGGGCTTTGCTGAAATCAGCGGCTGGTTAGGTACACATCTTCCTTCCGGTTGGTGGAGTGATCTCATCATCAATGGACTGGTAGCCGGTTTGAGCGGTATCCTTGTTTTCGTTCCACAGATCATGATCCTTTTCGGATTGATCACCATTCTCGAAGACACCGGTTATATGGCGCGCATCAGTTTCCTCAGTGATAGACTCATGCGTAAAGTTGGATTGAACGGTAAAAGCGTAATGCCCATGGTGAGTGGTTTTGCTTGCGCTGTTCCTGCTATCATGAGTGCACGCAATATCGAAAACAGAAAAGAACGTTTGCTCACCATCATGGTTACACCACTCATGAGTTGTAGTGCGCGTTTACCGGTATACACGATTTTGATTTCTTTGGTGATTGATGATACTTATTATTTGGGCTTTCTCAGTTTACAAGGTTTGGTGATGATGGCACTCTACTTACTCGGTACTGTGATGGCACTCATCGTGAGTTATGTGATGAAGTGGTTCATCAAGATCAGTGAGAAAAGTTTCTTCATCCTCGAACTCCCTATCTATCGCGCCCCTCGTTGGAAAAATGTAATCATCACCATGGTAGAGAAAGCACGCATCTTTGTTACCGATGCGGGTAAAGTCATCATGGTCATCAGCTTATTGCTGTGGTTCTTGAGTAGTTATGGTCCGGGTGACAGAATGGAAAAAACGGAGACAAAATATGTAGCACTGATCCAGCAAATGCCTGATCAGATCGACTCCTTACAAAGACAATTGTCTACCGAAAAATTACAGAACTCTTATGCCGGTATCCTCGGACAATTCATTGAACCTGCGATTCAACCTTTAGGATACGATTGGAAAATTGGTATCTCTCTCATCACTTCTTTTGCAGCACGTGAAGTATTTGTGGGTACGATGGCAACACTTTATAGTGTGGAAGAATCGGATGATAGTTCTTTACGTGCCAAACTGCAATCTGCGAAACATGCAGATGGTTCTAAAGTATATACACTGGCTGCGGCACTTTCACTCATGGTGTTTTATGTGTTGGCGATGCAGTGTATGAGTACACTTGCGGTAGTAAAGCGTGAAACCAAAAGCTGGAAATGGCCCACCATTCAATTGATCTACATGACCGTTCTTGCTTACGGAATGAGTTGGATTACTTACGTTTTGTTTAGCTAAATAATTATGGATGCGTGGGATGGAACGCAGATTTTTATCATTGATCATGATTTTTAGATTGATCAGCGTTCATCATAAAAAATCATAACTAATCTGCGTCCCATAAATATAACATTGATTATTTTTTAAAAAAATAGGATGGCACGCAGATTTTTATGATTAATTATGATTTTTAGATTGATCAGCACTCATCATAACAAATCATAAAAATCTGCGTCCCATAAAATTATTTCATAGAATTTTACCTTTTATAATACTCCCACAACAAGGATGATAATTTTCTAGTAAGAGTCCAGGCTTCGTTGGTGGGGGTCCAGGTTTGGTCTTGGTTGTTTTTGGTGCAGATGCAGAAGATATAATTTACCCCTTCTCCTTGTACATAAATCACTTCACTTCTACTCGCATTCACTGCGCCATTTTTACTCGCTACAAAAACACCCGCAGGTATAACTGATAACCCTTCTTCATCCCAATAATTTCTGCCGAGTAGTTTCAACATCTTATCACTGGCAGAGTCACTAAGAATTTGTCTGGCAGCTATCTTTTCAAACAAGGTCGCCATTTCACGCGGCGTAGTTTGTCCCCAACCATAGATCTTTCTGATCTCTTCTCTTCCGGGTGTGCGACTGTTTACTTTGGTATTCGGAAATCCCAAACTATCCATTAACTGATTGATACGTGTTCCCGTACCTGCCAATGACTGCAACCATAAACTGGCAGTATTATCACTCGTGGTGAGCATGAGCATCATCACTTTACTCAGATCGATCTTCTCATTGTTTTTGAAGGAACCTAAAATATCTACTCCTTCATACAACAATGAATCTTTATAAGTCAGTGATTGATGATAATCCAATTCTTTTTTACTGATCTTATCCATCACACCAATCATGATCGGCACTTTCACCATACTGGCGGTTGGGAATATGGTATCGGCATGTACGGCTGCTACTCTATTCTTCTTCAGATCATGCACATACACACCAATATCTCCACGGAAACCTTGTAAGAGTGTTTCAATTTGTTGCTGTAATTTTTTATCGGTCTTTTGAGCATTCAACTGAATACAACCAATAAGCAAACAAAAAAAGAAAATACGTTGCATAGCAAGAGATTGATGCAACAAGATAGAAATTTAAAATATATCCTCCACGTAATCTCTGTTTCTCTCGCTCTCAGTATTGAAAAAAAAATAACCACAGAGATCACAGAGTTCGGCACAGAGGTGCACAGAGTTGTCGAATAATTTAAAGTAACCCTTTTTCTTAGTGAAACTCTGCGCCAAACTCTGTGTCACTCTGTGGTAAAAAAATCACAGAGAACAAGAGAAAGAAGCTAACGCAGCGTTATTACTCACCCCATGCCGCCAATACCTCTTCCGCATGTTTTTTAGACATGGGTTTCTGGATGATGTTTTTGATCTTTCCATTCTCATCAATCAAAAAAGTAGTGCGGATGGTGCCCATGAATTCTTTTCCCATGAATTTTTTCAATTGCCATACCCCATACTGCTCATGAATTTTTAAATCTTCATCTGCCAATAAAGGAAAAGGCAATTGATGTTTGGTCTCAAATTTTTTGTGGCTTTTCACATCATCACTACTCACCCCGATCACCTGAAAACCTTTTTTCTTTAATAAAGCATAGTTATCCCTCAGGTTACATGCCTGCACCGTACAAGTAGGGGTATTATCATGCGGATAGAAATACAGCACCACTCTTTGCCCCTTAAAATCGCTCAGAGACAGTTTCTTGCCATCCTGGTCCACCCCCTTAAAAACAGGAGCTTTTTTGCCAATCGCCGGTAATGCCATGTTAGAATTTTGTGCGAAGGTAGGGGGGAGAAAGCTGCCAGCCACTAGCTGCTAGCTTCTAGTAAAAAAATTAACGATACAAATAACAATATTATCTAAAATAACAAGCTAGCAGCTAGTAGCTAGTGGCTGGCAGCAAAAGCCAAAGGCTTACAGCTAAAAAATAATCCCCCCATAACCCTCCCTTCCTTACATTTGCACAATTTATTTTTTCGTCCCATGCCCAAAGATCTATCCATCAAATCTGTGTTAATTGTAGGTTCGGGTCCCATTATTATCGGACAGGCCTGCGAGTTTGATTATTCCGGTTCTCAGGCTGCCAGGAGCTTGCGTGAAGAAGGTATCAAAGTGATCCTGATCAACAGCAATCCCGCCACCATCATGACCGATCCGATGATGGCCGATAAAGTGTACCTCCTCCCCCTTACCGTTGAAAGCATTGAACAGATCCTGGAAGAAAACCAGATCGACGCCGTGCTGCCGACCATGGGTGGACAAACAGCCCTGAACCTCTGTAAAGAAGCCGATGAGCTGGGTGTTTGGGAAAAATATGGCGTGCGTATGATTGGGGTGGATGTGGCTGCCATTGATACAGCCGAAGACCGTGAGAAATTCCGTCAGCTGATGGTGAAGATTGGGATGGCCGTTGCCCCCAGCCGTGTGGCCAATAGCTTTTTGGAAGGAAAAGAGTTTGCACAAGAGATTGGTTTTCCATTGGTGATTCGTCCGTCATTCACCCTCGGTGGTACCGGTGGTGGATTCGTACACAGCAAAGAAGACCTCGATGCAGCACTGGAGCGCGGACTGAAAGCTTCTCCTATCCATGAAGTACTGGTAGAGAAAGCCGTGTTGGGATGGAAAGAATTTGAATTGGAATTATTGCGTGATCAGAATGATAATGTAGTCATCATTTGTACCGTTGAGAATGTGGATCCGATGGGTGTACATACAGGCGACTCTATCACAGTAGCCCCTGCCATGACCCTGAGCGATACCGCTTTCCAGGAAATGCGTAACAAAGCCATGCTGATGATGCGCTCACTGGGCAATTTCGCCGGTGGTTGTAACGTACAGTTTGCTTTGAATCCGGAGACAGAAGAATTGATCGCCGTGGAAATCAATCCACGTGTGAGTCGCTCTTCTGCATTGGCATCTAAAGCAACCGGTTATCCGATTGCGAAGATCGCTGCGAAACTGGCGATTGGTTATTCACTGGATGAATTGCAGAACCAGATCACTAAAACCACTTCTGCATATTTCGAACCTACACTGGATTATGTGATCGTAAAAATCCCTCGCTGGAACTTTGATAAATTCAAAGGTGCCAATGATACATTGGGATTACAGATGAAAAGCGTAGGTGAAGTGATGGCCATCGGTCGCAGCTTTACAGAAGCCATTCAAAAAGCATGTCAGAGTTTGGAGAATGAAGCCGTAGGATTGGGATATTATGGTAAGAGTTTAATGAAGAGTGAAGAACTCACTGAATATATCAAAACCCCGAAATGGGATCGCATCTTCCGTATCAAAGATGCGTTGATGCAGGGTTCTACTGTAAAATCTATTTCACAAGCCACCGGTATCGATCGTTGGTTCATTTATCAGATCCAACAGATCTGTAATATGGAAAAAGAGATCGCTAAATATTCGTTGGATACTTTACCGGAAGACTTACTGAAAGAAGCCAAGAAAAATGGTTTCAGTGATGCACAGATCGCCAACATTTTACATGGCGATTGTACCGATGAACAAGTCTACGAAAAACGCAAATCACTCGGCATCACCCGCGTCTACAAAATGGTAGACACCTGCAGCGCCGAGTTCGAAGCGAAGACACCTTATTTCTATAGTTCGTTTGAGGGATGATCGAAGTGAAAAGTGAAAGGTGAAAAGTGAAACCGTTTCACCTTTCACTTTTCACCTTTCACTCATTTCTCCTTTTCTTTGCACAGACTTTCAAAAACACAACACCGTATGAAACTTAAAGACATCCAGATCCTCAATGAAAAAGAAACACGTGCCGGTTTTGGTGAGGGTATTCATGAGCTTGCGAAAGAGAATGAAAATGTAGTGGTTCTCACTGCCGACCTCGCAGGATCTTTCAAGCTGGGACCTTATATCAAAGATTTCCCTAACCGTTTTATACAGTGTGGTATTGCTGAAGCCAATATGATTGGTATTGCTGCCGGATTAACCATCGGTGGTAAAATTCCATACACTACTACTTTCGCCAACTTCAGTACAGGTCGTGTATATGATCAGATTCGTCAGAGTGTTGCGTATAGCGATAAGAATGTAAAAATTTGTGCTTCGCATGCCGGATTAACACTCGGTGAAGATGGTGCTACCCACCAAATTTTGGAAGACATCGGATTGATGAAAATGTTACCCGGTATGACCGTGGTAGTTCCTTGCGATTTCAATCAGACCAAAGCTGCTACCAAAGCCATTGCTGATTTGCATGGCCCGGTATACCTGCGTTTTGGTCGCCCGAAATGGCCCAACTTCACCAAAGAAGATGGTAGCGATTTCGTGATCGGTAAAGCACAGAAAATGAGTGAAGGAACCGATATTTCCATCTTCGCTTGCGGACATATGGTTTGGAAAGCAATCGAGGCAGGAAAAATTTTGGAAGAAAAAGGTATCAGTGTTGAACTGATCAATATACATACCATCAAACCACTCGATGAAGCTGCCATCATTGCTTCTTTGAGTAAAACCAAATGCGCCGTTACGGTAGAAGAACACAATATCATTGGCGGACTCGGTGATGCTATTGCACAAGTAGCAGCCAGACATTGTCCGGTTCCTATTGAATACATCGGCACCAACGACACTTTCGGAGAAAGCGGCAAACCCAACGAACTTCTCGCGAAATACGGATTGGATACGCCATTTATTGTTGCGGCGGCGGAGAAGGCGATGGGGAGGAAGTAATTCAAAAATCAAAAGTAAAAATTCAAAAGAGCGTCTAATTCCCAAGACGCTCTTTTTTTCTTCCGTCACTACTCACTATTCACTTATTAACGTCTCCACATAAGAAGTAAATGATATATTTGAAGATGTCATATCAAACCGTGAAAGACATAACAAGTATTTAGCTGTATTACGATTTACAAATCTTACTATGAATAGGTATATTTTATTTCTGCTATTATTCGCTTTTCAATCAACTATTTATAGTCAGGTAAGTATTGAACTACGTGGAAACAGCATTTTGTTAAATGGGGTTGTACTAAAAACAAATCCCGATAAAAAGGAATTGGATTCTCTCTTGGATGAGAAAAGTATTGTGGGCAAGATTATTGGCTCTTTTGATCCTAATACAAAAGAAACCAGTTGGGAGAAAAGATTTTCGTTTCGTTTTAAAATATCTGGGGTATCAATAGAATGCTATGCAAAAGAAAAAGATATCTATAGTGTTAGATTATTCATGAAGTCGAGCCACAAAGATCCCAAGAAAGATAATTTGATAACCTATCCAAACCTGTTCAAAGATGGTGCGATGATATTAGAAAGTAGCGCTACAATGGAGCAGGTTATACCATTACTGGATAAACAATCTGTTTTAAGTATTGGTATGAGGTCTTATTACCCGAGGAAAATTCCTTCAATTGTATACAGAAGAAATGATTTCTACATCGAATTGATGTTCCATCCTGAGAATAAAAAAATCAAAGAAATACTTATTCGTAGATAAAAACATTGAACACAGATTGTCATGATTGTCATGATTTACGCGGATAGATGAATTATCATGACATATCATGAAAATCATGATGATCCGTGTTCTATCATAAAAATCTGCGACCCATAAAAACACTCAAGGCGCTAATCGCTCTACACGCCAGCCCTGTTCTGTTTTGGTGTATTTGAAACGATCATGTAGGCGGCTACTTCTTCCCTGCCAGAACTCAATCACCGTTGGCTTTACACGATAACCTCCCCAATGTTCCGGACGAGGAATGGTTTGTCCGGAGAATTCACTGGTATATTTTGTAACATTAGCTTCAATGACATTTCTATCCGGTATCACTGAACTCTGTGGCGATGCCCAGGCACCAATACGACTTCCTTCCGGACGAGAATGGAAATATTCATCACTCTCTGCTGCACTTATTTTTTCTACTGTTCCTTCAATGCGTATTTGTCTCTCCAATTCTTTCCAGAAAAATACCAACGCCGCTTTCGGATTATCTGCCAGCTCCTGTCCCTTATGACTTTCATAATTGGTGAAGAAAACAAAACCATTTGAATCATATCCTTTCAATAAAACAATTCTTGCCGAAGGAACCCCTTGCCGGGTAGCTGTAGCCAATGTCATGGCATTTACTTCATCAATTTCACTGTTCACCGCATCCTGCCACCAATGTTCAAACTGAACAAAAGGATCAGATGCGATATCACTTTCATTCAAGGAATGTTGTTTATACTCTTTTCTGATATCAGCCACAGATGTTTTCATACAAGAAGTTTCTACTGCAAAAATACGATCTATAAAAGGAAAGTTGAAGACATAAAAAAAGGGTGAAAACAATCGCTTTCACCCTTTTTGAATTTTGATTTTTCTCCAACGGAGTCCTGTGGACACTTTTGATTTAATCCGTAATATCCATCTTCTTTGCCTCATGCTTTCCCGAGATGAATGTGTACACCGCAGGTATCACAAACAAAGTCAGTACGAGAGAGAACATGATACCTCCTACAATCACAATACCCAATGGCATACGGCTGGTAGCGGCAGCACCAATACTCAATGCAATCGGTAAGGCACCCAATGCAGTTGCCAAACTCGTCATCAAGATCGGACGTAAACGTTGTGCAGAAGCTTCGATTACTGCTTCGGTTTTCTTCAATCCGAATTCACGTTTCTGATTGGCAAATTCTACAATGAGGATACCGTTCTTGGTCACCAATCCTATGAGCATGATCATACCAATCTGTGAGAAGATGTTCAATGTTTGATCAAATAACCACAAACTCAATAAAGCACCTGCCAATGCCAACGGCACCGTGATCATGATGGTGAATGGATCTTTGAAACTTTCAAACTGTGCCGCGAGTACCAAATAGATCAACACCAGTGCTAATCCGAATGCGAAAGTGGTATTGGATGAACTCTCTGCATAGTCTCTTGATGCACCACCCAATGCTGTTTGGAAACTTTCATCCAATAACTTATCACCGATGGCCTGCATGGCTTTTACACCATCACCAATGGTTTTTCCTTCTGCCAGTGATGCAGAAATGGTTGCGGCTTTGAATCGGTTATAGTGATAGAGTGTTGGTGGATTGGAATTTTCTTCCAACTTCACCACAGAAGTCAATGGAATATTTTCTCCTCTTACATTTCTTACATATAGATTGGAAATATCGCCCGGCTCCTGACGATCTTTCAACTCCACCTGTGAGATCACTTCATATTGCTTACCATTCATGATGAAATATGCCAGTCTTCTTCCACTGAATGCACTCGACACAACATCAGCAACATCAGAGATAGATAATCCCAGATCCTTTGCTTTGATACGATCGATGGTGATCTGTAATTCCGGTTTATTGAATTTCAGGTTTACATCTACGTTTGAAAAAGTCTTATCTTTTTTCGCTTCCTCTAAAAATTTCGGGATCACTTCTTTGATCTTTTCAAAATCTAGATTCTGTAAAATGTATTGAACAGGCAATGATCCGCGTGAGCCCAATCCAACAGAAATGGTTTGTTCTTCTACCGGAAAAATTCGCGCATTGTTGAATTGTGGTAATTTTTTGCTAATGGCCCTTGCAATCTCGCTTTGACTTCTCGTACGTTTATCCGGATCTACAAAAGCAATACGAGCTGTACCGCTGTTGACACCTCCACTACCACCAAAACCAGGGATGGCTGCAAATACAAAGTCTTTTTCAGGAACAGAATCAGATAGGTAGTCAATGAGTTTATTGCCCACGTCCACCATATAACTATAACTCGCACCTTCCGGACCCGACATTTGGAAACGAACACTGCTTCTGTCTTCGAGTGGTGCCAGCTCACTTTGCAGATTGGTTCCTACCAAGTAAATACCTCCCAAACAAAGCAATACGATGACCCAAGCCATCCAACGGATGCGAAGAAATCCGGTAAGCATTCGCTTATAGCCATTCTCCATACCGCGGAAGAAGGGTTCAGTCATCTCATAGAACTTACCATGTCCTGCATCTTTCTTATTGAGGTACACATTCAATACCGGTGTAATGGTGAGCGATACAAATGCGGATACCAATACTGCTGCCGCTACCGTAATACCAAACTCACGGAATAGACTTCCTACAAAACCTTCGAGGAAGATCACAGGTAAGAATACCACCGCCAGTGTAATAGAAGTAGAAATAACCGCAAAGAAAATTTCTTTACTTCCTTCCAGTGCCGCTTTGCGAATCGGTAAACCTCCTTCCAGTTTTCGGAAAATATTTTCTGTTACAACGATACCATCATCCACCACCAATCCTGTTGCCAATACGATACCCAATAAGGTCAATACATTCACAGAGAACCCTGCGATGTACATGATAAAGAAAGTGGCAACGAGTGAGATAGGGATATCGATCAATGGGCGAATCGCGATTAACCAATTTCGGAAGAAGAAGAAAATCACCAATACTACCAGACTGAAAGAAATCAATAAGGTTTCTTCTACTTCTTTAATAGAACGTCGAACATTTTTGGTTTGATCGATCAAAGGTGTCAATTCAAAATCACCTTTCTGACTTTTCTGAATTTCTTCTACACGTTTATAAAATTCATCAGCAATTTTAATATAGTTGGCGCCGGGTTGTGGAATGATGGCCAAACCAACAGCATTCACACCATTCAATCGCCAACTGAATTCTTCATTCTCCGGACCGATCTCTACTTTGGCTACATCACTCAAACGAATGATACCTCTATTGTCTTCAAAAATGATGAGATCCCGAAAATCTTTTTCTGTTTGTAATCGTCCCAATGCACGGATCGTCATTTCTGTATTCTGACCATAGATTTTACCGGATGGTATCTCAACGTTTTCTCTGTTCAGTGCATTACGCAGATCAGCAAATGTGATATTATATGCATTGAGTTTATCCGGATCAATCCAGATACGCATCGCCGGACGTTTTTGTCCGAAAATATTGATCGAGCTGACTTCAGGAATGGTTTGTAATCTTTCAACGAGTACATTTTCTGCATAGTCACTCAACTCCAATAATCCTTTGGTACGACTTTGTACCGCCATTAAAAGAATGAAATCGCTATTCGCATCGGCTTTACTTACAACCGGTGGCGCATCAATATCCTGAGGAAGGTTTCGTGCTGCCTGACTCACTTTATCACGCACATCATTGGCTGCAGCTTCGAGATCTTCATTGATATTGAATTCAACCGTGATATTACTGGAACCATTGGAACTGGAAGAAGTAATGGTTCTGATACCGGGAATTCCATTGATGGACTTCTCCAGCGGTTCTGTGATCTGACTCTCTACAATATCTGAGTTGGCACCGGCATAAGAGGTACGCACATTCACAATGGGTGGATCAATGGCCGGGTATTCACGTACTGATAAAAAAGTATATCCCACCACTCCAAACAACACGATGAGAATATTCATCACGGTTGCGAGGATCGGTCGTCTTAACGATAGTTCTGAAATATTCATACAGTCAAGTGGTTAAAGAAATGAAAACAGGGTTCAGTTGCAGGAGCTTATTGTTGCCCCATAAATTCTGTGATCTGTTTTACACTTCTCACTTTTATTTGAGAATTAGGACGCACAAATAATACGCCTGATACCGCAATGCTATCACCTACATTGAGTCCACTCACCACTTCTGCAGCACCATTTGCGCGTAAGCCTGTTACGATATCTGTTATTTTACCTTTTCCATCTTTCACCACTACTACTTTTTTGGCTTTTGCATCAGGAATGATAGCATTGGTAGGAACAAGAATGCTATTGTTTTTACCACCTGCATCCAATAATACTTTTACAAAAGCACCCGGATTAATATTGGCTCCATCCAATACGGCTCTTACTTTAAGGTTACGGGTAGTAGCATCGATCTGTGGTTCAGTAGCAATGATGGTGGCTTTGCGAACAGACCCACCTGCATTGGTTTTTACATTGACTGATTTTCCTTTACCGATAACATCCGTATACATTTCTGGAACAGTGAAATCGATCTTTACTTTATCGGTTTGTTGTAATGTGGCAAGAATGGTAGCAGGTGTTACATAAGCACCCGGACTGATCATTCTCAAACCTAAAATACCGGTGAAAGGCGCTTTGAGCACTGTTTTATCGATCTGGGCTTGCGTAATATCCAGATCCGCTTTTAAAGTATTCACCTGATTGAGTACGGCATCATAATCAGCCTGATTGATACCATTGATATCAAGCAGTTTTTTCAGTCGAGCTTCGTTTTTTTGTGCCAGATCCAATTGAACACGAATCTTCTGCATATTGGCTTGTAGATCAGCATCATTGATCCTGGCTAGAACCGTTCCCTGAGATACTTTCGCTCCTTCAGGTAGATTGAGATAAGTTAAACGACCACTTACTTCCGGTTGCAGATTGGCAGCTTCATTGGCCACTACCGTACCATTCACTTCGATGGTATTGGCAATACTGTTCTTTCCTGCGATAATTACATCTACAATCACTGCTTGTTGACCTCCATTCTGCTGACGTGGTTCTTCTTTTTTGCTTTTGCAGGCCACCATCAACAGTGCTGCAATAGCCAAAGGATACATTCTTTTCAAGACTTGAGATTTAGGACCGATAAAGATAGAATTATTTAATGTCTTATTGTTGCAACATTGGATGAATGGCCGGGATGTGTTCTACATCGGCGATTCTTCGCTTCACTCAGAACACTTTGCTCAGCAATAACGGCTATTCAGCCAATTTGTTGGGAACTTTTCTTCGAATAACCCAATCTGCCTGATTGTGTCGATAGAATACAAGATTATATTTCATCTGAACATCATTCAAACCCAGATTGAGATGTACCCCCGCTCCTTTTTCTTTTCCTTCGCTTTTACAACGGATGGTAAGGTGATTCCACTCTTTTTCACTCAAGTTGGCACGAAAGAAAAATGGTTTTTTACCGGGTACTACATTGTCTTCCAATAATTTCCCATTAAACCATATACTCAGTGTATCCTGATCTATTAGACCATTGTCTACCAGATTTCCAAATATCGATATGGCATCCGTTACCAAAGAATCATACACCGGAGCAACATTGATCATTGGGGATTCTGTGGAAGGCTCAGCTTCATTTTTTTGTTTTAATAATACATGCATCAATTCCGGATTAATCGTCACAGCATCTTTTGTCAACACAAATTCAAAATATCCAAAACGACGTCTTGTAAAAGGATGTTCCCAAATACCATAAAATAATACAGAGGAATCTGTTTCCATAAAACTGCCACGAAGATCAAATAAGTCTGCTTTACGTTTTGCCTCGTTCACCAAAACCGATTTCCCCTGTAAGTGAAATTGATAATATTCTTTACGAGTAGGTCTTACAGAAAATTGATACATGGTAATCTGCTTGTTGTCCGGACCATAAGAAGTCAACTGTGCAATTGCTTTATCTGCCACTTCTAACCATTCTATTTTTGCATCGGTATCTATGATAAGATTATTAATCCGCATTCGTTGAAGTCCGTTAAAGATCTGGTCTCTGGTACGAAAAGCGGTTTCAACATCGAGTATTCCTTGAGGGCTGGTTTTATGAATGTCGATTTGAGGCGAATACACAGAAACAATACCCCTCCACACGCCTTCTCTTTGCTGTGCTACTAATAGTGTAGTAAAAAAACAAACCAGGGTTGTGAGTAAAATACGTTTTTGCATACATTGGTTTTGATGCTATCAAATTAATCGTCTCTTCGCCTCAATCCTCCCCTCCAATTGTATCGAAGTGATCTGTAATGGTCATAACTCCTGTTGATATAATAACCCAACTCCAGGTCATTCAACTGCGTAAGCATTTCATACGTGGGTCTGTATCGATTCATGAAAGTATCTAAATCCGGTGAGTTTAAGAGTGTGAGTTCGCGCACAAATTTTTTACTGAATCTCCGATCAATATATTTCCGTTGCTCTTCATCTATTAAACGATTCTGTAAAAATTCCAGATTACGATTTCTACGTACACGAAACATATTGATGAGCTCTGTCAAATCAAACCCTGCTGTGAGTCCACCCGGATTATAATTCGGATTGGTACTCAAACGCACCGTTGGTTTTCTGAAATTGAATGCTTTGGCATAATCCTGTCTGTTCTGTATGGAATCGAGCTTATAATAATTGTTCCGCACTTTTACTTCCGGCAGATCTGCTGCGCGGACATGAATCATCACATTGAAATTATCTACGTTGATGATGGTATCTACCGGATACTTCATCGTAGATTTTCCAATCATAGAAAACCATATCGAATCAGTTCTTGGAACGGTGATCAGATAACGCCCTAAAGAATCGGTAATTGCACCTCTACCTGAATTGCTCAATACAGCAACAGCTTCCAAAGGTCTTCTGGCGGTGATATCATATACATTACCTGAAATGGTCACAAACTGAGCAGCAGCCTGTTCTTTCACAGCGCCTAGAGCAATCACCAAAAAAAGAAATAGTAGCTTTTTTCTCAAACCCATCAATTGAACTGTAATATTAAACCAGGACGAGCAGAAAGCCTGAAATGTGAAGGGAATTAACGTGGATTTTGCAGTGTAGTCCATGGCTGATGGTCCATGGTCCATAGTAGGAAAGTTTATTTATTTTGGTCAATGGTTTTTACTATGGTCCATGGACTATCGACTATGGACCATCAACCATAGACTAAAATTTCACATCTACAATATACGGCAGCATCGTGCGCCAAGTGGGCCAGTCGTGGGTGATGTCTTGTCCCCATACATCAAGGTCATACCAAATGCCTTTACTGTAGAGTATGCCGGCAAATTTTTTAGAAGCTTCCGGATCTTCATAGGAACCGCTTCCCGTATAGATATGAATATGATGACTGGATTTGATTTTATCGAGATACCATGGATCTGTAAGTGTGGGTAGGTAATGTGCCGGACTATTATAAAACACCTGATCATCCCAATAGCCTTTGGTGTATTCTGTGAGATCATACACACCACTCATACTGATGGCGCCATTGATGATATCAGGTCGTTTCAAAAATAAGTTCATGGCATGCAAGGCTCCGAATGAGGCACCACAAGTGTAGATCATGGTTTCATTACTCGTATTGGTTCTGATGAATGGAATCACTTCATTGAACACATACTCATTGAATTGATTATGACGAATGGCTTTGTGTGCGGGCTCCATTTCATTGTTCATCCAACTTTCTTTATTCATACTATCGATGCTGAATACACGAAGCTTTCCGCTGTTAATGAAAGGTGCCAAAGCATCGATCAACTGAAAACGTTCATATTCCAAATAATCGGCAGCAGCAGTCGGGATCAGTAATAATACAAAACCGAAATGCCCATAAGAAGCAATCGGCATTTCTTTTCCCAATGCCGGACTATACCATGATGATAAATGTCTTTCCATAATCCGCAGTTTGTCAACTAAGCAAAGAATTGATAATTACTGAATACAATTTTTTCTGATTTCTTTCCAAAGATCGCGATAGCATTGTGCTGCATAACTACTGGCAGCAAAAGTTTCAATGGGAGCTTCATGTACACCCATTTTTTCTACATCACTTAAATAAGGAATATAACTCTTCAGGAAGTATTTGTCTTTATAAAATTCACTCATCACTTCATGATGCAAATTTTTGCGATGATCCACCATACTAAAGAAACATTTGATCTTGGAACGATCCAAATCATTCTCTTTGAAATAATCATTTACCGTTTCAAAAGAACGAATCGATAATGTAGTGGGAATATTCGGCATCAATACCCAGTCGGCCGCTACAAAAACAGCATCATGTAAAACAGAAATACCCGGTGGACTATCCAGTATCACGATATCATACTCATTTTTGAGTGCAGATAATAGTGAGAGTAGTTTGCGTTTGGATTGTTTCATTTCATTCAGCAGGATATCTGCATGACGGGCTGAAATATCAGCCGGAATGATATCCAGGTTCTCATACGCGGTGGTTTGTATGGCTGATTGCAGATCCATCTCGCTGTTGAGAATTTTCCGAGACTCATTTTTAACGGTGGACTTAACTCCCAGATAAAAGGAAGACGACCCTTGTGGATCCAGATCCCATACCAATGTTTTGAATCCTTCTTTGGCTGATGCGTAAGCCAGATTAATGGACGCAGCTGTTTTGCCTACGCCACCTTTAAGGTTGTAGATAGCTAATGTGACCATGCTCTAATATACGGTTTTTGTAGTAAATGAAGGGATAAGTGTAACAAGCTTCAGGCTGCAAGCTACAAACCGCAAGCAATAATGGAGATTATCTGATAGATTAGCCCAGTATACTAACTTACATACTTTTCGTTCATATAGCTCATAGCCTGTAGGCTGTAGCGTGAAGCGTGCAGCTTGTAGCTTGTAGCTTGCAACTCAATGAACCAAATACCCCAACAACAAACAGCCCATCACAATCAAAGGCGCGGGAATCTTATTCAGTCTGAGTAATAAGAAAGTACCGATAATGATAAAAATATCCCAAATGGCGATCAGGCGACCTTCAAATAAAGCGATGAGGAAAGTATCTTTCATGAGATAAAAAGTAGCGCCGGTCATAATACCTACTACTGCTGCATTGATACCTTCCAGTGATCGGAAGATGACTGCATATCGTTTTAGGTTATGCCATACCGGGAAAAAGAAAAGTACCAATAAGGCACTGGGAAGAAAAATGGCTATGGCGCCAATCAAACAACCCATTAATTGCCAACCGGCACCTTCATCTTTTAACACCATGCCTCCAGCAAAGGCACCAATGGAAAATACAGGACCGGGTATCGCCCGCACCATGCCTGATCCGGTTAGAAAATCTTCTTTGGACATTTTCAATACATCTCTTCTCGTTTCCTTGATTCTTTTAGATTCAGGACGAGTTACATATTGTTCATACATCAAGGGCATCATCACATCACCTCCACCAAAAACAAGACTCCCAAAACGGTAGGCGTTCTCAAAAAGGTTGATGGCTTTTCGGTTTTCCCAGTTGTTACGGGTAGCCGTTTCCGAAATATAACCGGCAGTACCAAACAATAAGAAAAAGATGATGATATTACCCCACTTGATTTTTTTAGGCGGAACATCTTTTTGCGGAATACGCTTATCACTGAAATTGGTAGCAATACCCGCAGCTACAATCAGTGCAGGAAAAATCCATGGTGTTTTAAACAATAAAAAAGTAGCAAAAGCTGCTACTGTCATGATCACACGCGTAATGGTATTGTGAACGGCGATGTTAAAAATGCGATACGTAGAATAGGCAATAAAACCAATGGCCATCGGCTGGATGAACATAAAAAAATCAGGACGAACATCTTTACTGCTGAAATACTGCAATAAAAAAGACAATCCCCCCATCAATATACAAGCCGGTGTGATCCAAATCAATAAGGTAAGAATCGCCAATGGTATGCCACCACGTTTATATCCAATCAGTGTAAGTGTTTGAGTGGAAGAAGCTCCGGGTAATAACTGACAGAATGCGTTGTATTCCATCAATTCAGTTTCGGAAACATCGCGACGCTGTTGAACAAAAGTTTTCATCATCATCCCTAAATGCCCCTGCGGTCCTCCAAACGCGGAAAGACTATGCCATAATACAGCGCGCAGAAAAGGGATATGACGTACTAGTATCAAGGGTTAATAGAGGCAACTGTTGAGAGTGGAAATTACTGAAATCCTTGAAACTGCAGAAAATCTGATATAAGCTGCAAGCCACAAGCTGCAAGGAAGGAACAAGAAATAAGAAACAGGGAACAAGAAAGCCACACGCTACAAGCCACAAGAAATCTTGAAAATTGCTTCTTGATACTTTCTTGTCGCTTGTTGCTTGTTACTTGCAGCCTACAGCTCTGCTGTCCTTATTTTTTCAACCCTATCTCTCTCAGTCTTTCATCCAAATATTCGCCTGCGGTAGCATCGGGATAGGCTTTGGGGTGAGCGGCGTCAATGCAGCTTTCCAGACATGCCAGACTCATTTCGCTTCTGGGGTGAAGGAAAAAAGGCATGGAGAAACGGCTGGTATGCCAGTGTTCTCTTGGTGGGTTTACCACACGGTGGGTGGTGCTGCGTAATTTATTGTTGGTAAGACGTTGCAACATGTCACCCACATTCACTACGATCTGTTCCGGTAATGAAGTTACATTCACCCATTCACCTTGTTTGGTTAGAATTTGCAATCCATCCGCAGAAGCACCTACCAGCAGAGTGATCAAATTGATGTCTTCATGCTGTTCTGCGCGAATAGCACTCTTAGGTTCTTGTGTGATCGGTGGATAGTGGATACAACGTAAAATGGAATTACCATTTTCGATATGTTGATCAAAATAATTTTCATCCAACCCCAGGTACAAAGCAATGGCCTGCAACAAGGCACGACCACTTTTCTCGAAACTTCTGTACGCATTGAATAAAGTAGCATTCAAAGGTTCTATTTCTTTCACAACCACATTATCCGGATACTCGCTTTTAATAGGATCTCCATTTTCAACAGTTTGTCCGTACTGGAAAAATTCTTTCAGATCCGGTGCTTCACTGCCTTTGGCATGCTCACGGCCAAAACTGGTATAGCCCCTTTGTCCGGCCAAACCCGGAATTTCATACTGTAATTTTTTCTCGAGAGGAAGTGAGAAAAATTGTTGTACATGTTCATATTGCTCTGCGATCAGTTGATCGGGTATACCATGATTTTTTACTGCTACAAAACCTACTTCTTCATAGGCTTTTCCCAATTCTTGTACAAAAGCGGCTTTGCGTGACGGGTCACCGCTTAAAAATTCTGCGAGGTCTACTACTGGAATGGCCATAACAATCAATTTAAAGTGAACAATAAAATCAGTTCTGCTAGAACCGTTTGGAAAAGTACAAAACTACTCCGATTTCCGTTAACCTGTTGATAAGAGTGAGTTTCAGGTATTTTTATCAACTTTATGCCATGAAGGCAATCTTTTGTTTTTGTGGGTTAGTCATCCTTTTCAGTAGTTGTAGCAATGGCTATCATAAATATGCTTCACAATATCAATTGGTATCCGCTTCAAATGCCCCCAATTATACAGATTTGAATTTCTGGGCAGCCCACCCCTATAAGCCGGATCCTTCGGATAGTGTTCCCAAACCGCTGCGTAAGCATTTCAAAGCTGATTCTACTGTGGATGTTTTTTTTATTCATCCAACTACTTATACCGATGAAAAACGTTTATCCGGTTGGAATGCTGCGATTACCGATTCTTTATTAGCAGCGAAAACAGATTACAGTACCATCCTTTTTCAAGCCAGCATCTTCAATGCGGCCGGACGTGTTTTTGCACCCAGGTACCGACAAGCCCATTTGGGAGCGTATTTCCCAAAATCTGCAGCAGATACTGCTGCTGCATTACAAGCATTTGAATTGGCATATGCCGATATAAAAGCCGCTTTTGTTTTATACCTCGAAAAATACAACCAAGGTAGACCGATTATTATGGCGGCTCATAGTCAGGGTACCACCCATGGTAAACGATTGGTCAAAGAGTTTTTTGATGGCAAGCCTTTGCAGCAGCAATTGGTAGCAGCTTATTTGGTGGGTATTCCGGTGGAACCTGATTGGTTTACTGCCATTCAACCCTGTTCTACGCCTGATCAAACAGGTTGTTTATTGAGTTGGAGAACGTATAAAGAAGGATACAAGCCAGCGTATGTATCAAAAGAAAATTATACTGCTGTGGTCACCAATCCATTGACCTGGAGTAGTACGGATACCATGGCAACAAGAAAAGAAAACAAGGGTGGTGTGGTAACAGGTTTTAATAGTGTTGTGAAAAAAGTGGCAGCTGCAAACAATGCTACAGGTGTTTTATGGACACACAAGCCCCGGTTTTTTGGTAATATATTTTTCACAACTAAGAATTACCATATAGGTGATTTCAATTTGTACTACATGAATATTCGTGAGAATGTACAACAGCGAGTAGCAGCATTTAAAAAGAAAAGGACCCCATAAATGGAGTCCCTGTTTATCGCAAAAAGTAAAGCTTTATTGTTTGATGAAACGGATGGCTTTAATAAAGACATCTCCATTAAAGGCATTGAGTATATAGTTACCACTACCTAAATCACTGAGATTCAAGGCCAGTTGCTGTAATCCCTCTGCTACATCAGCCACTACGGTTTTGGCCATATGTCCTTCCACGTCTAATACTTTCAGTACCAGATTCCCTGTACGTTCAGACATCACCGTAAGGTAGCTGTCGTTTTCGATGATATTTGGTTGCAGACTTTTGATGTACATAAACCCTCCTTTTTTTCAATAAACGAAATAATGGCTCAGGGGGATGTTCAGAAAAGACACCAAATTTGGTGCCAGTGCTGCATAAACAACCTTGGTTGGAGGAGATTTTAATGTTAGAATTCTGTTATAGGAATTGATTGCCACTGTCCAAAGGACTTCTTCGGAGAAGGCACTGAGGGACACTGAAAAAAACCTTCTGTGGGATTCTGTGTTTTCTCCGAAGGAGTCCTTTGGACAGTGGCAATAAAATAATCTAAGGCTGGCTGAGTAAAAGTTTAGTAGTTGAAATTTCATAATCTTCAATACTGGCAAAATCTCCTTCCTTAATTAACCATTTTACTTCTGCCAGTTCCCATTCAGTAGAAATTTTATAGCGATAGTTCTTGGGATATTTAATACCAAATAACCCTATCACAAAATCTTTCTCTTTTTTTGATATTTTCTTTTTACCCTTTGGCATATTTGTAATAATAACAGGTTTTTACTATTGCAAATTTATTCATTACAATAATTACAATTCTATAAATCTTCCCTTTAAACTGAGCCGCTCCGGTCCAGATTCTACCATACTCCTTTTGATAAACAGCCATCTTTGCAATCCTCTGTATATCAAGGAAACAAACATCATGAGGCGGATTATAATACATGAAGTTATGCATGATATGATCCGCATATTCAAAAGTGAGTTTTAACTCTACTTTTCTGTTTCGAATTTTTATGATGGCATTTTCTGTTCCCATTCAATTATTAAAATGGGAAGATAGAATGAGGGAAGATCACAAGAACAAAACGAGAAGAATCAAGTACATATCTACCGTATTTATACTTGAAAAAAGCTAAACTTCTTTATCAAGAAGCATATACCTTTTTAATCCATTGATCATCATTTCATCTAAAACATCAACTAAGTTTCCGTATGTACATCCTTTTGTTGGGAATATTAAAACAACTGGCTCTGCATTCCCACCAAAATCATTTTTTACTTGTTTAATTTTCAACAATAATACTTTACGTAACCCCTCTCTACTGTAATTCGTCTTAAATAGAGTAGCATTATTACTTCCTTCATAATAATGAATTTGGTTATTTTCTTCTAAAATGATAGAAATCGTTTTTCTCTCCCCAGTTAAACTTGGGTTATCTGTTTTTCGTTCATCAGGTAAGGGTAAAGAAATAACTGATGGATCACTTAGCGCAGTTGTAAAAATGAAAAAAGTGATCAATAAAAATCCTAAATCCACCATTGGTGTTAGATCAACTCTGGTTGATAGCTTTTTATTTTTCTTTATACCAGTAGACGGTCTGGTTTGAGTTTGTATTTCTGCCATGATTGATCTTTTAAATAAGATGCTATCAAACAGATTTTCCATACCCCTCACCACTCCAACTCCACCAACACCGGCCGATGATCAGAAGCCACCGGCTCATCCATCACAATGGCTGACTTCACTTTAAATGGATCATTTTTTCTGGTAAGAATATAATCAATACACCGCTCAGGTTTATTAGCCGGAAAACTATAGCCGGTGCCACTTAGTAATGTCCACTGCTGTTGTAAAGATTGCATAAAAGAAGAGCCGGGAAGATCATTCAAATCACCTGCGAGTAGTACCGGCTTTTTGTAAGCGGTCGTTTCCTGATTAATAATATTCACGGTATTGATTCGATCTTCTTCTGTTAATGACAAATGCGTACACAGAAAAACATAACGTTCAAACTCTACCAACAATAAAACTCTTTTCTCTTCTCTGCCAGGTAAGGATACATAACGAAACGACAAAGGCTTCTCCTTCGACAATACACCCACACCATATTTACCTCCATTATAATCAATCGCAGGTGCATATACAGCAAACATGCCTGTTAACTCAGATAATTTTTGTAAGACATCTACTTGTTTACTGCGATAGGTTACACTATCCAACTCCTGCAATGCAATGACATCAGCCTTTGATGTTTGCAAAATGTCTGCAATACGCCGATAATTGGTAGCCTCATCCAAACCCTTCGCATTGCGAATATTATAACTCATTACACGAAGCTGATGAGATTGGGCATGGGTAGAGCCGAATATCATTGCTGCTATCAGAGAAAGAAGAATGTGTTTATACATGATTGTTATGATTGGGGAGTGAAGAGTGTGAAAAGTGAAAGGTGAAACGTGAAAGGGTTGGATGCATGCTCTTTCAATCCTCCGTGCAACTCTGTGCCGCACGCTGTGTCACTCTGTGGTAAAAAAACCGCAGAGGTAAAGAAGTTAGGCACAGAGTTGCACGGAGGTATAA
>OFDN01000052.1_pt1 | contig 134055 bp, 113 predicted proteins | sample 1520971 | NCBI WGS metagenome assembly OFDN01 (sample SAMEA94257418, study PRJEB24077) | hot springs metagenome | biome: Aquatic biome; feature: Geographical feature; material: Water | place: India | collected 2012-06-12 | depth 5 m
TGTGCAACGGCCTCGTGGCGGCGGTGCAGTTGGCCCAGCACCGCGCGGATGGAAGCGACGAGCCTCCCATCGTCACCGCCGGTCTGGATGCGCTGAACCTCCGGCGCTTTCTCCAGCGCGGACGCGGCACCTACTCCGCACGGGACGTTTTGGGGCAAATCCTGGGCCCGCTGGCGGAGGAAACCACCGCGGCGAAGTGACGCCCGATCAGGCCAGCTCCAATCCGCGCATCGTGCCGGTGGACGACGCGAACTGGCCCGTCTCCAGCCCGAACCGCTGCAGCATCGAGACAAAAAGATTGGGCAGCGGATAATTCCGTTCCCGGTCGAAGGCGAGGTGCTGCCCGTGCCGGAAGCCGCCGCCGGCGAACAGGGTGGGCAGGTTGGTGGTGACGTGGGTGTTCGCGTTTCCGAGGTTGGAGCCGTAAAGGATCATCGTCCGGTCGAGCAGCGACTCCCCGTCCTCCTTGGCGGCGCGCAGGCGGCCGAACAGGTCCGCCAGCAGCTTCATGTGCCACTCATCAATCGCCCGGAGCTGTGCGAGCTTCTTTTCGGAACGGCCATGATGGGACAGGTCATGGTAGCCTTCGGTGATCTTGGTGCCGTCCAGGTCGATGGCCGGCGAGTTCACGCTGTCGAGCAGCAGCGCGATGGAGCGGGTCGAATCCGTCTCAAACGCGAGCCGGGCGAGGTCATACATGAGCCGGACCTTCTCCATGTATTCGCGGGGACTTTCCGGATCCAGCGGCGTGGCGGCGGTGACGGCTGGCTTGGGTTTCCGCTCCCATTCCTTCGACATCTGCATCCGCTGTTCGAGCTCGCGGACGCTGGTGAAATACTGGTCGAGGCGGTCCCGGTCGGCCCCGCCCACGGTGCGTTGCAGTGACTTTGCCTGACCGGCCACTGCGTCGAGGATGCTCCGGCCGAGCTCCAGCTTGCGAACCTGGCTTTCGGTTTCCTCCGGCGTGCCCTGCAGGAAGAGCCGGCGAAAAACTTCGGACGGCTTTTCTTCGCACGGAATGAGCACTCCGGAGCCAGTCCAAGAAAGGCTGCGGGCGCCGCGCTCCACGTTCACGCCCAGATTGAGGGAAGGGAACCGTGTGAGATGCCCGATGCGTTCGGCGATGAACTGGTCGAGCGAGATCGTGTTGCGGAAACCGCCGCGGCCGGGATGCGGCGCCGCGGTGAGGAAGCAGTTGTCCGCCGGATGGCCGCCGTCCACGTCCGGATGCGACACGCCGCTGAACACCGTGAAGTCGTGGCGGAAGTCCCTGAGGAGTTCGAGGTAGGGCGAGAGTTCGTAGCTTTGGCCGGCGGACTGCGGGAAGAAATTCTCCGGCAACAGCCCGAGGTTGTTGCAGATGGCCAGCATCCGCCGCGGCGTGGCGGCCGGGGAATCGGCGGGCGCGGAAACCGGATTGGTTGCAAAGGCCGGAGACATCGCGTCCAGCAATGGCAGGGAAAGCGCAATGCCGGTGCCCTGCAGGAACCGGCGCCGCGAGAGGGCGCAGCGGGTGGCGATGAACGGTGCCGGGGCGGACGCGGGCGTTTTCATGGCTGGCTGAAGTTCATTTGTTCAGAAAGAGGTCGCTCTGCACAAGCTCATGGATCAGGGAGCGCACGCCGTGGCCGTTCTTTCGGGTCCGTTGCACAAGCCGTTCGATGAGCGGACGGTCGGCGAAGCGGATCGGGGATCCGGTCGCGTAAACGGTGAGCTGGCGCGCCAGATTGCGGGCCAGTTGCTCTTCATCCTGGGCGAGGCAGGCCTTGAGTTGGCGGACATCCGCAAAGGCACGGCCGTCGGGCAGTTCGCCGCTGGCATCCACCGGTTGACCGAGACCGAAGTGGTAGAACAGGCCGTTGTGGCCGATGCCCTTGACCGGTTCGCCGCCGCCGACTGCGCGGTAACGGTCCCGCCAGGCGCCCATCACGTCGAAGTTCTCCAGCGCGAAGCCGGCCGGATCGATCAGCTTGTGGCAGGCATTGCAGGCCTCCTGCGAGCGATGTTTGGCCAGTTGCTCCCGGATCGTAGTGGCGCCGCGAATATCGGGGTCCACCGCCGGCACGGAGGCGGGCGGCGGCGGGGGCGGCCGGCCGACGATCCGCGTCATGATCCAAGCACCCCGCTTCACCGGCGAAGTCGTCGTGCCGTTGGCGGTGACCTTCAGGACCGCCGCCTGCGTCAGGAATCCGCCACGGACGCTTGCGGCCGGCAGCGACACCGGGCGGACCTCGACGCCGTCCACGCCGAGAATCCCGTAGTGCGTGGCGAGCCGTTCATTGAGCAGGGCAAAGTCCGAGGTCACCAGGTTGGTGATGCCCAAATCACGGCGAATCAGCTCCGCGAAGAACCGTTGAGTTTCCTCGGTCATGGATTCCACCAGCAGATCGTCGAGCTGGTAGTCCGGATACAGTTGCTCGTCCGGCGCGGTGTGGGCGATGCCGCGCAGGTCGAGCCAGTAGTCGAGGAACCCATCCACGAACTGTCGCGAGCGCGGATCGTTCAGCAGGCGTTCGGTTTCCTGGCGCAGGACTTCGGGCCGGTGCAGTCCGCCCTTGGCCGCAATCGCCCGTAGCTGGCCGTCCGGGGCGGAATTCCAGAGGAAATAAGCCAGCCGTTCGGCTAGGGCCCGGTCAGAAAGCCGACCGGGCTGTTCGTCGAAGTAGAGGAACCCCGGCGAACACAGCACGGCCGTGTAACCGGCCAGCATCGCGTCGGTGAAGCTGTGTCCGGCCGTCAACGCGCCGCGGATCACCCCAAGAAACCGTTCTGTGTCCTCCTTGGTGGGCGGGCGCCGGTAAGCGCGTTGGAGGAAATCCGGCAGCAGCCGTTCGGCGTCGGCCTCGGGCGCAGAGGAGATCGCCTTCACTCCTGCGGTGACCTTGGAACGACCCACGCCGGTGGTGACCGGAGCTGGTTCCAGCGGCAGGTCGCCGAACAGCAACCGGTGACCCGCCGGTGGCCAGTCCTCGATGAGCGGCCCTTCCACCTCCAGCCACTGGAAGGCGACTCCCGGCATGCCTTCGGGCGTGGTAAACGGATTGCGGTGATCCGGCGGCCGGTTGCGGTGCAGGCGGGCGGCGTCCGGTCGGATGGTCTCGCCGGCGAGCAGCCAGACGTCGAGTTCGCGGACCGTGGGCTCCGTGCCGACGTCAAAGCTGCCAAGTGTGCGCAGAATCCGGGGGGACGAATCGGAGTAGATCGTGACCGGTTCCGACCGGCGGCCAGCAGTGACGTTGGTGAACTTCGGATCAATCCAGAAGCTGTAGCCGGAGAACCGCAGCCGATACCGTCCTGACACCGGCGCCCGGAATTTCCCGAAGCGGATTTCAGTCGGTTCGTAGGTGCTCACGACCACGCCCATGGCTTCCTGAGCGAGGCGATTGGCGTCGCGAGGGCCGGGATGTTTGGGCTTCGGCGCTTCCGTGAGATCCCGCTGCAGTGCTAGTCCGAGCAGCGGAAACGTGCGGCGCTCCCGCGGTCCTTCGAGCCGGATGGCGCCGAAGAACTCGTTCTGGTCCCAGGCATGGAACCGGTTCGTCGTGGTCGCCGGCCGGTCCACATGCGGCGCCATCGCCTGGCGCAACGCGAACTCCGCAGCGCCGAGGAAACGCGCCATCTGCACGTGGGAAACATCGAGCGCGTCGCCGACCTTGTTGAAGCCGTGGGCTGTGGAGTCCTCGGGCAGGAAGTCCCGCACCTCCAGGTAGGGCAGCGAAAGCAGGTCGCGCAGGGTCGCTTCGTATTCGTAGCGGTTCAGCCGGCGTTGGGTGGCGCGTCCATGTTCCTTCACCCACTTCCGGTCGTCCGCGAGCAACGAGCTGCCGAGCGAGTTGGTGAAGCTCCGGATCTCTTTGGCATCGGGCTGCTTCTTTTTGGCCGGCGGCATTTCTCCGCGGGCGACCCGGTCGAACACATTGACCCAAGCCGTCAGGTTGGTGGACTCGGTGGGCGCGTAGGGCAGGGAGGTCAGGTCGAGTCCGCCTTTCTTCAGGTCGGCGTCGTGACACTCGAAACAGTGCTGTTCGAGGAACGGCTGGACTGATTTGAGCCCGGCCCCACGGGCTCCCCAGCCGCCCATGACAACCAGAGCGGCCGCGGCAAACGGACGCAGGAGTGAACCGATGGCGGTGAAGGCGGGACGCATGTGACTCGGGAAACGCGGAAATCCTACCGGCGGCCGGCGGACTGTCCATGAGTCTTGCCGGACGAATTCCCGCCGGGGCCTGTTCACGCCGATTCTCGCAGCGTCGACCGGGTAAACTCAGTAGCGGAGCCGTATCCGTTCGGTTCCCGCTTCCAGCACTTCCACCCGCTCGCTGCCCTCGACCCTGAAGAAACGTCCTTCGGCATTGGCGCTGACTTGGAGCTCACGTTCCGCGGGTTCGACGGCGTAGCTCGGGTGCTCCGCGAACGGTCCCGACGGTGATGCGGCCGAGAGCAGCCGAATGTCCCCTGGACGCTGGGCAATCCATGCGTTCAGGGCGCTGGCATAGGTGGAGACCCGCGTGTGCAGCAGCACGGCGCCGCGTTGCTGTTCGGTGTTGGTGGTCGGAATCCAGGCACCCGCCTCATCCTGCTCGAACAGGCCGCGCCGATCGAAGATCGAGCCGAAGAACCCGTCGCCCTCGGCGATGGTGTTGAACTGCGCTTCGACGGAGAGGGCGACACCGGCGAGCTTCCAGACTCCATCGCGGTCCCGGATGAACAGGCCGTTGCCCGAATCGCCGCCGGTCGTGCCCGCCTCGTCATCGCCGGCGTCATCATCGAAAAGGCACGCGAGGATAGCCGGCGAGCCCAGTCCGCTTTCGCCTGGTGCCAGCGCGGCGCGGACCACATTGGTGCCCCAGCGCGGGCGACCGTCGGCCGCGGCCCACGTCCAGCCGCACAGGCGATTGGTGCCGTCCGTCGGCACCAGCACCGGATTGCCCCGCGGTTGGCCCCGGCCAACGAGCATGGCAGTGCGGCCGGCTTCGTCGGTCCGGGCATACAGCGAGGCCCAGTCGGGGAACCTTCCGTCCACGGTAAGCAAGCGGAGGTCCGTTCCGGCGATGTTGGTGACGCCGGTGATCCGGTGGGGCAGGCCGGCTACCCGGGCGATGGCATTGGTCGAAACCCGGAGATGGGCGGCGGTGAGGATGTGCTGGGGGCCGACCAACGTGCCGGCGAAATCGAAGAACACCGAATGCTCCCAGCCGCTGTTCGTGAAGGCGCCGGTGGGGGGCGAAGTGTTGTCGGTGGGGGCTGATCGGCCGAACAAGATGATGGCATTGGCCGGCCGGCCAAGGAAGCAGGCAAGGGCTGCGAGGAGAAGTTGGTGCCGAATCGGCCGGAACACGGTCCAACGCTGCCGAATGCCGGTCGGACCGCAAGGAGCGGCTTCGACTGGGCGGATCCATTGGCGTCAACAACCCTTGCTTCGCGGATTTACAAGCGCGGACTCCCTCCGCATCTTCACTGCCACAATGACCGTTGCGATCCGCTACGATTGGACCCTGGAACAGTTGCGGGAACTGCACGCCACGCCGCTGCTGGAGCTTGTTTTCCAGGGCGCCAGCGTCCACCGGCAATGCCACAATCCCCGCGAGATGCAGGTGAGCAAACTCATCAGCATCAAGACCGGGGCGTGCCCGGAGGATTGCGCCTACTGTGCCCAGTCGTCGCGTTACAGCACCGGCGTTAGCCCCGAGCGCCTGATGGAAAAGGCGCGGGTCGTGGAGATTGCGGCGCGGGCCAAGGCCGCGGGCGTTTCGCGCGTCTGCCTCGGCGCGGCGTGGCGCAATGTGAAGGACAACGACCAGTTCGACCGCGTGCTCGACATGGTCCGCGACGTCACCGGCATGGGCATGGAAGTCTGTTGCACCTTGGGCATGCTGACTGAGTCCCAGGCGAGGAAACTCGAGGATGCGGGACTTTACGCCTACAACCACAACGTGGATTCCTCCGAGGAATTCTACGAGACGATCATCACCACGCGGACCTACGCGGACCGGCTCGACACGCTGGCGAACGTCCGGAAGACCAGCATGACCATGTGCTCGGGCGGCATCATTGGCCTGGGCGAAACGGTGGATGACCGGCTGAAAATGCTGCAGACGCTGTCCCGGATTCAGCCGCATCCCGAATCGGTGCCCATCAACATCCTCTCCAAGGTGGACGGCACGCCGATGGCGGAAAACGCCGACGTGCCGGTGTGGGAGGTCATCCGCATGATCGCCGTCACTCGGATCGTGATGCCACGGTCCGACGTGCGCCTGACTGCCGGGCGGGTCACCCTGGACGCCACCGCGCAGGCGCTGTGCTTTCTGGCGGGCGCGAACTCGATTTTCTCCAGCGAAACCGAATTCATGCTGACCAAGGCGGTGCCGTCCCCCAGTTATGATGCGGACCGTGAGCTTCTCAACGCGCTGGGGCTGGTGATGCGGGCGCCCTTTGTGAACCCGAATTCACCCCGAGCGGCCGAACTCGCGGAGCAGATCGGCCTGCCGACGCTGCCGGAATATCCGGTGTGCGACCGCAAAGGCGCCGCCTGCGCCGTGGCGTGAAGCGGGCGACATTACTTCCATACGGGCATCGGATTTAACTTCCCCCTTGTTCACGGAGCGCGGTCGCCGCGATAAACCCGCTTCCGATGAACCTTCTCGATGATCTGGAATGGCGCGGCCTCATCGCCGACTGCACCGACATGGCCGAGCTGCGCACGCGGCTCAATACCGGCCGGGTCACGCTGTATTGCGGCTTTGATCCGACGGCCGATTCGCTGCACGTCGGCCATCTGGTGCCGCTGATCTGCCTGCGCCGGTTCCAGAATGCCGGCAATGTTCCCATCGCCGTGGCGGGCGGTGCCACCGGCAGCGTCGGGGATCCGAGCGGTAAGTCGGCGGAACGCAATCTCCTGACCAAGGACCAGATTGCCGCCAATGTCGCGGCGGTCGGGCCTCAGTTGGCGCGGTTGCTGGACTTCCAGGTGGTGCCCAACACGGCGAAGCTCGTGGACAACGCCTCCTGGACGGACGGCGTCTCGTTCATCGACTTCCTGCGCGACATCGGCAAGCACTTCACCGTGAACCAGATGATCGCCAAGGAATCCGTCCGCGCCCGGATGGAGGACCGCGAGGTGGGCATCAGCTTCACCGAGTTCAGCTACATGTTGCTCCAGGCGTTCGACTTTTACGTGCTCGCCCGGGACCAGAACTGCACGCTCCAGATCGGCGGTTCGGACCAGTGGGGCAACATCACGATGGGCATCGATCTCATCCGGAAGAAACTGGGCAAACCCGCGTTCGGACTGACCCTTCCGCTCATCACCAAGTCGGACGGCACCAAGTTCGGCAAGACGGAGTCCGGCGCCGTGTGGTTGGACCCAAAAAAGACCAGTCCGTATCGGTTCTATCAGTTCTGGGTCAACGTGGACGACCGCGACGTGATCCGTTACCTGAAGCTCTTCACCTTCATCGGCCGGGATGAAGTCGAGGCGTTGGAAGCCCAGCACACGGCTGACCCGGGCAAGCGGGTGGCGCATCGGGCGCTGGCGAAGGCGATGACCGACCTGATCCACGGCGAAGCCGCCACCCAGGAGGTGATCCGGGCAAGCGAGGTGCTCTTCACCGGAAGCCCGCTGGATGGTTTGAGCGAGGAGACGTTCAACGACGTGGTCGGTGAAGTGCCCACGAGGAAACTGGAGTTGGCTGCGCTTGCCGGTGCCGGCATGGCGGTGGTGGATCTGTTCGTGGCTTCCGGCCTCTGCCCAAGCAAGGGACAGGCCCGCAAGGATCTGGAGGGGGGCGGACTCTATCTCAACAACGTTCGGCTGACGGAGTCCGGCCGGTGTGCGACCACGGCCGATCTGCTCTTCGGCAAGCACCTGCTGCTGCGGAAGGGCAAGCGCAACTATGTTGTCATGACCGTGGCCTGACGTGGGGGCCGGTTCACCGGGCCACTGCCCGGAAGAAGCGGCGGCCGGTCGTGCTGTCGAGCGGCAACGTCAGCGTGGCCGGGCCCGCGTTGGTCAGGGCAGGCGTCCACTGACCGAGTTCTTCGCCGGACTCCAGGACCCAGCCTTGGCCGGGAGCAGCCGAAAAACTGACCCTCAGTGTGTTTCCGGCCGGTTCGACCTGACTGAAGCGGAATTCGGGTTCCTCAGCATCTGCGCGTCCCGGCGAACCGCCGTCCAATCGGCTGGCGCGCCATGATTCCGGGGCGTTGAGATTGCTTGCACTTTCGGTCAACGGCACCAGGGAACGTCCGGTTCCATCGGCCGCGCTAGGCCAGGGCGCGACATCGTCGTAGGTCACTGAAAAGATGACCTCGCCTCCCGCGGAGGTCTTGAGCGTGAGCGTCTCTCCACCATTGGCGAGGTTGCCGTCGAACGGTCCGAACAACGGCACGGAATCCGCCAACTGGTGGTGGCTGCGGAAGCCGGCACGGTTGGTGGTCCCGATGAGCACCGCATACGTGCCGGGAGGCAGCGTGGTGTTGGTGGGGAAGGTGTAGTCGATTCCCGCCGTAAAGGTCGCTCCGTCGAGGCGCAGGGACTCGGTCGCGCTCAGGTTGCGCAGTTCCAGGAACTCAAATCCAGCGGGGGCCGGGTTATACATCAGTTCGGTGAGGCGGAGGTGGGCCACCAGGCCGGCGCCGTTGTCCGGTTCGCCGGCGGTGAATTCGACCGGTGAGGACCAGTTGCTCGCGCGGCCCAACGCATCGGTGAAACGCATGCGGGCGCGATAAAGCCGTCCAACCCGCAGGCTTTCCTGGGGCAGCACGACGGAGCCGGTTTCGGTGGTCAGTTCGGCGCTTTCCCACACCGGCGTGATTTCGTAGGGCAGCGGCTCGTCGGGCCGGTAAGCCGGATGATCAGGCCGGGTGACCTCGGCGACCCGGAACTTGACCGACCCGAACGCGGCATTGCCCGCGAAACGGGACGCGGTGAATTGCAGGCGGTTCACCGGAAACCCCGCCGGTCCGGCGTAGGTCAGGGTAGGCCGGATGGGTTTGCCCGGTTCCGCTGCCATGGTGTCGAGCGAGAACGCGGAATTGGTGCCCCGGTAACCGATGTATCGCTTCATCCACTCCGAAGCCCCAGCGAACGATTTGGAGACCCCGCCGGAGGCCCGTGGAAACTGGTAGTAAAGTCCCTGTCCGGCTTTGCCGGAGTTGACGAGGCTGCTGGCCATGACCGGGTGGTAATCCCATTGGGCTCGGTCCGCATCAATGAGCGAAACGACGTTGGTGCCCCGCACCAGGCGCACGTATTCGTCCACGAGCCGCCAGGCTTCATCCGTGTTCCACAGGAGATCCCGGAGCTCGCGGACCCGGTTGCGGAACTCGCGACTGATGTTGGGATAGCGTGGAGAGGTGGTGCCAAAGTTAGACAGCACCCGGCTCTTGAAGGGTTCATCGCCGCCTTGCTGGCCGCTGCGATACATGCTGTCGGCCCAGGTCAGGTCGAGATCCCAGACGACGGTCATCCACTGGCCGTTGTCCGGTTGGCGATAGAAGAAATAGTTTTTTCCGTCCGCGATGTCGTAGTGGTGGATCGCCTGAACGATGGCCTGATAGTTGTAGTAGGCCGGGAGGTTGAAGTTGGTTCGCCACCATGACTCGTCGAGGGTCGCGAGTTGGTTCTGGTAGGCGTTCTGAAAGGCCCGCAAGTCCGACTCATCCACCGGCCCGTCGGGGCCAAGGTTGTTCGCGTCGCCGCCGCCGCCTTCCATCTTGTAGAGGTTGCCGTCCGGAAGTCCGTGTTCGTCGAGAAACCGCCCATCCGGTTGTTCCAAGGCGAGGTAGAGACCCCAGAAGTCGCCGTTGAACTGGTCATTGGCCTTCGTTTCCTCCGCTTCGTCGATGATCCGGAACTGGACGAACGTGCTGTGCATGGCGGGTTGGCCCGCAAGCTGGAAAAGGCGGAAGCCGACGCTTTCAAAGAGGCCCTGCTCGCCCCGGAATCCGTAGTCGCCCTGCTGAATGCAGGCTCCGAGGTTCAGTTTGGTCCAGCCGGTGCGAAGCTTCCGGCCCCAGTTGTCGCGGGCCTGGAAATCGTGGCCGCGGTTGAAGTCGAACTTCCACATGTTCTTGCCCATCGCGTAACGCCACACGCCGCCCCGCGGACGCATGCGGATGTGGTCGTAAACCTCGCCGTCGTAAACCAGCGTTCCGTTCCAATGGTATTCGTCGCCCCGACTGCGGTCGCGCCAGGTGCAGTCCTCGACCGACTGCTTCTTGGCGATGAGATGATAGACCGGCAGCCGGTTCATTTCATTGGTCGGAATGCTGAAGGGCGGGGCAATCCCGGGGCGAATGCTGCCGGTCCAGGCGGGCACGCCGTCGTAAACGAACAGCGCGAAGTTCGGCTGTGGATCGTCAGAGTAAGGCGCGCGGACTTCGGCGCCGCGGCTGTCGGTGGCGACCATGCGGTAGCGGATCAATTGGCGATGACGGACGAACTCCGGAGGCACCGCCGCCGCGAACACATTGGTATCCGTCAGGGCGCGGGTCATCGGGAGGCTGATCCAGTTGGTCGCAAACGCCGAATCGGTGAGTTCGAGGTAGTTCCCGGGCGCCACGGCCTGAAGCTGAAGGACCACCGAGGCGACGCCGTCCGGATCGGTGACTTTGGCGGAAATCAACACCGGTTCGCCCGAGCGGGGCTGCCGCGGAAGATGGGTGACCTGCCGGATGGCGGGCGGAGCATTGTCGGCAAAGGTCACATTCTTGCGCCCGGGACTCGGGCCACGTTGGGCCGGTTGCTTGACGGTCCTGACCCGGCAGTCGAAGTAGCAGTCGGAACTGCCGCTGAGCGCCACATTCGCCAACTGCACGGCCATCACGTTTCGGCCGGGGCGAAGCAGTCCGGGGGGCAGGGCGACCTCGAAGGTTGCGAAAGAGGTGTCGTCCGGCCGATTCGAGGTGGCCGTGGCGGAGAAGGGGACTTCCTCGGCGGGCAGGCCGGCGCTGACCAAAAGGGTGCCGTTCAGCCAGAGCTTGAAGCCGTCGTCGTAGAGCGCCTCGAGGCGCAGCGCGGAGATCCCGTTCGTATCGGCAACCGAAACTTCCCGTCGTAGGAACACTTGGCGGTAGGCGCCGGACATGTCGGGTAGTGCGGTTCCGGGACGGACTCCCGAGGCGTCGGTGTCATAACCGACCGGAGCCGGGCCGGAATCCCAGCCGCTGTCGTCAAAGCCCAGATCCCGCCAAGCTGTGGTCGGGGTGGATGCTTCCGCCAAGCCTTTCCGATAACGCCAGCTTGCGCCCGTTTCGACCACTGTTCCGAGGGTGGATTCGGAATCGCCGATGATGGCACTTCGCCAGTGGCCGCCGAGATCGTTGTCCAGCGACGGATGGATCAGCTCAAGGGACAGCCCGGGAGCATCACCCACGGTTGGCCAAGGGAAGCCCAAGCCATAGTCCACCTGGTCGGCCACCCGACCGGCGGAATCCGCGAGGACAATCCGCTCCCCGTCGCCTGCGAGCCTGCCCAGCCACGGACCAAACGCGCCGTTGAATCCAAACTTCCGGGAAAGCGCCTCCGGGTCTTGCGCAGCGACCACGAAACCCCCAGCGGGAATCACGGTGCCGGCCGGGAAGGTGAAATCCACTCCCGAGCTGAGGCGCCAGCCGGAGAGGTCAACTTCGGCGGCCCCGGCGTTGTGCAGTTCTATGAACTCGACCCGCTCCTGCTTGATGTCCGGAGCCGGGTGGATTTCGTTGATGACGACCTGTGCATGGCAGCAGAGCGCCACCCAACCGAGCACGACCGCGGGGAACCTCATGGCGGAACCATCGGCGCAGGAGTGCTCACCGGCAAGCACTCCGCCGCATTCGGCCGGATCAGAGCAGGTCTTTGAGCATGGCCTGTTCCGCGGGACGGAGCCGGGCAACGTTCACTTCGCGCGCTGCCTTTCGGGCGGCTTCCCGTTGCTCGTTGGCCTCCAGCACCAGCGCATGGACGAGCTGCATTCGGGGTGAACGACTCTTGGGGACCACATTGGCTGCCTGAATCAACTCGGAAGCCTTGGCGCTGCGGCCCAGCTTGAGCTCTGCCATGGCCAAGGCGTAGGCCCAGACCGGATTGGCGGGTGCTTTCTCATGCAGGCGGGAGAGCACCGTGAGCGCCTCGGGCAGATCCTGCCCGGCTACCAGATTGGCCCAGGCAAACTCGGCGGCCAAGTTGTCGTCATTGGGAAACACGCGGACGAGCCGACCGGCGACCTCGCGGAGCTTGAACTGGTCTTCTAAGCGGCTCAGCAGGCGGAGGCACTCCCGGCTGGCCTCAATCGCCGCGCCCGGTTCCGCCGCGATTCGCTGATAAACATCCACCGCGACCTCAGGCAAACCCGCAGCCTCGGCCTGCTCAGCCAGAATGCGGGCATCGATGATCGAGACCTCCTTGACCGAGCCCAGATTGCGAAACTGCGCCTCAGCTTCGGCTTTGTTTCCCCGGGCCATGGCCAAACGGGCCCGGAAACCGGCGGTGAGAACCTTCCCGATGCTCGGCTCTCCACCGGCCAGGAAACGTTCCAAATCGTCCCACTTCTCCGACGCCGCCAAAACGGCCGAGTAAAGCGGTGCCACACTCGCGTTCGTTTGGGCAACGGTTGCGGGAACCTCCTTGAGGATGGGATCAAGATGGCGCCCGCTGGCGCCCCAACCGATCACCGTGGCCAAACCGACCGTGGGATCTTCCCGCAAATAGCGCCGAAGCGCTTCGGCCACGATTACGCTTCCGTTTCCGGGACTCTGACGCTGGCGGAGATCATAGATCAGCATCTCATCCTCCAGCACCCGGTTCGTCCTGGACTCGATCTGTTTCTGGAGCACCGCCATCTCCGCCTTGGTCAGGTTGGGAGAGCGAGCGATCCGGTTCTGGGCGGCTCGGCTTTCGGGACGCTGGCTGATGGCCAGGCTGAACAGCAGCTTTCTGCCTTCGTCCTGATACTTGCCGCCCCGGAGATCATCCATCAGCAAAGAGCCGAGAGTAAGCTGGAACCAGGTGTTGGTGGGGTCGGCCTTGAGAGCCAGTGCGGAGGCTTTGATCGCCCGCTCGACGTCGCCCGCCAGCAGATGGTTTTCGACCAGGTATCGCAGCGCCAACGTGTCGTTGCTGTTCGCGAGCAGCATTTCCCGCAGCACTTCCCTGGCCGGTTGTAGACGTTTCGTCGAGTGCGCCAGATTGATGAGGTTGGTTCTTTCCTCCAGGCCCGCGCCTGGGATGCCGAGCAGCATCCGATAATAGTTGATGCCGGCAGGATCGCTGCGCTGGCGACAATACTCGGCAGCGGCGCGCAGTGTTTCCGGTTCCTTCGGCGCCATGGCCAATGCCGTCTTCACCTTGGCGCCCGCAATCACAAGGTCGCCTTTGCGCAGGGCCGACATGGCTTCGGCGGCATTTTGCCGTCCGCGCGCGAGCTTGATTTTCGGGTAGGCCAGCTTGGCGCCGACTGCCAGCAGCGCGAGCGCCACGGCGCTGCCGAGGCCGATCATCCAGATTCGCCGAGTCCGGTTCCGGCGTTCTGCGCGCGACGATGAGGAACGCTCGGTTCCGGAATTCCCGCCGGAGTTTTCGCGGTTTGTCTGAGGGGCGCTCATGAATTCATTTCGGCTGTTTGGCAACGTCGGCAGGGGCGTCCGCACTCCACTGGACCAAGTCGGGAAAGAGACGCTCCACAAGTTGTGGCATTGGCTCTGGCTCGCCCCGATACGGCACGAAAACCGAAAGGATTTCAATGCCCATGAGGTGGCGGCTGCTGGGCCAGGGATGATAGACCTCGGGAAGGGCCGTCAGCTTGTTGGAGTAGTCCATCTCGACGGCAGTTCCATTCCGCCAAACGCCCCAGACTGACAGGGCCTTGATGCCGGGCTTTTCGAAGCGGAAGGAGTAAAACTGGCACTGCCGTCCGTTGAGATTGAGCGTCACCTTCTCGACCTCGCCAGCGGGCTTCCATCCTTGGCCAGGCATGCAGATGTCGGGGCGGTGGTGCAGGGCGGTCTTGGTCTGCGGGCCGGGCTTCCAAAACAGGTGACTTACGGTGACACCGGCCTCCGTCGGTGCCAACGGGGTCCGGCGTCGCAGCGATTCCATCTCAGTCACCCCCAGTTCGCGCATCACCTGTTCATCGGGAGCGGTTTCCTCGTTGCCGGAATCCTTGGCCAGCTTCAGGTGCAGATAAGGTTTGGTCTGGGGCGAGACTGAGAACTGCAGCGCGAAATACCAGGCGTGGACTCCGATGAACGATCCCACCGTGATGGCCGCCAAGGGCCGGAAATCCGGCAGCCGATGCCAGCGCAGGCCACCGACTTTGCCCCGCCAGTCGGAAAATCCAGCCGGCCACGGCGCGATGACTTTTCCCTCCAAGACCTTTCCGAGAACCCAGATCAGGATGTAGAGGCTATACATGGCCACGTTGCCGGCCATGTCGTGAACCTTGTGCATCGCGTCAGTTCCACCGTGTTCGGTGACCCAGGACAGATAAAAGGTTCGGCCGAGGTTGCTGAAAAGGGCCAGCAATATTCCGCCGGTGACCAGCACGGTCCTGCGGGTGCGATTCAGCATGAGGAGCTCCCCGACGGCCAGGCTCACCATCAGTCCAGATTGAAGCGAACGGATGCCGCTGCACGCTTCCACGATGCCCACCGTGCCCTTGGTCAGGTGTAGGACCGCGCCTTCCAAAACCACCGGAATGCCCATCCACAGCATGATCTCGGTTACGATCATCGCCACGACGCGAGCCAGTTCCTGTTGCAAGGGCAGGGCAATCTTGGCGGGCCACGGCACGGCGGTCAGGAAGAACAGGACCGGGAACATGATCAGCACCGCCAATCGCCGCCCGCCCAGCCACCAGGCCCCCAGCAGCGAGAAGAACACTTTCGCGAGGTTGATCGCCCAAAGCACAATTCCGGAGTTGTGATACTCGGCCCGATACACCTCGAGGGGGAACAGGCCCAGTCCGATGACCGCGAGCAACCACGGGGAAACCCTGGACCGTTTCCGTTCGTCATCGCGGCTGATCTCTGTCCAGAACTCCGGTGTCTGCTCCGCCAGTCGGCGCCAGAGGAAGAAAAACATCAGGAACGGAACCACCCAGCCGTAGGAGTAGTTGGGGTCCCGCTCCCACCAGGGCATGCACACGATGATGGACCAACCCCACAGGAGGACTTCGACCGCCGTAAAGGCCCAGTTGGACCAAATAGGCGCCAGCAAGCGGCCGGCGGCCGGCGCGGACTCGGCGGAGACCGGGGCGTTGTTCATGTGCGGAGGTGGTAACGTATGCGGTGCCGGGCGGTCAAAACGAAGTGACCGCCAATCCGCTGCCTACATCGGCGGCGAAGGCGGCCACTTGAGCTTCCCGGGTTTCAGTTCCCAGCCAGATAAGCCATCAGGTCCCGCAGTTCACGCTTGGTCAGAAGCTCGCCAAAGCCTTCTGGCATACCGCTCAGTCCTTTCTCTCGGCTCTCGATGTCCGCCTTCTTTACCTTCACGAGGCCGTCTTCCGGCGAGTTGATTTCCAGAGTATCCCCGGTTTCAGATTTGATCACGCCGGCATAAGCATTGCCGTTCTTCAGGGTGACCAGCACGGTTTCAAAGCCTTGGGCGATCGCGGCATTGGGGAAGAGGATGGACTGGAGCACGTAGTCCAAACCCTTCTTGGCGGCCAGTCCGGTCAGTTCTGGTCCCACTTCGCCGCCTTCGCCGCCGACCTTGTGACAGCGGAGACAGCTCACTTCGGCCTTTTCGAAGAAGACCTTCTTGCCGTCCTCGGCGTTCCCCCCCGCCAACGCGACCTTCCACGGGGTGAAGTCGAAGTCCGACTTCTTGGCGTTGGCAGCGGTCCATTTTTCGACCAGCGCCTTGAGGGCAGGCCGGGCGGCGGCGGCGTCCAGGACATCCAGGTGCAGTTCAGCGGGAACCTTGCCCGCCAGCACCTCGGTGAGCCATTTGCCGACCACTTCGTCCGCCGCAGCGCCTGGAACTTTGGCCAAGGCGGCCAAGGCATTTTGCTTCTCCGACACGGAGCCGGAGGCCAGGACGCTGGCCAGTTTGGCGGTGGGATCCGCCGGGGCGGCACCTGTGGCTGCCACAGCAACCGGGGGCGCATCCACGGACAACTTCAGGGCCGCCTTACGCAGGAACTCTTCCTCGTCGTTCTGCGCGGCAGCGAGGGCCGGACCGTATTCGGGTGTCTGCAGCTTGGAGAGCGCGGTCAAGGCCGCCGCGCGGCTGCGGGCGGTGGCCTCCTTGTTGGCCACCAATTTCGCCAAAGCTGCCGAAGCGTCCTTGACCTGCAGTTCACCCGCGGCGGTCGCGGCCGCCTGCCGCACCCGTTCTGGGGCGGAGGCGAGCAAACCGCTAATGACCGGTTTCACCGCGTCGCCGGGCACGGCGGCGTTGCGGGCAAACGCGGTCGGACGCCAGAGGCCGGAAATGCGGTCGCGTCCGCCGTTCTTGGGCCAGGCGGCCAGGGCCTCCAATGCTTCGGCGCGCTGCACTTCGCTGCCGGTGTCGCGGATGGCGAATTCTGCGAGGGCCTTCGCGGTGTTCGTGGTGCCGAAGCGGTAGTTCGCGTTCACCACGCGGCGCACGAGGGCATCGTTCTTGGAGTCGAGCGGTTTGGTGATCAGCGCCGCGAGGTTTTCCATCGCGCCGGGAATCGGCTCGTCATTGATGGCCCGGGCCGCCTCGGTGACGATTTTGGGATTGACGTCAGTGAGGAAGGCCGAGATTTCGTTGCGTTGCAGCCGCCGCATGGCGAGCAGGGCGCCGAGACGCACAGAGTCGTGGGCGTCCGTGGCGGCCGTTTGGAGCGCGTCGAAGTCATTACAGGCGACCAGCGCGGTCACCGCCGCGTGACGGACATGCGGGTCCTTGTCGGCGTTGGCCTTGAGGACGGAAACGATCGCGGGAACGGCTTCACGCCGGCCCAGCTTGCCGAGGGCGATGGTGCCCAGGGCCTGAACGTGGGCGTCGGAATCAGCCGAGAGCTTCACGAGCGCGTCGTAAGCGGACGGATATCTCGCGTCACCTAGCAATCGGGCGACATTGGCGCGGACGTGGGCATTCGGATCGCCGGCCAACGTGACGACGGTTTCCAGCGCCTCGGATTTGGCACCGCGGGCGGTGGCCCTGCTGTTGTGGGCGATTTGGCCGAGGCCCCAGATCGAGTGCAGCCGGGCGTGCAGACTGGTGGACGACTTAGCGAGCTTGGCCAGGGCGGATGTCTGCCTTTCGCCGCGGCCGGCCAGCTCAAACTGGGCGGCCTGCCGGACCCGGTAGTTTGCATGGGCGAGCAGCTTCAGGAGTTCACCGTCCTTCTTGGCGGAGAAATCGGAGGCGAGCAGCTTCTGGGTTTCCTTCACGATCGGGGCATTGATCGTGTTCGGGTCAAACATCCGGTAGATGCGTCCTTTTCCCACTGGTTCCCAGCCGTCCACCCAGTCGAGCACCCAATACGCGCCGTCCGGACCCCAGGTGCCGTCAGTCGCCTCGACCGCCCAGATCATCTTCTTGTCCTCGACGATCTCGAAGCTCGCGCCCTTGGGCTGGTGCTTGAACTGCATGATCCCCGAACCGCTGCCGCTGCCACGGAAGTCGCAGAGCGTGAACGTGCCCTGCCATTCTGCGCCCAGTCCGGTGCCGGGATAGTAGGCGTTGCCGCTCGGTCCGGCGGTGATGTTCTTGATCGGTGGCGTGATGTAGGCCGGATGCGAATCGTTCTGCGGAGCCCACATCTTTTCCATGTTCCACGGGCCGCGGGGCATCGGGGCATCGGAACGCTCGATGAACTGCCAGCCGATGCGCCAGCCGCTGTCGCCGCCCTCGATCAGGTAGGTCCAGCGCGCTTGGTCGCCACCGTCGGAGTTGTTGTCGCCGGTGAACAGGTTGCCCCATTCGTCGAAGACCAGTTCCTGCGGATTGCGGAGGCCCTTGTAAACCATCTCGATCTCGGAGCCGTCCGCGTTGCAGCGGAAGACGGCGCCGCAATCGGGCGTGCCCACCTCGCCGTTGGGCGTCTTCAGCACGGAGGCACGGTCGCCGATGCTGAAGTAGAGTTTTCCGTCCGGACCCCAGGTCAGGCCGTGGAGGTCATGACCGAGGAAGCCGACCCGAACGCCATGGCCGTAGCTGATGCTGCGGCGGGCGTCCGCGAGGCCGTCGAGGTTGTCGTCGCGCAGATGCCAGACGTTCGGAATGTTGGCGAAATAGACATCCTTGCCGCGGGCCAGCACGCCGGAAGCCACGCCGTCGAGCGGGGTGGCAAAGTTTTCGGCGAACACCTTCGACACGGTGGCCCGGCCGGTGCCGGTTTCGTCGCGGAGGTAACGGACGCGCTCGGTGTTCTTGTAGTAGGCCTTCATGCCTTCCTCGCCGAGTTGGCGCTTCATCATCGCGAGGCGGTCATCCACCGAGCGGCAGGCGAGATCCTCGTCGAGCCAGGGCATGATGCCGCGGATGTCGGGCACGCCGCGCCAGGCCCGGAACGATTCGGCGACGAACACCCGGCCATCGTTGGCGATGTCGAACGCCACCCCGTGGGCGACGTCCGGTTCCGTGGCCCAGAGCTCCACCTTCCAGCCCGGCGGCACTTGGAAGCGCTTGATGTTCTTCTCCCCCTCGTCGGAACGCGGCGCGAGTTTGGGCGCCTCGAAACTGCCCTGCGGACCGAGCTTGTGCTGGCCGAAGACGCTGGTGGCGGCGGAAAGGGCAAGGGCGCCGAGCACGGCACGGCGCAGCAAGGAGCGGACGGAATCAGGCATAAAGGACGCGGGACGATATGGCGGTCGCCTTCCGACGCAAGGCGCGGCTTTGTCCGGGGGTCCTGTGCGTGCGCTAACGCCAGCGAACGTCCTTCACGAAGCGGAGCAGGTCGGCCAGTTCCTGGCGGGTGAGCTGTTCATCCAGCCCGCCCGGCATCACGCTGACGGTTCCGGGGCGGAGGTCCTCGATCTCGGTGCGGCGGATTCGCTGGATCGCGCCGGGGCCGGTGAGCAGGTGGACCTCTTCCGCCGATTCGTGCCGCACGAGGCCGTTGACCTGATCGCCACCCTTGAGCGTGACCAGGCTGGGCTCATAGCTGCGGACAAAACTCGCGCTCGGGAAGACGATGGCTTCCAGCAGGTCGCGCTCGGTTCGGACTTCGCCGATCTTGGTCAGCTCCGGGCCGACGTCGCCGCCAAGATAGCCGATGCGGTGGCACGCGGAGCACGCCGCTTTGGGCCCGTTGAAGACCGCCTGGCCGCGCCGCTGGTCGCCGCCGAGTTGCTGAAGTTCCGCGAGGAGGGAATCCAGTTTGGCGGCCTGCTTGCCCGCGTCGGCATCCAGGCTGGCAAGGAACGCGTCCGCGGATTTCTGCACGGCCGCGGGAAATTTGGCGAAATGCGGTTTCAGCTGGCTGGGGTGCAGGGCCTTGGCGCTCTTGGCCTGGCCCAAAGTCTCCACCAACCGGAGGCCCAGCGACTCATCGCCGCCGCCGTCGAAGGCGCCCAGCAGGCGGTTCAGTTCCAGCGGACCGGCGGTGGGCACGGACTTGAGCAATTCATTCAGCTGGGCGGGTTCGAGCTTCGCCCGAGCCAACACTCCGGCAGCGGCCGAGCGCAGGGCAGGGGGAAATTCAGCGGCCAGCTGCGAGCGGGTAAAGGCGAACTCGGGGTCGCCCAGCGTCGCCCCGCCGGGCAACGCAGCGAGCGCATCGAGCCGCTGACCGGCGGCAAGGGAATCGGTGGTCGCCAGCTTGCGCAGGGCGGACTGGAGGGCCGAATCGCCGTTCAAGACGCGCGCGGCACGAATGGCTGCGCCCAGGAGCGGCGGCTGTTCCAGCGCCCGGAGAACCGCGGTTTTCCAGGCGGCCGGCGTTTCCTTGAGACTGGCGCCGGCGATGGCTTCCAGCGCGGCCTGGCGGGTCGCCGTCGCAAGGTCGGCTTCGGTCACGAGGTCACCGAGCACCTGCCGGCCGACGTCGTGATGAGTCAGCAGGTGAAGCTGGCCGCGAAGGCGATCGAGGTGCTCGGGCGTGGCGTTGGGTGCCTTTAGCTGGTTGAAGAACCAGCTGGCGAGATCGCCGCCCCATTCCGGATGCCGCCCCAGAATCCACAGCGCGGCGGAGCGGAGGCGTTCGTCCGCCGCGGTGACGAAGCGCACGACTTCGCCCGGCTTGAGCCCGCCGTTCGGCATCTGGTCCAACGCGATCAGGGCGGCCCGCTGGTTGATGGCCTGGCTGTGATTGAAGCCCATGCGGGTGGTCTCGGGATGGCCGATTTCCGCCAGCGCCATGATCGCGGAATGTTCCAGGAAAGGGTCGTTGGCCGCCGACTTCGCGGGCTCATTCTGGAACGGATTGAACGCCATCATCGCCATCTGCCCAACCGCAGTCCGGCCGAACGCCTCGAACGCGACCCGCAGGGTGGGCGGATTCGTCTGGTTGAGTTCGCCGGCGACGACGCCCATCGCGGGCGATATCCGGAAAATGGCGATGGCCTTGAGCGCGGTGCGGATCACCGTTTCGTCCGTCTCGGTGCGGAACAGGTTGGCGATGGTCCGTTTGGCGGTGAGGTCGTTGATCTGGGCCAGTGCCCACACGGCGTTGCGGCGGACATCGGGTGAGGCGGCCTTGAGCTGCACCTGGAGCAGGGGCAGGGCGTTGGTGCCCATGGCGGCGAGCATCTGCACGGCGCGGTTGCGGACGGCCGGCCGGTCGTCGCCGAGCCGGCTGGCAATCTGGGCGACGGCGCCCTCGCCCCAGTTCGCATTCAGCCCCCGCGGGTCGGCGGGCGGAGTCGCTCCGGTTTTGCGGACCCGGTAGATGGCGCCCAGCACGTCCGGCTTCGCGAGCTGGGAGCTGGGGCAACACAGCTTATACCAGCCGCCGGTGTCCACCACCAGCAGGCTGCCGTCGGCGTCCTCCAGCACGTCGGTTGGATGGAAGTCCACATCGTCGCTCACGAGGAAGTCGTGGTCTTCGGAGCCGAACGACGCCCCGTTGAAGTGCAGGACATGGCGGGTGACCCGGTGAAGGTTGAAGGTCGTGGCGAACAGGTTGTCGCGGTATTCCGCGCCAAACACCTCGCTTTCGTAACGCGTCAGGCCGCATTCGGCTGCAGGGCCGGCCTGGTAAAACGGATGCAGCAGGTCCGGTCCGGTGCGCTTCACGCGGCCGTCGGTGAGCACGTCGTTGACCTTGCCGTAAACACCGCCGTAAACGGCGTGGGCGATGCCGTCACGGAAACCGGGTTCGCTGAAGTCGATGAACGTGCTGGTGAAGATCGCCTCGCCTTCCGCGGTGAAGGCCACTTCCACCGGGTTGTCCATGCCGCCGGACATGATCACGTCCAGGCCCGTGCCGTCGGGGCGCATCCGGTAGATGTGCGCGGCGCGGTCCTTGAGTTCCTGGCCGTTGCCCAGCTTGTGGGTCTGCTCCGAGAAGGCGCCCTTGGTCCAGTAGATGAAACCGTCGGGCCCCAGATACGGGCCGTGGATGTCATTGGCACAGCCGGTCAGGGTGCCGCCCTTGAACCACTCTTCGCGTTGCTCCGCCTTGCCGTCGCCGTCGCTGTCGCGGAAGCGCCAGATGCTGGGCGGAGCCGCCACATAGACCCAGCCGTCATGCCAGAGGCAGCCCTGTGGAAACATCACCTTGTCGGCGAACTCGGTGGCGGTGTCGAAAACGCCATCGTTGTCCTTGTCTTCGAGCCGCACGACTCGGGCGCCGGGATGCTTCAGTTGTTCCGCCGGGGCCTCGTTCGAGCCGTCCGACTCGGTCACGTAAAGCCGCCCCTGATCGTCGAAGCTGGCGCTGATCGGCCGCGCCACGAGGTTTGTGGCGGTCACCCGCTGCACCGTGAACCCGTCCGGCAAGGTGAACTTGCGGCCATCCAGGGTGAATTCGGCGGCGAACACGGGACCGGACGCCAGCGCGACGGCGAGCAGGACACGGGAAAACGACATGCCGGGGATGTTGGCGGGAATGCCCGGACCGCAAAGAAAATTTCCGATGCCGCTCGCCGCCCGTTCCGGGGGCTTCAGAGCGGAAGCTTCGGCGCCCCTTCGTGAAACCGTCGCAGATCCACGTCGCCGGCCTTTACGGTCTGGCTCTGGATCCAGGGTGGCATTTTGCCGATCCGCTTGGAATCGGGGGAAATCAGCTTCCAGCTCTCCGCGTGTCCGTCGGCAAAGCTCAGCGTCAGGGCGCCCGCGTGCCGGACGCCGGGAAAATCCACCCACAGCCATTCGCCCGGCTGGGTGACCACAAAGCGGGCGTTCTCGATACTGTGCTCATGCTCATCCAGGAAGACATACGCCTGGCTGGGCGCGGGCCGGACGATCTGGCTGAGCTTGTGCCAGCAGGAACGGTCCCGGGGATCGGGCGTGTCGTTCATGTAGGCATTCATCGAGACGCTGCGGGTGCGGCGGACGCGGCCGCGATCCAGCACGGTCGAGTTGTCCGCCGGACATTTGTAGATTCCGACGGAGCGGTTGTAAGGGAACAGGAGGCCCTTCTGGATGTTGGTCGTCGTCAGGTCCGTGTAGGCGTTGCCCACCACCCAGGTGCGGGCGGTCGCATTCGCACCCTGCCGGCCGCCGGTAAGGATCGTCTCGTTCGGTGGCAGTTCGTCCCGGAAGTCGTCCACGTAAAGCAGCCACGCCAGATTGAGCTGCCGGTAGTTGCTCAGGCACTGGGTCTGGGAAGCCTTGCTCTTGGCCTTGCTCAGCGCCGGCAGGAGCATGCCCGCAAGGATCGCAATGATGGCGATGACCACGAGCAATTCGATCAGTGTGAATCCACCGCGGCGGCTCTGATTTCCCAAGCCCATGCCGGGGAGACTGGGCAGGTGAGTCGCCGGGAGGAAGCCTCCGAATCGGATGCACACGAAAGTTTCCGGGGCTTGCCGAACCGATCCTCCGATTGCTTTCATGCGTGGCAAACCCTTTGAGCTCAAGCGCGACGCGGAAGGCAGACGGGCAACAGGGTAGGGGGGCGAATCAGGCGGAAAATGGTGCCAGGGGGGAGAATCGAACTCCCGACCAAGGGCTTATGAGTCCCCTGCTCTACCGCTGAGCTACCCTGGCGCGAAAAGCGGGCGGATAAATAGATTCGGCCTGCGGACGGGGCAAGCGGTTTCTCCACGGGCTGCGCGGTGACGGGGCAGGTCAAAACGGACAGTTCAACGCACGGCAAGCGTTCGTGGCCCAGGGGCGCCTGCGAATGTAGCCCGGGGAATCAGCGGCTCGATTGGGGAAGGGACTGGGAACCTGTGGCGATCAGTTTCAAGGCTTCATCCCGGGTGCTGGGCGCGGAAATCATGCGCGCCACCTCCAAGCCGCCTTCGACCTGATTGGCCTTGGCAAGCCAGACTGCTGCCGCTGCGGCGTGGCGATCGTGGTCCGAGGGCGAGGCGATGTTCCGGATGGCCTTGGCTGTGACGGCGCTTTCGCCTGCTGCGGCCGCGTCCTCCGCCAGCTTGCCCAGCGCCTCGTCCCGCGTGCTGGGAGACGCGATTTCCAGGGCGGCGACCAGCCTGACCTCGAATTCCTTGGTGTGGGTCGTCGCTGCCGGCGGTGCGGGTGCAACGGCCTGGCTGTTACCGGAATCCGTTGGCCGGCAGCCGGCGAACAGGATCAGGCTCATGGCGGCCGCGAAGAGCGCGGGGGAATTCATCGGCCGGAGACTGCCGGCCATATGCCGCGCCCGCCAAGTTGAACTTCGGGATGGCGGCGCGATGGCGCCGGGCCGCACCTTCAGCCGTGGGGCGATTGGCCCCGTTCGTGGGCGTGACTTGGCGGAACGTTGGCCGCAAATTGCGCGCGCAACACCGTTTTCCCATGAGCAAGAAATTTAACGTCGGCGTCATCGGCCATGGCTGGGTGGCCACCGCGCACATCCCCGCCATCAACGCCACCGGCAAGGCCCAGGTCACCGCGGTTTACAGCTCGCGTCCGCTCGACGACGCCGAGTTGAGCGCGAAATACGGTTCACCCGTGAAGGGCTACAGCGACCTCGGCCGGATGCTGGCCGATCCGTCCATCGATGTGATCACGGTGTGCAGCTACCCGTTCGACCACGCCAAACAGGTCATCGCTGCGGCCAAGGCCGGCAAACACCTCATCATCGAGAAACCGCTCGCGCTGTCCTGGAAGGACTGCCTGGCCATGGACCGGGCGATCCGCGAGGCCGGCGTGAAGACGTGCGTGTGTTTCGAGTGCCGCTGGTCGAGCCAGTTCCTCGCGACCAAGGCCGTCATTGACCAGGGCCTGCTCGGCGAACTGCACTACGGCGAGATTGATTACTACCACGGCATCGGACCGTGGTATGGGCAGTTCCGCTGGAACACCCGCAAGGACGCCGGCGGCAGCTCCCTGCTGACGGCCGGTTGCCATGCACTCGACGCGTTGTTGCTGTGCTTGGGCGACGATGTTGCCGAGGTCACCAGCTATGACACTAAGTCGCGGAGCAAGATCTTCGAGCCCTACGAATACACGACGAGCAGCGTCACGATCCTGAAGTTCAAGAGCGGCAAGATCGGGAAGTGCGCCGCCGTGGTGGACTGCCTCCAGCCCTACTATTTCCACACTCACCTGTGCGGCAGCGAGGGCAGCCTGCTCGACAACAGATTCCACTCCCAAAAGCTGCACACCAACAAGGCCCGCTGGAGCGAATTGTCCATGAAGATGCTCGATTCCGGCGACGTGAGCGACCATCCCTACCAGACCCAGTTCGATGCCTTTTTCACCGCTCTCACCGCCGGGAAGGAGATGCCGCTGACCAGCTTCCGGGAATCGCTCAAAACCCATGAAGTGATCTTCGCGGCCGACAAGTCGGCGAAGACGGGAAAAACGGTGAAGCTTTGAGCAGTGGTGCCCGCGGCTTTTCTGCGGGCGCAATGCTAAGGCAGCCACCAAACCCCGCGCGCTGCGTCGGCGAAATGGGTGTGAAACACCCGGTCGGCATAAAGCCAGAAGACCGTCATGATCACGGCGGAAACGAAGCAGTATGCCATGGCCGCCGTTGTGGAAATGCCCCGGCGGGCGGCGAGCCACAAGAGCGCCGCCCCGCCCAGCACAATTCCGGGAAACGCATGATTCAGGGCAAACGCCAGGGGTTCTGCGATGGCGTTACCGCAAAAGGGGAAAGTTCCGGTTCCAGCAGGTGGGTGGGAGAAACGGTTCGCTTCACGGCTCGATATCACCGCGGCGACAGGAAGAGTGATCCATGAGGCCCACACGATTACCCAAGCGAGGAGTCGGAACCACTTCATGGGAGGTTGGACGGCGCTGGGGCGTCTGGCTCACGCTCCCATTGTCCTGTGCCTGGAACATCGCAGGCGTGCCTTTCCACGGGCCCATCCGTTCATCCGTATCTCCGGTCGGAGCCGTGTGGCTCAATCGCACCTCTCCGATGGCCGCGGTGTCGCATTTCTGCCGTGCTGCTGCGACCTCCTTGTGCGTTGCAGTTCGGTTCCGGGTGGCCAACCTTCGCTTCCGTAGGCGCTGCGAGTGCGTCTCCTTTTTCTGTTATGCGGGTTTACGCTTCCCTGATCGCGGTTGTTTCCTTGTCCGCCGCCGGCTGCAAGTGTCCTAGCCGAACCGCTGACATCACCGCCGCCATTCAGCCCGCCGGTGATGTTTCGCCGGCCGCGGGTGGCTATTCCGCGGCCAGGGCAACGGATGCCGATGTCGTCAAGGCGGCCAAGTTCGCCGTCAGTGCCCGGTCGAAGTCGGAGCCAGGGGCGATCCTCGTTCTGGACCGGGTCGTTTCGGCACAGCAACAGGTCGTGGCCGGCCTCAACTATCGGATGGTCCTCACCGTGAAGCAGAACGGCGCGAGCCGGACTGCGGAGGCCGTGGTGTGGTGGCAATCGTGGAACCCGGACCAGCCCTACACCTTGACTTCGTGGACCTGGCAGTAGTGCCGGCGAAGCCGGCCGGAGTGCCGATGGTCAGACGCTGCCGAAGCGGCGGTGGCGTCGGGCGTATTCCTCCAGCGCCTCGAAGAACTGGGCCTTGCGGAAGTCGGGCCAGAGCGTCTGCGTCACCACGAATTCGGCGTAGCTGATCTGCCAGAGCAGGAAGTTGCTGACCCGCATCTCCCCGCTGGTGCGGATCAGCAGGTCGGGATCGGGGAAGTGCCGCGTGTAGAGGTGCTCGGCGATGGCGCGCTCGTTGATCTCGGCGGGATCCAGTTGCCCGGACTTCACCTTGGCCGCGATGGCGCGGGTGGCCTCGACCAGTTCGGTGCGGCCGCCGTAACTGAGGGCCAGCACGAGGGTCAGGCCATTGTTCTTCGCGAGGGCGGCCTTGGTCTTCTCGAGCTGCTGCTGGACCGCTTCGGGTAGCCGCCAGATCTGGCCGACGGCTTCCAAGCGGACGTTGTTCCGGTTGAGTTCGCCGATCTCGTTCTTCAGGAAACGGGCGAGATACTTCATCAGCGTATCCACCTCGTCCTTGGGGCGGTTCCAGTTCTCAACCGAGAACGCGTAGAGGGTCAGGTATTTGACGCCGACCTCACCGCACGCCCGCACGATGGCGCGCACCGACTCCACGCCATTGCGATGGCCCTCAACCCGCGGCATGCCGCGCTGTTTCGCCCAACGCCCGTTGCCATCCATGATGATGGCAACGTGAGTCGGAAGATTCGCCACCGCGGCCGGCGAAAGCTTGGGGTCGGAGCTCACTTGGTTTGTCGGGATAAGACCGGCGGCAAGTCCGCGCGTTCACGCGCCGTTCAGTTCACAGGAACATCGTCTGCTCGCGCCCCGGTCCGACGGACGCGATCTTCAGCTTCGCGCCGGACAGTTCCGCGATGGCCTTGAGGTAGGTGCGACATTTCGCCGGCAGCTTCTTCCATTCGGTGATCTGGTCGGTCGGCGTGCACCAGCCCTCGAACTCGGCATAGATCGGCTCCACCCGCGCGAGATCATCGAGATCGTTGGGCAGGTGGTTCAGCGTCTTGCCATTGAGCCGGTAGGCGATGACGACCTTGATGTTCTCCACCGTGTCGAGGCCGTCGGTATTGGTGATCGCGAGCTCGTCGATGCCGTTGACCATCGCGGCGTGCCGGGTGACGACGGAGTCAAACCAGCCGCAGCGGCGGGCCCGCCCGGTGGTGGAGCCGAACTCGCGGCCCATGCCGTGGAGCAGGTCGGAGATCTCCTGGCTTTCGCTGGGGAAGGGGCCCTCGCCGACGCGGGTTGTGTAGGCTTTCATCACGCCGACCACGCGGTCCATGCGGTGGGGCGGCACGCCGGAGCCGGTGCAGGCGCCGCCGGCGGTGGTGTTCGACGACGTGACATAGGGATACGTGCCGTGGTCGATGTCCAGGAAGGTTCCCTGGGCGCCCTCGAAGAGGATGTGCTTGTCCTGCCGCATCGCCTCGTGGAGCAGCACGACGGTGTTGGTGACGTAAGGCTTCAGCCGGTCACCGGCCGCCCGGTAGGCGTCGTGAACCTTCTGGTAGGACAGCGGCTTGGCACCCAGCGCCTTGAGCACCGCGTTGTTCTCCTTGATGCGATCCTTGAGCTTGGCCGCAAAGCGTTCCGGGTTGATCAGGTCGATCATCCGCAGGCCGACGCGGGCAACCTTGTCGCCGTAGGCGGGGCCGATGCCTCGTTTGGTCGTGCCGATCTTGTTCTTGCCCTTGAGCACCTCGCGCTGGGCGTCTAGTTCGCGGTGGTAGGGCAGGACGAGGTGGGCGGTTTCGCTGATGAAGAACTTGCCCTCAACCTTCACGTTAAGCTTTTCGAGACCGTCGAGCTCGCCGACCAGCGCGACCGGGTCCACCACCACGCCGTTGCCGACGACGTTGGTCTTCCCCTTCCAGAGGATGCCGGAGGGGATAAGGTGGAGGACGTATTTGGTCTTGCCGACCCAGACCGTATGCCCGGCGTTGTTGCCGCCCTGCGTGCGGACGACGACGTCCGCCTGCTCGGTGAGCACGTCGATGATCTTGCCTTTGCCTTCGTCGCCCCATTGGGCGCCGACGAGAATCGTGTTGGCCATGTGTGCGTGACTTGGAAAAGAAAACGCCCCGAACGTAAATTCGGGGCGCTCCGGTATTTACCGGGGGAACCTAGCGGGATGGCAAATCGCCCGTCAATCCGACGGTTCGCCGGTGTCGGGCTCAAAACGTCAGGGTCAGCTCCACGTAGGTGAAGGCCGTGTCGCCCTGGCGGGTGGCGTTGGGAGCGTGGTGGGCGAAGTCCCCGTTGGCGAAATACACGAAACCGGTGTCGAGCCGGACATTGCCCGGCAGCACGTCGTAGCGGAGCCGCGTTTCCAGCTGCTGGCCGACGTAGTTGCCGGAATTCCCCGAGGCATCGCGCACGCCGGCCGCCGTCCAGGCGTCGCGGGCCGATTCGAGCCAGACGAAGCGGTGGGTGAACGACAGCTCCAGATTCGGTTTCGGCCGCACGGCGATCTGCCAGTCGGGGGAACGGAGGTTGGAGCGGGCGATCAGACCGTAGAGGCCGGTGGGGCCGAATTCCCAGCGGCGGGCGCCGAAGAGCGTGTCGAAGCGCTCGTTGGAGCCGTCGGCAGGATGTTTGTCACCCGTCGCCTCGGTGTAGCGGATGCCGAGATGCGGATGCCACGGGGCGTCAAACGTGTAGCCCACGCCGGCGTGGAGCAGGTGGGCCTGCTGGTCCAGAATCGGTTCGGCCAAGCCGGCCCGCGCCCGCAAATCGCCGAACTGGTAGGCGGCCTCCAGTTCAAAATCGACCGCGGCGGCCTTCGGATTCCGGAAGACCCGCAGGCCCGGCGTGTGCAGCCGGCGCCGGCGGCTGTCGGCGTCCGCGTCCTCGTGGAGCTGGAGCCAATAGACTTCGGACCGGATGCCGGGACCCAACGTCGGCAGGCTGCCATAGAGACCCCAGAATTGCTGCCCGAAGCCCTGCGTGTCGGCGACGATCTCATTGTCGAGCAGCGAGTCGAAGTCCGCCGGCAGGCGCTGCACGGGCAGGAACCAGAACGCGCGGACAGAGCCGCCGCCGGTCGCCTCCCACAGCCAGTCGGCGCCCGTGAACGAGTTGATCGTGTTGCGGAAGGCATTGCGGGCCAACAGCCGGCGATTGCCGAGGTCCAGCGTCTCCCGGCCGATCCGCACCGTGTTGGTGCCGCCGGGGATCAGGTCGCCGGCCTGCCAGCGCACATGGGCCTGCAGGACCTCGAGAGCATTGACCATCGTGGTGTCGAGCGGGCTGCCGGAGTCCGAAAGGTATTGGCGCGCGTCGAGCATCTCGGTGACCAGTTGGACCGGAGCGCTGCGCAGTTCGACCGCCAGACTCGTGCGCAGGGCGAGCGCCTGGTCGCCGCCGGTTCGTCCGGCACGGAACTGCCCATCCAGCGTTTCGTAACGGATCCGGTGTTCACCGCCGACGGCGAGCCACGAGGGCAGATCCACCGCACGGCCTAGGCGCCAGGGGGATGGAGAGCTCTCGGCTGCTTGTCCGAGAAATGCAGTCCCCGCTGCCAGCAGCGAACTGCTCCGCGTGATAGACTCGGTCAAATGCTTTAAGCGACAATACATTCTGTGCTAGCAGGGCTGCTTTGGAGGGAACGGAAATGAAATGGTCCCGGCATACATTCTGGAAGGCCGCCAACGAGGCTTTGGTCAGTCCAAGAATTGGCGCCAATGGTTTTCGCCGATTAATGAGATTTTAGCCCCGCGGTTTCGGAGTTCCACCGCACGCTCAATCTTGCGTCCGGAGTTCGTGTTGATCCAATCCCGGCTCGCGAAACTGCCAATGACGAGATAGTCAGATTCAGCTGTTGGAAACGTGTCGCTCGGTGCGCCGCCCCGCTTCTCGATCGCATCGAAGACCCTTGTGCGCGTTCCAAATGCAAACTTTCCGGTAATCACGAACAGCCGGCCTTCAAAAACAATTCTTTCTGGCGGCGGCTGAGTCAGCGGAAAAGTAGTCGAGTGAACGTCTGACGGAGATGCTCCGGAGTGGTATCCGCACAAAGCCTCCATGATCTGTTTCAACTCCAGCCGCTCAAGGTTGTCGCATTGTCCGTCTGCGAATATCTGCTGAACACGCGATAAGACATCCGTCAATGGCCAGCATGGTTCCATGGTGGAATACCTTTTAATCCACTCGGCGAAGTAGCGAGCTTCTGATTCATTGACCTCTCCGTCCGCGAGGATGCCAGCACACAGTCCGGTTAACTGATCAATTGCTTTTGCTGAATTGTTGATGCGGGCTGAACGGAAGAGGGCAAGAGGCTGACCGTCTTGATCTTTTGGAGCGATAAGCGGGTAGTGTTTCATGACGGGTCAGAGAAGAGCTTCCTGGGTCGCTGCGGAGGCGCTCGCAGATCCCCCCAAGAGTGCCAAAAACCCGCGCTCGTCCAGAACAGTGACTCCGAGTTCGGCTGCTCGATCCAGTTTTGAGCCGGCCTCCGCTCCCGCGATGACATAATCGGTCTTTTTGCTCACGCTGCTTGCGACCGTCGCCCCCGCTTCTCTCAACATGGAAGCTGCCTTATCCCGCGTGAAATTCGGAAGGGTTCCTGTAAGCACCACAATTTTGTCCTTCAGAGGCGCCGTTCCAAACGCAATCTTGGCTTGGATAGGATTGATTTCTAATTGTTTGAGACGGGAAAGAGTGGCCTTTCCCGACTCGCTTGTTCGCCAATTAACAATCGAACGTGCTGTGGTTGGTCCAACGAGGGTGCTAGCTTGCCACGGGGCCGAATCAGGACCGGCAGCCGGCTTTGCGAAACCGCATGCCAATAGCTTCTGGGCATACGGATTAGCCGCATTTTTGAGCTCTCTCTGTGATTCTCGACGTTTTGCGATTTCGGTCTCGCTCAGCCCGATTTGCCTCCAATTACGTGGCACAACGTTTTCTTTGATTTTATCGAGAAGATCACCAAGGAGAGCAGTGTATCGCAATTCCTCAGAATCGACGATTGATTCGAGACTTGGGAAGTATTGCGCGAGGTCGCGGGCGGTTTCTTCACCGACATCCGCGATTGCGAGGGCGTGAATCCAGCGGTGCAGGGGAGCGGTCTTGGCGCGCTGGAGCGCCTCGACGACCTTGGTCGCGTTCTTCTCGCCGAACGTGCGTGGCTCGTCGTCGGTGCCGAGGTTCAGCTTGCCGAGGCGTTCGACGGTCAGTTCGAAGAGATCGAGCGGCTCCTTCACCAACCCGCGTTCGACCAGTTTCTCCGCGACGATGCCGCCGAGGGATTCGATATCGAGGGCCTTCCGCTGGGCGAAGTATTCCACCCGCCGGGTGAGCTGGGCCGGACAGCCGGCGACATTCTGGCAACGCCACGCCACCTCTTCGGTGTCGGCGGTCAGCTTCTCCCGGGCGATGGTGCCGCCGCAGGCGGGACATTTCCCGCCGACATGGGCGAACAGGTCAAATTCCGCCGCTCCCGCGGGACGCTTTGTCTTCACCACTTCGAAGACTTCGGGGATGACCATGCCGGCCTTGCGGATGACGACGGTATCGCCGAGACGGATGTCCTTGCGGCGAATCTCGTCCTCGTTGTGCAGGGTGGCGCGGGCCACGGTCGAGCCCTGGACGAAGACTGGGTCCAATTCCGCCACCGGCGTGAGCACCCCCGTGCGGCCGACCTGCACGGTGATGGCGCGGAGCACGGTCTCTGCCGGCGTAATCCACGGCACCGGCTTGTGGACGATGGCGTAACCCGGGGCACGGGAGCGGCCGGGGATGCGGGCCCAATCGGCGAGGGTGTTCACCTTGATGACGACGCCGTCGATCTCGTAGGGCAGCCGCCGGCGGAGGTCCCGCTCCTCGTCGTAGCCGGCCACGACTTCCGTGTCGTAGAGCCGCAGGATTTCGTCCATGTCGCGGGAGGTCCACCAGAGCTTCTGGGTGGGCAGGCCAAACGTGGCCAACGCTGCCAGCATCTCGGCATGGGTGGTGAAGGAAATCCCTTCGCAGGCACCGACGGCGTAAAACACGGCCCGGATCGGACGCTGTGCCACGAGTTTCGGGTCGAGCTGTTTCAGCGCTCCCGCCGTGGCATTGCGGGCGTTGGGAAAGGACTTCTCGCCGGCGGCCGCGAGCCGGGCGTTCAGCGCATCGAACTCGGCCGTCGCCATGTAGGCTTCACCCCGCACTTCCAGCAATTCGGGCGGGTTGGGCAGATCCAGTTCCAGAGGAATCGAACGCAAGGTCCGAAGGTTGGCGGTGATGTCGTCGCCGAACTGGCCGTCACCGCGGGTAACGCCGAGTTCGAGTTTCCCGTGCCGGTAGTGAACGCTGATGGACACGCCATCCACCTTGGGTTCCATCACGTAGCCGACCTCGTCCCGGCCGAGCTGGCGGCGAATGCTGGTGTCAAACGCGCGGAACTCGGCCAACGTGTTGCGGTCCTGGGCGCGGTTGCGCTGTTCGCGGTCGGGTTCCTCCTCGCGGGTCGGGTGGTCGCTGGCCTCGACCTTGTCGAGCGAAAGCATCGGCTGCAGGTGCGCGACCCGCCGAAAGCCGTCGGCCGGAGCGCCGCCGACGCGCTGGGTGGGCGAACTCGGCGTGATGAGTTCGGGGAACTGCCGTTCCAGTTCCTGAAGTTCCCGGTAGAGCTGATCGTATTCCCGGTCGCTCACCTCCGGCCGCGCGAGCACGTAGTAGGCGTGATCGTGGCGGCGGATTTCGGCGGCAAGCTCGGCGTGGCGCCGGGCGGCTTCGACGGCGGACATAGGGAGAGGGTGAAAGGTCCAAGGACCAATGGCCAATGCCCAAATGCGCCGCCCAACTCACCGGGGCTCGGCGGGCGGAACCGGCCGCCGCGGACGTTCGCCGTCGCGCAAGGGCGGGGGAACGAGACCGCCCGGTCCGCCGAGGCGGGGTTGGCCCGGCGGACGCAGGCCTCCGGGACCCCGCTGGAAGTCAGCGCGACGCCCGGTCCGTTCGCGGACGAGTTCGGCGGTGACCTGACGAACCCGCAGATCCACCCAGTCCGCGAAGGCCATGTCTTCCCGTGGCCCCAAGCCGGGGCCGGCGGCGAAGCGGCGTTCCGGCGCGCGATTCGTCAGGCCGAGGGCCGCCGTTTCAAAGGCCGCCCGGGCGCGCGGCGATTCGGCGAAGACGGCTTCGCGGGTCACGCCGGCAATCCGCGCGGCGTCGGCCCGGAGGCGTTCCGGCTGGAAGGAATTCGTGAGCAGTGCAGCGACTTCCCGGCGATATGCGGCGGCAAACTCCGGCTGGGCGAGCACGCGGGTCAGGAACCGGATATTGGCGGAATGCGGCGTGAGCACGCTGAAATCCGCCTAGTCGCGGCGGCTGCCACCCGGCGGATGACCGCCAAAGGATTCATTGAGGTCCCACGGAATGAAGGCGGCCTTGGCGTCGCCGCGCGGCTGGAACAGGTAGAAATTGTGCCCGGTGCCCAGGAAGGAATCGTAGTTGGCCAGCAGCGCGTTGAGCGCGGCGAACCGAAACAGGTTGGTAAGATCCATTCGGCGCGGCAGTTCGCGGACAAAAGTGGCGTCGTCGGCCTGCTCGGCCAGCCGGTTGAGTTCGATGAAGCGTTCCGTGTCGCCGGCCTTGGGCGTAGTCTTCGGTTCGAAACGGTTGGTGTAGGCAGCCCAATCCGGACCGAGATACTGGAGTCCAGGCACGCGTTCGGGTTTCACGAGGAGCCCCTGTTTCGTGCCGAAGTGCGCCTTGAGAAAGTCCCGTTCGACCGCCTCGACCACGGTGTAGAGCCCGAGGTAGGTGTTGGTCCGTTCCCCGGTGAAGGTGAGGAACACGCGGGCAAAGGCCGTGCGCGGGGCCGGCAACCCGGCGCGCCGGAAGGCGTCGTAGGCCAGCGCTTCCCGGAATTGGGTGCCGTCGTTGAGGTTGTTGTTGAGCAGCAGTTCCTCGTGGCCCCGAAAGGTCCGGCCCGGGGCACCGCGGTCGAAGTCCAGCTTGAACGGCCGCTTGAGGCCGTTCCGGGACATGTTGAACGAGGAATTGCCCTTGAAGCGGACGGCGACGTTGGTGAGCACCGTGCCGTCGCAGGCAAAGGTCGCCGTCGTCCAGGGATACTCGCGGTCGATTGGTCCCGGTCGCCCGACCGGTTGGGCGCGTTCGTGGGGCGTCATGGCGGCCCAGTTCTCCGCCGGCAGCGTGAGCCGGATTTCCCAGAGGTTGGTCAGACCCAAAAAGGTCCGGCCTTCGTCCGCCCGCAGCGAGGAGAGGGCCAGCAGCAGGCCAAGCAGCAGTCGGAACGAACCGGCGTTTCTCATGACGGCAAGGACGTGGAGTTCCGGGCGCAGGTTGCAGGAAATGTCAGTTCCGCGCCTGCGCAGGCGGCGCTCACACCGGGCGATTTGCCGCCGGGACAGCCGCGGGTGGCTTCTGCTGGAACCAGGTCGCCGGTCGGGAAATCACGCCGGCCTCACCCAGCAACCACAGCGCCCCTGCGCCCAGCGCGAGCAGTGCCCCGAGCCAGAACGCGAGCTTGAGCAGGGATTTCGTGATCTTCCAGATGACGACCAGCCCGAGCAGACCTAGCACCACCAACCCGGCGGCCACGGCAAAATTCTGGACCTGTGGCTCCATGGTCGGCGGCGTCCGGAGCGGCTACATCACCATGCCGCCATCCACCGTGAGCACCTGACCCGTCACGTAGCGGCCGCCCGGGCCGGCGAGATACAGGGCCGCTTCGGCGATGTCGTCGGGTTGCCCCAGGGTGCCGAGGGGGATGTTCTTCAGCAGGCCTTCCTTCAGCTTTTCGTCCAATCCCGCAGTCATGTCGGTCTCGATGAAGCCGGGCGCGATCGCGTTGCAGGTGACGCCGCGGGAACCGAATTCCTTCGCCACGGATTTCGTGAAGCCGATCAGGCCGGCCTTGCTGGCGGCGTAGTTGCACTGGCCGGCATTGCCGATGAGGCCGATGACGGAGCTGATGTTGATGATGCGGCCGCTGCGCTGCTTGAGGAAGGCGCGGGTGAACGCCTTGGTGAAGAGGAAGGCACCGCGGAGATTCGTGTTGAGCACGGTGTCCCAGTCGGCTTCGGACATGCGCATGAGCAGGGTGTCCCGGGTCACGCCGGCATTGTTCACGAGGATGTCCACCTTGCCCGCGGTGGCGAGGATCTGTTCGGCCACGGCGGTGATGGCGGCGGGATCGGCGACATCCACGCCCAAGCTCCACGCCTGCCGGCCCAGGGTCCGGATTTCGGCCGCCGTCTTCTCGGCGTTTTCGGCGGTCCGGGCGAGGCAGACGACGTCCGCGCCGGCAGCGGCGAACTTGAGGGCAATGGCGCGGCCGATGCCACGGCTGGCACCGGAGACAACGGCGACTTGAGAAGCAAGCGTGCTCATGAATCGCGGCGAACGTCCCGGGAGAACGGCCGGTTCGTCAACGGTGGAGACGCCGTCAGGCCCGCGGCTCGAATGCCATGGTGCGCCACCACTCCTCGAGTTCGTCCGCACCGAAGTCGGCGAGGATGTGCCCATCCACGTCCATCGAGGGCGCCTTGGTCTGGCCGGTGAGTTCGCGCATTTCCGCGCGGGCCTCCGCGTTGCGGATCACATCAAGGAGTTCGTAGCGGATGCCGCGGCGGTCGAGCCACTCGACGGCTTCCTCGCACCACGGGCAGCCGGGCTTCACGAACAGGCGGATGGAGACGGGCTTCATTGCGGCGGGAGTTTAGGGGCACTTCCCGCAGGCGACAACCGGCGCCCGGTCCGGATCAGCTGGTTGGGCCGAGCAGGAGGTCATCCGCCAGCGCCGCGAGCCGCCGTCCAGAAATCCGGCAACCCAAGGTTCCCCGGACAAAGGCATGTTCATATACCGGCGCCCGGTGCAGGAGGTTGATGGCATCGGTGACCCCCTCGCGGCTCGTGGCCCGGCAAAAGTCTTCCGCGACCTGAAGGTCGTGGGCAAAGGCGTCGCGGGCAAAGGGACGGACCAGCAGGACCAGCAGCCTTTTCCCGGGCGGGAGCCCCTGACGAAAGACCCAGTCTGGGACCCGTTCCGGGGCGATTCCGTGGCGTTGGCAAATCCGTTCCGCGAGCGTGATGGGCATGTGTGCGTTGTTTCCGACGCGACACCATGAAACCCGAAAACAGATTTCCGCCAGCGAACATGGCAGGAAACCTTTTCAGATTCTTGCTGGTCGGGATGAATCCGATTCGCAGCCGCTCAGGCGGTCAGGGCCTTCACCGTGGCCTCGAGGCTGGGCACGTCCGCGACGTTCAGCATCTGGGCGGACTTGTCGATGCGCTTCATGAAGCCGCTGAGGGCGGTTCCGGGTCCGAGTTCGATGAAGCGGGTGAAGCCCTGCGCCAGCAGGTAGCGCATCGAGGCTTCCCAGCGCACGGACGAGGTCACCTGGTCCACCAGCACCGAGGCGATTGCCGGCGCGCCGCCGTGGGGTTGGCCGGTCACATTCGCGATCACCGGCACGGCGGGCGCCTGGATCGTGATGCGAGCCAGTTCCGCGGCCAGCTTCGGCTGGGCGCTGGCCATCAGCGGCGAGTGATACGCGCCGGCGACGGTGAGCGGGATGGCCTTCTTGGCGCCCTTGGCCTTGGCGGCCTCGACGGCGGCGGGAATCTTGTCGGCTGCGCCCGAGATGACGATCTGGCCGGGGCAATTCAGGTTCGCGAGCGTGACACCGGTGGCTTCGCAGACTTCGCGGGTCGGTCCCTCGTCGAGGCCGATGATGGCGGCCATGCTGCCCTGGGTGGCTTCGCACGCTTCCTGCATGAACCGCCCGCGCAACCGCACCACGCGCAGTCCGTCTTCAAACGTGGTTCCGCCGGCCGCGGCGAGCGCGGTGAATTCGCCGAGCGAGAGCCCCGCGGTGGCGTCGCAGGTGAGGCCGGGGACACGTTCGCGCAGCAGGCTCATGGCGACCCAGCTCACCAGAAAGATGCCCGGCTGGGCGTTTTCGGTCTTGGTCAGTTCGCCCTCGGGACCGTGGAAACAAATGGCGGCGAGGTCATAGCCGAGGGCGGCGTTGGCTTGGTCAAACAGGGCGCGGGCGGCGGGGAACGCTTCGGCGAGATCCTTGCCCATGCCAACCGCCTGGGCCCCTTGGCCGGCGAACAGAAACGCTGTCTTCATTCGTGAGGCGGTAGCCTAACGGAAGGAGGGCGGGAAACAGAAGGGGGAAGTCGGCGGGGGAAAATGACCAATGACCAGTGACTAAGCCCCCACACGTTTGCGCATTGGAATTCGGTCATTGGTCGTTGCGGTCCGCGATACCGGTCACTTCTTCCGGTCCGGTCGCGGGCAGCGCCACAGCTGGGCCCGCCGGTCGTTCTTGTCGGCCACTCGTGGGAACTCGTTGTTGTCCACGATCAGCCAGAGATCGTCGGTTTCCACCAGCAGGCCTTCGACGAATCCGTAAGGGTAGGGATGGGCGTAGGCGTTGGCGGGATCGCGTTCGATGGCCTCGTAGTCGAAGCTCGCGAGGACCTTCTCGGAATTCGCGTCCACCTGGAGCACGCAGCGGCTTTCGCGGCACAGGACCCAAAGTTGACCGGCGTGCCAGCAGAGGTCCGAGTAATGCACGTCGGCGGCCTGAACCTCGGGCGGGCGCACCTGGAAGTCGCGTTCCACCTTCAGCGTGCCGGCATTCACCACGATGATGCGACCGCGGCTGCGTTCGTTGGCGAGGTAGAGCTTGCCACCACCAACCGCGATGCCCTCCCAGGAGGCATTCATGTCGCTCGAGAACCAGCGTTTCGCCGGGGTCCAATCGATGTCCAGCAGCTCGCTGGCCTTGGTATCCGGCCGGTAACGGAAGACGCGGCGCTGGGATTCCTCGCACACGAACACCGTGCCGGATTCATCCACGGCCAGACCTTCCGGATCGGGACGCGGCTCCGCTTTGGTCCCGGGTTTGCGTGGTGCGCGCGGCGGGAACAGTTCGTGTTCCGTGGCCACCAGACGGCCGGTGTCGCCGGTCAGTTCGATCCGGAACAGGCGGGTGGTCTTGTCGTCCAGCGTGACGAGCGAACCGTCGGGCAGGCGCTGCAGGGCCGAGGCGTCGAAGCGTTTCGGTTTGTCGCAGTCGAGCCGCCAGATCTGGGCGGCCTTCAGCGTGTAGGTGGGAACCGTGTTGGTGCTGGCCAGGGAAATCGGGCCGGCAAGGGCCATTTGAAGCGCAGCGGTCAGGACGACGCCCACCGGGCAAAGGCGGCGCAGAAATTGCAGGAAGTTGGGACCGACGCTCACGGAACCTTGATAACCCGAACCGACCCGGGCGGCAATTCCGGGTGTGTCCGTCGGCCACATCAGGGCGCATCTGAACACTGCCCACCCAGTGGGACAGCCGCCTCGGCTGTCATCTGTCTGGCAGGCGCCCTCGCCTGCCGGGCACCGGGCGAGGGCGCCCGGTGAACCCACACCGGCGAGGCGCCGGTGCCACTTCGGGAGCAGTGTCCGGATGCGCCCGGCCAAGGGTCACTTTGCTTCCCGGGCGCAGCGGCTACGCTCGCGGCGATGCGCCTTGCGCCCTTTCGCGTCGGTTCCGTGCCGTATCTCAATGCCGCCCCGCTCACCTTCGGGCTGGAACAGGAGATTGCGTTCGTGCCGCCGTCCCAGCTCGCGGTCGAGTTGCACGCCGGCCGGCTCGATGCCGCCCTGGTGAGCCTCACCGAGGTGCTGTTTCACGACGGTTATGACGTGCTCGACGGCTACGGCATCGCGAGCGACGGGCCGGTCTTCAGCGTCTTCCTCGCCCACCGAAAGCCGCTGGAAGCGCTCACCGAGATCGCCCTCGACCCCGCTTCCTGCACGAGTGTGAACCTGCTCCGGGTGCTGCTCGCGGAACGGGGCCTGCACCCGCGCTTCGTGCCGCTCGACGGCTACGCCTCGGCCCCGCAGCGCGACGCGGTCCTGCTCATCGGCAATCCCGCCGTGGAGTTTCAGCTCGGCCGGCATCCGCACGCGATCTGGGACCTGGGCAGCGCCTGGCGGGAACTGACCGGCCTGCCGTTCGTCTATGCGCCGTGGGCGCTGCGCCGCGACCGCGACACCGCCGCGCTGCGGGAAATCCTCCGCACGGCGGCCGCAGCCGGTCTCGCCGCCCTGCCCCGCCTGATCGCGGAACGGCCGGAATTCGACCGCGAAACCCGGCGCACCTATCTCACCGAACGCATCCGCTACCGGCTGGGCGACCGCGAGAAACTCGGCATGGCCAAGTTCGCGGAACTGCTCCGTCGCCACACCGGTCGCACGGTGTTCGAGCCGCGCTTCGCGTGAGGCTTACCAGTTCTCCAGCGCCCGGCGCACCGCCTCGACCGGCAGGCCGACGACGTTGCTGTAGGAACCTTCGAAGCGCTCGATGATGAGTTCGCCGTGCTCCTGCACCGCGTAGGCGCCGGCCTTGTCGAGCACATGGACCCGCCGGAGGTATTCCCCGATGTCATCCTCGGACAGCTCGCGGAACTTCACGTAGGTCGTTTCGGCCAGGAGCCGGAGTTTCGCCGCCGCCCGGTGCACCAGGCAGACGCCCGTGACGACTTCGTGCACCCGGCCCGAAAGCCGCCGGAGCATGACCCGGGCCTCGGCCAAATCGGCCGGCTTCGCCAGCCCGTCGCCGTCGAGGAACACCAGCGTGTCCGCGCCGAGCACGAGGTGATGCGGATACTGCTCCGCCACTGAGAGGGCCTTGCGCTCGGCGTTGACCTCGCACAGGCGCCGCGGGCCGAGCGTGAGGTCGTGCAGTTCCGTGGCGTAACTGGGCGCCACGTCGAACTCCGCCACCAGTTCGCGCAGCAACTGCACGCGGCGCGGCGACTGCGAGGCCAAGATCAGGGGCGGCAGCTTCATGCGGAACTCTCCAGCGCGGCCTGAAACGCAGCCAGCCGGCGGGCGAACTCCGCCTCCTCGAGCACCGGCGCGGCGCCGGTCACGGGAACATCGTCGGCCAGTTCGACCCACGATTTGCACCCGCCGTATTCGGGCCGGAACGGCAGTTCGACCGGGCGGGCCAGCCGGTGCACCCGCACCGCCAGGGCAAAGATCGCCTCTTCGCCGCCCCAGTCGAAACGCTCCGCGATCACTTCGTCCCGCCAGACGTGCTGCCCGTGCAGCCGCAACGCGTCGGACCGCGAGGTTAGTTTTCGCCACGCCGCCACTTCGGCGAAGAACTCGAGGCGGATCGTTTCGGGCGGCGGCAGCGCGGCGAGGACTTCCGCAAAACGCGCCTGCGCCGCCGGCATCACCCGGTCGCTTTGCTGGTGAAAGCGGGTGGGCAGAAGCCAGAATTCCCGCTGGGCCACCGCGAATCCGCCGGTGCCTTCGGCGATGCCGCCCTTGCGGAGGATGACGATCTGGTCGCCGCGGCCCAAGGCATCCACCACGACGGCCCATTCCTTGAAGGCGGTGCGCATGGCGGCTGCCGGTGCCTGCCGTCCGTTCAGGACGCAATGGCGCTCATTTCAACCGGCTCGACGCTCACGCCGAGCTTCTTCAGCCAGCGCAGGCCGGACTCGACCTCCTTGGGCGCACCCTCGATCTCGAGGCACAGGATGCCCACCTCGTCGGACACGCTGGCCTGACGCACGTTGGTCACGAGCTCGAACTTGTGCCCCAGCTCCCAGATCACCGGCCGCTTGATCAGCTTGGTCGGATAGGTCAGCCACACGCGGCTGTGGGTGGGCGGGGCGAACTTGCCGGAACCGGCGGCGGACTTCTTTTTGGCGGCCATGACGGGAAATGCTGGAAGTGGAATGCGGACTGCGGACCGGCGCCTAGCCCCCGGCGATGGCGGGAATGATGCTGACCTCGTCCCCATCCTTCACCGGCGTGTCGTTGTTTTGGAGGAAGCGGATGTCCTCCTCGTTCACATACACGTTCACAAACCGGCGCACATTGCCCGCCTCATCCACCAGCCGCTCCTGGATGCCAGGGAACTGGCGCTGCAGCTCGGCGATGGCCGAACCGATGGTGCCGGCGGGGACTTCGACCAGCTCCTGCTCGTGGGTGAGCTTCCGGAGCGGCGTGGGAATGCGGACTTTGACTGACATGTTGAAAAACGGTTGGCCGAAGTGTTGGGGAAAGCGCCGGTGAGGCAAGCCCCGCTTTTTCCCGGACCGCAGCCACGGGCACCCGGCGGTCGGCGCCCGGCGCTAACCGCGGTGCACCTGCAAGTGGGTGTTCAGCACTGGCGCCTCCTCCGAATGCGCCCGCACCCGCCGCGGGTTCAAGCCCTCAGGCGCAGGAATCCCCGGGCCACGCCCCCGTCGTCTTGACGACCCTCATAGGCGCTGCAGCGCTCTGGTTAGGTGTCAATTGTCGTAACATCTTTCTGTCTTCTCGAATCTCCGCGAAGCCAACGAACCAAGTAAAACACTCCAACCACAAGTGCAGCGCCACCAAAAGCCTGCGGAATACCAGCTCCCTCGACTGGGCCTTGGTAATACATGCAGTAACCAACAAAAGCAGCCGAGCACAATAAGCCGAGCAAGAAGGCAACCACCAAACGCCGCGCAAAGAACGCTGCGCCGATGCTCAGAACAATCCATGCACCTATGGCTAGTCCGGTGTGTGGCAGTTGATTTTCCATGTGCGTCCTATGACACCTAACAGTTAAGTGAGCCGCAAAATCGCAGGCTGATCGATAGGGCCGCAAACGATAGAATTCCAGGAAACCACCGTCGAGCAACAGTTGGGCGGGCCAGCGGTGCCGGAGTGCCCCGAAAACGCCGCAGACGAGCGGACACTGGGGCAGGCACGGGCCGGGCTGTCATCGCCAACGCGTGCCCGGTGCGGAGTGCGGGGGAAAGCTTCCCCGTAAGGTTCACTGGCCATCCCAAGCCGGGGGGCTTGGACGTCGTGAGCCGGTGGCGGTTTGATGACTGGCATGCCCCGCTACCTTCCGGGACGGATTTTCGCCGCCGGGACATGGATGGTGGGATCGCGCATGAACCGGCGGGTGCGCTCGGACTTTCCGTTCGACACCAGCCCATTCCGGCCGGCCGCCACACTAGCCAATTTTCGTAACTATCCGGGCCGCGGCCCGTGGAGTCACTTGCGGTGGAGCCAAAATGGACGTTTGGCGACAGCAGAATGGACTCTCCTGAGCAACAGTTGGAACGGCATAACCGGGAAGCGGAATCGCTGCTCGCCGCCATTTCCGCCGTGCTCATCGGAGTGGACTCCCGGGGCCGCGTGGCCCGGTGGAACCGGATGGCGGAATCCGTCTTCGGCATCGCCGCCGGCGACGCCATCGGCCGCGCCTTCTTCCAATGCCCCATCGCGTGGGATTGGACCCGTGTGCGCAAGGCCATCCTCGACTGCGTGGTGCTGGGGCGTCCGGTGGAGGTGGACGACATCGTCTGCCGCCGGCCGGGGCAGTCGGACGCGAGCCTGTCGCTGACGTTCAGTCCGACGCCGGACGGTCCGGCGGGCGGATTGCAGTTCATCCTGCTGGCGACGGACATCACGCACCGGCGGATCATGGAGGGCCAGCTCCGGCAGTCGCAGAAGCTGGAATCCATCGGCCAGCTGGCGGCCGGCATCGCCCACGAGATCAACACGCCCACGCAGTTCATCGGGGGCAACATCCGGTTCGTGCGGGATTCGTTCGAGGGGCTGGCCGGCTTCATCCGGGCCGCGCAGGCGCTGACGGTGGGCGACCACCAGCCGACGGCGGAGGAGCTGGAGACGCTGCGCCGGACGGCCAAGGCCGCGGATTTGGACTATCTTCTCTCCGAGTTGCCCAAGGCGCTCGAAGAGTCGCTGGAAGGGGTGGAGCGGGTTGCCCGGATCGTTCATGCTATGAAGGAATTCTCGCATCCCGGCACCGCGGAAATGGTGATGGTGAACCTCAACCGGGCGGTTGAGAGCACGGTCACCGTTGCACGGAACGAGTGGAAGTATGTGGCGGAGGTCGAGCTGCGGCTGGACCCGGCGCTGCCCGTCGTTCCGTGCCACCCCGGGGACATCAACCAGGTGGTGCTGAACCTGGTGGTGAACGCCGCCCATGCGATCGCGGACACCGACCATGCCCGGAAGGGCGGCAAGGGGCTGATCGTGATCTCGACCCGCACCGACGGGCGGTGTGTGGAGATCCGGGTGGCCGATTCCGGCGTGGGCATCCCCGAGGGGATCCGGCAGCGCATTTTCGATCCGTTTTTCACGACCAAGGAGGTCGGTAAGGGGACAGGTCAGGGCCTGTTCGTGTGTCACAAGGTGGTCACCGAAAAGCATCGGGGAGTGATCACCTTCGAAAGCGAGGTGGGGGTGGGCACGACGTTTACCGTCCGTCTGCCCCTGCAGGCGCCGGAAGCGCTGAAGGAGGCGGCATGAAACGCCGCATCCTTTTCGTGGATGACGAACCCCTGGTTCTGCAAGGGCTGCAACGCATGCTGCGCGGACTGCGCGAGGAGTGGGACATGCAGTTCGTCAGCAGCGGACCGGAAGCACTCGACGCGATGGCCGCGCAGGCGGCCGACGTGGTCGTGTCCGACATCCGGATGCCTGGCATGAACGGCGCCGAGCTGCTGCAAGAGGTAGCTCGGCGCCACCCGTCCGCCATCCGCATGGTGCTGTCGGGCGACGCCCATCCGGAGCACGTGCTCCAGTGCATCAACGTGGCCCACCAGTTCCTGGCCAAGCCCTGCGATGCCTTCACGCTCCGGCAGGCGTTGGAACGGGTCTTCGCCCTCGAAAGCCGCCTGCAGGACGCGCACATGCGGCGCTTCGTGTCCGGGCTCAGCTCGCTGCCCAGCGTGCCGGCAATCTACCAGGAGCTCCGCGAGAAGCTGGCCTCGCCTGAGGCGTCCGTGGAATCGGTCGGCGAAACCCTGCAGCGCGACCCGGCGATGACGCTCAAGCTGCTGCAGCTGGTCAATTCCGCGGCGTTCGGCCTGGGCCGCCAGATTACCCATCCCACGCAGGCGGCGATGCTGCTCGGACTGGAGACGATCAAGACCCTGACCCTCTGGCTGCACGTCTTCAAAAACGCCCCGAAGGTCGCCGTGCCCGGCTTTTCGCTCGAGGAACTCGCCCGCAACTCGCTTCAGACCGGCCAACTGGCCCGGGCGCTGGTCCGCGAGGAGCGCGGCAACCGCACCCTGCAGGACACGGCCTTCACCGCCGGCCTGCTGCATGATGTCGGCGAAATCGTCCTCGCGGTCAGCGATCCGGCCTTCTTCGTCCAGGCCCGCCACCTGGCACAACGTGAGGGCCTTAAAGTTTGGCAGGCGGAGAAGCAGCTCCGCGGGTTCACCCACGCCGAAGTCGGTGCCTACCTGCTCGGGCTGTGGGCACTGCCGTTCGAGCTGGTGGAGGCCGTGGCCTACCATCACGAGCCCGGCCCGGCCACCGCGGAAGGCTTCACCGGCGTCACCGCCCTGCATGCCGCCGTGGCCCTCCAGGAACGTCCCGCCGGCCCGACCGTGCCGGGCCTGAATCCCGATTACCTCAAGGCCGCGCGGCTGGAAAACCATGTCGAGTCCTGGCGCGACGTGGCAGCCCAGTTAAGCGGCACCGTGTCGGCCACCTAGCCAAACCCTCGGGTATTCCACCGAGGGCGGTTAAGGTCTCTGCCGGGTTGCCGATGAGTCCTTGGAATGGCGATGCCCGGCCGTGGTCGGGACTGTCGCCCGCCGTTTGGAACGACAGTTTACCGCCCCCGCACCGCCCACTGCCATGCGCCCAGCTCCGCCCAGCAAACCCCGGATCGTCCTGGTGGACAGCGAATCCTCCGCGCTGTCGGCCATGCAGCGGATGCTGGCGGACCGGAAAGAGGACTGGGATCTCCAGTTCCTCCCGACCGGCGAACAGGCGCTGGCCAGTCTCGCGGAACGCCCGGCCGACGTGGTCCTCGCGGCCATGCGCATGTCCGGCATGAGCGGCGCCCAGCTGCTCACCGAAATCGCCCAGCGGTATCCCGACACCGTCCGCATCGCCCATTCCGAACCCTCCGATCAGGAATTCACCCTCAAATGCGTCAACACCGCCCACCAGTTTCTGGCCAAACCCTGCGATGCGGGGAGCCTGCTGGCGACCCTTGGGCGGGCGTTGAGCGTGGACAAAATGGTCTGCAACCCCCAGCTCAAGTCCCTCGTCGCGCAGCTCAAGACCATCCCGAGCCTGCCGTCGGTCTTCCACGAACTGCAGCAGCAGCTCGCCTCGCCGGACGCCTCGATTGACACCGTGGGTGCCACCATCGCCCGCGACCCGGCGATGACCGCGAAGCTCCTCAAGGTCGTGAACTCCGCCTTCTTCGGCCTCAACCGCAAGGTCTCCAGCCCCACCGACGCGGCGATGCTGCTCGGCCTCGAGACCATCAAGATGCTTGTCCTGTGGGCCCATGTGTTCTCCGCGGAATCGGCCCCGCGCATCCCCGGCTTCTCGCTGGATGCACTGTCCCGTCACTCGCTGAACGTCGGCCGCCTCGCGAAGCGGATCGTCGAGCTCGAACGCGGCAGTTCCAAGCTACGCGAGACCGCGCTCACCGCCGGCCTCCTGCACGATCTCGGCAAGCTCGTCATCGCGGTGAACTACCCCGAGGTCTTCGAGGATGCCCTTGAGCATGCCCAGCGCGACAACCTGCCGTTCCACCAGGCCGAACGGGCCGTCTTCGGCACGGACCACGCGGAGGTCGGCGCCCACCTGCTTGGGTTGTGGGGCCTGCCGCTGGAACTGGTCGAGGTCGTGGGCTTCCATCACCGGCCCAGCCTGTGTGCCGCCGACACCTTTGGCGCACTGACCGCCGTCCATGTCGCCGATGTCCTGCAGCGCGAAGAGGAAACCTCCTGGAGCGCGCCGTCGGACCTGGACACCGATTACATCGAGTCGCTCGGGCTGAACCAGCGTCTCGGGGAATGGCGCGACGAGCTCTCCGGCGCCGCCGTCGGGAACCGTTCATGAAGAAGATCCTCTTCGTGGATGACGACGACAAGCTGCTCGCCTCCCTCCAGCGGGCGTTGCGGAACGAATTTGCCATCGAGACCGCCGTCAGCCCGGAGCAGGGCCTGACCGCGCTGGAGGCCGACGACGACTACGCCGTCGTCGTGGCCGACATGACCATGCCGCAGATGAACGGCGTGGAGTTCCTCAATCACGTCCGCCGCCGTTCCCCTGACGCCGTCCGCGTGATGTTCACCGGCAGCGTGGACCAGGGAACCGCCGTCGAGGCCGTCAATGGCTGCGGGGTGTTCAAATTCCTGACCAAGCCCTGCCGCACGGAACTGCTCATCACCAGCCTGCGCGAGGCGGTCCGGCACCACGAGATCCAGCTCAACGAGCGGGTGCTCATGGAGAAGACCGTCCACGGCTGCGTGGCGATGCTGACCGAGATCCTGGCGGTCACCGATCCCAAGGCCTACGGCCTGGCCCAGCGGATGCGCGACCGCGCCCGCCTGCTCGCCGAGTTCATGGGCCTGTCCCACACCTGGGAACTGGAGGTCGCCGCGCTGCTGACGCCCATCGGCTACGTGACGGTGCCGCCCGAGCTCACGCTCAAGGCCCGCGCCGGCCAGACGCTGCAGCCGCCCGAGCAACTCATCCTGCGCCAAGTGCCGCTCGCCGGCAGCCAGCTGGTCCGCAACATTCCGCGGCTCGAATCCATCGCCGCCACGCTGCTCTACCAGGCGAAGCACTTTGACGGCACCGGCTTCCCCGAGGACGACACCGCCGGCCTGCGCATCCCGCTGCATGCCCGGCTGCTGAAATACGTCGGCGACCTCATCCAGCTCGAGCAGCGCGGACTTCACCGGAACGTGGCGCTCGAACAGCTCAAGCAGCGTCCCGGCTGGTATGATCCGGAAATCCTGGCGGCAGGAACCCGCTGCTTCCGGGTGGATGTGCCGCAGCCGCGTGAGGCCGGACAGCCCCTGCCGGTGACTTTGGAACGGCTCGTCGTCGGGCACCTGCTGCTGGCCGACGTGGAGACCCGCAGCGGCCTGCTGATCGTGGCGGCGGGCAACCGCATCACCGAAACGCTGCTCCAACGCCTGCACAACTTCGCCTCGATGGCCGGGATCAAGGAACCGCTCTTCGTGGACGCCGCCTCGGAACCGGCCCCGAAGCAACCCGAGGAACCCGTCACAGTGACGCTGCCCACGTTCAGCTCCCGGGCCGTGATTCCGCCCGCCGCCAATCCGTTCACCATTCCGGTGCTGAATTGACCGCAGCTCTGTGCTTCCCGCATCGACGGTCATAGTGCCAGCCTCCGGCCGGCTGTGCCGCAAGCGTCCCGCTTGCCCGAAACTGCCCGGCGTCTCCGTCCAGACTGGAGCGGCGGCTTTCTAGCCGCCGAGGCTGGCATCGGGGAGTGAGATGCCGTCGGACCGCCGCCTGCCGTCGGACCGCCGCCTACTTCAGCCCCGCAAAAACATGACTCACGTCGTCGTGGTCATCCAGCGCGTGCAGGAAATCCAGGACCTGCTTCTTGTCGGCTTCGCCCAGTTCGACCGGGGTCTTGGCGATGAAGCGCATTTCGCTCGCCGCAATCGCCCAACCGGCGGCCTTCAGCCACTTCGTGACGGCGCCGAGATCCTTGGTGTCCGTCAGGAAGCGGGCCCCGATGGACCCTTCGGGCGTTTCCTCGGCTTCCAGCGCCTCGACGTTCTGGGCGCCGGCTTCGATGGCGTCGCCCTCGGGATCGCGTGACTTGTCCGTGTGGGTCGCCTCGACGACGCCCCATCGGTCGAAGAAGAAGTTCATGGAGCCGGGCTGGCCCAGTTGACCGCCCTTGCCAAACAGGTGGCGCATGTCCGGCGCGGTGCGGTTCCGGTTGTCGGTCTGGCACTCGACGATGACGGGCACCTTGTGCGGGCCGAAGCCTTCATACGTGACCAACTCGATGGTCATGGCCTCGGCATCCTGGCCGGACCCCTTCTTGATGGCGCGCTCGATGGTGTCCTTGGTGACGCTGGCCTTCTTGGCCTTGTCCACGGCCACGGCGAGCCGGGCGTTCAGGTCGGGATCGGCCCCGCCCAGCTTGGCGGCGACCATGATTTCGCGGACGAGCTTGCCGACGACCTGACCCTTCTTCAGCGCAGCCGCTTCACGGCCCGCCTGTTTCCATTGAGCACCCATGAGTCCCGGGACGATGCCGCATGTCCCGCCGCAAAGGAAGCCCCACGTTCGTCCGCTACGGCATCCCGGAGCAGGGCGACGCCCACTGCCTCGGCGCCAGCACGACGGCGACCACGAGGACCGCACGAACATGAAGCACTTCATCGCCTGGGCGACCAAGCTGATCAGCCATACGCCACCGGCACCATCTTCAGGCAAGTAGCTTGGTTACGGAGTTTCTACCCAGACGAACTCTGCGACGTCGCCTACTTTGATTCCAGCCGGGGCGGCCCATTGGACGGTCTTCTTGGATTGCAGATTTCCGTAGATGAAGACATTGGCCAACGGTCCCTTTTTTGCGCGATAGAACACATGTCTCCCATCCGGAGAAACTGCGGCGTCGCAGTCAGGGTATTCGGGAGCCTCTTTGAGCATGCCAAGATGCATCAGAAATGCGGGGGCCAGCCCACTGCGACCGAAGTGCGTAAACTGAGGCAGGTATGAGCGCAGGTATTCTGGAGTCGGCACCCCGTCAAACACCTCGAAGCTGGGAGCGGACACCTGATGCAAGCGCTTGCCTGTTGTGGTTCGTCCTGTGGCGACATCAACGGCCCAAACATCCTCTAGCGTGTTAGAGGCATGATTGGCAGCCGTGAACTCCAGGAAGCCCTGCGGAGTGAAAGAAACGTTCACGCCTAGCGGAATGACTGGCCTGGCGGAGCCAGCCCTTGCCTGCATGGTGATTGGAACCCGAACGTCCGTTCCTTGCCCGGCACGTTGTAGGATCATTGTTCCGTGGATGGTGCCACCTTCCCATCCCGCAGGCCGGGCAAACAAAATCCACGCCCTGTTTCTGCCATCGGATGAGAGCAACGACACGCCGTCTGCCGCCACTGGTTCAAACCGCGCGACGAATTGCTGCTTTGTGCAGTCGTAGCTCCATTCACCGGTCGCATCTCCCGGCTTACGCACCACCCAGTGGCTAACGTCGGCGTTCAACGGGATGAACGGTAACGGCCCCTGCTCAATGGCGCCGCTTGAAGATTTTAGACGAAACCAACTTTCGCCATCGCGGCAATACACATTCTCTTGAATCGCTCCAAACGCGCTTAATCGCCTCCCTTGCCAGATGCACCGCAAATCCCAGGTGTGGTAGTTGACGTCGTAGAGGTTCACCACTTGGTCGCGGTCGCCAGCATTCACCTGCAGGCGCACAAAGCGCGGAAACCGGTCCCGGCTGTCATCCCTCACCAGCACGTCCAAGAGCGGCGACGCGTTCCATGAGGAGTGGCAGAATTCGACACGCTTGGTTATTGGCAATTCCGGCTTCGACGGAATGCATTCCCAAGCGGCGGCGACGAAATCCCACTCACCCTTCCCGCCAACTTCTTCTCGGGTGAAGATCACGAACTTGCCCGTCCCGGACGGAGTTCTCTCCACTGGGGAGGGCGGAAAAGTGCGGGTGATTGGTGGCTGGTCCTTTGGGATGACGTTCCTGATCCCCTGCGCCAGTGCTGACTGCGCAAACCCTGCGCTCAACTGTGCGGTAAGCCATCCAACCCAACAGCGATTCCATACCTTCATAAATTCAATCGTGTTGACACCCCTCTGTGACGCGAGGAATGCGTTTTCAATACTCGAAGCACGCGGGCGAAGCCGCGGCGCTTTGGTGATACCGCAAACTCGGGCAAGCGATACTCGGTCCTCCGACATCACTCAGCCCCAAGTGTTCACGGCCGTCGCTGTGGCTGGCGCGCGCTCGGGTCCCCCGTCGGTGGCGGGGCGTGGTCTTCCTTGGCGGGCGGGCCGAGCAGTTCGGTGAGGATTGGTTTCAGCGCGTCGGCCCAGACTTGGTAGCCCTGCACGGTCGGGTGGACGCCGTCCTGCATCATGCCGGCGAGGAGTTTGCCGTCGCGGTCGGCCAGGCGGTCGTCGAGGTCGAGGTAACGAATGCGTTTTCCGTCGGCGAAGCCGGCGAGGCGGGCGTTGAGACGGCGGATCGTGGGCATCAGCGTGAGGCCTTCGCCGGGACTGTTCCGCGGCAGGACTCCCGTGAGGATCACCGTGGCGGCGGGAGCCTGCCGTTGCACGGAGTCGAGAATCGCGCGGATGCCGGCGGTGACTTCGGCGATCTTGGCCTCGGCGCGATCGCCGGTATCGTCGGGCTTGAGGTTGTTCGTGCCGGCCAGTAGCACGACGACCTTGGGGTGGACGCCCGCGAGTTCGCCGTTTTCCAGCCGCCAGAGGATGTTTTGCACCGTATCGCTGCCCCAGCCGAAGTTGCCGGCATTCCAGCCGTGGAAGTTGGTGGTCCAGTTCGCGAGCAGGTCGCGGTATTGGGCATCGGAACAACCCCAGCGGCGAATGATGGAATCGCCGACGAAGTAGAGGTCAATGCGGCCTTGCTTGGCCTTGGCGAGGAGTTGCTCGTGCGCCAGCTGTGAGTTGCGGTCGGTGCGGGGCACGGGAACGACCACGGGCCCGTGGGTGGCGGTCCGCGCTGGAGTTCCCGCCGCCAAGGCGACCAGCAAGGCGAAGGTCAGCCAGCGTTTCATGCCGGGTTCCGTGGCCGGCTTACACCGTCACGGTGGCGTCGCGCGGCACGTCGCGAAGGATCTGGGCGACGATGAGGTCGGTGGTGACGCCTTCGGCCTCGGCCTCGAAATTGGGGATCAGGCGATGGCGCAGCGTGGGCGTGGCCACGGCGGCAAGGTCGTCAAAGCTGACGTTGAACCGCCCCTGGGTAAGCGCCCGGACCTTGGCCGCGAGGATGAGCACCTGGGCGCCGCGCGGACTGCTGCCGAAACGGAGGTATTGGTTCGTGATGGCGGCGGCGGTCTCGGTCTTGGGATGGGTTGCGAGCACGAGCCGCACCGCGTAGTCCTTCACATGGGTGGCGATGGGCACTTCCCGGACCAACTGCTGGAGCGCCATGAGGCCGGGACCGTCGAGCACCTTGGACGGCGTGACCTTTTCGCCCTCGGTGGTGCGGTTGAGCACCTCGGTCAGTTCATCGCGGGTGGGATAACCGACCACGAGCTTGAAGAAAAAGCGGTCGAGCTGCGCCTCGGGCAGCGGGTAGGTGCCCTCCTGATCAATGGGGTTCTGCGTCGCCAGCACGAAGAAGGGCTTGGGCAGAGGCCGGTTGGCACCGCCGGCGGTCACCTGCTTCTCCTGCATGGCCTCGAGCATCGCAGACTGCGTTTTCGGCGTGGCACGGTTGATCTCGTCGGCGAGGACGATGTTCGCGAAGACGGGCCCCTTCTGGAATTCGAAGGCCCGGCGTCCGTCGGCGCCCTCCATGACGAGGTTCGTCCCGAGGATGTCGGCCGGCATGAGGTCCGGAGTGAACTGGATGCGGCTGAAGCTGAGCTCCAGCACCTCGCTGAGCGTGCGGACGAGCAGGGTCTTGCCCAGGCCCGGCACGCCTTCGAGGAGCACATGGCCGCCGCCGAGGATGGCCGTGAGGGTGCCCTCGACGATTTCGTCCTGACCGACCATGACCTTGCCGATTTCGGCGCGGACGGCGGCGTAGGTTTCACGGAACTGGCTGATTTGCTCCTCGGTGTTCATGGGGCGACTGGCGGCGAGCGTAGGCACCGGCTGGGAGGTGGCAAGCCAAGCCCCGTTCATTTCCGCGCACAGTTGGACCGGAAACGGAGCGGTTCGTGCCGAAGGAACTGATCCTCGATGGCTCCCCCCAATCCGCCCCGGTGGGGCAGGCCCATGGGGGCGTGGGAGGGAGGGACCGAGGCAACCTGCCGGTGGCCTTGACTAACCCCAACCCCGTTCGGATAGTCCGCCGCTTGTTCGCAACCCCCGGTCCACCGGGGGAACTTTGTTTTATGCCCACTTCGAAAGTGAAGAAGACTGCTGCCAAGGCTCCGGCCAAGAAAGCCTCCGCCCCGAAGGCGCCGGCTCCCAAGGCGCCCGCCGTTTCCAAGGCCGCACCTGCGGCCAAGTTGGCTGCGGTGGCCAAGGCCGAAAAGGCTCCGGCCGCACCCGCACCGAAGAAGGCCAAGTCCGTGGCGTCGGCCGCGACCACCGAGGCACTGAAGGCCGCTTCCGCGAAGTTTGCCGCCGCCAAGGCCGCCAAGCCGGCCGGCGCCGCCCCCGAATTCGACGAGGCCGGCGGACCGCCGATGATTCCCGTCAACGCCGCCGGACCCGAAGGTGCGGAACCGGCCGCCGTGGGCGCTTTCAAGAGCTCTTCCGGCGCGGACCTGACCGAAAAGATCAAGGAGCTCGTCCGGTTGGCGCAGGAGCAGGGATACCTGACCTACGGGGACATCAACGACGCCCTCCCGGACAACCTGGTCACGGCGGAGGACCTCGACGAGATTTACATCAAGCTCCGCAACCTCGAGATCGACATCGTGGACCAGGCGGAGGTGGACCGCCCGAAAGCCGCCGAGCAGGAAGAGGAGCAGCCCGACGACAAGGCCCGCCTCGACATCCTCGACGACCCGGTCCGCATGTATCTCAAGCAGATGGGCCAGGTCCCGCTGCTGACCCGCGAGCAGGAAGTCGAGATCTCCAAGCGCATCGAGGACAACGAGAACGAGGTCAAGCGCATCATCTACAGCTTCGGTTTCGCCGGCAAAGAGCACATCGCGCTGGCCGAGAAGCTGATCTCCGAGCCGCCGAAGGAACGCTTCGACCGCGTGATCGTGGACAAGAAGATCGAAACCCGCGACGAGCACCTCAAGGCGCTCCGCAAGCTCGTGAAGGACGTCCGGGCGATCGACCAGCAGGTGGACGCCAAGTGGGCCGAACTGAACGAGGCGGGCAGCGCGACCAAGCGGGAGAAGATCCTCGTCGAATACAAGAAGATCGACGAGAAGCTCCAGAAGACCTTCCCGAAGTTTTACTACAAACAGAAGGTCATCGAGGAAATGTGCCTCGTCGCGGACAACATCCACGACAAGTTCCTCACCAGCGTGAACACGATCCACCAGCTGCAGCCGCAGAAGAAGGTGGCGCAGGTGCAGGCGATCATCCACGCGGAGGAGCAGAAATCCCGCGCGCTGGAGCAGTTCGTGCGCATGACCTCCCAGGAGTATCTGGACGCGTTCAAGCGCCTGAAGGATTTCGAGAAGAAGGCGCTCCAGGCCAAGACCGAGATGGTCGAGGCCAACCTGCGTCTCGTCATTTCCATCGCCAAGAAATACACGAACCGCGGCCTGTCGTTCCTGGACCTGATCCAGGAGGGCAACATGGGCCTGATGAAGGCGGTCGAGAAGTTCGAGTATCGTCGCGGCTACAAGTTCTCGACCTACGCGACGTGGTGGATCCGCCAGGCGATCACCCGCTCGATCGCCGACCAGGCGCGGACTATCCGCATTCCGGTCCACATGATCGAGACGATCAACAAGCTCATGCGCGTGCAGAAGCAGTTGATCCAGGACTTCGGCCGCGAGCCGACCCCCGAGGAAATCGCGGACGAGATGCAGATGCCGGTGGACCGCGTCCGGGCCGTCCTAAAGATGGCCCAGCAGCCCATCTCCCTGCAAAGCCCGGTAGGCGACAGCGACGACACAAACTTCGGCGATTTCATCGAGGACAAGTCCGCGGAGAACCCCTCCGACATGACCAGCTACTCGCTCCTGAAGGAACGGCTGGCTGACGTGCTCGATTCGCTGACGGAACGCGAGCGCAAGGTGCTGGAACTGCGCTTCGGCCTGACCGACGGCTACAGCCGCACGCTTGAGGAGGTCGGCAAGCAGTTCAAGGTCACCCGCGAGCGCATCCGCCAGATCGAGGCCAAGGCGCTCCGCAAGATGCGCCACCCGACGCGCCTCCGGCAGCTCCACGGCTTCCTCGAAGGCGAGGAAGCGCTGGTATGATGCCGGCCTGAGCCAGAAAGCCCCGCTTCGGCGGGGTTTTTTGTTTCGCCGCGGAACTTCTGACCAGGTTCCATCGGGGTAATGAAGAGCCGCGTCGCCTGGCTGGCTGGTATACTTGGAACCCTGATGATTGCAGGGGGATTATGGTGGGCAGTCTTAGTCCCCGACAGGTCCATGGCCCTACCGCGCGAGTATTATCGGCTGAGCGAATCCTGGCCTGGCCGGCCCAACGAGCCGTTGGAAGACCTCCGCCGGCAGGCGCCGTCGTTGGTGACCGGTCTCATCGCACGATCCGGCGCGACCGATTATCGGGACTGGCCTATATGGGAGTCGCTCCGCAGCCGCCTGCCGGCTGCGGTCGGTGACTGGTTGCCGCAGCCCAATTTGGCCGGCGGCCAACGGCGCAAGGCCATCTGGGTGCTGGGAGAATTTGGGCCGATGGCCAGCAACGCCGTTCCCCGGCTCAGGCAAATTGAGCAAACCGCTCGCGAGGCGGAACTGAAAGTGGCCGCAACCGTTGCGCTGGCGAAAATCTTGCCGGGCGACCGCGAAGCTCTGAACCGGCTGCTGGCGGCCCTGACCAATGCCCAACAAACCCCGCGTTTCTACGCTGCGCTGGAGTTTGGCGCAGTGCGCCCCACCGCGCCCGAAGCCTTGGCGGTTCTCATCAGTGCACTGCGAGACACCGATGGTGAAGTGCGCGCCAATGCTGCGTGGTCCGTGGGACAGTTCGGCCCGCGCGCACGGGCGGCGGTGCCCATCCTCCGCCAGCTTCTCACCGACCCCCATCGCCATGTGCCCGCATGCGCCGCCTACGCGCTGGTCCGGGTGGCCCCCGAACACGCCGAAGAGGCGCGGCAGGCAATGATGGTGCACGTCCTGCGAAGGACCGACCTTGTCGGTTTCATCGCGCCCGACTTCTTTCGCGAACTCCGTCCGGGCGAGGCCGGCCAAGCGGCGGTTCCGTTCCTGGAAGAGAATCTCGCTGGCAGGAACACCGGTCTGGAACCGCAGGACGCGGCCATCGCGCTGCTTCGTGTCCGGGGACAGGCCTCTCCCGCAGTAGTGCGCGAACTCGCCGAGCTAAGACCGCCGTCCCTGCCTGCGCTCGAAGCACTGGCCACAATTGGTCCGCCCGCTGCGGCCGCCGTTCCGCGCCTGAACGAATTGGCCAAGGGCCCTTCGCCCACCATCGCCGCGGCTGCGACCGCGGCGCTCCAGCGGATCACCAACGCTGTTCCAATCAACTGACACGCCTATGGCTTTGCGATTGTTCCCTGCCGAACGCCACCTACCTTCAGCCGCACATGAACCTCTTTGTCACCGGCGGGGCCGGCTACATCGGATCAGTCTTTGTCGAGGAAGCCTGCGACGCCCGGCACACGGTCACCGTGTTCGACAATCTCACCGAAGGACACCGCTCGGCGGTGGATTCCCGCGCGTCGTTTGTGCGGGGCGACCTCGGTGACCGCGATCGTCTGGCCACCGCGGTGAAGGAGGCCGGCGCGGAAGCGGTCATCCACTTCGCGGCGAGCGCACTCGTCGGAGAGTCGATGACGAACCCCTCGAAATACTTCCGCAACAACGTCGCCAATGGCGTGAACCTGCTTGACGCCGCGGTGGGGGCCGGGGTGAAGAAGTTCGTGTTCAGCTCGACCTGCGCGACGTTCGGGCCGCCGGACCGGGTGCCCATGGACGAGACGCTCCCACAGCGCCCGATCAATCCCTACGGCGAATCCAAGCTCATGTTCGAGCAGGTGCTGAAGTGGTATCGCGAGCTCCACGGGCTCGATTTTGTCGCCTTTCGCTATTTCAACGCCGCCGGGGCCAGCGCCCAGTTCGGTGAAGCCCACCGGATTGAGACCCATCTCATTCCCAACGTGCTGAAAGTCGCGCTCGGGCAGAAGGAGCAGGTGGACATCTTGGGCACGGATTATCCCACCCCGGACGGCACCTGCATCCGCGACTACATCCATATCGCCGACCTCGCCCAGGCTCACCTGCTGGCCCTGTCACCCAACCAGAGCGGCTTCTTCAACCTCGGCAATGGCGAGGGCTTTTCGGTTCGCCAGGTGATCGCGACCTGCGAGGCGGTTTCCGGACGCAAGATCCCCGCAGTGGAAAAGCCGCGTCGGCCCGGTGATCCGCCGAAGCTCATCGCCAGCGCCGGCAAGGCGCTCACGCAGCTCGGCTGGAAACCCAAGTTCACCCGGATCGAGGACATCGTGGCCACCGCGTGGGCTTGGCATCTCAAGAATCCCCAGGGCTATCGCGACTGAACCGTCACTCCTGAGAAGCATGCGTTCCGTTTTCCCGCTCGCCGTTTTGCTCGCCGCCGGCCTCGTGCAACTTCACGGCGCCGAGCCCGTCGAATACCGGGCCGCCCGTTCCGTGCATCTCGGTTATCCCGCGCCGGAGGGGGAACTGTTCTACACCGAGATGGCCATTGAGCAGTCGGTCAACGGCAGCTACTTCATGGCGGCGGGCTGGAACACCGGCTACTTCGGTCTGCAACAGCTCGGTTCGGCGACCAACAAGGTAGTCATCTTTTCGGTGTGGGACCCGACCACCGGCGACGATCCCGGCGCGGTTAAGACCGAGGACCGGGTCGAATTGTTGCACGAAGGCGAGGGCGTCCGGATCAAGCGTTTCGGCGGCGAAGGCACCGGCGGCCAGTGCATGGCGCCGTTCGCCTGGGAATTGGGACAGACCAACCGTTTTGTCCTCCGCGGCGAAGTGCAGGACAAAAAGACCGCTTACACGGCCTGGATCTGGCGGCACGACCGGCAGGACTGGTGGAAGCTGGCCACCTTCCGCACGCGCACCGGTGGGAAGCCGCTGTCGGGCTACTACTCGTTCGTCGAGGATTTCCGTCGGGACAAAAAAAGTGTCCACGAAATCCGGCGCGCCCGGTTCGGAAACGGCTGGCTCAAGACCACCAAGGGCGAGTGGGTCGCGCTGAACCGCGCCCGTTTCACCGCCTCGGGCGCCGAATGGGAGTCCAAGGACAACATCGACGCCGGCCTGCGGGACGGCTGGTTCTATCTGGCTACCGGCGGCGACATCGCCAAATCCCGCGAACTGCGCTCGCTCATGGAGCTGCCGCCCCCCATCGCCCTGCCGGACGGAACGGCGATGCCCGCCAAGCAGCCCTGAGCCGTCGCTTGCCAGGGGGGCGCCCCCGCTTCGTCCGCGAGCGCACCTTTTCATCGTGGCTATCCTTGGTGAGGTGGGTTCGCAGCAAACCTTGGAAAAGCGTTTGGCCTCCGGCGGACGGGCGGGCCGGATCAAAGTGCTGCCGGCAAGATGCCGGCAGCACTTTGGCTGGCGGCCGACAGCCACGATGAAAAATGAGCCCTTCTTCCGGCGGTTTGGGAAATGGGGCTTGTTTTTTGGGCCTTCGCCCGAAATATCCCGCGCACTTTTATGAGTTTGCCTACGACACCGACGGCTGCACCCGGGCCTGCGCCCGAGCAGGACGGCCCCCAAGTGGACCTCCTGACGTGGCTGGAATTGAACCGCAAGCCGCTGCTGATCGGACTCGTGGTGGTCTGCGTGGTGGTCGTCGGCACCATGGTGACCCGGCACAACCGTCAGCAGGCGGAGGTCGCGGCCAATTCGGCCCTGCTGCAGTTGGTTCCGCCCACCAAGACCGGAGACGCCGTAACCGCACCGAAGGCCGCCGATTTGCTCAAGCTGGCCGAAGACCAGTCGGGTTACGCGGCGGCCACCCGGGCGCGTTTCCTTGCGGCCGGGCGCCTTTACTCCGAGGGCAAGTATGCCGACGCCCGCACCCAGTTTGAACAGGTGGAACAGGGTGCGCCGGAAGGCTCGCTGGCAGCCAGCGCCGCGCTGGGCGTGGCCGCTTCTTGGGACGCCGAGAACAAAACCACGGAAGCGCTCGCCGCCTATCAGCGAGTGATTTCGTCGTTCAAGGATGAACCCGCGGCCGCTCATGCGAAACTCAACAAGGCCCGCCTGCACGAGGCCGCCGGCCAGCACAAGGAAGCCCTGGCCCTATATGACGAACTCGGCCGCAGCCAGAGCAGCATGTTCGCCCTGCAGTCCGCGATGATGGCGCGGGCGCAGTTGCTCAGCGCGCATCCGGAATTGGACAAGCCCGCCGTGGCGACCAACGCCGTGAACGTGCTCTCCCCCGGGCCGGCCAAGTAAGTTTGCCCTTTTTGCGCCCGCGGTCTTTGATGGCCGCGGGCTTTTTGCTTTTTACGACATGAAACTGGCGATCATCGGGACGGGCTATGTGGGCTTGGTGACGGGCGCGTGCTTCGCGGAGGTGGGACACACCGTCTATTGCGTGGACAACAACGCCGAGAAGGTCGCGCTGCTCCAGGCCGGGGGCATTCCCATCTATGAACCTGGCCTCGATGAGCTCGTGAAGCGCAACGTCGCCGCCGGCCGGTTGCACTTCACCCAGTCCACCGCCGAGGGCGTGGAGAAGGCGGAGGTCATCTTCATCGCGGTGCCGACCCCGCCGCAAAACGACGGCTCGGTGGACCTGAGCTACATCGAGGGTGTCGCCCGCGAGATCGCCGCCAGCCTGACCGGTTACCGCATCATCGTGGACAAGAGCACGGTGCCGGTGAAGACCGCGGAGAAGGTCGCCGAGACCATCCGCCGCTACGCCAAGACCAAGGTCGAGTTCGACGTGGTGAGCAACCCCGAGTTCCTGCGCGAGGGCTTTGCGGTGGACGACTTGATGAAGCCCGATCGCGTCGTCATCGGCGTGGCCAGCCCGCGTCCCGTCACGGCGATGCGCGACATCTACACGCCCTTCAACGCGCCGATCATCGTCACCGACACCAACTCGGCCGAACTCATCAAGCACGCCGCCAACAGCTTTCTGGCGCTCAAGATCAGCTACGCCAACGCGCTCTCGGCGATCTGCGAGGCCAGCGGGGCGAATGTGCAGGAAGTCACCCGCGGCATGGGCCTCGATGCGCGCATCGGCACCCGCTTCCTGAACGCCGGTCTGGGCTTCGGCGGCTCGTGCTTTCCGAAGGACCTTTCGGCGTTCATCCACATCAGCGACCAGTTGGGCTACGACTTCCGGCTCCTGAAAGAGGTTCAGCGCATCAACTCCGAGCAGATGGCCCGGTTCGTCAAGAAGCTCACCGACACGCTCTGGGTGCTGCGCGACAAACGCATCGGCGTGCTGGGACTCGCCTTCAAGCAAAACACCGACGACGTGCGGCAGTCGCCGGCGATCGATCTCTGCCAGCGGTTGCTGAAGGAGGGCGCGAAGCTGCGCGTGTATGACCCCGAGGCGATGGGCAAGGCCCGGGCTGTGCTGCCTGAATCGGAATCGGTGGCCTACGCGGCGGACATGCACGCCACCGCCGAAGGCTGCGATGCACTCGTGATCGCGACCGAGTGGCCGCAGTTCACAAAGCTCGACCTGCCGCGCGTCCGCAAGGCCATGGCCACCCCCATCGTTTTCGACGGCCGGAACCTGCTCGACCCCGCCGAAATGGAGCAGCACGGCTTCATCTACAAGTCCGTCGGCCGTTGAGGCAGATGAACGGCCCCGCCCTTGAAGTTTCGGCCGGACTCATCTTCCGCGCCGGCCGCCTGCTGATCACCCAGCGACCGGCAGGCAAGCACCTCGCCGGCCTCTGGGAATTCCCGGGCGGCAAGCGGGAGGCGGGCGAGTCGTGGGAAGCGTGCCTGGCCCGTGAACTTCAGGAGGAACTGGGTGTTGGGGTCGAGGTGGGCCGGCTGTTCGAGGAGGTGGTCCACGACTATCCGGGCAAGCGCGTGCACCTGCGCTTCTTCATCTGCCGGCTGCGGGCCGGAGAGCCCGCACCGCTGGGCTGCGCGGCCGTGAAATGGGTCGCGGCGGCGGAACTTGCGGCCCACGAATTTCCGCCGGCGGACGCCCATCTGCTGGCCGCGCTCCCTGCGGCACCGGAATTTGCCGAGAAAAGGTTTTGACACCTGTCCGCCGGTTGCGAATTGTCCGCCCCGCTTTTGGGTTCGGGGTCGTAGCTCAGTTGGTAGAGCACCACAATGGCATTGTGGGGGTCAGGGGTTCGAATCCCCTCGGCTCCACCAAACCCAAAGAAAAGCCCGCGTTCGCCTCACCGCAGCGCGGGTTTTTTGTCACCAAATTTGGCCCTCAGTTTCGCGCCCGCAGGCCAAAACCCTTTTGCCTTCGTGGGCGCCCTTCCTAATCTCGCCGCCATGTCCAAACCGGCACTCGGACGGGGTCTCGGCGCGCTGCTTTCGGGCGGTGGCGCCAAGCCGGCCCCTGCGTCCGCCCCTTCCGCCGCGGCGCCACCCGTTCCGGGCGGTGCCCAAGTGCGGCGCGTGCCGCTGACCCAGATCACTCCCAGCCCGCTTCAACCGCGCAAGGACTTCACCCCGGAGGCGCTGCAGGAACTGTCCGATTCGATCCGCGAGCAGGGCATCGTCCAGCCCCTCATCGTCCGCGTGGTCAATGGCGCCTACGAACTCATCGCCGGTGAACGCCGCTGGCGGGCGGCGCAACTCGCCGGGCTGTCTGAAGTGCCGGTTGTGGAACGGGCGGCCACCGACCGCGAGGTGCTCGAACTCGCGCTCATCGAGAATCTTCAGCGCGAGAACCTCAACGCCATCGAGGAGGCCCTGGGCTACAGCCAGTTGGGCGAACAGTTCCGGCTCACGCAGGATGAAATCGCAAAGAAAGTCGGCAAATCCCGCGCCGCCGTGGCGAATGCGCTGCGCCTGCTCAAGCTGCCCGCGGTGGTGCAGTCCGCCGTGCGTGAGGGCAAGCTGAGCGTGGGCCACGCCAAGGTGATTCTCGGGCTGGCCGATCCCTCGGCGCAGCAGAGCACCGCCGCCCGCGTCTTGGCCGGTGGCCTCACAGTGCGCCAGACGGAACAGCTCGTCGCTAAGCTCTCCGCGCCCCAGTCGGAAGGCGGGAGCGGGAAGACGGAAGCGTCCAGCGCCCCCCGCGATCCCCACGTGGCGGACCTTGAACACAAGCTCATCGAGCGGCTCGGCACCAAGGTCGCGCTGCGCTACAAGGCGGGCAAAGGCAGCCTCGAGGTGAAGTTCTTCTCGGACGACGAGCTGAACCGGGTGCTGGAGATCCTGGGCGTTAACCTCGACTGACCACTGACCGCTCCTTCGGCAATCCCGACAACCGATTTCCAAGTCATTGCATGATCACCTCCCAAGAGTTCCGCAATTCCGTCGCCGGCCAGTTGGCCAGCGCCGCCAGCCGCGTTCCGTCGCTCACCGCCTTTGTCGGTCTCGACGGTTTCGTGGATGAGATCCTCCATGTCGTGGACAAGCGCTACGACGCCAACCGCTACGACCGCGTGCCGACCATCGCCGCCTACGCGCAGCGCCTCGCCGCCGCCGCCGGCAAGAGCACGAACGTCGAACTGGTCAACGTCATGACCAAGCTCGGCGGCAACGGCCCGATCATGGCCAACGCGCTCGCCCGCTTCGGCATCGGCGTGACCTACGTCGGCTCGCTCGGCTGGCCGGCCATGCACCCGGTGTTCGAGCCGTTCGCCGCCCGCGCCGACGTGACGACGATCTGCGAGCCCGGCCTGACCGACGCCCTCGAGTTCGAGGACGGCAAGCTGATGGTGGGCAAGCACTACACGCTCAAGCAGGTGTCGTGGGAAAACATCACCGCCCGCTACGGGAAGGAGAAGTTCGCCGGCCAGTTCAACACCTCGAGCCTCGTGGCCTTCGTGAACTGGACGATGCTGCCCTACATGTCCGACATCTGGGCCAGCATCCAGGGCGAACTGCTGCCCGGAGTGAACGGTGCCCGCCGCCGGATGTTCTTCGACCTCGCCGACCCGGAGAAGCGCACGCCGGCCGACATCGCACGGGCGCTGGACCTGATCGCGAAGTTCCAGACCAAGTTCGACGTCATTCTCGGCCTGAACGAGAAGGAGGCCTACGAGATCGCCAAGGTGCTTGGGCTGAATCCGGCCGCGCAGGAATGGGAGGGCCTCGCGGCATTGAGCGTGGAGATCCAGAAGCGCGTCGCGGTGGAAACCTTGGTGGTGCATCCGGTGGCCTACGCGCTCGCCGTCTCCGCGGGCAAGGCCGACGTCGTCATCGGTCCGGTCTGCAAGAAACCCAAGATCACCACCGGCGCCGGGGATCACTTCAACAGCGGCTTCTGCCTCGGCAAGCTGCTGGGCCTCGACAACGCGGCCAGCGTGCTCTGCGGCGTGAGCACCAGCGGCCACTATGTCCGCACCGCCGAAAGCCCGACGGTGAGCGACCTGACGGCCCTGATGACGAACTGGCCGCAAGGTTGAGCCTCCCGAGCGTATGGTCCTCGACGTCGTCAAATACGGTGATCCCGTCCTGCGCAAGAAGGGCGCGAAGATCGAAACCATCACCCCGGAGATCACGCAGTTCATCGCCGACATGTTCGACACGATGAAGGCGGCCCGGGGTGTCGGCTTGGCCGCCCAGCAGGTCGGTCGCGCGCTCCAGCTCACGGTGATCGACGTGCGCGGCCTCCGGGACCGCCCGTCGCTGCTCTGGCTCGACGGGCAGCCGGCCGATGCGGAGGCGTTCATGCCCGTGGTGCTGATCAATCCGCAGATCCATCCCGTGGGCCCGCGCGTGACCGGCCCGGAAGGGTGCCTGAGTTTTCCCGAGATCTACGGCGAGATCGAGCGCCCGGCCGAGGTGGAGGTGACCGCCCAGAACGAACGCGGCGAGTCGTTTTCGTTCAAGGCCGGCGGCCTGCTCGCACGCGCTGTCCAGCACGAGGTGGATCATCTCAATGGCATCCTCTTCATCGACCGGATGAGCAGCGACGTTCGTGCGGAGGTGAAGGACGAGGTGGACTACCTGCAGGCCGAAACCAAGGCCCAGCTCGGCCGCCGCTGACCCCAAGCGGTTGGCGGCTTGGGGACGGGCGACCACCACAAATTGTGGCCGTCACCGGAATTCAACTTGAGAATCCCCGGCCGCGCCGCATCGTCGCCCCGTGCTTGATAACGTGCTGGAAGTTGCCGGCGCCGCTCCTTCACAGATGACGGCTGAACCCAAGTCCAAGACCACCCCCAAGCCGTCGCGATCCGCCGCCAACGGCACCGCGACCCGGGTGAAGAACTACGTTCTCGACACTAACGTGCTGCTGCACGATCCGGACGCCCTGCTGAACTTCCAGGACAACCATGTCCTGCTGCCGATCGAGGTCATCGAGGAAATCGACAAGTTCAAGCGGGAGACCACCGAGCGCGGCCAAAATGCCCGGGCCGTCAGCCGCCTCCTCGACAAGCTGCGGGCCAAGGGTTCCCTCAGCGAGGGTGTGCCCCTGGAGAACGGCGGCATCCTCCGCATCATCTTCGCGCACCGGCTGGCCAAGCGCGGCCAGGTCAAGGAAACGGCCGAACCCGCGAACGGTTCCGTGGACAACCGTATCCTGTCGCTCGCGCTGGATGTCCGCCGCAGCGAGCCGAAGACCCCCACGATTCTCGTCACCAAGGACATCAACCTGCGGCTGAAATCCGACGCGTGGGGGCTGCCGGCCGAGGATTACGAGACGGACCGGGTCAACCTGAAGGACCTCTACACCGGCATGTTCGAGCTCACGCTGCCGGCGGCGAAGCTCAGCGAGTTCCGCACCAACGGGGAACTGCCGCTGCCGCCCGGGCCGCGCCGTTACCCAAACGAATACTGCACCCTCAACGCTGACGCGGAGCCCAAGCGCACCCTTCTTGGCCGCGTCGATGCCACCGGCACCAAGGTGGTGCTCCTGCACGAGACCGGCAACGTCTGGGGCATCCGGCCGCGCAACCGGGAACAGCATTTCGCGCTGGATGCGCTGCTCGACGAAAAGATCAAGTTCGTCTCCCTGATGGGCAAGGCCGGCACCGGCAAGACACTCATCGCGCTCGCCGCCGGCCTGAAGCGCACGGTCAGCGACCGGGAATTCCGCCGGCTGATCGTCGCCCGGCCGACCATCTCGATGGGCAAGGAACTCGGCTTCCTGCCCGGTTCACTCGAAGAGAAGCTCGGACCGTGGATGCAGCCAATCCACGACGCGTTGGAAATGCTGGGCGACCTGAACATGGGACACGACTCCCGCCGCAGCTCGGATCTCCTCCGCAACGGCACGATTGTCGTGGAGGCGCTCAGCTACATCCGCGGCCGCAGCATCGCCAACCAGTTCATGATCGTGGACGAGGCGCAGAACCTGACGCCGCTGGAAGCCAAGACGATCCTCACGCGCGTCGGCCACGGCACGAAGATCATCCTCACCGGCGATCCCTACCAGATCGACAACCCCTACGTGGACGCCGCCAGCAACGGATTCACCTACGTCGTGAACCGCTTCCGCGACCAGGCCATCGCCGCGCACGTGGAACTCTCCCACGGCGAACGCAGCGAACTGGCCGAGACGGCGGCGAACATCCTGTAAGTGTCGCCCGCCGTCCCCTCTGTCCCCTCTGGTTTGGCGTTGATCAGCCCGAATACGCCTCCATGCCCACGCAGGAGCACACGAGGTTGCGGTCGCCATAGACGTTGTCCACGCGACCCACGGCGGGCCAGAACTTGAAGTCGCGGAGTCCGGCCACGGGATAGGCGGCCTGCTGACGGCTATAGGGGCGGTCCCACTGGTCGGCCGTGACCACATCCGCGGTGTGCGGTGCCTGCTTGAGCAGATTGTTCTTCGCGTCGGCCGCACCCGACTCGATGGCCGCGATCTCGCCGTGGATGGCGATCATCGCCTCGCAGAAGCGGTCGAGCTCGTGCTTGGGCTCGGATTCGGTCGGTTCGACCATGAGCGTGCCGGCCACCGGCCAGCTCAGCGTCGGGGCGTGGAAGCCGTAATCCATGAGCCGCTTGGCCACGTCCTCGGCGGTCACCGACTTGAACGGGCGGAGGTCGAGGATGCACTCATGGGCGACCAGTCCATTGGCGCGGTAAAGCGTCGGGAAATGGTTCTCCAGTCGCTTGGAGATGTAGTTCGCGTTGAGGATTGCGACCTTGGTGGCTTCGGTGAGGCCCGCGGCGCCCATCATCTGGCAATACATCCAGGAGATGACGCAGATGCTCGCGCTGCCCCACGGGGCGGCGCTGACGGCACCGATCGGGTTCTCGCCGCCGAGGTTCACGACCGCGTGGCCGGGGAGGAAGTCCACCAGGTGCTCCGCCACGCAGACGGGGCCCACGCCGGGACCGCCGCCGCCGTGCGGGATGCAGAAGGTCTTGTGCAGGTTCAGGTGGCAGACATCGGCGCCGATCTCGCCCGGGGAGGTGAGCCCGACCTGGGCGTTCATGTTGGCGCCGTCCATGTAAACCTGTCCGCCCGCCTCGTGGATCGCCTCGCAGATGTCGCGGATGGACGTCTCAAAGACGCCATGCGTGCTCGGGTAGGTGACCATCAGGCACGCCAGGTTGGCGCGGTGCGCGGCGATCTTCGCGTGCAGGTCGGCGACATCGATGTTGCCGTCGGCGTCGCAGGCCACGGGCACGACCGTGAGGCCGGCCATGACGGCGGAGGCAGGGTTCGTGCCGTGGGCGGAGGTCGGGATCAGGCAGATGTTCCGGTGGCTTTCGCCGCGCGATTCATGCCACGCCCGGATGATAAGCAGACCGGCGTATTCGCCTTGGGAACCGGCGTTCGGCTGCAGGGAGACGCCGGCAAAGCCGGTGCATTCGCACAGCCACTGTTCCAGTTCCTCGAACAGCTGCTGGTAGCCGCGGGTCTGGTTGAGCGGCGCGAAGGGATGCAGCCGGCCGAACTCCGGCCAGCTCACCGGGAACATCTCCGCGGTGGAGTTGAGCTTCATCGTGCAGGAGCCCAGCGGGATCATGCTATGGCACAGCGAAAGATCCTTGGACTCGAGCCGGCGCAGATAACGCAGCAGTTCCGTTTCGCTGTGGTGCCGGTTGAAGACGGGGTGCGTCAGGTAGGCGCTGGTGCGCTGGAGCGCGGCCGGAATCCGGGAAAGCGGGCCGGGCGCCCTCGTGCCCTTGGCCGCCGACGCGCGGTCGTTGTTGAAGATGCGGACCAGCAGTTCGACTTCCTCGACCGTGGTGGCCTCGTCGAGCGACACGCCGACGAAGCCCTTGCGGTCGTAGCGGAGGTTCACCTGGTGCGCCGCGGCGATCTTGGCCACGTCGGAGACATCATGTTCGCCGACCTGAACCGTGAGCGTGTCAAACGAAGTCCCGTTCTCGACGGGCACGCCGATTTCCTTCAGCCGTTCGGCGAGCAGCGCGGTCAGGCTGGCGACCCGGCTCGCGATGGCCTTGAGGCCCGTCGGTCCGTGGTAACAGGCGTAGGCCATCGCCATGTTGGCCAGCAAGGCCTGCGCGGTGCAGATGTTGGAGGTCGCCTTGTCGCGGCGGATGTGCTGCTCGCGCGTGCCGAGCGACAGGCGCAAGGCCCGCTTGCCGCGGGAGTCCTTGGACACGCCCACCAGCCGGCCGGGCATCTGGCGCTTGAACGCGTCGCGGGTGGCGAAGAACGCCGCGTGGGGTCCGCCGTAGCCGAGCGGCACGCCAAACCGCTGGGCGCTGCCCACGGCCACGTCGGCGCCGAATTCGCCGGGTGCCTTCAGGAGCGTGAGCGCCAGCAGGTCGGTGGCGACCACCACCAATGCGCCGGCCGCGTGGGCCGCCTGCACAAACTCGGCGTAGTCATGGACTGAGCCGTCGGTCGCCGGATACTGGATCAGCGCGCCGCAGAAATCGTCGGAGAACTTGAACGTCTTCCAGTCGCCCACCACGACTTCCAGTCCCAGCGCCTTCGCCCGGGTCTGCACCAGGTCGATGTTCTGCGGGTGGCAGTTGCCGGCCACGAAGAACACGTCCCGCTTCGCGCCGCCCGCGTGGGTGTCGGCTTCCTTCACCCGGTGGCAGAGCATCATCGCCTCGGCGCACGCGGTCGCCTCGTCGAGCATGGAGGCATTGGCGATGTCCAGCATGGTCAGGTCGCACACCATCGTCTGGAAGTTCAGCAGGCCTTCCAGACGGCCCTGGGAAATCTCCGCCTGATACGGCGTGTATTGCGTATACCAGCCCGGGTTCTCGAGGATGTTCCGCTGGATCACGGGCGGCGTGATCGTGTCGTAATAGCCGAGCCCGATGAAGGACCGGGCCACCACGTTCTTGGCGGCGATCGTCTTCAGCCGGGCCAGGGCTTCCGTCTCGCTGAGCGGCGCGGGCAGGTCCATCGGGCGGCTCGCGCGGATGACCGGGGGCACGGCCGCGGCGACCAGCTGCTCCAGCGACTTGTAGCCGCAGAGCTGGGCCATCTCGGCGATCTCGGCCGGACGGGGGCCGATGTGGCGGCGGACAAACGTGTCGGTGAACGGGACGGAGACGGAATTGCTCATCAGGTGGAAACGGCCGCCGGAAAATCGCGGACCGAGCGGCGACGTTACGGGCGGTCCCCGTTGCTGCAAGCCGCTTGTTTCGGGTAAGCAGCGCAACTGAAGCGCACTGCAAGCGCGGCTGCTGGACGCCGATGGCGGTGACCATCCCCTGGGGACGCGGAACGCGCCTCGGACGCTTCCGAATCTGCCCAGAAATTCGGCGGGAAAAACAAAAGCGGCGGCCCGAAAGCCGCCGCTGCGAACCCGTTGCCGGAAGCGGTCAGTCCTCGCTGAACAGGTATTCGAGGTCGTCCTTCGACAGGTTGCTGGCGAAGCCCTCCTCGCCCAGGACGTCGGCGATTTGCTGGGACTTCTTCTGCTGCAGGTCCCAGATCTTCTCCTCGACGGTGCCGGGCGCGATGAGCCGGTAGGCGTTGACCGTGCGGGTCTGGCCGATGCGGTGCGAACGGTCGATGGCCTGGGCCTCGACGGCGGGATTCCACCAAGGATCGTAGAGGATCACGTAGCTGGCATTGGTCAGGTTCAAGCCGGTGCCGGCGGCGCGCAGCGACAGCAGGAAGACGCACTGGTCGGGATCGGCCTGGAACGCGTTGACGACGTCCTGCCGGCCCTTGGTCTCGCCCGTGAGGATGTGCGTCTTGATGCCGCGTTCCTTGCAGGCGTTCTCGATGAGCTTGAGCATCTCCACGAACTGCGAGAACAGCAGCACCTTGTTGCCGGACTGCAGGATCGGTTCGAGGAGTTCGAACAGCGTGTCGGTCTTGCCGCTGGCGCTGTCGTTGCCGACGAGCTTTGGGTGGCAGCAGATCTGGCGCAGGCGGGTGAGCGCCGCGAGGACGTGCATCTTGGACTTGGCGACGCCCTTCTCCTGGAGTGCCTTCATCACCTGCTCGCGGCTGCGGCGCAGTTCGGCCAGGTAGAGCTTGCGCTGTTCCTCGTCGAGTTCGCAGTCGCGGCGTTCCTCGATGCGGTCGGGCAGGTCCTTCGCGACCTGTTTCTTCAGACGGCGCAGCATGAGCGGACGCAGCTTGGCGCTCAGGCGCCGGCGGGCGGTGCTCGCCTCCCACTCGGGACCGTCACCCTTCGGCTCGTAGGTCTCGTGGAACGTCGTCTGGCTGCCGAGGTAGGTCGGGTGGATGAAGTCCACGATGGACCACAGGTCGAGCAGGCGGTTTTCCAGCGGCGTGCCGGTGAGCGCGAGCCGCTGGTCGGACTCGATCTCCTTCACCGCCAGCGTGACCTGGGCGTTGGGATTCTTGATGAACTGCGCCTCGTCGAGGACCAGCGCACGGAAGTCGAACTTCGAGAGCTCCTCCAGGTCGCGCCGGAGGATGGCGTAATTGGTCACCACGATGTCGTGCTCGGGAATCTGCTTGCGGAGGTTGTGCCGCGCCTGGCCGGACTGGAGCACGAGCACCTTGAAATGCGGGGTGAACTTCTCGGCTTCGCGACGCCAGTTGTGCAGCACGGAGGCCGGGCAGAGCACCAGCGAAGGCTTGCGGTCCTTCTTGTGCTGTTCATGCAGCCACGAGAGCCAAGACAGCGTCTGGAGCGTTTTGCCGAGCCCCATGTCGTCGGCCAGGATGCCGCCCAGACGCAGGCGGGAGAGGTTGCAGAGGAAGTCAAAACCGTCCTTCTGGTAGGGACGCAGCTCGGCCTTCACCAGCTCGGGCAGCTTGGTGTCCGGCACGCCTTTGAAGCCGTTCAGCTTTTCCTTCAGGGCGGCGACCGCCTTGGCGGAGCCCAGGTCGGCAAGGGTGTTCTCGTCGAGCTGCGTGGCGTGAATGAGCGACGCCTTCTGCGCATCCGGGTCCAGCCCCTCGAGTCCGAGCGTGGCGGCGGTCTCGTGCGCCTTGCGGTTGGCCTCCACGTCGATCTCCACCCAGCCGCCATCGGGCAGCTTGACGAAGCGCGTGGTCGAGGCGGCCAATCGTTGCAGGTCCGCGTGGGAGAGCTTCATGCCCTCCGCCTCCCACTCCGCGCTGACGCTCAGCCAGTCGATACCGGAGCCCTTCAGCACCAGCTTCGGCTTCACGAGGCGGCGGTTGAGGAACAGGCGCTGGAACGGCGGGTTGCCGAGGAAATCGGCCTCGCGCGGCCGGTCGGCCCACGCGGCGGCCAGGGCGCTGAGGAAACTCTCGTTGGCGTCGCCCACCCAGAGTCCGGGGTCCGGCGTGAACCAGTCGAGCTGCTGGAGCCACTGGATCGAGGCGGTGATCCGCGGGTCGTCGAGCACCTCGGGACGGTCGGCCGATTTCTTCACCGGCTTGGTCCGCGCCCATTCGTGGCCGCTCCATTGCCATTCGGTGCCGTCCTTCTCGCTGGTGGCCAGCAGGCGCAGCCGGACCACCTCGTCCGCGAGCTCGAACACGAACTGCGGCTTGGCCGGATGCGTGATGCAAAGCTGGCTCCAGTCGGCCTCCGCGAGCGCCTTCGGGGCCGGGGCCCCATTCTCGCCCTTCGGCTTCGACGACTGCGAACGGCGCAGTTCGGTCAGCAGGCGGTGCGACAGCTTTTTCACCGGCAGGACCGGACGTTCCGCCCACGGGCCGAGCAGCGAGGCCGGCGGCGCGTTCCGCAGGATGTAGAATTCACCCTCCACCAGCACCAGCACCGGCTGGCCGACGAAGAACCGGCAGTCCTTGAGCGGCTTGGTCTGCCCGTCCGGCAGCGTCAGCAGGTGGGTGAAGCTCAGTTCGTCCTCGATGGTGTCGAGGTGCGGCCGCAGCTCAACCAGCTGGCCATGGAACTGGAGATTGACCGCCTGGCCCTGCAGTTCGAGCCGCGAACCGTGCGCCCACATCGCGAGCCACGTCAGCAGGTCCGCGCCCTCCAGCAGGAGGACCTCGCCTTCCTTGACCTTCTCCGACCAGTTGCCGTGCAGCCAGTCGATCACCGCCCAATCTTCGGCCGGGAACAGCTCCGCCTCGTGCGCGGCGCGCGTCCGCAGTTCGCACAGGTCGGACAGGAACCGCTCCTTTTCGCCGGACCGCGAACGGAACAGCATGAATTTCACCGCCAGCCGCCACTGGTTCTTCTCCTCGGTCACGCGCTGCGGTTCGCAGATCACGCGCAGGCCGGCCTTGGGGGCGTCGAGATGCGCATGGGTCGCCGGCAGCAACCAGTTTTCCAGCTCCTGCACAAACTCCGTCTCCTTCTCCGACTGCTCGACTTCCTGGAAGCGGTCGAAGTTCGCGTGCGGCAGCAGTTCGGTCGGCAGCGACCGGTTCGCCCGCAGGAACAGCATGGCGACTTCCTCGAGCCGGGTCTTGCCGTTGGAATTCTGGATGCGCGACCACCAGTCCGTGGCGCCGAAGTCGCTCCGGCGCAGCGACAGCTTTTCGAGGTAATCGTCGAAGAGCAGGTAGGCCCGCTGCGGATCGGCGCAGGCCGCCAGGTTCTTCAGCACCGTCTCGCGCTCGGCGACCTTGTCCTTCGAGTCGGCGAGCTGCCGCCGCAGGTCGGCGAAGTCCCCGTAGGTCGAGTTGAGCACCTTGTGGTGGGCATCGTATTTCGTGGCCGCAACCACCGGCTTGGTGGTCGTGCGTGTGGACCGGATTCCTCTAGGCATGTCTGTCTGTCCCCGTCGCCAAGGCGGCAAAGGAGGCCGGATTGTATCCGTAAGGGTGGCGGGGACGGTCAACAATGAATTGTTTCTTCGTGCTCCGGTCCCGTTCGCAACGGGCGCCGCCATGCAAGCGCCAAATTGTCGGCCCGGTCCGGCGGCATGAATTCACCGGGACCGCGCGACGCCCACCGGCTTGCCCCGCCCGGCGCCGCTTTATAAGGTCCGGCCATGCAACTGACCGCGGAACAACAGGCGACCGCCCGGCAATGGCTCGCCGACGGCATGAAACTTTCCGACTTCCAGAAACGCGTGGAAGCCGACTTCGGCCTCAAGCTGACCTACATGGAGACCCGCTTCCTCGTGGACGACCTCAAGGTCCTGCCCAAGGACCCGGAACCGCCCAAAAAGGAGGAACCCAAGACCGACGCCACAGACGCGACCGCGCCGGCCGAGCCTGCACCCGCGGCGGGGGGCGTGTCCCTGACTGTGGACGCTGTGACCCGGCCCGGCACACTCGTGAGCGGCCGCGTGTCCTTCAGCGACGGCCAGGGCGGCATGTGGTATCTCGACCAATACGGCCGGCCCGGCTTCGCGCCCGACACCAAGGGCTACCGCCCGTCCCAGACCGACATGCAGGACTTCCAGATGGCCCTCGAGAAGGAACTCATGCGGCTGGGGATGTAGGTGGCGGTGGGGCGATAAACCATCGAACCCCGCCTCAGCGTGACGCTCCTGATTCCTTTCACGGTCGGACGGCCGCTGCAGCGGTTTCCGTGGGTCACCACCGTCCTGCTGGTCCTCTGCGGGATTGGCTTCGGACTCGGCAAGCTGTTCGGCGAAGAGCGGGTGTTTCGGGAATGGGGATTCACCCCGGGCTCGTTTGATGTGGCCACCTTGGTCACCAGCCTGTTTCTCCATGCAGGATGGTTTCACCTGCTGGGCAATGTGCTCTATCTCTACCTGTTCTGTGCCTGCGTCGAGGACCTCCTCGGGCGGGTCCGGTTTGTGGTTTTCTATTTCTCCGGAGGGGCGCTGGCGGCCTTGGCGGAAGGACTTCTCCAGCCGAACTTGGCCGGCATGCCCATGATCGGCGCATCCGGCGCGGTTTCCGCGTGCCTCGGTTGTGCCGCCATTTTGCTGCCCAAGGTCGCCGTCGAAGTGCGCCTGTTTTATCTCTCCGAACTTTTCTTTTTTCGCGGCGGCATCCGGAAGTTTTCCGTGCCGCTCTGGGTGCTGACTTTGGCGTGGTTCGCCGAGGATCTTTACGGCCTGTTTCACCCCGGCGCGGGTGATGGAAACACCACCGCCTTCGGCGCCCACGTGGCCGGATTCGCCTTCGGTCTGTTGGCCGGCTGGGCGGCGCGACGGTGGTGTCCCGATTGCCAAGCGCAGTCAGTAACCTTGGCGCCACTCCCCAACGAACCGCTGGGGGACCCGTTTGTGGTGCCGGAATCCCACGGACAAAACTGCCCGGAGGAGACGAACATGCATCGGCTGCTCGGGCTTGTTGTGGGCGCTGTGTTTGGCCTCGCTGTCGCGATGTTTTTGCTGGAACTGAATAGCTTGGGCGGCCTTGCGCTTTGCGCGGTCACCGGCGGTGTTGCCACCGCCATCCTTGCCGGTCGGAGCCGCCAGCGGTTTTGGTCGGCCCTCGGCAACTGGTTCCGGGACTGATCACCGCTTCCCCAGCAGGAACGCCAGCAGGTGGTTGAAGTCCGCCTCCGGGATGCTTTCGCCGAAGTTGTCGGGCATGAGCGAGAGTTTGCTCTCGGCCCGTTCCTGCACGTCCTTTTTCGGCACGGTGAATTCCTGGCCGGTGGCGTTGACGAGCACCAGCAGTTCGCCTTCCTCGCGGCGGAACAGCCCGCTCACCGCCTCGCCGTCCTTCAGCGTAAGCGTGGTGGTGGCGAAGGCGTGGTCCACGTTGCGGTTCGGGTCGAGGATGTCCTCGCACAGGCGCTCCACGCCGCGGTTGCCAATGCCCGTGAGCTGCGGCCCGACGAGTCCGCCCTTGCCGTCGAGCTGATGGCACACGCCGCAGTTGACCTCGAAGATGCGCTGTCCCTCCGCCGCCTTGGCGTCGGCCAGCGCGTAGGCATTGCGCCGGGCGGCGAGCAGCTTCTCCCGCGCCTCGTCGGGCGGCGCCAATTCCCGGGTTAACTTCTCGATCCGCGCCTGCCAATTCGCGGGATTGGCCCGCTCGAACCGGCTCCGCGCCCCCGTGAGCTGAAGAATGCGGGGCGCGGCGAAGCCCTGTTCGACCGCCTGCAGGAAGGCTTCCGCACCTTCGCGCGTCGCGGTGAGCGCCACGGCCCAGGCCTGCTGGACGCGGTAGGGCACCCCCTTGAGCGCGGCCACCACAGCCGCCCGGCTGCCGACGGTGTTGAGTTCCGCAAGGAGCACGCCGAACCGTTCCCGGACCGGCAGCGGCTGGCTGCCATCCGCGACGACCGCGGCCAACGTCACCTCGGCTGCGGCCGGGTCCACCCCGGCCAGTCCGCGGGCGGCGGCCGTGCGGAGCTCGGAGTCGCCCGGCTTCCCGGCGAGTTCCCTCAGTTTCTGCGCCGCCTCCTTCAGGCCGAGGCGCGCAGCCAGTTCCGCGGCGCCGGCGGTGCGGTCGGCGAGGGCGCGTGGCGACGCGCTGGGCAACGCGGGCGCACCTTCCAGATCGCCGATCGCCAACCAAGCGTAGGCGTCGCCGGTATCGGCGTCGGCCACTTCGAGCACCACCCGTTTGCCGGCGTGCGGCGCGGTGTCCCACGTGATCTGCGTTGCTGTGTCATTGCGCGGCGGCCACGCCTCGAACAGCACGGCGCCCGTGGTGGCTTCGCGTAACCGGGCGGCGTTGACCTTCTTGGCCGGCTTGTCCGGATAACCGTCGTGACCGCAGAGCCAGAAACTTACCTTGGCGCCGGCGGCGAACTCGGGCGAACGCAGCACGCCGGTCTTCTGCTCGCCGCGCATCAGGCTGGAGAGCACGCGGATCGTCCGGCCATCGGCGCGTTTGCGTTCCTGGAAATCCCACGGGTTCTCGGTCGCGGCTTCGAGCGGCGCGTTGTTCCACGCGGAGGTCGCGCCGCTGCCCAACAGCTTGCCCACAAGTTCGCCGCCCCACGACTTCAGGCTCGCCGGCAACGCGAGCCCGCGCTGTTGAAGTCCCTGGTCCACCGACCGGAACAGCGCGAGCTGGAAGTCGGTCTGCGCGGCGAACTTCGTCCGCACGAACTCCGCCAGCTTCGGGAGATCGGACTCCGGCGCGTAACGGGCAGCATGTTTCAGCGCATCGCCGAGCGAAGGCGAGCTCGCGTCGGACAGGCTGCCCAGGCGGGCGAGCAGGAAGCTTGCGGCCTGCGGCGTCGGCACGGCGAGGCACACATCGGCAAAGGCGCGCTGGTCGGCCTCGGACCAATCCTTGTTCGCCAGCACCTGGTCGAAGATCGCGGGGACCTTCAGGTGATCGCGCAGCGACTTGCGGAGCACGTAAACGAGGTGGGTGTCGGCGGGATCGGCCTTGGCGAGGGAGGCGAGCAGAGGGCGGACGGAATTCCCGTTCGGCAGATTGCCCAACGCTTCCGCCGCACAGCGCACGATCAGGGCATCGGGAGCCGCCAGGGCTGCGACTGCAACCATCTGGCCCGCCTGCACCAAGTCTTCCGGAAGCGGCAGTTGACGGCTGGCCCGGTAGAGCACGTCCGCGGCAACGCGCTGGGCATGAATGCGCAGGAGCGGGTTGGGTGAATCCGCCGCGGCGGAAAGCTCGATGGCCGCGAGATCGCCCAAACGCTGCAACAGCCAGAACAGGTGGACATCCTGGGTAGGACTGCCTCCTTTGCGGTAGGCTCGTCTGACCTCGGTCGCCGCCTGTTTCCCGAACCGATCCTCAATTTCTGCCATCGCTCCCAGCCGCCGCGTCAGGTTGGGCGAACCCAGTTCCTTGATCAGCCCGTCGAGGTCCTGCGCCAAGGCCGGATTCCGCAGCTTCGCTTTCCCATCCTCGCCTTTGTAGACCACGCGCCACAGCCGCCCCCGCTCGCGGTCGCGGCCGGGATGCGTGAGCGGCACTTCGTAGTGGCCGATGATGCGGTTGTAGAAGTCGGCGATGTAGAGCGCGCCGTCGGGCCCGAGAATGTTGTCCACGGGCCGGAACCACGGGTCGGTCGTGGTGAGGAAGTCGGGCTGTTCGGTCGCCTTGGGCGTGGAGCCGATGAAGGTGATCTTGTCACGGTTCAGCCGGCTGGTCATCACGTTGCCGATCATGAACGTGTCCTGGTATTCGGCCGGCCACAGGTCGTCGTTGTAGTAGAACGCGCCGTCGATCGCCGTGCTGCCGTGGGCGTGCTCCAGCATCACGGGCGCGTAGCCGAGGCCGTCGTGCGGCTTGCCGAAGCTCGGATACCAGCCGCCGGTGAGTAGCTGGTAGATGGGCGCACTGTGGCAGTCGCTGGAGTAGAGATTACCGCGGGCATCCCACGCGAGGCCGAACGGGTTCACCTGCCCGTGCGTGTGCTGCTCGATGCGCGAGCCGTCGAGGCGGATGCGGTAGGTGTTGCCCGAGTTGAGGTCCACGTGGCTGCCGTCGCGCGCGGTGACGTGGGAGTCGTTGTTGAAGCCGTGCGTGGCGTAGAGCCAGCCGTCGAAGCCGCGCCGGAACGAAGCCTGGTTGCCGTGCGTGTCGCGCGTGTGATCAAAGGGACCGTAGAGCGGCGTGCGTTTGTCGGCCTGGTTGTCGCCGTCGGTATCCTCCAACAACCAGATGTAAGGGATACTCCAGACGAGCGCCTTCCAGTGTTTGTCGTCATTGCGGAACGGATAGATGCCGATGGGGATGTTCAGGCCGTCGGCAAACTGGGTGACCTTGCGGGCGCGACCGTCGGGCCCGAAGTCCTCGAAGATCATCAACCGGTCGCGGGCGGGCCGGTTCGTCGGCGCCGCCCAGGGGTATTCGATGCTGGTGGTGACCCACAGCCGGCCCGCGGCGTCAAAGGCCAGGTTCATCGGCTTGTTGATGTCCGGTTCGCTGGCAACGAGCTGGATCTCGAAGCCGGGCGGCAGCTTGAACTTCGTCCGCTGCTCCACCGGCGTCAGCGGCTCGGTGGTGCGGACGCCGAGGGCCAATTCGGCTTCGGGCAGTTCGGCTCCCAAAACCGGGAGCGCCGGCAACGCGGCAGCGACGGCAAGGCAGAAGGCAAGGCGACGACGAAAACTCACGGGGCTCACGGACGCGAAGGCTAGCGGGGAATTCACCGGCGCAAAGGCGGAAGGCGCCGCGGGATTCGGCGGGGAGGCGTCGGAATCGGGGACGATCTGCTGGTTTTGCCTCGCCGCCCGGACCGCGTAAGGCTGGGATGGCCTCCGCATTCATGAACGCGTTGCGATTCTCCGGACTGCTGACGGCATTGGGACTGGCCTTGCTGGGCTGCGCTTCCCGGCCGAAGCCGCCGTCCAACTGGGCCGTCTGGAAAGCCAAACGCCTCGAATCAGTCGGCGGCACCAACGGTTGGACGACGCTGGTCGGCCTGCATTGGCTCACCGCGGGGACCAACACCACCGGCACCGCCGCCACCAACCAGATCGTCTTCGCCACACCCAACCTGCCGGCAGCCTTCGGCACCTTTGTCCGCACCGGTTTGCAGGCGAGGTTTGTCGCGGCACCCGGGGCGGACATCCGGGTGGCAGGGCGGCCCGTGCGGGAACTCGAACTGGTCACCGACGCGGAGGAAAAACCCACGCGGCTGGAATTTGGCACAGCCTCGGTGATCGTCATCCAGCGCGCCGACCGTTTGGGCCTGCGGGTGCGGGATACGCGGGCGCCGGCGCGGCGGGCCTTCCACGGACTCCGGAGTTTTCCCTACGACCCGGCCTGGCGCCTCACCGGCCGGTTTGAACCGTTCGCCGAACCCCGGACACTTCGGGTCCCCAACGTGGTCGGCCTGACTGAGGAATTCGCCAGCCCGGGCGCACTCGTCTTCGAGGTCGCCGGACAGAACCACCGGCTCGACGTCGCGGTGGAGCGCGGCGAGACCGATTACTTCGTGATGTTCCACGACCGCACCGCGGGTGACACGACCTACGGCGCCGGTCGGTTCCTCTATGTGAAACCGCCGGGACCGGACGGCACGGTGACGATCGACTTCAACCTCGCCTACACCCCGCCGTGCGGCTTCACGCGGTTCGCCACCTGCCCGCTGCCCCCGCGCCAAAATCGGCTGCCCTTCGCCATCCGCGCCGGCGAACTCAAACCGATCGCCCATCCCTGAGCCGGAAACCAGGCAGGCCGCCCCCTTCAGGCACGCGTGGACCGGGAATCGGCTGTCTCCAGGGGCAAGCATGTCCGGTTGAACGGCACCCTGAACTTGAGCAAGCAGGACCGGCCGAGAATGCTGCCTGCGCACGTCACCATGACCAGTCCCGTTCCGCTCTTGGCCTGCGAACTGTGCGGCCGCCGGGGCGAGTTGCTGACCCGGCATCACCTGATTCCACGCGCCCGGCACAACAAGCCCCGCACCCGCCGGGCGTTTGGCCGCACCGAACCGCGCAAGCGCCTCGCGTGGCTGTGCCGTCCCTGTCACGACCACGTGCATGCGCTCTTCACGGAGAAGACGCTGGGCGCCGAATTCAACACGCTGGCACTGCTGGCCGCCCATCCCGAGGTCAGCCGGTTCGTCACGTGGATTCGCGCGAAGCCCGCCGGATTCAGGCCGCCGTCGAACGATTCCAGACGGCGCCGGTGAACCGCCGAAGGCGCACACCTCCGGGATTTACCCCGCCTTAACAAATTTCGCGGGGCCGGCTCATACCGGCTTAACCGGAGGCCTGTCTTCTTTTCACGTAAGGCGGCGCTGAACGCCGCGACGGACAAAACCAAAATTCAAAACACAAGGACTCCTATGAACACCCTATCCCGTTCCCTGCTCGCCCTCCTGCTCGGTGCCGCCACCTGCTCGGCGGTCGCCCAAGACGGTCAGCCGCCCGAAGGTCGCCCCGGCCGCGGACCCGGCGGTGGCATGGGCCGTTCCCCCGTCATCGCCGCCCTCGACGCGAACAGCGACGGCGTGATTGACGAGGCCGAGATCAACGGTGCCGCCAAGGCCCTGCTCACCCTCGACAAGAACGGCGACGGCAAGCTGACCGCCGAGGAAATCCGTCCCGGGCGTCCCGACGGACAGCGTGGTCCGGGCGGTCCCGGCGGTCCCGGCGGCCAGGGCGAAGGCAGGCGCCCGCAGCGCAAGTCGGCCGACCAGTAAGTCCTGGCCGGGAGCGCCTCTGTAAATTGCGACCGTCGCGGCACGAACGCCGCGGCGGTTTTTCTGTTTTCGGTTGGCAGTGTCGGCGGTGTCTGATGGCCGGGCCATGCAGTTTCCTCCTCGGCCCTCTGCGGTCCCGGTCGGCCCCGCCGATGCGCGGGCCCGGAGGCGCCGTTTCGCCGCGTGGCTGCTCCTCGTGGGGTTGCTGCTGGCTGGAGGTTGCGAACGGCGCCCGGCGCCGGATTCAGCCAAGGCCTCCGTCACGGACGCGCCGGTTCCCCTGACCGCCTACGCCGGTTCCGCCGCGTGCGCCGAATGCCACCGCGCGGCTTACGACCTGTGGCGGCAATCGCACCATGCGCTCGCAGAACGCTCCGTCGTGCCGGCGCAGGACGCCCCGGCGTTCCGTCCGGCCCGGGAGTTTCGGGATGGCTCCTTCACCACCCGGGTCGAATGGGCCGCCGCCCAGCCGGTGGTGACCACCCACGGCCTCGCCCAGACACCGGTCGCGGTCCCGGTTGCGCGGGTGCTGGGGGAAAGCCCGCTGCGCCAATTCTTGGTGGCGGCGGACGGCGGACGCTGGCAGACGCTCGAAGCGGCCTGGGACCCGCACCGCGCGGAATGGTTCAACGTGTTCGGCACCGAAGATCGCCGCGGTGGCGAATGGGGCCACTGGACCGGCCGGGGCATGAACTGGAATTCCATGTGCGCCGACTGCCACAACACGGCGCTGCGGAAGAATTACGAGCCGGCCACGGATTCCTACCGCTCGGCGATGGCCGAGCCGGGCGTCGGCTGCGAAGCCTGCCATGGGCCCGCCAGTGCGCACGTCGAGTGGCGGCGCCAGCATCCCGGCTCCGCCACGCCGGATCCCACGCTCGCCAAACTGACGCCGGCACAGAGGCTCGACACCTGCGGCACCTGCCATTCGCGCCGGGCCGAGCTGACGGGGCGGTTCGTTCCGGGCGACGCGTTCACCGACCACTTCGCGCTGGCGACGGTGGATGAGACCGAGAACTACTTCGCCGACGGTCAGGTGCGGGAGGAGAACTACGAGTTCGCGTCGTTCCTCAGCAGCCGCATGCACGCGGCGGGCGTGCGCTGCGGCGACTGCCACCAACCGCACTCCGCGAAGACGCTGCTTCCCGGCAACGCCCTCTGCCAGCGTTGCCATGCCGGCGGAGCCAACGGGGCACCGGTCATCCATCCTGCGGCGCACACCTTTCACCGGGCCGACAGCGCCGGGTCGCAGTGCGTGAACTGTCACCTGCCCCAGACGACCTTCATGCAGCGGCACCGGCGGCACGACCACGGGTTCACCATTCCGGACCCGTTGCTGACAGAGGAACTCGGCATCCCGAACGCCTGCAACCGGTGCCACACGGAACGCGACGCCACGTGGGCCCGGTCGGCTGCCGAAAAGTGGTATGGGGCGAAGCTGGCGCGACCGACCCGCGAACGCACCCGCTGGATTGCGGCAGCCCGGCGCGGCGAACGGAGCGCGGTCCCGCCGCTGCTGGAACTGCTGCGCACCAACGCCACGCCGTTCTGGCAATCCGTTGCCGTCCGGATGCTGGAGCCGTGGGTTCACGAATCCGCCGTCGAGGAGGCCGTCCGGAAACTCGCGGGTCACACCAACGCTCTGGTCCGCGCCAATGCGGTCCGTGCCCTGGAGCCGCTCGCGACCGCGGGCGCCGGGCCGGCCCGGGACGCGGTTGCCGCGCGACTCGAGGACGCTGACCGAAGTGCGCGGGTGGCGGCTGCGTGGACGTTGCGGAGCCAGCTTAATCTGGAATCCCGCGCCGGCCACGAGCTGCGGCACTCGCTGGACTTCCAGGCGGACCAACCGCTCGGGCAGTTGCGCTGGGGGCATTTCCACGCGAGCCGCGGGGATTTGCCCAAGGCCTTGGAACATTTCCGCCGAGCAGTGGCTTGGGATCCGAACTCCCCGCCCCTGCGTCGCGAACTGGCGGTAGCCCTCAGCCAGTCCGGCGATGCCGCCGGGGCCGTGGCCGAACTCGAGACCGCCGCGCGCCTCGATCCCAAGGAGGCGGAATTCCGGTTCCTGCTCGCGCTCGCCTACGGTGAAGCCGGCCGGCCGGAACGGGTTCAGCCGGAACTGGAGTCGGCGCTCCAACTGAACCCGAAGCATGCCCGGGCGGCCTACAATCTGGGTCTGTTGCTGCATAGTCGCGGCGACCGGGAACGGGCGTTGACGGCACTGCTGCAAGCCGAGGCTGCCGACGGACAGTATGCCCAGATCCCGTATGCCCGCGCGACGGTGCATGCGGAACTGGGCCAGCGCGAAGAAGCTCGGACCGCCGCACGACGGGCCTTGGAGCTACGTCCCGGCTGGGCCGAAGCGGAGGAGCTGATTCGCTCACTGATGCGGTGAACGGACAGCACCCATGGCCTGACGGCGCCGGACTGGGATGGGGAACGCCAGATGCGGGTAACGCAGCCCTCACCAATGAACTCGTTCGCGGCCAATGTTCCGGCACCGCCAAGGCCGTCCGGCTGCGGAACCGCCGCCGGATACGGAGGATTTCGGCAGAATGCCGGGCAACTTTACCTCTTTTCCCCACGCAGGTTCACCGCCACCGGGTCGGAATAACGCCCTCGGATTCGCCGGCGAGCTGGGACCGCACGGACTTCGCCCGCTCGGTGATGAACCACTTCAGCGGATGCGGCGGGCGGTTCCGGCCGAAGCCCCGGCCGTCCTCCTCGTCGTTGCGGGCGGTCGTCCGGGTCACCGCCTCCTCGAACCGCTCATGCTTGCGCCGGGATTCCTCGGCAACCAGGGGCCGGACCAGCGCGGCGAGTTCGTCCACACGCCGGTGCAGGCGTTCGGGCACGAACACCTCGTCGAGCAACCGCTCCAGCGTGGCGAAGTAGCGTTCGCGGAAGGCCGGCACGGCGAAGAGTCGCTCCAGCAGCCGGTGTTCGCCGACCCACGGATGGCGGATGCTCGCGGCGGCGCGTTCCCCGGCCGAAGCCCCGCCGAACCGTCCCCAGGCATTGTCGAGATCCCACGGGAGAAACAGGAAACGCTGCGGCTCGGGAGCAAGCCACAGGTAGAAGTTCTGCCCGTTGGCCAGGAAGCTGTCATAGCTCGACAGCAGCACCGTCACTGCAAGGAACCGCGAGAACTCATCCAGATCGAGAAACTCGGCGAACCGCCCGGCGAAGGTCGCGTCGTCCGCATGACTGACCAATTGGGCGAACTCGATCACCCGGCGTGTCTGGGCGGCAGTGGGCTTGTTCTTGGGATCATAGATGCCCTCGTAGTCCGACCAGTCGTTGCCCAGGTCGGCGAACAGCCGCGGGGTCACCGGCTTGAACATCACGCCGTCGCGCGTCCCGAGGGTCTCCGCGGCGAATTCCTGGTCCAAGTTTTCAACGAGCGCATACAGCCCGAGGTGGCGGGCCGGTTCCCGGTTGGTGGTGAGGAAGACCCGGGCAAACGCGGTGCGCGGTGACGGCACGCCGGCGGCGCGATAGACCTCGTAGGCCAGCACGTCGTGCAGGCAGGAATCGTCCGTGACCAGATTGGCCAGATTCAGCGTCTTGCGGCCGGCCACGGACTGCAACTTGTCGAAGCGGTTGAGGTCAACCTTGAGCGGACGTTTCAACTGCCGCTGGGAACGCAGGTAGGTGCCGTTGCCCTTGTAGCGCACGCCCACCCGGGGCAGCACGCGATCCTCGAATTCCAGGGCGGCCTCCACCCAGTCGAACTCCAATCCGCGCACGCCGGCGAGACCATTGCGGGAGGCCCTGGGGTTGCGCAGACCGAACACCGCGTTGCCACGACGGTCGCGATCCAGCGGCTCGATCAGGCGCGGTTCCATCTCCTCCCATTGGTCGGGCGTGAAGCGCAGGTGCAGGGTCCAGACATTCGTCGTGGCGAACAGCGCGGCGGCATGGGTGAGTCCGGCCGTGTCGCGGCGGTGCTGGAAAGCAGCTATCGCATTGGTGGGATGCAGGACCGGCTCTTCGCCCGGCTCCGGTTCCCGGTTCCAGCGGCCCAACTGTTCGCGACGTTCCGCCTGTTGTTCCCGGAGCCAATGGCGGATGGAAAACCCCGACCACAGCACGCTCGCCGCGGCGAACAGGAACACAATCACCGTCAGTCGCCGGTGTGCACGCTGCTCGGACGAGGCCGGGATCATGGTGCGGGCAGACTAGCGCGAAGCGTTCTGGCCCCGCAATGCCGCGCGCTGGTCCGGCTCAGGGTGCCGCGGCTGGGCGGTTGGTGGCGGCTCCGGGCGCGAGGCCGAACTTGGCGAGGATGTTCGTCGCGAACACCGGATCGCGGAGGCCGTATTGGCGGAACACCTCGATGCCCCGCATCACGACTTCACGTTCCTTGGCCTGCGATTCCCGGAGGGCAACCTGCTGGGCGTCGATCTGCCGCTTCATGAGGGTCGTCTGGCGGTAGAGGAACAGGCCGAGCGCAGCGGTCGCGATGAAGGCGGACACCAGCACCAGCTTCACCAGATTGCGCAGGCTGCGGACCTGTTCCTGCAGGTCGGCCAGCACCGGGTCCGGGGTGGGCGCGGGGGCCGGGGTGGGGGAAAGTTCGTCCATGATCAGCGCTTCGGAGGGTTGGGCGCGGCGTTGGTGGTGATCGTCACCCCCACAGCCTTGAGCGCCGGATGAATGGCCGGCTGGCGACCGGCGTATTCGATCGAAGCGGTCAGCAGCAGGTCATACGCCCGACGGTTGTGGGCGGACTGGGCCAGGGCCAGCGCCTGGCGGTTTAGGACCCGGGTGGCGTGGATGTGCCACGCGCAAAAGGCCGCGAGCAGCAGGGCCAGCGTGATTTGCAGATGGGCCAGCAACCGCAGATTCGAGTCGTGTTTCATCCGGCGCGCCCAAGGTAGGCGCGGCGGGTGTGTTTCCAAGGCTTTTCCCGGCTCCTTCGCCGGCTTCCCAAGGCGGCCGCTTCGCCTATGCTGCCGGCCATGCCAAGTTTCGACATTGTCTCCAAGGTCAACTCCATGGAACTGGAAAACGCCATCAGCCAGGCGCAGAAGGAACTGCTCACCCGGTTCGACTTCAAGGGCGCCAATGCCGAGATCGTGTTGGACAAGAACGAGATCAAGCTGCGCGCCAATGACGCCTTCAAGATGAAGGCCCTGGTGGACATCGTGATCGGCAAACTCTCCAAACGCGGCATCAGCCTGAAGAGTGTGGATCAGGGCGAAGCCGAGCTTTCCCCACTCGGGCACGCCCGCCAGACCATCAAGATCAAGCAGGGCATCGAGGGCGCGGTGGCCAAGCAGATCAGCCAGTTCATCCGCGGGACCGGCCTGAAGGTGACGGCCGCGATCCAGGGCGACGAACTGCGCGTGACCGGCAAGAGCCGGGATGATCTTCAGGCAGTGATCGCCGCCGTGAAAGGCGAGGACTTCCCGGTGGCGCTGAGCTTTGTGAACTTCCGGGAGTGAGCGGCGAAACGAATCGACGTTGGTCAGGTCAACTGCCCATGGCACAACGGCTGACCACTTTGGGTCTCAAAGATTTCGTGCTCCCGGCGACGGTGTGGAGCGGAACATTCCTGTTCGGCGCGGCTTACACTTGGCTGGGAGTGGAGCAGCGTCTTTTTGTTCGCAGGTTGGGCTGCGGCTGCGAAACCGGCTTCAATGCCAACGACCTGACGTTGGCGGTCGGCATGGGAATGTTCCTCGGCGTCATGGCCCCGACATGGCGATCAGTATCGAGGTCCTCCTGCCTCACCCGAACCCTTTGGGGAATCGGACTGAGCGGGTTATCGCTGGCACTGCTGCTGAGTTTCCTGCGGCAAAACTGGTGGCTCTGACTGGAAAAACCCTTTGACACCCCCCGGTCCCTTCCGCCATCCATTCCCGCGCTTTGGGCGACCAAAGCACTCATCCAGAGTGGTGGAGGGCACGGCCCGAAGAAACCACGGCAACCGGTCGAACCGGCAGTTCGATGACCAGGTGCCAAATCCGGTCGGAGTTTCGGCGACGAAATTCCGGCGAAGATGAGAAGTGCCGGTCCTGATTTTCAGACCCCTTCTCGCTTCGCGGGCAGGGGTCTTTTGTTTTCCCCGCCGCTCTGGCTGAAGCCCTCGGCGTTTGGCGCCGATGAACGGAACAATTTTATGAGCCAGAGCAACGGTTACATGAAGGCGTTGAAGTGCCGCGAGTGCGGCCGGGAATACCCCCTCGCCGCCACCCACGTCTGCGAGTTCGACTTCGGCCCACTCGAGGTCGCCTACGACTACGACCGCATCAGGAAGTCCCTCACCCGCGACGTGATCTGCGGCCGGCCGCAGACGATGTGGCGTTACCGCGAGCTGCTGCCCGTCGCCGGCGAACCGACCGTCGGCCGCCAGGTCGGTTACACGCCGTTGGTAAAGGCCGACCGGCTCGCCAAACGCCTCGGCATCCGCGAACTGTGGATCAAGAACGACGCGGTCAACTTCCCGACCCTCTCGTTTAAGGACCGCGTCGTCAGCGTCGCGCTCAGCCGCTCGGTGGAGCTCGGCTTCAAGACCGTGGCCTGCGCCTCGACCGGCAACCTCGCCAATTCCGTCGCCGCCAACGCCGCCGCCGCCGGCCTCGACGCCTACGTCTTCATCCCGTCCGACCTCGAACTCGGCAAGGTCGTCAACTCGCTCGTTTACGGCGCCAACGTCATCGGCATCAAGGGCCACTACGACGAGGTGAACCGCCTCTGCGCCGAGATCGCCGGCAAATACGGCTGGGCCTTCGTGAACGTGAACATGCGCCCCTACTACGCCGAGGGCAGCAAGAGCATGGGCTACGAGATCATCGAGCAGCTCGGCTGGCGTGTGCCCGAACACACGGTCGTCCCGATGGCGTCCGGTTCGCTGCTCACGAAGGTCCACAAGGCCTACCAGGAATTCATCAAGGTCGGCCTCGTCGGCGAGACCAAGTGGAAGATGCACGGCGCCCAGGCGACCGGCTGCTCGCCGATCAGTTCCGCCCAGAAGGCCGGCCTCGACTTCTTCAAGCCGGTGAAGCCGAACACCATCGCCAAGTCGCTCGCCATCGGCACACCGGCCGACGGCTTCTATTCGCTCAAGGTGATGAAGGAAACCGGCGGCCATGCCGACGACGTGACCGACGACGAGATCCGCGAGGGCATCCGCCTGCTGTCCGAATGCGAAGGCATCTTCGCCGAGACGGCCGGCGGCGTAACCGTGGGCGTCGCCAAGAAGCTGATCGCCTCCGGCAAGATCGCGGCCGATTCGAGCGCTGTGCTGTGCATCACCGGCAACGGCCTGAAGACCATCGAAGCCATGACCGGCCACGTCGGCGCCACCCGCGACATCCGTCCCAGCTTGCGCGAGTTCGAGGCGTTGCTGGCGCAGGACAAACCGGAACTCGTGACAGCCTGAAGCCATGGTCCGCGTTTCCATTCCCCCGACCCTCCGCAAGCTCTGCGGGGGCGAGGACACCGTGACCGTCCGCCCCGGCACCGTGGGCGACGCCATCTCGCAATTGCACGACCGCTACAACGGCATCCGGGACCGCCTGTGCGACGGCGGCGGGCGCATCCGCGGCTCCGTGCTCGTGTTCGTGAACGAGGAGGACATCCGCTTTCTCGGCGAACAGGACACGCCGCTCAAGCCCGGCGACGAAGTGAGCATCATCCCCGCCTTCGCCGGAGGGTGACCGCGTGAAGAATCTGGAAAACAGGAAGGCAGGAACCAGAGAATCCAGCACAGCTCTTCCCGCCTTCCTGCTTTCCTGCCTTCCAAATTCAAATCAGGTGAGCGCCCACCTTCCCCGCGCTTGACTCGCCCCGGGCGCTTCCGGCCAACTCTCGCCCGACATGAACCGCGCGTCGTCCGCCTTTGCAGCCGCAGCCCTGGCCCTTCCGGCCCGAGCTGCCGCCGCCGCGCGTTCCGGTCGTCTGCCTCTCGCCTAGCAAACTCAACCAGCGCGAACGCAGACGGCCCGTGGGAATCCGCTTCCCGCGTGTCGGCGCGTCCGCTTATCTCCCCGCCGCAGTCCATGTCCTCGATCCGTCCCAGCTACATCGCGAACCACGTCGCGGGCATCCCCCGTTCCGGGATTCGTGACTTCTTCGAACTCGTCCAAAACACCACCGGCGTCATCTCGCTCGGGGTCGGTGAACCCGACTTCGCCACGCCCTGGCACATCCGCGAGGCCGCCATCTACGCGCTCGAACGCGGCCGCACCCAATACACCTCGAACCTCGGCCTGCTGAAGCTGCGCGAGGCCATCTCACGCAACGTCGCCAAGAACTTCGGGGTCCACTACGACCCGAAGAACCAGATCCTGGTGGCCGTGGGCGTGAGCGAGGCGCTGGACCTGGCCCTGCGCGCCGTGCTCAACCCCGGCGACGAGGTCATCTATCACGAGCCCTGCTACGTGAGCTATTCGCCCAGCGTCGTGCTGGCCCACGGCGTGCCGGTGCCCGTCGCGTGCAAGGCCGAGGACGGCTTTGCCGTGACCGCAAAGGCCATCGAGGCCGCCATCACGCCGCGCAGCAAGGTGCTGATGCTGAATTTCCCGACCAATCCCACCGGCGGCACGATGACCCGCGCGCAGTTGCTGGAGATCGCGGCGGTTGCCCAACGCCACAACCTGCTGGTGCTCACCGACGAGATTTACAGCGAGCTGACCTTTGAGGGTGAACACGTCTCCATCGCCAGCCTGCCCGGCATGGCCGAGCGCACCATCTTCCTGCACGGCTTCTCCAAGGCCTACGCGATGACCGGCTTCCGCATCGGCTACGCCTGCGGCCCCACGGACCTCATCGAGGCCATGATGAAGATCCACCAATACTCGATGCTCTGCGCCAGCATCATCGCGCAGGAGGCGGCAATCGAGGCGCTCCAGAACGGCGAATCGGCCACCGCAGAGATGCGCGAGCAATACAAGCTCCGGCGCAACTACATCGTTAAATCGCTGAACGACATGGGCCTGAAATGCCACCTGCCCCGCGGCTCGTTCTACGCGTTCCCGAGCATCGAAAACGTCGGCATCCCGGCGAAGGAATTCGCGCTCGGCCTGCTGAAGGAGGAGAAGGTTGCCTGCGTGCCCGGCGGCGCGTTTGGGGCGGGCGGCGAGAAGTTCCTGCGCTGCTGCTTCGCCACGGCATTCGACCAAATCCAGATCGCGATGGAACGCATGGCCCGGCACGTCGCCCGGGTAAAGCGCGGCTGAACCCGCCTGCGCGGGGGTGGAACTATTCCTCGACGATGCGCGGCCAGGCGCCCTTCACGCTGCCGTAGTGACGGGTGAGGTGCGGAAATTCCGGCGCGGCCGGATCTGGACACACGGGTTGACCGGCAGCGTTGAGATAGAAGCAGCCGAGTTCAGCCGGCGGGAGTTGGGCGATGAGTTCCAGCGCGGCATGGGAAGCCTCCATCCAGCGTTGCTTCAGTTCGGTCAGCGAGACGGGATGGTTCAATTGGAGATCATCCAACGCTTCCGGGCGGAAAACGGCATTGCGTCGCGCCCAGAGTATAATCGCCTCCGGGGTCAGGCCGGGGTCCTTGCCTCCGGCAGCCCACGCGAGGGCGCCGAGATGGAGGTGACTTTCGTGGAGGTAGAGCACATCCAGCAGATCGCGGACCTTGGAGCGGCCGGCCAGCGCCAACACCTTGTTGGTAGCCGCGTCCCAAAAGCTCAGTCGCCAGCCAAGTTCGGGGTCGGTGGTGATCGGGAAGAAGCGATAGACACTGTCAAATACCCACTCAACCTTGGTCTCACGGCCATCCCGACGCACACGGGCGCGCTGAAAGGTGTCCTGCGGATGCCCCACCTCGACTTCGAACCCGGCGGCCGACAGCGCGGCGACGTCGACTTTCACCGAGGCGGCCAGGCTTTCCACGGTGTCGTGGAAAATGTCCACGTCCCGCGAAGAGCGCGGTGAATCGGGCGACTGATGCAGCACGGTAGCTCCGGCGACAAAGCTGTCGGGATTCCGGTTGGCTGCGAGAATGTGCAGCACCGCGCGTTCAAAGTCTCCTAGCGGCATAACTCGGCGGCGATGCGATAACCGGCGTGGCCGCCGTTTTCGCGAAGCCCACTGATCACAAACGGGATCTTCTCCTCCGTGATCTCCGCGTCCTCACGATACGACCAAAAACACTGCGCAAAGAAGTCGCGATAGGCCTGCTGCGCCAGCGCCAGCCGACGCTGACGCGCAGCCTCGTCCGCCGGCGGAGGAAGGGGCGCGCTCATGGCGCAAAGATATCCAAGTGGCCTGCGATGGGAAGTCCGGCGACTTCAGAAAGGGGCCATCAGCATCCCCGGACCGGCCGCCAAGTGCGGGCGCATTGGCGCACAGTTCAGATCTCCACCTGCATCCCGAGCTCCACGACCCGGTTGGGCGGGAGCCGGAAGAAGGCGGTGGCGGAATGGGCGTTGCGCGACATCAGGGCAAACAGCCGTTCGCGCCAGATGGCCATCCCACTCTTCTTCGACGGGATGATCGTTTCCCGGCTCACGAAGAAGGACGTTTCGTGTTCCCGGCACTTGAGCCCGAGTTCGCCGCAGCGGCGGAGGATGTCGGGCACGTTGGGCTCTTCCATGAAGCCGTAGCGGGCGCGCACCCGCCAGAAACCCTCCTCCAGCTCCTCCACCGACATGCGGTCGTCGTCGTCCACCCGGGGTGATTCGTCCACCGAGATGGTCAGGAAGAGGGTGCGCTCATGGAGCACTTTGTTGTGCTTGAGATTGTGCAGCAGTGCGATGGGCACGCCGTCGGGGTTGCCGGCCAGGTAGATGGCCGTGCCCTTCACCCGGGGAATTTCCCGGCGTCCCACGCTCGCGAGGAACTGGTCCACCGGCAGCGCCGCCTGGCGCATCCGGTCCCAGAGAAGCGTGCGCCCCTTCCGCCAGGTGGTCATGAGGGTGAAAAGCAGGGCGCCAATCACCAACGGGAACCAGCCGCCGTGGGCAATCTTGAGGGAATTGGCCCCGAAGAAGGAAACCTCCACCGCCAGGAACAGGAGCGTCAGCCCGCCGGCCACAGGCAGGGACCAGTTCCAAAGCCGGCGGGCCGCGAAGAAGAACAGCACGGTATCAATAATCATCGTGAGGGTAACCCCCACTCCGTAAGCGGCCGTCAGGCGCGAGGAAGATCCGAAGCTCACCACCAAGGCGAGGCAGGCCACCATCAGTGCCCAGTTGATGTGCGGGATGTAGATCTGGCCGCGTTCCTTCTCGCTGGTGTGCTCAATTGCCAGACGCGGTAGGAATCCGAGTTGGATCGCCTGCATCGTGAGGGAATAGACGCCGCTGATCAGCGCCTGCGAAGCAATGACGGCCGCTGCGGTCGCCAGTCCGACCAGGGGCAGCAGCGCCCACTTGGGGGCCAGATTGTAGAACGGGTTGGTGACCGCCGCCGGGGTCTCGATCAGCAGCGCCCCTTGCCCGAAGTAGTTGATCAGCAACGCCGGCAGAACCAGCCCGAACCAGGCACGGCGGATCGGCTTCGCTCCAAAGTGTCCCATGTCGGCGTAGAGGGCCTCGCCGCCGGTCGCAACCAGGAACACCGAGCCCAGAACCACGAAGGCATGGCCGCGGTTCTCGAGGAAGAACTGCACGGCGTAATGGGGGCTGACCGCGAGCAATACGGTCGGATGCAGAAGGATGCCCTTCACGCCCAGCACCACGAGGGTGAGGAACCAGACGATCATGACCGGCCCGAAGACGTTGCCGATGGCTCCGGTTCCGACCCGCTGCACCGCGAACAGGGCGATGAGGATCACCACGGCCAGGGGCACGACGAATGGTTGCAAGCGAGTGGTTGCGACTTCCAGTCCCTCGACCGCACCCAAGACTGTGACCGGCGGAGTGATCATGCCGTCGCCGTAGAGCAGTGCCGCGCCGAACACCCCGAGCAGGGTCATGAGCACGGTCTTGCGGCCGGCCTTGGCGTTGCGCCGATCGGGAAAGGCGAGCGCCAGCAGCGCCAGGATGCCGCCTTCGCCCTTGTTGTCGGCGCGCAGGATGAAGACCAGATACTTGATTGAGACCACCAGGATCAGCGACCAGATGATCAGCGACAGCACCCCGTAAACGTTCTCGGGCGTGGGCAGCAGTCCGTGGTCCTTGCTGAAGCACTCGCGCAACGCATAGAGCGGGCTGGTGCCGATGTCGCCGTAAACCACGCCGAGGGCCGCCAGGGTCAGGGCTGCCATCCGGCTGCGCGGGGAAGAATCGGTCTGCATCTCAGGCGGCCTTGGTTTGCAGGGCGGACAGCAGGCGGTCCGGTTCATCCGTGCCGACGGCGAATCGCTTCCCGTTCTTGAGTTCCACTGCCACCGCCTCGAAGCCGGCGATGTTGTAGAGCCAGCCGAACCGCGTGTAGTGGATGCCCCAGCCTTCCAGCCAGGTGGTCTTCACCGGCCGCGCCGCAGCGATGTCACCGAGCGCCACCCGCTTCTCCAGCCAACCCGGACCAAACCGCCAGCTCAGCCGGCCGTCGGCCACCTCGACGGTCAACGACGAGAACAGCCAGGCCAGTCCGGCAATCACCGCCAGGCTGCCCAACACCGCCCAGATCCGGGTCCAGACGGCCAGGCCCACCAGGAACAGGCAGGCCCCTGCGGGGATCCAAAGCCAGCGCCCGACCCGCTGGGTATGCGAATAAATCTTCATCGTGTTTCCGCCGGACGCACCACGTTGGGGCGTCGTCCGGCCGCGTCCGAAGGGAGGCGGGACGGCCCTTCCAAAGGCCTGCGGGGTTAGCTGACGGGCTGAAGCCTGGAAGTGCTCCCGGACCGCCGGTTACCCGGCGCCGCACGCCCCCGCCGTGGCCAAACTGCCCCGGCATCTGGGTCCCCCGCGCCCGGACTTGGAATCTGCCCGGACCTCGGCTGCGGCGCGGAGTAGGGCAAAACCACCCCGAAGTGTCAAACGGCGGTCCGGGTGCGGGTGGACCCGCCGAAGCGGACTCATTCGCTCTGCTTTCAGTTGCCTAACCCATTTCTTTGCCGTTTCTTGGGTGCCGCATGGCTGCCGTGCCGATCCAGTTCACAAAACCGCTGCCGAAAACCAACGGCTTCCTGCCGATGTCCCGCGCCGAGATGGACGCCAAGGGCTGGGCGGAGCTCGACGTGCTCATCATCACGGGCGACGCCTACGTGGATCACCCCTCGTTCGGTGCCGCGATGATCGGCCGCGTGCTGGAGGCCATGGGCCTGCGCGTGGGCATCGTCGCGCAGCCGGACTGGAAGAACATCGAATCCATCCAGGTGATGGGCGCGCCGAAGCTCTTCGTGGGCGTCACCGCGGGCAACCTCGACTCCATGCTGTCGAACTACACCGCGGCGCGGCACAAGCGGAAGGAGGACGTTTACAGCGAGGGCGGCATCCCCGGCAAACGCCCGAACCACGCCGCCGTGGTTTACACGCAGATGGCCCGGCGCTCGTTCCCTGGCGTGCCGGTCGTGCTCGGCGGCATGGAGGCGTCCATGCGGCGCGTGGCGCACTACGACTACTGGGAAGACAAGCTGAAACCCTCGATCATGGCCGACGCCAAGGCCGACGTGCTGGTTTACGGCATGGGCGAACGGGCCGTCCGCGAGATCGTCAGCCGCCTGCGCGCCGGCAACCGCGACTTCTCCGGCATCCGGGGCACCGCGCTGTTCCTCGGTGGCAAGGCGACGGCGGAAGCGGACTTCAGCGACTGCATCCTCCTGCCGTCGTGGGAGGAGCTTCAGGCCGACAAGAACCACCTGATGCGCCTGACCAAGGTGGTCGAGGCCCAGCAGACACCCTACAGCGGCAAGCGCCTCGTGCAGATGCACGGCAACCGTGCGCTGCTCCAGGAAGCCCCGGCGTTTCCGGTGGATGGCCCGGAACTCGACGCCCTTTACGAGCTGCCGTTCATGCGGCTTGCGCACCCGAGCTACCAGAAACCCGTGCCCGGCTTCGCGACGATCAAGGACTCGATCATTGTGTCGCGCGGCTGCCCCGGCGGCTGCACGTTCTGCGGACTCGGCTTTCACCAGGGCAAGTTCCTGTCGAGTCGCAGTCAGGAGTCCGTGATGAAGGAAATCCGCAAGCTCACCGAGGCGGACACCTTCCGCGGCACTGTCTCCGATCTCGGCGGGCCGACCGCCAATCTCTACGGCGCCAAGAACGGCCACGCGCCGGAGTGCCAGAAGTGCCACCGGCCGAGCTGCCTCTGGCCGAGCATCTGTCCGATCTTCGGCATTGATGAAAAGGCCGGCCTCGACCTGCTTCGCGGCGCGCGCTCGCAGCCGGGCGTGAAGCACGTCTTCGTGCAGTCCGGCATCCGCATGGATGTCGCCCTCCGCACGCCGGAATACATGAAGGAGCTCGTGCAGAACCATGTGTCCGGCCACATGAAGGTCGCGCCCGAGCACATGGACCCGTCCACGCTGCGCCGCATGCGCAAGCCGGCCGGCGACTTCCCGGCGTTCATGGAGAAGTTCTTCGACCTGAGCGAACAGGCCGGCAAGGAGCAGTATCTCGTGCCCTACTTCATCTCCAGCTTCCCCGGCTGCACCGAGAAGGAGATGGGCGCCGTGGAATCGTTCCTCAAGGAGGAGAAGTGGAACCTCCAGCAGGTGCAGGACTTCATCCCGCTGCCCATGACCGGCTCGGCGGCGATGTATGTCACCGGCCTCGACATCAACACCGGTCAGCCGATCCCGGTGGTCCGCGGTGCCGGCGACCGCGAACGGCAGAAGCGGATGCTCCGGCCTAATCCCGTCGGCGAAACCCGCGTGACCGGCAGCCGCCGCCGGATGGCCTCCGCGGAGTTCTGCCCGGGCGCGCAGATGGACACGGTGGATTAGCCGGAATTCGCCGTCCCAACCCCGCCAATGAGCCTCCAACGGATTTTCTATCTGCTCGCGCTCTTTGGCCTGATGACCCGCGCCAAAGGTGCCGTGGTGGAAGACGGCTTCACAGGCGGAGTCTCAGGGTGGTTCGCGCAGGGAAGCTGGACCTTGGTTGAGCAGGCAGATGGTCAGGTGGTGTTTCGGGGCGAAGGAACCGGGGACGCGTTTGCCCGTCACCGCACGCTGCGGCTGGGAACGTCCTGGCGCATCGAGGTGGATGTCCGCTTTCGGCGGTATTTTGCCGACGGCAACAACCGCGCCCTAGCGGCGTTCGCCCTGTTTCCAGCCCTCGATTCCGGCGTCCAACTGGAAGCCAACCTCGGGCATCGCACCAACAACAGCGTGCAGTTCGACACCCAATGGTTCGATCCGTCGAATGCCACCTGGCGCAATGTCTTGCAGACCGCGTGGACGCCCAATCCGGCTGCCGTTTACCGCCTGCATCTCTATCGCGCTCCCGGGGCAGACCGCCTGGTCCTGAAAGCGGTGGGGACGAATGGCAGCCAGTTCATCGCCCAGTCGTCTGCGTTTCCGGTGGGAGTCTTGGACCGAATGCAGGTTCCCGGATTGCGGGTCAATTCCGGCCAGGTTGAATTCGACAACTTCCGGCTGGAAAGCCCCTACTCGCCGCCGGCTCCGCCGGAAATTCGGGTCCAACCGCAGGGACAAACGGTGCTGACCGGCACCGAGGTCAGTCTTACCGTGGAAACATCAGGCTCCGGGCCGTTGAGCTACCAGTGGTTCAAAGGAGCCGCTCCAGTAGCCGGTGCCACCAACGCAGCCTTTGCCTTGGGCAAGACGCTCCCCGCGAACAATGGCAATTACTCGGTGCAGGTCAGCAACGGCGAAAGCCTCAGCCTCAGCCAAACGGCAACGCTGAAGGTGATTGATGCCTGGCTGAAACCGGCGGCAACCGTTCGAAACGGCGGAATCTTCGGCGACCGCTTCCCCATCGAAGTGCGGGCACCCGCGGGGACAGCCTTTCAGATTCAGTATGCGCCCGAGTTTTCGGCCTGGACCACCGTGGCGGAGTCGGTCGGAACCGGGTTGCCGGTCGAGCTGTCAGTTCCGGTCGGAGCAGCAGAACAGTCCGGATTTTTCCGTCTGCTCGTGCCCTGACCTTCCTCCGTTTCACCGGGTTGATCCGGATAAAACTCCCGGCTCAGCGTGAACTGGAGCTGGCTGACGGCGAGGGTCAGTTCGCCAAAGGTTTCGGCCGCTTCCTCCCAGGTGGTTCCCGCCGGGATCTCGCCGGCTTCGAGGGCTCGCTTTGCGCGCTGGAACCGCCGGCTCAGCGGCTTGGACAGCTCACGGTCGCCGAGCTTCAACAAGGCGCGGCGCACGGCGTCACGCTGTTTCCGGACCTCCCGGATTCGACGGAGCGCGGTGGCCACCGGGAGGGTGCCGGCCTGCACGGACCGGAGCAGTGCGCAGTCAAAGTCCCGGCAGCGGGCGGGGCGTTCGGCGTAGAACGCGCACCGGCAGTCTGCCCCCAGCGCCGGACACGGCTGGGCGAACTTGTGCACGGGATTGCCCTCGGCGTCCTTGCCCCGGCGAAGCTTTTGCCCGAGTCCCCGGAGCCGTTCCGCGGAATCGCCAGGCTGCAACTCCACGTCGGCGAACAGCGTCCCGTCGCAGCACAGGCCGCAGGCGAGACAGAGTTGGGATGAGCCGTTGACCGGTTGGCTCATTGGTCACTGGGGCTTCACACTTACTCCGCCACGTAGACGTTCTTCAGCTCGGTGTAGCCTTCCATCGCGGCCATGCCGAGGTCGCGGCCGAGGCCGCTGGTCTTGAAGCCGCCGAACGGCGCCTCGACGTGAACACTACTGTGCGAGTTCACACTGAGCACGCCGCTCTGCACACTGCGGCTCACCCGCAGGGCGCGGGAGAGGTTGTTGGTCCAGATCGAGCCGCTCAGGCCATAGGGCGAAGCGTTGACCTCACGGAGCATCGCCGCCTCGTCGTCGAAAGGCGTGATGGCCACGACCGGGCCGAAGATTTCCTCGCGCCAGCAGCGGTCTTCCTTGCCGACGTCGAGCAGCACCGTGGGTTCCAGGTAGAAGCCCTTGGCGTGCGGCCGGCCGCCACCGGTGGCGAACTTGCTGCCACGCTTCCGGGCGTCGGCGAGGAATTCCTCGACGCTGGCGCGCTGGCCGGCGCTGACCATTGGGCCAAGCTGGGTTTCGGCCTTGGACGGATCGCCAACGATAAGTTTCCTCGTTGCCGCGACGAATTTCTCCACGAAGGGTTCGTAAATGCTCCGCTCGACAAACATTCGGCTGCGGGCGCAGCAGTCCTGGCCGGTGTTGGCGAAGACGCTCATGGGCGAACTCTCGGCCGCGCGCTGCCAGTCGGCGTCAGCAAAGACGATGTTGGGCGACTTGCCGCCGAGTTCGAGCGACACGCGTTTGATGTCGCGGGAGGCGAGTTCCATGATGCGCCGGCCGATTTCGGTGGATCCAGTGAACGACACCTTGCGGATCAGGGGATGCGTCACCAGCGCGTCGCCGACGGCCGATCCGGAGCCGGACAGCACCTGCAATACGCCGGAAGGCAGACCCGCCGCGTGCGCAATCTGGCCCAGTGCCAGGGCGGTGAGCGGCGACAACGAAGCCGGCTTGAGCACCACGCAATTGCCGGCCGCGAGCGCGGGTGCGGCCTTCCAAGCAGCGATGGGGAACGGGAAATTCCACGGCACGATGGCCGCGACGACGCCCATGCTCTGCCGGAGCGTGAAGTCGAGTCCGCCACGGGCGACAGGGATGGTCTGGCCGTAGAATTTCCCGACCGCACCGGCGTAATACTCGAACACCCGCGCGCCCAGCATCACCTCGTCGCGGGCGTCGCTGATGGGCTTGCCGATCTGAAGCATCTCGAATTCGGCGAGGTGTTCCGCGTAGTCGCGCAGCAGGCGGGCGACGGCGAAGAGAAACTCCGCCCGCTTGCCCGGAGCGAGGTCGCGCCAGCCGCCTTCCCAGGCCCGCTGGGCGGACTCGATGGCGGCGTTCACGTCTTCCACGCCCGCCGCGGCAACTTCGGCAAAGGGCTGTTCGGTGGCGGGGTTGATCAGGGTGGTGGTGCGGCCGGATTTCGCGGCGCGATAAGCACCGTCCACGTAAAGCTGCGAAGGCAACGTCATGGGTGGGAGCGTTTCGACGGCCGGCCGGACAGGCAATCCCCGATGTGCGGGAAGCCACGGACTCCACGATCCAGTTATCGCCGGCGAAATCGGGCGTGACGATTGGAGCGCTGCCTGTTCTAACGCTGCCGTGAACCGTAGCCGTTCCCTGATTCGTTGGATGGTGGTGCTGGCGCTTGCCGCCGGAGCGCTTTTGGTCGCCGGCCGGCTGCTCCGACGGCCCGCAGCAACAGTGGCCGACGCCACCGGGCCGGAACATCAAAGCCCGGCTTCGGACGCCTTGCCCTCCCTTCAGAAGACAGCTGCCGCCGCTCCGCAGATTTCAGCGCCACCGGCTCCCGCCATCGACACGCCCTCACCGGAAGCGCCACTGGGCAAGGGCATGGACCGGACCAACATCTTCGCCACGCTGTTCGATCCGGAGGCGGAAATCCCCCGGATCCCCGAAGAGGTGGTCAACCGCTGGCTTGCGGCGGGCCGGACCAACGCGGCGGATCTGCTCGCGATCCGGCAGGTCAGTGGCGAACGAAAGTTCCTGCTCCAGGCACTGACGAACTTCCCCCGGGACCCGCGGGTCCTGATGGCCGCGGCCGCCCTGAAGGACGAGCCGGAGGCCATCCGCGCCCGCCTCGACCAACTGAAGCAGTCCGCCCCGGACAATGCGCTGGCGGATTACCTGTCCGCCCGCGATCACCTCAAGCACGGCCGCACCGAGGCCGCCCTGGCCGACCTAGCCGCCGCGGCGGGCAAGGCTGGTTTCGATGACTACACGCTCGATGGCAGTCTGAGCGCAGAGGAACTTTACCTCGCCGCCGGTTTCTCCCCGGGGGAGGCCAAGGCCTTCGGCACCGCCAACACGCTCTATCCGCATCTCAATCACCTCAAGGGCCTGGCCCAGAATCTGGCGGAACTGGAAGCGCAGCATATCTCCGCCGGGGACGTAGACTCGGCCGCACGGCTCGCCGAATACGGCGTCCAACTGGCCCGGAAACTGACCGAAGCCGGCGGCGGCAAACCGCTGATCTCCGACCTGACCGCCCTGAGCATTGTCGGGCTCACCCTCAAGCCATTGCCGCAGGATCGGCGCTTCGATTTCCTCCAGGGCACACCGGCGGACATCCTCGAACAGCAGCGGCAAACGCGGGCAACGCTGACCGAGAACTCGAACTACTTCCCAGACTTCATGCGGGCGGCCAAGGAATCGGAAGTGGTCGCCTATTTCGACCGCCTAAAGCTCTACGGCGAGGCGGAGGCGCTGCGTTGGATGCGTTACCGGATGACCGGCAATCCATAGGCGAAACCGGTGCGCCGGGAATTTCCGTTGGTGAAGCGCGCCCCGCCCGCCACCCTTCCGCCGACATGGCGTTGATCGAAGTCCAAGGGCTCACCAAGGCGTTCCAGACTGCCAAAAAGCAGCCCGGCCTGGCCGGGGCATTCCGCGGACTGTTCCGGCGCGAGCACACCACGACCTACGCGGTCCAGGACGTGAGCTTCCAGATCGAAGAAGGCGAGTTCGTGGGCTTTCTCGGACCCAACGGCGCCGGCAAAACCACGACCCTGAAGATGCTGGCCGGGCTGCTGTATCCGACCGGCGGCACCGCCAGCGTGCTGGGCTACACGCCGTGGGAACGCCAGGACGGCTACCGGCGGCAGTTTGCCCTGCTGCTGGGCCAGAAGAACCAGCTCTGGTGGGACCTGCCCGCCCGCGAATCCCTCGCGCTCAATGCCAAGATTTACGGGCTCACGGAAGGTGAGTTCCAGAAGACCGTGGACGAACTCAGCGACTTGCTGAACGTCCGCGACAAGCTGGCGACCGCGGTGCGCGAACTCTCGCTGGGCGAACGCATGAAGTGCGAACTGATCGCCTCCCTGCTGCACCAGCCCAAGGTGCTGTTCCTCGACGAGCCGACCATCGGCCTCGACGTCGTTTCGGCCAAGGTGGTGCGTGAGTTCCTGCGTCGTCACAACCGCACCCGCCGCACCACGATCATCCTGACCAGCCATTACATGGCGGACATCCAGGAACTCTGCGAGCGGGTGATCATCATCGATCACGGCAAGATCTTCTTCGACGGCCGCCTCGCGGAAGTGCTCGACCGGTTCGCCGACCACAAACTGGTGACCATCCGCTTCGATCACGCCGATGCCTGCGCCCAGTGCGATCCTACCCGTTACGGCGAAGTGGTGGAGCGCGGCGAGGACGGCCTGAAGCTAAAGGTGAAACGGGACCGGGTGATCGCGTCGGTCAAGGCCCTGCTCGAAGAACTGCCGGTGAAGGACTTCAGCGTTGAGGAAGTGCCGATCGAGGACGTCATCCGGCAACTGTTCCAGCGGTGATGCTTCCGGGTCCCGTCCGCACCCGCGCTGGCCCGAACGAACCGCTTACGGGCCGGCCTTGAGCCGCTGCCGCGCGGCCTCAAGTTTCTTCCGGACCTCGGCATCGGCCGGGTCCAGTTCGGCCGCGCGGGCGAGCAGGCGTTCTGCTTCCGCCCATTGTCCCTGCTGGAGCCGGATGGTGCCCAGCATGCCGTGGGCGATTGCGTCCGTCGGATCAAGCGCAACGGCCTTGGCAAAATGTTCGGCGGCCCGCTCCGGCCGGTTGTATTCGAGGTGCATGAGCCCGAGGTTTCCGTGGGCACGCACATGGCCGGGGTTCAACTCCAGGGTCCGGGTGAACTCCCGGGCGGCGGCCGCCGGGTTGTTCTCCATCCGGTGGATCAGGCCGAGAAAGTAGTGCGCTTCATCCAGCTCCGGCTGGGTCTCGACCGCCCGCAGGAACTGCGTCCGTGCCTCGGCTCGCTGGCCTTGGGACAGGGCGGCCTTGCCGAGGTTGACCATGGCGGCGGCATCCTTGGGGTTGATCCGGAGCCGCTGCTGATTGAACGACCGCACGTCCCGCACGGTGCGTTCCAAATTGGTGCGGTTGAAGGCCGCCAGACCGTTGGTGGTGCGCGGCAGCAACTGCAGCCACAGCTCGGCCATCTCGTCGGTGGTGTTGAGGCCGAACTGCACCCGCACCGGCGGATTCGCCGGATTGCGCGGATTCGCCGTCGAGTTGTCGAACGTGACCCGCATCACCAGCCGCGTGCCGGCGGGGAGGAACACCGGTTGGCGGAAGGTATAGTCGCCCTGCCAGTTGAAGTCCCAGTCGGGGATCAGCAGCAGGGACTTCTCCGCGCCATCCGGCAGGATCGCGAGCCCTTCCACCCGGCGCCCGAGATAGTGCGTGTGCGGCAACAGGCCCAGCAGGTCGGCGTCGGCCGGGAGCGTGAGTTCATCCCGATAGACCGCGTTGGTCGCCCCGGGCGCGAGGTCCACGTCGTAGTTGATCAGGGACAGCTTCACGGGCTGGTTCGTGGGCGGTTCGTCCGTGAAATAGAAGCCGAGTTCGGACTGCAGGGACTCCGGTTTGCCCAGCGGCTGCAGGTGCATCTGCATGACCACATCCGTGCCCGGGTCCAGCGCCCAGGGCAGGCCGGGCGGGTTCTGCCGGGGCACGGCCCCGGGCTGCCAGCTCGCGAAATGGCCGTTGGGCGATTCCACCGAGTTCGGCGTGTCCATCCCCGGGAACCCGGGTTCGGCATCCTGCCCATCATGACGCCGCGCCTCACCCGATCGGTCCAAACGCAGGAACGCGTGATGCACGGCCCGCGAGTTCGGCCGGAATTCCCACGCCCTGACCCAGCGGCGGTTGGTGATGGTCAACGGCAGGATGAAGTGGCGGTAAACATCGCGGCCACCGGCCGGAACCGTGTAGGCGGCCGGCATCCTGATGACCAAGTCGGGCCGGCCCAGTTGCCACTCGGTCGGAAACACCGGAGCTGGCGGCGCCTTCGCCGCATCGCCTTCCGGCGCCCCGGCGGCAAACCAGCGCGCGAACACGGCGATCTCCGCCTCCGTCAGCCGGCGTTCGCCGAGGAATTCGCCATGCCCCGCGGCCGGCAGCCACGGCGGCATGAAGCGGCGGGCCGTGACGTCGGCCAGGTCGCGGGCGTGCTTCTGGGCATCCGCGAAGCTGAGCAGCGAAAACGGCGCCGACTGGCCCGGCCGATGGCACGGTGAACAGTGGCGGAACAGGACCGGCGCGACCTGCTCGTGAAACGTCACCGGGTCCGTTTGGGCCGCGCCGGAAAGGACGCCCCCGACCGCAAGGGTCGCCACCGCAAGAAAGACCCGCCGAACGCAGGCTGGAAGAAACAGACTCACGGCAGGGATCTGAAGGTGCAGCCGACGGGCGCCTGAACCAGACCAACCGGCGGATGGCCGGCGCGGAATTGGGCCAATGCTTCCGCCAAGTCCCGCCGCGTGGGCGCGGGTTTTCCCTGCCCGAGGGCGAGGAACTGGTCGTTGATGCGACCGCGATAGATCAGCTTGCCCGCGGCATCGAGGAAGACCGCTTCCGGCGTCTTGCTGGCACCCAGTTGCCGGGCCAACCGCAGGCCGGGATCGCGGAAAGTTTCACCCGTGAGGCCGTAGTCAGCCTGATGACGGCGGATGGCCTCCGGGGTTTCGTCCGGGTTCGGATAGACGTAGCAGAAGCGCACTCCCTCACCGGCGAATTCCCGCTCCAACGCCATGAGTTCCGGCAGACAACGGTTGGCGATCGGGCACTCGACGCCAAGATACACGAAAACCCACCCTTTGGTTTCCGCCGTGGCGCGCAGCCTGGTCTGGGCGCCGTCCAGCCGCTGCACCGGATAACCCCGGCCGGCACCCGCGCAGCCGGCCCAGAGGAGGCCGGCGGCCAGAGCGAACAGTGGCAACCCCAAGCGCATGCGGTATGGGTGGCAAACTCCCGGGCTCCCGCGGGCGGGTCAAGCAACGGGTTGGCGGGAAAGCCGCCCATTTTGCAGTCGCCATCCTCCCGGAAAACAAAAAGGCGGAGACCAAAGAAGGTCTCCGCCTGAAAACAATCCGGACGGCTCAGTCGAAGGCGTGCCCGGCGCAGCACAGCACGTTCTTGAGCTTGTGGCGCACGAGTTCCTTGGTCGCCTTGCGGGCGGGTCCGAGATACTTGCGGGGATCGAACTCCTTCGGCTTGGTGGCGAAGACTTCACGGATGGCCGCGGTCATTGCCAGACGCAGGTCGGTGTCGATGTTGACCTTGGTGCAACCGATTCGGCGCGCGACCTCGATGTCGGCCTCGGGGACACCGGCTGTGTCCTCGCCCATGTTGCCGCCGAACTGGTTGATCTTCACCGCGAGATCCTTCGGCACCGAGCTGGCTCCGTGCAGCACGAGCGGATAATCGCCCATGCCGGCGTCGAGCAGCGCCTTCTTGATGAGCTTGAGGCGTTCGAGATCGAGGTGCTGGGTGCCCTTGAACTTGTAGGCGCCGTGGCTGTTGCCGATGGCGACGGCCAGGGAATCGCAGCCGGATTCCTTCACGAACTTCACGGCCTCTTCCGGCACCGTGTAGTGGCCGCTGGCGGAGTGGCAGCCGCCCTCCTCGCCGTCGTCAAACTGGGCGCCGACCAAGTGGCCGAGTTCGGACTCGACCACGCAGTTGTGCTTGTGGGCGTAGTCCACGACCTTCTTGGTGATTTCGACGTTCTTTTCGAAGTTCTCGTGCGAGGCGTCGATCATGACGCTGGTGAAGCCTTCGTCGATGCACTGCTTGCAGAGCTCGAAGGTGTCACCGTGGTCGAGGTGAACGGCGATGGGGATGGTGCTGAGGCTGACGGCGGCCTCGATCAGCTTCTTGAGATAGACGGGGTTGGCGTATTCGCGGGCGCCCTTCGAGATCTGGAGCATGACGGGAGCCTTTTCCTCCTCGCAGGCTTCGATGATGGCCTGGAGCAGCTCCATGTTGTTCACGTTAAAGGCGCCGAGGGCGTATTTGCCCTTCAGTGCCTTGGCGAACAGGTCGCGCGTATGGGTAAGTGGCATATGCTAGTTCTGGTTTTACAACCCGCGTCCTTGGTCCGGAAGCGGAACAGGCGTTAACGCTAGGCAGAGGGGCGGCCGTAGGAAACAGGATTTTTTCGGACCACCGCCGCGGCTGAAGAGGGGCGGAATTGGGCAAAATGCAGCAGGAATTCCGCTCTGCCACGATCTAGACGTATCTGCGGGGTGGCCGACCACCGGGCGACACCCCGTGCTTTCGGTCCGTTCGCGAGATTGGCATCCACCTTGCGAACGCCTTCGGTGGATTTGGCCGGCCGAGTGGCTGGCCGCGGCCGGTTCTGCAGCAAACCGTGTGTCTGCCGGACCGGCCGTTTTCCTTTCCCACCGGCTACACCCGGCCGTATTCAGGGAAAATCTTCGCCGGATGGCGCCGAAGGGCTTGAGCGGAAGCCCGAACGCCCGCCAAACTCGCGGTCATGACAAGCCGCGTTTCGTTCCCCCTCGGGCTGTGCCTTGGTCTCGCCGCCACCACGTCCGCCCTCGGCCAGCTCAAGGATCAGGCCACCCCGGTGGACGCCCTGAAGGTCGCCAAGGGGTTCAAGGTGGAGCTGCTCTATACCGTGCCCAAGGGCGACCAGGGCTCCTGGGTCGCGATGTGCACCGATCCCAAGGGCCGGCTCATTGTTTCCGACCAATACGGCAAGCTTTACCGCCTGACTCCGCCCGCGATCGGCACCGGCGGCACGCTGGGCATTGAGACGCTGGACGTTCCCGTGGGCATGGCGCAGGGCCTCCTCTACGCCTTCGACAGCCTCTACGTGATGTGCGCCAACGACAAACCGCATCCCCGCGGCCTTTACCGGGTGCGGGACACGAATGGCGACGACAAGTTCGACGACGTGAAACTGCTCCGCGGCCTTGAGGGCGGCGGCGAACACGGCCCGCACGCCATCCTGCCCTCGCCCGACGGCAAGACGCTCACGATCATTTCCGGCAACCAGACCAAGGTGACCGAAATCGCCTCGTCGCGCGTGCCGCTCAACTGGTCCGAGGATCACCTGCTCCCGCGCCTTTGGGACGGCAATGGCTTCATGAAGGGCGTGCTCGCGCCCGGCGGCTGGGTCGCCAAGACCGATCCCAACGGCGAGAAGTGGGAGCTGATCGCCACCGGATTCCGCAACGAATACGACGCCGCCTACAACCGCCACGGCGAACTCTTCACCTACGACGCGGACATGGAGTGGGACATGAACACCCCGTGGTATCGGCCGACACGCGTGAACCATGTCGTCAGTGGCGCCGAGTTCGGCTGGCGCAGCGGCGCCGGCAAATGGCCTGCCTACTATCCGGACAGCCTCGGTGCGGTGGTGGACGTGGGGCCGGGCTCGCCCACGGGCACGGCGTTCGGCTACGGGGCGAAGTTCCCGATGAAGTATCAGGAAGCGCTCTACATCGCCGACTGGAGCTACGGCAAACTTTACGCCGTGCATCTGCGTCCCAACGGCGCCGGCTACACGGGGCAGCTCGAAGAGTTCATCTCCGGCTCGCCGCTGCCGCTGACCGACCTAGTTGTGAATCCCAAGGATGGCGCCCTCTATTTCGCCATCGGCGGGCGCCGCACCCAGTCAGCGCTCTATCGTGTGACCTATGCGGGCAACGAGAATACCCGCCCTGCCCCCGGGGTTGCCGGCGGCGAGAAGGCCCGGGCTGAACGCCGCAAACTGGAAGCCTTCCACGGCACCCAAAATCCGGAGGCGGTCAAGGCCGCTTGGCCGCACCTCAACAGCAAGGACCGCAACCTCCGCTACGCGGCCCGCATCGCCCTCGAATGGCAACCGGTCGGCCTCTGGCGCGACCGCGCGCTCGCCGAAACCCGCCCGCAGGCCAGCATTACGGCCCTCATCGGCCTCGTCCGGACCAGCGCCAGGGATCAATTTCACCGTAAGCCGACCGATCCGGCCGTGGACCCGGCGCTATCAAGCCAGGTGCTGGCCTCGCTGGACCGCGTTCAGTGGAAACAGCTCGACGACGCCACCCGTCTCGAACTGCTGCGGGCCTACGCGCTCACGTTCATCCGCCTGGGCAAACCCGACGAAGCGGGCCGCCAGCGCTACATCGGCAAATTCGATCCCCTGTATCCCGCCCGGTCCCGCGAGCTGAACGCGGAATTGGCCAACCTGCTCGTCTATCTCGAAGCCCCGAGCGCCGCCTCCAAGCTGGTCACCGCCCTCCAGTCCGCGCCCACCCAGGAGGAGCAACTTGACCTCGCCCGGACTCTCCGCGTGCTCAAGACCGGCTGGACGCCCGACCTGCGCAAGGCCTACTTCGGCTGGTTCCTCAAGACCGGCAGCTTCCGTGGCGGCGCCTCGCTCTCCGGATTCCTGCGCGACATCAAGAACGACGCCATGGCGACGCTCAGCGACGCCGAAAAGTCCGAGCTAGCCCCCGTGCTGGCCGCCCAGCCCGAGAAAAAGAAGCCGCTCGAAAGCCTGCTCGCCGGCCGTGCCACCGTGAAGGAATGGACCGTGAACGACCTCGCTCCCGCGCTGGAAAAGGGCCTCGTCAAAGGCCGCAACTTCGCCCGCGGCCGTGATCTCGCCGGTGCGGTGGGCTGCTTCACCTGCCACCGCTTCGCCGGCGACGGCGGCGCAGTGGGCCCCGACCTGACGGGTGTTTCCGGCCGCTTCAACGCCAAGGACCTGCTGGAATCCATCGTGGACCCGAGCAAGGAGGTCAGCGACCAGTATGCGCCCACCGTCTTCACGCTGAAGAACGGCACCAGCGTCATTGGCCGGGTCGCCAACCTGAACAACGACGACATCATGGTCATGGAGGACATGAGTGCGCCCGGCGACTTCACCAACGTGAAGCGCAGCGAACTGGTCAGCGCCGAACCGTCCAAGACGTCACCGATGCCCGAAGGCCTGCTCAACACGCTGAAGGAAGACGAGGTGCTCGACCTGCTCGCGTATCTGCTGTCCGCCGGCGATCCGAAGGCGAAGATGTTTAGATAAGGTATTGAGCTAGACGAAACGGGAGCAAAGACGTGGCTGCCAAGCGGGACATCTTGACCGAAATAGAGAAGCGGCGTGAGCGCTTGTTTTTCCGGATTCCGAGGCTGGATCAGGCGCGGCGGCGGCTTTCCGCCTTAATGCAGGCCGCCGATTACCTACGCTCCAGGACCAAAGGGGCCGTCTCGCCAACCATTACGCGGGAACTGCACAGGCACTTTCCGGTAGCCCTCGTCGCTGTGAGCGAAGGCTATTTTCGCATGCTTTACCAAGATTTGATCGACTCTGGTGAACCATACCGAAGCAATGCCCGTCAGTTCGGTGATGTCAGATTGGATGTGCATACCTTCTTGGGTTCACATTCCGGACTGGCATCGGCGGGTGAGATCATTGCTCATCAGCTCCCGCACAACAACCCAGGCCAGATGGAGGCGAATCTGAGCATCCTTTTGGGCGAAGATTTTCCTGCGACGTTCCGCGCCCGCCTTGCCGAAGAAGATCTCCAGTTGGGCGGTGGAACGTTGTTTCAAAAGCAATTGCTCGAATTGATTCACCGAACATTCGCTTTGAGGCACACCTACTGCCACGAACTGGCTACTCGTTTGCCAGTGTCACCCCGCATGTCGGGCACCTTCATCAAGGCGTTCATCATGTGGATCCACATGGTTGATGAACATGTGCGGGACCATCAGAAGTCTCAAGCGGGAGCTGGTATTCGCCGAAAGCGTTAGGATCCCGCTCACGGTCGGGAAGGATAGACGACGCCCAATACCGGCGACTCGAATGGCTCCGGCCATTGCCAACGGCAGGACGCATCACTAGCCTGACTGCATGAAAGTCACCGCGGTTTTTACGCCCGCCCCTGAGGGTGGCTATACCGCCTACGTCGAAGAAATCCCCGGCGCCATCTCCGAAGGCGAGACCTTGGAAGAGGCCCGCGAGAACCTCGCCGACGCGTTGCGGCTGCTGTTGGAGTGCAACCGCGAACTGGCCCGCCAAAGCGCCGACCCACGGGTCCGGCGCGAAACGCTGGAACTCACGGCGGTGTGAAGCTGGTTGAGCTCCAACGCCACCTCCGGCAGCACGGTTGCACGCTGTTCCGCGAAGGCAGCAAACATTCGGTTTGGTGGAATCCGGCGAATCACAAAACCACCACGGTTCCACGGCACCGGGAGCTGAAGGAATTCACCGCCCGCGGAATTTGTCGGCAGTTGGAGGTTCCGGAGCCTTAAAGGATGGGCTGCGGGTGACGGCCGAGGCGACTGTCCGGAATCGGGGCAGTGCCCATGCGTGCCCGTTGGAGAATTCCCAATGCTTTGGCCTTGCCCGCGCGGGCCCGGACCGGTAGCCCCACCGGCACTTCCCCATGAAGCATCTCCGGCCCCGGCGTGGCGCGTTCACGCTCATCGAACTCCTCGTAGTGATCGCGATCATCGCCATCCTGGCCGGCATGCTCCTGCCCGCGCTGGCGAAGGCCAAGGAGAAGGCCCGCAAGGTCGGCTGCTTCAACAATCTCAAACAGATGGGGCTCGCCATGCAGATGTATGCGGACGAGTTCAACGGACGCATCCCGCGCGGCAACCTGCCCTACTGGTGGCTGACCTACATCCCCTACCTCGGCGGCACCAGCGCTTCCCGGGACCAGTTCGGCCGGGTGAAGGTTTACACCTGCCAGAGCTACCCGAACAAACGCCAGATGATGTGTTACGTGGTCAACGCGTGGCAGTTCAGCAGCGCCACCGACCGCTCCGGCACCGAAGTCACCGGTCCCAGCAGCCTCAGCCGCTTTCAGTCGCCAGTGGAAACCATTTACTTCGCCGACAACGAAAGCGGCTCGTGGCGGCCGGTCTTCACCGCGACCAACGTGCTCGGCGGCCAGGACATCAACGATGTCTGGTCCACCGCCCACCTGCCTTATAACAGCACCGGAAAATCCCTGAATGGCGAGCGCCGGGTCGCCGCCCGGCGTCACGGCGAAGGCCCGAACCTGATGTTCTTCGACGGCCACGCCGGTTGGATGAATGCCCGCCGCATGTCCGTGGACGACTGGCGCGACCTGCGCCGGTGAAACCCCGGAGCCAGCGGCTCCGGCGAACGATCAGAGGAAGCTGTGGGCAGCTTGCCCCGCAAGCCGGGCGGGTGGCGGCTACGGTCGGTTCGGCCGCAGCCGATTGCCAAGGGGGACACGCGGACGGGGGCGTCCGCGCTCCCTCCTGATCGCCGCCGGAACGCTCCGACGCTCCAGTGAATTTCAGAACGCGATCCGGCCGACCGTCAGGTGGCGGGCGGACGGGCCGTAGATTTTGCTGCCGTTGCTCTGGCTCCACGAGTAGCCGGTGATCGCACCGCCGAGGGTGTAAACGTTCAGGTAACCGCTGCCCACGCCCGTGCTCGTGTAGCCCGGAAAGACGCGGGTGTCCTGCGAATGCACGCCGCTGCTGCAATCAATCACCTTCACCGACCAGCGGACCGTGCCGTTCGCCAGCACCTGCGCCGGCGTCGCGCTGTCGAGCAGCATCGTGTGGCCCGTGCTGGCGCCACCAGTGAGATACTTGATCACGAGCACGTCGCCGGGCTGGGCCGCCGCGAAGTCAGTCACGCGGGCATAACCACACGCCCCGGCCTCGATCGCATCGTGCAGGGTCGCGGAGTTCGGACTCGAACTGGCGAAGCCGGCGCCCTTGGCGGTCCAACCCGGATACGCCGCCATCATCAGCCGGATGTAGAAGTTGCTGCACACGGCGTGGGCATAGGCGGGGTTTTCCAGCACGATGCACGAGTCGGACCAGGCGGCGCCGTATTGGTTGTATTCCACGCCGTTCTCATCAAAGAACAGGCCGGCTTCGCCCTGAGTGCGCAGTTGGGCGACCAGGTCGCGGGCCAAATCGAGATGCTCGGTGGACTGGGCTGCGGCGACGGCGACCGAACCGGTCAGCGCGGCGGTGAAAGCAAGGGCGGCGAGAGGACGGGCGAAGCGATGGGTAACAGTCATTTTCAGCAGGATGCAGTGTGTTTTTCTCAGGTGCCCGCCGGCCTTTTTCTCCGGCCTGCGAACGCCCGCACTGCCGCACCCGAAGTGCCATTGCGCCGCCACTACGCCAAAAGGCGTAGTCTGCCTCTGGCAGTGCCCGAGCCACTCCGAGCCGCCAATAGCCCCCATCAAATCAGGATCCGACTTCGGTGACCTCGATGCTGCCAGTGGATGGCGCCAAACGGCACAAGATGCGGGCGTTCAAGCTGCAGTGGCTCTCAAGTTCAAACTCACCGAACAGACTGCGCAGCGACTCTTCATCCGGCGCAGAGGCAAGGCATTGATGCGCGGTGCCGGGTCCGGTTTCGGCAGGTGGTGAGGTGGCGGAGACCGTCCCCTTGTCGCAGCGATCGTCCAACTGGCGAATCATGGCTGTCCGTTCAAATCCCCACCCCCGCTGAATTGCCAACTCCTCAAGCTGTCCCAGCAGGTCAACGGAAACGGATCGGCCAATCTCCACTTCGTAGGTGCCCATGCCGGAGGACTTCCAAAGCGCCAGGACATCAAACACCGGCACTTCCACCCCCTGCCACACACGAAACCCATTGGGAGTCCCATCGCGGAGCACAATGTCGCCAAAGCGAAACCCCGATTGCGGAAGTGGCACGTTGGCAATCCTCGCACGGGCCGGGTCCAGCGCTTTGCACCAGACGACTTCGGAGCTTCCACGCGGGTGCAACCTAACGGGATGTGCCCCCAGCGGCAGAAAGACCTCCTCAGTTCCGGGAGGGCACTCAATTCCGCTGGCCCGCCATGCCCGCCGCGCTTCGGACCACTCCGACAGAGCGGCGGCCGCGATGCCAAGGTTCCACCACGCGCCCTCGTTGTCCGGGTTTAGCCGGACCGCTTGTTGATTGGCCCGCAGGCAGACCGACCAATTTCCCGCGAGTTTCGCGTTCAAGCCGAGATTGAACCACGGCGCATCCCAAGATTCATTCCAGCGCGTCGCCCAGCGATAACAGGCATTCGACACTGCCGGGCTCCGCTCGGACAGTGCCATGCCCAAGCGATTGCAGATCCATGCAGCGGGCTGAAAGGTCATGGCGGAGACTCAGCGGAAGCATGATCCGCATCGCAACCCGAAGCCAATCCGATTACCTCACCGCCCCCTTCACGCCCAACTGTTCCCGATGAAGGCCAGCTTGTCGGCGGCTTCCTCGATGATCTTGGCAGTGGGATTGCCCGCACCGTGGCCGGCTCAGGGCTTGATGCGGATGAGCGACGGATCGCGCTCAGGGTGAGAAGACCGATTCGCCGTTCCCTGCATGTGGCTCGAAGTGCCGGCGGTTGTAGGTGGCCCAACGCGTGCAACCGGCCTGCCGGGCGGCCTGGATGTGCAGCCAATCGTAAATGCCACCGCCGCGCACGCCGGCCGCACGGGCCGATTCCACCGCCTGCCAGACCTGTTCGGGAGACAGGGATACCCAATGGACGGCAGCGGTCACATCGCGCAGCACTTCAGCCGCAGCGGCCGGATCTGCCCGGAACTTGCCCGTAAGCTGCGAAAACGCCTCGGCCAGGCAGTGGGTGTGCGACCACCCGCCCGCGTCGAGCGCAGCCAGCGCGGCGCGGTGCGCCGCGACTTCGGACCACGCGCCGGCGATCAGGACGGAGGCGTCAAAGAAGGTTCGCGGCCCGCTCATCCCGTTCCTGGTTGATGGCTTCGGCGAGCTGGGCTCCGGTCAGTTTCGGTCCGCCGGCCAACACTTTTCGCCCCTTGCGGGTGACGATCCGCGGGACCTCGCGGTCGGGAACCGGCACGAGGCGACGCAGCACAAGGCGGTTCTCGTCCTCGAACTCGACGTCATACGCCGTGCCCGGCTTGACGATGGGAGGCAAGGTCACCCGGCGCTTGCTGTCGGTGATCAGCGTCATGGATGGAGCAGAGCGTGGGATTATCCCACGGTCAAGCGGTGGTAATCGGCGGAGATCCGGGCTTACTTGTCGGCCCCCTTCACGCCCAACTGTTCCCCGATGAAGGCCAGCTTGTCGGCGGCTTCCTCGATGATCTTCGCGGTGGGCTTGCCCGCGCCATGGCCCGCCTTGGTCTCGATGCGGATGAGCGCCGGGTTCCGGCAGCCCTGCACGGCCTGGAGGCGCGCGGCGAACTTGAAGCTGTGCGCGGGGACCACGCGGTCGTCGTGGTCGGCCGTGGTCACGAGGGTAGGCGGATAGCAGGTGCCGGGCCTGAGGTTGTGCAGCGGCGAATAGGCGTGGAGCGCCTTGAACTCGTCGGCGTTGTCGCTGGAGCCGTAATCGCTCGTCCACGCCCAGCCGATGGTGAACTTCTGGAAGCGCAGCATGTCCATGACGCCCACGGCGGGCAGGCACGCGCCGTAGAGGTCCGGCCGCTGCGCCATGCAGGCGCCCACGAGCAGGCCGCCATTGGAGCCGCCGGAGATCGCGAGGTGTTGGGGCGCGGTGTAGCGGTTGGCGATCAGCCATTCGGCCGCGGCGATGAAGTCGTCGAAGACGTTCTGCTTCCGCAGCTTGGTGCCGGCCTGGTGCCATTCCTCGCCGTATTCGCCGCCGCCACGCAGGTTGGGCACGGCATAGACGCCGCCGAGTTCCATCCAGGCGAGGTTGGCCACGCTGAAGCTGGGCGTGAGCGAGATGTTGAAGCCGCCGTAGGCGTAAAGGAGCGTGGGGTTCTTCCCGTCGAGCTTCAGGCCCTTCCTGTGCGTGATGAACATCGGCACCTTCGTGCCGTCCTTGCTCGCGTAGAAGACCTGCTTCACCTCGTAGGCGTCGGGATTGAAATCCACCTTGGGCTGCCGCCAGAGCGTGCTCGCACCGGTGGCGAAGTCGTAGCGGTAGATGCGGCCGGGCGTGGTGAAGCTGGTGAAGCTGTAGAAGGTCTCCGTGTCGGTGCGCTTGCCACCGAAGCCGCCCGCGCTGCCGATGCCGGGCAGCGTGACCTCGCTCTGCAATGCGCCGTCGCGGGCGAAGAGTTTCACTTGGCTGCGCGCGTCGCGGAGGTAGTGGGCCACGAAGCGTTCGCCCACGAAGCCGACGCTGGTGAGCGTGGCGTCGCTCTGCGGGATGAGTTCGCGCCAGTTCGCGCGGTCGGGCTTGGTCGTGTCGATGGCGATGAAGCGGCCGCGCGGGGCGTTGAGGTCGGTGAGGAAGAAGAACACCGGCCCGTCGTTGCCGACGAAGTTGTAGCTGGCGTCGAAGTCGTTGAGCAGTTCCACCACCTTGCCGCCGGACTGGCCGAGGTCGCGGTAGAAGACGCGGTTCTTCACGTCGGTGCCCTGGCGGACCTCGATGATCAGGTAGCGCCCGTCCTCGGTGACGTCGCCGCTGAGGCCCCACTTGGGCTGGTCCTTGCGTCCATAGACCAGTTCGTCGGCGGACTGCGGCGTGCCGAGCTTGTGGAAGTAGAGTTTCTGGAACTCGTTCACCTTGGTCAGCTTGTTCGCCTCGGTCGGCTCATCGTAGCGCGAGTAGTAGATGCCGCTGCCATCCTTGGCCCAGGCGATGCCGGAGAACTTCACCCACTTGAGCACGTCGCCGGTGTCCTGCGCGGTGGCGACGTCGCGCACGCGAAATTCCTCCCAGTCGGAACCGGCGGCGCTGAGGCCGTAGGCCATCTTCGCGCCGTCGTCGGAGATCGCGTAGCCCTTGAGTGCGACCGTGCCGTCGGCGGTGAGCGTGTTGGGGTCGAGCAGCACGCGCGGGGCGGCCTCCAGCGACTCGGCGACGTAGAGCACCGACTGGTTCTGGAGCCCGTCGTTCTTCTGGAAGAAGTAGCGGCCGCCCTGCCGGGAGGGCACGCCGAAGCGCTCGAAGTTGTAGAGCGCAGTCAGGCGCGACTTGAGCGGCGTGCGCAGCGGCAGCGTTTCCAGATAACCGAAGGTCACCTGGTTCTGCGCCTCGACCCAGGCCTTGGTCTCCGCCGAGTTGTCGTCCTCCAGCCAGCGATACGAGTCAGTGACCTCGGTGCCGTGGTAGTTGTCCACGACGTTGGTGGTGCGGGAGACGGGATAACTGAGCTGGGGTTGCTTCACGGTGGCGAGAGTGGCGCAGCCGGCGAGCAGCACGGCCAGGGCGGCAAAGCCGGAAAGACGAACTTTCATGCGAGCGAAGTTGTGGCGGCGAAGCGGCCTCGGCGCAAGGGCGCCGGCAGGAATTCAGGGTCGTGCAACGCAGCTCCCCGGCGTGGGATCGCCCCGATGAGGCGCGTCCCCTCACCCGGGCCGGCATCAGCGTCCCTCGTCACTTGGGCTCGCGGGGAGTCAACTGGTAGACCAGCGTGTAGATTTCCTCGAATCCGTTCGGCTTGTTGCGCCCCCGCGCGTCATCAATCGTCCGCGCCACCGCGAGTCCTTCGTCGGGCATGGCGATGAGGATCACCCCCACTTCCCCGCTGTGGGAAATCATCGGGCGGCGCCGGGGGGTGGTGTAGGCAGGAACCATGAGGCGACCGGCCGCGGCGGCGATCTGCTCCAATTCCGCGGGCGTGAACACCCTGTGAAGTTCGCCTCCCAGCTGACTGGTCGTGGCAAACTCCCGGCCCGCGAGCGGTCGCAGACGCTCCGCCAGCACCGGAGCCAGCCCGCCCTGCGCGAGCGCATCCATGGTGAACTCGGGAATCAGGGCACCTCCGCCAACATCGTTGACGAACAGGCCAAGGCCCGTCTGCGACGGCTCGGTGAGGCGAATCAGCGCGCCTTGGGACGCCACTGCCAGCCATTCCTTTGAGACGATCTGCCGCCCGCGCCACCGGCCCTCGTCGGCCAGCACGCAGGCCACCTTGATGAGGTCGCTGATCTTCATCTGGAGGCCGTCCTGGCCCCAGGTATTGCCGGCCTTGTCGCGGCGAAAACTGTAGTCCCGGATCTCCAGGGGAGCGAACAGGTGCTCCGCGAGAAACTCCTCCATCGATTTGCCGGTGGCCCGCCGGATGATTCCCGGGACGATGTTGATGGCGCGGTTGTTGTATTGGAACCGCAGTCCCGGTTCGGCGACCAGCTCGGACTCCAGCGCAAACTTCACGAAGTCCCTTTGCGGATAGATGTCCTGCGACCCCTTCGTGGTGAAGATTCCCGAAGTGTGCTGGAGGAGATGCCGGATCCTGAGCTGGCGGCGGCGGGGATCGTCCTTCAGCTCCGGAAAATAGCTCGCGACCGGCTCCTCGATGGACGGGATCAGGCCCCTGTCCCAGGCGATGCCGACGGCCAGACCGGTGAAAACCTTGGTGACGGAGTAGAGCTGGATCTTCCGGTCACGCGTGCCGAAGAACTTTTCCCGGAGCGGCGTTCCGCGTTGGTAAACGAACAGCGCGTTGCTCTCCTTCTCCTCCGCCCGGGCAAACAGGCGGTCCAGAGCGGCAACGTCAATCGTGGAAGCGAGGCCAGGGAGGGCGCCGGCAACAAGCAGGAGCAGCGGCCAAAGCATGCTGGGCTGAGAGTTCACGACCGGCACCTACTTCGCCTCCTGCAGAAGCGCAAGGACACTTCTGCCTCCGGAACGGCGGCCGGGAATATCCAGCCCGGCATGGCCCGCACCGGCCTGGCGAACGGATCGTCGTCAACCGGCCAAAGCCCTCGCACCGATCACCGGCCCGGCAAGACGTCGCAGCCGATTTCCTCCGGATGGTCGAGGGCGAGGCAGTCACCGGAGAACCGCCGCAGCCGCCAGCACATCCACACATCCCCGGTGCACACGCCGAGGGTGATCCCGGCGAACGCCGCCATGGCATCCGAAGGGTATTCGAGCATCAGGGCCATGCTGAGCAACCCCGTGACGAACAGCGGCAGCAGCGCCATGAACCGGTAATGCGCCAGCCGGACCGGGCGCAGACAGTGGCAGTAGGGCATGAGCGCCTGCCAGACGACGCCGAAACGGAAACTCGAAGGCGCGAGCCGGGCGGCGGACATCAGGGCAAAGGCATGCAGGCACTCGTGGACCAGTGAAAGCGCCACAATTCCGCCCAGCAGGGCCGCCACATGCCAAGGTTCGGTCGGATGGTAGTCGGCCAACTGCCGCACCAGCAGGACCATCGCTCCGGACAGCAGGATGACCACGACGCTGCTGACCGCGTTGGCCGACAGCTTGTGAATCCGCACCTGGCTGATTTCGTTCAGATCAACTCCCTTCCTTGCGCCGGACGATTCCCCCGGACGGCGCCCTCCACCGATGGGACGTTACGGCGATTCCTCGCGAGCGGGCATCGTTAGATTTAAGGATGGACCAATCTTCAGGCGAACAACGCAGCCGGATCAGTCGCCAGCATCCACCAATTCAACTACTTTGCGCTCCCGCTTCATCCGAACCGCCCGAACCAAACCGTTGATCTGGCCCGTGTTCTTGCCATCTAGGCGGCCAATCACCAACTCGAGAGAGTCCGGGTGCAAATGCCTCCGCGGTTTGAGATGCAAATGATGTCCCCGGCCGGTTGGCAAACAGGCGTCCGGCAGGTTTTCCTGGTTCAACTCCGCCTCCGCGATCAGCAATTTGCCCAGCGAACGTAAACCTTCCGGGTCACCGTAGATGCAGATTCGACGACCGCTGAGCTCCTCCGAATGGGACACCACCAAGTTGCCTCGTTGGCTGGGAAATTCGATGCGTCGTTTGCCCATGATGGTTGAAATTGAAAGGCTGTATCAGGCTGGCTCCGCAATCAGGTCGTAGTCCGTGTGCCCGACGACCTTGACCTTGGCGAACTTCCCTACCGGAAGCTCCCCGCGAACGTAAACCCGGCCGTCGATGTCCGGCGCGTCCGCTTCGCCACGGGCCACCAGATACTTCCGGGAGCCGAGCTTGGCCCCGGATCGGTCCTCGCCACGCAGGAGACCGTGTTCCCACGAGCTAACGCGGGCGGCCTCGATCTGCTTGGCGGTGGCAGCGCCCTCGACGAGCACCTTGAGCGTCCGGCCAACGAACGATTCGGCGACCGCGACCGCGACCTCATGCTGCGCCGCCATCGCCCGTTCGCGCCGCTTCTGGCGCTGTTTGGGCGTGAGCTGACCGGCCATCTTGCCGGCAATCGTGCCGTCTTCCTGGGAGTAGGCGAACACGCCGAGGCGCTCGAACTTCGTGTCGCGGATGAAGTCGAGCAGGGTCTCGAAATGCGCCTCGGTCTCGCCCGGGAAACCGACGATGAAGGTTGTCCGCAGGGCGATGCCCGGAATGCCCGCGCGGATGCGCGCGATCAGGTCGCGGATATATTGGCCGCTGGTCTCGCGCCGCATGCGGGCCAGCAGGTCGTCGTGGATGTGCTGGAGCGGCATGTCCACGTAGCGGGCGACCTTGCGGCACTCGGCAATGGTCCCGATCAGTTCGTCGGTCCAGTGGGCCGGATGGGTGTAGAGGAGCCGGATCCAGAAGTCGCCCTTCAGGCCATTGAGTTCCCGCAGCAGCGTGCAGAGCGTCGTCGCATCCGCGGCCAGCGTCCGGGTGGCCGCGGTGAACTTTTCCGGCGAGGAAATCGCCCGGCTGTGGTTCGGCCGCAGGTCGAGCCCATAGTAGGTCGAGTCCTGCGAGATCAGGTTCAGCTCCTTCACGCCGTCCTTCAGCAGCGCCTTGGCCTCGGCCACGATGTCGGACTGCTGCCGGCTGCGGTGGGAGCCCCGCATCCGCGGGATGATGCAGAAGCTGCACGGATGGTTGCAGCCCTCCGCGATCTTCACGTAGGCGAAATGCTTCGGCGTGAGCCGGAACCGCGGGGTGTCGTAGTGCGGGATGTAATTGGGCCGGACCGTGACCTGGGTTGCCGGCGCCTCGGCCTTGAGCGCAATGACCTGCTTGGTCTTCCCAAACCGGGCGGTGCCGCGCAGCCCCTCCTCGTGGTCGTGGTGGTCGTGTCCCTTGGCCGCGTCGAGCTCGGCGAGCTTGGCCTTGAGGGCGGACTTGCGCTTGCCGGCCCCCGGCGCGGGGGCAGTGAGCTTCGTCGCCCGGGCGGCGATGGCCTGTTCGACGATCTGCCCGACCTGTTCGACCTGGTCGATGCCCATGAACACGTCCACTTCCGGCATCAGCTTCGGCAGTTCCTCGCGGAACCGCTGGGGCATGCAGCCGGAGACGATCACCGCCTGGCCCGGACGGGTCTGCTCCCGGAACGCGGTGGATTCGAAGATCGTGTCCACGCTCTCCTCCTGCGCTGCATCGATGAACGAGCAGGTGTTCACGATGACCGCGTCGGCCTGGGTCGGATCGTTGACGATCTGGGCCCCGCTCTTGAGCAGCGAGCCGAGCATGATCTCGGCATCCACCAGGTTCTTGGCACACCCCAGCGAGATGAGCCCCACCCGGCGCGGGGCGGATTCCGGAGCGGCGGCAGTCTTTGGCGACTTCATGGAGCGGTCACCGTAGCGGCGGGACCGCCGGGTGAGCAATGCCGCTGTGGCGCCCGGTCCCCTGTGCGGTTGCGCCGCCGCCCGGCTTTCGCCCACACTCCGCCATGCGTCACGCACCCATCGATCCGCAGCTCTTCAGCGACAACCGCGCCCGCCTGAAGGCGTTGCTCGCCCCGAATTCCCTCGTCGCCGTCAACGCCAACGACCTGCTCCCGGCCAACGCCGACGCCCACCTGCGGCTCGTCCCCAACACCGACCTCTTCTACCTCACCGGCGTCGAGCAGGAGGAAAGCATCCTCCTCCTCTGCCCCGACGCCGCGGACGAGCGGATGCGCGAGATCCTCTTCCTCCGCGAGACCAGCGAGCTCATCGCCATCTGGGAAGGCCACAAGCTCACCAAGGAGGAAGCCCAGCAGATCTCCGGCATCCGGCGTGTAGAATGGCTCTCCGCCTTCCCTGCCCTCTTCCACAAGCTCATGTGCGAGGTGGAGCACGTCTATCTCAACACCAACGAGCACAAGCGCGCCGAGGTCGTCGTCGAGACCCGCGAGGCGCGCTTTGTGAAGTCCGTGCAGGAACGCTACCCGCTCCACGACTACCGCCGGCTCGCCCGGCTCATGCACGCCCTGCGCGTCATCAAGTCGCCCGCCGAGGTCGAACTCATCCGCAAGGCCTGTGACATCACGAAGGCAGGCTTTGAGCGCGTGTGCCGGTTCGTGAAGCCCGGCGTGAACGAGGCCGAGGTCGAGGCCGAGTTCGCCCACGAGTTCATCCGCCGCCGCGGCGCGTTTGCCTACAATCCCATCATCGCCGCCGGGAAAAACTCCTGCGTGCTGCACTACCTCGACAACCAGCTCGACTGCCGCGACGGCGACGTGCTGCTGCTCGACGTCGCCGCCAGCTACGCCAACTACAACTCCGACCTCACCCGCACCATCCCGGTCAACGGCCGCTTCACCAAGCGCCAGCGGCAGGTTTACAACGCCGTGCTCCGCGTGCTCCGCAGCCAGATCGCCGGCCTAACCCCGGGCAAGAAGTGGCAGCAATGGCAGGACGAATCGGAGGAAGCCGTCGCCCGCGAATGCGTGGACCTCGGCCTGCTCAAGCCGCGCGACCTGAAGAAGCGGGTCGAGGACCCCATTAAGAAACCCGTGAAGAAGTTCTACATGCACGGCTGCGGCCACCCCATCGGCCTCGACGTGCATGACCTCGGCTTCCTGACCGAACCCTTCGCGCCCGGCTGGGTGATGACCGTGGAACCCGCCATCTACCTCCCCGAGGAAGGCTTCGCCGTGCGCCTGGAAAACGACGTGCTCATCACCGAGACCGGGGTCGTGGACCTCATGGCCCACATCCCCATCGAGGCCGACGACATCGAGGCGCTGATGGCGGGGAAGAAGGGGAGGAATTGAATCGTGAACTAGCTGCCGAACCAAAATGGAAGGGCCGGGCGATGTTGTTCTCCAAGCGGAAATCAAAAGTCAGTTGTCGCGAGATTTCGCAACAGCTGGCCAACAGCTTTTGCCAACTCCTCCAACAGGAATTCTCGGCGCCATCAACCTCAAGGGTAAGGCGAATCTTCGGACAGGCCGAGTCAGCGACGGAACGACAAGAGTGGGTAATCGTTTTGATGTTCCTCCGAACTGTCGCGTTCAGGGCTTATGGGAAAGACGCTGCAGCGATTAAGACGATATTGGACTACTTCCACGGAACGGCAGCGTCTGCCTTGGTAGCGCGGGGAATCCTTGATTCGACTACCGCCTCCCAGGCTGTTGTCCACCAGCGATACCTTAGCTATTTTCAAGCATTCCGAGGGAGTCGCGATATCCAGTTCCAGCTCATGAAGGTCGCTGAAGCGTTCCTTGGACAGTGTCGCATCACCAGCGTGGAGGCAGTCCTATTGGTTTCCGAGTTGCTGTTGCATGCGTATGTCGCTGAAAAGAATCTGATTGAAACTTTGGAGCGAGAGAACGAATTCGCAAACGAGGCGTAGATATTTTCGTCCGTGGATTGCCCATGCATTTCGCGCTTCTGAGTGCCATTTTTTCATGAAAATCCCCACCGACGGCGGCTCCAGCTTGTCGCACAACCCGTTCGCCAGCCTGAACCTGGAGGGTTTGCCGCCCGGCCCCGCGGAAACCGCGTCGCCCGCGCCCGCAACCCCGGCTGCAAAACCCAAGAAGAGCCGCGGCCGCGTGGACATCATCCGGCAGACCGCCCACCGTGGCGGCAAGACCGTGACGGTCGTCAGCGGCTTCGTCGGCATCGGCCTGCCGGAGAAGGAAGCCCTCGCCAAGGCCATGCAGCGTGCCTGCGGCACCGGCGGCACCGTGAAGGACGGCAAGATCGAGATCCAAGGCGACCGCCGCGAAACCGTCGCCCAAATCCTCACCGAAGCCGGCTTCCGCCCCGTCTTCGCCGGCGGCTGAGTGCCCGGCAGCATTCTGCATTCCGTAGGAGACGAGGTAACGAGTCTCACTCTCTTCCGGAAAGATCAGAGCCTCCTGACGTCGGCTCCTACGGGATCAACTTTCCCGGAGGACCCGCTTGTAGTCCGGTGGCGGCTCGCCGTAACCCGCGCGGCGCCGGGCGAGGGCGGGCGCAATGATGTCCCGCCGAACGTCGAGGTCCGCCTGCCAGAGTTCGCGCCACAGCCGGACGGCGTTTTCCGGATAGCGGTTGGGCGATTCCTCGTCGAAGGCCGGCCGGAAGAGGTCCACGGCGTTTTGCAGCTCCCGAAGGAATTCTTCCCGGGTCGGATGGCCGGTCAGGTCGATCACGCGGCGGAAGGCGAGGAGGTCTTTCTCACTCAAGCGGTCCAACTTGCCGATGAGGATGTCGAGCGGGTGGGGAATCGTAACCGTGACAGAGCCCAACCGTTCCAGCCGGGCACGTTCTTTCATCACCGCCGTGGCCCGGAAACTCAGCCGAAAGCCGGGCTCGAGGTAGAAGTCCGCCTGCTCCTTGGCCAAGCCCGCAGCGCGAACCCATTGGTTTGCGTCTTCGTCCTCGTCGGAGAAAAAGTCCACATCCGCGCTGAGCCACGCCCGGTTGAGAGTCAATTGCAGCGGAGCCGAGCCGTAGAGAGTGAATCGGTATTCCCGCCCGGCCGGGAGGCTGTCAAAAAACCGCCTGAGCAGCGTCCCTGCGGGTGTGTCCCAGTTAGTGGGGCTGCCCCACCAGTCCCAAGTTGTGATCGAACTCATGTTTGCGGGTGCGGATTCCCAACGCGTAAATCCCCTGCTGGATAAGGCCGTTGGTGACTTCCTTGTCAGCCGCCAACACCCGGGCGATGCGGCGGTCACGCGCCGTCATCCGTCCCGCCTCCTTGCGGAACAGGATGCGCGCGGCGAGGCGGGATTTCCGCCACGGCCGGTCGGTGTCGTCGCCAGGGATTCGCATGACGGACGGAGTATGCCGGGCACAACGCCAAATTCAACCGGCGACGCAGGGCGGGCCCGGCCCGATCGCCACCGAACAACTCTTCCGCCCGCCTCTTACCGTTCCCTAACAAATCTCCGCCCCGGCCACTACCGGGCCTTTACGCACGGGCCGTCTTCACCCGTGCATGAAGACAACTTCCCTTTGGCTCGCGCTCGCGGTGATCGCCACTGGCTGGCTCGGTCGCTCAGCGTGGCGGGCGCATCATGACCTCGTCACGCTTGACGTCCGGGGAATGCCCCTCGCCCAGGTCGTCTCTCGGCTCCGATGGCAGACCTGGGAGCCCATCCTGGTGGGCGCGGGCGTCGAGGGCACCGTGACCCTGCGGGTAAAAAATCAGCCGCTGGAGACCGTGCTGAACATCCTCAACGAGCAGGTCAGCGGACGGTGGACCGCCGTGTATCCGCTCTATTCCAGCCGGAAGTCGCTGGCCGCGGCCCGCCGGCTCGCGACTGCGGCGAACGGCGAAAGCGAGACGGGTTGGACGAACTGGCACGCGCGACCCACACGGACTTCCGGCGACGTGCAGCCCGCGGCCTTTCGCCCCGACCGCGACGGCGATGCCCGCGGGCCCGGCTTCGGCCCGGGCCGCGAACTGACCTCGACCCGCGCGGTTTCCGTCTCCCTTGCCCTGACCAACGCCACGGCGCTGGCCGCCGCGCAAAGCATCCGGCGGCAGTCCGGCGCCCGGGTGGTTCCCGAGGACGGCACCGCCCTCAAGCTCACGCTGTGCACGGAGCGCCTGCCGCTGGAATCCGCCGTCGCCGAGGTCGCCCGCAAAGTGCATCGCCGGTGGACGCGTCTCTACGTGTTCGAGGCCCGGCGCACGGGTCCGCCCACCGGCTCGCAACTGGCGGCTAGCGAGCGCCCCGAGCGCCCGCAACCGACGGAAGAGCAACGGCAGGCCCTGGAGCAGCGTCGCGCCCAGATGGAAGCCGATCCCGCCCGCCAGGAGGCGGCCGTCACCCGCATGCTGGGCAGCCTCCAGAATTCCACGCCCCAGCAACGCGCCGAACGCGACGCCCAACGCCTCGCCCGCAAACGCGCCCAGGCCGCCCGCTGACTTTTCCAGCCACCCCTTCACTGCCCCTTCACCATGAATCTCATCACCTCCCGATCTGCCCGCCGCGGTTTCACCCTCGTGGAACTGCTCACCGTCGTCGCCATCATCGGCCTGCTCGCCAGCCTGCTCACCCCGGCGCTGGGCCGGGCCAAGGCGAAAGCCAACGACGTTTACTGCCTCAACAATCTCCGTCAGCTCGGCCTCGCCACGGCGGTCTATGCCGGCGACCACGGCGACCGCCTGCCGGTCGCGGAACGCCTGCCCAGCCGGCCGACCGATCCCGCCAACCCCGATCCGCGCATCGCCGATGTGCTGGCGGCCTACGCCGGAGTTCCGGCCGGCACCGCGACCGCAGCCACCAAATCAGTGTTCCGCTGCCTGCTGGACCGCCCGGGCTATTTCCGGACGGAGGGTTCCAGCTACGAGTGGAACGACTCGCTGAACGACAAGCCGCTGAAGGCGGTGAAGGTCCGCTGGACCGAGCTGCCGATGGAACGCACCCCGATGTTCTATGACTACGAGAACTTCCACGGCGGCGGCACGAACGGCGTGAAGAACGTGGTGTTCCTCGATGGCCACGCGGCACCGCTGCGGTGAAGCGGCGCCGCCCAGTTCACGGGTCCGCGTCCGCCGCGGTTACGGCCCGGCGCATCACGTAGTCGTCCATCACGTAGCCCGCGCCGATGTCCAGGCAGGCCGTCGCCGTGATCTGGAATCCCGCCCGCTCATAGGCCCGCACTGCGCGCACGTTGGCCCGGTTCACCCGCAGCTCGACGTGAGCTGCCCCCGCCTGCCGGGCCGCCGCGAACACGCGCCGCAGCATCCGCTGACCGAGCCCCTGGCCCTGTAGTTCGGGCAGCAGATACAGCTTGTTGAGGTGCAGGGTGGTGCCGCCGTCCTGAAGTTCATGGGCCAGGTAACCGACCGGTTTGCCGGCGAGTTCGACGAGCTCGTAGGCCACTCCTCGCGCCAGTTCGCCGGCGAGTTTGTGCGGCGCATACATCCAGCCGAGCATGTAGCCGATCTGCCCGGAAGAGATGATTCCCGGATAACACGCATGCCAGATGCGGTCCGCCAGCCGGCGGACAGTCTCCAGGTCGGCCGGCGTGACGGCCCGAAACGCACAGGACATGGCCGCATTGCGCCGCCAAGCCGGAGCCGAGCCAAGCGCAGAGTGGCCGCGGCCGCGGCCAAACCGTTTCAAAGGACGCAGGTCACCACAGCTTCAGGGTCTCCAGCACGGCGCGCGTGCGGGGAACTTCATGGGTGCGGAACAGGTCCGTTTTGCCGAGCGCCGCCAACACGGCAAAGAACGGTTCGGCGGAGCGGACTTCGTCGCCGAAGCACTCAAAGGCGTGCGGCAACGCGTGGCAGACCGGCCAGCCCAGCGTGCGCAGGCGGAAGGTGTTCAGGAACACGCCCATCTGGTGGCGGATGCGCGTGGCCGAGTCCTGTAGGTTGCGGTAGTAGAAGCCAAGCCCCGGATCAATCCACAGCTTGCGGACGCCATTGGCCATCGCCCGATCAACCTGGCGGGCGAAGTGGTCGTGCAGCATCTGCGTGGGGTCCGCGCCGAAGTCAAAGTCCGCCACTTCGCGCACATTGGCCCCTTGGACGTGGCAAAGAATCACCGCTGCATCGTGGTCGGCGACCAGGCGGAACATGTCGTCGCTGCGGTCGTTGCCGGTGAGGTTCAGAATCTTTGCGCCGGCTTCCAAACACGCCCGCGTCACGGTCGGATGATAGGTCTCCACCGACACGAGGTGGCCGGCACCAGCCAACTCGCGGACGACCGGGACGAGCTTCGAGGACTGCGCCGCGTCATCCACCCGGGCGGCGTGCGCGAGTGAGGATTCCGCCCCGATGTCCAAGATGGCCGCGCCTTGGGCCGCGAGCACGTGGCCGCGCCGGATCGCCGCCTCGGCGGTGAGGCAGACCGATTCCCGATACCACGAATCGGCCGAGAGATTGATGACGCCCATCAGCTCCGGCCGCACGTTGCCGTCGAACCGCCGGCCCGCGAGTTCAAAGGCGGCCACGGGCGCCGGCAGCGCGGCGGCATGGCGGTGGGCCAGTTCGGAAAGATGTTCCAGCGTCAGCACGCGGAAAGGAGTGCCGCCGGATTGGCAAAGCGCAATCGGGTTTCACCGTTCCGCCACGGTGCCCTGGCCCCGGCAGGTCGGGCAGCGTTGGTTGGTCGTCCGGGCACCGGCGCCCTCGCATTGCTGGCAGCGTTCCTGGCGGACGTTCTTGATCGCCTCATAGCTCACGTCCCGGCCGGACGCGTTGCCGATGAACTTGCCCGTGCTGTCGTAAACCGAACGGGCCACATAGGGGGTTTCCTTCCGCTTGTAGATAGCCACGGACCGTTCCACCGAACCCTTGCCGGCGCACCAGCCGCACGAACGGATTTCGTAGCCCGCGCCGCGGCAGGTGGGGCAGGCGACGAGTTTTGGGGCGGCCGCGGCGGTGGCGCCGGGCTTCGCGGGACGCGGCGTGGCGGCGGTCGCGGCCGGTTCCGGGTCACGTTCGATACCGAGGCTACGAGTCGGAACCCGGTGGGCGATGTCTGCGGCGTTGGTCTTGGCCAAGGCTTCGTAAAGTTCCGTGAAGTATTTGAATCGCACGGGAAAGCGGGGGCCTTCGCGGGGCTCGATTTCGCCGGAGCCAACCACGTCCCCGTGCTCGAACCGGCCGCGGTAGATATGCCCCGTGACGAGCGAGCGCACGGACGCCTGGCCCGTAAGCCGTTCGACGTTGCTGGCGCCGTCAAACCGGCCTTCTGCGCGGAGCTGGCGGACACTGTCGATGAATGTCCCTTTGCCAGTGAACCCATTGATCCAGGAGCCTTCGCCTTCAAGGCGGCTGCCATTGGGGAAGGTCCGGAACCCGGGGCCATCCGCCTCGCGGCCGCCCGCCCAGTTGCCGGCGAAGATCTGGCCATGGTCGTTCAGCATGCCACGGCCATGAAATTCGCCGTCCTGAAACTCGCCCTCGTAAACGTAGTTGGTCCCCTGTTCGAGCCGGCCTTGGCCGTGGTAGCGACCGTTGCGGAACTGGCCGGAATACAGGTCGCCGAACACGTCTTCCCAGAGTCCCGTGCCGTTTTCACAGTCGCCGGTCACGCAACGGCCCTTCACGAGTTCGACCGGCAGTTCCACCGTGCGCCCCGGGTTCCCAAGTTCGATGCGGTGGCGTTGGCCGGGTTCGCCGCCAAGGCGGCGAACAATTTCCCCCAATTCGGTGGTGTCGGTCGCCTTGCCGTCCACGGCGATCACGACGTCGCCGGGTTGGACGCCTTCCCGGGCGGCCGGTGACCCGGGATAGACGGTTTCGATCTTCGGGTGACGTTGGGCGTCGGTGGCCAGCGACAGCCGGATGCCGGTGCCCGTGTAGGTGTTCTGGCCGAAGGCGGGCGACACCCAGCCGGCGAGGCCGGCGACGAGCACGGCAAGGAGTCGGGACAACCATCGAAAGGGAGCGGTCATGACTCGGGCGCGGAGAGAATGGCGCACCCGCCGCGATTCGAACGCGGGACCATCCGCTTAGAAGGCGGATGCTCTATCCAACTGAGCTACGGGTGCCCCGTCGCCCGTTTTGTTGACGCGGGCGGAGGACTTGGCAAATCGAATCTGCGCACGGTTGCTTCCCGGGAGTCGGCCGGTAGCCTCCGCCGCGTGACCGTTCCGAACAGTTCCTCAGCCGCGGCCCGGGCCGACGGCCGCCGGGCCGATCAACTCCGGCCGCTGCGTTTCCAGAACCACATCGCGCCACATGCCACCGGCTCCACGCTCATCGAATGGGGCAACACCCGGGTGATCTGCGCGGTGACGGTCGAGGAGTCGGTGCCGCGCTGGATGAAGGACCAGAAGGTCGAGGGTGGCTGGATCACGGCGGAGTATTCCATGCTACCATATTCCACGCTGGGCCGAAAGGCGCGCGACATCTCCAAGCTCAAGCTGGACGGCCGCACCGTGGAGATCCAGCGGCTCATCGGGCGCTCGCTGCGGGCCGCCCTGGACCTCCAGAAGCTCGGCGCCCGCACGCTGTGGATCGACTGCGACGTGCTTCAGGCCGATGGCGGCACCCGCACCGCCGGCATCACCGGCGCCGGCGTGGCGCTGGGACTCGCCATCCGGAAGCTTCAGTCCGAAGGCAAACTCACGGAAAGCCCCATCACCTCGCCGGTCGCGGCGGTGAGCGTGGGCGTGGTGGCCGGCCAGCCGCTGCTGGACCTGAACTACGTCGAAGACGCCGCGGCGGAGGTGGACATGAACCTGGTCATGAACGCGGCCGGCGAGTTCATCGAACTCCAGGCCAGCGGCGAGGAGGCGACCTTCGGCGACCAACACCTCGCGGAACTGCTGCGACTGGGCAAGGGCGGCATCCGGGAATTGATTTCGGCCCAGCAGACGGCCATTTTGAACGGGTGATGACCACCGAGGAACTCAAGGCGGAACTGGCCTCACAGCCGCGGGAAACCCAGCAAGCGCTGAAGGATTACCTGGCGCTGCTGATCCGTCATGATGACGCCTGGCGCGAGGATATCACCCGGCGGCTGAATGACCGGAGTGCCGGGCGATGGATTCCGCTGGAGGAGGTGGAGCGCAGGCTGGCTGGGGATTCACATGCCTGATCCGTCTGGCTACCGTCATGGATACCGCGTGTTCCTTGAACAGGATGTCGTGGCCACGATGGGACAGTTGAAAGCGACCCAACGCAGGACGGTGCTCAACCTCGTTCGCCGCCTGAGTGATGATCCGTTCCGGGAGGATTTCACTGATCGCTCCAATGATGGCCAACGGCTGCAGATCATGGTGGAAGGTGACTGGGCTCTCACCTTCCGGGCAGATCATTCGTTGAAGGAAGTCCTGCTGCTCAGCCTTGAGCAGGCCGACCGCTAGCCCAGTTTCATTCATGTCCGCCCCCACCCGCCTCTTTCTCCTCCGTCACGGCGAAGTCGAAACCCGCTATCACCGCGTCTTCGGCGGCCGCATCGACATGGCCCTCAGCGAGCGCGGCCATCAGCAGGCCGAACGCCTCGCCCACTGGCTCGCCCGGCAGCCCTTTGACGCCGTCTATGCCAGCCCCATGCGCCGTGTGCAGCTCACGTTGGAACCGTTCCGCCGGCACTTCGCCGCGGAAGTCACCGTGCTGCCCGGGCTGCGCGAAGTGGACTTCGGCGACTGGACGGGGCTGGGCTGGGACGAAGTGCAACAGCGCTTCGGCGTGTCCGCCTACGACTGGCTGCACCTGCTGGAGCGCAACCATGTCGCCGGTGCGGAGAACCTCCAGCACTACCACGACCGCATCGCCCAGTGCCTCGAGGTCATTCTGCGCGAACAGGCCGGCAAGACCGTCGCGGTCTTCTGCCACGGCGGCGTGATCCGGATGGCACTTGCCATTCTGCTCAAGCAGCCGCTGTCCTTCTTCGAGCACGTCGAGGTGGATTACGCGAGCGCCACCTGGCTGGACATCGGCGAGCTGAAAGCCGGACGGCCGCGCACCGAGATCCAGCTCCTGAACTTCACCCCGTGGCGCGACCTGCCCTGACCCAAACCGACTCCATGCCCGACGCCTATCCCAAGCCCACGCCCGACGCCCCGCTGCGCCAGATCGCCATCACCACCAATCCGGGCGCGGAGGACGCGGTGGCCGCGTTGTTGGAACGGGAGTTCGGCCAGACCCCTTCGATTTACACCAACGCCGACACCGGGCTCACCACGGCCAGTGTTTACTGGAACCTGCCGGATGCCGAAGTTGCCGAGACCAAGGCCGCTTTGCGCGACGGTCTGGCGGACACCGAGGAACACGGCCTCGACGTGGCACCGGGCCGCATCGCCATCCGGCGCGTCAAGGCCCGCGACTGGAGCGAATCCTGGAAGCGCCACTTCAAGCCCATCGAGATCGGCCGCACGCTGCTGGTGAAGCCGACCTGGTCCAACCGCGCGCCCAAGCCCGGCCAACAGCTCGTGCTGCTGGATCCCGGACTGAGCTTCGGCACCGGCCAACATGCCACGACCCACTTCTGCCTGACCCAAGTGGCGAAGCTGCGCCGGGCCGGCGAACGGCAGTCGTTCATGGACATGGGCACGGGCTCGGGAATTCTCGCGATTGCCGCGGCGAAGCTGGGTTACGCGCCGGTGAAGGCGTTTGATTTTGATCCCGACGCCGTGCGCATCGCCGCGGAAAACGCGGAACTGAACGGCGTAAGTGACTCGGTGCAACTGACCCAAGCGGACCTGACGAAACTGCCGCGCGGCTCGAAGGAGAAGTTCGGCGTTGTCTGCGCCAACCTGATCTACGACCTGCTCATCGCCGAACGCGACCGCATCCTCGCGCGGTTGGCACCGGACGGTTCGCTCGTGCTCGCGGGAATCCTGGCCACGCAATTCAAGGCGGTGGAAAAGGCCTTTGCGGGTGCCGGGATGAAGCTGGTCACCGCCAAGACGGACAAGGAATGGCGCTCGGGTCTGTTCCGGCGTTGCGAATAGCTAACGGCACTTTGGGGTGCGGACCGATTCGTCCGCAAGGCAGCTCCGTTCAGGCCAGCAGCGCCTTGACCACGTTGCCGTGGAGGTCGGTCAGGCGGTAATCCCGGCCGGCATTGCGGAACGTGAACTTTTCGTGATCGAAGCCGAGGAGGTGGAGGATCGTCGCGTGCAGATCGTGGACGTGGACCTTGTTCTCCGCGGCGGCAAAGCCGAACTCGTCCGTCGCGCCGTAAACGGTCCCGCCCTTCACGCCGCCGCCGGCCAGCCACATGGTGAACCCGTGGTTGTTGTGGTCGCGACCATTCTGCTTGCCCGCGTTCGCACCCGGCGTCGGCAGTTCCACGGTCGGCGTGCGGCCGAATTCACCGCCCCAGATCACGAGCGTGTCCTCCAGCATGCCGCGCTCCTTGAGGTCGGTCAGCAGTGCCCCGATGGCCCGGTCGCATTGGCCGGCGAGCCGGCGGTGGCCTTCCTCGATGTCGTCGTGGTTGTCCCACGGCTGTCCGGAGCCGTGCCAGATCTGGACAAAGCGCACGCCGCGCTCAATCAGCCGGCGGGCGATGAGAATCTGCCTTGCCTGCGTGCCCTCGCCGTAACGCTGGCGGATGTATTCGGGTTCACGGCTGATGTCGAAGGCGTCCGCCGCGTCGCTCTGCATCCGGTAGGCGAGCTCGAAACTCTGGATCCGCGCCTCCAACTGGGCATCGGCCGCCCGGGCGCGCCGGTGGCGCTCGTTGAGCTGCTGGAGCAAATCGAGCTGCGCGCGCTGCTGCGGCAGCGCCGTGTAGTGGTTCGTGATGTTCTCGATCAGTTTCTCGAGCTGGGTGTGCTCGGTGTTGATGTAGGTGCCCTGGAAGACCCCGGGCAGGAAGGCGCTCTGCCAGTTCTGGGATTCCTGGATCGGATAACCGCCCGGGCACATCGCGATGAAGCCGGGCAGATTCTGGTTCTCCGTGCCGAGGCCGTAGGTGACCCACGAGCCGAAGCTCGGCCGCGGCAGCCGGGCTTCACCGCAGTTCATCAGCAGCAGGGACGGCTCATGGTTGGGCACGTCCGCCTGCATCGAACGGATCACGCACAGGTCATCGGCATGCTGCGCGGTATGTTGGAAAATCTCGCTGGCCTCGAGGCCGCACTGGCCGTAGCGCTGCCACTTGAAGGGCGACTGATAGGCGGCGCCGGTCTTCCGTTCGGTGGCAAAATGAACCGGGATCTCCTTGCCGTGGTATTTCTCCAGCGCCGGCTTGCGGTCGAACGTGTCCACGTGCGACGGCCCGCCGTTCATGAAGAGATGGATCACCCGCTTCGCCTTGCCGGGAAACTGCGCCGCTTTCGGAGCCAGCGGGTTCATCATGGTCCCGCCTTCGAGTGCCTGTGCGGAAAATCCGCCCGCCGGCCCAAACAGCGAGGCGAGTCCCAGCGCCCCCATGCCCATGCCGCAGCGGTTCAGAAACTGCCGGCGGGTCAGCGCCAGGTGCTCGGGCTGGAAGGCATGATGATTCATTGAAACGGTTCCCGGAGCGGACGCGCGGATCATGGTAACGATTCAAGCGCCCTTCCCGAGGCAGCGTAACCGCTCCGGTCCTCCCGAAAAGCCCGTTCTCGGACGGGTTCCGCGCCCGGCCGAAAGATTCCATTGGCAAAGCCGGAACCCGCGGCGAGCTTTTGCCCATGACTCGCACGTTCCTGCTTCCGGTCCTGTTTGGCGTGGCGCTTTCCCTCGGCACCGCCTTCGCCGCCGAGCCCGCCGCCGCCCCGGCACCGGCCGCCAAGAACCTTCTCCCCGACGACGCCGATGCGGCCTGGAAGGCCCTGGTGGACGCCACCCGCCCGCCATTGCCGCCGGCGGAATGGAACCAGCAGAAACCGACCGACGCGGAGTTCGCGGCCTTCCGGAAGAAGATGGGCGAAGCCGCCGGCGCCGCGGCGGACAAGGCGAAGGAGTTCCAGGCGCGCTTCAAGGACCACAAGCAGGCGGAACAGGCCAAGGCGATCCAGCGCGAGATGCTGTCCTCCGCGGTCCAGCTCGGTGCGGACAACCGACGCGAAGAACTCGCCGCCCTCGGCGGGGAACCGGAAGGCAACGGCGGTGCCGGTGCGCCCCCGGCCGCGGGTCCGTTTGAGCAGAAGATGCAGGCGGCCGTGGCCAAAGCCCGTAAACTTCAGGATCAAGGCATGGATGCGGTGTTGGACGACTTCGAAAAGAGCGTTCGCGAGATCCAGAAAGAGTTCCCCGAGCGCCCGGAATCGTTCGGCGCCCTGCTCTCCATCGCCCAACAGCGGGGCGGCAAGCATGCCCAACGGATCACCCAGGAACTCATCAAGGCCGAGGGCACACCCAAGGAGATCAAGGAGTTCGCCGGGAAAGTTCTCGAACAGGCAGCCGCACAGGCGCGAGTCGAGGAAAACGTCGGCAAGCCCCTGGACCTCAAGTTCAAGGCCATCGACGGCCGCGAGGTGGATCTCGCCGCCTTGAAAGGAAAAGTCGTCCTCGTCGATTTTTGGGCGACTTGGTGCGGTCCCTGTGTCGCGGAGCTGCCCAACGTCCTGGCCGCTTATGAGAAGCTGAACCCCAAAGGCTTCGAAATCGTGGGCATCAGCTTCGACGATGACGAGGACAAGCTGAAGGACTTCGTGAAGCGCAGGAAGATGCCGTGGGTGCAGTTCTTTGACGGCCAGGGTTGGCAGAACAAATACGCCAAGGAATTCGGCATCACGGGCATTCCCTCCATGTGGCTGGTGGACAAGAAGGGCAACCTGCGTGACCTCGAAGCGCGGGCGAACCTCACCGAGAAGGTCGAGAAGCTGCTCGCGGAGAACTGAGCCCGGGCGTCCCATGGCGGATCAACCGGAGCCCGCCTTCATGCGCCGGGCGATTTCCCTCGGCCGCGAAGGCATGCTGAACGGTGCCGGCGGCCCGTTCGGCTGCGTGATTGTGCGGGCCGGCCAAATCCTCGCCGAAGGCAACAACCGCGTGCTGGTCAGCCACGATCCCACGGCGCATGCCGAAGTGGTCGCGATCCGCGCCGCGTGCGCCCGGACCGGTCACTTCGAGCTGCGCGGCTGCGATCTTTACACCAGTTGCGAGCCCTGCCCCATGTGCCTCGGGGCGGCCAACTGGGCCCGCGTGGACCGGATCTTTTTCGCCGCCACCCGCGAAGATGCCGCGGCGGGCGGCTTCGACGACGAATGGCTTTACCGCGAGGTCGCCGCGCCGCTCGCCTCGCGCCGGATACCCACCACACCCCTGCTCCGCCACGAAGCCGCCCCGTTGTTCCAGGAGTGGTTGGCGAAAGCCGACCGAACCCCTTACTGAACCGCGGATGAGAACCGCGCTTTCCGGTGAAACGTTTCGCCTCCGCCGCTGGCGCGCCGGCGATGCTCCGGCCCTGCTGGAACTCGCCCGGGAATCGGCCGCGGACATTGGACCGCGCATGATGTGGACCGACACCGTCACCGACCTGGCCGGCGCGGAGCACTTCATCGTCGAACGGCTGCACCAGTGGGACACCGGCGAGGGTTATGCCTTTGTGGCCGAAGACCGCGCCACCGGACGCCTGCTTGGCGGCGGCGCGGTGGGCCACATCAACCGCCTGCACCGCGTGGCCAACCTCGGCTATTTCGTCCGCACCTCGGAACGCGGCCGTGGACTGGCGGTGGCCCTGAGCCGGCTGCTGGCGGAGTTCGCGTTCGGCGACCTGTGGATTCAGCGCCTGGAAATCCTGGTTGAACCGAACAACGCCGCCAGCCTGCGCGTGGCCGAAAAGCTCGGCGCCGTCCGCGAGGGAATTCTCCGCCACCGCCTGCTCATCCACGGAGTGCCCCGGGACGCGGTGGTCTTTTCGCTGCTGCCCGGAGGACCGCCGGCAGACACGCCGGCAGTCCCACGGTAGATCCACCCAAACTCACGGCAGTTCCCGGGCCCGGAAGTAGCGCCAGGGGAACGCAGCCGAGGACTGGTCGGTGAGCGTGAGGATCGCCGGATCGGCGACGAATTCCCGGATCGGCGTCCACGACTCGAAATCGGTGGAGCCCTCCAGCACGTAGCGCCGGCCGGCGGTGCCCTTGAAGCGGAACGACAGGTCACCGTTGGCGAAGCGCTGCGGCCGGTTGAGCCCCGCCTTCAGGGCGCGGCCGATCAGGCGGAAGCTCTGGCTGGCCTCCGCGGCCGGCACGGCGTCGTCCGTCACGGTGACGGTGATGCGATTGGTATTCGGCACCTCGCCTTCGACCGGCAGCCACGTGAACGCCCCGGTGGCGGCATCGAGCAGCGTGTTCAGCCCCTCGTTGCCGCTCTGGCTGAAGCGCAGCGTCTGCGCCGGCAGGTCGGTGTCACTGGCCAGCACCTGCAGGCTCAGCAGATCGCCTTCCCAGACGACCTGATCGGCGATCGGCGCAAGGACTGGCGCGGAGTTCGCCTCGGCCACCTGCACGGTAATGCTGGTGCTGGCGGTCAGTTCGGGCGACTGGCTGTCGGACACCACCACATCGAACGTCACCGTGCGCCCGCCCTCCGTTTCGGCTGGAATCCAGCGGAGTTCACCGGAAGCGGAGTTGATCGTCACCCCGGCGGGCGCACCGTCGGCGAGGCGGAACCGCAGCAGTTGCGCCGGCAGGTCGGGATCCGTGGCCGTGAAGGAAACGCTGAACACCTCACCTTCCCTGGCCGGGAGCACGCCCGCGACCGGCTCCAGGACCGGCGGCGCATTGGGTTCGCGCACGATCACCGCCACGACGGCTTCACCCGTCAGGCTGGGGGAACCGTTGTCGGTCGCCCGCACCGTCACGTTGTAGGTGGCCGGTCCGTCGGCTTCGCCCGTGACCCAGCTCACGACGCCCGTGCTGGGATCCACCGTCATGCCGGCCGGCGCGTTCGCGAGGCTGTAGGAGATGGCGTCGGCCGGGATGTCCGCATCGGTCGCCGCCACGGTGAAGTTCACCGTGCCGCCTTCCTCCACGGTAACGGGCGCAATCGGGTCCACGGTGGGCGCGGAATTGCCGGTGGTGAAGGTCGTGGCCTGCGGGGCCAGCGGCGCTTCCTCCAGATTGCCGGCGGCGTCACGCGCCCGGGAGTAGAACGCATAGGTCCGGCCCGCTGCGCCCGGATACAGCGCAGAAGTGGCCCGGGTGTTGGTCAGCCAGCGCTGGAACGGCCCGCCGTTGACGGACACGAAGAGGTCAAAGCCGCCCACGCCGGTGCCGAAGGCATCATCCTGTCCGGTCCAACTGACGGGGATCTGCGCGGGGCTGTTGGCGGGCAGCGACGCCACGCGGCTGGTGGGTGCGGTCAGGTCCGGCGCCCGTTCATCGCGCGCGTAGGTCAGCGTGTAGCTGCCCGTGCTGTCGTGGTCGAACAGGTGCAGCACATTCTCGTAGCGCGGGCGTTTGCCCATGCCGAGGAACGTTCGGTCGGTGACCCAGGCGTTGACGTCCACAGCGAGCACGCGGCCGTCGGAACGCTTCACGCCGGCGAGGCGGAACTTGCCATTCGCCGGATCGGGAACCCGCAGATACGCGAAGCCCGCCGGAATCGGCGACGTGAGCACGATCTCGAGGTCGTTGGCATTCGGCTCGCCGTCGGAACTGGCCGCGCGCACGATCGTCACGGGCGCCGTCGTGGCATCACTCAGGTGCACCGTGTCCGGCAGGTCCTCGTCGTCCTTGAGGTCGTTCACGAGGAAGTCCGGTTTGCCGTCGGCAAAACCGCCTTGCGCCTCAACCTGGTGGATCAGCTCGTGAATTTCGACGCTGTTGAACACGGAGGCGCCGGGCTGCTGGAAGCGGTCCTCGTGTTCCAGGGTCGCCTGGTAATCAATGAACAGCCCCTGGAGCGTGGACTTGAGCAACCAGCGCCCGATGGCGGTGTCGCCGGGGTTGATGTCACCGAACTCCGCGGTGAGCGAGGGCGTCAGGGATTTGCCGGCCACCTCCGTGGCGATGATCGAGAAGTCGATGAGCAGTCCCTTCACATTTTCCACGATCTTCGGCTGGGCGGAGATGATGTGCATGTTGCGGGCAAGGCCACGGCCCTTGTTGTGAACCATCACGCCGAGCGTGAAGGGCAGCGGAGGCTCGACCTCGTCGGTGAACGGGTCATCGCTGAACACGTCGCGCTGGTGGAAGTATTTCAGGTCGAGTTTCGCGTTCGGATACACGCTGACCCGGCCGGGCGTGAGTTCGGCCGTGCCCGGCACGTCGCCGGCGCGGTAGGACAGGACGCCGCCGACGAAGTAAACCTCCTGGTCCTCGGGCGCGGCCTCGTCCTTCGGCAGGATGACCCAGCGGGCGGTGCCGGTGGTGGCGGGCGCGAGCTTCAATGCCATGCCGCCGTGGATGAAACTCTCCGTGCCACCCTGTGCGGGCACGAGCCGCGTAAGTTCGGGCGCGAGCACGATGAAGCGGTCGTTGGCGAGGTTCCCGGCGCGGTCGTAGATGTTGATGGTCACGCCGATGTCCTGCAGTTCGAGATCCTCGGACTCGTTGATGAGCTCCAGCGTGGCGCCGATGGCCTTGCGGGTGACCACCGCTTCCTGCTCGATCTGGAGCCGGACCTGCGCGCACACGCCGTCCTGGCCGGCCGCCCGGCGAGGCCGCGCCGCGCGGGCCGCACGGGCGAGGCCTACATGCTGGTCACCCCGGCGGACGACAAGGGTTTCGACAAGGTCATCAAGCTGATCGGCTCGACGCCGGAGGAAGAGAAGCTCGACCTCGACTACTCGAACGCCGTCACCGTCAAGCGCGAGGGCGACCGTGACCGCAAGCGCGGCGGCCGTGATCGCGGCGAACGCGGTGACCGCTCCGCGCGCGGCCGTGGTCGTGGTCGCGAGCGCGGCGAAGAAGCGGTCGAGGAGGCCGTCGAGGCCGTCGCCGAGGCCGTCGAAGCGCCCGCAGCGGCCGAGGAGCGTCCTGCGCGCGAACGCCGCCCGCGCCGCGAGCGTGAGCGTGAGCCCA